>MPMF02134084.1_pt1 | contig 521834 bp, 506 predicted proteins | sample 1617271 | NCBI WGS metagenome assembly MPMF02 (sample SAMN05944812, study PRJNA350692) | marine metagenome | biome: marine; feature: ODZ; material: water; isolation source: 120 m water sample prefiltered with 30 um filter, filtered on to 0.2 um... | place: Pacific Ocean | collected 2012-04-09... | reverse complement strand
TTCCCCTTTCGGTTCAGTACTACTTACATGTCAAACCCAGGTAAGGTTCTTCGCTTACCATCGAATTAAACCACACGCTCCGCTGCTTGTGCGGTCCCCCGTCAATTTCTTTGAGTTTTAGCCTTGCGGCCGTACTACTCAGGCGGATTGCTTAACGCGTTAACTTCGGCTCACGAGGGGTCGATGCCCCGAAAACCTAGCAATCATCGTTTACGGCGTGGACTACCCGGGTATCTAATCCGGTTTGCTCCCCACGCTTTCGAGCCTCAGCGTCAGGTAATCCCCAGAGAGTCGCCTTCGCCGCTGGTGTTCCTCCAGATATCTACGCATTCCACCACTACACCTGGAATTCCACTCTCCCCTAGATCCCTCAAGACTGACAGTATCCGAGGACCATTCACGGTTGAGCCGTGAACTTTCACCCCGGACTGATCAATCCGCCTGCGCTCGCTTTACGCCCAGTAAATCCGGACAACGCTCGCCACCTACGTCTTACCGCGGCTGCTGGCACGTAGTTAGCCGTGGCTTATTCGTGAGGTACCGTCAGATCTTCTTCCCTCACAAAAGGGGTTTACGACCCGAAGGCCTTCATCCCCCACGCGGCGTTGCTGCATCAGGCTTGCGCCCATTGTGCAAAATTCCTCGCTGCTGCCTCCCGTAGGAGTCTGGGCCGTATCTCAGTCCCAGTGTGGCTGATCGTCCTCTCAGACCAGCTACGGATCGTCGCCTTGGTAGGCCGTTACCCCACCAACTAGCTAATCCGCCGCAGGTTCCTCCAAAAGCGCCCGAAGGCTTTGATCCGTAGATCATATGCGGTATTAGCCCCGGTTTCCCGAGGTTGTCCCCCACTTCTGGGCAGATCCCTACGTGTTACTCACCCGTCCGCCACTGTCCGCCAGCCGAAGCTGGGTTCTCGTGCGACTTGCATGCGTTAGGCACGCCGCCAGCGTTTATCCTGAGCCAGGATCAAACTCTCCATAAAATGACTCGGTCAAAAACCGAGATTGAGTTCGCAGAACGCTCCGATACCGCTCACGCAGGCGAACCCGCGCTACCGATCTCGAGGCGAACCGACAGGGTGATCCTGTGCCCGCTTCTGTCTGCTGTCCAGATGTAAATGTGCGTGGCGCTCGCTCACGAGCACCGAACCTTTGAAATTCTACGCCGGAGATTTGGAGTGGTCAACCACTCTTACGAATTCTTTTGTAATCGCCGACGAATCTGAAGCTCTTCGTCAGCAACGACGCCCTCGCCACCGGTCAGCGAGACCCGCGCACCGCGCCGACCCGCGATTTGCAGCAGCGCTTCGACCTGCGAGGCATCGAGGCTGACGCCGACCCGACCCGCGGCCCTTCGCAACAGCCGAGATGCGATCGCCACCGGCAGGTCGAGCAGGCGCCGGCGGTCGAGGGCGGCAATGCCGGCACCGACGCGAAGCAGCTGCTCCGCCTCCCGTTCCGCCCACTGCTCCAGCGCTTCGTCATCCCGACGCGCGAGGTCGGCGAAGCGCGAGAGCGCCTGATCGACGTTCGGATTCAGGTCGCGCAGCTCTGGCATGACCTGATGCCGGATGCGGTTGCGGTCGAACGCCAGCGAGTCATTGGTGGGGTCGTCGCGCGGTTCGAGGCCGAGGGCTGCGACGTATTCGCGAGTCTCGCTGCGGCGCGCTTCGAGCATCGGCCGCACGACGTTCAGCGCCGCACCGTCGCAGGCGACTGGCCATGGCGAGAGTGCGGCCATCGCGGCGGCACCGGAGACTCCAGTGCCGCGCGTCAGCCTCAGAAGCACCGTCTCGGCCTGGTCGTCGAGCGTGTGGCCGGTAACGCAGTAGCGCGCGCCGAGGTCCGCGCAGACGTCGCTCAGCCAACGGTAGCGGCGTTCCCGCGCCGCCGCCTCGGAGTGTTTCACAGAGGTGTCCTCCGAAGCTGCGCCAGACTCGACGGGGCGATTCAGCTTCGCCGCGACGGTCTCCACGGCCAGCCGATCGAGCGTCGCCTCCTCGTTGCCCCGCAGTCCATGGTCGAAGTGCGCCGCGATCACGGGGCCGCCGCGACTGCCGCGCGCGCGCGACGTGGCGACGAGCGCCGCAGTCGAATCCGCGCCGCCGGAACAGGCGACGATCAGCGGTTCGTCGGCGGGAACGAGCGCGGCGAGCGTGCGGGCCAGTCGACGTTCGAATGCGCCGGTCGCGCGATTGGAGGGGAGCTGGTCGTCGCTCATCGGCGCAGCGTACCCGCTCAGCGGTCGAAGAGTGTCTCCCACCAGCGGCGGCCGGCCTCGGCGCGCTGCTCCAACGGCGGCGGTGCGTCGACGCTGACGGCGACCTCGCCGGGGAAGACGAGGCCGAACTGGTCACGTCCGACCGCCTCGATGTACTCGTCGGACTCAAGGTATGTCAGTAGGCCCTGCAGTTCGGCGCGCTGTTCGCGCAGCTCGAAGACATCGGCCTCAAGTGAGCGTCTGAACTCGCGGAGTTGGTAGGCCTGGGTCGCGCTCTGGAACGCGGAATACGCGAAGAGAACGAGCAGCAGCGCGACGACCGCCATCACGATCTGCGCTGGCCCGAATGTCGGAACGCGTACTTCGGGGAGACGAAGCAAAGGGGCTCCTAGCGAAACCCCGCCACAGGCAACGTATCAGAGCGATCATGCCCCGACAACGACGGGACGGCCGCTCAGAGATGGCAGTTCCCGTTCAACGCGGCAAGGATCAGCGTCCCGTCATCGAGCACTTCGATGGCCGAGATCGACGCTGTGTCGAGTCTGATCGCGCGGAAGCCGACAAGTTCGACACCGAGCACCGCACAGAGCAGAGCCTTCAGCGCGAGGTTGTGTGAAACAGCCACGGCGGTCTCACCATCGTGCGCGGCTGCGATGGCGCGAACAGCGTCGAGCATCCGATGTTGAGCCTCGCGCAACGACTCGCCGCCCGGCATCTGAAGGTCCGCCGGATCCTCGGTGGCCCAGCGTTGGAGGAAGTCGGGAGCCTGCTCCCGCATCTCGGTCGGCATGAGGCCATCGAGGTCGCCCTGGTCCAGTTCGAGCAGCCGCTCATCGCTGGCGACTTCGAGTCCGCATGCCCCGGCGATCGCGCCGGCTGTCTCTTGCGCTCGACCGGTTGTGCTCGCGTAGATCGCCACCGGCGCAAACGCCGCAACGACCCGAGCGGCAGACGCTGCCTGTTCTCGACCACGAGCGTTCAGCGGAACTTCGCGGCGACCCTGCGAACGCCCCTCCGCGTTGGAGTCGGTCTCGCCGTGGCGAACGAGCAGGATGCGGGTACTCATCCCTCGACGCGCCCGCCCTCGCGCCACGCCCGCATCGCGAGCTGGGGGCGGTCGATCTCCAGCGAGGTGCGCGCGACCTCGATTGGTTCGGCGTCGATCTCCAGCGCCGCCAGCACCGACAGCGGACGCCCGGTCCGTTCCTGCTCAAGCGCCAGATGCATCTCAATCACCGTGCGGTCGTCGCTGCTGCTCACCTGCAGGTCGAAGACCGCCGCGCGCAGGTCGTACTGGCGCACCTTGTCGCTGCCACCGCGTCGCTCCTCCCAGTCGAGCGTCGTCAGCGCCAGCAGCGCCTCGGCACGCTCGCGCAGCATCGTGGCATCGACGTCGGCCGCGGCGAACGCGACGCGGTAATGGGCCGCCCGCATCGACGCCTGGAGCGCGGGCAGGCGTTCGCCCACCTCCTCGATCGCAACGACAGCGAGCCCAGACGGCAGGGCCGTATCGAGTCGCTCGCGGGCGTCGTCGAGCGCGACGCCTTCGGAGAGGAAGATATCCATCTGCTCGCGCTCGCCGATCATGCCGACGGAGAGCGGTGCAGCAAAGGCGAGCCGAGGGTGCGGCGAGAAGCCCTGCGAGTACGCGAGCGGCAGTCTGGCACGTCGGATCGCCCGCTCCCACGTCCGCAGCAGGTCGAGGTGCGCGACGTAGCGGGCGGGGCCGTCCTTGCGGTAGGTGACTGAGAGGCGCTGGGTCATGCGCTCGATTGTAGGGCTGGGCGGGGATTCAGTCCGCTCACCCTGAGCCGGACGCGGGGCGCGACGGCGAGCCCCCGTGCTACTCGGCTGCCAGTTCGCCGCTGCGCATCGCCGCCAGCAGCGACTCGGCGGCCGTTCGAGGATCCTGCCGGCGCTCCGCGACCTCGTCCGTGAGGCCATCGAGGATCCCGACGCGCTCCGCCGTTGTTAGCGCCTCGCGCGCGAGCGAGATGCGCGCCAGCGAGATGATCTGCGCCCGCGCCAGCGCCCGACGCTCATCGGCGGCATGTTCAGAGTTGCGCGAGTAGTCGTGGTGCTCATCGATCGCATCGACCAGCTCGCTGACGCCGTCGCCGCCGCGCGCGATCGTCTGCACGATCGGTGGCTTCCACGATCGGTCGCTCGCCAGTGAGAGCAGCGAGCGGAGTTGCGCCTGCGTCGTATCAGCGCCCGCGAGATCGGCCTTGTTGATCACCATCACCTGCGCGATCTCCATCAGTCCGGCCTTCATCGCCTGCACGTCGTCGCCGGCGGAGGGGGCGGTGACGAGTACCGTCGTCTGCGTCGCCGTCGCGACCTCGACCTCGTCCTGCCCAGCGCCGACGGTCTCAAGCAGCACGACGTCGTAGCCCGCTGCGTCGAGCACGTCAACGACGCCGGTCGAGGTCTCGGAGAGCCCGCCGAGACTGCCGCGGGAGGCCATCGAACGGAGGAAGACGCCGCCATCGGAGGTCAGCTCCTGCATGCGGATGCGGTCACCGAGGATCGCGCCGTGCGAGAAGGGCGACGAGGGGTCGACGGCGACGATGCCGACGGTGCGCCCGCGCGCTCGCTCCTCGCGGGCCAGGGCGTTGCTGAGCGTCGATTTGCCGACCCCGGCCGACCCGGTGACGCCGACGGTCTTGGCGCGGCCGGTGTGGCCGTAGAGGCCCGCGAGGACGGCGCGGCCGGCGGCCGTGTCGTTCTCGACGAAGGTGATGGCGCGCGCGAGTGCACGTCGGTTGCCGGCGAGGACACCCTCGATCAGTTCGTCTGGGGTCATGGGGTTAGCTATCGCGGCGTGATTCGGGCAGGTTTTCGCGGATGAACTCGATCATGTCGACGGTCGATGCGCCGGGGCCGAAGACGGCGCCGAAGCCCATCTCTTTGACCTTGGGCATGTCCTCTTCCGGGATGATGCCGCCAGCCATCAGCAGCACATCGTCGACGCCGCGCTCGCGCAGCTCGCTGATCACGCGGGGGAATAGTTCCATGTGCGCGCCGGAGAGGATCGAGAGTCCGACGACGTCCACGTCTTCCTGTAGCGCGGCCTCGGCGATCATCTGCGGAGTCTGGCGGATGCCGGTGTAGATGACCTCCATGCCGGCATCACGCAGCGCGCGGGCGATCACCTTTGCGCCGCGGTCGTGGCCGTCGAGGCCGGGCTTCGCGACGAGCACGCGGATGGTCTGTGTGTCGGTAGTCATGGGGAACGCTCCTTGCGGGTCAGCGTATCAGGCGTTGGGCTCTCGGACAGTCCGTTATCCGCTGTACGCGATCAGTTGGATGCTCAATCCGAAGGCCTGCTCAGCCGAGATCGAGGTGCGAACGCTGTTCGGCAATACGCCGGGGGTCGCGTCGTCCAGTTCGATGCCGGCGGCGCGGTAGCGCGCGACCTCGGACTCGATGTCTTCGACCTCGATCGCCACCATCGACGATGCGCGCTCGCCCTGCTCGGCGATGCGCTTCGCCATCGGCGAGTCGTCGCTGGTTGGCACCAGCAGCTCGATCACGCACTGACCGCACGGGAGTTGCGCGATCTCCATCGTGCCGCTCTCCGGCCGGATGATGTTCGCCACCCTCAGCCCGGCGACCGTCTCCCACGTCTTCGACGCCGCATCGAGATTGCCAACGGTGGCAGCGAGGTGGTCGAACCCCTTCTCGCTCGATGTGTGTGCATCGGCTCGCGGCTGGGCGAGCTCGATCAGCACGCCGTGCGTCGCGGAGGGGTGAATGAAGCCGATTTGCCCCGCGAGGCCCTCGCGCGGCTCTTCGTCGATCAGCTGCACGTCGGCGGCCTTCAGCCTCGCGAGTTCGGCGGCGACGTTATCGGTGTTGAGGCAGATGTGGTGCAGCGTCTCGCCGCGGCTCTCGAGGAAGCGGGAGACGCCGGTGTCCGGGACAACGGGCTCAAGCAGTTCAATCTCATTCTCGCCGAGCGCGAGCAGCACCCCGCGCACACCCTGCTCCGTCATGACCTGGTCGGCCGTGACCTCCAGCTCCATCGTGTCGCGGAAGAAGCCGAGCGCCGCATCCGCCGAACGGACGACAACCCCAACGTGGTGAATTCGGTCAATCACAGTCTGTGCTCCTCTTGCCGCGCGACGATTCGCGCGGCGCGTTCGTTACGATTGATCAGGTGCAGCCGCCGTCGCTAGAGCGTGAGCACTTCCTGGTACTCGCCCCACTCCTCGCGCAGCACGTCGCAGATCTCGCCGATCGTAGCGTAGGCCTCAACGGCCTCGATCAGCAGCGGCATCATGTTCTCGCTGCCGCGCGCGGCATTGCGAATCTTCGTGAGCGACTCATCGACGGCGGCCGAGTCACGACGCTGGCGCAATGCGGAGAGTCGGTCCGCCTGTTTCTGCGAGACGACGGGGTCGACGCGCATGACCTCCGGGATGTGCAGCTCATCCGTCGAGAAGCGGTTCACACCGACGACGATGCGATCCTCTTCTTCCATCATCCGCTGCAGGCGGTAGGCGCTCTCCTGAATTTCACGTTGCTGGTAGCCGTTCTCGATGCCAACGAGCGCCCCGCCGAGATCGGCGATGCGGTCGAGGTAGGCCATCGTCTCTTCCTCGACGCGGTCGGTCAGTTCCTCGATGTAGTACGAGCCGGCAAGCGGGTCGATCACGTCGGCGGCGCCGGACTCGTAGGCGATCACCTGCTGCGTGCGCAGGGCGATTTCGACTGAGTCCTCCGTCGGCAGTGCCAGCGCCTCGTCGAAGGAGTTGGTGTGCAACGACTGCGTGCCACCGAGCACGGCGGAGAGCGCCTGTAGCGTCGTCCGCATCACGTTGTTCATCGGCTGCTGCGCGGTCAGCGTCGCGCCGCCGGTCTGCGTGTGGAAGCGCAGCATCTGGGAACGCTGGTTCGTGGAGCCGTACTTCTCCGTGGCGATCTTCGCCCAGACCCGACGCGAGGCGCGGAACTTCGCGACCTCTTCGAGGAAGTTGGAGTGGCAGGCCCAGAAGAACGAGAGTCGCGGTGCGAACGCATCGAACTCCAGCCCCGCCTCTATCGCCGCATCGGCGTACTCGATCGCGTCGGCGAAGGTGAACGCCAGCTCCTGCGCGGCGGTGCTCCCCGCCTCACGCATGTGGTAGCCGGAGATCGAGATCGTGTTCCAGTCCGGCAGCTCGTCCTTGCACCACGAGAAGACATCCGTGATCAGCCGCATCGAGGGCCGCGGCGGGAAGATGTAGGTGCCGCGAGCGATGTACTCCTTGAGGATGTCGTTCTGAACCGTGCCACCGATCTTCGAGAGGTCCGCGCCCTGCTTCTTGGCCGCCGCAACGTACATCGCGAGCAGGATCGGGGCGGTCGCGTTGATCGTCATCGAGGTCGTGACGCTCTCCAGCGGGATGCCGTCGGTCAGCGTCTCCATGTCTTCGAGCGAAGCGATGGCGACGCCAACCTTGCCGATCTCACCCTCGGCGCGGGGGTCGTCGGAGTCGAGGCCGATCTGAGTCGGCAGGTCAAAGGCGACGGAGAGACCGGTCTGGCCCTGTTCCAGCAGGAACTTGTAGCGCTGGTTCGAGTCCTCGGCGTCACCGAAGCCGGCGTACTGCCGCATCGTCCAGAAGCGACCGCGATACATCGTCGGCTGCACGCCACGCGTGAAGGGGTACTCGCCCGGGTAGCCGAGCTTGTCGGCGTAATCGAAGTCGGCGAGGGCCTCCGGTCCGTAGAGCGGCGCGACGTCGGCGCCCGAGGAACTCTCGAAGCTGTCCTGACGTTCGCCGAAGCGCTCCGTCGCCTTACCGAAGGTGGTCGTTTCCCACTCGTGCTGGCTCTTGCTCGCCACGTCCCCACCTCACATTACGTTCAGTTGCGCCGTCCGCGAGTGTAGGCGGGCGCTCCGAGCACGATCAATCGTTGGCGCGCCAGAGCTGCACATGTTGGTCGCTCTCATCGCGCGTCACGAGGGCGACATCGACAATCTCAATGCGATAGAGATGGAACGCCGGCTCGTCCGGCCGCCATTCGATCTGCTGCTCCAGTGCGACGCAATAGCGCACCTGCTCCGCGAGATCGGTAACCCCGACGGCCTACCCGCGCAGCTTGATCTCGCCCTCGCCGTCCATGCGATCGGGGATCGAGTTGTGGTAGTGGATCGACAGGAAGTCGGCCATCGTTTGGACGTCGTGCGAGGGGCTGAACGCGCGATCAGGGTATCCGGTCACTGCGGCTGCGCGTCGGGCGAAGGCATCGAGCTCAACGGCGCGCTCTCCACGACATGACCGGCCTGCGGCCGTGGTGGGCGGTAGAGGACTCGAACCTCTGACCTTCCGGGTGTAAACCGGACGCTCTAACCAGCTGAGCTAACCGCCCTCGACACACGCTCGGTGCTAGGGTACGGCCCGACGAGCGGAGAGGCCCGCCATGACGAACGACGCGTTCGCATCGCTCACCCTCGCGGAGGTCGAAGAGGCCTCCGGCGAACTGCACCGACGCGTCGCGATCGCGCTGCGCTCGATCGGTGAACGGCGCGCCGACGAACGCGGCGAGATGGGGACGCACGCCGACAGCCCTCGACAGATCGCCGCCGCCCTCGCTGCGTCGCTCGAACTCGCGGCGAGCACGCTCGGTGCGGTTGCCGCCAACGTTGCGCCCGTGGGCGGACGCATCGACCGCCACCCAACGACGGTCGCGGCCGTCATGTACGCCGCGCCAACGATCGGCGCACTGCTCGCCCGGCTGGAGCAGGATCGACGGCTGCTCGCGTCGACGGCTCGCACGCTCGAATCGCGCCTCGACGAGCAGCATGCGACGCCGTGGGGCACGCTCACTCTGCGCGGCATGGTCACGGAGATCGCGCTGACCGTGACGGCCAGCAGCGCGCAGGAACTGGAACAACGGGCGCCGGTCGACTCGATCTAGCTGACGCGCGTCGCCGTCATTGGCCGTGCCGCCGATCGTTGACATGCGACACTCTAGTCACCTATAGGTCGCCGTGGAGACAGTCCTTCGCGCCCTAGGCACGCCTGCCCGTCGGCAACTGCTCGATGCCCTACTCGGGCGTGACGAACAGACGCTCGGCGAGCTGGTGACGCAGTTGAAGATGACGCGCTTCCGCGTGATGAAATACCTGCGGATCTTGGAGGACGCCAACCTCGTCGTCACCCGTCGCTCGGGACGAGAGAAGCTGCACTACCTGAACCCGATCCCGATCCGAGAAATCCACGACCGCTAGATCACCAAGTATTCGGAGCCGAGGGTGAACGCACTCACCGGCCTGCGAGCAGAACTGGAGCGACCGATGCCAGAGAACAGCAAGCCCGTCCACGTCTATCAGATCTACGTCCGCGCGACGCCGGAGCAGCTGTGGGAGATGAGCACGTCAGCGGAGTTCACCCGTCGATACTTCCATGCGACGGCGATCGAGTCGACGTAGGATCCGGGTGCGCCGGTGCCCTACCTCAACGAGGACGGATCGACCGCCGTCGATGGTGAGGTGAACGAGTGCGACCCACCGCGCCGGCTCTCGTACACGTGGTACGTGCAGTACGACCCCGAGGCGATCAAGAGCACACCCTCGCGCGTGACGTGGGAGATCGAATCGATGGACGAGACGTGCCGGCTGACGCTCACGCACGACGAGTTCCCGGACGGCTCTGTCGTCTCGGAAGGCGTACGCGAGGGCTGGGTGCCTATCCTTAGCAGTTTGAAGAACCTAATCGAGACGGGCGAGCCACTGCTGATAGAGGCGTAAGTCTGAGGGGAAGCCGTGGGCCGTCAGGGTCAGTCGCCCCAGGTCCCGGCGGGCACGACATCCGACTCACCGCGGTAACCGGGGACAGTACAGATGTCCTCGACGGTAAGGCGGTGGCCAACGCCTCGGTCTTGGAGACGAGCGAGCATTAGCGCCGCCGAGTAGACCTGCTCGCGCGTCACCTGCCCTTGCTGATCAGCGCGGACGACGTATCAGAATTCGCCGTGTCGACTGCCTTCTCTCTCATTACGTCAAGAACACGCAGCTGTGGATATCCTGTGGACGCAATGTCTGACGAAGTGATTACGTTTCGTCTGAGCAATCTGATATCACCGTCAGAAAGCAAGCTGGCAAATCTAGCGAGTTCGCCTAGTCAGCGACGCGCTGACACTCTCTCTAGCGCGGCGGGTTGTCAACATTTTGGTCGGAGAGCAGCACGAACTCACCATCGCGCCAGCCGTACGCGCGCTCGCGGAGCTGCGAGGGGCAGCAGCGTGCATCGTCGGCAGCGAAGACCCCCTCCGACGTGACCACGAGCCCGAGCCGCACCTCCACTCGACCCGCAGTTTTCGCGAACAGCGCCAGCAGCGGCCGGCCTTCCTGTAGACGGTAGACGGCGACCGCCAGGTCGCCCGCGGTGCCACCCGATTCGACGATCACGACGGCCTCTTCGCCCTCGTCGCCCGTCAGATCCTCGAAGACCACGCGCTCAGCGTGGATCTCACCGCCGCCCGCGCGCCTGATCAGTTCAGCCACGAGGGGCAGCGCCTCGAAGTCGACGTCACGCAGCGAGTCGACCGGTGGGCTGGCGCCGGCGGTCGATGTTGCGGCCGGCGTCGGAGGCACGACGGTTGCCGTCGCGGACTCGGGATCGTCGGATGCACTGCATGCAGTCAGCAGCAGCGCGGTCACCGATACGATGACGATTGCAGCGAGCGTGCGTGCACTCCGCTCGATGCGACGGGCCTGCTGAGCACTGCGCCGCATCGATACCTCGCGTCTGGCCCGTGTGCTCTGGCCGGGCCACTGCGGCCCGGCGCAGCCAGCTAGCTTGCGTTAGACGCCGGGCTTCACCGCCATGATCACAACCACTGCGGCGAGCAGCAAACCGTCGAGGCGAGCGACCATGAGCAAACGGTCGAACTTCGCCGTCACTTCGGGCGAGTCGATGCCCTGCTCGTCGGCCAGCGCCTTCGTCGCCTTCATCGTTGGTCCGAGATAGCCAGCGCCGCCTTCGGTTGTGTGATCCTCAAGCCGTAGCAAGGCGCGCGACAGCGCCGGCCAGCTACGGCGCCTGCAGATCCTCACGGCTGCACTGAAACTCCTCGCGGCTGATTTCGCCGGCGGCGTATCGACGCTGGGCAATCGCCAGCGGAGGTTCGGCGGCTGGCTGGGGTGCTCACTGGCCGCTGTTCGCGAGGGGGCGTCATCATCTCGCGCCGCCCGCGACCGAACGGCATCATGCCGGACATCCCCAGCATCCTGAAGATCATTGGGAAGATGAACGGGAACAGGATCGGGAAGACGAATGGAAACCACGGGCTGGGCCGATCGCCGCTGTATGTCATCGGATTGCCGCCCCTGACACATGCGCGCGCATCCGCGAGGCGAGACTAGGCCGACGCTATCACGGTTGTATAGAGACGTTGGCCCTGCGGCCGGCGTCGCAGCCGGTTCGCGACGACCTGAGAGGTCCCGCGCGATGCCGACGGCGCAGCGACGCTGGCGCAAGAGTGGACTGAGCCGCGAGTGTGAATCTAGAATTGGTCCACGCGGCAGGGTAGCTCAGTGGTAGAGCAGGAGATTCATAAGCTCTTGGTCGTGGGTTCAAATCCCTCCCCTGCTACCAGCAATCAATCAGCGGGGCGGCACCCACTGGGTGCCGCCCTGCTTGTCGTCCGGATGCGAGGATTAGTCGGGGAGTTCCTGGTCCTCTAGGCCGCGCGGCGGAGCCCGGGAGCGGCTTCGCCACCGCGGACGATACGCTTTAAGCTGGTACACGGCGAGAAGTGAAGAACCTTCATCGCTGGGAGCTCCATGGGGTCACCAGTCTGTGGGTTGAGTACCATCCGACGCTTGCGCGACGACTGGCTGAACTTGCCAAGGCCACGGTACGAGATCTCATCGCCTCGCTTTACCGTTGACTGGACGAGATCACGGAACCCATCGAGGACGTTCTCCGCATCGCGCGATGTCGTCCCTGCGATCAGCACAACGCGCTCGATCAGTTCTGCTTTCGTCATGTGAACCCCCAATGCCCGACATCCCAACAGTCAGCCCTGATGCCGTTGAAGACATTCTTGCAAGCACTCGGGGATCGCCGCGTAGGGAATATCCCGCACATAACGGAATTTACCCGCGCGCCCCCGGGGGTTTCGTCAGAAGCCCGCTACGCATCGGTTCGCAGCGAACCTGGCGTGGTCACCGACGCGCACGGCAGCGTGGCCGGCACATGAACGATCTGTCTACGCCTCTGGCGCACTGACGACGGTGACCGTCCCACTGCCACCATCCACGGTGACTGTCGCACCGTCCCGGATGTCGTCGACAGCGGTGTGGGTTCCGACAACGCAGGGGATCGAGTACTCGCGCGCCACGATCGCAGAGTGCGAGAGCAGGCCGCCCATATTTGTGACGACTGCACCCGCGACAGCGTAGAGCGGCGTCCATGGCGCAGCCGTCGAACGGCACTCGACACCTTGTCGGCCCCGAGCCGGCAGGCCTCGTCGAGGCCTGCGATCACGCGAGCGAGCTCGGGACGAAGCCCGTACTTGCAGTGACGCCGGAGAGCACCACCTGCTCAGTCGACGCGCCTGGCTCGTAAGTGGTATCGACGGGCGGAGTCGGCGCGAGTATGCGCATCGGCGGAGGTGGGGCGGCGGCGGGTGTTGCACTCATCATCGGCGGCTTCACTCGAAGCTCAAGGAACGCTGGAGCCACCAAACTCACCCAGTCGAACCCCGTCAGAGTGTCCAGTGGTCTTGCAGAACCGAGTAGATCTACTTGTCCAACCAGCGGTCACTCCGAAACTCCACCTGTCGCAGTGTCCCCTCGTGTCACATCCCGCTCCGCATCATCATCTACCGTGAACTGGGGTTGTCGCTGCCAGTCTCCCCTTGCCCGCGCAACCGCTTGCGATGGCGGTGCCATCGGCGTGAGTCCGGTAATCGACGCGGTAGTCCGCCATCTGCCTGCTGTCCCCTGCTTGCCGTCAGAACGTAGCGCTCGCGCTCGGCGAGTCTGCGAGCGCGGCGGCCAGCGGTCTGGCGCGGTCGGGCGTCAGAAGCACTAGAATCCAGCGGCAGCCAGTGAGAGACGCACGGAGGTCACGATGCAGGAACTTGAGAAGGTCCCCTACCTGCTCTACGAGAAAGAAGAGAACGGCATCCTCTGGATCAAGTTCAACCGGCCGGAGCGGCTGAACGCCGCCGTCGGTGGGTCGGAGCGTAACGGCACGCTGTCCAAGGTCGGCGAGTACATGCGAGCCGGAGACGACGACCCGGACGTGCGCGTGATCGTGCTCACGGGCGTCGGACGCGGCTTCTGCGCCGGCGTCGACGTAAAGGGCATCGAGGACTTCGAGTCGGGCGACAACTTCCTCGGCAACAAGCCACCGGAGCCGGGCGTCGATGCCTCGCGAGAGCGGTTCTATTACGGCATTACGAAGCTGATGAAGGACATCTCGTTCATTCGCAAGCCAACGATCGCGATGGTGAACGGCCCCGCTGCCGGCTTCGGCATGGGCATGGCGCTGCAGTGCGACATCCGTTACGGCTCGGAAAACACGCGCTTCATCACCTACCAGCAGGTCGGCCAGATCATCGAGAACGGCGGCGCCTACTACCTGCCCCGGCTCGCCGGTCTCGGCCGCGCGCTGGAGTTTTCGTTCACCGGCCACCTCGACGCCGAACGGGCCGCCGAGTGGGGCGTGCTGAATAAGCTGGTGCCCGCCGACCAGCTTGAAGCCGAGGTGCGCTCGCTCTGCGCCGACATCATCAAAGCGCCGCCACTGGTGCAGTGGGTCAACAAGCGCGTGATCCGCGCGGCGATGGACAGCACGCTTGAGACGACGGCCGTGCTGACCTCGAACGCCTCGGGCATCCTCGCGGACTCGGATGACGCCACGGAGGCGCGGCAGGCGCTGGTGGAGCGCCGCGATGGGGTGTTCCGGGGGCGCTAGGGGCGCGGGTGCGCCGAGGAAGTCGTGGTCCTCCAGCGAAGCCGCGAGCGGTCCGGTTCTGCGGCCTACTGGCGACTCGATACCCATCGCCTCAGCGCGTGCCTTCCCGAGAGCGAACTGCTCATCGGTAACGCGGGGCAAAACCATGACCATGATCACCACGTTCAGGTACCGGGAGACGCGGCAGTCAGCGTCGGAGTCGGCGCAACAGTGGGAGATCACACCAATCTCCTGCGGCGCGGAATGGTAGCGATCTAGCAGATCTGGTTCAGCCGCGCGGCGCTCCCCCGTGCTCATCCCCATCCTGAGCACTCGCCCGACATCCTCGGCGGCGACATTCTCCACGTTAACGCGTGCGTACGTCTCGAACCCAGCCGCCAACTCCTCCGGAGTGGCACGCTCCACCTACTCCGCGTACAGCCTTCCCTCTTCGGTGAATCCGAATTCTGTCACCCAAAGTATCTGCCCGAATTCCTGCTGGCTGACCACCGGGCGCACACGACTCATCAGGTCAATCCCGTGCGAATCTTCGCTTCGGAGGACCGGGTTCGAGAGCAGCAGTGCCGAGACGTGATCCGCCTGGCGGTAAGCGATATCGATTCCAATCATCGATGATCTTCCGTTCGCTCACTGGACCGCGAAACGATCGAGGCCCAGATCGCCAGCGACCGCGATCGCGTCACCACCCGCTCGGTCAGATCTGTTAGCCACAGGTGCACCGAAATGACCGTGTGGTGAGCGCTCAGCGCCAGGAACGCAGCTTCGTGCGTCGCCCACAAGTTCTGGAGATACCGAGGACGCGCAGACTGAACCCGATTAATGGATGATCGACAACCCGCTTCCAAGCATGAAGAAACTCACCGTCTCGCCGTCCTCGTCGCGCGCGAACTGAACCGGTGGCGTGTCCGTCGCTGCTACGCCTTCATCCGATACAACAACGCCGGCTCAGTCGATGTAATTGAGCTGCTTCGCGGCGGCGGTCAACTCATCGCGGAACTTGGGGTGGGCGAGACTGATCACCGCTTTCGCTCGCTCGCGCGTCGACTTGCCTTTGAGGTTGGCAGCGCCGTACTCGGAGACGAGCCAGTGCACCTCGGTGCGCGGCGTCGTGACGACGGCGCCCGGTGCGAGCGTCGGCACGACGCGCGAGACCTCGCCGCCCTTTGCCGTGGAGTAGAAGGCGATGATCGACTTGCCGCCCTTCGAGTCGAACGCACCGCGCGCGTAGTCGTGCTGGCCACCGGTGCCGCTGAACTGCGTGGTGCCCATCGACTCGGAGCAGCACTGCCCGGTGAGGTCGATCTCGATCGTCGAGTTGACCGAGATCAGGTTGTCGTTCTTCGCGATGTTGCCGGGGAAGTTCACGTACGAGACGGGGTGTGCCTCGATGTACGGGTTGTCGTCGAGGAACTCGTACATGCGCTGCGAGCCAGCGGCGAAGGCGTAGAGCGCCTTGCGGGCGTGGAATGTCTTCTGCGAGCCGTTCGCGACGCCCGTCTCCACGAGGTCGACCATCGAGTCGACGAACATCTCCGTGTGGATGCCGAGGTTCTTGTGGTCGAGCAGGCTCTTTGCCACGGCGTTCGGCACGCCGCCGATGCCGAGCTGGATGCAGGCGCCGTCCGGGATCATGCCGGAGATCATCGCGCCCATCGCCTTGTCTTCCTCGCGGTCGGGTGGCGTCGGCAGTTCGAAGAGTGGAACATCGTGCTCGACGATCGCGTCGACCTCGGAGATGTGCACCCAGCCGGTGCCGTGGACGCGCGGCATGTTCTGGTTGACCTCCGCGATCACGTACTTCGCCGCGGCGATCGCCGCGACGTTAGTGTCGACGTTCACGCCGAGGCTCATGTAGCCGTGCTGGTCGATGCGCGAGAGCGTGACGATCGCGACATCGATGTCCATCTCCTGCTCGAAGAGGCGCGGGATCTGGTGGAAAAACGCGGGGTTGTAGGTGGCCTGACCGCTGGCGAGTATCGCGCGGTCCACGCTGCTGGCGAACATCGACTCCCAGTGGATGATGTCTTGCAGCTCCGGCACAAGGATCGTACGAGCACTCGCGCCCATCGGCAGCAGCGAGGTCATCGTCAGGTCACTGAACCCACTGGCCTTCGCGCGGTCGGCGATCGCCTCCAGCGTCGCGGGCGGCTCACCCACCGCGTTGCCCTGCACGATCAACGAGCCATCGGGGATGGCAGCTACGGCTTCTTCGGCGCTCCGCAGCTTCGCCGCGTACAGGTCCAGTGCACTCGTCATGGCGATTCCATCCCAGTCTCGTCCGCGCTCTCGTCTAAGCCGCGGCAGTATCCCACATCGGCGGAGACCCTGAGCGTCGACAGACTCGCCGCATCTGGTTCGCGACACCGCACATCGACGTGCCGTGCTACCTTCTGCGACCTGATCTGGCCACCCGAACCGACCGTAGGGGAGCGACGATGCGGTACATCATTTACGGCGCTGGTGGCATCGGCGGTGGCATCGGCGTGACCTACACCGGCACGGCCACGACGTCGTCCTGATCGCACGTGGTGCGCAACTGGAAGCCGTGCAGGCGAATGGCCTGACGCTGACGACGCCCGACGGCAGCGAGACGTACCCGATCGCTGCCGTCGCGCACCCCTCCGAGCTGACGTTCGGCGACGACGATGTCGTGATCCTGACGATGAAGTCGCAGGACACGCGAGGGGCGCTCGAAGACCTCGCCGCCCTGACGTCAGACGTGCCGATCTTCTGCGCACAAAACGGTGTAGCAAGCGAACGCATGGCGCTACGTCGCTTCCCACGCGTCTACGGCACAGTGGTGAACATGCCCGCGACTTACCTTGAGCCCGGTGTGGTGGTCGTCCATGCGACGCCGAACCTCGGCGTGCTCGACAGCGGCCGCTACCCCGAGGGCATCGACGAGATCAGCGAGCGCGTGGCGGGCGACCTTAACGCCGGCAGCTTCCTCGCCGAGCCGGACGCACTGGTTATGCGTCGCAAGTACTCGAAGCTGCTAACGAACCTCGGAAATGCGCCCGCCGTCGTCTGCGGACCAGACAAGCACGCGCGCGAGCTCGTACGGGCGCTCGGGGCGGAAGCCGTCGCGTGCTACGAAGCCGCAGACATCGATTGGATGCCACCATCGGACCTCGAGACGCGTCGAGCGGAGGCAATCCACAGCGACGTGATCCCGGGCGGGACGCCGCGCGAGGGCAGTTCATCGTGGCAGAGCATGCTGCGCGGCACCGGCAGCTCCGAGGTCGATTTCCTCAACGGCGAAATCGTGTTGCTCGGGGCGCTGCACGGCGTACCCACTCCGCTCAACCGCTCGATCCAGCAGATGGCGAATGAGTGCTCACGAGGACAGCGCGAGGCGCGCAGCATCAGCTCCGCTGACGTGCTAGCGATGGCGCGCTAGCGCCGAACTGCTGCCGGCTGGCGCTCGTTGAGCGCCAGCCGGCAGGCATCGCAGATTGCCGCAAACTGCATAGAGCAGGTGCCTCCTCACTCTCCAATCATCGGTCGCGGGGCACCGCAGGCGCAGGGGCTGCGCCCGTTCGGGCTCGAAACACCAGAATCCGGCGCGCAGCCACGCCCGCATCGTGGACCGTGACGCAAACGTTGCACCGAAGCTAGTCGTCGCGCTCCTGCGCGAGCTGCTGGTTGAGCAGCGCCCGCTGCACCATCGGACGTCGCTTCGTGCGCTCACGCTCTGGTAGCGCGGCCGCAGGGTCGCTCTCGCCGGCGCTCGACAGCATGTGCAACGAGTGCGCGCCGCGGATGTGCGTCGTGAAGCCCTTGGCGTCCTCAGCCTGGTTCACGGCGAGCTTGATCATGCGCAGCTGGAACGAGTCGTTCTCGGCCACGCGATTGGCGTAGGCCATCACCTCGGCGTCCAGCTCGTCGGCGGGCACGACGCGGTTCACGAAGCCGAGTTCGTGCGCCTCGACGCCGCTGAGGAAGCGGCTCTCGTAGAGGATCTCCTTCGTCTTGCGCGCGCCGATGTCCCACGGCACGGAGAAGTACTGGAAGTTCGTTGGCAGGAACTGCGCGTCCTCGGCCGCGATCACGACGTCCATCGCCGCGGCGATCATCCATCCGCCGAAGATGCAGAACCCGTGGACGGCGGCGATCGTCGGCTTCGGCACGTCGCGCCAGCGCAACGTGAAGTCGACGTTGTTGTCCCAGCTCCGCTTGTAGCGCCCGCGCAGGCCCTCCTCGTACGGGTCGGCCTCAATGTCCGCCTTCTGCTCGGCCGAGCCGAGGTCGTGGCCGGCGGAGAACGCCTCGCCCTCTCCTCGCAGCACGATCACGCGCACCTCGACATCCTCGGTCGCCTCGGTGAAGGCGGCGTCAAGCTCGCGCAGCAGCCGGCGGCTCTGCGCGTTACGGGCCTGCGGCCGGTTGAGGCTGATGCGGGCGACGTGGTCGACCCGTTCGTATGTGATCTGCGTGTATTCGTCTGTCATCTCAACCTACTTCCTTGCCCTCAGGCGGTTGGTCACCAGTCACGCCAGCGGCAACAAGCCGCTCGTACTCTTCGCTGTCGACGCCGAGGAAGTGCTCAAGCACCTCCGCCGAGTGCTCGCCGAGCATCGGTGCCGGTCGCGTCACGTCGGTTGGCGTCTCGGAGAAATTGAATGGCGCGGCGATCTGCGCGTGCCGCCCTGCCTCGGGGTGCTCGACCTCCGTGACGTAGCCACGGGCACGGTACGTCGCGTCGGTCGCGACCTCGAACGCGTCGAGTACCGGCGCGACGATCACGCCCGCCGCCTCGAGCGCAGCAACGACTTCGCCGCGCGGTAGTTCCGACGTCCATGCCGTGATCGCGGCGTCGAGGTCGTCCTCGTTGGTCTTGCGGGCGTCGTTCGTCGCGAAACGCTCGTCGGTGGCCCACTCGGGGTGCGACGCGGCTTCGCAGAGCGCGGCCCACTGCTGCTCGGACTCGGCCGCCAGCGCGACCCACTGCTCGTCGCCGGCGGCGGCGAAGATGCCGTGCGGCGCGAACGTGAGGTGGCGGTTGCCCATGCGTGGGCGCACGTTGCCGGTCGCCGACTGCTCGACGACGGCGTCGCCGATCACCGTGAAATTCGCGTCCTGCATCGAGAGGTCGATGTACTGGCCGCGGCCGGTGCGGTTGCGGTAGTGCAGCGCAGTGACGAGGCCGGCGAAGCCGTAGTAGCCCGCAACGCCGTCCGGGAACATGCGGCCGGAGTTGAGCGGCGGGCCGTCGACGTAGCCGAGCAGCGATGACTGCCCGGAGGTCGGCTCGATCGTGCCGCCGATGCCGGGAATGTTCCGCCACGGGCCATCGCCGCCGTAGGCGGAGAGGCTGCAGAGGATCACGTCCGGCTTGATCTCGGTGAGCGCCGCGTAGTCGATGCCGAGGTTGCCCATCACGCGCGGCGAGAAGTTCTCCGCGACGATGTCTGCGTGTTCAACGAGACTGCGGAAGAGCCCGATGCCGTCCTCGGTCTGGAGGTCGAGCGTCAGCTCGCGCTTGTTCAGGTTGACCGCATTGAAGTTGGGGCTGCAGTTCCAGGAGTGGAGCGCGGTCTCGGTCGTCGTCAGGGCTGCGGGCATCGGGCCGTCGTAGCTGCCGCGCCACGAGTCGAGGCGGCGGCGCGATTCGATCTGGATCACCTCCGCGCCCATCAGCGCCAGCAGCGCGGTCGCCAGTGACCCCGCCCAGGCCTGTGTGAGCACGATCGCGCGGACGCCTTCCAGTGGTGCAGTGTTCATGCTCTTACCCCAGCACGCCCTGCTCGGCGAGATTGCCGATCCAATCGTCCGTGAAGTCCGCTGTCTCGCGCAGGATCCGTGCGGCGTGTTCCCCCGCGCGCGGCATCCGACGTTCGAGCGCCCACGGCGTCTCCGAGAGGTGGAACGGCGCGCCTGGATACGCGAAGCCATCGGGCGTATCGGCGGGGCGTACGACGCTGTCGCGCGCCTTCAGATGCTCGTTCTCGCCCAGCTCGCCGACATCGAGCACCGGCCCGGCGACGACGCGCAGCGCCCCGAGCGCCTCGAACAGCTCCATCTTGTCGCGCTGCGCCATCCGCGCCTGCACCTGTGGGACGAATTCGTCCTTGTGGTCGCGGCGGTACCAGCCAGCGTCGAAACGTCGGTCGGCGGACAGCTCTTCGAGATCGAGCACGTTCATCGCGTCGCGCCAGAAGTGCGCGCGGCTGAGGGTGAGCGCGAAGTGGCCGTCACGCACCGGCACCGGCCCGGAGATCAGGTCCATCTCGCCTTTGCGACCGGCGACCTCGCCGGAGTGCAACGCCGCGAGCATGGCCGGGGCGAAGATCGTGCCGACCGCCTCGGACTCAGCGACGTCGATGTGCTGCCCGGTGCCGTCGTGTTCGTCCGCGTAGCAGACGGCGGTCACGGTCGCGCCGTAGGCGGCGAGGCCGGCGATGTACGAGCCGGTGGAGCCGCTGCCCTTGAGCGGCTCGTGGTCGGCGAGGCCGTTGACCGACGCCCAACCGGAGTAGGCGTAGGCCGTGAGGTCGTTGCCCGGCAGGTGCTCGCGGCCGCCGACCTGTCCGTGCGGAGTAATTGAGACAAGGATCTGGTTGGGCCACCGTTCTTCGCGCTGCTCCAGCCCGATGCCCCAGCGGTCGAGTGTGCCCGGCGTGCCACTCTCGACGACGATCTGCGAGTTCCGCACCATCGCGGAGAGGGCGCGACGGCCCTGCGCGTGCTCGGCGTCGAGCATGATCGAGCGCTTGTTGGCGAGCACGTAGCTCGCGAGGATGCTCGTGCCGTCATCGGCGAATGGACCGAGCGCCCGTAGCGGGCTCCCGCCCGGCGGCTCGACGGAGATCACGTCCGCGCCGTAGTCGGCGAGCAGCCGCGTACACCACGCGCCGGCGATCGAGGTCGAGAGATCGATCACGCGCAGATCGTCGAGTGCCCCTTCGCTGTCAGTAGTCATCGCACCCTCTGGCCTTCGAAATACGGCCCGATGATACAGCGAGCGGCGCGCTACGGGCCTGCGTCGCGCCACGGCCGACAGACTGGGTCGCCCGACAAACAGAGAGCCCACCCTGCCGGGTGGGCTCTCGTTGAGTCAGCCGGCAGGTCTGATGAGACCTGCTCCAAATCTTACGTCGACCCTCGCAGGCGGGGGTCAAGCGCGTCGCGGAGCGAGTCGCCGAACATGTTCGTCGCGAAGACGATAATGCTGATCGAGACGCCGGGCAGAATCGCCAGTCGCGGGTGCGTCGAGAAGTACACCTGGCCGGAGCCAGAGAGCATTGCGCCCCATGACGGCGTCGGCGGCTGCGCGCCGATACCGAGGAAGGAAAGTGAGGCCTCGATAATGATTGCGACCGCGAGCAGGTAGCTCAGCAGCACGATCATCGGCGCGGTCACGTTCGGCAAGACATGCCTGAACATCACACGTACGTCGCTCGCGCCCAGAGACTTGGCTGCTTCCACGTAGACGTTCTGCTTCACCGAGAGTACCGAGCCTCGGATCACGCGCGCCGGGCGCGGGATGCCGAGGATGGCGACGGCCCAGAACCCGGGCCAGATGCCGGGGCTACCGATGGAGACGATGGCAATCGCCAGTACCAAGAACGGTACGGTTTGCACCGCGTCGATGACGCGCTGCACCATCATGTCCGTGCGACCACCGGCGTACGAAGACCCCAGACCGATCAGGCCTCCGATCCCGATCGAGATGATCGAGACGCCGATCGCGAAGAATACGGACAACTGCGCGCCCTTCAGCAAGCGGCTAAACATGTCGCGGCCGATCTCATCGGTGCCGAGGAGATAGAAGTTTCCGGAAGCGGCGCCCGTCGACCCCATCGGCAGCAATCGGTCGCGCCCAACGAACTTGATCGGGTCATGGGGTAGCAGCGATCCCTCGAATGCGATAATCGCCAGCAACACCGCACCGAGCGAGATCGCTCCGGAGACCGCGCCAACCGGAAAGTGCCGCGAGAAGTTCCAGATACCTCCCCAGAATTTGGCGAGACCCTTCTTCTCATCGGCGAGCGTCCCGTATACCGGTGAAGTGACCTGTTCTTCAGTTGTTGCCATCATGTGCTCCTAACGTGCTCTCGTGTGGCCAGCGCCCGCTATGAGTAGCGGATGCGCGGGTCGAGCCATGAGTAGCTCACGTCCACCAGCAGATTCGAAATCAAGGTAGCTGAAATCAGCATCAGCAGGATGCCCTGCACCAACGGGTAGTCCCGCTGCCGCACGGCGTCGATATAGGTACGGCCGACGCCGTTGATGCTGAAGACGGTCTCGACGATCACCGAGCCGCCAATCGTTCCGGCGATCTGGAAGCCCAGCAGGGTGACGACCGGAATCAGCGCATTGCGGAACGCGTGCTTAAAGATCACGCTGCGCTCATTCAGGCCCTTCGCCCGGGCCGTGCGGACGTAGTCCTCACGCTGCGTCTCAAGCATCGTGGTTCGGATCATCCGCATGTTCTGCGCGGAGATCGAGGTCCCGAGTACGAACGCGCCCGGCAAGAACTGCTGGATGTTCCCCCAGGGATGCTCCCAGAAACTCTGGTAGGTCATAGGCGGGAACCAGCCGAACCAGTTGGCTCCGTAGATGATCACGAGGATCGCGAGGAAGAAGTTCGGGATCGAAATCCCGATGATCGCGACCCCTCTCCCTATATGGTCGACGGGGGTGTTTTGGAAGACCGCCGATCCGACACCGACTGGGATGGATATAAGGAGCCCGATCACGATCGCCAGGATCCCCAGTTCGATGCTGATCGGGGCGGCCCTCGCAATCACCTGGGTGACCGGCTTCTGCTGCCAGAACGAGTCGCCGAGGTCACCGGTCAGGATGTTGCCCATCCAGCGGAAGTACTGAATCGGCGCTGGCGCGTCGAGGCCCAGCTCATGGCGGAGGCGTTCGATCTGCTCCGGGTCGATCCCACGCGCCTCTTCCATCTGCGCCATGATGAAGTCGCCGTCCGGAATGCGGAGCAGCCCGAAGGTGACGATCGTCATGAAGAGCATGGTCGGGATCATGAGGAGGATGCGTCGCATGATGTATTGCTGCACGGCTGCTCCGGTCCTTGGGCCGCCACTGAGAAACAGTGGAGCCGCGTTTGGTCAGGTGCCAGCCGCGTCGCCAGCCCCCTCTGTGTCGCAACGAAATCCCAATCGGTCGGGATCTCTCTACGACTATGGCGACGAATACTATTGGCTCCGGGCGGTTTCCTCAAGTCTTCCGCAAGTTGCGCGCAGGCGAGCCCGCGCCGCCAACCCTGACGGCTCGCCCTGACGACGCTCGCAAGACTACGGGCGTTGGTCCTCGCCCGCGGTGCGCCGTTCCTTCTGGATGTCGCGGTAGTGGTAGCTGTGGACCGCTCCGAAGTTCGTCGGCCGTTCCTTCGCCTGGCGTTCTTCCCAGTACTCGCGCTGCGCCCCGCTGAAGCGCGCCTGGTCCTGCTCACTGCCAGCGACGAGCTCGACGGTCTCCCGGGGCACGAACAGCACCTGCCCGATCGGCACCGACCCGGCGGTGCTGATCACGTCGCCGGGCTGCAGCACGTAGCGGAACTCCGTCGGCTGCGGGTACCAGTCCGTCTCGATGCGCGCCGTCAGCGCCGGGATGTTCGGGCGCTGCTGCTCGTTGACGACGCCCGTGTAGATGGTGTCCCAGCCCTCCGGTGTGACGAAATCGTGTGCGCCGCGCAGGCCGACCCCGCCGGGCGATCCGTTGACGTTGGTGGTCAGCGCGTCGACCAGCCCCAGCGCCGTGCCCTCGTCGATGCCGGCGGACGGCTCAAGGAAGACGACCTCCTGCACGTCGGCACCTCCACCGCCAGCCGCTGGCTGCAGGTCGACGACGAAGGCCTGGTGCGAGACCCCTTTGTCGTCGTTCACAAACATAGAGAACCGAAACGCGTTGTTCGGCATGTAGCGGATCTGACACGTCTCCTTGTCACCCAGCGGCGGGTAGACAAGAAAGCCCGCCCGGCTGCCGTCCTCTAGCACCGGGCAGAAGCGCGCCTGCTGAGGCAACCATGCCCGCCGGTTCTCGCGAGCAGGGAATTTGCCCATCTCCGGGCGTCGCTGATTAGGAAGGATCGTCACCTGCACGGTCGACTCCTCAACTGGTGCGCGAAATATTGAAGGCGCAATGTTCGCACGTTCGTCAAGGTGACCTGAGACCAGCATCTCTGGCTGCCAATGAAGGGATAAAAGCATCGATCGGTACTTTCGAGGCCCTCGACCGGCTTGACGACCCGCCTGCGAGCAGTGTATCCAAGGTCGATGAGCGCGCCCCCTCGGGCGCGAAGCTTGCTCATGGGAGGGAACATCCGTGGGAAACGAGAACAACTATTGGACTCGTCGCTTTAACCGTCGTTCCGTTATTCGAGGTGCAGGTCTCGGAGCCGCAGGGCTCGCCGGCGCAGCGTTGATCGGTTGCGGTTCAGACGACGATGATTCGGGCGCCACGTCGCGAGTCGGAGATGTTGGTGGGAACGTAGCGGCAACGATTGCACCCGCTATTCCGACGACAGTTGCGCAAGAAGAAGTGGTACCGGCTGACAAGGTTCGCCTTGAGCCCGGCATTTACGATGGTGCCGTTCCGGCGTCACTGGCAGAGGCCAACCCTGCGGTCAACGCGAAGTACGGCGGATCGATCACGATGCGCTACCTCGACCCGCCGCGCATGGACCTCAACCGCACCCTTTCGTGCACGATCTTCCACACGCTGAACTACACGAACAACCGGCTGGTCCGTGGCAAGACCGGTGCGAACGCACCGCTTTCTGCTGTCGACCTTGAGCCGGACCTCGCGGAGTCGTGGGAAGCTCAGGACGGTGGACGCCAGTTCACGTTCAACCTGCGCAAAGGCATCAAGACCCACAACAAGGCCCCGACGAATGGCCGCATCTTCACCTCTGAAGACGTGGTTTCGGGCCTTGAGATGTACCGCGCTGGCGGTACGCAGAAGGACGTCTACTCAGCGGTCACCGACATCTCGGCACCGGATGAGAACACAGTCGTCGTCAAGCTGAACCAGCCGGTCCTCGGCTTCCCGGGCAACCACGCCTCGTGGTCCTTCATCTATGCGAAGGAACTGGCTGAGAACGAAGATGCTCGCCAGACGGAAAACGCCGGTACCGGCGCATTCATCCAGGACGAGTGGACCGCCAAGGAGCGCTCGGTATTCAAGAAGAACCCCGACTACTTTGAGGAAGGCCTGCCCTACCTCGACGAAGTGATCGCGGTTGTGCAGAGTGACGCCAACGTCCTCCGCGCCGGTTTCCAGACGGACAACTTCCTTGACTGGACACCGCGTGACGACGCTGAAATTGAAGAGATGTCCGGCATTCGTGGTGACACGATGGTTGCCAACAAGTTCCCGAACGCACGTGGTGCGAACGTGAACGGCTTCCAGTTCCAGCTGAACAACCCGACCTTCCAGGACGAGCGCGTCCGCCGGGCACTGTCTCTAGCATTCGACCGTGAAGAGTTCGATGAGGCCTACACCGGTGGCGACAACCGTCACCCCAACGGTCCGTACTCCAACAGTCCCATGCCGTGGGCGTACCTCTGGGACGAGTTCCCGAACGCTGAGGTCAACGGTCCGTGGTACCAGTTCAACCCGGCTGAGGCTTCCAAGATGATGCAGGCTGCCGGTTACACCGCCGACAACCCGCTGCAGATGGAAATGGTCAGCTACTACTACCGGAACCAGCTCTCTGAGCTCGTGATTCCGGGCATCGTGGCGAACCTGCCAGAGGTTAACATCACATGGCGACAGGTCGACAACCCGACCCACGTCACACTGATGTCCGACCGCAACTTCGATGACACCATCGGGTTCCTCTGGGGTCCTCCCGGGTATTCGATGGATCAGTGGATTTTCCCGTTCATGCACTCCACGGGTGGGAACAACTACGGAAGCATCAACCACGCGCCGCTTGACGCGCTGCTCGAGAAGCAGCGCTCTGAGACGGACGCGGCTGCGCAAAAGCAGCAGTGGCTTGATATTTCCGACATGATCCACGATCAGGTGTTCCAGGCTTGGTTCCCGGAGCGCGGACGGCGCTCGGCATGGCACAACTACATGCTGAACTACCGTTACCACGCACTCATGGGCAGCTACGTCTGCTACTCGGGCGACCAGGCTCGAGCGATCTGGCTGGACGACGGGGCACCAAACCCCGGCGGTCGCTAGAAGCTACGAAGCGAAGAGCACCAACAGGGGCCAGCACGAGCTGGCCCCTGTTCTTTGCTCGGAGCTTCTCCCTCACGCCTGTTCATCACGGCTGGAGGCACGATGCCAAACGAGACAAAGCTCTGCGACCAGATCGTGATGTCCGACGACGACTGCTGCACCGAGGACACATGCGAGGAACCGGCGACGTTCGTGCACGGCGCGTCGGGACTCGGCCTCTGCAACACACACCAGGAGAACGCACGCACCTACGGGAACGGGACCGACTGGATGGTTGGCATCGAGACCGTCTCCTTCCCCGACGGCTGGACCTCGATCGCTCCGACTGCCGGACCGGCTGGCGAACAGAAGCTGGTGATCGGTCTTTTCGACGACTAACCCGCGACGCACCACTCGCTCGAGACCACTGTCCCCACGGCACCCGCAGAGTACCTGCCGCATCCGGCCACGCGCGCATCACGGGGAACGCCCGATACACCGGCTAAGCGGGACTGGTAGTAGGATTCATTCGTGACAAACACTCCCGCTCGCTTTGCGAACCCGCTGATGGCCAACGAAGAGTCGCGTCCACTGAAGCCGTGCCCCACATGCGGCCACGCGACACCCGCATTCAACCGCTGCCGCAACTGCTTTCGCGATGTCACCGGCATCGAGAAGCTGAGCGCAGCCGACGCCCAGCAATACCTCGCCGAGCAGGAGGTGCTCGCGGCGGAGCGCGCCGCGCAGGAAGCGCGCGAGCGGTCCCGCAAGCAACTGATCAGACGGGTCTCTGCCGTCTCCTACACGCTCTTCATCGGCTGGTGGATCTACGCCACCTTCATCGTATCGATCCCTCCCCTGCCCGGACCAACATCGAATGTCCGCACCGTTGTCTCTGGCCCGGACGTCTGGGCCGTCGAGGGTGGGAATCTCGGTGGCACGCGCGCGACCAGCGCAGCGACGAACATGGCGGGCGATGTCGCCTGGGAGACCGTACTGAGCGCTGCGGCAACCACATCGCTCACGGCGAGCAGTGACACGCTGTTCGCGACGCTCGACAACAGCCGTATCGCTGCAATCAATGCCGGCGACGGCTCGCTGTTGTGGGAGACGCAGCTCCAGAACGTCCCCGTCGCACCGCCCACGGTCGCCGGCGATCGCCTCTACATCGGTCAGCGCGGAGGGGTTGTGATCGCCCTCGACGCCGCGACCGGCAACGAGGTGTTCCGAGCCGACCCGCTCCCCGGTAACTTCGGCTCCTCACCGATCGTGACTGACGGCGTGATCTACGCCTTCGTGACCGGCACGGTGGCTGGGATCGATGCGGAGACCGGCGAACATCTCTGGATCCGCGAGTTCAAGTCCTTCTGGTCGTTCGTCACTCCGGTGATCGAGGGCAATGTGATCGCACTCACGACGTCCGCGGAGACGTTGCTCTTTGACCGCACGACGGGCGAGCAGACGTACTTCCACCCGTTCCGGCGGGCGCATCCGTACGCAGTCGCGATCGAGGACAGAACCGTCTACGCGTTCTCGGATCGCCTCGGTGGTGCGCTGAGCATCGATTCCCGCCCGCCGTGGTGGGAGGGCACCCGTGGCGCGTGGAGCTGGTTCAACCGCTGGGGCATGCTGCCGACGATCCCGGTGCCTGCATCGGAGTGGCTCGTACGCACCCCGGAGGGTGGCTACGCGCCGGCGTTCGCCACTGACCATCTGATGCTGGCTACTGAGGGCGGCGAGCTTCGCGCCCTGAGCCGCAGTGTCGGCGCGCAACTCTGGTCGCGCGATGACCTCGGCGATGTCTCCTCGGCGCCGACGATGACCGCCGGTGGACTGCTGGTCACGCGTTCAGCCGATCTGCTGTTGATCGATCCAATCGATGGCGTCACGCTGCAGACACTGCCGCTCCCCGGTGGGCTGAAGCACTCGACGGTGACGGCGCACGGCACCTACATCACGACCTCGGACGGATCGGTGATCGCGGTCAGGTAGACCGCACTGCAGTCTCCCCACGAGCTCATTCGACCGCGTCACCCAGCCGTTTCAGCCGCTAACCGGTGGCAGAGATACGTGTGAGACGCTCGGCGCGGTGTGGTGTGGCGCCCCCGCGAGGATTCGAACCCCGGGCCCGCAGAGTAGAAATCTGCCGCTCTGTCCACTGAGCTACGGGGGCGCGCCGAACTCCAGTGTATCCGTCGCTGCCGCGAGTCCAAGGTTCGGCCGGCGATTCGCACGCGCACGCCAGACTCCAGCGCACGGTATATTCGAGCCATGACAGCAGAACCAGATACGACCGAGATCGATCAACTACTTGAAGAACTGACAACCGCACCCGGCCCGACGGGGTTCGAGGGGCCGGTGCGCGCGATCGTGCGACGGCGGCTGACGGGGGTCGTCGATGAGATCGAGACCGACGCGCTCGGCTCGCTGATCACGACGCTGCACGGGACGTCGGATCGGCCGCGCATCATGTTCGCGGCGCACATGGACGAACTCGGACTGCTGGTGCGCAGAATTACCGACGAGGGCTTCCTCAAGTTTCAGCCGCTCGGCGGATGGCTCGATCAGGCGATCATCAACCAGCGCTGGAACGTGCTCACGCGCGGCGGCCCGGTACCCGCTCTGTCTGGCATCAAGACCGTCCACGTGATGACGCCGGAGGCGCGCGGCAAGGTCTTCAAGCGCGATGACCTGTTCCTCGATGTCGGCGCGTCGAGCCGCGAGGACGCTGAGGAGCGGCTGCGCATTCGACCCGGTGACGCCGTGGTGCCGGATTCGGCGTTCACCCCGATGGCGGGTGGCGACCTGCTGATGTCGAAGGCATGGGACGACCGCATCGGCATCGCGCTGATGATCGGCGTGCTCCAGCGCCTGAAGGAGAGCGGCGACCACCCCAACACGATCGTCGGTGTTGCGACCGTGCAGGAGGAGGTCGGCCTGCGCGGCGCACAGACGAGCGCCTATAGCGTCGACCCCGATGTCGGCCTCAGTCTCGAAGTGGGCGTCGCCGGCGACTACCCCGGCGCGACGGCGGACGAAGCACAGGAGCGCATCGGCGAAGGGCCCGCGCTCTTCCTCCACGACTCCTCGATGCTGCCCAACAACAAGTTGCGTGACCTCGTGATCGACGTCGCGCGCGATAAGGGCATCCCGCTGCAGTTCAACGTGCTCACCGGCTACGGCGAGGACGGCTCAGCGATCCAGCGCACGCGCGCGGGGACGCCGACGGTGAATATCACCGTTCCGGCGCGATACCTGCACAGCCACAACGGGATCCTCAGTCGCGGCGACTATTTGCACGCCGTCGATCTGGTGACGGCGCTTGTCCGACGTCTCGATGAGGCGACGGTCGCGGGACTCACGGACTTCGACGCGGACGCGTAACCGCAGGCACGCAGTCTTCCCCTCGCAGGTTGCCGCGAGGGCTGCCAGGAGGCCGCTGGGGAGCTGCTACGGAGCTGCGGTTGGCCGCGTCTGTACCTTCTTCAGCGAACCGAAGACGGAGCGGATAGCGACGATTTCGACGTCAGCGAGGTCGGGGCTCGTCGTGATGTGCTTCTGGACGAGGCGACCGACGGGCTGCGCAGCGATTACGCCGAGCATCGCCGCCGTGAATGCGCGCGAGAAGCGGTCACTGCGTCGGGCGCTGCCTGCAAGCGCGCTGGTGGTCGCCGCAGCCGCGAGGAAGCCCGCCACCGCGATATTCGTGCCACAGAGTGGCGACACCGCAAGCCCGCTCTCACCGCGCTGTAGCCGCTCAAGCGCTTCCTGAGCACTCGACAGCACGTCGGCCTCGTCGATGTCGGCGAGCAGGAAGAAGCCATCGCCACTCGCCCGCCCGGCGAGGCGGGTCGGACCGCGACGCGCGAGCAGCACCGTGACCGTCGCGTGCTCGAGCGCGTGGTTGCGACGTACCGAGTCGATCCAGTTGCGTATCACCCGGGGCCTCCACCGCGTCTGCCGAACTGCGCCTACCGAGTATAGGCATGGCGCTGTGGTAGCCGGTGCTGTGGTAGCCGATAGCGCGACTGCCGGTCTGACGCTAGTTAGCGCGGCTCGTGCCGGGCGCGGCGACCTCGAAGTCCGCGTCGACCTCGACGGTCACGCGCCACGGCGGGAACTCGCTGTTTGCGGGGACGATTCGAATCGAGCCGATCGTGTTCGCCTTCGGGAGCAGCGTCGGGTTCACACTGATCGTGACCTCCGCCGCGCGGTCGCAGTTCGGCGGTTCACAGACGACGTTGACGCCGAGCGCGACGCCCGCAGACGGCTCCATGATCAGCCACTTGTCGTCCGTCTCCGCGGCCCACGAAAGCAGCCCAGCGCCGGGATTCGTAACCGTCACTGACCCTCGCTGCTCCTGCGGGAGGCCATTGAGGCGGATCAGGATCTCACGCTCCTCAACGTCCAGGATCGGCCCCCCCCGCACCGTCGCGCCCTCGCTGCCGGTCAACGTCGGCGGATTGTCGACGTGCGCGGGCTGCGGTGTTGGGATGTCCATCGCCGAGTACGGGAAGGACCAGTTGCCGAGCGAGAAGGGGGCGGCGAACTGCGGCTGCGAGAGGTCGGGCAGCGACGCCGGGATCGACTGCCAGAGCAGCGCCCCCTCCTGCTGCGGCGGTGAGCCGATGCAGCCCCACACCAGCTCCTGGTACGGGTAGCGTCGTCGCGACTGCGTCCCGTCGCACTGGTAGCTGGGGCGCGGCCAGGCGCCGAACGTCGGGTCGAGCGGATGATTCGATGAGAGCGAGCCGGGCCCGGCGAAGCCGTTGTACGACCACGTCGCCATGTACCAATTCTCGATCAGATCCGGATTCGATTCGGTGTCGGTGCCGACCACCGGGCGAATCTGCGGCGCGGCGTTCCACTTGTCGACCAGGATCACGGCACCACGCGCGATGTTGTAGCCGTAATGAGTCGCGACGTTCACCTGCTGCGACGTCGGCACGCTGTCCAGGCCGAGCGGAATCGTCATCCCAGTCGTCACCTGCATGATGCCGTGACCGCAGTCGAACGTGACGAGGGCCGTCCCGATCGACTCGAAGTGGGTAGCGCGCGACGCCATCGTCAGCGACGACTCTTCCCACGCGATCGCCTTCAGCAGCGTTGATGGGACGCGCCGGATCGTGCTGTCGGCGCGTGAATTGCGCGTCCCAACCTCGACGGTGGGGATGCCGAAGTACGGGTCGCCGGGAAAGAGCGCGTCCACCGACGCCGCGTCGATCGTCGAGAGGTACGTGCTGCGCTCCGCCTCCGCCTCGTAGGCGTCGGGCGTGCGCAGGAAGGCGCAGGCGGCTACGTGGTCCGACGGCGTCGGCACGACAGCGAGGATCGTCAGTGCCACCGCGGCCACGAGCACCGCGAGCAGCTTCCGCGCGAAGCTACCCACGCGTGATCCAGCCGATGAAGATCAACTCGTTCACACCGGCAACGGCCCGACGGTCGCCATCGAGGGAGATCACGACCATCGACTCGGTGCCGGGATCGAACGCTGTCTGGCCGTCGAAAGCCCGCACGGCGAGGTACTGCCCGTCGTGACTCCAGCCGAGGGGGGCGTCGAAACCCTGATCCGGCGCGGCGAGCATCGTCACCGTGCCATCGTCGATCGAGACGGTCGTCGCCGCCGCGGTCGCCGCCGGATAGGCCTCGCGGCCGACCGTGAGCGACGTACCACCGGGGCCCCATACAGGCGCGAACTGCTCGCCGACGTCGGATGCGAGCAGCAGTTCGCCCGCAGCACCCGAGAGCGCGAAGAGGCGCGCACGATGCACGATGCGCTCGCCGACCTGCTCTGGTGCGAGGAAGGAGATCGTGCGGCCGTCCGGCGAGAGTTGCCAGTCGCGCGCGATTTCGTCGGATGCGTGGAGCAGCAGCTCGCTGTTGCCGTCGCCATCGACGCGGTAGAGGTCGGTGCCGGCCGTCGAGAGCTCGATGTACAGCGCGACGCCATCGCTGCCCTGCGCCACCGGGAAGACGCCGAACTCCCCGCTGTAGCGGTGCAGCACACGCCGCGTACCGCGTTCGAGGTCGGCGCGGGAGACACGCTGCTCGCCGTCGGGCCCGAGGCTGCGGTAGGCGACAAATGTGCCATCGCGGTCGAAGACGGGCGCGACGAAGAGATCCGCGTCGCGGGCGAGTCGGGTGCGCTCATTCGTCGCGAGGTTGAGTACCCACAGCTCGGCAGGCGCGCCACGACCGGCGCTGCCCGGCGGCAGGACAACGTAAGCGAGCAGCGATCCGGCCATCGACGGTGCCGGGTTGATGCCCCATCCGTCCGCGTGCTCGGCGGTCAGCAGCAGCGTGCGCTGCGACGGGTTGCTGGCTGGCGCGATGTAGATGCGGTCGGCGCTGCGGCCGAATTCGGCGAAGACGAGCACTGCGTCGCCCTCGGCAGGTGCGACGGCAGAGCCACCGCCCGCGAGCTCACGCAACGCGACCGTACCCGCGACGAGCATCACGGCGACAGCGACAGTGAGCAGCAGCAACGACGTGCGGGGACGATTCATCAGCAGGCATTCGCGCGACCCGGGCCCCGCCGCCCGGCTCAGAATCTGCGTAGCAGACTAGTTCACGATACGGATCAGCCGAAAATCATGTCAACGCGTCACGCTGGTATCCTCAGGGAGTGATAACTCGTAACTCATGATCCTCCGCTACCTCTCGGTCATCGGCAGCGAACCTGCGGCGTTCTTCATCGTCGTGGGCGCGTTCGCGTTCTCCATCCTCTTCAGCCTCTCGTTTCACGAACTCTCGCACGCCTACATCGCCGATCGGCTCGGTGATCGCACACCGCGCGCGTTTGGGCGGCTGACGCTGAATCCGATGCGGCACATGGACCCCGTCGGCTCGGTGATGATCCTCGTGATCGGGTTCGGCTGGGCGAAGCCCGTCCCCGTGAATCCCTACAACACCGCGAACCCGCGCAAGTCGATGGCGATGATCGCGAGCGCTGGACCGCTCTCGAACCTGATGATGGCGTCGCTCGCCGGTCTGCCGATCAAGCTCGGTCTCGTCAATGGCACGCACGCCTTCGTCGCGCCGTCGGTCGTCCCGCAACTCGCCCGCTACGTGACCGACAGCCCCGGCAACATGCTCGGCCTCTTCCTTGGAACCGTGGTGCTGATCAACGTGCTGCTCGCGATCTTCAACCTGATCCCGCTCGCCCCCCTCGATGGCTACAACGTCGCGTCCGGGCTGCTGCCGCCTGAGATGGCGGAACCGTACCAGCGGGCCGCCCCGTGGATGCCGGGCATCCTCATGCTGCTGATCCTGATGCCATTCGTGATCGGATCGAGTCCGCTCTTCGACCTGATGTCGCCGTTCATCAGCTTCTTCCTCGACCTCTTCGTCGGCGATAGCACCCCGATCCGCTTCGGTTAGCTGTCCCGGTGTTCAACCCGCTCTACCGCTTCGGCCAGGTACTGCGCGGCATCCGCACCACGATCCCCGCGACCGACGCCGCCGACGTCGGTGCGATGCTGACGCGTGAAGAGTTGACGTTGTTCCTCGCCTCGCACCCCCGTGACCGCGTGCACTCGATCCGCGTGATGCGTTGGCTCTGGCACCACGCCTCGCCGTCCGATGAGTTGATCGCGGCCGCGCTGCTGCACGATGTCGGCAAAGGACAGCCGAGCGTGCTCGACCGCTCGATCTTCGCCGTCCTCGAAACGCTCTCGCTGCGGCTCACCGATCGCCTTGCTGCGGAGCACGGGATCGCGTGGCGACGTCGCATGTGGCAACTCCGCCACCACCCTCGGATCGCGGCCGATGCACTGCGCCTCGCCGGCAGCGAGGCTCGCGTGATCGAGCTGGTCGAGCTGCACACGGCTCGCGGGAGCGCTGAGGCCCGCTCTGACGCAGATCTCGCGCTGCTCATCACCGCCGACGGTGCGTGCTAGGATCATGCTCCATTCGCCCACCACGTAGCGGAGTTCAGGCGATGCCACGCGTAGCAATTATCGGAACCGGCCTGATCGGTGCGTCGATCGGCCTGGCCATGCGCCAGCGCTCGCAGATCAAGGATCTGGAGATCGTCGGCTACGACCGCGAAGCCGCGAACGGCAAGCGCGCGCAGAAGATCGGCGCGATCGACAGTGCCGCGCGCAGCCCGCGCGAGGCGGTCCGTGACGCCTCGATGGTGGTGATGGCGACCCCGGTACTCACCCTGCGCAAGATCATGGCGGAGATCGCGCCGGCCCTCGACGAGGGCGCGGTGATCACCGACACCGGCTCGACGAAGACCGACGTGATGGCGTGGGCCGCGCAGGAACTCCCGGACACCGTCTCCTTCGTCGGCGGTCACCCGATGGCCGGTAAGACCGAGTCCGGCCCGGAGCACGCGAGCGTCGACCTGTTCGACGGCGCGCGCTGGGCGATCGTGCCGGCAAGGGACGCATCGGAGGGCGCGCTGAAGACGATCCGCGCGATGGCGGAGACGGCCGGTGCGAAAGAGATCTTCATGGACGCCGAGGAGCACGACGCTTACGTGGCTGCGATCTCGCACCTGCCGATGATGGCCGCGACGGCGATGTTCAACATGACGCACGAATCTGAGGCGTGGCCCGAAATGTCGCTGCTCGCCGCTGGCGGGTTCAAGGACACGACCCGCCTCACCGATACCGATCCCGACATGTCGTTCGATATCGCCGTCACGAACCGCACGCAGATCATCCACTGGATCGAGCGCTACCGGGAGTCGCTACGCGAGCTCCAGGACCGCCTCTCCGACGAGGAGGGCGAGGAGGAGCTCTACCGCTACATGGCCCAGGCGAACTGGGACTACGCCGGCTTCCGTGCCGGCGTGATCGGACGCGAGGAAGTTGACCAGAAGAACTCGCAGGTCCCGAAATCGGACTTCTCCAGCTTGCTGATGGGCGAGGCGATCGCCGGGAAGATGCGCGAGCTCACGGAAGCCAGCGAGGAGCGGCTGAAGGAGCTTGAGCGCACGCAGCGCCTGAAGCGCGGGGAGTAGCACTCGATGGTTGCTCAGCCGGCCGCCAACGATTCGGTCACGATCGATCCCGCGGGGAAGCTGCGCGGCACCATCGCGGTCCCCGGCGACAAATCGATCACGCATCGTGCGCTGATGTTCAACGCCCTCGCGAAGGGCCGCGCGCGCATCGATGGCTTCCTCGACTCCGAGGACACGCAGGCAACCGCCGCCGCGTTGCGCTCGATGGGCGTGGAGATCGAACGCCCCGAGCCCGGCGTGATCACCGTGCTGGGGCGAGGCCGCGATGCGCTCACCGAACCGGACGACGTGATCGACTGCGGCAACTCCGGCACGACGATGCGGCTCTTCACCGGCGTGCTGGCGGGGCTGCCGATGCTGACCGTCCTCAGCGGCGACGCCTCACTGCGCACGCGCCCGATGGGCCGCGTCGTGCGACCGCTCGCCGCGCTCGGCGCGGACGTGACGGCTCGCGCGGACGGCACACTGCCGCCGATCGTGATCCGCGGCGGCCCGCTCACGGGTGGGGTGCGCGTCGAGACCGGCGTCGCCTCCGGACAGGTGAAGGCGGCATTACTGCTCGCCAGCCTCGCCGCCGACGGCCCGATCACCGTCGTTGAGCCAGCACCGACGCGCGATCACACCGAGCGCATGCTGGCGGCGATGGGCGCAACGGTGCGCTCCGAGGGCCCGGCGATCACGATCGAGCCGCCGGACGGCGACCTGACGGCCGTCGATGTGACCGTGCCCGGGGACATCTCGGCGGCCGCCGCGTGGATGGTGATGGCGTCGATTCACCCGGACGCCGAACTGACGCTGACCGGCGTGGGCGTCAATCCGAGCCGCAGCGGGCTGATCGACGTTCTGCGCGAGATGGGCGCCGACCTCGAACTGCTCGAGGAGCGCGTCACCGGTGGTGAACCGGTCGCGGACATCGTGGTGCGTTCGTCCAAGTTGAACGGCATCGAGATCGGCGGCAGCCTGATTCCGCGCATGATCGACGAATTGCCGCTTGCCGCCCTCGCTGGCGCGTTCGCAAGCGGCGAGACCGTGATCCGTGATGCAGAAGAGTTGCGCGTGAAGGAGTCTGATCGGGTAGCGACGACAGGTGCGGTACTACGTGCCTTCGGCGTCGATCTGGAGGATCGGGCGGATGGCTTCATCGTGAGTGGCAGCGCCTCTCGGGACCGGCTCAGGGCCGCTCGCGTAGATTCGGCGGGGGATCATCGGCTAGCGATGCTCGCCGGCGTAGCCGGGCTACTGGCCGATGGATCATCGACGATTGACGGCGCAGCAGCCGTCGCGGTGTCGTATCCTGAGTTCTGGCAAGAGCTCTCCCACCTGGTCCCGCCGCAATAAAGGAGACTGGCCTATGTCTACAGAGCTCATTCACGTCGGGTTCGACCATTTCCTCGCTCTCAATCGCGTGATCGCGATTGCGGCTCCCGGCTCGGCACCGATCAAGCGCATGGTGCAGCAGGCCAAGCAGGAGCGACGCTCCATCGACCTCACCAGCGGCCGACGCACCAAGGCCGTTGTGAGGTTGAGCGACGGCGAGGTCGCGCTGATCGCGATCACGCCGGAGACGTTCGCCGGCCGCGCCGACTCGATCCACGCAGCAGCCGACTAGGTCGCGCCGCTGCCCGGAGAGACGCCGCCACCGCTGATCGTCGTCGTCTCGGGCCCTTCGGGCGTCGGCAAGGACACCGTGATTGCGCGCGTCCATGAGCGCGGCGAGCCATTCGCGACACCGGTCAACCTGACGACACGAGCCCCGCGCGAAGGGGAGGTCGACGGCGTCGACTACCGCTTCGTCACCGCGGCGGAGTTCCAGCGGTACATCGACGACGGCGACCTGCTGGAGCACGCGCAGGTGTACGCCGACCAGAAGGGCGTCTCCCGCGAGCAGCTACGCAAGGCGCTGGCTACCGGCAACGATGTGATCCTGCGCGTCGATATCCAGGGCGCAGCGACGCTTCGCGGGGTGCTGCCGGATGCGCTGCTGGTGTTCGTCATACCCGACAACATGGCACAGCTCGAGGCACGCATGCGCGAGCGCGGGATGGACGAGGACGACATCCAGGGCCGGCTGACCACGATGAAGCGGGAACTGGCAGCGCAGGACCAATTCGACCACGTGCTTGAGAACGTCGACGGCGACCTCGATGGCACGGTCGACCGCCTGCTCGCGATCGTGGCGGAAGAGCGTGCGCGGCCCGCGCGCGGCGCGATCGACATCTGATCGCGCTTCGCTCGTTGACATAGTGCAGGCGAGAGTCATAGCCTGCTGTCTCAACAAAGAGCGCAAATATTGGCTTTGACCGGGAGTAGTACGTCGCACAGCGGGGCTCAGAGAGCCGGGGGTATCTGGAAACCCGGCGCCTGTCAGCAGCGACCGAATGGACCCGGGAGTCTCGGTCCGAAACCCCCTCGGGGGCACGTAGGCATCGACGGTGTGGGCGCCGTTATCCAGGCCCAGGACATCGCTTCCCATCGTGGGCGGCCGTGTCCCGAACGAGTCCCGTCCGCGGTTGTGGGTGGGAGAATACGGGTGGCACCGCGACCATCGCCCCGATAGGCGATGGTTTTTTTGTTGCGATTTTTCGATTGCGACCGACCCAGCGGACAGCTCCGGAAGGAACATCAGATGCTCAATTCCACCGTGCAGACTTCGTGCGCCCCTCGCCACGTCGCTGCCGCACGGTGGTGGCGCGCGCCGCATTGCAGCGACAATGGCACGCGACGGCTGAGCAAAGGAACGCGCTCATGAGGGCGTCAGGCGAGATCATCCCTCCGCTCTCGGAGGTTCAGAAGCTATCGACGAGGGGCAACATCGTCCCCGTCTACCGCGAGGTACGCGCGGACCTGGAAACGCCGGTCTCCGCCTTCCTCAAGGTCGCGCGCGGCGACTACTCGTTCCTGCTCGAGTCCGTCGAGGGTGGCGAGACCGTCGGGCGCTACTCGATGATCGGCACCGAGCCGTACCGCGTCTACGCGGCGAACGCGGAGGATGGCGACCCACTCGATGAGGTCGAGCGCGAGCTCTCGCGCTTCGACGCCGTCGAGGTGCCGGGCCTACCGCGCTTCCACGGCGGTGGCGTCGGCTACGTCAGCTACGAGGCGTCAGGGCACTTTGAACGGCTGCCCGCGCCGGAGCGCGATTCGCTCGGCGTACCCGAATCGTGGCTGATGTTCGCCGACACGTTGCTCGTCTTCGACCACGTGCTGCACACTATCAAGGTCGTCGCGCACGTGCGGCTCGATGGCGACGTTGCCGCGTCGTACGAGCAGGCGCGCTGGAAGATCGACCAGCTCGTGGAGCGGCTGGATCAGCCGCTCACGGGGCTGCCCTACCAACCATTCAGCGGCCGCACCGGGCAGGCGATCGAGTCCAACTGGGACCACGACGAGTATCTGCAGGCCGTCGAACGCTGCCGCCAGTACGTGATCGATGGCGACATCATCCAGGTTGTACTCTCGCAGCGCTTCTCACGTCAGACGGGCGCGCACCCGTTCGAGGTCTATCGCTCGCTGCGCGCGATCAACCCGTCGCCGTACATGTACTACCTGAAGTTCGATGACACCTACATTGTCGGAGCCTCGCCGGAGTTACTGGTCGACATCCAGGACGAGGTGATCCAGGTGCACCCGATCGCGGGCACGCGACGACGCGGTGAGAGCGCGATCGAGGACGAGCAACTTGCCGAGGAGCTGAGTCACGACCCCAAGGAACTGGCGGAACACGTGATGCTGCTCGACCTCGGGCGCAACGACGTCGGACGCGTCGCGACCGCGGGGAGCGTGGACGTCACGCAGCAGTTCGACATCGAGTACTACTCCCACGTGATGCACCTCGTCAGTCACGTGCAGGGGAAATTGCGCGACGGCATGACTCCGTACCACGCGCTGCGCTCGGCGTTCCCGGCGGGCACGGTCTCGGGCGCCCCGAAGATCCGCGCGATGGAGATCATCGCCGAATTGGAGCCGGACAAGCGCGGCCCGTACGCCGGAGCCGTCGGCTTCTTCGACATGTCGGGCAACATCGAGACTGCGATCGCGATCCGCACGGCGGTGATGAAGGACGGCTGGGCGCACGTGCAGGCGGGTGGCGGCATCGTCTTCGACTCTGACCCGGAGGCCGAGTTCAAGGAGACGCAGTACAAGGCAGCCAGCATGTTCGCCGCCATCGACGACGCCGAGATTGGTGAGGGTGGCGCGCCCTCGGGAAGCCTCGGCTACTGATGGCCGCCAACGCCCCGCAGCTCGCCTCCGCCGCGATGATGGTGCGCGAGGACGGTCAGTTGCTGATCGTGCATCACTCCGCGTTCGACCCGGAATTCCCCGGGCTCTGGTCGCTGCCGATGCAACCACTCGCCGACGATGATGTCGCCGAGGATTCGATCGCCGACATGCTACGCGAGCGGTTCCACGTGCGCGCCGGGCCGGTCGAGTTCGCTGAGACGATCTACATCGAGGGCTCGCGTGGCGCGCGCTACATCCTCAATGTCTTCACCTGCCACGGCTGGAGCGGTGAGCCGCGCTTCGCCGAGGGCGACTACGACGACGTCGCGTGGATCGCCCCCGGTGGGCAGGGTGCGGTTGACCTCGTCCCGGGCGTCGACGCGTGGCTGGAGACGGCGTTCCAGGGTGGAGCACCGTTGGCCGACCCCGTCTCGATCGCCGACGTGCTGACCGCCGCGCGCGAGCAGTTCCTCGCCGCCTACGACGCGATCCCAGCGTCGAAGCGAGGCACGGCAGCCAGCGGTGGCTGGTCAGCCCTCGACGTGCTCGCGCACAACACGAGCGTCGAGACGTACTACGCCGCCGAGACGCGCCGCATGCTCGAGGTACCGGGCCACACGTGGCGCCAGTACAACGAACGCCAGTGGGAGGACGACCATCGCGCGCGGCCGGCCGAGCCAGAAGCCGACGTTCGGGCGCGGCTTGAGGCGCTACGGGCGGAGACGATGCGATGGGTGACCTCGCTGGCCACCGACCAGCTAGAGGCCTACGGCAACCACCCGGAGCGCGGCGTGGTCACGGTCATCGATCGGATCCGCAAGATCGCCGAGCACGACCGCGAGCACGCGGCTCAGCTCACATCGATGCTGGGCACGCTCGACCCGGAATTATTCGCATCACGGAGTACTGGCGCGGGGACAGGAGAAGCTGATGCTGCTACTGCTCGATAATTACGATTCATTCACCTACAACCTCTACCAGTACCTCTCAGAGCTTGGAGAGGACGTGGAAGTGCGCCGCAACGACGAGCTGAGCGTGGAGGATTGCCTGCAGATGGCGCCGGAGCGCATCGTGATCTCGCCCGGCCCGGCGACGCCGAACGAGGCCGGCATCTCCGTCGATCTGATCCGCGCTGCCGCGGGGCAGGTGCCGCTGCTCGGCGTCTGTCTCGGTCATCAGAGCATCGGCGCGGCGTTCGGCGGCAAGGTCGTCGGCGCAGGCGAGATCATGCACGGCAAGACCTCGTCGATCACGCACGACGGCAAGGGGGTCTTCGAGGGCCTGCCGCAGCCGTTCGAGGCGATTCGATATCATTCGCTCGCGATCGAGCCTGACTCCATGCCGGACGAGCTAGAGGTCACGGCACGATCGGAGAGCGGTGTGATCATGGGAGTCCGCCATCGCACGCTGGCGATCGAGGGGGTGCAGTTCCACCCCGAATCGATCGTGACGACGGTAGGCCACGACCTGCTGCGCAACTTCCTCAAGCAGGACTTCCTGCGGCAGCGCACTCCCGCGACCGCGGACGCCGGCTAGGGGGCCACGATGATCCGCGAAGCCATCATCGCCATCGTTGACGAAGGCCGCGACCTCTCCGAGGAGGAGGCGCGCGCCGTGATGGACGAGATCATGGGCGGCGAAGCGACCGAGGCGCAGTTCGGCTCCTTCGTGACCGCGCTGCGCATGAAGGGCGAGAGCGTCGACGAGATCACGGGCATGGCGAAGGCGATGCGCTCGCACGCGCTGAGCGTGGAAATTGACGCCCGGCCGCTGCTCGACACCGCAGGTACGGGTGGTTCGAACAAGGTCTTCAACGCTTCGACGGCGGCGGCCTTCGTCGCTGCCGCGGGCGGTGCGAAAGTGGCGAAGCACGGCAACCGCGCGATGAGCTCGAAGTCCGGTTCAGCGGACTTCCTGGGGGCGCTTGGCGCAGAGATCGCGCTCACGCCGGAGCAGGTCGCCGCCTGCGTCGAGCAGTGCGGCATCGGGTTCATGTTCGCGCAGTCGTTTCACCCGGCGATGAAGTTCGCCGGGCCGCTGCGACCCCAGATCGGGATCCGCACCGTCTTCAACATCCTCGGCCCGCTCACGAACCCGGCGCGAGCCAACTCCCACGTGATGGGCGTCGCCAACCCCGAGCTCGGCCGCAAGATGGCCGGCGTGCTCGCGCGCATGGAGATGCGGCACGCGATAATCGTCAGCGGCGAGGACGGGCTCGACGACATCTCCGTCTGCGCTCCGACGACAACCTTCGAGGTGAAAGGCAGCGAGATCACCGAGGGCCAGCTCACGCCGGAGGGACTGGGACTCGCGCGCCACGATGCCGCCGAGATCGTCGGCGGGAGCGCCGAGGAGAACGCGGCCCTGATGCGCGAGATCTTCGCCGGCGGCGGGCCCGAGGCGGTGCGCGATCTGATCGCGGCGAACGCCGGCGCGGCGCTCTACGTGAGTGGCATCGCAGCGAGCGTGCGGCAGGGCGTCGACCAGGCGAAAGATCTGATCAAGAACGGCGATGCGGCGGCTCGCGTCGCGGCCTTCGTCGAGGCGACGCGCCGGAGCGGATAGCAGCCGTGGCGATCAACACGCGTGCGACCGGCACCATCCTCGACGAGATCGTCGCGAGTTGCCGCGAGCGGCTTGCTGCGGATCAGCGCGTGACATCCGAAGCCACGCTCGTCGAGCGAATCGCGGCATGCGGCCCGACGATCGGCTTCGCCGAGCGCCTGCGCGACGGACGCGATGCCACACCGGACGACGCGCGGCTGCGATTGATCGCGGAGATCAAGCGCGCTTCGCCGAGCAAGGGCGTCTTCGACGCCGACCTCGATGCCGCGCGACAGGCGCAGGCGTATGCGGGCGCGGGGGCGGCCGCGATCTCCGTGCTCACGGAGCGCGATCACTTCCAGGGCAGTCTCGATGACCTCGCCGCGGCCCGCGATGCCGTCGATGGTAGTGACGAGCGCGACGACCGCCCTGCCCTGCTGCGCAAGGACTTCATCTTCGACCCGTATCAGGTGCTGGCGGCACGCGCGTCGGGCGCTGACGCGCTGTTGCTGATCGTCGCGCTACTCGAACCGACCGACCTCGCTGACCTGCTGGCGCTCACACGCGAACACGGCCTTGAGGCGCTGGTCGAGGTTCACGACGAACGCGAGATGGAGACTGCCGCTGCGGCCGGCGCGCGCGTGATCGGCATCAACAACCGCGACCTGCGCAACTTCAACGAGGATCTCGCAACCACCGAGCGCCTCGCGCCGCTCGCGCCAACCGGCACCGTGATCGTCGCGGAGTCCGCCATTCGCAGCGCCGAGGATGCGGCGCGCATGGCAGCCGCTGGCGTCCACGCGCTGCTCGTTGGCGAGGCACTCGTGCGCGCGACAGGGGACGGCGCGGTCGACATCGATGCGAAAGCCCGCGAGTTGATGCTCGTGGACGGGGCGGTGCAGCGATGACGCGGGTCAAGATCTGCGGTAACCGCACCCCCGCCGACGTAGTCGCCGCCGCCGAGGCTGGCGCGGACTTCGTCGGCATCATCTTCGCCGAGTCCTCGCGTCACGTCAGCGCGGGAGAGGCCGCGACGATGGTGCAGGCGCTCGGTGGCCCCGCCGCGGCACCTGCCCCGCACGAATACGCGGCAGGTGTCCGCGAGGACGTCGGACGCTGGTTCGAGCACGGGGCGCAGCTGCTGGGCGAGCAACTCGACGGCTCGCGCCCGCTCACCGTGGGCGTCTTCGCCGATCAGCCGATCGGCGAGGTGAACGCGCTGGCGGACGCGGCCGGTGTCGATCTCGTGCAGCTCTCCGGCGACGAGTCGTGGGAGGACTGCCTCGCGGTGACGCGACCCGTGATCCAGGTGGTGCACGTCTCGCCGGTCGACTCGCCGTCGGATCCGATGCAGTTCGTCGAGCCCGGCTTCGCGCGCGCCCTGATGCTGGACTCGGCGCACGGCCCGTACCGCGGCGGCAGCGGCAAGGCGTTCAACTGGGATGTCGCGCGCGAGGTCGCCAGCCACATGCCGCTCTGGTTGGCCGGCGGCCTGTCACCCACGAATGTGAGCGACGCCATCGATCAGGTACGCCCGTGGCTCGTCGATGTCGTGTCTGGCACGGAGACAGACGGCCGCAAGGACCACGCGCTCGTTCGCGCGTTCATCGACGCCACACACGAGACGGACTTTGCTACGGAGGCAGGCCAATGACTACCACGACTCGACCCGACGCGATGGGGCGTTACGGGGAATTCGGCGGCAAGTACGTCCCCGAGACGCTAATGCCCGCGCTCACGGAACTCGAAGAGGAATTCGAGCGCGCCTGGACCGACCCCGATTTCACCGACGAGCTTGGCGATCTGCTGCGCAACTACGTCGGCCGCGCTACGCCGATCACCGAGGCACCGCGACTCGCCGCGCACTACGGCGGCGACGACGCCCCGACGCTCTACCTCAAGCGCGAGGATCTGGCACATACCGGCGCGCACAAGATCAACGCCGCCCTCGGCCAGGCGCTGCTCGCGAAGCGGATGGGCAAGCAGCGCATTGTCGCCGAGACCGGCGCGGGCCAGCACGGCGTCGCGACAGCGACGGTCTGCGCGCTGCTCGACCTCGACTGCGTCGTCTACATGGGCGCGGAGGACGTTCGGCGTCAGTCGCTCAACGTCTTCCGCATGAAGCTGCTCGGCGCGGAAGTCGTCAGCGTCGACAGCGGCTCGCGCACGCTGAAGGACGCGATCAACGAGGCGATCCGTGACTGGGTCACGAATGTGCGCACGACCCACTACCTGCTCGGCAGCGTCGTCGGCCCCCACCCCTACCCGCTGATCGTGCGCGAGCTCCAGTCCGTGATCGGCCTTGAGGCGCGTCAGCAGATCGAGGAAGCCGAGGGGCGGCTGCCGACGGTCGCGGTCGCCTGCGTCGGCGGTGGCTCGAACGCGCTGGGGCTGTTTCACCCGTTCATCGATGACGACGTGCGGCTGATTGGCGTCGAAGCCGCCGGCGACGGGCTCTCGGGCCTGCACGCCGCGCCGCTGAGCGCCGGTCGCCCGGGCGTGCTGCACGGCGCGCGATCGTACGTGCTGCAGGATGACGCCGGACAGGTACTTGAGGCGCACTCGATCTCGGCGGGGCTGGACTACCCCGGCGTCGGCCCGGAACTCTCGTGGCTGAAAGACAGTGGGCGCGCCGAGTACGTCAGCGCCACCGACGCGGAAGCCCTCGACGGCCTGCAGGCGCTCTGCGAGACAGAGGGCATCATCCCCGCGCTCGAGTCGTCGCACGCCATCGCCTACCTGGCGACGTTGCTGCCGGAACTGAGTGCCGACGACCTCGTGCTGCTGAACCTCAGCGGGCGCGGCGACAAGGACATGGATACCGTCGCGACGGCGCTTGGCGTAACGCTCTAGCGATGCCGACGCGAACGATCAAGAGTCTCGAGCGGGCGTTCGGCCTCTACGCGGACCTCGCTGAGGCGCTACCGTCCGACGCCTTCACGCGGCACCTCGCGGATTTGCCCTCGAACACGGTCGGCCAGCAACTGTGGTGCGTGATCGGCGCGCGCGAGAGCTACGGCCATGCGATCGAGGACGGCGAGTGGCAGGGCTTCGCATGCTCGCTCAGCGACGAAGGCACGGCCGACCAGACAGCGGTCAGTCAACATCTCCGCGCCTCCGCCGACTCGGTACGTGCGCTGCTCGCCGATGCTGAGAGCCTGAGCGACCAGCAGAACGCGTTCGTGCTCGACCTGATCGAGCATGAGGCGCAGCACCAGGGGCAGCTGATCCGGTACCTCTACGGGCTGGAGCTCGCGATTCCCGCTAGCTGGAAGCGCCGCTGGGCGCTCGACTAGGCGAACCCAGCCCGACGTGGCGAAGCGCCGACGCCGTGTGCGACGGCACGCGCGCACCCTGCCCTCGCAGCCAGTCGAGGTCGTCGACGGTGTCGATGTCACGCTCGACGGCGATGCGCGCCACCGTCAGGCCGGCGTTGCGGGCGAGGCGCTCGGACGTGGCGAGCACATCAGCACCGCCCCACGAGATGCGCGTGTCATCGAACAGTTCGATGTGCGCTCGATACATCCCGGCGAGATAGTAGCCGCCATCCTCGGCGGGGCCGAATACGACGTCGGCAGTTCGCAGCGCGTCGAAGGCGGCAGCGAGATGGCGGCTCGTCAGCGTCGGGATATCGGTGCCGACGACGACAACAGGACCATGGCCATCGCTGCCGAGTGCCGCCACAGCCGCAAGCATACGCGCACCGAGCGCACCGTCATCCTGCGGTCGGGCGTCGTTGATACCCGTCAGCTCCGCGAGCGCCGCCGTCGCGTCGGCGGGTTCGCCAAACAGCGAGGCATGCCAGTCGCCGCCTCGTACCGCGTCGGCGGCGTCGAGCAGGAAGGCGCGAGCCGCCATGGCTGCTGCTTCGGTGCCAATCGAGGCTGCGAGTCGCGATTTGGTCTCGCCGACCACCGGCGCGCGCGTCATCAGGGCGACGGCGGAACCGCGCACCGTGCTCACGACCGTTCGGGCGCTGCCGCCGACGTCGTCAGCAGCGGCAGCCGCTCTTCGCCACGACCGGTGGCACGATCGGCACGCGACGCGCGTTGCGTGAAGAACTCGTCGCACCAGAGGCAGACTGAGCCCAGCTTCTCGATGCGCCGCAGAGCGTGGTCGCGGTCGAAGCCTTCGACGATGCCCATCGCTGCCGGATCGCCCGCGCTGAGCGCCTGCCACACGGGGTCGTCGCTATTGCGGTCGAGAATCGTCTCGACCGAGTCCTCGGCCACGTCGCCAAGCGGTTCGGCGGTGCCGGGGCAGCACGGGTAAGCCGTCGTGATCTGGATCGCGATCTCCTGCATCGGCGAGCCATCGTCGAGGAAGCCGAGCGCGCCCGACCAGCGGTTGCAGAAGTTGTGATCGGGCACCAGCTGGGCCAGCCCGTACTTCATGGCGCGGCCACGCGGCCACAGGCCGCCGACCCACAACTCGGGCGATGCACCCCAGATCGAGAACTGGGGTGCATTGTTCGCCTCTCGCGCCATCGACGGGTCACCGACGTCTGCCTCGACCATGCCGCGCGAGGTCATGAGGGCGCGCAGATCATCGAACTTGCCATCGGGCTGAGGATGGAACGCGTCCAGCGAGCAGATCGCGACCGCGTCGATCCCCGTCGCGAGCAGGCGGTCGAGCAGCGGGCCGTCCAGCAGGTCACCGTTCGTCTGTAGCGTCACCCGCGCGTTCGGGTAGCGTTCGCGGCCCGCAGTGAGCAGGTAGAGCGCCATCTCGGACTCAGCCAGCGGCTCGCCGCCGGAGAGGATGAAGCGGTTCGTCTCCTCGGGCAGGTGAGCCAGCACCGCGTCGGCCTCGGCGCGCGTGATCGTGCGGCCTCCGGGTTGCGAGGAGTTGTAGCAGTGCGCGCACTTTAGATTGCAGTTGTGAGTGAAGACCCAGTAGATGGACTCGGTCTTCATCGGTGATGCGTCATGCGCCGCTCATCGGATGTGCTGGTAGAGCGCTGCCAGCCGACGCGGCGAGACACGGGCCCAGAACAGCGACTGAATCACGAGCCACGACGCCCACGCCTGCGGGATGCCACCGTGCTCCCAGCGCCGGGGCGAGGCGACGACGGGACCGCGCAGGTACGCCATGCGCCCGCGTGGCCTCAGCCGATAGACGAATGCGAGGTCCTCCATGATCGGGTGCGGCGGGAAACCTCCGATGGCATCGAATACCGATCGACGGCAGAAGATCACGGAGTCGCCGTAGAAGACGCCAAGCTGCCGGATCACGTGGTAGAAGGCGGCGAGGAGGCGGCTGTGCGTCGACTCGCCGAAGCGAACGCTGAAGTTCCCGCCGACCACCGATGAATCAGCGAGCGCCCGGCGAATCTCGGCGACGGCGTCGGCGGGCAGGCGCACATCGGCGTGCATGAAGCACAGTACGTCGCCGCTCACCTCGGCCGCACCGGCGTTGAGCTGCGTCCCGCGCCCGCGCTCAGCGACGACAATCCGCGCCCCTGCCGCTGCCGCCAGCGCAGCCGTGCGGTCGTCGGACCCTCCATCGGCCACGATCACCTCGTCTGCGCCTGCGGCGAAGGCATTGCGGACGGCATCGGCGATCGTCGCTTCCTCACGGAGCGCGGGGATTACGACGGAGACGCGGGCAGAGACGGAGGCGTTTGCGGGCATGCTGCCAGCGTATCGGGCGCGTGGCTGTCCGGTGTGGTCGCTGTTACGCTCCGGCCATGTTCGCGGAGTTCAACCCGCCGTCCAACGCGCCGTCGGTCGAGGCTCCAGCGCCGCGACTGTGGCTGGTGCGCGACATGTTCTACGGCGTCGCCTTGCTCTTCGCGTCGCTCGCGATCGTCGGCTTCGGTCTCTTTCTCGCGGACGGCGACGCGGCGGGCGAGGTCTCCGACGTCGGTATCGGCGTCGCGACGCTGGTCTCCGAGGCGCTGTTCGGCCTCGCCGTCATCTGGCTTGCCTACCGTCGAGGGTTGAGCGCCGCCGACCTCGGCTTCGTCGTCCCGCGGAGCTGGAAGCCCGCCTTCCTCGCCTGGTTCGGCACGTACGCGATTCTCACGTTCTACCAGGTGGCGCTGCAGGCGCTTGAGGCGATCGGCGCCGATATCTCGGCCTTCGAGGCGGCGAATAGCCTGCCCGTCGACGCCCGCGAGAGCGTAATGGTGTTCCTGCTCTTCGCTGCCGGCGTCGTCATCGTTGCGCCGCTCGCCGAAGAGTTGTTCTTCCGCGCGTTGCTCTTCCGCGGGATGCGCGGGTACTGGCGGCTCGGCACTTCGATCTTCGTCAGCGGGCTGGCGTTCGGCCTGTTTCACGTCAACCTCGGCGTGCTGATCCCGTTCACGGCGATCGGCGCGCTGTTCGCATGGGCGAACCACCGCACCGGTTCGATCTGGACATCGATCAGCGCGCATGCCGGCATCAACACCGTCAGCTTCGCGCTCAGCCTGGCGGCGGGCACATGAGCGACCGACCGGACCGCGTGGCCGAGATGTTCGAGCGCGCCCGCGCCGAGGACCGCACGCCCGTCGTGATCTTCGTGCCCGGCGGCTGGCCAGAGCTCGATGCCACCGTCGATGTCGTGCTGGCCGCCGTCGAGGGTGGCGCAGACGCCGTGGAGATCGGTCTGCCCTTCAGCGATCCGCTGGGCGACGGCCCCGCGAATCAGCAGGCCTACCTCGAATCGATCGAGAACGGCTTCGGCCTGCCGCAGCTGCTGGAGGTCGTGCGGACGCTGCGATCGAGGGACGTTCGCGTCCCCTTACTCGTTATGGGATACTTCAATCCGCTGTTCAGCTATGGGTTGAACGCGTTTGTGCAGGATGCTGCGGAAGCCGGTATCGACGGTCTCGTCCCCGTCGACCTGCCGCCTGAAGAGGCGGCGGAACTTGAGCCGGCGATGCACGATGCAGGTCTGCACATGATGTACCTGCTGGCGCCGACCTCGACGGATGAGCGGATCGGTGTCGTCGCGGAACACGCGAGCGGGTTCATCTACTGCGTCAGCGTGGCCGGGGTAACCGGGGTGCGCTCGACAGTCTCCGCCGAGCTCCCCGACTTTCTTAGCCGGGTGCGCGCACAGACGGAGCTGCCGCTGGCAGTTGGCTTCGGCATCTCGGCGCGTGAACACGTCGAAGAGGTCGGGCGACATGCCGATGCAGCGATCATCGGGAGCGCATTCGTGACAACGATCGCGAACGCCGCTCGGGAGGAACGCCTGGACGCAATCCGGGCATTCATGGGGGAGATTACCGGTCGTGGGACAGCTACCACAGTCTGAGCTGGTTGAGCGCTCTATCGCTCGCTATTGCTGCTATATGCAGAGCCAGACGGCACGTGGCAGCGCGTCTGCGGCCGTGTTGTTTGGCTCCTAACACTCACCCACACACCACCGAAACATTTCGAGGCCCAGCGCAAGTTCGACGGCGCAAGGCGGAGTCACACCACACCATGCTGATTCGCGGCATCCGAGGCGCAACCACTGTTCCATCGAACAGTCGTGACGAGATCCTTGCCGCCGCGCGCGAATTGCTCGATGAGATCGAGCGTCGCAATGAGATCGACCGCGCCAATGTCGCGTCGATTGTGTTCACGACCACGCCCGACCTCGATGCTGAATTCCCCGCCGTCGCAGCACGCGACGCCGGTTGGACTGATGTGGCGCTGGAGTGCCTGCATGAGATGAACGTACCGGGCAGTTTGCCCCGGTGCCTGCGCATCCTCATGCACGTCAACAGCGACCGCGCTCAAGCAGAAATCATCCACGTGTATCTGCGTGACGCAGCGGTGCTCCGGCCCGATCTCGTCACGGATCAAGCAACGGAGGCAACAACATGATCGTCGTAATGAAGCCAAGCCACACAGCGGAAGAACAGAAATCAATCGAAGACCGGCTTACCGAGCTGGGGCTGCAGGGGCAACTGATCACGGGCATCGACCGCACCGTGATCGCCGTGCTCGGCCAGGTCTTCCCCGAACTGAAGGACGAGCTACACACGATGGACGGCGTCGACGACGTACTGCGGGTCTCGAAGCCCTACAAACTCTCCAGCCGCGAGGTGCACGAGGGTGACACCGTCGTTCCGCTCTCGCACGGCATCAGCGTCGGCGGTGGCCGCCCGGTCGTGATGGCCGGGCCATGCTCGATCGAGACGGAGGAACAGCTCTGGGAGTCCGCGAGCGGCGTACACAAGGCGGGTGCTCACATCCTCCGAGGTGGTGCGTTCAAGCCTCGCAGCTCGCCCTACTCGTTCCAGGGGCTCGGCGTCGAGGGGCTAAAGATGCTCTCATCGGCCGGCCAGGAGCTTGGCATGCCGGTGATCACGGAGCTGCTCTCTCTGCGCGACGTGGACGCGGTCGCCGAGTACTCGGACGTGCTGCAGATCGGCACGCGCCAGATGCAGAACTTCGTACTGCTCTCGGAGGCGGGCAAGACCGGTCTCCCGGTGATGCTCAAGCGCGGAATGGGCGCCACCATCGAGGAGTGGCTACTCGCTGCCGAGTACATCCTCTCCGAGGGCAACCCGAACGTGATCCTCTGTGAGCGCGGTATCCGCACCTTCGAGACCGCCACGCGCAACACGCTGGACCTCAACGCGATCGCGCTCGTGAAGCGGCTGAGCCACCTGCCGATCATCTCCGACCCCTCCCACGGCACCGGTCACTGGTACCTGGTGGAGCCGATGTCGAAGGCGAGCATCGCCGTCGGCGCCGATGGTCTGATGATCGAGGTGCATCCGAACCCGGATCACGCGCTCTCAGACGGCGCGCAGTCGCTCACGCCCGCCAACTTCGCACAGTTGATGGACGGCATCGGCAAGCTCGGCGAGTCGATCGGACGTCCGCTGGCCGAGACCCCGCAGGCGGTCACGAGCTAGCGGGCGCGGCGCGGAGCACGCGAGGGTGACAGTCAGCGACGGCACCGACCCCGCTCCGGCGGAAGCCGCTGAGGGGCAAGCTGCCGACGAACAGCAGGCCGATCAGCAGGCATCCGAGGCCGCACCCTCGGATGCCGCGCTGCAACTCCAGTTGCCCCTCTTCGAGGGGCCGCTCGATCTCCTACTGCACCTGATCGAGCGCGAAGAACTCGACATCACGGAGCTCTCCGTGCTCGAGGTGACTGAGCAATACATGACGCAGCTTCGTGCTGCGGAGGAGATCAACCTCGGCGCACTCGCCGATTTCGTCGCAATGGGCGCACGCCTGCTGCTGCTGAAGTCGCGTGCCCTGCTGCCGCGCGAGATCACCGACATGGACGACGAGGATGAGGGCGACGCGCTCGACCTCGTCAGCGCACTCCGGGAATATCGCCGCTATCGAGTCGCCGCGGAACACCTGCGTGAGCTGGAGGACGAGCACCGCACCGCCTACCGGCGCGAGGCTGCACCGCCAGACGTCACGCTCCCGTCGGGCCTCGACGACGTCACGCTCGATGGTCTCGTCGGGGTCTTCCGCGAGATCCTCGAACGGCTGCCCGAGGAAGAGGAGGTCGAGGAGGTCGAGCGAACGCCGATCCGTCTCGCGGATCGGGTCTCGTCGCTGATTTCGCGGCTGGAGCAAGACGACCGCGTGTCGTTCCGCGCGCTGGTGGAGGGCGCAACGACACGCATGGAGGTGATCATCGACTTCATGGCCGTGCTGGAGTTGATCAAATCGCGCTTCCTGGAAGCTCGGCAGGACGAGGACGGCGGCGATATTGAACTCGTGCGCCTCGCCGGGGCACAGGCACCGACCGAGGCCGATCTCGAAGAGACGATCGATGAGGTCTAGGGCGGTGAACAGCCAGCGCGCAGCCCTCGATCGGTCGTTTGTGGCGTCGATCGAGACGGTGCTACGCTTCGTTCAGTCAGACTCGCCCCGCCCCACCCGGCGGCGAACGCGCGAGATGCCACGGAAGGGACCCGACACTCGTGCTCCTCGTCCGTGAAGAATTGCGCCAGAGCAGCACACCCGGTGCTCACGCAATCTCCATCGGCGTCTTCGACGGCGTCCACCGCGGCCACGAGGAGCTGATCTCGCGCATGCTCACGGAAGGCGGATCGCGAAGCCTCACCGGCGGCGTCGTCACCTTTCATCCCAGCCCGGTCACTGTCCTGCGTCCCGACATCGAACTCTCCTACCTCACTTCGCTCGAACAGCGCGTCGAACTCTTGCGTGCGGCCGGCGCGGAATTCGTCTCGGTGATCCAGTTCACGTCGGAACTCGCGCAGGTCTCGGCCCGCGAATTCGTTCGCCTGCTCGTCGAGGAGGCGCGGATGCGGCTGCTCGTCGTCGGCGAGGACTTCGCGCTCGGCCGCGCCCGCGAGGGCAACGTGGAGCAGCTTCAGGTCTACGGCGAGGAGCTTGGCTTCGACGTGATTCCCGTGCCACTGCTGCGAGAGGCCGACGATCACGTCTCCTCCACGCGCGTGCGCGGCGCGCTGCTCACGGGCGACATGACCCACGTCGAAGCGCTGCTCGGGCGCAGCTACAGCGTGCGCGGGCCGGTGGTCCACGGCGATGGACGCGGACGCACGATCGGCTTCCCGACGCTGAACATCGGCGTCAGCCCCGACCGCGCGCTGCCGCCGAACGGCGTCTACGTCACGCGCCTGCGGCTCGACGACGGGCGCGAGTTCGCAGCCTGCACCAACATCGGCACGCAGCCCACCTTCGATGGCGCGCAACGTCTCGTCGAGACGCACGTGCTCGACTTCGAGGGCGACCTCTACGGCGCGGTCGTCACGGCGGAACTACTCCAGCGCCTGCGCGACGAGCAGAAGTTCGACGGCATCGACGAACTCGTCGCACAGATCGGCCACGACGTCGAGACGACCCGCACGCACTTCGCAAACGGCAGCGCACCATGAGCCGTCAGATGGCGCCCGTCGACGAGCAGCTCGTCGCCTACATGCGTGGTACCGAGTTCGGCGACGCCTCGACCCGCGAGACGATGGAGCGCGAGCTGAAGATCCTGCTCGAGCAGGACCGCCCGTTGCGCGTCTACTGCGGGTTCGACCCGACCGACGTCGACCTGCACATCGGCCACACGATCACGTTCCGCAAGCTGCAGCAGTTCCAGGAATTTGGCCATGAAGTGACGTTCCTGATCGGCAACTTCACGGGGCTCGTCGGCGATCCGTCCGACAAAGACAAGACCCGCCCGATGCTGTCGCCGGAGCAGATCGAGCGCAACGGTGAGACGTACGCGGAGCAGGCGTTCCGCATCCTCGACCCCGAGCGCACGACGATCGCGCATAACGCGGATTGGCTCGGCAAGCTCAACTTCGCGGAGGTGATCGCGCTCAGCTCGAAGTTCACGGTCGCGCAGTTCCTGGAGCGCGATAACTTCCAGAAGCGCTGGGACGCGCACGAGCCGATCCACATCAGCGAGTTCATGTACGCGCTGATGCAGGCTCGCGACGCCGTGGAGATGGAGACCGACGTCCAGATCGGCGGCACCGATCAGCTCTTCAATCTGCTGGCCGGCCGCACGCTGCAGCGCGAATCGGGCCAGACGGCGCAGGTCGTTCTGACCACTCCCCTGCTCGTCGGTACCGACGGTTCACAGAAGATGAGCAAGTCGAAGGGCAACTTTGTTGCCGTCAGCGACGTGCCGAACGACATGTTCGGCAAGGTGATGTCCGTTCCGGATAGTCTGCTGCAGGAGTACTTCACACTGCTGACGCCACTGCCGACGGATGAGATCACATCGATGCTCGGCGAGATCGCGAGCGGTTCGCTGGCCCCGATGGACGCGAAGAAGCGACTGGCGCTGGAGGTGACCGCCTCCATGTACTCGCGTGAAGAGGCCGAGTCTGCACAAGCGTATTTCGAATCTACTATCCAGCGTCAGGAAACGCCCGACGAGATGCCAGAGTTCGCGCTCTCCGACGACGGATCGAGCGAGAACGACGATGGCCGACTGGACCGTGTGCTGGTCGCCTCCGGGATCGCGGAGAGCGGCGGCGAGGTACGGCGGCTGGTGAAGCAGGGTGCCGTGACGGTGAACGGAGCTCGCGCCAGCGACTTCGCCACGCCACTTCATCCCGGTGACGAGATCAAGATCGGCAGGCATCGATTCCTGCGGGTTGTAGAGGCTGGGGCTAATTAGCCGATAATAGAACCAGCCAAGGCGGGGGCCGAGAATGCTGGATGGTGGCCCGGGATACGAGATCGACTTAGACGCCGTTCATTCGAACGTCGATGAGGCCGATGTCGTGTCTGTGTACTTCCCGATGCTGCGGAAGACGCTGATCGTCGACACGCGCGTCTGCGAGGATGCCGGCCCGCTCGTTCAGGTCGTCGACATGGTGCAGAACGCGAGCGAGCGATTCCGTTCGCTGCGACGACTGCGCCCGCAGTTCCCTCGGCCGGAGTCGATCACGCTGATCCCGTGGGTGATGCGCGTCTCCTCGCTGCGCCAGACCGGCGTCTGGGGGCACCTCACCGCGCGCCTCAGCGATTCGGGTGCCGAGATCCTCGACGACGCCGCGAGCTGCTTCGACGAACTGGCGACGCTTGAGCGTCGGGAGATGTGGCAGGCGCTCAACGGCAGCGAGTACCACACGATCTGGCGCCGCGATGGCGCACAGACGGGTAACGACTAGCGGGCAGCGACTCGCTCAAGCGCCGCCGCATTCCGACCACACTACCGAGCAGATAACGTCGCTGGTGGCTACTCCTCCGGAGCGGCCGCAGCCAGGCTCTTGATCACCTGCTCCTGCACGTTGGACGGCACTTCGACGTAGTGGTCGAACTCCAGCTTGAAGCTGCCACGACCGTGGCTGATCGCCCGCAGGTCCGTCGCGTAGCGCTGCACCTCGGCGAGGGGCGCTTCCGCATCGATCTTGCTGCTCAGGCCTTCGGGCTCAACGCCGTGGACGACCCCGCGACGGGTGTTGAGGTCGCTCATCACGTCGCCCAGGTACTCGGACGGCACGCTGATGCTGAGGCTCATCATCGGCTCAAGCAGGATCGGATGTGCGTCCAGGATTCCCTGCTTCAGCGCCTGCGCGGTCGCGATCTTGAACGCCATCTCGGATGAGTCGACGGAGTGGGCCGAACCGTCGAGCAGGGTGATCCGCACATCGACGATCGGCGACGATGCGAGCGGACCGCTGGGCAGCGCCTCGACCGCGCCTTTCTCAACCGCCGGGATGAACTGTCGCGGCACGTTCCCGCCGACGACCTTCGTCTCAAATTCGAAGCCGTCACCCCTCGATAGTGGCGAGACCTCAAGTACCACATGGCCGTATTGGCCGTGTCCGCCGCTCTGCTTCTTGTGCTTGTACTCGCTCTTCACGGGCGTCGTCACGGTCTCGCGATACGGAACCAGAGGCATGTCGGCATCGACGGCGACGCTGTACATCTCCTCGAGCCGCGCCGTCGCGATATTGACCTGCGCATCGCCGACCGTGCTCATGATGATCTCGTGCGTGTCCGGGTCGCGGTCGACGTGGATCGTCGGGTCCTGCTGCTGAATTCGCTGCAGCGCCGACGAGAGCTTGTCGACGTCCGCCTTTGTCCTCGGATGCAGCGCCGAGCGATACGTCGGAACAGGCAGCGCGATCGGCGGCACGGTGACGACCTCCGCCTCGGAGCCGACGAGCGTATCGCCGGTCAGCGTGTCGCCGAGCTTGGCCGCGACGCCGATGTCGCCGGCGACCAGTTCCGAGACCTCGAACTGTTCTTTGCCCTGCTGGAGGAAGAGGTGCCCGAGCCGCTCAGTCGTCGTGTGCTGCACGTTGAACGGGCTGGCATCCGCCGTCAGCGTCCCCGACAGCACCTTCATGAACGTGAGTCGGCCGACGTACGGGTCGACGATCGTTTTGAAGACATGCGCGACCACGGCGTCCGACTCGCCGGTCACAACGCTGCCATCTTCTAGCGAGTGCTCGCGGCCGAGCGGCGATGGAAAGAGCGCCGCGACGCGATCCATCAACTCCTTGACGCCGATTTCGTTCGTCGCGCTGAGCGGCAGCACGGGAACGACGGCACCCGAGGCGACGGCGGCTCCGAGTGCCGTGCTCAACTCGTCCGCGCTGATCTCCTCGCCTTCCAGGTACTTGTTCAGGAGGTCGTCATCGGTCTCCGCAACCGATTCGACCAGCATCTCGCGTGCCGCGGCCGTGGCGTCGCCACCCTCGCCAAGCAGGTCGATGGTCGCCGAGAGGGCTCCAGCGACATCGTCAGGTACGGCGAGCGGAACGACGCGCGTGCCGAAACGCTCGCGCAGTGCGGCGAGCACGCTGTCGAACTCCGCGTTCTCGCGATCCAGCCGGCTGACGACGACCATGCGCGGGAGGCTGACCTCATCGGCGTGCGCCCAGGCGAATTCGGTACCCGCCTGCACGCCGCTCGCGGCATCGACGAGGATCAGCGCCGCGTCGGCCGCCGCGCAGCCCTCGACGACTTCGACGGCAAAATCCGGCGTGCCGGGCGTGTCGATCACGTTGATCTTGTGATCGGACCACTCGATGGGAATCAGTGAGGTCGAGATCGAGTAGGCGTGCGAGTGTTCGAGCTGGTCGAAGTCGGAGACGGTCGTATGCGCGTTGACGTCACCCATACGGGTCGTGGCTCCGGAGAGAAAGAGCATCGCCTCGGCGAGTGTGGTCTTCCCCGACCCCTGGTGCCCCATCACAACCACGTTCCGTAGCTGTTCAGACGTGTACGACTGCATATTCACCCCCGCAGTGCCGGTGACGCATCGATGGGCGCGAGTCTACTCCGCATGCGCATGCCTTCACAATGCGCCGCGAGACCGGAGGCGCGGGAGCGACAGCTCGGTTAGCGGGCCGGCCGCAGGTCGAGGACCTCCAGCTGGAGCGAACCGCGGAAGTCGTCGCGCTTGAAGCTGTAAACGATGTCCGCCCGCTCCCCGTCCAGCACGGCGTGCTCGGCGTTGCCGAAGGCGATCACACGCCAGGGAACGCGCCCTTGCTTCGCCGTGAACTGGAGGTGGGATCGATCCGCGCCAACGGCCCGGTTGCCCTGCACCTCGACGCCGCGGGCGAGGAAGCGAGGGACCGGGTTGCCGATGCCGTGCGGCCCCAGCTTGATCAGCCACTGCAGCAACTCGCCGTTGATTTCGTTCAGCGGCAGTTCCGCATCGACCTCGATCGTCGGTACGAGCGAGGACTGGTCGAGCCGCTCGGCGGCATCGGCAGTGAGCGCGGCGCGCACCTCATCGAGCCGGCTGGCGTCGATACTGAATCCGGCCGCAGCGCGGTGCCCGCCGAACTTCAGCAGCAGGTCGGCGTTGCGCCGCAGCAGCGCTGTGATGTCGAAGCCATCGATCGAGCGGCAGGACGCGCGACCCTCGTCGCCCAGCAGTTGCATCACGATCGCCGGGCGATGGTGCTGATCGGCGAGCCGCGAGGCGACAAGCCCGACGATGCCGGCCGAGATCTCTTCCGATGCGACGAAGCTGAGCGCCACGTCGTCGCCCTGTTCCGCAACCAATTCATCCGCGAGCTCGGTCGCAGCCGTCGTCTGCTCGCGGCGTTCGCGGTTGAGCTGCTCGAGCTGCTCGGCAAGCGGCGCGGCCTCGTCGGCCGACTCGGCAAGCAGCAGGTCGAGCGCGATGCGGCCGTGATCCATCCGCCCGGCGGCATTGAGTCGAGGGCCGAGCACCCAGCCACACATCTCCGCATCGACGTCCGTGAGGTCGGCACGCGCGACTTCGGCGAGCGCCAGCAGGCCGGGGCGCGTCGACTGCGCGAGCGAGCGCATCCCAAGTCGCACGAGATCGCGGTTCTCCGCGATCATCGGCGCAAGGTCGCAGACTGTGCCCAGCGCCACGAGCGCGCGGTGCGGTTCGGCGTCGTACAGCACGCCGATCTGGTCGTAGAGGTCGTGGATCACCTTGTACGCGACCCCGACCGCGGCCGGCTCGGAGCCGTACTGCGAGTCCGCCACCTTCGGATTGACGATCGCGAGTGCGTCCGGCACGACCTCCGGAACCGTGTGGTGATCAATCACGATCACCTGCATCCCCAGCTCGTTCGCATCGGCGATTTCCGCGACCGATGACGTGCCGCAGTCGGCGGTCACCAGCAGCGTCGCGCCCTGCCCGTGCAATTCACGGATCGCGCCGCTGTTCGGGCCGTAGCCCTCGCTGAAGCGATGCGGGATGTACGGCAGCGGGTGCGCACCAAGCGCACGCAGGCCTTCGGTCAGAATCGCCGTCGAGGTGATGCCGTCGACGTCGAAATCACCGAAGACAGCGACCGTTTCGCCCGCGCCACAGGCGGCAGCGAGACGGTCGACCGCGACATCGAGGTTCGGCATTAGCGCGGGATCGGTCAGCTCGGCGGGTTCGGCGAAGTGAGCCTGCGCTTGGTCGAGCGCGGCGATCCCACGACGTGGGAGCAGCAGCGAGACGAGGCGCGGCCACGCGGCTCCCGCGAACGGCGCGAGGTCTGGCGTCGCGGCGATCCGCCAGCGACGTCCGCCTGAGCCGTCGAGTAGTTCTTCAGCCGTCGAATCGGTAGGCGTATTGGCGGTCGTCGGAACGGTCGTCTCTACCATGTGCACTCCATGGGCTCTCTCTCGAGAGTCCGTCAGTGGGGAGTGCCTGGCCCGGGTCTTCAGTCGTCGAAGCGACGGAAGATCAGCGAGCTATTGTGTCCGCCGAACCCCAGTGAGTTCGTCATCGCATACGACAGGTCCAGGTCGCGCGCGCCCTCTGACATGTAGTCAAGGTCGCAGTCCGGGTCGGGATCCACGAGGTTTCGCGTCATGTGGCCCTTCTGATCGCGCAGCGAAAGCACTGTCACGCCCGCCTCGATCGCCCCGCACGCGCCGAGCGTGTGGCCGACCATCGACTTCGTCGATGAGATTGGCAGGTCAAAGGCGGACTCACCGAAGACGCGCTTAATCGAGAGCGTCTCGAACTTGTCGTTCAGTTGCGTGCTCGTGCCATGCGCGTTCATGTAGCCGATCGCGCTGGTCTCGATGCCCGCTCGGCTGAGCGCGATCTCCATCGCCCGCGCCGCGCCCTCGCCGTTCTCGGATGGCTGCGTCACGTGGAAGGCGTCGGCGGATTGTCCGTAGGCACAGATCTCGGCGAGGATCGGCGCGGCGCGCTCCCGCGCGAAGTCCAGATCCTCGAGCACCAGCGTCGCCGCGCCCTCTGCGAGCACGAACCCATCGCGCCCGGCATCGAATGGTCGCGTCGCGTGCTCGGGGTCGTCGTTGTAACTCGTCGAGAGCGCGCGTGAGGCGTGGAAGGAGGCGAGGCCCATGCGCGTGACGGCGGCGTCGGCACCTCCGCTCAGCATCGCGACGGCATCGCCGCGCTTGATTACCTGAAAGGCCGTGCCGATCGCGTCGGCACCCGACGCACAGGCGGAGACGGTGTTGTAGTTCGGGCCGCGCGCGCCGAAGCGGATCGAGACCTGCCCGGCGGCCATGTCCGGGATGAAGGCTGGGACGAGGAAGGGCGAGACACGCGAGGGGCCGCGGTCGAAGAGCACCTGGAACTGATCCTCAAGCGTCTGCAATCCGCCGATGCCGGAGCCGATCATCACGCCGATCTCGTCGGCGGCGACGGAGATGTCGAGCCCCGAGTGCTCCAGCGCCTCGGCGGAGGCACCGATCGCGAGCTGTGTGAAACGATCGATGCGGCGCACTTCCTTGCGATCGACGACATCGAGCGGATCGAAGTCAGTGATCTCGCCCGCGACCTGCGAGGCAAGGTCGGAGACATCGCAGAGCGTGACGGGGCCGATGCCGTTCTCGCCCGCGAGCAGCGCCGACCACGTCTCTTCGCGGCCGATCCCGACCGGGGTCATCATGCCGACGCCGGTCACGACGACCCGCCGCTCTGAATCGTTCGATGCCGCCATTAGTTGCCCTCCCAGCGAGCGAAGATGATAGCCGAGTTATGCCCTCCGAGCCCGACCGAGGTACTCATGGCGTAACGGACATCGGTCTGCTGCGCCTCGTTCACCACGTAGTTCAGGTCGCAATCGGGGTCGGGCGTCTCAAAGTTGATCGTCGGTGGGACGATACCGCGCTGCGTGGCGAGCAGGGTAACGATCGCCTCCACCGCGCCGGACGCGCCCATCATGTGGCCGATCATCGACTTGGTCGATGAGACCAGCACCTCGTCGGCGTCCTCGCCGAACTGCCTGCGGATCGCCTGCGACTCGACGCGGTCGCCGAGCGGCGTGCCGGGGCCGTGCGCGTTGATGTAGTCGACGTCGGCCGGCACGACGCCGGCGTTCGCCATCGCCGCTTCCATCGCGACAGCGATGCCGCGGCCATCATCGGCGGCGGCGACCATGTCGAGCGCGTCGTTCGACGAGGCCGCGCCCTTCCACTCCGCGTAGATCTTCGCGCCCCGCGCCTCGGCGTGTTCAAGCGACTCGAGCACCAGTAGACCGGCACCCTCGGCGACGACAAAGCCGTTGCGGTCGGCGTCGAAGGGGCGTGCCGCCTTCGACGGGTCCTCATGCTGCGCGAGTGCGCGCATCGCCATGAAACCGGCGTAGTAGATCGGGTGTAGCGGGGCCTCGAAGCCGCCGGTGATCACCACCTCGGCCCCGCCCCGCGCAATCACTTCCGCGGCCTCGCCGACGGCGGCGCCGCCGGTCGCGCAGGCTGCGCTGATCGCCATGTTCGGGCCACGGGCGCCGAGTTCGATTGCGATCAGGCCGGTCGCGGTGTCGGGGAGCATCTGCGTAATCAGGAACGGCGAGACGCGACGCGCGCCCTTCTCGTCCAGGAGCTTCTGGTTCTCGACGGCAAGGTGCGCCCCGCCGACGCCCGTCCCGACGATGATGCCGACGTCCGCCGGATCTTCGCTCGCAATGTCGATCCCGGCATCGGCAACCGCCTCACGTGCGGCGGTGAGCGCCAGCACCGACGCGCGATCCATGCGCCGCAGTAGCTTGCGGTCGACGTGGGCGGCCGGGTTGAAGTCCTTCAGTTCGCCGGCGATCGAGAACTCGAACTCGCTGGCGTCGAAGGCGGTGATGTGGTCGATGCCCGATCGGCCGGCGATCAGGCCGTCCCACGTCGATTCCACGTCGTTGCCCAGGGGCGTCAGCATCCCGAGGCCGGTCACGACAACTCTTCGCATCGGCTAGCGAGCGGAACTAGGCGCGGCGGCCATACCGGGGAGGATCGAGATCGGAATCGGCACCTCGGTCGCGTCTGCGAGCGAGACGGCGGTCGCATCGCCTGAGACGCGCCTCACCATCCGCACCAGAACATGGCCGGGGCCCGCCTCGATAAAGGTATCGACGCCCTGTCGCGCCATTTCACGCACGTTTGCCGCCCAGTAGACGGGAGAGCGCAATTGCGCCGCGAATTCGGCCCGCACGTCGTCCCCGGTCGCGAGCGACTGCGAGGTGATGTTGGAGATGATCGGGCGCTGCGGATCGGCGAAGCGGACGTCCGTCAGCACGTCGGCGAACTCGGCGGCCTGATCGACGTGCAGCGGCGTGTGGCTGGAGACCTTCACCTTCAAGCGGATCACCTTCGCCTGCAGCTCGCGGGCGCGCTCCATCGCGCGCTCGAGGGCGGAGACATCCCCGCTGATCACGATCTGCGTATCGAGGTTGTGGTTCGCGACGTCGACGCGGTCGAGAGGCGAGTGCGTTGCCTGCTCGCAGATGTCGCGCACGAGGTCGCCATCGATGCCGATCACGGAGGCCATGCCGACCGGTCGGTCCTGGTTGAACGTGCTCATCAGCCGCGCGCGCTCCATGATCACGAGCATCGCGTCGCGGAACTCGAGCGCCTCCGACGCCACGGCGGCGCTGAAGAGGCCGAGCGAGTGACCGCCAAAGAGGCGGGGCCGCACCAGACGGCCAACCTCGGAGAGCTTCTCGCGCATCGCAGCCGCGATCGCGACCGACGTCGTGAGCACCGCGGGCTGTGTCACGCTGGTCTCAGAGAGCTCGTCCTCGTCGCCCTCGAAGCAGACTCGCGCGACATCCATGCCGGTGATGTCGCTTGCTTCCTCGTACGTCTGGCGAGCCGCTTGGGAGTGCTCGTAGACCAGCTTGCCCATGCCACGCGCCTGCGAACCCTGCCCCGGGAAGAGCAGCGCAACGGGATCGGTCGTATCAGGGGAGGTTGAGGTCACGTCGTCGCTCATCGAGAGCCTTCCGGCGAATCGCCCCACCGTCCGTAAAAGTCTAGCAGACGATCGCCTAGACGCCGTCAAGCAGTTTCCGCGTGTCAGACATGGCCCCGAGCAGATCCTGTGCCAGCCCGGCCGCCGCGCCGTGTGACTCCGCAACGAGCCGGCCCGCCTCCGCGTGCAGATAGACAGCCGCCGATGCGGCGTCGAAGGGGTCGAGGCCCTGCGCGATCAGCCCGACGAGCATTCCCGCCAGCACGTCGCCCGTTCCGGCGGTGGCCAGCATCGCGTTGGCAGCGCCTGAGATCCGCGCTCGCCCGTCAGGCGCGGCTACGACGGTGCAGGCACCCTTCAGCACCACGACACTGTTGGAGACTCGCGCGTATTCGGTTGCACTCCTCAGGCGGTTGCTCTGGACCTCCCCGACGCTGACGGCAGTCAGGCGCGCCATCTCGCCGGGGTGCGGTGTCAGCACCCGCGCGAGGTTGAGGCGGCTGTGCCAGTCCGGCGATTGCGCGAGCGCGTTCAGCGCGTCGGCGTCGAAGACGACGGCACGCAGACCCGCGATCGCGTCGAGCCCCGAGACGAGGCCGCGCGTGAACTCTTCCGTCGCACCGCTCAGCGACAGCCCCGGACCGATCAGCAGCGCGTCCGCCCCACCGAGCGCCCGCAGCAGCGCCCGCGCCGCGATGCTGTCGAGCACGCCGTCGCTCGCGTCGTCGCCCGGCAGCGGTTCGTGGACGACATCGGGCAGCCCGTGCACGAGCAGCGGCTGGATCGACTGCGGCGCGGCCAGCACGACGAGCCCCGCGCCGGAGCGGGCCGCAGCCTCCGCAGCCAGTCGCGCGGCACCGGGATAGCGGCGCGAACCGGCCGCGAGAACCACACGACCAAAGCTACCCTTGTGCGCATCGTCGGGGCGCTCAGGAAGCACCTGCTGCACCTGGCGGAACGAGATCTCGTCGTACGGCAGTTCGACCGCGGCATCGGCGGGGAGGCCGATATCAACCGGTACGACACGGCCGGCGAAGCGGCGTCCGGGCATCGCGAAAAGGCCGACCTTCGGGTAGCCGAAGGTGATGGTCGAGTCGGCGACGACGGTGCATTCGTCGACGTTGCCGCTATTGGCATCGACGCCCGTCGGCACGTCGAGCGCGATCAGTTGCGGCGCGATCTCCGCGTCTCGGGCCTCGCGCAGGCGGGCCAGCACCCGTTCGAGGTCGCCGTCGATCGCTCGTGACGAGCCGGTGCCGAGTAGCGCATCGAGCACGCAGGAGGACTCGCCGAGCATGCCAGCGAGTGCCGACAGCTCGTCGTCATCGTCCGCCACACCGTTCGTCGGGATGTCCGCCTCGACGACCTGTCGCCAGAGCGGGTCATCGTCCGCGCGAGGGCGCAGCAGGTACACGCCGGCGATCGCGCCCATCTCCTGAAGCTGTAGCGCGGCGATCAGGCCGTCGCCACCGTTCTTCCCCGGCCCGACGAGGACGAGGATCGCCCTGCCCTCCATCGCGCCAACGGCCATCCACGCCTCCTGCGCAGCGGCTAGCCCGGCATTCGCCATCAGTTCCTCTTCCGAGGTCCCGGCAGCGACAGCGGCCGCTTCCAGCTCGCGCATCTGTTCGGCGGTGACCAGTGGCATAGCGGTCCTACTCCAGCAATCCGCGCTCGCGCAGGCGTCGGACGAGACGCTCGCGCGCCTCCTCGTGCGTCTGCTCCGGCTTCGTGGCGACGCAGACGACGACGGCGAGGGCGAACGAGTCGAGGTGGCTGAGTGAGATGTCGATGGCGGTGAGCCCGATCGTGTCGGCCCGCTCCTGCGCGCCGCCGTAGAGGTAGACGAGCGGCTTCCCTCGGCGGTCGGGCAACACCTCAATTTCGCGCCAGCCGACGGATCGAGCGCCCGTCCCCAGCGCCTTCATCACGGCCTCCTTGGCGGCGAAGCGAGCGGCTAGCTCCGGCACGCGACCGCGACAGAACGCGGCCTCCTCCGGCGTGTACACGCGCTTGATGAATCGGTTCGGGTGCTTCGCGAAGACGCGCGCGACGCGATCGGTCTCGATCATGTCGATACCGACGGCGTGGGTCGCGTCGCTGCCTGCGGGGATCGGGTCGGTACTCATGGCGCGCGATCCTAGCACGCTGCCGCCTGTGGCCCGCAATCGCCCGCGATTGCCGAAGATTCCAAGCTGCGCCACTCCTATACTCGATGCATGAGTGCAGAGATCATCGATGGCGAAGCGCTGGCAGCGGCAGTTCGCGAGGAGGTCGCCGCCGATGTGCGCGCACTCGTCGAGAGTGGCGAACGCGCGCCCCATCTAACGGCCGTCCTCGTTGGCGACGATCCCGCCTCGCACTCCTACGTGCGCGGCAAGGCGCGCGACTGCGAGGCCGTCGGCATGTCGACGGACACCGTCGTGATGCCCGCCGACAGCACGATGCTTGAACTGCTGCCGCGCATCGCGGAACTGAACGCGAACCCCTTCGTCAGCGGCGTGATCATCCAGATGCCGCTCCCGCCTCAGCTCGACGAGCAGGCGGCGATGGCCGCGCTCGACCCCAACAAGGACGCCGACGGCCTCCATCCCAACAGCCTCGGCCAGCTGCTGCAGGGCACGCCGCGCTTCATCCCGGCCACGCCGGCCGGCGTTCAGCAGATGTTGATGCGCACCGGCCACGACCCGGCCGGCAAGCGGGTCGTGATCGTCGGACGCTCGAACCTCGTCGGAAAGCCGCTCGCCGTGCTGCTCGCCAGCAAGGCCGAGGGCGCGAACGCGACGGTAGTCGCCGCGCACACCGGCACGGCCGATCTCGCAGCGGAGACGCGCAACGCCGACATCCTGATCGTCGCCGCCGGACGGCCGCAGATGGTCACGGCCGAGATGGTGAAGCCCGGTGCCGTGGTGATCGACGTCGGCATCAACCGCGTCGAGGATGCGTCGCGGAAGCGCGGCTACCGGCTCGTCGGCGATGTCGACTTCGACGGCGTCTCGCAGGTGGCGGGAGCGATCACGCCGGTGCCGGGCGGCGTGGGCCCGATGACGCGGGCGATGCTGCTGGTGAACACGGTAAAGGCCGCCAAGGCCTCCTGAGCCCGCGTTCGCCCATCTCCGACGGCCATGCCATCATTGATCCCAATGGATGAACTGAAGCAACGAGTCGCTGAGCTGCTTGAGCGCGTGCGGGATGTGCAGGTGCGACTTTGACCTGCCCGCGAAGCAGCAGGCGCTAGCCGCGCTCCAGAAGGAAGCGGCCGACCCGAACCTCTGGGACGACCAGCAACGCGCGCAGAGCGTGATGAAGCAGGTCTCCGACCTCGAAGCGCTGATCAAGACGTGGGCGGACCTCGAAGCGCACTCCTCCGACCTCGACACGCTCGTCGAACTCGCCGAGGAGACGGAGGGCGCGGAGCAGGCCGAGCTGACGACGGAGATGGGCGGCGAACTCGCGGCGCTCGAAGCTGAGTACGCCAAGCTCGAGTTCTCGCTCACGCTCGGCGGACCGTACGACGCCCGCAACGCCGTGATCTCGCTGCACGCCCGCGAGGGCGGCACCGAGGCGCAGGACTGGACCGAGATGCTGCTTCGCATGTACCTGCGCTGGAGTTCCGCACACGAGATGCGTACCGAGATCCTGGCGATCAGCTCTGGGGAGGAGGCCGGCATCAAATCCGTCGATGTCCGCGTTGCCGGAGACAACGCCTACGGGCTGCTGCGCTCGGAGCGCGGCGTGCATCGGCTGGTGCGGCTCTCGCCGTTCGACTCGTCACACTCGCGCCACACGAGCTTCTCGCTCGTAGAGGTGATGCCGGAGGCGGAGAAGGGCGACATCGCGGTCGACATCCGGTCGGAGGACCTGCGCGTGGATACGTACCGCGCCAGCGGCAACGGCGGGCAGAACGTGCAGAAGAACGACACAGCAGTGCGGATCACACACCTGCCATCGGGAATCGTGGTCACATGTCAGAACGAACGGTCACAGAACCGCAACCGGGAGACGGCGATGCGCGTGCTGGAATCGCGACTGCTTGAGGTCGAGCTTGAGAAGCGTGAGGCGGAGCGCGCCGAGCTGAAGGGCGAACACGTCGATGCCGGCTGGGGCAGCCAGATTCGTTCCTACGTGCTCCACCCGTACCAGATGGTGAAGGACCTGCGCACCGAGACCGAGACGAGCGACACGGCCGCCGTGCTGGACGGCGATCTCGATCAGTTCATCGGCACGTACCTGCGCAGCCAGGTCGGACAGACGCAGACCGCGGGAGCGGCGGAGTAAGCGATGACGACAACCAACCGACGCACCGCTCGCCTGCTGATTCCCGTCGCGACGCTGTTCGCGGCGCTCCTCGTCGTGTTCGCGGTCGCCGCGCCGTCGGCTGTCCACGCCGGGACGATCGAGACCGATGAGCCAACCGAGCAGACCGACGATCCGCGGGCGCTGACGTTCCAGCTTCGGGTGCGTTCATCGGCCGGGCTGGAGAGCGCGCGGCTGATCTACAAGGTGCGCAACCCGGACGGCGATGTCGGCGGCAGCGCCGACGGCGAGTTCACGCGCGGCACGGAGACCGATGTCGTGTTCACGCTGGAGATGATCGACTTCCAGCGCTACATCCCCGTCGGCTCGACGATCGTCTACCACTGGGAGCTCGAAGATCGTGACGGCGTGACGTTCTCGACTGAGGAGCGTGAGTTCACGTTCCTCGATGGTCGCTACAGCTGGCGCACGTCCGTCGAGGGTCAGGTCACCGCGTACTGGTACGGCAGCAACGAGACCGAAGCAATGCGATCGCTCAGCGCGACGAAGGAAGCGCTAGAGACGGTCGGCGCGCTGCTGGAGACGACCGTGCCATACGACGTGAAAGTCGTTGTCTACGGCTCCGAGTCGGAGGGCGACCTCGCACGTCGCCCGCGCGGCGTCTTCGACCAGCAAATCACGACGCAAGGGCAGCGCGTCGCCCCCGACCTGATATTCGTCTTTGAAGCCGACTCCGATGTGATCCGGCACGAGACCGCGCACATCGTCACCCACGTCGCGGGGGACGGCCCGTTCACGTCGCTGCCCTCGTGGCTCGATGAGGGCACGGCCGTGTTCGCGCAGCTCTCGACGGGGCCGGGCTACGCGCAGGCGATCAACTTCGCGCTGGCCACTGACACCACGCTCTCGCTGCGTGCGATGGGCGCGCCATCGAACCGCGCCGAGACGGTGAACCTCTTCTACGGCGAGTCCCACTCCGTCGTCGATTACCTCGTCGAGATCTACGGTCAGCAGCAGTTCGCTGCGCTCTATCGGGCCCACTACGATGGCGCGCGCATCGATAACGCGCTGCTGCAGGTCTACGGATTCGACCAGAACGGCCTCTACAACGAGTGGCGCGTGGAGAACGGTCTCAAGGCGCTGGAACTGACCGCGCCGCCTTCAGCGACCACGGTGCCGTCAGTGGACGCGACCCGCGCGCCGATCGCTCTACCCGGCACGAGCGGCGCAGCGACGTCAGCACCCGCCACGCCGGCGCCATCGACGGACGCAGGCGCGGCGACGACAGCCGAGCCCACGGCCGAGACCGCAGCCGCTGCTGACGAATCTGGCTCCAACACCACGACGGCGATCATCGTCGCGGCCGTTGCGGCGCTGCTCGCGTTGCTGTTGGGCGGCGGAGCGCTGCTCCTGCTGCGGAGTGGTTCGGGCGGTGACTCTGGGGGCGGTTCAGCGACGTAGCTGGGGTGCGTGCCCTCGCTGGTGCTCCGACTAGTCCCCCGGCTTGAACTCGATCATCTGCAGGTAGTTCCCGTCCGGGCCGAGGAAGGTCGAGATCACTCCGCCCCAGTCCTCGCGACCCTGCTTGCGGATGAAGGTCACGCCCTGAGCCTCGAGCCGCGCCTGCTCGGCCGCGAGGTCGTCGACGGACATGTTGATCAGCACGCGGTGGGGCTCCTTCGTCGCTCCGCTCGTCTCCGAGTGCCCATCGATGAAGATGTGCGCGCCGCCAACAATGAAGCCGCCCGACGCCTCGTCGCTCGCCAGGCCAAGCACGTTCGCGTACCAGTCAGTGAGCACATCTGACTGACTCGATGTGATGTTGATGTTGAAGTCGGTGACTTCCATCGTCGCTCCTCCGCCCTCGCAGCCTCCTGCGGTCGCGGGATAGTAGAGCATACGTTCTAATTCGTCAACGCACCTTTGGTTCGTGAGCCGTCGAAGCAGGGCCCACGCGGCCCGACCGGGAGCGTTCTAGCGCGGGAGGACGAAGCCGCTTGACCCGCCGGGGGCGACCGGTGGCGGCTGCGCTCGCGTCATCTGCGCCTCAGCCACCGCGATCGCCTGCTCCTCGGTCACGAACGGGGAGACCGCGCTGCTGTCTCGGATCACCAGCGTGTCGTCGCCCGTGGCCACCAGCGTGAGCTGTACGACCAGGTCGACCTCTTCCCAGGTGCCGAGGAAGCGCTTCCCGTTGATCAGCAACACAGGCACTTCGGAGACAGAACGAGCCTCCGCCATCAGCGGGAATTGCGCTACGTCTGTCACGCGTGCGTGTACGTCGCGTGACTCGACGCCCATCGCCATCACGAGGCGAGCCATGTAGATCGAGTACGGGTCGTGCGGTGCCACCAGCAGTTCGAGCGTGACCGGCTCCGGTAGAGCGTTCAGCGTATCGCGCGATTCCTCGGTGATCGGTGAACTGCCCGTCGAGGCAAACGTGATCGCGTCGATGATCACGGCCAGCATCGGTCCCGCCCAGAGACCGGTGAAGCGCAGCTCTTTGCCCTGCGCTCGGATCACCGTCAGCGGCGGGTGAACGATCTCCGACGCTGCGGCGCGGTCGGCGTGCTTGTCGAGATCGTAGAGCGTGACCGAGATCAGCGGGTGGAGCGTCGCGATCTGCTTCGCGATTTCGACGGTGTCGTCGCAGTGCACACACGGATCGCGGTCGTTGCGTATCAGCCCCGACTCCTCGCGTGTCCAGACCTCAATCGCGACGGGTGCAGCGAGCGAGCGCTGCAGGTGCTCTTCGATGGTGGCCGCGTCGGCCGCTGCGAGCCTCATGAGCGTTGGTCCTCTCTGCGCAGCGCACTTCCGGCGGCCCAGAAACGCTGTGCAACGGTGAGCAGACTGAGTACGGCAAGGATCCAGAGACCGGCCCGCAGATACCCGGTGACCAGTGCCGCGACGAGCAGGACGACCCGCTCAGGGCGCGTGAACAGGCCGGCGGTCGCTGCGACACCCTCCGCTTCCGCTCGAGCCCGAATGTATGAGACCAGCAGTGACCCGGCAAGCGCGACGAAGACGAGTAACGACTCTTCCCGGTTACCCAATTCAGTCTCGTAGTAGAGCACCCCGAAAAGCAGCACAGCCTCCGAGACGCGATCCGCCGTGGAATCGAGCAGCGCACCGAAGCGGGACGCCGTCCCCATCGAGCGCGCCAGTGCGCCATCGAACATGTCGAGTCCCGCAGCAATCAGCAGCACGACGCCGCCGATCGCCAGTTCGCCACGCCCGACCAGCACGGCGGCGACCACGCTGCCGATCAGCCCCGCGAGCGTCACCATCATCGGCGTGACACCGATCGCGGCAAGCGCGCCGACGATGCCATCGATGATCCGGCCGGGCGCGCGACCGGCGAGGAGACGGGGCGACATCACGGCCTCGCGCTGCCCGCGCGATCCGGCGATTCGCCGGCGACCTGCGGCCGCCGCAGCGAACGCTGGTGAGTCGCGTGGTTATAGGTCAGCCGCTCGTAGTACGAGACCAGCGACTGCGTGACGCGCGGCCACGAGTATTGCTCCACCCGCTGCCGGCCAGCCGCCGCGAAGGCCGCGCGCGCGTCGGCGTTGCGAACGAGTGCCGTCAGGCCGTCGGCGAGCGCCAGCGGGTCACGTGGCCGCACGAGCAGCCCGTCCGTCGCGTGCGTGATCACTGACGCGTAGCCATCGATGTTCGATGCCACGACGGGAAGGCCCGCCGCCATCGCCTCAAGCAGCACATAACCCTGCGACTCGTGGCCCGTGGCGGGCGAACTGAGGATCTGCGCCGTGCGGTGGTAGCGCGGCAACTCGGCATCGCTGACGTCGTCGATGAACTCGACGTTTGCCGGTCCGCGATCCGCGACCATGCTGCGATAGTTGCGCCGCGCCCGTGAGTCCGGTCCGACCACGAGCAATCGCGTCTCCGGGTTGCGTGCGTGCACCATCGCGAAGGCGCGTAGCAGGTAGACGAGCCCCTTCCGCTTCTCGGCGCGACCGACGTAGAGGATGTTCGTTCGCCCGTCGTCGAATTCAGGGATCGGCTCGAGTTCAGGGTCGCTGAACCGCTCGATCTCGATGCCGTTCGGGATCACGTTGAAGAAACCCGGGAAGTACTGGCTGACGAAGCGGGCGGCTGGGTCGGAGACGGCGATCTTGCCGTCGAGTTCGCGGAACCAGCGCTTCAGCAGCAGACGCCCGTACGAGTAGAGCTTGTTCCCGCCGTCCTTCGTCGCGTGGAACGTGCCGACGTTCACCACCGACGGATTGGCGTTCCGCGAGTGCCGCAGCACGTGAAGCGGCAGCGACGGCATCAACGGCTCATGGATGTGCACGATGTCGAACTGCTCTTCGGTCAGCAGTTGCTTCACCTGGCGACCGAGCCGTGGATCGAGCGTGATTCGCGCCATCGACCCGGACGCGGGAATCGGCAGCGGCCGGCCAATGCGGATCACCCGGGGGTCGGCGATCTCTTCGGACGCCGGCGCGAGGATGCGCACGTAATTCCCGCGAGCGATCAATCGGTCTGCCAGCTTGTCGACGTGTACGTTCACGCCACCGGGCGTCAGCCAGTCGTATGGCGAGACGAGAGCGATCTTCATCGTCGTCCTCCGCGCAGCGCCCCCGCCAGCCGTCGTAGCGGCCGTGCCAGTACCTTACGCGGTGTCACCGACAAGCCGCGAACCTGCTGACGCAACAGCCGACGCGCGCCGATCGCTCGCAACGGCACCGGATCGCGAATCAACCCGCGCGTCGCGCCCTGCTCGATGCTCGCGCGGAGGTCTGCGGAGGTGGTGCCGCCGAACAGCGTCCTCGCGACGCCGACCTCCTCGATGAAGTGCGCGTCGCTGCCACCGATCTCGGCAATGCGGTAGCGCTCGCGGTTCAGGCGCTGCGCCTTCGCGCGCGTGACGCGACCGGCAAGGCTCGGGTTGGCGACCTCGATGCCGTCCGGGCGCGTCTCGGCATCGCCATCGCGGAGCAGACGCTCCAACGCGCGCTGGCCGACGGAACGGGTGAGGTAGGAGAACGGGTGCGGAATCACGGCCATGCCGCCGGCACGGTGAATCGCGGCGATCGTCTCATCGAGTGGCCGCAGCGAGGCGATCGGCTCGTCGACCCAGAGCGCGAGTAGATGCCCGGCCCGCGTCGTTACCTCGATGCCGGGCACAAACGCGAAGTGGTACTCGCCGCGCGTGTGGACCTCACGCGCCGCCAACGCGCCGGCGATGTCGTCGTGGTCGGTGATAGCGATGACATCGAGCTCCGTCGCGCGTTCGACGCGGTCGAGGACATCCCGCGCGCTCGACATCCCGTCGCCGGCGTCGGTGTGGAGATGGAGGTCGGCGACGCCGAAGCGCAGCGCGGAGGCGGAGTCGTTCTCGTCAGCGGTCGCCGTCTGCATGGTACGAGCGATCATACGAGCACTACGTCGCCTCGGAGCCGGCACGATCGGTGCCCGCGCCGCCCGACCAGACCGCGTGGAGGGCGAACCATTGCTCAGGGGCGGCGGCGATTCCACGCTCCAGCGCGCCCGCGACCTGCCGCATCCCCGCCGCGAGATCGATCTCGCGATCGCCGCTGCGCTCGAACTCCAGCGGGGCGTGGAACTCCACTCGGTAGCGCGCCGCCCCCTCGCGCAGCCCGAAGATCGGCAGTAGCGCCGCGTTCGTCCGCAGCGCGAGCTGCACCGGTCCGGCCGGCAGTGACGCGCGCTCGCCGAAGAACGGCACGCTGATCCCGGCGTCCTGGATGTCGCGATCGCCGAGGATGGCGACGATCCCGCCCGCGCGTAGCGTCTCAAGCGCCTCTCTCACACCGCCGCGATCCGCCGGAACGAATCGCACGCCCGGTGTCGCACGCACACGGTCCATCAGCGCATGCACCTGCGGCGGCGAGAGCACCTCCACGAGCACGACCATCTCCAGACCGAGGTAACTCGCGGCGCGGAAGATGTACTCGGGGCTGCCAAGGTGCGCCGAGAGCAGGATCACTCCGCAGCCGCGGTCATACGCCTCGAAGAAGTGATTCACGCCCTCGAAGTCCCGTACCTCGTCGAACGCCTCGACGGCGGTCAGCCGCGGAGCGCGGGCGAGGTCCACGTAGTAGCGCGCTGCGTTGCGTACGACGCCGTGAGCGGCGCTGTCGACGTTGGACGCCACTACCGGCTCGCCGGTGCCGTCAGCGAGCACGTGGCGCATGTGGTCGCGCGTCGTCGCCTGCAGCCGAGGAGAGAGGTGCCAGGCCAGCGCTGCCACGAAGTCGGCACCAGCGTAGAGCACGCCCCCCGGCAGCCTGCCGAGCACGCGCACGAGCAGCCAGAGCATCGCGAATCTCAGCACCTAGGCACCCTCGCTCGTGCGGGCCGCGTCCATGTCATCGAGCCAGAGGCTGCGGAAGATGTACCACTGATCGGGATAGCGGCGTACGGAGCGCTCCAGCGATGAGACGATCGACTGCGTGAGCTGCTGCACGTCGCCGTCCGCGTCGTCGCTCTGCTCGTACTCGACACGCTCCAGCGTGACGCTGAATCGCTCCCCGCCCAGTCGCTCGCGCGCCAGCATCGCCGTGACCACGGACGCTCCGCTGCGCAGCGCGATGCGAGCCGGGCCGTCGGGAATTGCGATCGTTCCACCGAAGAACTGCACCTCGGTACCGGCCTGCGGCTGGGGAACGTCGGTCAGCACCGCCACCACCTCGTTGCGACGGAGGGCGCGCAGGATGCCGGGGCCGGGGCGGTCAGCAGCGATGATTCGCATCCCAAGACGCTCCCGCGTCCCGACCACGAGTCGCTCCATCGCCGGGTTGTCGAAGCGGTCGGCGAGCGCGACGACCGGCAGGCGGCCGGCGACGCGAGCCGCAGCCATGTCCCAGTTGCCGAAGTGCATCGTGACGAGGATCAGTCCGGAGCCAGTGCGTGCCTGCTCGAAGAGCGCCCAGTCGTCGAACGGCACGCGCCACTCAAGCTCGGCGGGCGTGACCCGGCCCATGCGCAGGAAGTCGATCAGGTACTGCCCGTAGAACGCGAACGAGCGACGCGCGTGGCGTCCGGCAAGCGCCGCATCGCCGTCGGCGGGGCGCAGCATGTTCGCGATGCAGCGTCGACGGCCACCGGCCCAGGCGTAGTACGTCAGCACGCCGCCGAGATGCGCGAGCGGGTAGCTGAGACGCAGCGGCAGTGAGCCAACGAGCCAGACGGCGATGCGCAGAACCACGAATCGCAGCATCGGAGACGACCTCCGCAGCGCCGATCTCCCGCGGTGCTCTATCCCACGTTGCTGAGTTTTCGAGGCGCCGAGACGGCGCCGCGATCAACCCTCGATGGGGCTAGCCGGCGATGAACGCCTCGACGCCGTCGCGGGCATCTTCGTCGAGCATCTGCGTCGGTGGTGACTTCATGAAGTAGGCCGAGGGGTCGAGCAGCGGGCCGCCGATGCCACGGTCGAGCGCCAGCTTGGCGCAACGCACGGCATCGATCACCACGCCAGCTGAGTTGGGGCTGTCCCAGACCTCGAGCTTCGTCTCCGCCATTAGCGGCACATCGCCGAAGGTCGTGCCCTCCATGCGGATGTGGCACCACTTGCGGTCGAGCAGCCACGGGACGTGGTCGGAGGGGCCAACGTGCACATCGTTGGTGCCCATCTCGTACTCGATCTGGGAGGTGACCGCGTTCGTCTTGGAGATCTTCTTCGACTCCAGCCGCTCGCGCTCCAGCATGTTCAGGAAGTCAGTATTGCCACCGAAGTTGAGCTGGTAGGTGCGGTCGATCTGCACGCCGCGATCCTGGAAGAGCCGTGCAAGCGTGCGGTGCAGGATCGTCGCGCCGACCTGCGACTTGATGTCGTCGCCGATGATCGGCACGCCCGCCTCCGTGAAGCGCTCGGCCCAATACTCCTCGCGTGCAATGAACACGGGAATGCAGTTGATCATGGCGCAGCCGGCGGCGAGCACCTGTTCCACGTACCACTTGGTCGCCTCCTCGGAGCCGACCGGCAGGTAGTTGATCACGACGTCAGTGTTCGTGTCCTTGAGGATGCCGACGATATCGGCGGTCGGGCCGTCGGCCTTGGTGATCACGTCTGAGAGGTACTTGCCGAGACCATCGTGCGTCATCCCGCGCTGGACCTTCACGCCGGTCTTCGGGACGTCGGTGAACTTGATCGTGTTGTTCTGGCCGCTCTCGATCGCCTCGGAAATGTCCTTGCCGACCTTGTCGGCGTCCACGTCGAAGGCGGCGGTGAAGTTGATGTCGCGGATGTGGTAGCCGCCGAGGACCGGATGCATGAGGCCCGGGATCTTGTCGCCGGATTCGGCGTTCTTGTAGTACTCGATGCCCTGGACAAGCGATGAGGCGCAGTTCCCCACGCCGATGATCGCTACGTTGACTTTCCCATTCTCCGACTCTGCCATTGGGGGAGGTCCTCTCATCTCATCTCGTGCGCGACTGAGTCAGAGGCGAGCCTCGACCGTCCAGCGGATTGGTGCGGGATCTTGAACTTCGGGTGCTCAGTCTATCAGAGCATCGGGCTCATCTGCGAACAGGCGTTCGCTGCGGCGATCGACTGGTCTTGAGACACAGCAACGCCGCCAAATGGCGGCGTTGCTGCATTAGCCTTGAGTCGAGACTAGGCGGCGCTCGTCGCCTTCCCAATCTTGAACATCTTCGTGCCACAGACCGGGCAGATACCCGTCGTCGCGTTCTTGCCATTCTTCATCGTGTACGGCTGGGGGTCGTTCATCTCACGCTTGGTCCGGCACTTCAGACAATAGGCTTCCATCGGTTCCTCCTCGATCGGCCCTGATTCCGAGCCCGCTAAATTCCGGCAGTCGGCCACCGCACCGCCCCGGGGAACCAGCTGCGGCTCGGAAGCTGCAACTGGAGGCTGAGTCCAGAATTACTTCAGTCGAACGAACCTGTCAAACTTGTAACTGAGACTGTCTCTCAGTCTAGATCTTCGCCTTCGACGCCGGGAAGACCCGATAGGGGTGCCACGATCCTGGAATCGCTCCCGACTCAAGCAGCGCCACCAGCGCTCCGTCGGGCCCGTATCCCCGTGCCCGCTCGCCCGGATCGCCCGCGCGTACGAGGTCAACCAGCGAGGGACGCACGTCACCCCCGTTGCGCGCCGCGCCGACCGATTCACGATTGAGAATCACTGCGGGCCAGTCGAGGATCACCGAATCTGGTGCGTGCACCAGCGTCTCCGTATCACACTCGGCGAGTCGCTCCTCGACTTCCGCCAGCGGCACGGAAGCGCCCTCGTTGAACCTGCCGACGGCCGTTCGACGTAGCGCGCTGAGGTGCCCGCCGACGCCGAGCGCCGCTCCGAGCTCGCTCGCAAGTGCACGCATGTAGAAGCCCTTGCCGCATTCGACGTCAACCGTGACGTGCGTAGCTTCGACGCTGACGAGACTCAGCGAGTAGACGGTGACCGGGCGCGGGTCGAGCTGGTGCGGCTTGCCGGCTCGCGCTGCCTTGTAGGCCGGCACGCCGTTTCGCTTCACGGCGCTGAACGCGGGCGGGGTCTGCATCAGTTCACCCTCGAATGCCCCGAGCGCGCGCTCGATCTCGGCTGCCGTCACTGCCGAAGCGTCAGATTCCGCGACGACGTCGCCGTCAGAATCGAACGTGTCGGTGGCGACACCGAGTGTGATCACGCCTCGGTAGCGCTTCCGAGCGTCCATCAGCTCGTCGACGAGCTTCGTCGCCTCGCCGAGCGCGATCGGCAGCACGCCGGTAGCGAGCGGATCGAGCGTCCCGGTGTGGCCGACCTTCTTTGTCCGCGCCGCGTGCCGCACCCGACGCACCACGTCGAACGAGGTCATGCCGGTTGGCTTGTCGACGTTCACGAACCCGGCGGGCGTCTCGCGCGGCCGGGCGGACTCAGTCTCGGAGGCGTCTGTCTGCGTCTGGTCGGCGGTCATCGCGTCAGGCCTCGGGGCCGTTCGTCTTGAGGTCGCGCAGCAACGTGGCCAGCCGGTCGCCCTCCTCGATCGAGTGATCGGCGACGAAGGTAAGTCGCGGCACACGACGCAGCGTGAGCCGCTTCATCAGCTCGCGGTGGAGATAGGGCTCGGTGCGCTCCAGCGCCTCCAGCACCTCGTCGAACCCCGCCTTGCCATCCTCGGCGAGCAGGCTCACGGAGATGCGCGCGCGCCGGAAGTCGGGGGTGAGCTCGACCTTAGTGATCGAGAGCATGACGTCGGTCAGCGCAGGGTGCTTCACGTTGCGCATGAGGAGATCAGCGATCTCCGTCTGCAACTGATCGCCGACCTTCTCGGTGCGACGGCTCATGGCGTCTCCAGATTCGTCAGCGCTGCTCGGTGCCCCGTGGGCGGCCGTGCCTAGCGCGTCCGCTCCATGTGGTAGGCGACGATCTCATCGCCCTCCTCGAAGGCAGTGAAGCCGTCGATCATGATTCCACATTCGAGACCGGCGTCGACTTCGGTGACGTCGTTCTCGACGCGCTTGAGGCTGCCGATCTTCGACTCGTGGAGCTGCTCGCCATTGCGGAGAACGCGGGTTAGCGAGTTGCGCGTGACCTTTCCGCTGGTCACGAAGCTGCCGGCGATCGCGTTGCGGCGACCGAGCCGGAAGACGGCCCTGACCGCGATGCGCGCGTCTTCCTGCTCCTCGTAGACCGGGTCGAGCAGGCCCTGTACGGCCTTCTCAACATCCTCGATCACGTCGTAGATCACGTCGTAGTTGGTGATCTCGATGTGCTCGGACGTGGCGAGACGCTGCGCGCCCGCCTCGGTCGGGGTGTTGAATCCGAGGATCACACCCTGGGCGGCGACCGCCAGGTTCACATCGGACTCGTTGACCGATCCGGCCGCAGCGTGGATCACCTTCACGTTCACCTCGTCGAGACCGAGTTCCTCCAGCGCGCGTACCAGCGGTTCGATCGAACCCTGCACGTCGGTCTTCAGCACGAGGTTGAAGTCCTTCACCGTGCCCGAGTGGATCTCGCCGAAGAGCGTCTCCAGCGTGATGCGCGGCTTGTCGCCGCCGGTCGCCTCGCTCGCGCGACGCCGCGTATCGGCCTCGCGGCGCGCGACCTTCTCGCTCGCCATCACGGTCACACGCTCGCCAGCCAGCGGCACTTCCGAGAGCCCTAGCAGCGCGACAGGCGTCGATGGCCCGGCGGTCTTGATGCGCTTGCCGTCCTGGTCTTCCATCGCCTTCACGCGCCCGTACGCCATGCCGGCGATCACCGCATCGCTCTGGTTCAGCGTCCCCGTCTGCACGAGCACGGTGGCAACCACGCCACGATGACGGTCCGTCGCCGCCTCGAGCACGATGCCGACGGCGTCGCGCGCCGGGTCGGCCTTCGGCTCATCGAGGTCGCTGACGAGCAGCACGCTCTCCAGCAACAGGTCGACGCCCTCGCCCTTGAGCGCGGAGACGGGCACGACGACGATGTCGCCGCCGTACTCCTCCGGCACGAGCTGCACTTCCATCAATTGCTGCTTCGCGCGGTCGGGGTTGGCGTTCTCGACATCGATCTTGTTCAGCGCGACGACCAGTGGCACGCCAGCTGCGCGAACGTGGTCGATCGCCTCTCGCGTCTGCGGCATCACACCGTCATCCGCTGCCACGACGATGATCGCGACGTCGGTGACCTGCGCCCCGCGGGCGCGCATCTCCGTGAACGCCTCGTGGCCCGGTGTGTCGACGAAGGTGACCAGTCGGCCGTCCGGTGCGGCAGCCTGGTAGGCGCCGATGTGCTGCGTGATGCCGCCAGCCTCGCCATCGACGACGCTGGCGTGACGGATGCTGTCCAGCAGCGTCGTCTTACCGTGGTCGACGTGGCCAAGCACGGTGACGACAGGCGCGCGCGTCTCAAGCACCGCACCTTCCGCCTCCTCGACGCGCATCGAGGTGGCCTGCACCTCTGCGCCATCGTCGGACGCAGGCTCTGCCGCGTCGGCGGCGGGCACGGAGCTCTCTTCTTCCGACACGAAGCCGAGGTCGGCAGCGACCACGGCAGCGGTGTCGAAGTCCACGACCTGGTTGATCGTGGCCATCACGCCGTTCTTCATCAGCTCCTTGATGATGTCGATCGCCGTCACATCGAGCAGGTCGGCGAGGTCGTTGACGACGATCGCCTGGGGGATGCGAACGGTCGGCTCCGCGGCCTGCGCGGCAACCGGTTCTGCTGGCTGTCCTGTTTCGGGTGCCTGTGTCATGCGCCCGTCCCTCCTGCGGTAACTGCGAGTCGCACCGAGGTGCGGGCGAACTCGCGCAATGCTTCTTGATCGGCGGCGACGAGCTTCACGCGCAACGCGCTCGACAGCGCCGGACTGTCCAGCGCCTGATCCCAGCACGCCGTCTCGGAGCAGAGGTAGGCGCCCCGCCCGGGGCTCCGTCCGCCCTCGTCGACCTGCACGTGCCCGTCAGCGGTGCGCACGAGCCGGATCAGATCCTGCTTCTCGCGCTCAGAGCGACAGGCGACACAGCGACGCGTCGGGACGTGCCTCGTCCGCGCTGCCGTCATCGTCTCCACCCTTCGCGGTGCGTTCCGCTCTCTCTGTCGCGCCTACTCGTCGTCGTTCTTGTCCTCGTTCTCGTCCTCGAACATGTCGCCGAGCTCTTCTTCGTCTTCGAATCCGAGTCCAGCCTCGATGTCGTCTTCGTCAACCTCGAACCGCCGGCTCTCCCGTCGCGGTGCGGGCGCCGATCGCGCGCCCTGCTGCGGCTGCTGGGCACCGCGACCGCGACGACCGCGCCGCTGGCGCTGTTGCGGCGCGCCGCCCTCGTCCTCGATGTCGCGCTCCCCGCCGATGTCCTCGGCGAATCGCAGGCCACCCACGGCGGGCTCCGCCCGTCGCGTGGGAGCGGCCTCTGGTTCGGTAGCGTCCGCCGTCTCGGCGGGTGCTTCCGCAGGCGCTTCCGGGGCTTCCTCGTCGAACTCGGCGACGATCTCCTGATCCGGCGTCAACGCGTGCTCAGCCTCGGCAGCCTCGGCCGCCGGGCGCTCACCGGGAAGCCCGGGACGCGTGTAGTCGGTGTCAAGCGGTGCGGCTGCCCCGGTGCCCGGCAGGGTCGGCAGGTCCGACCGCTCCGCGAGCGGGACGGCGGACATGTTCGGCTCCGGCGGCGGGTAGAGGTCATCGCCGGCCTCGATGATCGCGCCCTCGCCCTGGATGTCGATGCGACGCCCGGTCAGCTTGGCGGCGAGGCGGGCGTTCTGGCCCTCCTTGCCGATCGCGAGGCTGATCTGCTTGTCCGGGACGGCGATGAACGCTGTGTTCGTCTCTTCTTCGAGGCGGATCGAAACCACCTCGGCTGGGCTCAGCGCATTCGCGATGTAGGCGACCTCGTTCGGATCCCAGCGGATCAGGTCGACCCGCTCGCCGCCGAGTTCGTTGACGATGTTCTGGATGCGCGCGCCGCGCACACCGACGCATGCGCCGATCGGGTCGATGCCGTCCTGCCGCGAGATCACCGCGACCTTCGCGCGGTAGCCAGGGTCACGGACGATGCCCATGATTTCGACGACGGCGCGCGAGACTTCCGGCACCTCCAGCTCGAAGAGCCGGCGCAGCAGTTCCGGGTGCGAGCGCGAGACCACGACCTGCGGCCCCTTCGACGCTCGATAGACCTCTTTCACGTAGACGCGCAGCCGCTGGCCGACACGGTAGTGCTCCGGTCGCACCTGCTCAGAGGCCGGTAGCACGGCCTCGGTGCGTCCGAGGTCGATCACGACCTGGCGATGAGCACCCTCGACGCGCAGTACGGTGCCGGAGACGAGTTCGCCTTCCTTGCCGGTGAACTCGCCGAAGACCGATTCGCGCTCGGCTTCTCGTAGCCGCTGCAACACGACCTGCTTCGCGGTCTGGGCAGCGATGCGTCCTGTGCTCGGGGTCTGCTCGATCTCCTCGCGGACGACGTCGCCGATGCTGGCGCTCTTGAAGCCCATGTCGGCGGCGCGCTCAGGCGAGACCTGGATCTCGTCGTCCTCGATGTCGTCGTCGAGCATCACGTCGTAGAGACGCCATGTGGTGATGTCGCTGCTCGCCTTGTCGATCTTGACTTCGAGTTCGGCGTACTGGAGTTCGTCCTTCTTCAGCGCGGAAGCCATCGCGGCTTCGACAGCTTCGAAGACGGTGTCAGCATCGAGGTTCTTCTCAGCCGAGAGCTGAGTGATCGCCGTGATGAAGTCCTCTGTTGCCATCGTCATATTTGAACTCCCATGGAGTGCGGTGCCTGAAGCTAAATCGGATTGCCGGTGTCGGCGTTGTCCATCGAAAGCTCTGCCCAACAAAAAACGTGGGCCGCGGCCCACGTCTCACGAGTTGGAGGCGAGTGGTGCAACCGATCGTAGCACGCCCCGCCACACCCCTCAAGACAGGTTCGGTGATTCGCGCGATACGCCGGTTCTAGACACCCGCGCGCAACGCGAGCACGCGCTCCACGGACGCGGAGCGCTCTGGCTGTTCGGCTTCGCCACCACGTCGCTGCATCTCCACCACGCCGGCCTTGTGGTTGCGAGCGGAGACGGTGACGCGCACGGGCAGCCCGATCAGATCCGCGTCGTTGAACTTCACGCCGGGCGACTCATCGCGGTCGTCGAAGAGCACGGAGAGCCCGGCTGCCGTCAACTCCTCGTAGAGCGCGTCGGCGTCGGCGGCCAGGTCCTCGTCGCGGTCGAGGCCGAGGCCGACCATGTGTACATCGTAGGGTGCGATCTCAGCCGGCCACTTGATGCCCTCGTCGTCGTGGTTCGCCTCCACCGCTGCGGCGACGATGCGGTCGATGCCGATGCCGTAGCAGCCCATCGTCGGCATCTGCCGCTCGCCGTCGGCGTCGAGCACCTCGACCTTGAGCGGCTCCGAGTAGGTGAGCCCGAGGCGGAAGACGTGGCCCATCTCGATCGCGCGGTCCATCGCCAGCGTTCCGCCGTCGCAACGCACGCAGGCGTGGCCCTCCTCGGCGAGCGCGATGTCGGCGACGGCCTCCGCCTCCCAGTCGCGCCCGTAGTTCACGTTGCGCAGGTGGACGCCCTCGCGGTTTGCGCCGGCGACCAGGTTCGGTGTCTCGGCGATCGAGCTGTCGGCGATCACGCGTACACGGTCCGCGATCCCGATCGGCGAGGCGTAGCCGGGCACGATGCCGACCGCCTGTGCCTCGGCGTCGGTCATCGGCGTCAGCTCGCGCCCGCCGAGCGCGTTGCTGACCTTCACTTCGTTCACCTGCAGGTCGCCGCGTACGACGACGAAGACGGGTTCGCCGGCGCCGTGCGCACCCAGTTCGCGCGCCATGTAGAAAACTGCCTTCGCGGTCTGCTGCGGCGTGATGTCGAGGAACTTCACGAGATCCTCGATCGTGATCGTGTCCGGGGTCGCCACGTCTTCGATCGGCAGTGCGTCGGCGGCACCGAGAGCTACATCGCCGACGGGCCGCACAAACTCGGCCTTTTCAGTGTTGGCGGCGTAGTCGCACTGGTCACAGAGCACGATCGTGTCCTCGCCGGACGGCGTGACGAAGACGAACTCCTGCGAACCCTTGCCACCAATCGCGCCGGAGTCCGCCTCGACGGCAACGATCGGCACGCCGCAGCGCTCGAAGATGCGCTTGTAGGCGTCGAACATCGCGCCGTACGACGCGTCGAGGCCCTGCTCGTCCATGTCGAAGGAGTAGGCGTCCTTCATCGTGAACTCGCGCAGCCGCTGGAGCCCGGCGCGCGGTCGCACCTCGTCGCGGAACTTCGTTTGAATCTGGTAGAGCGTCGCCGGGAGGTCGCGGTAGGAGCGAGCGTGGTCGCGGAAGAGCTTCGTCATCACCTCTTCATGCGTGGGGCCAAGCACGAGTTTGCGCTCGCGTCGGTCGGTCAGCGGGAAAAGTACGTCGGCCATCGAGCGATCGCGGCCGCTCTGCTCCCACAGCTCGAGCGGGTGAATCGCCGGGAGCTGCGTCTCCTGCGCGCCGGCGGCGTCCATCTCCTCGCGCACGATCTCCTCGACGCGGCGCTTCGTGCGATTGCCGAGCGGCATGTACGAGTAGACGCCGGCCATCAGCTGGTCGATGAAGCCCGCGCGCAGCAGCAGGTAGTGGCTGGGCGTCTCCGCCTCGGCCGGTGTCTCGCGCAGCGTGTGGCCGAACATTCGTGACATCCGCATGAGGCGAGTCTAGGCCACGACCGAGCGAGGCGCAGCCGGACGAGGGCGAGACGGGCGTGCGATGGCTGCGTTCAGCCGACCGGTTCGTAGTGCTCCACGGTCGGAAACGGATCGTAGAAGTGGTGCAGCGCCGCCGACCACTGCTCGTACTGCGCTGAGCCGCGAAAGCCGACGGTGTGCGCCTCCAACGTCTCCCACTGCACGAGCAGCAGGTAGTGGTTCGGCGTCTCGATGCCGCGATGCAGCTCGTGCGAGATGTAGCCGTCGATCGAGGCGATGATCGACTGCGCATCGTCGAACGCACGCTCGAACTCTGCCGTCTGCCCGAGCTTCACCGGCAGCACGACGGCTTCGAGGATCACGCAGGCACCAGCCCGGCGTCGCGCATCGCTTGCAGGCCGGCTGCGACGTCGTCGTCGGGCTCGTGCTGGTCGATCTCGAAGGTGCGCACGGCGGCGGCGGGGATGCGCGAGGCGAGGGCCGCAAGGTCGGCGTCGCCGTTGCCGGGCGCGCGATGGTCGACGAGCCCCGCCACGTCGGTGATGTGCGTGCCGACGATGCGCTCGCCGAGCAGATCGAACCAGCGGTCGAGCGCGACGAAACCGAGGCGGTCGAGCAGTTCCGCGTGACCGGTGTCGTGCCAGTAGCCAACGACGTCCGGCGGGTAGCCGCTGATCAGCTCGGCACACTCTCGCGGCAGCGGGAACTGGTGGTAGGCCGCCCGCGTCTCGAGTCCGATCGTAACGCCGGCGGCGTCGGCAGCGACGGCAAGCTCGTCGAGCGAGTGCCGTGCCTGCACGTAGTACGGACCCGCGAGCTGAGCGCGCAGCGTGGTCGCCTCGATGCCCGCCTGACGCCAGACCGGGCCCCCCTGCTCGCCTCGCTCGTACGACTGACGGCGGGAGGTCTCGCCCGCGATCATCGCGTTGCCGATCTGCCCGAGGTGGACGACAACCGCTCCGGCACCGACCTCGGCGGCCAGCTCGATCGAGCGCTTCGAGTACTGCACGGCGATCGAGCGTTCGTTCTCGTCCGTCGACGCGAGGTTGAGGTCGCGGTTCCAGCCACGTCGCGAGTGCTGCTCCAGCGGCGCCGGGGCATGCACCGAGGTGACGTCGACCGAGGAGTGCGAGCGGATCGCAGCGATCTGGTCGGGCTGCATCGAATGGTTGATCTCGATCGCGCCAAAGCCGAGTTCTGTCGCGCGGTCGATGAAGGCAGACAGGTCGTGCTCAAAGCGGGGCTGCATCGCCCACATCGTGCTCAGGCCGGCGGGAGGATCGGGGAGAGGAGCGGTCACTTCGCTGCTTGCTGCTCCGCGATCACGGCATCGAGCGCGGTGCGGAGGCGACCGAGCACCTCGTCGTAGGGATAGGCACCAAGCGAGACCGAGCCGCGCTTGAGGTTCACAGCCGCGGGACCGCACCAGAGGCCGAGGTCGGCGTCGTCGGTCTCGCCGGGACCGTTCACGCGACAGCCCATGACCGCGATCGTGATGTCGTGCTTCTCGGCGTACGTCGACATCTCTTTGACGTCCTGCGCCAGCTCGATGAACGCCTCGTTCTCGACGCGAGAGCACGAGGGGCAGGAGATGATGTTCAGACCCTGGTCGAGCGACGCAGGCACCGAGCGGAAGCGACCGGCGGCGATATCGGTCAAGATCTCTCGCCCGGCGTCGATCTCCTCGCCCTTGCGCTCGAAGGGCAGCGTCAGCGAGACGCGGATCGTGTCGCCGATGCCCTGCGGGATCAGTTGCTCGAAGGCGACGCGCGTCTTGATCACGCCGTCCGGTGGCATGCCGGCTTCGGTCACGCCGAGGTGCAGCGGGATGTCCGGCCGCTCGGCGGCGAAGCGACGGTTGCCCGCGACGACCTTGCGCCAGTCCGAGTCCTTCAGCGAGACGACAAAGCTCGTGAAGCCGAGGTCGTCGAGCATCGCGCAATGTTCGAGGGCGCTGGCGACCATCGCGCCCACGTCGTCGCCGGGATACTTCACTGCCATCTCCGGGTCCACCGAGCCGCAATTCACGCCGACGCGCAGCGCACAGTCGTGGTCGACGGCGGTCTGCGCGATGAACGCGACCTTGTCTTTGATCGGCCTGTCGCGCTCGTGGTGGTAGAGGTGGCCGGGGTTGTAGCGAATCTTGTCGACGTGCGGCGCGACCGTGCTGGCCAGCCGGTAGTTCTCCTGCAGGTCGACGGAAAGCGTCGCGTCGGTGCGCGCGCGCACCTCGGCCAGCGCCTCGACGTCGCGGCGCGAGTCGACGGCGATGCGTACGAGGTCGCCGCCGGCAGCCTGGATCAGGTTCACCTGCCGCACCGTGGCGTCGATGTCCTGCGTCTTCGTCGCAGCCATCGACTGCACGACGATCGGCGCGCCGCCACCGATGGTGAGCGGCCCGACCGTAACCTCGCGCGTCTGCCTATCCGCCACGTGTCCCCCGAGACTCTGCTTGCGACTTGAGCGATTCCGAACTCGCGCCACAGGGTATCGCGCGGCGGCGTCTCAAGTTAGTGGGGCCACGTCGATAGACGCGCCTTAGCGGAACGCGCTCTCGCCGCTGGCGATGCGGCTGATGTCGGCGAAGGTGACGGCGACGAAGAGCAGAACGAAGAGCACAAGGCCAACGAGATGGACCAGCGCCTCACGCTCGGGGGCCACGCGCTTCCCTCGCCGCACGACCTCGAGCAGCAGGAACGCGATGCGGCCACCATCGAGCATCGGCAGCGGCAGCAGGTTGAGGACACCGAGGTTGATCGAGAGCAGCGCCGCCAATTCGAAGAGCGGAGGTGCGCCGCCGGCCCTCGCGATCTCGCCGGTCGCCTGCGCCAGCCCAACGGGACCGCGCACCGCCGGTCCGCTATCGCCGCCGCCCTTCACGCGGATGATCAGCTCGTTGCGGGCGAGGATGATCGTGTCGAACGTCTGGCGGAATCCCATCGGGATCGACTCCCACGGCGGCAGTGAGACGGTCTCCGTGAAGTCGTACTGCGAGCCGATCGTGATCCCCGTCGGGCCCTGTCCGGCGGGCGGCGTCCAACGCGCGTAGACCGGCAGCGCGAGGAAGTCCTCGCCGCGCTTGACGACGATGTCGAACTCCTTGCCGACGTTCAGCCGTACGAGCCGTCCGGCCTCGTTGAGGTTCCTCGAGTCGCGACCGGCGATCTCGTAGATCACGTCGCCCGGTCGCATCCCCGCCTCGTCGGCCGGCGCGCCCACGATCACGCTCGTCACGACGGCGCGGCCTACGCCTTCCTCGTGCGGGATCGTGAAGGCGATGGCGAAGAGGAATGTCGGCAGGATCAGGTTGGCGACGCCGCCCGACGCGAGGATGATCAGGCGCTGCCATCGTGGCTTCGCCGCCAGCGAGCGCGGGTCGGAGGGATCTTCCTCGCCCATCAGCCGCACGAAGCCGCCGAGCGGCAGCCAGTTCAGCGTGTATTCGGTCTCGCCGAAGCGCTTGCCCCAGACGCGTGGCGGGAAGCCGATGCCGAACTCATGTACGTAGACGCCGAACATTTTCGCCGTGACGAAGTGCGCGAACTCGTGCGCGACGACCAGCCCGACGAGCATGAAGGCGAAGATCAGCCCCGCCGTCACCGCGTCGGTGGCGAGGACGTAGGCAACCGCGATCGCGATCACGACGGAGACCGCGGTCATCGTGTTGCCGTAGCGTCGAGCGCTGCTCATCGCACGCCCGCCGCGATCAACTGATCGGCGAGCTGCTGTCCCCATTGCTCGGCGGCAACGAGATCGTCGAGCGTCGGATCGTCGTGTGAGCGGTGCTCCTCAAGCGCGCGGCCGAGCACCTTGCCGATGTCGGTGAAGCGACAGCGCCCGGCAAGGAAATGGCTCACCGCCATCTCGTCGGCGCCGGCGAGCGCGGCGGCGAACGTGCCCTCGCGGCGACCCGCCTCAAGCGCGAGACCGAGCGAGGGAAAGAGCGAGTCATCGACGGTGCCGAAGTTGAGCGAACCGCGCGCCGCGAGGTCGAGCGGGGCGGAGAGTTGAGCTGCCGCGCGGTCCGGGTAGGTCAGCGCGCACTGGATCGGCAGCCGCATGTCCGGCTCGCCGAGCTGCGCCTTCACCGAGCCATCCGCGAAAGTGACGAGGGAGTGCACGACGCTCTCGCGGTGCATCAGCACGTCGATGCGGTCGAGTGGGACGTCGAAGAGCCAGTGCGCCTCGATCACCTCAAGGCCCTTGTTGAAGAGTGTCGCGCTGTCGATCGTGATCTTCGGGCCCATGTCCCACGTCGGATGGTCGAGCGCCTGCTCGGGCGTGACGCGGTCGAGCGCGTCGACGTCGAGGTCACGGAATGCCCCGCCGGACGCGGTGATCGTGAGGCGGTCGATCGCCCCCGCGGGCTCGCCCCAGAGGCACTGCCAGATCGCGGAGTGTTCCGAGTCGACCGGCCGCAGTTCGCCGCCGTCGGCCAGCGCCGCACGCACGACGTGCCCGCCGACGACCAGCACTTCCTTGTTCGCGAGCGCGACGGCCTTCTTCGCCCGCAGCGCGGCCAGCGTCGGCTGCAATCCGGCGGTACCGACGGTCGCGACCAGCACGACATCGACGTCGGGTGCGCTTGCCATCGCCTCCAGCGGCTGCCAGCGGTCGCGCCCCAGCTCGCTCGCGAGTACGTCGGACTCAGCGCCGGGCAGCGCCCATGCGGTGTCGGGGGCGAACTCATCGATCTGTGAGCGGAGCAGCGCGATATTCGAGCCGGCGGCGAGGCCGATGATACGAAAACGGCCCGGGAGTGCCCGGACCACATCAAGTGCCTGCCGTCCTACCGATCCGGTTGAACCCAGGATCGCCAGGCGGATTATGTCGGAAGCCATCGCACCAACCAGTATAGCAACGGCCCCGTCAGCAGCAGCGAGTCCATGCGGTCGAGCAGGCCGCCGTGGCCGGGCAGCAACTGTGACATGTCCTTCACTCCGATCCGACGCTTGATCGCCGATTCGAGCAGGTCGCCAGCGATCGCCGCGACGGGTAGACCCAGAGCGGCAGCGACGATCAGCGCGGCACCGGGATCGAGACCAAGCACCTGCATCGTGATCATCGACCCGGCCGCGCCGCCCAGCACACCACCCACGGCACCCTCCCATGTCTTGTTCGGCGAGAGCGTGGGCGCGAGTCTGTGGCGACCGAGGGTGCGGCCAGCCACATAAGCGCCAGTGTCGGTCGCGAAGGTCGCGACGATCGCGACGGCGACCCACTCTACGCCGTCAGTCAGATCTCGCAGGAGCACCCAGTGGCCGCCGGGGACGGCGAGGTAGAGCAGCCCGAGCACGAACCAGCTCATCTCGCGCGGCCAGCGCAACAGCCGGGAGAGCAGCTGCACGACTGCGGTCGCGGTCAGCAGGATCAAGATGCGGATCAGGAAGCGCTCTTCCACGGGTGGCGCGACCACGACCATCGCGACGATCAGTCCGCCTGAGAGCCCGTAGACACGACCGACAGCGGGCACGGCGACGCGCATCAGCTCGAAGGTCGCCGCCGCAAAGAGCAACGCAGCGAGCACGCGAAAGACTGACTCCGGGGCGAGCACGACGGCTGCCAGCAGCGGCAGTCCGATCCCGGCGACGGTCAGGCGAGCCCTCAGCATACGCGCCCGTTCGGGAGGCTAGTCGTTGCCGTCAGCATTCTCCGGCACCAGATTCTCCGGAACCAAGCCGAACCGGCGTTGCCGCCTGCTGTAGTCCTGCAACGCCCGATCCACCTCAGCGGCATCGAACTGCGGCCACATCCCGTCGAAGAAGTAGAACTCGGAGTAGGCACCCTGCCAGATCAGGAAGTTGGAGATGCGGCGAGCAGCACCGGTGCGGATCAGCAGGTCGGGATCGGGGATGTCCGCCGTCCAGAGCCGCTGCGCGATCGCATCGTCGGTTACCTCATCGGCGGGGACGCCGTCGCTGATCAGCCGCTGCACCGCGCGCACGATGTCCGCCCGGCCGCCGTAGTTGAACGCGATGTTGACCGTGACGCGGTCATTGCCGGCCGTCTGCTCCACGGCTCGCTCGACGCGCTTGCACAGCGCTTCCGGCAGCCCGTCGGTGTCGCCGATGTGGCAGACCCGCACACCCTCGGCGTCGAGTTCGTCGAGATGACCATCGATGAAGTCGCTGCCGAGGCGCATCAGACCCTCGACCTCGTCCGGCGGGCGACCCCAGTTCTCCGTGGAGAAGGCGAACAGAGTAAGCATCGGCACGCCGTGCTCGGCGAAGCGTTCGATCACGGTGCGTACGTTGTCGGCGCCCGCGCGATGTCCCTCGCCGCGGGAGAGACTGCGCTCCTCCGCCCAGCGGCCGTTGCCGTCCATGATGATCGCCACGTGTTCCGGCAGCGGCTGAATCTGAGGGAGCGGGGGCGCGAGGGCCTTCTCTACGACCAACGAACAGTCCGCTGACGGTCGACGCCGGGCAGTTCGAGTACGGGCAGGCTAGACCTCAAGAAGCTGCTGCTCTTTCTGCTTCATCAGCCCTTCGACCCGTTCCTGGTGCGCGCTGGTGAGCTTCTCGACCTCGTCCTGTGCGCGGTGCTCCTCGTCCTCGGAGATGTCCTTCTCCTTGAGCGACTTGCGCAGTTCGTCGATGCCATGCCGGCGCACGTTGCGGACGGAGACGCGCGCTTCCTCGGTGCGTGCCCCGACCTGCTTCACGAGTTCGCGCCTGCGCTCCTCGGTGAGCGGGGGGATCGGCAGCCGTACGAGCACGCCGTCGTTCGAGGGGTTGATGCCGAGGTCGCTGGTCTGGATCGCCTTCATGATCGAGTCGATCGCGCCCTGGTCCCAGGGCTGCACGGTGATCAACTGCGCGTCGGGCGCGCCCAGCGTCGCGAGCTGGTTGAGCGGCATCGTCTGGCCGTAGTGCTCGACCATGATGTGCTCGACGAGTGCCGTCGATGCCCTACCGGTGCGGATCGTGGCGAGATCGCGCTCGAACGCGCCCACCGCCTTGTCCATCATGTCTTCGGTCTCAAGCAGGATTTCGTCGGTCATGCCCCTCCACCGTTCGCGCGGCTCCGGTGCGTGCGGCGCAACTCGGATCAGGTGGTCTCTGGCGCCAACGATACCGCGCCGGGGCGAACACTTGAAGTGTCGGCTCGGATGCCGCCGCTCGGCCGTGCTGATCCGTGCGGCGTGGAGGGGGCTGGCTAGCTGCCCAGTTCGAAGCGCGAGAAGTTCGTGATGCGCACGTTCTCGCCGGTCGTCGCGATCGTGTCCTGCACGAGATCGGCGATCGTGCGGCCGGCATCCTTGATGAACGGCTGCGTCAGTAGCGCGTGCTCATCCTTCTGGCCGGGGGCATCGTCCGGGACATCCTCGGGATTGAGCGCCAGCGGGTTCATCGCCGCGACCTGCATCGCGACGTCACGCGCGAGCTCGCGGAACGCGTCCGTGCGGGCGACGAAGTCCGTCTCACAGTTGATCTCGACAAGCGCGCCGATGCGACCCTCGCCGTGGATGTATGCCTCGACCAGTCCCTGCCCGGTCTCGCGCTCCGTCCGCTTGGCTGCGGCGGCAACGCCGCGCTCTCGCAGCAGTTCCTTCGCCTGAGCGAAATCGCCGCCAGCCTCTTCGAGTGCGCGCTTGCAATCCATCACACCAGCGCTGGTCTCATCGCGCAGACGCTTTACGTCATCAGCCGTAACCACAGCGGTTCCTCCGAATGAACTTGGCTCGTATCTGTTCGAGGCTCGATCGGCGCTATCCGGCCGTCGGAGCCTCCGCTGCACCCGCGGGCGCAGTTGGTGTCTCGGTAGCGGGTGTCTCCGCGGCAGGTGCCTCGGCTGGCGGCGCTGCGGCGGGTGCTGCCGCCTCGGCTGGCGGCGCTGCGGCGGGTGCTGCCGCCTCGGCTGCCGGCGCTGCCGTGGGCGCTGCGGCGGGTGCCGCTGCCTCGGCTGCTGGCGCTGCGACGGGTGCTGCATCTGCGGCGGGTGCGGCCGCGGCTGCTGCCGCGTCGCGCGCGGCGAGCTCCTGCTCCACCTCGCCGTAGGCCATGCCCTCGAGGATCGCGCCGGAGACGCGGCTGGTCATCAGCCGGATCGCGCGCAGCGCGTCGTCGTTCGAGGGGATCGGGAAGTCGATCAGGTCGGGGTCCGAGTTGGTGTCGCACATCGCGATGATCGGAATCTTCATGCGGTTCGCTTCCTTGACCGCGATCGCGTCCATCGTCGGGTCGACGATGAAGACCGCGCCAGGCAGCCGGGCCATGTCGCGCAAGCCACCGAATCCGCGAACCATGCGGTTGTACTGACGGGTGAGGTCGATGCGCTCCTTCTTCGAGAGCGTCGACTCCTCAAGCGTCGCCATCTGCTCCTCCAGCTCCTGGAGGTGCGTGATGCGCTTCGAGATCGTAGTGAAGTTGGTGAGCGTGCCGCCGAGCCATCGCAGCGTGACGTACGGCATACCGCAGCGCGCTGCCTCAGCCTCGAGGATTTCGCGCGCCTGCCGCTTGGTGCCGACGAAGAGCACCGACTGGCCGGCGGAGACGACCTCACGCAGCTTGTCGAGTGCGCGCTCGAGGAGCGGTACCGTCTGCCCGAGGTCGAGGATGTGGATCCCATTGCTCTCGGTATAGATGTACCGACGCATGTGCGGATTCCAGCGACGGGTCTGGTGTCCAAAGTGGACGCCCGCCTCTAGCATCTCGCGCATCGTGCTGGCATCTGCCACGTCTGTCCCCGATCGTCTGACTGAATTATCGCTCTAGCGTCGCTGGCTCAGGTTACGGTTTGGAGTGCTATCCGGAGGGCCAATCAGGGCCCCGTCCAGGACGTCTCCAGAGCATCTTCCAGAGCTCCGCAGTCGCACAGATGCCCTCACCAGAGCGAGGGCATGCGAACCGCTGAGCTTCGCCGTGTCACGAGTATAGACCCCGTGCGCGCTCTTGAGCCACCGCCCAACGTTGCCTGTCTGACGGACTCTCCCCTACACTTTATGCTTCTCAGTCGAGGCCAGCGCGCAGGGGATCGCGCTGCTGCACGCTGAGCGCGGAGGTTTGAGTGCCGAACTACGAATACAGGTGCAAGAAGGGCCATCGCTACGAACGTCGCGAGCCGTTTGGCTCTCCTCGTGAGCACGAGTGCGAGAAGTGTGGCGAACCCGCGTCCCGTCAGCTAAACGCCCCCGCGATCGCGTTCAAGGGATCCGGCTGGTACAAGACCGACTCGCGCAACAGCGACAACATCGGCACCGACCGCAAGAAGAAGCCAAAGCCCGAAGTCGTCACTCCGGGTTCAGATTCGTCGTCCGCGAAGCGATCGGCGACCGGCACGTCCAAGGCCAAATCCGAGACGAAGAGCGCGAATTCGAGCTCCAGCGCCAAGAAGGGCGCGAAGTCGGATTGACGGGCGATGCGAGCCGTGCTCCAGCGCGTCACCCGCGCCCGCGTCACTGTCGATGATCCATCCGGGGATACCGAGACCGTCGGCGAGATCGGCGCGGGCCTGCTCGCCTACGTCGGTGTGGCCGACGGCGACGGCGAGGATGAGGCGCGCTGGCTGGCGATGAAGATCGCCCAGCTCCGCATCTTCCTCGACGACGAAGGGCGCTTCGCTCGCTCGCTGATCGATAGCGGTGGCGCTGCACTGATCGTCTCGCAGTTCACGCTGCTCGCCGACACGCGACGCGGTCGCCGGCCATCGTTCACGGCTGCCGCACCACCAGAGGTCGCCGCGCCGCTCGTCGATCTGCTCGCGGACGAGCTGCGAGCGCTGGGGGTCGGCGTCGAGGGCGGCCGCTTCGGCGCGCACATGATGGTGACAAGCGAGAACGATGGACCGGTCACGATCATGCTCGACAGCGACGATCGCGAACGCTCTCGCCGTGGCTAGACGGCGTCGCGGCTAGATGCTCCCTGCGATGAAGAGCGCCTCACCGGAGGCGACGACGTCCTGCACGCGGTCGGCGGTCATAGCAGCATTCGCGTCGCCGGTGGAGTCGATCACCGCGCCGGGCAGCGCCCCGGCCTGCGACTCACGCGCGAACTGCTCGTGGAGCGGACGCACGCGGTCCGGCGCGCTGACGTCGGCCGCGCGATCGCGGTCCCGCGCCACAGCGGTCTCCAGCGTCGGCAGCAGCAACACGAAATGGACGTTGCAGTCGAGCCCGGCCAGTTGTTCACGATACCGTTCCGCGTCATCCGCGAGGATGACGTCGTCGATCACGACCGCGTAGCGCAGCGCAATCGCGTTGCTTGCGACCGACGCGGCGTTGCGGGTCGCGAGCTCCCGCTGCTCGGCGGCCTGCGGGCTGTCGAGCCACGGATGCCGGTAGCCTGCCTTCACCCAGTGCCGGATGTCATCCATCGAGACATGCAGCATGCGGTCGAACCGCTCGCAGATCGCCTCCGCGACGCTCGACTTGCCTGCGCCAGCCGGGCCGGTGAGCAGGATCACCTGGTTCACAGTGCCGCCTCGCTCACGGGGTCACCTCGACGCCTCGATCTCGAGCGAGATGTCCAGCGAGGGGGCAGAGTGCGTGAGCGCTCCGACGGAGATCAGGTGCACGCCGGAAGCCGCGACCGCGCGGATCGTGTCCAGCGTGACTCCTCCCGAGGCCTCGAAGAGCACGCCCTGCTGGTGCGCCTGCACGATCGACGCCATCAACTCCGGCTTCATGTTGTCGAGCAGCACGATGTCCGCCCCGGCGGCGACGGCAGTGCGTGCCTGCTCCCCCGTGTCGACCTCGACCTCCACCCTCAGCGTGTGCGGGACGCGCCATCGCGCCTCCTGCACGAGCGCGGCGATATCGACGCCGCGCAGCACCCCGGCGGCGATGTGGTTGTCCTTGATCAGCACGCCGTCCTCGAGCGTGTTGCGGTGGTTGCGGGCACCGCCGATGCGCACCGCGTAGCGTTCCAGCTCGCGCATCCCCGGCGTCGTCTTGCGCGTGTCGAGCACGTCGGCGCTGCCACCCTCGGCGGCCTCGCGTACGTACTCCTCGGTGATCGTCGCGATGCCGGAGAGCCGCTGCAGAAAGTTCAGCGCGATGCGCTCAGCGGAGAGCATCGGCGCAAGTGGGCCGCTCACCTCCGCCAACAGCTGCCCGCTCTCGGCGACGGAGCCGTCCGGCACGATTACGTCGACGGCGAGTTCCGATGAGAGCTGCGTGAACGCCGCCTTTACGAGGTCCATGCCGCAGACGACGCCCGCCTCCTTCAGCAGGAACCCCCCACGGGCGCGCTGCGTCGGGTCGACGGTCGCCAGCGTCGTGATGTCGTGGCGGGCGCGGTCCTCGTCGAGCGCCCGTGCGACGGCGTCGCGCACCGTCTGCGCGTCGATTCCGCGTGCGTCAGTCGTCATGTGATCTGTCCTCGTCTGGTGCTGGGTTCGTCACGGCTTGCGATAGACCAAGTGGCGCAGCCACTCGTCCTGCGACTCGGGGAAGTCGCTGCGGTAGTGCGCGCCACGCGACTCCTCCCGCAGCAACGCTGCCTCCGTCATCAGACGGCCACAGACGATCATCGATCGCATCTCCAGCGAAGCACGATCCGTGGCCGGCTGCATCAGCGTCTCCCAGCGGGCGAGGCGGGAGGCCGCCTCGGTCAGACCTTCGCCATCCCGGACAATCCCCGCGTGCGACCACATCAACTCGCGCAGCTCGCCAGCCTCAGCGGCACCCGCCTCAGTGACACCGCCCTCAGCGGAACAGGCGTCGCGGCTCGGTAGCGCGAGGGCGTCGGAGGTCGGCTCGGGCGCTGGCGCGGGATCGCCCGGCTCGAAGAGCCGCTCGATCATGCGCTTGGCAAAGACCACGGTCTCGAGCAGCGAGTTGCTCGCGAGCCGGTTCGCGCCGTGGACGCCCGTGCAGGCGACCTCTCCGATCGCGAACAACCCCTCGACGGTGGTCTCGCCGTAGCTGTTCGTGCGCACGCCGCCCATCGTGTAGTGCGCAGCGGGCGAGACCGGAATGCGGTCGCGGCTGAGGTCGAGCCCCGCATCCATGCACGTGCGGTAGATCTGCGGGAAGCGCGCCGCGAGCCATCCCGCATCGCGGCTGGTGATGTCGAGCAGCACATGATCGCTCCCCGTCTCGGCGATCTCGCGGTGCTCGGCGCGGGCCACGACGTCACGTGGTGCCAGCTCCGCCTGCTCGTGGTAGCGCGGCATGAAACGCTCACCCGCCGTGTTGAAGAGCAGCGCGCCCTCACCGCGCAGTGCCTCCGAGATCAGGAACACCGGCCTGTCGGGGATGCGCAACGCCGTCGGGTGGAACTGCGTGAACTCGAGATCCATCACCTCCGCGCCAGCACCGTAGGCGAGCGCAACGCCGTCGCCGGTCGAGACGTCCGGGTTGGTCGTGACGCGGAAGGTCTGCCCTGCCCCGCCCGTCGCGAGCACGATGTTGCCGGCGTCGTAGCGGGCGGGCTCATCTGCGCGCACGTCATAGACATCGATGCCGACGGCGCGGCCGTTCTCGACGACGATGCGGTCGCCAAACGTGTGCTCAAGGATCGTCACGCCTTCGCGGCGGGCCAGCGAGGAGAGCGAGAGCTCGATCTCAAGGCCGGTCGAGTCGCCGCCGGCGTGCAGGATGCGCGGCGCGGAGTGTGCGCCTTCGCGGCCCAGCGCAACCTCGCCGTCCGAGTCGTCGAAGTTCACGCCGTAGCGGACGAGGTCAGCGACACGGTCCGCGGCCGCCGACGTGAGGATGCTCGCGGTCTCCTCGTCGACGAGCCCCGCGCCCGCCTCGATGGTGTCCTGCAGATGCGCCTCGGCCGAGTCGCCGGGGCCGACGGCGGCGGCGATACCGCCCTGCGCGTAGCGCGTGCTCGCCTCGTCGATCGAGCCCTTGGTCACAACAAGCACCGTTGCGCCGTGCTCGTGCGCCTGCAACGCGGCGTAGAGCCCAGCGATGCCGGAGCCAACGACGACGAGGTCGAACCGACCGGCAGTGCGTCCGCTCGAGGCCTCTGCAGTCACTCGAGCCGCTCCACGTCGGTGTCGTAGCCCTCGATGGCGATCCCGCTCGTCCTGAGCCCGTCGAAGGACAGCCGTGCTGCGCCCGACACCGCTACTTCAGCGCCAGCATGCGCTCAAGCGCGACGCGGGCGTGCTGCTTCTGGTCGTCCGGCACCACAAGCTGGTTGACGACTTCGCCGCGCACCAGCGACTCCATCACCCACGCCATGTAGGCCGGGTGAACGCGGTACATCGTGCTGCAGGGGCAGACGATGGGGTCGAGGCAAAAGATCGTCTTGTCCGGGTGCTCCTTGGCGAGCCGCGAGACGAGGTTGATCTCCGTCCCGATGCCGATCACGGCGCCGGGGGCGGCAGCCTCGACGTAGCGCGCGATGAACGCGGTGGAGCCGCTCGCGTCGGCGGCCTGTACGACCTCGAATCGTGACTCGGGATGGACGACGATCTGCACGTCCGGATACTGCTCGCGCGCGGCCTCGATCTGCGTCACGGAGAAGCGCTGATGCACGGAACAGTGGCCCTGCCAGAGGATGATGCGCGACTGGTCGAGCGCGTCCGTGCTCAGTCCACCGAGCGCCCCGGACGGCTGACGCCAGTTCCACAGCACCATCTCGTCGAGCGGGATGCCCATCGCGTGGCCGGTGTTGCGACCGAGGTGCTGGTCCGGGAAGAAGAAGACCCGCTTGCCCTGCTCGAACGCCCACCCCAGCACGCTCTCGGCGTTCGACGATGTGCAAACCACGCCGCCGTTCTCGCCACAGAACGCCTTGAGCGAGGCGGCGGAGTTCATGTAGGTCACGGGGATGATGTCGTCCGTGCCACCAAAGTGCTCGCCAAGTTCGCGCCACGCGGCGTAGACATCCGGCGCGGAGGCCATATCCGCCATCGAGCAGCCGGCCTCCATGTTTGGCAGCACGACCTGCTGGTGGTCGCCGGAGAGAATGTCGGCCGCCTCCGCCATGAAGTGCACGCCGCAGAAGACGATGTACTTCGACTCCGGGCGCTCGGCCGCGTACTGCGCCAGCACGAACGAGTCGCCGCGCTCGTCGGCGAATTCGATGATGTCCTCGCGCTGGTAGTGATGGCCGAGCACGATCACGTCGTCGCCCAGCGCCGCTCGCGCCGCACGCACCCGCTCATTCAGTTGATCGGCGTCGAGCGACCAGTATTCGTCGGGGATCGTCTGCTGCCAGGAGCCGAAGGAGACTTCCTCCGAGAGCGGGATGGTCTCAATTCCGCTGTCGGTTTCGCACTGGAGCTGAGGGATCGACGTACCGACGATCTGAAGCGCCATGACGGAACCCATCTCTTCGCCTCAGGGATGAGGCTACTCGGGGAAGCGACTTAGCGTACTTAGTACACTAAGTCCTTTGCGTACATCCTACGCTTACTCTCCTCGGCGGGTCAATCGGGGTCGGCTACGCGACCTCGGCGACATCTCCCTTCGACTGGAGCCTCCTCATGAACGTGGCGACGGCAAGCAGCAGCCCGGCGCCGAGGATCGGCGTGAAGCTCTGCTTCAGCGCGGCCTCATCGAGCGTCAGGCCAAGAACGAACCCGGCGATGCCGATGTTCACACCAGCGAAGATCAGCGTGTTGGCCCACGGCCAGACGTTGCGGCGGTCTCTAGTGTTCAGTGTCAGTAGCGCCAGAATCGGATTCGTGACGACACCAATGAACATCAGATGATCCATCGCGAGAAGCAGGTGGACCGGGGCGAGGTCGAAGTCGTCCGCATAGTTGCTGATCAGGTAGACGAGGTAACCGACGTCGATCGGCAGCGCAAGCATGGCCAGACCGAGGAAGCGCTCGTGCGAGTCTTGCAGCCACTTTGTCGACCGGATCTCAGGCCACATGCGCGCGATGTAGACGACCGTCCCGAGGATCTCGAACGGCAAGCTGATCATCACCAGCGGAAGAATACCCGTGAGCAAGCCGAGCATGAGCGACAACCCGCCGAAGAACGGAAGCGCGACCTGCACCTTGCCCCAACGGGTCGCAAGCGGAACACGACCGTAGCGCAGCCCCCACTCGGTGAGCCCCATGCTGACCGGAATCAGGAAGCCAACGACCATGGTCGCCGGGTGCGAACCTTCGCCGCCCTCGATGAATATCTCATTGCCGGTTGCAATCTCGATGCCCCAGAGCACACCCATCACGGCACCGACGCCTGATGTCGCGACGGCAGCGAGGATGGCGAGATGGGGCGTCGTCAACTCGACGGCGCGCGCGCATGCCAACCCAACCAAGAAAGGCGATGAAGATGGCCGTCACCACCGCGCCAACTGCGGGACGAACCTCGTTCATCGTCGTCAGAAAGACCAGTATGTAGACAACGACAGACGCGGCAGACAGGTAGCTGAGCCAGCTGCCCAGCTTCCTCTGACTATCGGACATGTTGCCGCCACCGAAGAGCCAGAGCGAAGCGGCAAAGACGGCCAACGTGAGCCAGCCGATCGTGCCACCGTGGACGTGCGCCAGCAGCACCTGACGCCCCTGCTGGCCCTCAAAGTCAACGAGATCCGTCCCGTTGAGGATTCCCACACTGACTGTGTAGATGAAGATCACGAGCGCGACCTGGAGCAATGTCCGGATTTCTCGTGCGAATGGTGTTCCGGTGATCCCGGGCTCGGCTGACATCGGCGTCCTCTCCGATCAGCCCCGCCTGTGACCCCTGCGGTCTACGTTATTTCAGGCGTGGTACAACTTCCGTCGCCAGGCACGTCAGTTGCGGCAGCCGGTCGCCGCCCGCAAAGACGAAGTTGAAGTGCCGCACGCCAGCAGTTTCATGATTCCAATCCGGGCACTTGACAACATACCTCGGTAGGAAACATATTGTACGCCGATATATCGGATACCAATGTATAGCAATGCAATAGATGCTGGCAGGAGGACGCCAATGACTCAGCAAGGGACAAGCGACCGCGAAATCAAGCAAGCCGTCACGGAACAGTACGGGGCACGGGCTCGGGCCGCTCTCGCCGATGCGGGCACCGAGGTCGGAGCGACGGCGAGCTGTTGTGGGCCATCCGGTTCGCAGCAGGCGAGTGACGATGGCTGCGGCTGCGGGCAGCCCGGTGAACTCGCATCCACGCTCTACAGCGGCGGAGAGCTCAGCGACGTACCGAAAGCAGCACAGCTGGCTGCGGCTGGCTGTGGGAATCCGGTCGCCATCGCGGAGTTGCAGGCCGGGGAGTCGGTTCTCGATCTCGGCTCAGGTGGGGGCATCGATTGCTTCCTCGCCGGGAAGCAGGTCGGCCAGAGCGGAGAAGTGTGGGGCGTGGACATGACGCCCGACATGGTCCAGCTCGCACGCACCAACGCCGAGAAGGTTGAAGCAACGAACGTTCACTTCCGCCTCGGCGAGATCGAGGACCTGCCGTTCGAAGCGGCGCAGTTCGACACCGTGATTTCGAATTGCGTGATCAACCTCTCGGTGGACAAGCCGCAGGTCTTCCGCGAGACGTTCCGCGTGCTGAAGCCGGGCGGCCGGCTGCGCGTCTCGGACATCGTGGTCACCGGGGAGCCGGCCGAGCAGCAGGACGGTGACACGGAGCAATGGGCGGCTTGTGTCACCGGTGCCCTGCCGATCGAGGAATACGTTGCAGCCGTTCGTGATGCCGGCTTCGTGGACGTGAATGCCGAATACAAGGGTGGTGCGGACGGCGGTACCGTCAGCGCGTATGTGACGGCATTCAGGCCCGAGTAGCCCCCGGCGACGACCGGCCAGTCGCCAACGGCAGCGAGGTGGAGTCAGGCGGCTCCACCTCGCTGTCACGCCAGTCGCGAATGCCAGCGGAGGCGCAATGCAGAATCAGACATCGGACACGGGCGTCGCGGTGCGTGATCAACACGTGGTCGACGCGGATTGCCCTCGCCACGGAGACGCCGAGCCGCGTTCGTCCATCGGTCGCCTCGCAGCGAGCATTCGCAACGAGGAGCTCGACCTCTCCTCGTGCTGCGCAGCCGACGGCAGCGTCACGGTCGGATTCACCGACATCGAAGCATCGACGGAGCTGATGCTTCAGCTCGGGGACCGAGCGTGGGTGGAATTGCTTCGAGAGCACAACGAGATCTTGCGTCGCGAGGTCGGCAATTACCGAGGGACCGTCGTGAAGAGTCGTGGCGATGGATTCATGGTCGCGTTCGCGGCGCCGGAGGATGCGGTACTTGCCGCGATCGAGATCCAGCGCTCACTCGCGGCCTGGAATCTGCTCCGAGAGACGCCGATACGAGTTCGCATCGGGCTACACACCGGGCGTCCGGTCTATGAAGCTGCGGACTTCTTCGGCCGAGACGTAAATCTCGCAGCCCGCATCGCCGATCACGCCGCGGGCGGTGAGGTGCTGGTCTCCGAACGCCTCCGCGAGCTACTGGAGCCTCGCGAGATGTTCAACTTCGACGCTGGCGCTCCGGTCGCGCTGAAGGGTTTCGACGGCGAACACGCGACGCACGTGGCTACGCGAGCAACATCGGATCGATGACCGCACTCGCGCCCGGGCTCATCGGGAACGGACTTGCGGCCTAGCCAGTCCGACGGCGGTCAGACTACTTCAGACGCGGTACGACCTCGGTCGCGACGCGCGTCAGCTGCAGCAGCCGGTCGCCGCCCGCGAAGACGAAGTTGAAGTGCCGCACGCCGGCATCGATGAAGGCGCTCAGGCGCTCCACCCACATCTCCGCGTCGCCGTAGACGGTGTAGCGCTCGAAGCGGTCGAAGGGCGTCTGGTACGTCGCCTCCATGCGCGCCGCGATCGTGCCCAGCGCCTCAGCGAGGTCGTCGTCAAACTGCCCCCAGAGCTGCAGCGCGGGGCGGATCGCATCCGGGTCGCGCCCGTGGCGCTCCGCCTCCTCGCGCACGACCGCCAGGCCCTCGGCAAAGCGTTCCGGCGTGATCACGAACGGCATCCACGCGTCGCCGAAGCGGCCCGCCCGACGCTGCGCTGGAGCGGCGCGGCCTCCGACCCAAATCGGGATCTGCGGCTCGGGCACAAGGTCGAGGATCGCCTCATCGACGTCGATCACATCGGAGTGCAGCGTCGTCGGGTTGCCGGACCAGAGCGCGCGTAGCGCCTCGAGCGTCGCGTCGAGCCGTGCGCCCCGCTCCGCGAGCGGCACGCCGGATGCCTCGAACTCCTTGGCAAACTCGCCGCCACTGCCGACACCGAGCCGAAAGCGGCCCTCCGAGAGCCATTGCAACGTCGCTGTCTGTTTCGCGAGAGCGGCAGGCTTACGCAGCGCCGCGAGCAGCACCCCGGAGCCGAGCGCGACGTTCTCCGTGACCGCCGAGGCGGCCGAGAGCAGTGAGAGCGGCTCCGGCCAGAAGACGTGCCAGAGCACATGGTCGCCGACCCACACGGAGTCGTAGCCCATCGCCTCCGCGGTCTGCGCCGAGGCGAGGAACTCCTGCGGCGTCGAACCACCGGGCAGGACGCCGAAGGTCAGGCCATCAGTCATCGGATGCTCACAGGAAGACCGGCTCGCGGCTGACAAAGCGGTAGATCAGTGCCGGACGGTGCGCGCCCTCGTGCCGTCGCGTCTCCGTCGATTCGATGATGCCGTTACTGAGCATGCGCTTGCGGAAGTTCCGCCGATCGAGGTCGCGGCCGAGGATCGCCTCGTACGTGCCCTGCAGATCGCGGATCGTGAATTCATCGGGCAGCAGGCCGAAGGCGATGTTCGTGTAGTCCAGCTTCGCGCGTGCCCGCTCCAGCGCCTGCGCGATCACGCTGTTGTTGTCGAAGGCGAGCGGCCCCAGATCATCGACGCGGTGCCACTCCGGCGGCCACTCGTCGCCGGTGCGCAGGCGCACGGCACTGGCATCGACGAGCGCGAAGTACGCGACGGCAACGCCGGGCTGGCCGACGTCGAGTCCTGACGTGGTGAAGAGCTGTTCGAGGTAGAGGTCGGCAGCGCCGGTCTCCTCCGCCAGCTTGCGGGCGGCGGTGCCATCGAGCGGCTCATCGCCGCGCCAGAGCCCGCCCGGCAGTGCCCATTTGCCGCGCTCCGGGTCGCCGGTGCGATGCACGAGCAACACCTGCAGTGCCTCATCGATGATCGCGAAGATCACGACGACGGTGGCGACCAGCGACCCCCCGCTCATCCGGCGGCCTCCCCGGAGGGCGCGGCGAACCGCAGCCCGAGGTCGGCGACGATCTCGTCGCCCTCGCCGCGGCGATAGACCTCGATCGAGTCGCCGGTGATCGCCTCGCCGGCATCGGCAACCGCGTCTCGCAGCGCATCCATCACCTGCGCGATGTGCTCCGTGCCGCCGGAGTACGTGACCATCGCGTACGCGCCGCCGGGCACGTCGACGGGTGCGTAGCCCTCGGCGCTCGCCTGCTCGGACGACGGCGCTCCGCCGAAGTAGATCTGCTCGTCGCCGACGAGCAGCATCGCGCCGACGCCCTCGATGCCGTCCTCGTTGCTCGTCAGGTGCCCGGCCTCGCGGTCGACGGCGATGTGGTCCCAGAGTTCGCCGATGTGCTCGTGGTCGCCCGGCGATGTGCGGGCGAGCAAGCGGTATCCAGCAAGCTGATGAACGGCGAATTCGAGCGTGTTCGACGACATCGCGGCTCTAGACGACTGCCAGCGTGACGCCATCCGCCACGCGACCCTGCAGCGACCACGCCGTCACGCGGTCGATCGTCACCGTCGAGAGCTCGCCGACATCGGTCGTGCCGGTGAAGTGCACGAGCTGGCCGCCCCGCGCACGCCCGGTCGAGCGGCCCTCGTCGGCGCGCTCGACGAGCACCTCGACGCTACCGCCAAGCGAACGACGGTTGATCGCGACCGCCGACTGCTCGTGGATCGCCTCGATCACCTGCAGGCGCTCCTTCTTCACCGCCGGCGGTACGTCGTCGGCCTGGTTGCGCGTGGCGAAGGTGCCGGGTCGCTCCGAGTACGTCGCCACGTGGATCACGTCGAAGCTGGTGCGCTCGAGCAGCGCGACAGTATTCGCGAACTCCTCGTCCGTCTCGCCGGGGAAGCCGACGATCACATCGGTCGCGATCGATGCGTCCGGCATGCGACTGCGGATGCGCTCGACCCGTTCCTCGTACTCCGCGAGCGTGTAGCCGCGCTTCATCCGCGCGAGCACGCCGTCATCGCCGGACTGCACGGGGATGTTGAAGTGCTCACAGACCTTCGGCAGGTCCGCGACGGCGTCGATGACGCGGTCCGTCATGTCCTTCGGGTAGGAGGTGAGGAATCGCGTGCGCAGGATGCCGTCGACGCCCTCGATCGCCTCGAAGAGCGTAGCCAGGTCGGCGTCACCATCGAGGTCGTGGCCGTACGCCTCGACGGTCTGTCCCAGCAGCGTGACTTCACGCACGCCGCGCGCAGCGAGGTGGCGCACCTCCGAAAGCACATCATCGACGGGTCTCGATCGCTCGCGCCCGCGCCGGAACGGCACGATGCAGAAGGTGCAGAACTTGTCGCAGCCGTGGACGACCGGCACGAACGCCGTCGGGCCGTCCGGCGTGCCAAACGTCTCGGTCCAGAACTCGCCCTCGGAAACGTCGCGCCCGGCGTCGGCGATCTCGATGATCGGGTCGAATTCTTGCGGTCGCGCCCACGCATCGACCCACGGGAAGCGGCGCTCCAGATCGTCGGTCTTCGGGCCGACCATGCAGCCCATGACGGCGAGCTTGAACTGCTCACCGCCCTCACGACGCTTACGCAGTACGCCAAGCCGGCTGTAGGCGCGGTCTTCGGCGTGCTGGCGCACGGAACACGTGTTGATCACGAAGAGGTCGGCAGTGGAGTCGTCGGTCGATTCGCTGTAGCCGAGCCGCCCCAGTCCGGCAGCCAGCTTCAGCGAGTCGGCTTTGTTCATCTGGCAGCCGAGCGTCCAAATGTGGAAGGAAGGCACATCCGACTCCTCGACTGCGTGCAGGTGGGGGCGGAGTGGCGGAGGGGGTGGGATTCGAACCCACGACCCCGAATCAACGGAGTAAGCGCTTAGCAGGCGCCCGCACTAGGCCACTATGCGACCCCTCCACGGATCAGCCTAGATGGGGCGGTGCGCCGCGGGCAAGAAGCGAAGGGCCTAACGGACGCGCAGTTCCTGCCCGATGAAGATGCGGTTCGCGTCAAAGAGACCGTTCAACTGCATGATCGCGTCGATCGAGGTGCTGTTCCCGCTCGCGATCGCCGTCAGCGAGTCGCCGGGCTGCACGGTGTGGTACAGCGGCGGCAGCACGATCGGCCCGGCGCCTGCGCGCGGTACGAGGATCACATCGCCGATGCTCAGCAGGTTCGCGTTGCCGATTTCGTTGAAGTCGACGAGCGTCTGCGTGCTGACCTCGTAGCGTTCAGCGATCGCGCCGAGCGTGTCGCCAGCTTCGACGGTGTACTCGAGCGGTGGCAGCGCAGAGCCGCGGCTCGGTGACTGAATGCGCATCCCGATCTGGATCATGTTCGCGTTCGCGATGCCGTTCGCGTCCGCGATCTCGTCCACGGTGGTGTTCCAGCGGTCGGCGAGCATCGAGAGCGAATCGCCCGCCTGCACGATGTGCGCGAGCGCCTGCGGCGGACGGTCGCGCAGCAGCGACCAGACACCGTCGTCGGTGACGCCGAAGCGCCAGACCGAGACTGCTTCCGCAGAGTTGGCGTAGGCATGGTCGATGAACTCGCCCCACTCGCTCATCTCGACGTTCTGGCCCTCGCCGATCGGATGCACCGGCAGGCCGAACGGGTCGAGGCCGTCGATCGCGGCATCGAGCACGAAGCGAGGCGTCACCCCTTCAACGCCCGGCGCGTAACCGGCCTCGGCGAACCTTTCGATGTTGTCGCTGGACTCGAAGGCGCGCCAGTAGATCTGCGGCGAGATCTCGCTGACGAAGTTCGAGAACTCGCCGATCGGAATGCGCTCGATCTCCCACGGCCGCGGGTCGATCGACATCGAGAGCCACGAGGCCGGGCGCAGCCGTCGCAGTTCGCGGCCGAAGTCGACGGCTGCCTGCGCGTCGCCGCGCCAGAAGCCGCTGTGCGATTCGACGTCGAGCACCATGCTGCGCGCGCCGGCGGCCAACACTTCCGCGTTCATCTCCGCCTCGCGCAGCGGGTCGGTGCCGTGGACGACCGACCAGGCATGGAACGGCACGCCGCCACCCTCGAAGAACGCAGCCAGCTCGGCGACCTGCGAGGGGCCATCGATGGCATCGACGGAACGGTCGAACTCGGCCATCCAGTCGAGTCCGTCGTGCGTCTTCACGACGACGCCGAGTCCGTGCTCCGCGAGCACGTCGCGGATGTGCTCTTTGTCGCCGTCCTGCGCGAACTGCCAGACCCACGCCAGGTGCGTCGGCCCGCTGCCCGCGGCGAGCGGCATCGAGGGTTGCGTGGGCGTTGATGGTTGCGAGTCGCGAGCGGGCGGCGCGGTGGCTCGCCACATCGAGCGAGGGTCGAGTGCGAAGGCACCGGCAGCGCCAGTCACGCCCTTGATGAAGCGTCTGCGGTCGATCGGTCGGTGATCAGGCACGGAGATCCGCCCTCCAACCCGCCGCAGCTAGTGTCTCACAGGCTCGCGCGTGAGGCGCGGCCCACGCGTGTGGCCCCTAGAGCAGCCCGCCTGCTTCCAGCACTTCTTTCATCGTGCTGCCGATCGCCGAGGGTGCCTGCACCACCGTCGCGCCTGCGTCCATCAGCGCCGTCTGCTTCGCCTGCGCCGTGCCCGCCCGGCCCGCGATGATCGCGCCCGCGTGGCCCATGCGACGTCCCGGCGGGGCCGTTGCGCCGGCGATGAAGGCGACGACCGGCTTCGACATCTGCTTGATGTACTCGGCGGCCTCTTGCTCGGCGGTGCCGCCGATCTCGCCGATCATGACCACGGCGGCGGTCTCGTCGTCCTGCTCGAAGAGTTCGAGCGCCTGCTGCTGGGTCGTGCCGATGATCGGGTCACCGCCCACGCCGACGCTCGACGACTGGCCGATGCCGAGTCGCGTGAGCTGGTCGACGGTCTCGTAGACCAGCGTGCCGGAGCGCGAGATCACGCCAACGTTGCCGGGGAGGTAGACATCGACAGGCATGATGCCCGCTCGCGACTGTGCGCCCGGGGTGATCACGCCGGGGCAGTTGGGGCCAATCAGCACGCTGTCCGAGCCGCGCATGTAGCGCTTCACCCGCACCATGTCCATCACGGGGATGCCCTCGGTGATGCAGATAACGACGGGGATCTCCGCGCTCACGGCCTCGATGATGGCGTCCGCCGCGAAGGGCGCCGGGACGAAGATCAGCGAGGCGTTGGGGCTGAACTCGGCAACCGCGGCAGCGACGGTGTCGCGCACCGGGATGCCCTCGATCTCCTGCCCACCCCTGCCGGGCGTGACACCGACGACGACGTTCGTGCCGAAGTCGATGCTGGTGCGCGCTTCACGCGCTCCGGCCGCTCCCATGCCCTGGATCATCAGCCGCGTCTGTTCGTTGAGCAGGACGCCCATGATTTGCCCCTATCCGTCGTGTCTCTTGGAGTGCTCTTCGTCGTTCTCTTCGTCGTTATGTCTGCTAGCCGGTGGCCTCGACGGCCTTCTTCGCGGCTTCCGCGAAGCCGTCGGCGCGTTCGAGTTCCTCGCCCGAATCCTCGAGGATTTGCAGGCCCTCTTCGACGTTCGTGCCGGCCAGCCGCACCACCGTCGGCTGCGGGATCAGGCCTTCCTTCTTCGCAATCACCACGCCCTCTGCGATCACGTCCGTGCGCGCGAGCCCGCCGAAGATGTTGACCAGCACGGCCTCCACGTCCGGGTCGGAACCGATCAGGCGCAGCGCGTCCACGATCGCGTCCGGGCTGTTCGCCGTGCCGATGTCGAGGAAGTTGGCTGGCATGCCGCCCTCGAACTTGATTGCGTCCATCGTCGCCATCGCGAGGCCCGCGCCGTTGACGAGGCAGCCGATGTTGCCGTCCAGCTTCACGTAGTTGCCGAGCCCGGCCTCGTTGGCCGTCACCTCACGCGGGTCCTCCTGCGCGGTGTCGCGCATCGCGGCCAGCTCCTGCTGGCGGTAGTCGGCGCTGTCATCGGTGGAGAACTTGGCGTCGGCGGCCAGCAGCTTGCCGTCCTTCGTCACGGCCACCGGGTTGATCTCGACCAGCGAGCCGTCGCTCCGCTCGAAGGCCTCGACCATCGATGTCATCAGCGCGACCGCCGGGCGCAGCAGGTCACCATCGAGGCCGACGGCGAACGCCAGCTCCCTGCCCTGGTGCGCCTGAAAGCCGACGGTCGGGTCAACGGCGGCGCGGAAGATCTGCTCCGGGGTCTCGTCGGCGACGGTCTCGATGTCCATGCCACCAGCGGCGGAGGCAATCACGATCGGCATCCCGATCGCGTTGTCGATCGTCACGCTCATGTACAGCTCGCGGTCGATGTCGACCAGCTCCTCGACGAGCACCGAGGCCACCGGCAGCCCGGCCGGGCCGGTCTGGTTGGTGACGAGCTGCATGCCGATGATCTCGCCCGCAGCCGCCTTCGCCTCGTCGACGCTACCGACGACCTTCACGCCGCCGCCCTTGCCGCGTCCGCCGGTGTGCGCCTGCGCCTTGACGACGCAGCCGCCGCCCAGCTCCTCGGCGATCGTGGCGGCCTCATCGGGCGTCGTGGCGACGCGGCCCTGCGGTACCGGCACGCCGTAACGCGCCAGCAGCTCCTTGGCCTGGTATTCGTGCAGCTTCATGGTGTAGCCCCTCGCGGGTGGGCCCTTGGCGGGCAGCGCTCAGACGTCGAATCTGCCGCGCGACGGACTCACAGCCCGCACGCACGCAGCGCGAGGAATGCTAGCACGGGGGTATCTGGGGGCAAGGGTTGGCGACCCGCGAAGAACGCGATCAGCTATCCTGCTCAGCAGCAATCTCCCCCAGAACCCCGAGCATCCATGGCATTCAACCCGTTCGACAAGACGCTGCTCGATCCGTTGGATTCAGCGGACTTGGCTGCGCTCATCACTCACCAAGTCGCCGAGGGCTACTACGTAGAGTACATGTCAGAATTCCCGGGCAACGCGAAGATCGCTCACAGCATTGCGTCACTCGCCAACACCAACGGCGGATGGTATTTCGTGGGAACCACAGAGGATCGAGGAGTTGCAACTGACATCCGCGGCTTTTCGATCGATGAGAACCCGGATCCGATCGCAAAGGTTCGAGATATTGCGAGGAGTCGAATCGATCCGATCCCCGTGTTCTATTCCCAGCTTGTGAGCGTGGCCGATAACGCCTACGTACTCGCGGTCTATGTGCCCGGGGAACAGGACACTCCATTCGTCACAAGCGATGGAAGAGTCTATCGAAGAGTCGCGGACTCCAGTGACCCTATCCCAGAGAACGACTGTGGCGCGTTCGACAGGCTAGTCGATGCTGGCAAGCGGGCGGGTGAGCGATTCCAGGAATTCTGTGTGGACGAGCGCCAGTTCAGTAAGGGAGAAGAGGACGACTGCTGGGTCAGCGTCTATCTTCGGCCATACCCGCGCGAGCTCGGCACAGCGTTGCTCGACCCCGGGGACGACGATCAGATCGACCAACTCGTCGCACATAGCCGAGAACTTTCGACGCTGCTCGAACTCGAAGAGTCCCCGATCACGAGCCGCATCGGGTTCAACAGTATCCATCCCACTTCGAATTCCGTCGTGCTCCGATACGTGGAAGCAGAACGTGCGGCGTTCAGTTCGCTGTCCTTCGAGCTGTTCAGCGACGGAAGCGCAAAACTGCACGTCCCCGTCCTCTTCTTTGCTGACTGGATCGTGTCTGACGGGCTTGATTCGCTTGAATCAGACGCTGCGAAGGAAGCGATACTGGCTATTCATGACGACTCGCGCTACCTATTGCGCTTCTTTGACATGGGTCAGTTGAGTCTGGTCGTCGCTACGCTACTGGCGCTCTATCGGACGTGGCTCACGAGCAAATCGGCGTCGACCGAAGTTGATGTCGCGATCGGAATTTCTGGCATGTGGCGGGCGGTGCCCTTCTTCGATTTCGACGAGTGGGGGGGGCGTATGCGACCACCCACGGTCTACCGATCGCCCAGAGAGACTCCTCCGTGATTCCGGGCGATCTCTCTCGCCCTGCCCGGATCAACGTCACGAGTGATGAGTGGATCGAAGTGAGCATGGCCATCGGACGCGAATTCGGGCTGCGAACTGAGCTCCACACCCAGATCTTCTCCAAGGCGGTGGCCAAGGCAGCGTTCCATGCCAGTCAAACAGCGCCCTAATTCACCGCCGGATCGACGGGGTAATTCGCGTACATCGCGAGGCGGCCGGGCTGTCGACGTAGGACGTTGCGCCAGAGCTGGTCGGGGTCGCGCGTGAAGATGTCGTCCGGCTCGTAGTCGACGACAAACCAGCCCTCTTCCGCGATCTCGCCTTCGAGCTGGCCCGGCCCCCAGCCGGAGTGGCCGCCGTAGAGTCGCATCTGGCCCAGCGCCTCGATCTCGCCCGGCTCACGCGCCAGCGCGATCAGGCCGACCGCCGAAGTGACGGGCGTCCAGCCGTCGTCGTCGGGGTCGCCGACCTCGCCCGCCTTGCCCGCGCCCGACGTCGGCAGCGGCGCTGCGCCCTCGGCGCGACGCCCGAGCGCCATCGCGCCATCCGGCTCCACCGGCCCGCCGACGAAGATCACGGCCGGCGAGGCAGCGAGGTGACGCCACTCCGGCACGTGGTCGAGCAGGTCCTCCTCCGTCGGACGGTTGAGCACGAGCCCCAGCGAGCCCTCGGCCTCGTGCGCGGCCATGAAGATCACGGTGCGGCTGAAGTTCGGGTCGGTAAGGTCGGGCGTGGCGACGAGCAGCCGGCCCGTGAGCGAGCCGGGCGGATACTTCGCCTCGGTGTGTCCGAAGGACTCGGTCATCGCGGCTCAGTCATCCGGAGTAGGTCCAACTTGTGTATGGCGTGGTCATCGGCTCGCCCTCGCCCGAGAGGTCGCCCTCCAGCACGCGCCCGATCACGAGCGTGTGGTCGCCAGCATCGATGAACTGCTGCGCCTCGCAGGAGAGCCACGCCAGCGCGTCGTCGAGCACGGGACAGCCCGCCTCGGTCGTCGAGTAGTCGACGCCGGCGAGCTTGTCGTGGCGCTGCGCCTGTGCCTCGGCGCTGCGGCCCTTCACCTTCGAGCCGTCGGAGGGCTGCACGAAGCGGCGCGCGAGTTCGAGCCCATCCTGCTCCGCGATCAGCAGATTGACGGTGAAGGCGTCGTTCTTGCGGATGCGCGCGAGGCTGCTGGAGTCTCTCTCGAAGGCCACGGCGATCAGCCGAGGCTCGAACGAGACCTGCATCACCCAGTCGGCGATCATGCCGTTGGGCTGCGGCTCGCCATCGTCGCCCTGCTCCACGGAGCCGATCACATAGATGCCGTAGGGCAGCGCGTGCATCGCCTCCTCGGTCGCATCGAGCTCGCGTCGATCGACGTCGGGGAGGTCAGCGGGCGGTTCGTGCGTCATGGCGAACTCGTAGCTCGTGCGTCGTGTGGTGGGCCGCCCACGATACCGCGCCCCGCCCGCAGCGGCTGCTGCTTTGCCCCTGAGCGAAGCAGCAGCCATCATCCCTCGATGGCCACCACCCGCATCCTCGTTGTCGGCGACACGCACGCGCGCGCCTGGGACGAGGTGCACCCCGCCGTCCGCGAGGCGGTCGCGGAGGCCGACATCGCCGTTCACTGCGGCGACATCGTGCGCATGGAAGTCGTCGACGCCTTCCGCGAGACGGCGAAGCGCGCAATCGTCGTCAGCGGCAACTCCGACCCGCCCGAACTGTGGAAGGCGCTGCCGACGCACGAGATCTTCGAGGTCGATGGCGTCCGCATCGGTGCCACGCACCCGATCTGGGGCACGATCGAGTTCGAGCCGCCCGCGCTGCTGCCCGACTTCACGAAAGACGGCGAACGCACGGCCGACGTGATCTGCTACGGGCACCTGCACATCCCGCTCGTGGACACCGTCGAAGGCGTGCTCTTCGTCAACGGCGGGCAGGGCTACTCGTCGTTCCTCGTGCCGGGCACGGTCGCGTGGATTACGATCGAGGACGGCGTGGCGAGCGCGGAAATCGTCGAGTTCGACCCCGCGAAGTAGAGCCCGCTCGGCAGCGCCTACTCGGTAGGCCTCGCCAGCCCGAGCCCTTCGACGACGGTGAGGTTCGGCACCTGCTCCAGCGCCGCTGGCGCGAGGCGGATCTTCTGCGAGCGGCTGCCGCCCCCGAGCACGACCTCGCTCTCAGCCATCAGCGCCCGGTCGACGTAGATCGGCACCTCCGACGGCAACGCGAAGACGGTGACTCCGCCGATCAGCATGCCGGTCAGCTCCGCCGTCTCATCGGCTGACGCGAACGACGCCTTACGCACGCCCATCAGCTCGCGCACCTTGCGGTTCACGTCGAGCCGCGATGTCGCCGCGACGACGCAGGCGACGTACTGCTGCTCGCCCCGCTTCGACGCGACGATGATCGTGTTCGCCGACTGCTCCGGTGGCACGCCGTAGCGCTCACAGAACGCAGCGGTGTCGGCGAACTCCGGGTCGCACTCCATCACCTCGTACGCCACGCCGAGGGCGTCGAGGGCCGCGATCACGGCCGCACCGGCATCGCTGCTGGCTGGCGCGGTCACGCGCTGCCCATCTCGCGCTGCATCTGCGCCAGCCCCATCGGGCCGAGCGTGAATGCCTTCGCGTGCCAGTCCTTGAGGTCGAAGCCGCTGCCAGCCGCCTCGGTGGCCTGCGCGCGAGCGTCGAGCCAGTGCCGCTCGCCAACCTTGTAGCTGATCGCCTGCCCTGGCATGCCGAGGTAGCGGTCGATCTCGCTCACGGTGAACGCCTCGTCGAACGGCATCAGTGGCTTCATCAGCTCGAGCGCCAGCTCCGGCGTCCACGTCTCGCCGGGGTGGAAGTCCGCGTCGCCCGGGATCGCCAGTTCGAGGTGCATGCCGATGTCGACGACAACGCGACCGGCGCGGAACGCCTGCGAGGTGAGCATGCCGAGGTAGTAGTCCGGGTTCTCCAGGTAGCCGAGTTCCGCCATCAGGTGCTCGGCGTAGAGCGCCCAGCCCTCGACGTAGCCCGACGTGCCGCCCATCAGCCGCTGGAAGCGGGAGAGGTCGTCGCCAAGGTGTTTCGTCGTCGCGATCTGGAGGTGATGGCCCGGCACGCCCTCGTGGTACGCGACCGAGACCTCGACCCAGAGCGGGAAGCGCGTCTTGCCGCCGGTCGGGTACCAGGTGCGACCCGGACGGCTGAAGTCCTCGGACGGGCCGGTGTAGTACATCGCCAGCGCGCCGCCGGGCGGGGCGATCATCGCCTCGATGCGCTGCACACGCTCCGGGATATCGAAGTGCTTGTCCTTCATCTCGGCGATCGTGGTCTCCTGCAGGTCCTGCATCCACTGGCGGAACTCGTCCTCGCCCTCGATAGCGCGCGCCGGGTCGGTTGAGAGCAGCTCCTTCACGGCGTCGAGCCCCGCGCCGGGCGTGATGCGCTCGGCAGTCTCGCGCATCTCGCGCTCGATGCGGCGCAACTCCTCCCAGCCCCACGCGTAGGTCTCTTCGAGGTCGAGTGCGGCACCGAGGAACGTGCGCACGCCGAACTCGTATCGCTCACGCCCCACCGCGTCGGCCGGCTCGGCAGCAGCGTGGTACTGGTCGCGGAGGTAGGTGCCCATCTCGGCGTACGCGCCGGTCGCGAGTGCCACGCCGGCCTCGAGGTCAGCGCGCAGCGCGGCGTCATCGACGTCGGAAGCGTCGAATGCGGTCAGCAGGCCGTCGAAGAACGGCGGCGTACCCTCGTTCTGGCCGCTCCACGCCTCACACTGCTTCGCGCACTCCTCCGCCTGCCGCTGCGTGCTGTAGGTGCCGCTCTCCAGCCCCTCGCGCAGCGTCTGGCGGTAGCCGGAGAGCGCCCCCGGCACGAGCCGCAGCCGTGCCGCGATGTTGTTCCAGTGCTCGTCGGTGTCGCGCGCCATCAGGTCGAACGTGCCGCGGATGCTCTGCAGCGAACTGCCGAGGATGCGCAGGTCGCGCAGGTGCTCGCCGGCGTCGAAGCGGTCGATGCTGAGGTCGATGCGTTCGAGCATCGCGTCGCGCGCCACGCGGTCGCGCTCATCCTCGATGCCGGCCGCGTTCAGCGCGTCACGGGTCTCGCGTTGCAGCACGTCGATCGCCGCAGCGCCGTCTGGCGAGTAATCCGGCATCTCCGCGTCATGGCCGGGCACGCCCATGCCCGTCGCGGCGACCGGGTGCAGCGCGGCGTAGCGTTCGACGTAGTCGTCGGCAATCTCGTAGATGCGGCTCATGCGCGCTCCATGCCTGTGATGCGTGTCGTGTCGGTCCCGCGGTCGGTCGAGATCGTCGGAGGCGCAGTATAGCCAGAGGGCGGGCTAGCGAACGCCCGCTCGCTCGTCGATTGCCTGCACCTGCGCGTAGAGCGAGTCGATCTGCGGCGTGGCGACGTCGACGATGCGCCCCAGCTCCGCGACGGCACCGACGACCGCGTCCACCTCCGTGCGCCGCCCCCGCTCCACGTCCTGCAACATCGAGGTCTTGTGTTCGCCGACGGCCGCAGCACCCTCGATGCGCTGATCGACGTCGATGCGGAACTTCTCGCCGAGCGCGATCGCGACCTGCTGCGCCTCGACCATCGCCTCGCGCGCCTGGGCGCGTGTCTCGGGGTCGGCGCAGATCGCGGCGAGCGTCCGCCCCGTGATCGCGCTGATCGGATTGAAGGCGACGTTGCCCCACAGCTTCACCCACAACTCGTTGCGGATGCGCGGACGCACCGGCGCACGCAGCCCCGCGCCGATCAGCACCTGCGCCAGCTTCGACGCTCGCTCCGACTTCGATCCGTCGAGTTCGCCGAGCGAGAAGCGATTGCCCTCGATGTGGCGCACGACGCCCGGCTCCTCGATCTCAGTCGCGGGGTAGACCACGCACGCGATCACGCGCTGCGGCCCAATCGCCTCCCAGACGGTGCCCCCCGGATCGACGGTCTCCAATCGCCACCCCGCAAGCGGCACCTTGATGCCGTGGAAGTACCACCACGGCACCCCGTTCTGCGCAGTCACCACCGTCGTCTCTTCGCCGATCAGCGACGGTAGACGAGCGGCGACCTCCGGCAGTTGATGCGCCTTCAACGTGAGGAAGACGTAATCCTGCGGGCCGGCGTCCTCGGGTGCTTCGACCGCGCGCGGATGCGCGACCTCCTCGCTGCCGTCGCTGTTGCGCAGCCGCAGTCCGTGCTCCTGCATCGCCGCGAGGTGCGGCCCGCGCGCGATCAACGTCACGTCCTCGCCCGCGAGCGAGAGGCGCGCGCCGAGGTACCCGCCGATCGCACCGGCACCGTAGATCGCGATCCTCATCGCGCAGTCACGGGGTAGTCATCGCACAGTCGTCGCTGACACCGGCCGTCGTGCAGCCTAGAGACCGAGCTTCTCGTGCAGGCCGATGCGCTGGAGCTTGCCGGTCGCGCCCTTCGGCACTTCGTCGACAAAGACCCACTTGCGCGGCACCTTGAACGGCGCGAGTTGTTCGCTGGCGAAGTCGCGCAGATCGCGCTCGGTCGCCTCGGCACCATCGACGAGCACGATCGCGGCCGCGACCTCCTCACCGAGCGTCTTGTGCGGCAGAGCGAAGGCGACGGCCTGCTCGATGGCGGGATGCTGCAACAGCACCTCGTCCACCTCGCGCGGGCTGACCTTCTCGCCGCCGCGATTGATGATCTCTTTCAGCCGCCCGGTGAGATAGAGGTAGCCGTCGTCGTCGAGGTAGCCCTGGTCGCCGGTGCGGAACCAGCCGTCGGTGAACGCGCCCGCGTTCGCCTCCGGGTTGTTCTCGTAGCCGCTCGTTACGTTCGGCCCTTTGATCACGACCTCTGAGGTGGTGCCGGCAGGCTGGAACGCGCCGTCATCGTCCATGATCGCGACCTCGACGCCCGTCCCCCTGCCGACGGAGCCCGGCTTGCGGTCGGCCGGTGGCAGTGGGTTGCACGCCATCTGGTGCGAGGCTTCCGTCATGCCGTAGGCCTCGATCATCGGCGCGCCGAACGTCGATTCGAGCTCGGCCATCACCGAGGGTGGCAGCGAGGCCGACGAGGAGCGCAGGAAGCGCAGCGGGTTGGCGGCGATCACGTCGGCCTGCCTGCCCGCGCGCCCGAGGATCAGTTGATGCATCGTCGGCACGGCGGTGTACCACGTCGGGTTCACCTCGCCGAACCAGTCGAAGAACTTGAAGGCATCGAAGCCCGGCGAGCAGTGCACGGACGCGCCCGCGTTCAGTGAGCCGAGCACCGCAGACATCAGCCCGTGAATGTGGAAGAGCGGCATCACGTTCAGGCAGCGGTCGACCGGCGTGAGCGCCAGCGACGCCGAGATGTTGCCGGCCGAGGCGGTGACGTTGCGCTGCGCGAGCGGCACGATCTTCGGACGCGAGGTCGTGCCGGAGGTGTGCAGCACGAGCGCCACGTCGTCGGGCTGCGCGAACGTCGGATCGACGCCTTCGACGACCTCGCCATCGACCGTCAGGTTCAGCGAGCCGAGTTCGCCCTCCAGCGCCAGCCGCTGCGTGCCGTCCGGCGCTGCGGCGTGGGCTTCCGCGCCCTCGCCGGGGCGCGTCACGAGCGCCTTCGCGTTGAGGTCGTCGAGGTAGAAGCGGAACTCCTGCTCGCGGTAGTCGGGGTTGAGCGGCGCCGACGTCGAACAACTCGCAACCGCGAGGAAGGTGGCCGCCATCTCCGGCCCGTTCGGCAGCACGAGTGCGACGCGGTCGTTACGACCGATGCCGAGCGCGTTCAGTTGTCCGGCGAGCCGCCGCACCTCGGCGCGTAGCTGGGCGTAGCTGACCGCGTCGCGACCGGGCGAGCCGATCGCCGGAGCGTCGTCTTCGCCCACGCTCAACAGCTGAACAATCGTCTCAGACATGGCATCACTCCCGCTCCGTTCAGCAAATCACGAACGCCAGCCGCCGACAAGACGAACCGCCGCCGAGACGAGCTGCGCACATGAAAGTGCCCCTCACGTGAGGGGCACTTTCAGTTCTCGCCCGGTCGATTCAGTCGAGGATCTCGACGGTCCCTGCACTGCCGTCGACACGCAATCGCATGCCGTCTTTCAGCTCGCGCGTGGCGACCTGCGTTCCGGCGACGCAGGGGATGCCGTACTCGCGTGCCACGATCGCGCAGTGCGAGAGCGGACCACCCGCATCCGCGACGATCGCGCCGGCAACGCCGAAGAGCGGCGTCCACGCTGGCATCGTCGCCTTGCAGACCATGACGTCGCCGTGCTCCAGCTTGTCGGCCTCATCCAGGCTCATCAGCACCCGTGCCGTGCCGACGTACGTCCCGGCTGAACAGGCGAGGCCCTTGAGCACCTTCTCCTCGTGCTCCAGCGGAACGCCGAGGCCGAAGAACTTCGTCACAAGCGGATCCGGCGGCGCGTCGTGGGGCGGCGGCGTGCCCAGCGCGGGCGGCGGCTCCACCTGCTCCTGCCGCGCGTGCTCCGTCCGACGCTCCGCGACGAGCGCCGAGAAGCCGGCCCCATCGGCCCCATCAGCGAGCGATGAGATCTCGTTCAGTTCGAGGAAGAAGACGTCGTCGACGTCGCTCAGCACACCGTCCGCGACGAGGCGCCGACCGAGTCCCTGCACGCCGGATCGGATCACCGCGTGAGCCTTCTGATCGATCGTGAAGTTGTGGTCCTCCGCGATCGGGATGTACTGCTGCGCCATCATCAGCAGGCCATCGAAGTCGCCGCGCGCCGGCTCCGGCACGCGCTCGCGCAACTCCGCCACCAGCCGCTCGCGCTCCTCACCCTGACGTCGGTGCTCGTTGAACGGGTCCTCGCTGTCGGGCTTCTCCACGTAGTTCTGGAGCTGCTTCAGCGGCGTCGCCTGATCCTCGCGCCACGAGGAGAAGCCGATCTCGATGAAGCGGTTACTGCGCCAGCCGTAGTCGTCAAGGAACGCCTGTCAGCGCTGCTCGAACTCCGCCGTGCCCTCGTGATCGCCCACGCTGACGGTGCCATCCGCGGTCGTCGCGGCACCGATCACCGCGGCAAACGACTCGTCCTGACGCACCCAGCGGGAGAGCTCCCACATCACGCGCCCGGTTTCAACCGACTTATTCTCGAAGCCCTGCAGCGTGAGACGCGCCTGTTCGACTGCGTCCTCACCAACGACGTGGCCGAGAAAGTCCTCGAGGCCGAACACCGCGTTCATCGGCGGGATGTTCACGCGCATGTGGATGTTCCACATCTTGACGAGCCGGTCGTAGAAGCCGGCAACGAAGCCTGCCACCTCAGACGTCGAAGGCGTCTCGTAGTCGTAGCTCAGGATCTCGTCGCACTCCGCGAGTACCTGTGGCTCGTACGTCTCGCGCCAGTCCTTGAGCACGGTCATACCGAGTTCGCCGGTGATGCGCTTCATCTCCTCGAAACGAGCCTCGGCCTCCTCCGGCGTGCCCATGAACGGCGTCGGCCCGAGGTACGCGTAGCCGTCCTGCACAGCCGTCCGGAGACCCGTGATTGGCATCGACATCTGTTCGATCTGTTGCGACGCGCCCACTGCAAACGATGCCTGCACCATCGTGGCGTCCAGCGGCGTCAGCGCGTTTGGTAGATGCATGCGGTCCTGCATCCAGAACATCCGCTCGTCTTGCGGATCGCCCCACTCAACGTTGAATCCGGGTGGAACCGGGATCGGTCCTGCTTGTGTCATGTTTGGCCCCCTCAGGCAGTTCGCTGCGAGACTCCCCCGCGAGCGAGCGCGCATCGTAGCGCGCGCACGCTGACATGGCGACCCTGCCGATGCGCTACGGGCGTTGCCGACACGAAGAGACCCCTCATCGAGGGGTCTCTTGCGGTCTTCTGGCCGACAGACGTCGGCTAGGCGTCAGCGACGGGTGATCTGGTCGACCTCTGCCATCTCTTCCTCGTCGAGCCGCCACGACGCCGCAGCGGCATTGGCCGTCACCTGCTCCGGCTTCGTCGCGCCGGCGATCACGCTGCCGACGTGCGACTGCGAGGCGAGCCAGCTAAAGGCGAGTTCGAGCAGCGTGTGTCCACGCCCCTGCGCGAACGTCTCCAGCGCCTCGACCTTGTCGAAGTTGCGGTCGGTGAGCATGCGCTCGCCCATCGGACCGGCCGCCAGCCGCGTGCCCTCGGGGGCGTCCGAGCCACGCTTGTACTTGCCGGTGAGCAGCCCACTGGCGAGCGGGAAGAACGGCAGCACGCCGAGTCCGTACTCGTTGCAGGCGGGCACGATCTCCGGCTCGATGCTGCGGTCGAGCAGGCTGTACTGCGGCTGCGCCGAGATGAAAGGCGCCCAGCCGTTGTTCTTCGCGAGGTGGTGCGACTCAGCAATCTGCCAGCTCGCGAAGTTCGAGTTGCCGAGGTATCGAACCTTCCCCGACGTGACGAGGTCGTCGAGCGCGCGGATCGTCTCATCGAGCGGCGTGTTCGCGTCCGGCCGATGCACCTGATAGAGGTCGATGTAGTCCGTGTCGAGACGGCGCAGCGAGTCCTCGACCGCGTTCATGATCCAGTGGCGCGAACCACCGGCCTTCATCGGACCCTCGCCCATCGGGCTCGCAAACTTCGTCGCGACCACGACGTCCTGCCGACGGTTGCCGAGCGCCTTGCCGAGGAACTCCTCGGACGCCCCCTGCCCGCCGTAGACGTCGGCGGTATCGAAGAGGTTGATGCCCTCCTCGATCGACTGATCGACGACGGCCTGCGTCGCGGCCATGTCGATGCGACCGCCGAAGTTGTTCGTCCCAAGTCCGACGACCGAGACCTCGAGTCCTGATCGTCCAAGATGCCTGTATTCCATGTGGGTACCCTCTCCGCGCCTGGGCGCCGCGGCGCGGTTCGCCGCCGGTCGCCCGGAGCACGCAGTATAGCGAGCGAGTCGTCTCGTGGCCTCAGTTGGGGACGCAGCAGGCGTCCTGAGGAGCGAGCGGCTAGCCGCGCGCCTTCGACTTCTGGCGCGCGCGCAGGTTGGCGGCGAGCACGACCTTGCGCGGGCGTAGCGAGGTTGGCGTGACCTCCAGGCACTCATCCGCCATCAGCATCTCCAGCGCCTGTTCGAGCGAGAACTCTTGCGGAGGCGTCAGCCGCTCCGTGTTGTCGGAGGCTGCGGCGCGGACGTTCGTCTGCTTCTTCTCGCGCGTCGGATTGACGTCCATGTCATCGGCGCGAGCGTTCTCGCCGATGATCATGCCCTCGTACACGTCGACGCCCGGCCCGACAAAGAGCGTGCCGCGCTCCTGCAGGTTCTGCAGCGCGTAGGCGGTCGTCGGCCCTCGGCGGTCGGCGATCATGCTGCCGTTCGGGCGTGCGCGCAGCTCACCGTGCCACGGCTCGTAACCGTCGAAGACCTGATGCAGCAGGCCGTTGCCGCGCGTCTCCGTCTTGAACTCGGTGTGGAAGCCCAGCAGGCCGCGCGATGGCACCACGTAGTCCATGCGCACGCGGCCGGTGCCGTGGTTCACCATCTGCACCGAGCGCCCCTTGCGAGGTGCCAGCAACTGGGTGATGACGCCGACGAACTCTTCGGGAATGTCCACGGCCAGCGCATCGACCGGCTCATGCAGCCGGCCATCGATCTGGCGTGTGACAACCTCCGGCCGCCCGACGGTCAGCTCGAACCCCTCGCGACGCAGCGTCTCGACGAGGACAGCGAGTTGCAGTTCGCCGCGACCCTGCACCGTCCACGCGTCTGGGCGCTCAGACGGCAGCACGCGGATCGAGACGTTGCCCACCTGCTCACTGTCGAGCCGACTCTTCAGCAGACGCGCTGTCAGTTGCGTGCCCTCGCGCCCGGCGAGCGGCGACGTATTGATACCGATCGTGACCGAGAGGCTCGGCTCGTCGACGCTGATCACGGGCAGCGCGATCGGGTCATCGAGCGTCGCGAGCGTCTCACCGATCGTCACGTCCTCGATGCCGGCGACGGCGATGATCTCGCCCGGCCCGGCCTCGGCGGCCTCGACCCGGTCGAGCGCCTCGGTGACGAACAGCTCGCTAATCTTCATCGGCTCGACCGTGCCGTCGCTGCGGCACCACGCGACGTCTTCGCCGCGCCGGATCGTGCCCTGGATCACGCGGCAGATCGCGATGCGCCCGAAGTAGGGCGAGGCGTCGAGGTTCGTGACCAGCGCCTGCAGGCCGTGACCCTCAATGTGGGCCGGCGCGGGAATCCGCGTCAGTAGCAGGTCGACGAGCGGCTTGAGGTCGGTCCCGGTCGTCTCCGGGTCCATCGAGGCGAGGCCGCTGCGCGCGTTGCAGTAGACGATCGGGAAGTCGAACTGCTCCTCGCTGGCGTCGAGGTCGAGAAACAGCTCGTAGACCTCGTCGACGACGGCCTGGATGCGGGCGCCCGGGCGGTCGACCTTGTTGATCACGAGGATGATCGGCAGCCCGAGCTCCAGCGCCTTGCGCAGCACGAAGCGCGTCTGCGGCAGCGGCCCCTCGCTGGCGTCGACGAGCAGCAGCGCGCCATCGACCATCGTCAGCGCGCGCTCGACCTCGCCACCGAAATCAGCGTGGCCGGGCGTGTCGACGATGTTGATCTTCACGCCCTCGTGACGGACGGCCGTGTTCTTCGCGAGGATCGTGATCCCCTTCTCGCGCTCGAGGTCGGTCGAGTCCATCACGCGATCCGGCAATTGGACGCGTGCGTCGAGCTGTCCCGACTGCTGGAGCATGGCGTCGACGAGCGTGGTCTTGCCGTGGTCGACGTGCGCGATGATCGCGACGTTGCGCAGGTCCTCGCGGCGTGTCAGCGCGGCGGACGGCTCAGGCGCGATCGTAGACGAGGGTTCCATGCGGTCTCCGGGAGGCGGCGGGTTGAAATACTGAGCATTAACCGTAGCACCCGTTCGCCTAGCGCAGAATCAGGTGTTGTACCGAACCTGAGTCGCCCAGGCGCTATCATGCGCGCGACGAGGGGCACCCGAGCGCGGTCTGCATCGAAGGAGAGCCCGCCAATGCCCCAAGCCACCAATCCGACCGATGGTGTGAAGATCCACTATGAAGTTGAAGGGGCAGGACCGCCTCTTGTGCTGCTCCACGGCTTCTCCGAACGTCTGGAGATGTGGCGTGAGGCGGGGTACGTCGATGCCCTCAGCGCGGACTACCATCTGGTTCTCATCGACGCACGGGGCCACGGCCAGAGCGGAAAGCCGCATGAGCCTAAAGCCTATTCGATGGAGCTTCAGGTCTCGGATGTCACGTCGGCTTTGGACGGACTGGGCATCGCTCAAGCGCATGTGTTCGGCTCGACGTTAGGCGGCGGCCAATCATGTTTCGGGATGCTACAGCACGCACCAGACAGGCTAGCGTCGCTGATCATTCACGGCATGTTTCCCTACGCGACCCGGGCGGATGTATGGAAGGGCGTAGCAGAGCAGTCGCGTGACGGGATGGAAGCGTACTGGGCCGACATCGAGCAGAGGGCAGGCGAGCCCACGCCGGAGCCGTACCGTTCATGGGTCATGGAAAACGACACAGAGGCGCTCGCCGCACACAGCCTCGCCATCGGCGAGATGACGGGCTTCGCGGACAGTCTCGCGACTGCGTCGTTGCCATGTCTGATGTTCGCCGGCTCTGAAGGCATCGCCCACGACCGCGTAAAGGAGGCTGCTGGGGAAATGCCAAACGCGACCTTCGTCTCGGTGCCTGACCTCGACGGCATGTTGTTGCCGGGACATAGCGACGTGGCGCTGCCACACGTGACGGAGTTCCTGACGCGGGTGACCGCCGAGGGCTAGGCGAAGCGCCCCCCGGTTAGGCCGTGGCGGTCGCACACAGCGACAACAACGCCCGACGGACGGTTCGCGCGCTAGCGCGCACGCACCTCGCGGTCCGCGTCGAAGGCCGCGTCACCCTCGGGCAGCATCTCGCCACGGCCGCCCTCGATCGTGTTCGCCTTCCACGCGACGACCGGCGTCGTGCTGTCCGCATCCGGCACGAAGACGGAACGTTCGACGAGTTCCATCTTATGAATGTAGCGAGCGCAGTTGCCGAAGACCTCGCGGACCCGCACGCGCACGATCAACTGCGCCTCCGGGTACTCCACCAGCAGCGCGTCGTCGCGGTCGATCGTCGCCGTGCCGTTCAGCCGCAGCCGCTGCTGGCCGGTGAAGTCGATGAAGAGCATCCCGACCTCGGCGGTCTCCGCGATGTTGCCCATCGAGAGGTACATGCCGTTGCCGTCGAAGCTCGGGAACGCCACGGTGCGCTCATCGACGACGCGGATGAAGCCCGGCGCGCCACCCTTGTACGAGCAGTTCGGCCGCCCGTCCGGATCGACGGTCGCGAGGAAGAACATGTCGAGCCCCTCGATGAATTCGCGGCGGTCGTCGTTGATCACATCCTGCGCGAGATCCTCGAAGCGCTGGGCGAGACGCCCCGTATCGAATCGCTGCTGCAGATCGCGATGGCCGTCGTGGTACATCTCACTCATCGGTCGCTCCTTTGCACGTCGAAGCGAACGCTATCACGCGGCGGCAACCTCACGGCGAGGCGGCCACGCTCGCGAGGAACTCGGTGACGTGCGGCAGCACGACGTCACTGCGCTGGAACCCCGCGAGGTGAGCGAGACCCGGCAGCGAGACGAAGCTCCCGTTCGGTATCTGCTCAGCAGCTCGCTGGGCGAAATCATGAACGGGGTCCTGGTCTCCGGCGAATATGAGGCACGGCTGCATCGCTGGCGCGAGGCCGTCCTCAAGGCTCGGCGCTCGCGAGGCGACCTGGGTCTCGATTCTCGGGACGCTCTCGGGCCTGGCGATCGTCGTCGTCGTGCAGGCCGGGCGACAGCGCCACACCTCGCTTCCGAGTCCGCTCAACCGACGCTGGGTCGTCGCGGGGCTGGCAGTCGTCCTCGTGGCGGCACTGCTGGTCTCTGCGCGCGACATTCCGCTGTACTTCGCGCTCACGGGGACGATCGCGACGGTGTTCCTGATCCTGACTGGCGTGCTCGTGCCACGTCTCGGGCTCGCCCTGTTCTTCGCGGCCGTCACTCTCGGGACCGTCGGCGGCGCACTGGTGATGGACGACCTCGGAGCGTTTGGGACGACACCGAAGGATGCCAGCCTGGGTCGCGCCCTCGGGGTCGGTCTGGTCGCGGTGGGCACGGTCATCGTGAGGCGCGCGAAGTGACGGAGTGGGCATACCTGGCGCTGGCCTTCGCCCTTGGCACCGGCACCGCGGTTCAACTTCAGATGGTCGCGGCGATGGGGCAGGCGCTGAATCCTCAGGCGGCGGCGTGGATCTCGGCGAATGGGTCGTACGCCGGTGTGGCGGCCGCGCTGGGGTTCGCCATGATCGTGGGCGAGGGGTCAGCACTCCCGACACCGTTCGACGAAACCGCGGTAATGGCGGTGGCGGCCGCGCTCGGGATCGTGCTGCTGCTCAGTCTGGCGCGCGCCGTGCCGCTGTACTTCGCCGGGACCGGACTGTTCGCCACGGCGGGTCTCATCGGGAGCGCGTTCCTTGTGCCGCGGATCGGCGTCGCTGCGGTCTTCGCCGCATTCACGCTCGGCACATTGAGCGCGACGCTGATCGTCGATCACGTGGGGGCCTTCGGCTCCGAGCGTCGAAGAGTGACGACGGAACGAGTAGTTGGTGTCGCATTCGTCGCCGCTGGCACGATCGTGATGCGCACGGCAGCATGAGCGCGTTCACGCCGGCAGGCGACGGGATGCTCAAGGGCTTCGATGAGCCGGTAGCGCCGTATGCCGCGCAGGTGAGTTGTTGAGAGGAGCGTCATGACCACTGAGCTGAACCGCGAATTTCCACCCGTCTTCGACGGCCACGAGGACTTCATCACTCAGATTCCGCGCGGTGCCGGTTCGCCGCCGCCGTGGGAAGCCCGTGACTTCCTCGAAGAGTCGGCCGAGGGCCACGTCGACCTGCCGAGGGCAATGCGAGGCGGCCTGGGCGGCTGCTTCACCTCGATCTACCTCTCGAACGAACGAGCGGAGGCGAACGCACTCTCGTACGCCCTGCGCGAGATGAACGACGTGTTCCAGATTGCTGACCGCTCGGAGAGCCGCTTCCGTGTCTGCCGCACCGTCGATGAGGTCCGCGCGGCTTTCGCGGATGGTGCATTCGCGTCGGTGTTCATGTTCGAGGGCGCCGACCCGATTTCGTGGAGCCTGAACGAACTGCGCGTCTTCTACGAAGCGGGGCTGCGTTGCCTGGCGCCGACATGGAGTCGGTCGACGATCTTCGCCCACGGCGTCGCGTTCGCGGGGTCGCTGCCGGAGACGGGACTGACCGACCTCGGACGGGAGCTCGTCGCGGAATGCAACCGGCTCGGCATCATCCTCGATGTCTCGCACATCAACCGCGCGGGCTTCGCGGACATGCTGGAGGCGTCGACCTCGCCGGTGATCGCGACCCATTCGAGCGTGCAGGCGCTCTCACCCCACGTGCGCAATCTCGATGATGACCAGATTCGGGCGCTGGCCGAGCAGGGCGGGACGATGGGGATCAACTTCGCGACCTCATTCCTGCGCAGCGACATGAAGCGCGACACGGATACTCCGCTGGAGACGATCGTCGAACACTTCGACCACGTGGTGAACCTCGTCGGTGACGAGCATGTCTCGTTCGGCACTGACTTCGACGGTACCGAGATCCCGGAGGTCGTGGCCGATGCCGCTGGCCTGCCTGTCGTGCTGCGGGCGTTGCAGGCGCGTGGCTACTCGGACGACCGCCTCGAACGCATCTGCAACGGCAACTTCCTGCGCGTGGCTACCGACGTGTGGCGCTGAGTCGACGCCCTCACGGGTCGCCGTCGCGGGAGATCCGCACGCCTCGCTGCATGGCCCGCGCTAGACTGCCTGCGAATGGCGGATTCGCACCGCGCGAGATGGGGCACCGATGAAGATCACCGAGATCGAGACGTTCGTCGTCGATGCCGGTTGGCGACCGTGGCAGTTCGTCGCGGTGCGCACTGATGAGGGCATCACCGGCTACGGCGAGTGCTCAGACGGGCGCAATCCGTTCGGGATCGTCGGAACGGTTACCGACCTCGAACCGATCCTGCTCGGACGCGACCCGCGGGCCGTCGAGGCGCTGTACTGGGACATGTACCGCGTCACGCGGCAGAGCCCTGGCGGCATCGCGGCAAAGGCGATCGCGGGCATCGAACTCGCGCTCTGGGACCTCAAGGCGAAGGCGCTCGGCGTGCCCGTCTACGAACTGTTCGGCGGGCCGATCAGAGAGCGCCAGCGCGTCTACTGGTCGCACTGCGGGACGTCGCGCGTACGCGGCCACGAGCTGATCGGCACGCCGCCGATCGACTCGTACGAGGCGATCACCCGTCTCGGCGAAGAGGTCGTCTCGAAGGGGTTCACCGCGCTCAAGACAAACATCGTGATCCCCGGCGACCCGGCCCGCACCTATGGCGGCGGCTTCGGCGCCGGCGCGACCGATCAGGACGTACCCGTTGAGATCCTGCGCCACATCGAGCGCCAGCTCGCTGCGTTCGCGGATGGCGTTGGCCCGGACTTCGAGTTGGCGATCGACCTCAACTTCCACTTCAAGCCGGAAGCCGCCGTGAAGATCTGCCGCATCGCCGAACAGTTCACGATGCTATGGGTCGAGATCGACATGTACGACCCGCACGCGCTGCGCCAGATCCACGACGGTACGACCGTGCCGATCACGTCCGGCGAGAACCTCTACGGGCTGCGCGACTACCGCCCCTATTTCGAGGCGCGCTCCATGGACAACGTGATGATCGATGTCCCGTGGAACGGCTTCTCCCGCTCCCGCGACATCGCGCTGCTGGCGGAGAGCTACGAGCTGAACGTCGCGCCGCACAACTACTACTCCCACCTCTCGACGCACATCGCGCTCCACCTCTGCGCCATCGTGCCCAACGTGCGCATCCTCGAGATCGACATCGACGACGTCCCCTGGAAGGACGACCTGACGGGCGGCGCGCTCGAGTTCGACGCGGGCACGCTCGCGATTCCGGACGGCCCTGGCTGGGGACTCGACTTCAACGAGGACGTGGCCCGCGCGCACGTCTGGGAGCCGGGCCGCGGCCCGGGATTCACCGCGCAAGCGCAGTAGCTGCCGGCCCGCAGCGAAGGCACTGCGAGAACGACCAACGCGGCGCCAACAGCGGTCGGCTCTCAGGTCTGCTTCTGCCCGCTCAGCGGTAGTACTCCGGAACGAACTGCGAGTCGTAGGTGCAGAGACCGGTCACAACGATCACGACAGGCACAAGAATGATCACGAGCGGCGCGATGATCGGCGAGAGGCGACGACGGTGACGACGCGTCAGTTCATCCCGCCAGTCAGCCGAGCTGAGATTGCCGTCCTCCGCGCGCCGCGTCACGCCGTAGGCCACGGCGAGCAGAGCGCCAGCAGCCAGCTCCGCGAGACCGGCGGCGACCGCGAGCGGGATCCCCTCGTCCAGCCCTGCGCTCAGCAAATGAAGACCGATCGCCACCGCGAGCAAGACCAACGGGATCACGAGTAGCAGCATCACGCTCCGCGCCCACCTCAATCTCGCCGACGCCGAGACTGAACACGCACGCGCCGTCCGCCGTCAAGCACATCAACAAGCCGCTTCACCCCGCATCCGCACGCCGTCGGAGCGCTCCGGACGCCAAGGTGGCCGCCCCGGATCACTCCGGAACGGCCACCTCAGTACAGAGATCGATGGTGGACCTGGGGGGACTCGAACCCCCGACTTCCACACTGCCAGTGTGGCGCTCTCCCAGCTGAGCTACAGGCCCGCGGCGACCATTATCGCTGCCCGCCAGCTTCACCGCGAGCGGGGCGTCGAGGGCTACTCCCCGGTGAACTTCGGCGGGCGCTTCTCGCGGAAGCTGAGGCCCGATTCCTTCGCGTCGTGCGGCGCGATGCGCGATGTGATCAGACCCAGCCGCTCGTTGAGCAGCGCCTGCTCAAGTGTGACGCTGAGGTTGCGCTGGATCGTGCGCTTGGCGGAGCGGATCGCCATCGGTGGCCAGAACGCGATCTGGTCGGCGAGCGTGACGGCCTCGTCGACGAGGTCGTCGGCAGCAACGAGCCGGTCGAGCAGACCGATGCGGTGCGCCTCGTCCGCGTCGACGCCACGGGCGGTCGTGATCAGGTCGAAGGCGCGTGAGTAGCCGATGATGTTCGGCAGGAAGAAGCTCATGCCGGAGTCCGGCGAGAGGCTGCGCTCCACGAACATCGCACGGAAGCGCGAGTGCTCAGAGCCAACGCGCATGTCGCAGGCCAGCGAGAGGCTCATGCCCGCTCCGGCGGCGACGCCGTTCACGGCGGCGATCGTCGGTTTGTCGAGGTTGTAGAAGGCCAGCGCCTGTTTGCCGACCCAGCCCATCTCATCGAGGCGCTCGTTCTGCGGCGGCACGCCGTCACGCTCGACGCGCGGCCCGGTAAGATCGGCGCCGGAGCAGAAGCCGCGCCCGGCACCGGTCACGACCATGGCGCGGATGCTGTCGTCGGCGCCAACTTCCGCGCAGGCCGCCCGCGTGTCCTCCTGCAGGCCGCGGCTGAGCGCGTTCAGCTTCTCCGGCCGGTTCAGCGTGACGAGCGCGATCCGCCCGTCCTCGCCGCGACGTTCGAACGTCAGATTCTCGTATTCCAAAGCGCACCTCCGATGCGAGCCGCAGTATAGCGGGCGCGGGCGGACGAACCTCCACCAGTCCGCTGATACGCTGCGGCCCGAGGAGCAGCCGATGGCAGATCGCATCTCGGTCGTCGCAGGTGACATCACGCGCCAGCACGTCGACGCGATCGTCAACGCCGCGAACAGTTCGCTGCTCGGCGGTGGCGGCGTCGACGGCGCGATCCACCGCGCGGCGGGCCCGCAGCTCCTCGCGGAATGCCGCACCCTCGACGGTTGCGCGACCGGCGAGGCGAAGGCGACCGCCGGCTATCTGCTACCGGCGAAGTGGGTGATCCACACCGTCGGACCGATCTGGCGCGGCGGCGATGAGCGCGAGGAAGCGCTACTCAACGATTGCTATCGCAACTCGCTGGCGCTCGCGGCCGAGCTGGGCGCGAAGACGGTCGCGTTCCCGGCGATCAGTACCGGCGCCTACGGCTTCCCGCTCGACCGGGCTACGACTATTTCGGTCGCGACGACGGTGGACTTCTTGCAGGCGCACGAGATACCGACGCACGTCACCTTCGTCTGCTTCGACGATGCCACGCGACGGTTCTACGAGGACGCCCTGCGCTAGCTGTCGCGGCTAGTCGCCGTCACTCGTCGAAGGCAGGCGCGGCAGCGTCCAGCCAGACGGCGCGCGCCTGGTCGCTGGCGAAGCAGCGATAGCTGCCGGCGAGCCCGTGCCAGCGCATGTTCATCAGCTCGTCGCGCTGCGCCCCTCGGACGTGTGCCTCCGGCCACCACACGTCGTATACGGCGTCGTGCACGCGGTCCCAGATCTGCTGCAAGATCTCGCGACGTGCCAGCGGGTTGGTCTCGGCGCGCTGCTGCTCCAGCCAGCGATCGAGGTCCACGTCGGCAACGCTGTTGTAGTTGAGCGTCCCGCGCGAGTGCCACCACGGCATGATCCACTGGTCGACGGCATATCCCGGGGGCCCCCAGACGAAGCCGACGGCAGACTCGAATGTGCGGTCGGAGAGCACGTCGATGTACTCGCGCTGCTCAAGCTGGCGGTAGCTGATATTCGCCTCGGGCAGGCTGGCGTTGATGCCGGGAATCACTTGCTCCGGGAACGAGCCGGTCACGTAGTAGCTCTCCAGCTCGAACGTCAGCGGCGCGTCGGCGCTGTAGCCCGCCGCCTGCATCAGCGAGGAAGCGAGCGCCGGGTCGTGGCGGTACCACGCGCCGTTCGCGGAGCCGTCCGGCGGCTGGTCAAAGAGGAACGGCCACGGCAACGGGGCGTTCGAGAATGGGCCAGCGTCGCCGTCGCCGTCACGGATGTTGTCGCCATGGTTGCGCGCGGCGTCGTAGGCGGAGCGGTCGAAGGCGAGTGAGATCGCCCGCCGTACGCGCTCGTCCTGGAACTGCGGATTCACCATCTGGAAGTGCCAGCCATTGACGTTCGACCCACGCGATCGCGGGAACTTGAACCCCGTGACGCCGGGCCCGGCCAACCCCAGCATCGCGATCATCTCGGCGTCGCTCTCGATGTCGATGTCATGCAGTTCGCCGCGCACGAAGCGATCGAGTGCCGCCTGACCGTCGTGAACCTCCGCGACTACGTCGTCGACGTACGGCAGGCCGTCCTCGAAGTACGCGGGGTTGCGTCTGAAGGTCGCCCGCTCGCCGGGCTGCCACGTCTCGAACACGAAGGGGCCGGTCCCGGCCGCCGCCGCGTCCATCCGCTCCGGCTGATCGATCAGTTCGCGCGGCCAGAGGTACGACCAGGATCCAACCGAGGCAGCGAAGTCGACGATCGGCTCGCTGAGGCTGACGACGAGCGTGTAGTCGTCCGGCGTCGCGATATCGTCGACGGCAGCGAAGACATCGCGCTGCGTGCCGCCCGCGCGGTACCGCTCGAGCGAGAGCCGCGCGTCCTCGGCGGTGAACTCGCGGCCAAGCGTCGGCTCGACCTCGTGCGTCATCACGCCGGGCCGCAGGTGGAACGTGAAACGCGTCGCCGCGTCGTTCGCCTCCCAGAACCACGCGAGATCGGGTTCGATCTCGATGCCAAATGGGTCGGCGGTCGCACCGAGGCGGGCTCGCGTCAACTTGCTCTGCGTGTAGCTGAGCGGGTGGTAGGTCGCACACGAGAGCGTGCGATTGATGTCGAAGTGCGGCGGGTCGAGATACCGCGCCCTCAGCGTGCCACCGCGCTTCGCGTTCGCGACCGGATCCAGTTCGGCGGCGCGCGTCGGAAGTGGCCCGCCAAACCCTCGCGGCGGCGGCGGAGCGGGCGTCGCGACGCCCGGCGTGAGCGTCGGCGGCGGGCGCTGGAAGCGCACAGTGCTGCGCGGCTCGACGTCGCAGCCGATCAGCGCGGCCCCGGCGAGGCCGACGGCGGCGCGCCCACCCCCGCGCAGTAGCGCGCGACGGCTCAGCCGACGCCCGCGCCAGTAGTCGTGCTCGTCGTGTTCTCGGTTCAGCGTCGCCACCCGTCGCCACCCTCGGTGCCTGACTGGGAAGCATACGGAGGCCCACCGCTACACGCGCCGCGGGAAGGCCGACCGGGCAGCGGCGGCGTCCTCTACACTTGCGCCGCCGAACGGCACAGAGACCGTCCGACGGCAGAAGCACGCGACCAGGAAAGCGACCCATCGATGACATCACTGCAGGGAATCCGCGTACTCGACCTCTCACGGCTCGCGCCGGGGCCGTACTGCACGATGCTGCTCGGCGACATGGGTGCCGACATCCTGCTCGTCGAGGCGCCGCCGCAGTTCGTGACGCGGACCGGCACGCCCGCCCCACCCCCGGACGACGAGGCGACGCGACGGCGTCGGGCGCACAATGCGCTCGGCCGCAACAAGCGCTCGATCGTGATCAACCTGCGCGAAGAGCAGGGCCGCGACGTCTTCTACAAGCTCTGCGAGGACGCCGACGTGGTGCTCGAAGGCTTTCGCCCCGGCGTCGTCGATCGGCTCGGCGTCGATTACGAGACGGTGTCGAAGATCAATCCCGGCATCGTCTACTGCTCGCTCTCCGGCTACGGGCAGACCGGGCCCTACCGCGACATCGTCGGCCACGACATCAACTACATCTCGATCGGCGGCGCGCTCGGCCTGATCGGGCGACCGGGACAGCCGCCGGCGATCCCGCAAAACGTGATCGCGGACTTCGCGGGCGGCGGGCTGATGGCCGCCTTCTCGATCACCAGCGCGTTGCTGGCGCGCGAGCGCACCGGCCGAGGGCAATTCGTCGATATCGCGATGTCCGATGGCGTGCTCTACCTGCTCGCCAGCGCCGCATCCGGCGTGCTTGCGGGCGGCAACGCGCCGCAGCGAGGGGAAGAGACGCTCTCCGGCGCTTCGCCGCACTACGACACGTACGAGTGTTCCGACGGCAAGTGGCTCTCGCTCGGCTCGCTCGAGCCGCACTTCTGGGCGGCGCTCTGCGAGGTCGTCGGGCGGGAGGACTTCAAGGAACTGGAGTACGACCGCTCACGCCACCCCGAGATCCGCGAGCACTTCGAGCAGACGTTCCGCGCGAAGACGCGCGACGAGTGGTTCGCCGAACTACAGACGATCGACATCTGCGTCGCGCCGGTCTACGCGCTCGATGAGGCGCTCGAGGACCCGCACAACGTCGCTCGCAACATGGTCGTCGCCGTCGACGACCCGCAGCTCGGCACGATCAACCAGATCGGCATCGGACCGAAGTTCTCCGAGACGCCCGGCGAGGTGAAGAGCACCACCCCGCAGCCCGGCGCGGACACCGACGACGTGCTCGCGTCGGCAGGGTTCGCGGGTGCGGCGATCGAGGAGCTGCGCGCGTCTGGGGTTGTCGCTTAGCGCCTGCGCGCTCGAATTCGACTAGTTGCCGATCAGTCCTCGGCTGGCCTCGTAGCCGGAGATCGACTCCCAGAGCGACTCGGCAAGCAGCGGGCCGGGCCCGAGTTGGTTTGAGGCGGTGGTGAGCAGCGACATCAGCACGACGAAGGTGGCGAACCCGGCGAGGTTTGCCACGAGCACGATGCCCGGCTGCGCGCGCGTCGTGCGCTCGATCGCGGCCTGCGTCGTCAGCAGCCAGGCACCGAGCGCGACGAGTCCGACGCCGAACGAGATCGCCGGGATCGCCATCAGGATGCCGAGCGCGAGCGGGAAGGTCGCGAATCCAGCCGCTCGCAGCAGTTGCTCCACCGGCGCCGTGACCCCGGCGAGCCGCTGGAGCAGCCCATAGACGACCAGCAGCCAGACGAGCCAGAGCATGAGCGAGGCGAGTGTGCCGAAGACCACCGTCTTGACGAAGACGCTCTCGGCGCTCCCGAAGCCGCTGAAGAGCCACCAGAGCCAGCCGCCGACGGAGAGCATCGCCATCGCGCCAACGGCGACCACGATCGCCCAGACGGTGGCACTGGAGTCGTGTCCGATATCGTCAAAGACATCGAGGTCGAGCCGCGCGAGGCGGCGTAGCCGAACGATCGTCGTGGGCAGAGTGGCCTCCCGGCCGGGGATTGGCGCCAGCTTACCCGATCTGCCCGAACTGCTACTCGATCGGACTCTTCGCTGGAGTCCCTGCCCGACGCGGATAGCGCTCTTTGAGCTTGCCCGTGCGTCGCACCAGCAGCACCGTCTGCGGTGGCACGCCCTCGGGTAGCGATAGCGGCAGCGAGGGCTCCGCGACCCCGCCGAGCGCAGCGATCGCCGCCTCCGCCTGCGCGAGGTCATCGATCGCCCGGCTCCCCTTCGGCGTCGCCAGCAGCCCGCCCTTGCGCAGCAGCGGCAGCGCGTACTCGACGAGCACCGGCATCGGCGCGACGGCACGCGCGACCACGAGGTCGACTTGCTCGCGCAGTACCGGATCGCGTCCGGCATCCTCCGCACGCGCGTTGACGACGTCCACGCCATCGAGTGCGAGATCGCGCACGACCTCGCGCAGGAAGTCGCAACGTCGACCGTTCGACTCAACGAGCGTCAGCTGTAGTGACGGGTCCGCGATCAACATCGGCAGCCCCGGGAACCCCGCCCCCGCGCCGATATCGACGAGCTTCGTCCCGCGGTCATCGGCGGCCGCGCCGGCACGGATCGCGCCGGCGTCGCGCAGTAGCACCAGCAACGCGAGCGATTCGGCGAGGTGGCGGCGCTGGATCTCGTCCGGGTCGCTCACCGACGTCAGGCCGGCGCGTCGCGACCACGCGATGATCAGCGCGAGATAGCGAGCGAAGCGCTGCAGCGCCTCGGCGTCGAGCGTGACGCCGAGGCGGGTGGCTTCTGCCTCGAGCGTGGCGAGCGGCGGGTGGTCGTTGGTCACACCCACATTCTGCCGTGAAATCAGCGCTGGCGCGCCACCTGCGGCCGCCGTCTGACAATTGACACATTCAGCCCACAATCTTCTAGACTGAATAGGCCTACCCACACCCCAGCTCAGCCCGAATACGGCGACCTGCAGCAGCCCAGAGCGGAGGGCTCCCGCCATGGCGGAGTCTATGAACGCGACCGACGCGAGTACCCATTTCCTCAGCAGCCTCGACCCGGACAAGGCGCGCGACGAGCGCCCCGCGATCGAGCGCTTCGTCGAGTCGATCGGCGGCGACCTGAACATGACCGAGCTCGACGCAGATCGCGTCGGCGAATACGCACGCTCGATGGAGGGGGCCGACGCCGCCCTTGAGCCGATCCGCGCCTTCCTCGCATACAGCAAGCGCATGGCGTTCACCGAAGCCGATCTCGTCTCGCAGCTCAAGCTCGGGAGCAGCCCCGGCGGGCTGGGCCTGACTCCGGACTCGCCGGAGGCGTACCTCGTCACGATCGAGGGCCTCGCCCACCTCGAACAGCAGGTCGAAGAATTGAAGGGGCGTCGCCCCGAGATGGCCGAGGCGCTGCGCACCGCGATGCAGGACAAGGACTTCCGCGAGAACGCTCCGCTGGATGCCGCCCGCGACGAGCAGGCGCACCTGGAAGCGCGCATCCGTGAGATCGAGGATCAACTCCGCCGCGCGGTGATCATCGACGAGGAGACGAAAGGCGGCCGCGCGAACGTCGGCTCGCACGTGACCGTGCGCAGCCTCGAGTCCAACGGCGAGCAGAACTTCCAGCTCGTGAGCCCGTCCGAGGTCGATCCCTCCAGCGGCAAGATCTCGATCGAGTCGCCTTTCGGCTCGGCCGTGATGGATCACGCTGTCGGCGACGAAGTGACCGTCGATGCCCCCTCGGGCAAGGTGCGCTTCGAGGTGATCGAGGTCGTCGGCTAACCCGACCGCCACGCCCACGCCCGGCTCGGAGCCACGCCAATGACATCGTCTGCCGCTCCATCGACGGCGACCGACGCCGCGATCTCCGTCAGCGGATTGCGCAAGTCGTACGGCGCGAATGAGGCCGTGCGCAGCGTCGACCTCTCAGTGGAACGCGGCGAGATCTTCGCGCTGCTCGGCCCGAACGGCGCGGGCAAGACCACGACCGTCGAGATCCTCGAAGGCCACCGCAGCCGGGACGGTGGCGATGTCTCGGTGCTCGGCCACGACCCGGCCGACGGCGAACGCGCGATGCGCGAGCGGGTCGGCATCGTGCTGCAAGAGACCGGCGTCGAGCCATACCTCAGCGTCGCCGAGACCGTCGAACTACATCGCGGCTACTACCGCGCTCCCCTGCCGCTCGATGACGTGCTCGACGTCGTCGGCCTCAGCGCCCAGCGCGACGAGCGCGTGCGCCGCCTCTCGGGCGGCCAGCGGCGACGGCTCGATGTCGCGATCGGCCTCTGCGGTGACCCCGAACTGCTCTTCCTCGATGAGCCAACAACGGGCTTTGACCCCTCAGCGCGGCGCAGCGCGTGGGAGATGGTGCGCAACCTGCGCGTCCGTGGCAAGACGGTGCTGCTCACCACGCACTACATGGACGAGGCACAGGCGCTCGCCGACCGTGTCGCGATCCTCGCTGGTGGCGAGATCGTCGCGCGCGGCACGCTCGATCAACTGCTCGCGCACGACGAGATGACGACGATCAGCTTCGCGCTGCCGGACGGACACGGCGAACTGCTGGCGGGGCTGCCCGACGTCGAGACCGCCGACGGCCGCGCGACGATTCGCGCGGCGACGCCAACGGCCACGCTGCACGAGCTGACGCGGCGGGCGGCCGAGCGGCAGATCGAACTCGATGAGCTGAGCGTGACCCGCGCCACCCTCGAAGAGATCTACCTCTCGCTGACCGCCGGCGACGGCAGCGCATCCAGCGAGGCGAGCGACGAATGAGCGACCTCGCGCTGGCGCTGCGGCAGGTGAAGTACGAGAACCGCGCCTTCTGGCGGAACCCGGCTGCAGCGTTCTTCACCTTCGCATTCCCGCTGATCCTGCTCGTGATCTTCAATCTGCTCTTCGGCAACTACGAGCTGGAGGTGAACGGTGGCACGACACGCTTCTCAACGTTCTACGTCTCCGGAATCGCTGCGCTCTCCGTCGTCTATACCGGTTACATCGGCCTGGCGATGAGCGTCACGATCGCGCGCGAGCAGGGCCTGCTCAAGCGCACCCGTGGCACGCCGCTTCCCGCTTGGGCGTTCCTCTTCGGGCGCGTCGTGCAGATGACGCTGGTGATGATGCTGCTGGTCTCGATCGTCGTCGCGGCGGGCGTGCTCTTCTATGGCGTCGACGTCAGCCTGCGAACGATGCCCGCGTTCGTGTTCGCGCTGGTCGTCGGCACTGCCGCGTTCTCGAGCATGGGGCTGGCGATGACGTCGATCATCCCGAACGAGAACGCCGCGACCGCAATCCTCAATCTCTCGACCCTGCCGCTACTCTTCATCTCAGACGTCTTCGTCCCCTCAGGCGACGCACCGGCGTGGCTGATCGACGTCGCAGACATCTTCCCGATCCGGCATCTCTCGCTCGCGATCCAGACTGCGTTCAACCCGTTCGAGACGGGTAGCGGCTTCGAACCGTTCGATCTGGCGGTGGTCGCGGGCTGGGGCGTGTTCGGGCTCGTCGCCGCGCTCCGCCACTTCTCGTGGGAGCCGCACCGCTAGCTGCGCGACCTATCCGAGGACGAGTTGGTCGAGCGCCATCGCGCCAAAGAGCACCGCGAGATAGAGGATCGAGTAGCGGAAGAGCCGCCGCGCGCCTTCGATGCCTTCGCTGAAACGCAGCCGGTAGGCCAGCAGCAGGAAGATCACGCCACCGGTGAGCGCAACGCCGACGTAGATCGCCTGTAGCTCGGCGACCGCGCCGAAGATCACCGTCACCGGCACAAGCAACCAGCTATAGAGCAGGATCTGGCGCTTCGTCTCGCGGACGCCGTGTACGACGGGGAGCATCGGCACGCCCGCCGCGCGGTAGTCGTCGCTGGAAAAGAGCGCCAGTGCCCAGAAGTGCGGTGGCGTCCAGTAGAAGACGACCAGGAAGAGCAGCACCGCCTCCACCTCGACGGAACCGGTGACCGCAGCCCAGCCGATCAACGGCGGCGCGGCGCCTGCGGCACCACCGATCACGATGTTCTGCACGGTGGCCCGCTTCAGGTAGTACGTGTAGATGCCGGCGTAGAACACCAGCGCACCGATTGCGAGTGCGGCCGAGATCGCGTTCACCGTCAGCGTCAGCCAGACCGCTGCAATGACACCGAGCAGCAGGCCGAAGATCGCGGCGTTGCGCGGGGCGATGCTGCCCTGCGGAAGCGGCCGCTGGCTCGTGCGCTCCATGCGCGCATCGATGTCCCGCTCCAGGTACTGGTTGAGCGCGTTGGCGCCGCCGGCTGCCAGTGAGCCGCCGATCAGCGTCGCCGCGACGAGCCACGTCGAGGGCCACGCGCGCTCAGCGACGACCATCGCCGGCACGGTCGTGATCAGCAGCAGCCAGATGATGTTCGGCTTCGTCAGCGCGACGTATGCACGTAGCGTCTGCACCACACCGACGGCTGGGTGCGGTGCCGCTACGGCGCCAAAGTCAGGCACCGGGATCCGCCGCTGGGGTGCGCAGGGTGTCCGTCGTGTACGCGGCCCGGTCCGTCTCGAACTCGAAGCGCCCGACGACGAGGATCAGCACCAGCAGCGCCCAGATCGCGCTGCCGACAGCGAGATGCGCCACGAGCACGATCTCGGCGAAGTCGCTCCAGATGTTCAGCGCGCCGATCGCGATCTGGAGGCCGTAGAGCGCCAGCGCCGCCCAGACGGCGCGTTCGAGGGCAGGTACCCGCTCTCGCATGTTCGTCGCGGCCATCGCCAGCACGCCGATCGCGGCCAGCCCGGCGACCACGGTGATGCGGTGGATCCAGTGGATGTGCTGCAGACGCCCGCCGTCGACGAACGGGATCGAGCCCTCCGCGCAGCCCGGCCAGCTCGTGCACGCCACGCCCGCGTGGGAGCCGACGGTGTAGGCACCGATCATCAGCACGCCCGCCGTCACGATCGTCGCGATATGCGCGATCCGCAGCACCGACGCGCGCTCAGCCGACTCGACGCGTCGCCGCCCCGATCCGAGGATCGAAAATGCCGCGATCACCGCGAGTATGGCGAGCAGCGTCAGCGCCGTGCCGAGGTGGATCATCACGGCCTCGGCGGGCAACTCCCGCTCCACGGTGACCTTGCCGAGCCACGCCTGCACGAAGAGCAGTGGCAGCGAGATGATCGCCAGCATGCGGGCGGGGCGGTCGTCGGAGTGACTGCGCAGCGTGACCCAGGCGGTGCCCATTATCAGGAAGCCGACGACCATCGCCAGCGTGCGGTGCGAGTACTCGATGATCGCCGTCTTCTCCGCCGGGGGAATGATCTGTCCGTGGCAGAGCGGCCAGTCGGGGCAGCCGAGGCCGGAGCCGGTCGTCCGCACCAGCGCGCCGACGCCGATCAGCACCAGCGTCGCAACCGCCGTGATCACCGTGAGCTTCTGATATCCCGTCATCGAACCGATGTTCACGTCTGGCTGTCCTCACCTGAGCTTCGATCCCGTTCCTGCAAGCGCTCCTGCAATCGATCGAGCTCGCGCGAGAGCGAGCGGATGCGGCCCTGCAACGTCAGCACGTACACGAAGAGCCCCGCCCAGAAGACGGCGAAGCCCGCGAAGAGAAACTCAAGAGCGTCCACTAACCCACCTCGAAACGATCAAGTTCAGCACTCAGAGATTCGGTTCGCGCGGACATCGACTCCAGTGCGGTACGCAGCACGATCAGCCACAGCGCCAGCAGTGTGATCGCGACCGTACCGATCAGGAAGACGAGCATCATCTCGCCCGGGAGCGCCCCGCGCGCCACGATCGGCTGCGGGTGCAGCGTACGCCACCAGTCGACAGCGAAATGGATCAGCGGCACATCGACAAAGCCGATGATTGCGAAGACCGCCGCGTAGCGCGCCGACTGCTCGTCGGCACGTCCCGCGATGCCACGCGCCAGCAGGTAGCCGGAGTAGATCAGCAGCAGCACCAGCGTACTCGTGAGCCGAGCGTCCCACGTCCAGTAGACGCCCCAGATCGGCTTGCCCCAGATCGCCCCCGTCACCAGCCCGAGTGCCGTGAAGAGCACGCCGACGCCGGCCGCCGAGCGCGCGACCGGGTCAAACCGCATGTCGCGCCGCACGAGTACGAGGATCGATGCCACGAAGACGATGAAGAAGGAGAGGTAGGCCGCGAGAATCGATGGTACGTGGATGTAGAAGAGGCGCTGCACCTCGCCCTCCACGACCTCGCGAGGGGCGACGAGCACGGCACCGAGCAGCATCGCCATCATCATCACGCCGGTCAGCGGCGGCAGGACCACCCAGCGCAGGCCGTAGGCGCGCGCGGTCATCGATGCGGCGAGGCTCATCGTTCCGCCACCATCGGAAAGAGCAGCGCGCTGCCGAGTGTCGCCCAGAGCGTGAACACGGAGAGCAGCAGCAACCAGGGCGCGGTGCCCACTGGCTCGCCGAGCGCGCCACCGGTCGCGCGCACAGCCGCGATCAGCAGCGGTACGAGCAGCGGCAGCGCCAGCACCGGGATCAGCACGCCGCGCGCGCGCACGCGGGCGTCCAACGTCGAGAGCAACGTCGAGAGTGCGACGTAGCCGAGGGTGCCAACGACCACGATGAGCGCCAGTTCAAATGAGATCAGCGAGATGTTGAACAGGATAGTGCCGAGTCCGAGTACGGCAACTTCGATCGCCAGCAGCACCGTGAGATTGCTCACGACCTTCGCCAGATAGAGCGTCGTCGATGAGACAGGCGCGAGCAGCATCGCGTCGAACGTCCCTTCCTCGGCCTCGGCGGCGAACGTCTGGCCGCTGGCGATGATGCCGGCGAAGAGGAACGTGACCCAGAGCACGCCCGGCAGCAGCGGACGCACCTCGGTGACCGCGAGGTCGAGCGCGAACGAGTAGACGAGCACGCTGATCAGTGCGAAAGCGGCCGCCGAGAACCAGCCACCGCGCTGCCGCCAGATCAGGCGCATGTCCTTCTCGAAGACCGCGATGCCGGCGCTCACTGCACAACCCTCAGCGCCGCGGGCTCAGTGACCGGCGCGGTCGTGTCTTCGACGACGCGGCCGCGCTCGAGCACCAGCGTCCCGTCGGCCCACGACGAGACTCGCTCCCGCCGATGCGTCGCGGCGACCACGGTGATCGCGGTGTCGTCGGTGGCGAGCGTCAGCTCGTCGAGCAACTGCAGACCGCTCTCGTCGAGCCCGGTCTCCGGCTCATCGAGCAGCAGCACATCCGGTGCGTGCACCACGGTGCGCGCGATCGCGAGGCGCTGGTGCGCGCCGCGCGAGAGAACGCCGGCCGGCTCGTCACGTCGTAGCCACAGTCCGACTGCGCGCAGCAGCTCTTCGACGCGCGCGCCAGCATCTCGCAGCCCGTAAAGCCGCGCGAAGAACTGCAGGTTCTCGACCGCCGTCAGCTCCTCGTAGAGCATCGGCAGGTGGCCCATCACGCCCAGCCGCTGGCGTAGCGCGGCGGGCGCGGACGCGACGTCGAAGCTGTCGATGCGCGCCTCACCGCTGGTCGGCTTCGCGAGCGTCGAGAGCACCGAGAGCAGCGTCGATTTCCCCGCCGCGTTCGCGCCGAGCAACGCCGTACGCGAGCCCTTCTTCAGGTGGAAGCTCGCCCCATCGACGGCGATCACGCCGCCGAAGCGCTTCGTCAGGCCGCGTGCCTCGATCATGCCGACGCGCCATCGCTGCGCCGCGCGCCAGCCTGGATCGCCGCGAAGCCAGCGACGAGTGCGACAAGCGCGAGTGCAGCTCCGGCGACCGCGCCGGTGCGTTCCGTGAGCGGATTCGGCGTAGTGCGCCCGGAGAGCCCTCGTAGTTCGGCGACAGCGCTCGCGCCGGGGGCGAGGTCGCCCGCGCGTTCAACGACGATCAGGCGGTCGTCATCGACGGCGATCGCATCACCGCGACTGCTCTCGTCGAGCGCGCTCACGGAGCCGACGAACGACTCGGGTACGTGCAGTTCGATGCGGTCTGCCGGGAGTGACGTCGTTGCGCGCATGCGGTAGGAATCCTCACCGGGATCGTATCCGACGAGATAGCGGGTGACGACCATCGTCTCGCCGGGGCGTAGCGGAACGGAGACCGCAAGCTGCCCGCCTTCGAGGCTGAACGTACCTTCCTCGCTGACGCCACCCGCATCGAGCGTGCGATCAGGCACCGGTAGCCGCAGCGAGACCCCGCGCCCGTCGCCGGTATAGGTGCGGTCCGATGGGTTCAGCAGGCGGTCCTCACGCAGCAGGAGAATCTGCCCGACCGCGCCGTCGAGCGCGACGACGGTCATCGTCGACTCGGCGACGCGTAGCTGCGGCGGGTCGGCGGTTGTCGCGTATACGGTGACGCTCGTCTCGGCCGTCGGTAGCTCGCTCGACAGCAGCAGCGGCTGCTCCGAGAAGTAGCGCACGCCGTCGTACAGCACGTTCACGAGGTAGGCGAAATCGGGGTCCGCCGCGACATCGATGGTGAAGCGCCCGCCCTCGCTGGCGACCTCCGCCGTCGACAGCTCGCCATCGACATCGACGGCGATCAGTTCAACGACGAGGCCGTCAGGCACCGCGACGCCGGCCGTGCCCATCACGACCTCGCCGGAGATCGTACCCGTGGCCTGCTGCGCATGGGTGGGTGCGACCGTGAGCGTCGCAGCGACGAGGGCAGCGAACAGGAGCACCGACTGCACGAGCGCGGACATCAGATGTCTCACGAGCGCTCGACCGGGAGATCGCCTGCGTCACGGAGCAGCTCCGTCACCGCGCGGAGCTGCGGTGCGATCGCGCGGCGGCCGGCCTGTCGGTCGTCGTCGGAGATGCGGCCCGCAGCCAGATCATCGTCGAGCTCACGTAGCTCAGCGAGCAACCGCATCCGCTCGGCGGCATTCGACGCGCGATCAGTCGCGGACGGTTCGATGCCGGCGCGCAACGGCAGCGCGACCATCGATGCCGCGGCAAGCGCGAACGCGACGAGCAGCACCCACTCCATCAAGCGCTGCCGTCCGAGGTGTCATCAGACGTGTCGTCGGCGGTCTGCTCGTCGAGCCACCGCTCGCCCTCGGCGTCGAGCGCCGCAACCGCCGCCGGGGCGGCCGTCCGACGCAGCCTCAGCAGCGCGGCGGTCCCGAGCGCGGCGACCAGCAGCAGCGATCCGCCAACCCAGCCGAAGAGCACCAGGTTGAACCCGGACTTCGGCAGGTCGGCGAGCACGCGCTCTCCGTAGCGGTTCGAGAAGAAGAGGATGATGTCGTCCGGCGCATCGCCCGCCGCCAGCCGCTCGCGGATCAGCTCGCGCATATCGACGCAGATCGCCAGCTCGCAGATATCGAGCCGCTTGTTCGTGCACTGCGGGCACAGCAATTGGCTCTCGATCTGCTGCGCCTGTGCCTCGAAGTCCTGGGCTCGCGCCGGGCTCGGCCCCGCCCCGCCAACGTCGATCGCAATGAGCAGCGCGAGCGCGATCACCGTGGCAGCGACGACGATCGGCACGAGTCGCCGCAGCTTCGAGCGTTTCGATCGCGACATCGACTGCGACGCTCGCTCGCTCATGCCTGCGCCGCGCCATCTGGCAGCTCGCGCCTGACGGCGACGGTCGCGCCCACCGGCGCAAACGCGATCAGCCCGCCGACGGTGTAGACGGCCGCCCCGAGCCAGAGCCAGAGCATCAACGGATTGATGAACGCCTGGAACTCGGCCACGCCGTTCTCGTCCCAGCCCTGCACGAAGACGTACACGTCCTCGCGCCAGCCGCTGTCCACGGCGACGATCGCCAGCGGCTGCTGCGGGAAGTTGCCGAAGATGCGACGACCGGGCGCCAGCGCCGCGACCGAACGCTCACCGCGGCGCACATCGAGGATCGCAACCGTCTCGGACTCGACGCCGTTGGCGGTGCCGGGGGTCTGCGTGAGCCCCGCGTACACGACGCTGTAGCGTCCGAGCTCGAACGACTCGCCCGGCGCAACGATCGCGCGCACGTGCGTCTGGTAGATATTCGAACCGACGATCGCGATCGCCATCACCGCGACGCCGATGTGTACGAGATAGCCGCCGTAACGTCGGCGGTCGCGATCGAAGAGCCCGCTCAGCGCGGCGAGCCAGCTTCCGACGCCGCCCGCCGCCCTCGCCCGCTGCGCACCGCGCGTGCCCAGCGCGAACTCGCGCAGCGTCGCGTACAGCGTGAAGACGGCAGCACCGACGCCGAGCACCGCGAATGGGTCGCGCATGCCGGCCACAGCGAGCGCCGCCGTCACGACCACGGTCACGGCCAGCGGTGCGCGCAGCCGTCGGCTCATCGTCTCCTGCGACGCGCGTCGCCACGGCGTCACGGTGCCGAGCCCGATCAGCGCGACGAGCACGATCAGCAGCGGACCGACGACGTCGTTGTAGAACGGCGGCCCGACGGTGATGCGGACGCCGCGGATCAGCTCCGAGAAGACGGGGAAGAGCGTGCCACCGAGCACGATCAGCGCGATCGCTGTCAGCACGTAGTTGTTCAGGATCAGCGTGGTCTCGCGCGAGAGCAGCGAGTCGAAGTCATGCTCCGGTCGCATCCGTGGCGCTCGCCACGCCAGCAGGACGATCGAGACGCCGACGGTCAGCGCCACCAGCACGAGGAAGTACTGCCCGACGTCCGACTGCGAGAACGAGTGGACGGACGCCACCAGCCCGCTGCGCACGTTGAACGTGCCGAAAACCGCGAGCGAGAACGCCGCCAGCACGAGCCCGAGGTTCCACGGCTTCAGCATCCCCCGACGTTCCTGCACCATCGCCGAATGCAGGAAGGCGGTCAGCGGCAACAGCGGCAGCAGCGCGGAGTTTTCGACGGGATCCCAGCCCCAGTAGCCGCCCCAGCCGAGCACGGTGTACGCCCACCACCCGCCGAGGATGTTGCCGACGCTCAGCACCAGCCACGCGAGGAGCGCCCAGTGGCGTGTGGCGCGCAACCACGCGGAATCGACCCGCCCGGAGAGCAGCGCTGCCATGCCGAGCACGAACGGCACCGCAGTGCTCGTCAGCCCCATCAGCAGCAGCGGCGGGTGCACGAGCATGCCCTTGTCGACGAGCAGCGGGTTCAGCCCCACGCCGTCGGCGCGAGCGAACTCGCTGACCTCGAACGGCGAGGCGAGGAAGACGAGCGCGACGAGGAAGGCGGTGAGTACCGCGCCCGCCACTGCCATCGCGTGTGCCGCCCCCCACGGGATGCGAGGCACGGTGATCAGCGTGAACGTCGCCAGGAAGAGCGACATCGTCCACGTCCAGAACAGCATCGACCCCGCCTGGCTGCTGTAGATCGCCGCCCACTTCATGTGCACGAGCATGTCCGAGGAGGAGACGGAGGCGACGTAGGCGAGCGAGAAGTCGTCGCGCAGCAGCGCGGTGGCGAGCGTCGCGGTCGCCAACGTCGTGAAGACCGCGACGACGACAATGCCGCGCCGGCCGGCGGTCGTCAGTGCGGCGCTTGAGATGCGATGGCCGGCGATCGACGCGCCGGTGGCGAAGACGGCCGTGGCCAGCGCCGTCAGCAGCGAGGCTGCACCGATCGAGGCGAGGACGTTCACCGTGGCCTCACTCGCGCGGAGGCGCGAACGCTGGCGTGTCGTCCGCGTCGGTCACGAACTCGTTCTCGTGCTTGACGATCACCGAGACGGCATCGATGCGGCCACCCTCGCCCTCTTGCCCCTCAACGATCACCAGCGTGTTTGGCCCAAAGAGGCTCGGGTAGCTGCCGTCGTAGACCACATCCACGGTCGCGCCTTCGTAGCCGAGGATCGAGAACGCGATCGGGCTGCCGTCGCGTTCGACGACCGACTCGCCGATCACACGTCCCGCGACCCGCCAGCGGGTCTCGTCGCCGTCGGCGCGTGCCTGGTATTCCTCGGGCGTGACGTAGTAGGAGAGCGAAGAACCTGCCGCGGCGACGACCAGCACGCTCACGGCGGCTGTCGCGATCACGAGGAACGCGGTCAGGCGGGATCGACGGCTGGCAAACAGCGTTCGCACTCGGCTCTCCTCTCTCCCTGCTCGCGGCCTGCTACTCGCCTGTTACTCGACCGGCTGAACCAGCTTCGCCAGCATCTCGCGGAACTCCGGCTCCGTGAGTTCGCCGATGAACTTGCGGCTGACGCTCAAGCCCGGTCGGAGAAAGAACGCCTCCGGAAGACCGTATACCCCGTACTGGAGATAGACATCGTTCTCGTCGATCACGGCCGGGAACGTCAGTTCGAACGCCTCGATGAATTCCCGCGCGTCCAGCTCCCCGTCCAGCATATTCACGCCGATGAAGGTGTACCCCGCGTCCCGGTACTCCGGCCAGAGTCGCTCAATTAGCGGTGCCTCGCGGTAACAGGGGCCACACCACGACGCCCAGAAGTAGATGAAGACGGGCCTGTCCGCGAAGTCCGAGAGCGTCAACGGCTCGCCGTCGAACGTCAGCATCGTGAAGTCGGTCGCCGTCGAAAACCCTGCGTCGACCTCGCCGAGCTCCGCGTCGCCGACGCCTCGCGACATGCCGATCGCCATCACGCCGGACAGCGCGAGCGCCAGTGCGCCGACCACGATGATCAGCAAGCGTCCACGGAGCAATTGTCGAATGTCGGGCATCCACGATCGAGGCTACGCGCGCGCCCGGTTCGCGATCAATCGAGCGATCGATCGCACGACTGCGCAACGCGGGCGATGCGCGCCGGAGCACGGTCGGATCGAGTGCCAGCGACGATTAACGAAGCATCGGCTGCTTGACCCCTGCGAACGCGGATGGTCTATTGGCCCGGCCACTCGGCCTCGCCAATTCCGCCAAGCACAGGTGGGACGACGAGTTTATAGGGGACTCTCAGGTGCATCTAAATCGCCGCGTATCGCGGCGCATCCTCTTTGGTATTCTGCCGTTCCTCGCGATCTTCGTAGCCGCCTGCTCGGACGGCATGACGACGACCGATCCGCAGTCCGATTTCACGGAGACCGTTCACGGCGTCTATGTGATCGTCACGATCCTGGCCGCCATCGTCTTCGTCGGCGTGCTGGCGTTGGTCCTGATCTTCGCCATCGCTTTCCGCGAGCGACCGGGGCGTGAGGCACGCCAATTCCACGGCAGCACACGCCTGGAGATCGTCTGGACGATCATCCCCGTGGCGATCGTCGCGATCATCGCCGTCCCGACGTTCTTCGCGATCGCCGACACCACCGACCCGCCCCCCGACAACGCGATCATGATCGAGGTGACCGGCCACCAGTGGTGGTTCGAGTTCAACTACGCGGGCGAAGACCTGATCACCGCGAACGAGATCCACATCCCGACCGGGCAGCCCGTCGCCTTCCAGCTGGAGTCGGACGACGTGATCCATTCCTTCTGGGTTCCGCAGCTCGTTGGCAAGGTCGACCTGGTCCCGGGTCACACCAACGACGTCTGGTTCACGGCAAACGACGACGCAGCCCGCAGCGAGGCCTACCTCGGCCAGTGCGCCGAGTTCTGCGGCCTCTCGCACGCGAACATGCGCTTCCGCGTGTTCGTCGACACGCCCGACGACTACCGTGCCTGGATCGCGGCCCAGAAGGCCGACCGCACGGCACCCTCGACCGACGCACTGATCGGGGGAGAAGAGCTCTTCCTCGCCGGCGCGTGCATCGGCTGTCACACCGTCAACGGCACCGCCGCCGCCGGACGCATTGGCCCCGACCTCTCGCACTTCGGCGGTCGCGAGACCCTCGCTGCCGGGATGATGGAGAACAGCCGCGAAAACCTGATCGCCTGGATCTCGAATCCTGAGAGCGAAAAGCCCGGCGTCGTCTTGATGCCCGCCTTCGAGAACCAGATGACGCCGGAGCAGATTGAGTCCGTCGCGGACTACCTGCTCAGCCTGCAATAGAGCCGCGGAGGCATCGCGACATGGCAACTGCTGCTGAAACCATCGCTCTCCCCGCTGAGTCAGATTCCGATTCCGGCATCTGGTCATGGATCACGACCGTCGACCACAAGCGCATCGGCACGCTGTACGCGATTACGGGATTCATCTTCTTCCTCGTCGGCGGCTTCGAGGCGCTGCTGATCCGCGCCCAGCTCGCGGTGCCGAACGGCACGGTGATCGATGCCTCGCTCTTCAACCAGCTCTTCGGCGTGCACGCGCTGACGATGATCTTCCTCGCCGTGATGCCCATGGGCGCCGGCTTCTTCAACTACATGATCCCGCTGATGATCGGCGCACGTGACGTCGCCTTCCCGCGGCTGAACGCGCTCTCCTACTGGATCTTCCTCTTCGGCGCCCTGCTGCTCTCCAGCAGCTTCCTCTTCGGCGGCGCACCGGATTCCGGCTGGTTCGCCTACGCCCCGCTCACCTCAGAACAGTTCTCGCCGGGACACAATATGGACTTCTACGTGCTGGGCATTCTGATGCTCGGTGTCTCGTCGATGGCCGCGGCGCTGAACTTCGCGGTCACGATCATCAACATGCGCGCGCCCGGCATGACGATGATGCGGTTACCGGTCTTCGTCTGGATGACGCTCGTCATCTCGTTCCTGCTGATCCTCGCGCTACCGCCGCTGACCGTGGCGCTGCTGCAACTGCTCTTCGACCGCCACTACACGACGCACTTCCTCGACCCGAACGGTGGCGGCGACCCGCTGCTCTGGCAGCATCTCTTCTGGACGTTCGGTCACCCGGAGGTCTACGTCCTGATCCTGCCGGCGATGGGCATCGTCTCGGAGACGCTCCCGGTCTTCTCGAAGAAGCCGCTCTTCGGCTACCGCGCAATCGTCTTCAGCGGGATGGCGATTGGGTTCCTCGGCTGGGCCGTCTGGGCGCACCACATGTACACGACCGGGCTCGGCCCAGTGCAGCGATCGATCTTCGCGGGCACGACGATGACGATCGGCATCCCGACCGGCATCAAGATCTTCAACTGGCTGGCGACGATGTACGGCGGCAGCATCCGCTTCACGACATCGATGTACTTCGCCGTCGCGTTCCTTGCGACGTTCACCATCGGTGGCATCTCCGGCGTGATGCACGCCTCGCCCCCGATCGACACTCAGCAGCAGGACACCTACTGGATCGTCGCGCACATCCACTACGTGCTGATGGGCGGCGCGGTGATGGGCATCTTCTCCGGCATCTACTACTGGTTCCCGAAGATGACCGGCCGCTTCCTCGATGAGGGTCTGGGCAAGCTGCACTTCTGGCTCTTCTTCATCGGCATCAACATGACGTTCTTCCCGATGCACTTCCTCGGCACCGCCGGGATGCCGCGACGCATCTACACCTACGACTCCGGCCTCGGCTGGGACTTCTGGAACATGTTCGCGACGATCGGTTCGCTCGTGATCACGGTCGCGCTGCTGGTCTTCATCCTCAACTTCTTCCGCTCGATGCGGACGGAGCAGAACGCGCCGAACAACCCGTGGGACGCGCCGGGGCTGGAGTGGGCCACCACGTCGCCGCCGCCGGAGCACGATTTCGACGTGATCCCAGAGGTGCGAGACCGCGACCCGCTCTGGTACGACCGCGACAACGGCCACACTCCCGCCGAACCGGTGTCGGGCACGCACATTCACCTGCCGCCGCCCTCGTACTACCCGATCCTGATGGCGCTCGGCACCCTGCTGCTCGCCGTCGGACCGATGACACATCTGGCGATCACCGCGCTCGGCATCCCGGTGATCATCTATTCGATCTGGGGCTGGGCCCTCGAGCCCACGGACTAGGAAGGGAGCGAAACGATGGCTGCAGCCGCGCAGATAGAACACCACGCCAGTTCGACTGGCACCGATAACCGGAAGCTCCTGATGTGGATCTTCCTCGGCTCTGAATGCCTCTTCTTCGGCTCCCTGCTGGCGACGTACCTGATTTTCAAGGGCGAGCCAACGACGGCGACGAACGATCACGGCCTGCTGATGATCCCGGCGAACATCCTCGATATCCCGATCACGTCGCAGAGCACCTTCGTCCTGCTGATGAGCTCGCTGACGATGGTGCTTGCCGTGTACGGCGCGCAGACGAACCGCCTGAAGATGATGAAGCTCTGGCTGCTCGCGACGATGCTGCTCGGCCTCGTCTTCCTCGGCTACCAGGTCTTCGAATTCACCACCTTCGGGAACGAGGGTCTGAACCTGAGCACAAACCAGTTCGGGGCGTCGTTCTTCATGCTGACGGGCTTCCACGGCGCGCACGTCGGCATCGGCGTGCTCTACCTCGGGTCGCTGCTGCTCGCGTCATTCCGGCGCAGCGGGCTGGGACCGGAAGCCGGCGTCCATGTGGAACTTGCCGGCCTCTACTGGCACTTCGTTGACATCGTCTGGATCGTGCTCTTCACGGTCATCTACCTGATCCCTGCATAGCCCCGGAGCGACCGATGGCCTCTGAAGCTGAACACCACGAAGAACACCACGGACTGCAGCCGATGCAGTACGTCAAGATCGGCGTGCTGCTCACGGCGATCACGGTGCTGGAACTCGCCGTCTCCTACTGGGATGCCGTCAGCGACCTGCTGATCCCGATCCTGTTCGTGCTCTCGGGCATCAAGTTCGCGATCGTTGTCGCGTTCTTCATGCACCTGAAGTTCGACAGCCCGCTCTTCACGCGGCTCTTCCTGCTGTCGTTCCTGCTCGGGGCCGCGGTGCTGACGATGGTGACGGCGCTCTTCTGGAGCGACATCACGCTCACGAACTGACCATATCGCGCAGCACACTCGGAAGGCCCGCCTCGGCGGGTCTTTTGCTGCCCGCTTACGCCTCCTCGGCAGCCGCGAGCGCGCGTGCTGCTTCCTCTTCGCGGCGCGTCTCCTCCTCGGACCGGTTGGCCCAGATGAAGAAGATGATGCCGATGCCGGCCAGGTGCATCATCTGGCTCGGCGCCCACATCAGCATGCCGCCGAGCGCCTGGTCGGTGAGCAGGCTCATGTCGATAATCCGCTCCACCTCCGCGTAGACGTCGTAGAGCGGCTCATCGCCGAACGCGAGCAGCGCGGCGAGGAAGTGCTTCGGCGTGCTGCCGACGAGCAGGTAGACCATGCGCAGCGGGTACGACATGCGCGCCCGCAGCGGCATCGGGTCGATCACGTTCCACCAGAAGAGCAGCGCCGCGAGGATGAACGAGCCGTGCTGTAGCGCGTGGATCCACTCGTTGCGCAGCGCGGCGTCGTACCAGCCCGGCGCGAGGTGCCATGCATACATCAGCACCGTCAGCACGATCACGGCGACGAGCGGGTGCGTCACGAAGCGGAAGATCGCCCGCACGAGGCCTTGCCCGACGACACGACGTACGACGCCCATACGCAGCCAGCGAGGCATCCCGAGCAGGCTCGGCGTCGTTGGCGCGCCAAGCAGGATCAGCGGAAGAGCCACCATCATCAGCACCTCGTGCTGCACCATGTGGAACGTGAAATGGTGCGCCGAGAGATAGTCGAGCGGCGACTCAAGCGCCAGCACAAGGATCAGCAGGCCGCTGAAGTACGAGGTCGTCCGCCAGCGCGAGTGGAGGCGGCTGCGATCTCTCCAGCGCGAGAGACCATCGAGGTAGAAAAGCGCCGCGATCGCGACCGGGATCAGGACCGTGAGGTCGAAACTCCACGCCTGCCACCAGACATCGACCGCCTCCGGATCACCGTGCGCCGGCGCGGATTCGGTCAGCAGCCGAAGAACGGGACTCGCGGTCATCGATGCTCGCTCACTCGCGGCTCAAGTGTGCGCTGCACCTCGCTGGCGCGCATCCTGCGCGCCGCAGACGGGCCAACAGCGGCACGTTGACTGCTCTCGACCGTCTCTCGTACGATCACGTACAGACTTTGCGTACTGAGTACACAAAGCATTGGATGGCATCACGGAGGGGCGCATGCAACCGCTGCGGGTCGCGCTGGCGCAGATCAACACCACGATCGGTGACCTCAATGGCAACAGCGAGCTGATCCTCGACGCCGCGCGCCGAGCGACAGACGCGGGCGCGGACCTCGTCGCCTTCCCCGAGCTCGCGATCACGGGCTACCCACCCGAGGATCTGCTGATCCGCGCCGCCTTCATCGACGATGCCGAGCGCGCCCTCGATGATCTCGCGAGCGCCGCAGCCGGCCTGCCGCCACTGATCGTCGGCTCGATTCACTTCGATCGCCACCTCTACAACAGCGCGGCGGTGCTCCACGGCGGCGAGATCGTGGGGCGCTACCACAAGCACGAACTGCCGAACTACGGCGTCTTCGACGAGGTCCGCTACTTCCAGCCCGGCACCGAGGCGACCACCTTCCGCATCGGCGGCACGACCGTCGGCGTCACAATCTGCGAGGACATCTGGTTCCCCGGCGGCCCGATGCGTGAGCAGGCGCTCGCGGGCGCGCAGTTGATCGTCAACATCAACGCCTCGCCCTACCACCTCGGCAAGACCACCCAGCGCGAGCGCATGATCGCCACGCGCGCCACCGACAACGCCGTGGCCGTGGCCTATGTGAACCAGGTCGGTGGCCAGGACGAACTGGTCTTCGACGGCCACTCCGTCATCTTCGACCCGGCCGGCGAGCCGATCGCGCGCGGGGCATCGATGGCCGAAGACCTCGTGATCTCCGACGTACCACTCGAACAGGTCGTGCAGACGCAGCTTCATGACCCGCGCGTGCGGCGCAACCGCACCGTAGCGCACGAGGTCGCACCGATCGACGTCACTGATGCCGTCGATGAGCCGCGTACGCCGCTACCGGTCAGCGACGAGACGCCGCTCACCGGCCACGCCGAGACCTACGAAGCGCTGGTGCTCGGCACCCGCGACTACATCCGCAAGACGGGCTTCGAGAGCGCCTTCGTCGCCGTCTCGGGCGGCATCGACTCTGCGATCGTCGCGGCGATCGCCGTCGACGCGCTCGGGCCGGACCAGGTGACCGCGATCTCGTTGCCCTCGCGGTACTCCTCGGAAGGCTCGATTGCGGACGCGGTGGACCTCGCGGAGCGGCTCGGCATGCGTCTCGTCACGTTCCCGATCGAAGCCGCACACCAGGCCGCCATCGAGACGCTCGAGCGCGAGTTCGATGGCCGCGACGCCGGGACGGCGGAGGAGAACCTGCAGTCTCGCCTGCGTGGCCTGATGACGATGGCGATGTCCAACAGCGAGCCGCGCTCAATGGTGCTGACGACCGGCAACAAGTCGGAATACGCGTGCGGCTACGCCACGCTCTACGGCGATATGGCGGGCGGGTTCGCGGTGATCAAGGACGTGCCGAAGACGCTCGTCTACGAGCTGGCGCGCTATCGCAACACGGTCAGCGCGGTGATCCCCCAGCAGAGCATCGAAAAGCCGCCGTCCGCCGAACTGCGCCCCGACCAGCTCGACACCGACTCGCTGCCCGAATACGACGTGCTCGACCCGATCCTCGAGGCCTACGTCGAGAACGACTTGCCCGCCGATGCAATCGTTGAGCTGGGCTTCGAGGCGGAGACGGTGCACCGCATCATCGACCTGGTGAATCGCAACGAGTACAAGCGGCGGCAGTCGCCGCCCGGCGTGAAGATCAGCACGCGCAACTTCGGCCGCGATCGACGTTTGCCGCTCGCCAGCCGCTATCGCGGCTACTGAGCCGAGCCCTCGCGCCTCCGCCGCAGCTAACCACCCTCGGCGTCCGCGCCGCCGTCAGAAGCATCGCCGTCTTGCGCCGCGCTCTCGTCGATCAGGTTCGACATGCGCTGGCCGAGCGCCACGCTGAAGGTGTCGGCGGCGGTCTTCTGGATCCACGTCTCGAAGGCCTCGCGGACCGGCGCGTAGGCAGTCTCGATCTCGTCCTGCAGCGCCTGATTGTCACCTGCCGCCATGCGGGCACCCGAGATCTTCGCGAGCAGCGCCTCCAGCTTCGGTTGCAGCGCCTCGTAGAGGTCGTGAAACTGCTCGTCGCCTTCCGCGTGCCCGCGGTCCTTCATGATTTCGAGCGACCCCATCACCCACGCGACGGTGCCCAGCACCGTCCCGACCTCCTCGCCGTCGAAGCGCAGCGCGAGGTGGCGACCGTCCGACGACGTCACTGGCCCAGCCCGCCCTCGTACGCGACGGTCTCCGCCAGCAGCAGCGCCCCGACCAGCGCGCCGCGCTCACCAAGGGCGGCCGGGACGACCTGTGGTCCGGGTGCGATCTCTTCGACGACCCGCTGTACCAGCGGCACCAGCCGCGCGAGTTCGTCGTCGGGGGCGTCGAGCACCACGACCTCGGGGTCGAGCAGCGCGGTCGCGTCCGCGATCACGCCGACCGCCGTCTCGATCGCGTCGGCTGCATCATGCAGCGCTGGCGCTGCCGGAAGTGCGCCCGCGAATCCATGCGCGCCGCGCACCGGCCGCCCGCCGGCGAAGACCGCCGCCGAGGGCTCACCACGCAGCGAGATGTAGAGCGCGTCGCTCGCCCCGCCCGCGGCACCCTGCCAGCGCTCGCCGGTCAGCGCCGCGACCGTGCGGCTCTCCGCGACGATCGGCGCGTCGATGTGACGGCGCAGCGCTTCGACGACCGCGAGGCCGTCCCACTGCGGCTGCCCGGTGCTGCGTACGAGCGTGCCGCTGATCGCGTCGATCGTGCCGGGGGCGGCGATGCCGATGCCGATCGCGGAACGGCGTGCACCATCCTGCGCGAAGAGCGTCGCGATGCGACCGCCTACCTCCCACGACCACGCGTCCTCATCGGCCAGCTCCGGCAGCGGCCATTCCTCGCGCTGCAGCGCCTGCTCGCCGCCCTGCTCGGCGATCAGCAGACGCAGCGTGTCCGCGGTGAAGTCGATCGCGACGAATACTGGCTCTGCGGCCATCAGGCGGTCCGTTCCGTCGGCTCAGCCTCGCTCGCAGCTTCGATCTTACGCAACGCGGCGGCGATGTCGCCCACGTCCGAGGGATGCTCGACCCCCGCCAGCGGGATCGCGATCAGCTCCTCGGGCAGTTTTGCGGTCGTCGCGAAGTCACGGTCGGTCAGCCGCGCGTCCTCGTCGCCGAGCGACTGACGGATACGCGGGTCGCGATGCAACGAAGGCCCCAGCACCTGCTCACAGGGGATGCCCTCCGCCTGCAACGCCGCGACGGTCTCCGCGATGGAGCGATGCCACAGCATCGAACGCAGGCGGACCACATAGGAGTCGTAGCCATGCCGGATCCAGCGCCCGTGGCTCATCTTCTGCACACCCTTGATCCCGCGTAGCTGCTCCGTGAGCTGCCATGCCGCCTCGCGGCGCACTTGCAGCGAATGATCGGACTGTCGCAGCTCCGAGACCGCCACGGCGAACGCTTGCGGATCGAGCGCGCTCGCCTGCGCATCCCGGGCGGCCCGCACCTCGTCGGCCACGGCCTCACCGACGAGCACGACACCGCCAGTCGCGCCGCCGCCGGTCAGGATGTGACCGTCGCCGAAGCCCATTGCCGCCGCATGACCGAGCCCGCCGACGGGATTTCCGGCGAACGACGCGCCGAGCGACTCGCTCATGTCCTCGATGATCGCCAGGCTCTCGTTCTCGGTCAGTCGCACGATGTCGGTCATCGTCGTCGCGTGCCCGAAGGCGTGCGTGACGATCACGCCCTTCGTCGCCTCCGACTTCGCCCGCGCGAAGCCGCGCGCCGAGAGGTTCACGGCTTCCGGGTCAACATCGCCGGGCACCGCCGTCAGGCCCGCCGCGATCACCGCCTCGGCGGCAGTCTCGCCGCGCAGCGTCGGCACCACGATCTCGCCCTCGCTGATGCGCACGGCCGCGAGCGCGAGCGCCAGTGCATCAAGCCGGCCGCCGCAGGCGATCGCGATGCGCTGGCCACCGTAGGCGGCGGTCAGCTCCGCCTCGAAGGCCTCGATGGGGGCGGCATCGTCGGCTGCAGCGGGCGCGACGTACTGCGGGTACGGAGTGTCGCGCACGGGCGAGCCACCATCGATCGCGAGCGCGTCACTCATCGGGCTTGTCTCATTCGAATCAGCATGGGCGCGAGCGTACGAGACCCGAACGCGCTCGCGCAAAACGCAGCCGGTGCTGCGGTGTGGCAAGGTGACGGGATGAACGGACAAATCGACTCGATCGCCGTGATCGGCGCCGGCCGCCTCGGCAGTTCGCTCGCCGTGGCGCTCGATGCGGCGGCCTACCCGACACACGCGATCGCCAGCCGCGATCCGGCGTCGGCGGAGGCGCTCGCGGGCCGGCTCGGCGACTGGGCGAACGCGATGACGTCCGCCGAGGCAGTCGAGGCGAGTGACCTCGTCTTCCTCACTGTTCCGGACGCGGAGATCGCGCCGCTGGTCGCCTCCCTGTCGTGGCGGAAGGGCCAAGCGGTCGTGCATTGCAGCGGCGCGCTCGGCCTCGACGTGCTCGCACCCGCCACCGAGGCAGGCGCGATCGCCGGCTGCTTCCACCCGCTGCAGACGTTCCCCTCGCGCGATGGTGAGTCGTGGCGGTTCGAAGATGTCGCCTGCGGCATCGAGGGTGCCGACCCGCTCGGTGCGGCGCTGGAGCTGCTCGCGGGCGACCTCGGGGCCAGCGTCGTGCGGCTGGAGGGTGTCGACCGCGGCCTCTACCACGCCGCGGCGGTCTTCAGCAGCAACTACACGGTCGCCGTCGCTGCCGCCGCGCAGCGTGCGTGGACGCTCGCCGGTCTGCCGACGGAGCAGGCGCAGTCCGCGCTCTCGCCGCTCCAGCTCGCCGCCTCACGCAACGTCGCGGGCAACGATCTCGTCGATGCGCTCACCGGCCCGATCGCACGCGGCGACATCGCCACCGTCGAACGGCAGCTCAGCGCCCTCGATGCACTCGACGCCGGCGCGGACGCTGGTGCCGAGCTGGGCCGGCTCTACCGACAGCTCGGCAGCGAACTGCTTAGGCTTGAGCTCGGCCATGCGCCCGACGTGCTGGAACGTCTGCGCTCGCTGCTCGGCGCTTCATGAAGCCGGACGCGTCGTGAGACTCCAGCTCGGTGAGCACGTGATCGACTGCACCAACCGCGCCGCGATCATGGGCATCCTCAACGTCTCCGACGACTCGCCGGTCGCCGCCGCGATCGTCGATGCGTCAGCCGCACGCGATCGCGGTATCGAGCTGCAGCGGCAGGGCGCGGAGATCATCGATGTCGGCGCGCACTCGACGGCAGCGGGCGCGCGTGAGCTCAGCGCGCAGGAGGAGATTGAGCGCGTCTGCCCGGTGATCGAGGCGTTGAGCGCGGCGGGCATCGCCACCTCCATCGACACGTGGAGCGCCGAGGTCGCGCGTGCCGCCGCCGAATCTGGCGTGAACCTGCTGAACGACGTCACCGGCTTCGCCGACCCCGCGATGGCGGCGGTCGCCGTCGATCACCAGTTACCCGCCGTCGTGATGCACATGCGCGGCGACCCGAAGCGCAACGCCGAGGTCGATCAGCACTACGACGACATCGCGACCGAGGTGCGCGCCTACCTGATCGACCGCGCCTCGGCGCTTGAGGCGACGGGCAGCGGCCAGGTCTGGCTCGACCCCGGTTTCGCGTTCGCGAAGTCGGCGCAGGACAACGTGCGCCTGCTCGATGGCCTGCCGGCGCTCGTGGCGACCGGCTACCCGGTGCTCGTCTCGGCCTCGCGCAAAGGCTTCCTCGGCGAGCTGCTCGGGCGCGGCGACGACCAGCAGGCTGCCGGCATCCTCGAAGCCACAGTCGCCTTCAATGTGCTCGCCGCCCGGCATGGCGCGCACGTCGTGCGTGTGCATGACGTCGAAGTCATCGCCGACGCGCTCAAGGTCGAAGGCGCGATTCGCGCGACGCTCGACGGCCAGCCAGACCGCCGCTAACTGCCGCCGCCCGCGACGATGTCGGCCGCCGCCGCATCCGCTCTCGCTCGCTCCTCGGAGATCTCGAGCGACTGGAACGCGTCCCGATAGATCATCGTGGAGATCACGTAGCAGCCCGCCATGATCAGGAACGGCGTCGTGAAGTCACCGCTGTCGAGCAGTCGCGACCCGATCCAGATCGCGATCGCGCTCATCGCGCCGCCGACGGCGATCTCGATGCCAGTGTTCGTCGCACGCTCTCGCGCGTCGAGCACCTCCATGTTGAAGGCATCATCGAGCGGGCCGCTCATGCGGAAGATCGTGGTCCGTCCGACGTAGGAGGCACCGACCAGAAGGATCACGAGCTGCCCCTCGCCCATCCAGAGCGGCAGCACGCCCATGCCGATCACAAACGGCACGGCGAGCAGCCGGGTCGCGACGATCGCATCGACCTTCAGCATGCGTGATGCGAGCAGCGGAACCAGCAACGTCGCCGCTGCAAGACCCAGCTCGCCGGCGGCGAACATGAAGCTGAGCCCCGTCTCCTCGATATGCAGATGGCCCTCGTGGAACGCGACCGCGAAGAGCGGCCCGACCGCGCCATAGCCGAAGGAGACGATCCCGCTGGTGAGCACGAAGAACGCAATGCGCCGCCGATGCGTGACACCCGCCATCAATCGGCCCGGACGCCACTGCGCGACACGCGACTGCCCGGTATCCGGTGGGCTCACCCGCGCGAGGTCCTCGTCGGGGCGCTCTTCCGCCTCGAAGGTACGCAGCATGAACGCCGGGATCAGCGAGAGGAACCAGAGCGCGAGCCCCGCATAGGTGGCGATGCGGTAAGCGTCGACCTTGCCGACGGAATCGATCAGCAGTGCGGGAATCAGCCCTGCAAGCAGCGCCCCGGTCATCGCCGAGAACGTGCGCAGACTGCCGGCGACCGCGAAGAGGTGCACGCGCTCCTCGCGCTTGCTGTTCTCCGCCATGAAGGCGGGCTCGGCGGTGTGGTGCAGGTTTCCGAAGAACGCGCCGAACGCCGGGACGGCGAGCAACATCGCTTCGCTACGGGTGCTGATCTGCACCAGCCCGAGGATCGCGCCCATGCCATCGCCGAGGATGAACGAGGTCTTCCGCCCCCAGCGGTCGGAGGCCAGTCCGGCGGGCACGGCCGTCGCCGCACGCGCAATCCCCTGCACCACAAGACGCAGGCCGATGAACTTGATATCGAACCCGATCGCCAGCAGATACAGATTGAACAGGATCTCCCACGACCCGTGGATCATGTCCATGCCGATCACGTGCAGGACGTAGAGATTCGCGTTGCGGCTGAACTGCCGCGTCTTCGACAGATACTCGTCGAGGAATGCGCGCACCGCGCCACCGGCTGTTCGATCGGTCGATTGCATCGCATCACTTTCGTTGTGTTGCGCCAAGATAGAACTTCAAGCGCACTTCAAGTCAAGCCTGTAACCTGACGGCCATGACAACCATGGCGCTCACCGATCACCTCACCGTCGGCGAACTCGCTCAGCGTGCGGGCGTCGCCACCTCCACGCTGCGCTTCTACGAGTCGAAGGGCCTGATCGGGGCGCAGCGCACGGAGGGCAACCAGCGCCGCTTCCCGCGCGCCACGCTTCGTCGCGTCGCCGTGATCCGCGCGGCGCAGACGATCGGGCTCTCGCTCGACGAGATTCAGCAGTCGCTGGCCACGCTGCCCGACGAGCGCACTCCGACCGCCCGCGACTGGACCCGGCTCTCGCGCTCGTGGCGCGGTCAACTCGACGACCGCATCGCAGAACTCGAGCAGCTCCGCGACAGCCTCGCGAGCTGTATCGGCTGCGGCTGCCTCTCGCTGACCGGTTGCGCGCTCTTCAACAGCGGTGACCGCATCGCGGAACGCGGTGCGGGCGCCCGCTTCCTGCTCGGCGATCGTCCGGGCACCGGAACCGACGACGACGACGACGAGTAGCGCGACAGCGGGCGTGCTCGCCGCTATTCTCCGCGCATGAACATCCTGATCCGCACCGGCCTCACCCTGCCCTCGATCTCCGACGAGCAGGTCGCGCAGATCCAGGCGGCAGCTGGCGCGGACGCGCAGCTCACGGTCACCACGACCGCCGAGGAGGCACTCGCGGCCGCCGCTGACATCGAGGCGATGATCGGCCAGATCACGCCGGAGATCTTCGCCGCGGCCCCGAAGCTGCGCTGGGTACACGCGATCGCGTCCGGCGTCGACCACTACCTCTTCCCCGAGTTCAAGGCGAGCGACGCCGTCCTGACCGGCGAGAAGGGACTGGTCGGCAGCCACCTCGCTGATCACGCCTTCGCGCTGCTGCTCTCGCTGACGCGCGGGCTGGCGAAGGCGACGCGGCTGGGCGATGACGTCTGGGATCACCGCATGGAGTTCCGCCGCGACAACATCGAGCTGGAGGGCCTGACGATGGGCATCGTCGGCTTCGGTGGCACGGGTCGCGCGATCGCGAAGCGGGCCGCCGCCTTCGGCATGGACTGCATCGCCGTTGATCGCGACGAGGTGACAACGACGCCCGAGATCTCCGAGGTGCGGCCGATGACCGCCTTCCACGAGCTGCTCGAAGCCTCCGATGTGGTCGCCGTCTGCTGCCCGCTCACGGACGAGACGCTCGACCTCTTCGACGACGAGGCGTTCTCCCACATGAAGCCGACGAGCATCATTGTCAACGTCACGCGCGGCCCGATCATCAACGGCGACGCGCTGGCAACGGCGATCCGCAGCGAGCAGATCTCAGGAGCCGGTCTGGATGTGCAGCCGGAGGAGCCGCTACCGCGCGATCACGCCTTCTGGGGTCTCGACCGCATCGTCATGACGCCGCATATCGCGGGCGCGAGCCAACTCCGCGCACAGCGCAACATCGACCGCTTCTGCGACAACCTCGGCCGGCTACAGCGTGGCGAAGCGCTCGATGGTCTGATCGACAAGGAACTCGGCTTCTAGCGGCCTCGCTAGTGCCCCCTGAACTGCGGCGTGCGCTTCTCCATGAAGGCGTGCCGGCCCTCGATGTAGTCCTCACTGGCGAAGCACTCCTCGATCAGCCGGTCGACGAGCGCGCGGTCGCGCGTGGCCTCGTCGTTCAGCGCCTGGCCGATGGAGACGCGCACCGACTTCAGGGTCAGTGGCGCGTTCTCGGCGATCGTGCCCGCCAGCTCGCGCACGGTTGATTCCAGCTCTTCCGCTGGCACGACACGGTTCACCAGTCCCATCCGCATCGCGTCGGCGGCGTCGAAACGTCCGCCGGTGATCAGGATCTCGCGCGCGTGCGCCGCACCGACGAGGTTGACGAGATGGTCGACGCTCTCGAACGAGTAGCCGAGGCCGAGCCGCGCTGCCGGCACGCCGAAGGTCGAGTTGTCCGACGCGATGCGCAGGTCGGCGCGCATCGCCGTCAGCAGCCCGCCACCCATCGCGAAACCCTCGATCATCGCGATCAACGGCTTGCCGAGCTTCGCGTAGGCCGCTCCCGCCCGCGCACCGATCGCGTCGTACTCCGCGATCGCCTCCGGCGACGAGCGGCGCTCCTCGAACTCGGAGATGTCGGCACCTGAGACGAAGGCCTTACCGCCCACGCCATGCATCACGACCACGCGCACGTCATCGTCGGCGGCGAACGCGCCGAGGATCTCCGGCACCGCCTCCTGCATCTCCAGCTTCATCGCGTTGCGCTGCTCCGGGTTGTTGAACGTCATCCAGCCGATGCCGCCCTCCGTGCGCGCGAGCATCCGGTCGGTCTTCAGTTCCATCAGTGCTGCCTGCCCTTGCCCTCGTCCGGTCTCTCGTGAACTCGTCCTGTACGGTGCCGTCCTAGATGGCGCCCTGCTCGCGCAGTGCTGCGATGCCATCGGCGTCGTAGCCGAGACCGGCGAGGATCTCGTCGGTGTGCTGCCCGATCTCGGGCGTCGGCTGTGTCACGTGGTCCGGCGAGGGCGTACGGGTGAGGTTCACCGCCTGCCCGACGACATGCGTCGCGCCGAGCGCCGGGCTCTCCATCGGGAGCGCGATGCCGAGATGCTGCACCTGCTCGTCGGCGAACGTCTCCTCGATGTTGTTGATCGGGCCGCATGGCACACCGGCCTCGTTCAGATCGTCGATCCAGTCGCTGCTCGTGCGCGTGACCGTCACCGCCTCGATTGCCTCGTGCAGCGCGTCGCGATTCTTCGAGCGCTGCCCCGCGCCGACGTAATCCGGGTTCTCCGCGATCTCTGGCGTACCGAGCACGCCACAGAGCCGCCCGAACATCACACCGCCCGATGCGGCGATGTTGAAGTAGCCGTCCGACGACTTGTAGACGCCGGTCGGGATCGCCGTCGGATGGTTGTTGCCGGCCTGCGGTGCGATCTCGTTCGCGATCAGCCAGCGCGCCGCCTGGAAGTCGAGCATCATGATCTGCGATTCCAGCAGCGAGGTGTGGACCCACTGCCCCTCGCCGGATCGCTCGCGCTCGTAGAGCGCGATCATGATCCCCTTCGCCATCTGCAGGCCCGTTGTCAGGTCCGCGATCGCCGTGCCGACGCGCATCGGCCCCTGTCCCGGCTCGCCCGTCACGGACATCAGGCCGCCCATGCCCTGCGCGATCTGATCGACGCCGGGACGAGAGACATACGGCCCGTCCTGGCCGAAGCCCGAGATCGAGCCATAGATGATGCGCGGGTTCACGGCCTTCACGGCCTCATAATCGATGCCGAGGCGATGCTTCACGTCCGGCCGGTAGTTCTCGATCACGATGTCGGCGGTCTCGACGAGCTTGAAGAAGATCGCCCGACCCTCGTCCGCCTTCAGATTCAGCGTGATGCTGCGCTTGTTGCGCTGGATGTTCTGGAAATCGGGCCCGTGGCGGGCGCCGCCGGCGGCCTCCGGGGCGTCCGGGTTCTCCGGTGCCTCGATCTTGATCACGTCCGCGCCCCAGTCGCCAAACTGGCGGACCGCGGTCGGGCCGGCGCGCACGCGCGTCAGGTCGAGCACGATCAGATCGTCGAAGGGCAGGCTTCCGCTTTCGGCCATGGGTCGCTCCTCAGCTCGCGCCACCCGACCGCGAATCGCGCGGGCAGCCCGGCGATGATAGCCGCTCCCACACCGCGCCGGGTCGCCCGGGTCGCCCCGTCATGCGGCAGATGCGACGATGCGCCAGCATCGACGGAGGCGTCCTGAGCGCGAATCTACCCGACGAGTCTGCGGCGGCAGACGTCCGCCCGTGGGCGGCATTCGAGTTTCGCGACTACCGTCTGCTCTGGCTCGCCTCGCTCGGCTCGTTCAGCACGCGCCAGCTCCGCATCCTCGTCACCGGCGTCTGGCTCTTCGAGGAGACCGGCTCCGCCGAACAGGTCGGGCTGCTCGGCGGCGTCCAGCTACTGATGCAGCTCCCCTCGCTGCTCTACGGCGGCACGCTTGCCGACCGCGTCGACCGCAAGCGGCTGATGGCGGGGATGGAGGCGATCACCTTCGTCATGGTCACGGGGCTCGCGCTGCTCGCGCTCGGCGGTCAGCTCCGGCCGCTGCATATCTACCTCGCGACCGCAGTCACCGCCGTCAGCGCCGTGCTCGGCCAGCCCGCGCGCGTGGCGCTGACGCCGATGGTCGTGCCGCGGACGCACATCCTGCAGGCCGTGACCACGAACAACGTGATGCAGCAGGTCGCCGCCGTGATCGCGCCCCTGCTCTTCGCGCTCGTCGCCGCCACGCTCGGCCTCACCGCCGCCTTCGTCGCCACGGCGATCGTCGGCGGTCCGAGCGTGCTGCTGCCGCTGATGATCCGCACGAACGGCCGGCCCGAGACGACGGGCGAGCGACGCTCGATGATGCGCGAGACGTGGGAGGGGCTGCGCTTCGTGCGCGGGCACGCCCTGCTGCCCGGCATCTACGCGCTCGATGTCGGCGTCACCGTCGTCACCTTCTACCGCCAGATCCTGCCGGTGCTCGCGTTCCAGCTCTTCGGCGGGGGTGCGACGGCCGTCGGCATCCTCACCGCCTCGAACTCGGTTGGTGCGATCGCCGGCGGCATCCTCGTGCTCTTCCTCGCGCGCTACCCGGCGAAGGGCATGCTCGTGCTCTACGCGACGTTCATCTACGGCGCGCTGATCCTCGTCTTCGGCTTCAGCACCTCGCTGATCGCCGGCACGATCGTGATCGCCGGGCTCGGGGCCGCCGACGCCGTCACCGTGACCGTTCGCCAGGCGACGGTGCAACTGACGACGCCCGATCAGATGCTCGGGCGCGCCAGCAGCGTGCAGTCGGCGGCGGCACAGACAGCGAATAACGTCGGCACGCTCGAGGTCGGGCTGATGTCCGGCGCCATTGGCGCGCGCGCCACGATGCTCGTGGGCGGTGCGATCGCGCTCGCTGCCACGACCGCGATCTGGCGCGCGATCCCGGCGATCCGCGACTACCGTTACCCGTAGTCGAGGCCTGCAACCGATACGCTCGCTGTCATCGACGCTCGAAGCTCGCTAGACTCCGCACGATCGCAGCGCAGCATCAGGAGTACGCCCATGCCACTACCACTCGAAGGCTATCGAATCCTCGAGGTGACGATGTGGCAGCAGGGAACCGCCGCGACCGCGCAACTCGCCGACATGGGCGCGGAGGTGATCAAGATCGAGGCGTACTCGAACCCCGACCCCGGTCGCGGTCTCGGTGCGCTGGCACCCAACGACGCGCCCTTCAACGCCTACTTCGACACCCTCAACCGCGGCAAGAAGTCGATCACGCTCGAACTGCGCACCGAGCAGGGCATGGAGATCTTCTGGAAGCTGGCCGAAAGTTCCGATGTCTTCCACAACAACCTGCGCGGTGGCGCGATGGAGCGCCTCGGCATCACCTACGAGACGCTGACCGAGCGCAACCCGGACATCATCTACTCCTCAGCCAGCGGCTGGGGCCACCTCGGCCCTGAGCGCCACGTCGGAGCGATGGACACGCTGGCGCAGGCGCGCGGCGGCTTCATGTCGGTCACCGGCGAGGGGCCCGACAGCCAGCCTCAGCCCGCCGGATTCCCGCAGGCCGACCACGTGGGCGCCGTGATCTCGGGCTACGGCATCGCGCTCGCGCTGCTCGGCCGCGAGCGCTTCGGCGAGGGGCAGGAGGTCAACACCTCGCTCTACGGCTCGCAGATGTGCATCCAGACGTTTGGCATCACCGCCGCGATCTGGAACGGCGAGTCGCGCGGCCCGACCCGCCGCCAGGATCGCAGCCCAACGTGGACGCACTACGAGGCCGGCGACGGCAAGTGGTTCATGATCGGCGCGCTCCCCCCGGATAAGTGGTGGCCGCAGATCTGCGAAGTGATCGGCGCGCCGGAACTGGCGCAGGGCAAGTACGCGACGGCCGCCGATCGACTCCCGATCCACGCCGAGGTCGTCGAGCAGGTCGATGCGATATTCCAGACGAAGACGCGCGACGAATGGATGGAGCTCTTCCACGCGAACAACGTGCTCGCGCAGCCGGTGCTCGACTACATCGAGATCGGCCAGGATGAGCAGGCGTGGGCCAACGGCTACCTGGTGAACGTGAAGGACGACGAGGGACGCGACTGGCCGGTCGTCGGCTCCCCGGTCAACCTCTCCAAGACCCCTGCAAAGATCGAGAAGCTGGGACCGCAGTTCGGCGAGCACACCGAGGAGCTACTGCTCGGCGCCGGCTATTCGTGGGACGACATCTCCGCGTTCCGTGACGCGGGTGCCTTCGGCGAGCCCGCCTAGACCGTTCGCTACCGCTGATCGCTTCAGCCTCTGCCGGCGACACGCGCAAACCTGCGTCGTCTCGCCGCGCATTCGCAGCCCCTTCCGCCAGATCCGCGGGGCGCTGTTGAAACGTCCACGCCACGTCGAAGATCAGGGAGAACCCGTGGTTGATCAGGCGGCAGACCCCTGCCGCTCGCTTCGATCTACCCGCGAGATGGATGGAACGACCGATGAGCCGGAGTCTGCCCGCCAAGTTCCTCAGCGTGCTCGCCGTACCGCTGCTCGTCGCGCTTGCGACGTACGCATTCACGGCCAGCAACACCGTCCCCACGTCCGCCGCCGGTGAGGGTGCCAACACGATCAGTGGCTACACCGTGACCAACGTCGACTACACGCTGAATGCGTCAAACCCCGCCAACGTCGATAAGGTCGAATTCGACCTCGGTGCCGCGCCCCCGGCCTCGGCCGACGTGAAGGCGAAGCTCGTTGCCTCGGGATCGACCTGGTACGCCTGCACGATCAGCGCCAGCACCCACGCCACCTGCACCACCAGCGGAGCCACTGTCGCAACCGTGGATCAGCTCAGCGTGGTCGTCGCGGACTAGCGCCGCCCGCGCCAGTCGGCCGTAGCAAGAGCCCAACGAGGACCGGCCAGCGACAACAGAGACGGAACGAGCCGTGAAACGAACCAGGGTCAGGGTGATCGGCGCGACCGTACTGCTCACCACCGCCCTCTTCTGGTTCGCGTTCGCGCCCAACAGCTCTACGGCCCCGTCACCTACATCAGCATCGTCGGCGTCAGCATGGAGCCGGATCTGCAGCAGGGCGATCTGACGGTGCTCCGCGCGCGGGACGAATACCGCATAGGCGACGCCGTCGCCTACCACAACGCCGCCGTCGGCAAGGTCGTGCTGCATCGCGTCATCGATGTCACCGCAAACGGATTCGTGCTACGCGGCGACAACAACGCGTGGACTGACAGCTACGAACCGACCGCCGATGAGGTGATCGGCCGGCTCTGGATCACGCTCCCCGGATGGGGTGCCCGCCTGCGCTGGATCACCGACCCGCAGCACGCCGCGATCGTGAGTGCCGTGCTCGTCGCAATCACGATGGGCGGCGGATCGGCTGGCCTTGCCGCGCGACGTCACCGTCGAAAGCCCGTCACAGGCAGTCAGACCCCGGCCGGCGATCCGGCATTCGGCTCGCTGCTCGGACCGAACGGCCAGGCGCTACTCGGCTCGACCGTGCTGCTTGCGGCCGGTCTCGCCGCGCTCGCGATCGTCGGCTACCGCTCACCCACGACAACCGTCGCGCCACAATCGGTGCCGTACGAGCAGCACACCGCGTTCAGCTACGGCTCATCGGTCAGCGCCAGCGGCGTCTACGACGGCGCGGAGGCGCGCACCGGACAGCCGGTGTTCACCAGCGTCTCCACGCTCGTCGACATCGACTTCCAGTACGACTTCGCGACCGAGGCGGTGGCGAACATCGGCGGCGTGATCGCACTCGACGTCGAAGTCTCCGACATCCGCGGCTGGAGCCGCACGTTCGACCTCTCGCCGCCGGCGTCGTTCAGCGGCCCCACCGCGGGCGTGCGCGGGCAGCTCGATCTCGCTGCGGTGCAGGCGCTGATCGACGAGCTGGAGGCCGCCACCGGGCTGCGCCGGGACTCGTACGCGGTCACGGCGAGCGCCGCGATCGAGGTCAGCGGAACCGTCGCGGGAGCGTCGATCTCGGATCAGTTCCGCATCCCGCTCGAATTCCAGATGGACTCGATTCAGCTCTACTTCTCCCCGACCTCGGGCACCGTCGAGGAAGGCATCAGCAACGCGCTCACCGCGACGCGCAGCGCACGTGTCGATGTGATGACCACGCAGCCCGCCACCTACTCCGTACTCGGCCGCAGCTACCGCGTCACCGCCGTCCGCACCGCCGCGCTCGTCGGCTCGATGCTGGCGACGCTCGCAGCCGCAGCCATCGCGGCGCTGATGGTGCTGGCGCACCGTGGCAGCGAACCCGCGCGCATCCAGGCGCGCTACGGGCCGTTGCTCGTCGATGGCAGCGCCGACGCCGCTAGCGGCACGCGCGTCGTCGAACTCGGCACGATCGACGACCTCGTGCGCATCGCCGAGCGCGAGCAGCGGTTGATCGTGCATGCCGTGGTGGGACCGGTTCACAACTACGAGGTACGCGATGGCGAGACGCTCTACCGCTATCGCACCACGACCGGCACCAGCTTCAGCACGCGCCACCCGGCCGGCGAACCCGGCGACAAGCCTGCGAGCGAATCGCCTCCCGCAGCGCCTGCGGTGCCGGCAGCCGATGCCCCAGTCGCGGACGCACCGCGCCGAGACCGCCGCGTTGCCCACCAGGACCGCCGAGCCTCCGGGGAAGGCGACCGCCGCGTCTCCGGGACCGCCGATCGGCGGGGTGGTGCCGGCGATGAACACGCACCGGCATGACCCGACGGCGGTGGATTGGCGTCTCCCTGTCGGTGCTCTTCGTGGTCACGACGATCACGATCAACAGTGCGTTCACCGCCTCGAACAGCGTCGCTGTCAGCGGTGCCGGCCTCTTCGCGCAGAGCATCGACGCGAACGCCCTCAAGCCGGCGACGTGCGGCGGACTCAATCTCACCAGCATCGTCGCGGGCGACGGCGACCTCAGCGGGTCGAACTCGGGCGACCTGATAGTCGGCGGGCCCTCAGCACAGAGCATCAGTGGTGCCGGTGGCAACGACTGCATCCTCGGCGGTGCGGGCGATGACAACATCGACGGCGGCAACGGCAACGACGTCATCTTTGGCGCTGCCGGGGCGGACACGCTCACCGGCGGCAACGGCAACGACTCGCTTTACGGCGGAGACGGCGACGACAGCCTCGATGGTGGAAAACGCACCGATCTGTGCTTCGGTGAGTCCGGGACAGACTCGTTTGCCGGCTGTGAGACAGAATCGCCGTAAATTCAGTAGCGCCCGATCGCACGCTCGTCGACACGAACTGTCACGCGAATGTGATGGCCAACTTTCTGACGCGTCACTACCTTGAATCGTGCGCGGATACTCCACCGGAGTGCTGCAACACTCAATCAGGAGAAATTCGTGGCACTTTCAGAGCGCGTCCCCCACAACATCCCCACCCGACGCAGTGCGTCACCTGACGTTCCCGACTCGTCAGAGACGCTGGGGCACGTACTGGTCATCCACCCGAACGGCGAGGAGTCCCTGGCCGTGATGACCTTCCGGCCGCTCTCGCTTGGCAGCTCAGAGCAACTGGCCGATGTCGTGCTGGGCGATGAGGGCTTCCAGCCGATCCACGTGCGCATCACATCTGATCACATCAACGAATTCCGTGTTCACGGCCTCGCCGGTCCCTCGCTGAGGCCGCTCGCCACCAACGTTCCACAGCCCGACCAGTTCACGATCGTCAATGCCGGCGATGAGATTAACCTCCCCGGCCTCCACGGCGACTACAGAATTCGCTTCCTCGCCGCAGACGCCCTTGCAGACGTGGAGCCCTCAACCGGGGACTAGCCCCCGTCCCTTGCCCCGCACTTGACTTAGAACGTCTGTTCTAATTACTATCCCCGCACCTCTCGGCGGGGGTAATGATGTCAATTGCCTGCCTACTGGTTCCCTCTTTCGCGCTTGCCTGCGAGCTGGCAGAGCGCCCCGCGCTCCACGGACGGCCCACCGCGCTCGCCGACGTCGCAGGCATGCGGGTCGAGGACGCGACGCCCGAGGCGCAGCAGCGAGGTGTGCGGCCCGGGATGACGCTGCGCGAGGCGACCGCATTCTGCCCACCACTCACGGTGCTGGAGCCGCACCCCGCCCGTACCGCTCGCATGGCAGGCGCATTGGCCGATGCCATGGCATCGGTCAGTCCGCTGGTCGAAGAGGCGGAGCCGGGCACCGTCTTTGCAGACCTCGATGGGCTGCAGGGCCTCTACCTCGAACCGGCATCAATCGAGCACGCAATCCTCGCAGCCGCGCCCGCGGCACTCGCACCACAACTCGGCGTCGCTGAGCACCGCTTCACGGCGTACGTGGCAGCGCGCAGCGTGGCGGCGGGCGAAGCGCTGCACATCGCACCAGACGAGGCAAGCGCATTCCTCGCGCCACAGCCCACGGAATGGCTACCGCTCGATGCAGAGCGGCACGCGTGGCTACGCCTGCTCGGGATCACAACGCTGGGCGAATTCACCGCGCTGCCTCGCCACGCCGTGGAAGCGCAGTGCGGTATCGCCGGCGGCCGCGCCTGGCTGGCGGCACGCGGCGAGGACCCCGCCCCGCTACGCCCTCGTCCGTTCGGCCTTGAGCGGGTGCTGGAACACGCCGAGGCGCAGCCACCGCTGGTCAGCCGTGAGGCGGTGCAGGTGACGGCCCAGCAGCTCTTGAGCCGCGCGCTGCGGCAGCCGCAGGCATCGCAACGCTTCGTGCGCGTGATGCGGTTGCGGGCGGCCACGGAAGACGGCCACCTCTGGGAGCGCACACAGACGATGAAGGAGCCAACCGGCGACCGCGACCGACTGTGGACATCGATCCGTCCGCTGCTCGAATACGCGGACTATCCCGGCCCGATCGCGGAGCTGGATCTGGAGCTCGGCGGACTGACGGCGGAGAGCGGTCGCCAGCACGAACTCTTTGCCGATCACACGCGTGTGCGTGAACAACTGGACGAGATGGTGCGGCACCTGAAGGTGCGTTACGGGCAGCCGCCGCTGGCGCGCGTCGTAGCGGTCGAGCCGTGGAGCCGCATCCCGGAACGACGCCACGCACTGCTCGACTACGACCCCTGAGGGGGCGGGGCGAGGCCCCTTTCATACCCGGAGTGGAAGGCTCCGGCAGGGGGTTCTGCTTACTTCCTGAGATTGCAATCCCCCCGCTCGTCCTGAGCCTGTCGAAGGACACCGAATGCGCCGCGATGACTGACAGACAGCAACGGGTAGACGGCCTGCGCCCGCTCGCACTGCCGAGGCCAGTGCGCGTGACGACCGACGAGGCGGGGATGCCATCGTCGGTCGCGCTCGCCGCACAGGGCGGCACGCCGCTCGCGGTGGCGCAGGTGGACGAGGCGTGGCGCATCGCCGAGGAGTGGTGGCGAGAGACGCCGCTCGGTCGCACCTATTACCGCGTGATCGTGGACGGCGGACGCCCGATCACGCTCTTCCACGACGACCTCGCCGCCGCTGCTGGCACCGACCCTGATGGGGGCTGGTACCAGCAGCGGTACTAGGAAGGCCGGCACAGTGGCGCGCGGACTGAGAGGGCAGGAGCGGCCCGGCTTCATGGAACGCTGGGATGAATTCGAGGCCCGCCGTCGGGAGGCCGAGCAGGTAGTGGCGGAGGACACCCCTCGCTCGTTCGCGCCACGCGACCCGACGTTGCCCGTGCCGGTCGATGTGCTGGACGAGACGCCCTACGTCGAACTGCACATGCACTCCAACTACTCGCTGCTGGAGGGCGCATCGAGCCTCGATGAACTGGTCACCACCGCTCGCGAGCAGGGCCACCGCGCGCTCGCGCTCACCGACCACAACGGCCTCTACGGCGCGATGGAGTTCGCTCGCACCGCGAAAGAGTCCGGCCTGCGCCCGATCATCGGGCTCGAACTCACCCTTGCTGAGGCAGACAGCGAGGACGGCACAGATGGCACAGGCGGCGCGCGCTCCCACATCACGCTGCTCGCGCAGTCACGGCGGGGCTACTCCAACCTCTGCCGCCTCTCCAGCATCGCCTCCGGCCTGCAGGAGGAGAGCGACGAGGGCAAGGAAGAGCGACGGCTCGACCCCTGCGTCGACATCGCTCTCCTCGAAGCACACGCCGAGGGGCTGATCGCGCTCACCGGCTGCCGCGAGGGTGCGGTGGGGCAGCTGATCGAGGAGGCGCAGCCTGCCCGCGCTGAGCAGGCACTGCTGCGGCTCGTCGGATGGTTCGGCGCTGACAACGTCTTCGTTGAATTGCAGGACAACCTCGTCTTCGGCGACCGGCCGCGCAATCGCGCGCTGATCGCACTGGCGGAGCAGGTCGGGGTTGGGGTCGTCGGCACCGGCAACGTGCACTACCACGAGCAAGAGCGGCACCGACTGCAGGACGTGATGGTGGCGATCCGCCATCGTAAGACGCTCGACGAGTGCCACCGCGAGCGACGCCCGAACGCGGAGTTCTACCTGCGGTCGCCACAGCAGCAGGCGCGGCGTTTCGCCGCCACCCACCCGCAGGCGGCGGCGAACTCCGTCCGCATCGCACGTCGATGCAACTTCGATCTCACCGCAGACCTCGGCTACCGGCTGCCCTCGCCGCAACTTGAGGATGACGATCGGACGCCGCTGCAACAGCTAGAGCACATCTGCCGCGAGCGGCTGGCGGAGCGCTACGCCGCGTCGCCGCCGGCGGAGCGCCGGGAGGCGGAGCAGCGGCTTGCGGATGAGATCACGCTCGTCGCGAAGCACGACCTGGCGGGATTCTTCCTCATCTACCACCAGATCTTCCAGCTCGCGAAAGAGGTCGCGACGGAGATCCGTGGCCCCAGCGCCGGACGCAATCAGGCGAATCTACCCCCCGGGCGAGGGCGGGGCTCATCGGTCTCCTCGATCATCTGCTACCTCGTCGGGCTCTCCCATATCGACCCGATCAAGAACAAGCTCTTCGTCGGGCGATTCCTCAACGAAGAGATGCACAGCTTCCCCGACATCGACCTCGACTTCGCCCGCGATATCCGGGCGGAGCTGATCGAGCGCGTCTACACGGTCTGGGGCAAGGAGCACGCTGCGCTGGTCGCGACCTTCCCCACCTACCGTCTGCGCAGCGCCGTGCGCGATATCGGCAAGGCGCTGGGCCTGCCCGCCGTGGAACTCGACCGCATCGCGAAACGCGTCGGGCCGTACAGCCACGCGGGCGATACCGGCGAGGAGATGCGCCGTTTCCCCGGCTCCGCGGACCGCGCGGACGCACCCGGGTGGCGCGAGCTGGCGGAGCTATCGACGCAGCTCGCCGGCTTCCCCCGTCACATGTCGCAGCACGTCGGCGGGATGGTGATCTCCTCCGAGCCGCTGATCGATTACGTGCCGTGCCAGCCCGCGGCGTGGAAGAACCGCTACCTCTGCCACTGGGACAAGGACTCGATCGACGACGCACGCATGGTCAAGATCGACTTCCTCGCGCTGGGCATGCTCTCAGTCGTCGAAGAGACCGTGGACCTCGTCGAACGGCACGATGGCGTGGCCCTCGACCTCACGCGCATCGACTTCGAGGACACGGACGTCTACGACGGCATCTGCGCGGGCGACACCGTTGGCGTCTTCCAGATCGAGTCCCGCGCGCAGATCGCCATGCTGCCGCGCACGCAGCCGCGCAACCTCGAGGATCTCGCGGTGCAGGTCTCGATCGTGCGGCCCGGCCCGATCGTCGGCGGGGCCGTGAACCCCTACGTCAGGCGACGCGAGCAACAACGACGCAACCCGCACTACGTCGCGCAGATGCCCCACGAACTGCTGCGCCCCGTGCTGGAAGAGACGCTGGGCGTCGTGATCTACCAGGAGCAGGTGCTGCTGGTCGCCGAGAAGCTTGGTGGCTTCACCCCGGGCGACGCCGACCAGTTCCGACGCGCGATGAGCCGCAAGCGCTCCCATGAGGCGATGGAGCGCTACCGCGAGCGCTTCATGGCAGGCGCTCGCGAGCGAGGGGTGCCCGCCGGCACTGCGGAGACCGTCTTCGAGAACCTGCTCGGATTCGCCGAGTTCGGCTTCCCGAAGAGCCACGGCTCGGCCTTCGCGCTGCTCGCCTACCAGACGACATGGCTGCGGCGGTACTACCCGGCCCCCTTCTACTGCGGGCTCTTCAACAACCAGCCGATGGGCTTCTACCCGCCCCACGTGCTCACGAACGACGCCCGACGGCACCAGATCGAGGTGCGCCGTCCGGACATCAACATCAGCGCGGCTCGATGCACCGTCGAAACGTCGGGGGCGGGCCAGGGTGCGGTGCGCGTCGGCCTCGGCTACGTGCGCGGCGTCGGCGAGGCGGGCGGGCGACGGATCGACGAGGTGCGCGCGCAGGCCGGGTCGTTCCTCTCGCTCTTCGACTTCGTCCAGCGCACAGGCCTCAGCCGCGAGGCGACGACAAACCTAATCCAGGTCGGCGCCTTCGATGCCTTCGGCATGAACCGCCGCGAATTGATCTGGCAACTCGGGCTGTTCGCCGGGGGGCTGCAGCGCGCCGTCCTCGACCGCCCGCAGGAACGGCAACTGCGGCTGGCACTGCCGACCGCGCAGGACGAAGTCGCGCTGGACGACTTCAACGACTACCAGCGCATGGCCGCCGACTACGAGTTGCTCTCGCTCTCACCGGACAGCCACCCAATGCAGTTCCTGCGCCCGGCGCTCGGCGAAGGCGTCGCCTCCAGCCTCCATCTGCGCTCGATCGGCGGCGGCGAGACGGTCGACATCGCGGGCCTCGTCGTCTGTCGGCAGAGGCCGCTGACGGCGAAAGGCATCATCTTCCTGCTACTGGAAGACGAATTCGGGCTCGTCAACGTGCTCGTCAGCAAAGAGCTCTCGGAACGCTACCGTGAAGAGGTTCGCACGGCGGCCTTCATCCACGTCCGAGGCGTGCTCGAACATCGTGCAGGCGAGCAACGCACACTCGTCGCTGCATCGATGCGCGAAATCGTGCCGGAGCAGGCGATGCGCATGCCCAGCGGCAAGTCGTGGGGGTAAGCGCAGTGCCGTAGTAGCGGCGGGACACCGCGAGGTGATCCGGACAGCAAAGGCGGTCCCGGCACTCAGATCAGACGTCGTACGTCACGTCCAAATGCCAGCTAGATCGAGAGGAACCGAGTTGCGAGAGTCACGACCCCTCCATAGAGTTGTCGTGTCATTGCAGGCGCGCTCCTGAGGAGGACTTCGCGCCGTGACCAGTCAGCGAATCACGGTTCGGCTCGGCGTGCTGCTCGCAGCGCTGCTTCTCGCCCTCGCGATCACCGGCTCCGCGTTGGCCGCCGTCGGCGGCTCCTCAAGCGTGACCAGCGGCGCCGAAGTGACGGGCGACGGGATCGCCACCGTCGAGCTTGAGCTCAATGCGACGTCAGTGACCGCCGTCGCACCCACCGACATCTTCATCCTCCTGGACGCATCCGGAAGCGTCGGCTCCACCAACTTCGCACTGGAGAAGGACTCTGCCGAGGCACTCGTCGCATCGCTCGGTGATGCGGGGCTGTTCGCGAACGGAGGCCGCGTCGGCATCATCCGATTCGCCAGCTCCTCGACAGTCATGCTGAGCCTGAATTCGGACGAAATCACGGTGAGAACCGCGATTCTGGGGACCCCGTACACAAGGGGCGGGACCTGCGCGACCTGCGCCATCACGCAGGCGACGGCAGAATTCAACAGCGATTCACCGCCAGGCAGCCACCGGATCATGATTCTGATCACGGACGGACGGCCTAACAGCCTCCAGTCTGCGGCCGCCGCCGCCGCGACCGCGGAGTTCGCCGGCATCGAGCGCTTCGCCGTCGCAATCGGCCAGGGGATTAGACTCGATGACTTCGACGCCCTCGTCAGCGACCCGGTAGAAGAGCATCTCGTCTTTGCGGAAGACTTCGGCACCCTCGGTGACCTCGCCGACCCCTTCGCGGCGGTGCTGACGGAGCCCGTGACACGGAGCGGCGCAGTGGATATCGAGGTGCTGGCAACGGTTGCCAGCCGCTTCGGCCCGGCGAGCAACGTGAGCGCCAGCAAAGGCACAGCGACGATCTCGGGGCAGGAACTGCTCTGGGAAATCGATGAACTCAGTTCGGCTACCGTGCCGATTGAGGCTGCCACCCTCGCCTACGACATTACGGTTTCATGCGACCAGGGCCCGTCTGGCACGCTCGCGCTGCATGACTCGATCACCTACACCGATGCAAACGAGGGCGTCGTTACGTTCGACCTGCTGAGCGTCACTCTGCGGGGTTGCGATACGGCGATTGATATCGGGCCGGGCACGCTGAGCCTCAACGGCAACGGTGTGGTTCCCGTGACGCTGCTCGGCAGCGCGGGCTTCGACGTCGCTGAGGTCGACCCCGGTACGGTGCTGTTTGGGCTCAACGGCGATGACGCCGCACCGGTCCACGACGGCCACATCGGGGACGCCAACGACGACGGCATCGACGACATCGTCTTCCACTTCCGCGAGGGTGATCTCGGCATCGACCCGAGCGTCCCCGGCGAGACGGTGCTAACCCTGTCGCTGACCGGCAGCTGGCTGGACGGCACGACATTCGAAGCCGACGACACGGTCAGAATCGCACCGAATAACCCGCACGCGCGGTCGAACGGCAACAACGGTAACGACGGCGGCAATGGAAACTCGGGGGTAAACCCCGGCGGCGGCGCGATCGGCAACTCGGATGCTGGCCCCGGAAGCGATTCGGGCGGAAGCGCGGCCGGACTGGCCCAGGCGGCGTCTGCGCCTGACCCGCCCGCCGACCCCGCGCCCGAGGACCCGCCCGGAGCGGGACCGGATCCGGAAGACCCGGGCTCGTCAGGGCAAGCTCGCGGCCGAGGTCGCGGTGGACGTCACTGAGCGGGACGGCTTTCTCTCGGCTGGTCGCGTCATCGTCGTAGCCTGAGCGCGCGTGCGAACCGGGACAGCACTGGCAGCGTCGGCATTGCACACGACGGAGGCGGCGCAGGCGCCGTCGATCACGGGCGCCGACTCAACTCGACCGCAGCCAGGCAGGCGGCGGCTTCCCTGAAGCCACCAGCGCGACGAACGCGCGTGCAATCCGGCCCGAGTAGGTTCAAATTGGCGGAGGGGGTGGGATTCGAACCCACGGTACGCCGAAACGCACGACGGTTTTCAAGACCGTTCCCTTAAACCACTCGGGCACCCCTCCACCTTCGATTCTAGGTTCAAAAGTCGTTGATGTCGCCCTGCGGCACCCGCCTCAATGACCTCTGGACGGCCAAGTGGACAGCCACGCGGCGCACTAGCTGTGAAGCACTTCGTCCATTCGCTCTGCCGCCTCCTGGCGGAGATCCGGCATCACGTGCGCGTAGATCTTCGCGGTGCCGGTAGCGTGGCCTCGCAAGCTGTGCCCATTGGTACACGTGCACTAATCGATGGTTAAAAAATCACGTATGTATCCGCTACATCATGTCGTCGGGCTGAGGGTGTAACCGGCCTGTACGAGCGCCATCGCGTCCTCCGCATAGTTACTGCGGTCGCAGTCTATCCGCGGCAGTCGTTGCCTGCCGTGCTCCGGCCGGTGTCGCGCCGATGAACTATGCCTGCACGCTGAGCAACTCCGGAGATCAAGGTCGAGTCCACTGCGGACTGCGAGGACGACGGCCAGGCTGAGCCTCTCTCAGCGCGGGCCTGCTCCAACCGATGCTGACTCGGGCCGCTAGCCAGCCGTGCCCCACCCAGCCCGACTAACGGGTCTCTGCGGACAGGCAAAACTCTAGTGGCGGGCTAGTCCTCGATCGCGAGCAGTTCGATCTCGAACGTCAACGCTTCGCCTGCGAGAGGGTGATTCGCATCCAGCTTCACCGTGTCCTCGGACACCTCGATCACGCGCGCGGTCGCGCCGTTCGAAAGTTGCAGCATCGAGCCAACGACCACGTCTTGCGGCACCTGATTCTTTTCGACGTCGATGATCATGCCCTCAGAAGACTCGCCGTAGGCGTCGTCCGGCACGAGTCGCACCGTCACGCTGTCGCCGACCGCTAGGCCCTTCACGGCATCCTCAAACCCCGGGATCACGCCGCCAGCACCGATCGTGAAACTTAACGGCTCTCTCCCACGCGAAGAGTCGAAAACTGTCTCATCGTCGAGCGTGCCGTGGTAGTGCACCTGAACCGCATCGCCATCTTTCGCCGCCACTCGAACCTCCGCCTGTTCGCCGCCGCCGCATGCGACACCGATTATTACCATCGCCGCCGCTGCCGCTAACAGCAATCCACGCGCTCGACTCACCGCCCCCCCACGACCGCGTGCAGAGGCGCCGCCATCTTTCGCCGCCACTCGAACCTCCGCCTGTTCGCATGCCGCCGCATGCGACACCGATTATTACCATCGCCGCCGCTGCCGCTAACAGCAATCCACGCGCTCGACTCACCGCCCCCCACGACCGCGTGCAACGGAGTACGCGATGTTCACCCCATCTTTGGTGCGGGCGTACTAGACGGACGGTGCGTCCATCGAGTGCGCGCTAGCCACGCGGCAGCCCGAGCCCGCGCGTGGCGATGATGTTGCGCTGCACCTCGGACGTGCCGCCACGGATCGTCGCCGGCACCTGGCCGACGTATGCGCGCGAGAACGAGGAGACGGGCGTGCCGTCTTCCCAGAGATTCGCGTGCAGACCGAACATGTGCGTGCCGCTGAGCGCGAGCCGCTGGCCCAGCTCCGAGTTGTAGAGCTTGGATGTCGATGCCTCGTAGTTCGGCAACTGGCCGGCGTTCTGGATCGAGATCACGCGGAACGAGAACTGGTACATCACCTCGGTCTCGATGTACCGGTCGGCGATCTCCATCTTCAGCAGATCCGACTCAGCGACGCGTGAGCGCGCCTGCCCGTCGTCGGTGCCGAGGAAGTCGATCAGCTTGCCGAGCGTGCGACGTGCCGCAACCGCCCCACTGATGTTGGAGCGCTCGTAGTCGAGCAGCGTCATGCCCACGTACCAGCCGCGGTTCTCATCGCCGATCAGGTTCGCCGCCGGGACACGCACGTCCTCGAAGAACGTCTCGTTGAAGTAGTGCTTCCAGCCCATGTCGATCAGCGGGCGCACGGAGAGGCCGGGCGTGTCCATCTCCATCATCAGGAACGAGATCCCTCGATGCTTCGGCGCGTCAGGGTCGGTGCGCACCAGCGCGAAGATCGCATCGGCGGCATGCGCGCCGGAGGTCCAGATCTTCTGCCCGTTGAGCACGAAGTCATCGCCATCGCGCACGGCGCGCGTCTGCAGCGAGGCGAGGTCGGAGCCGGCGGCAGGCTCGGAGTAGCCCTGCGCCCACGCCACCTCGCCGGAAAGGATCTTCGGCAGGTGCTCCGCCTTCTGCTCATCGGTGCCGTGCACGATCAGCGTCGGGCCGAGCAGCGAGACGCCGGAACCGCCGACGCCGGGAGCGCCAGCCTCCGCCATCTCCTGGTTGAAGATGAACTGCTCCATCGGCGAGAGCCCAGCCCCGCCGTACTCCTGCGGCCAGTGCGGCGCGACCCAGCCGCGCTCCGAGAGCGCATCGGCCCACTCGAACGCCGCCTCGCGCACGCCATCCTCCTCGGAGACGCGATCGAACTGCCACGTGCGCTCGCCGCCGTGCGTCGCCTGGGCTGCCAGCCGGTACCGCTCCGGCAGCCGGTCGGCGATCATCGAGCGAACCTCTGTGCGGAACGTCGCCTGCTCGTTCGTGTCGCTCCAGTCCATCGTCAGCTCCTCGCCCTGCCCCGTACACGCGGCTTCGTACCCAGCAAACATAGCCTCCCGCAGGGTGCCTGTAACCTGCGCGTGCGCACGCTCGCCGCCGAGCGCACTAAGATGCGCTCCAGACGTGCCGACGGAAGCAGTGACGAGATGCCGAGCAGCGACGGCCTGAGTGACGCCTCGAATGGCGCAGCAGACGCAGCCACGGGGCCGCTCAAGGGCACCCGCGTGCTCGAGTTCTCACAGATCGTCGCCGGCCCCGTCTCGGGCATCTACCTCTCCGACCTCGGTGCGGATGTCGTCAAGGTCGAGCCGCCGGGCGGCGAGTCGCGTCGCAATACCGGCGCGGTCGTCCCGAACGAGGGCAAGTACTTCCAGTCGCTGAACCGCGGCAAGCGCAGCCTCGTCGTCGACCTTCAGCAGCCGCAGGGCCGCGAGCTGATCCACCGCATCATCCCCGGCTTCGACATCGTCACGATCAACTACCGCGTCGGCGTGGCGAAGCGGCTTGAGATCGACTACGAGACGCTCTCCCAGATTCGCCCCGACCTGATCTACGTCGAGATCACCGGCTTCGGCGACGAGGGTCCGGAGGCCGGACGGCCCGGCTCCGACATCGTCGCGCAGGGCTACTCCGGGATGATGGCGGCCGAAGGCAAGTCCGACGAGCACGGCGCACCGCAACTGATCAGCTCCTCGCCGTATGCCGATCACGCCTCCGCGCTGGCCGCCGGCATGGGCGTCAGCGCCGCGCTCTTCCACCGCGAGCGCAGCGGCGAAGGGCAACTGATCAAGGTTTCGCTGCTACAGACCGCGCTGCAACTGCTCGCCCGCCACGTCGCGCGGGAGCCGATCCACGACCAGGCGACGCGCGATCCGATGATCGAGAGCATCGAGCAGATGAGGGGTGACGGTGCATCGTACGAGGAGCTGGTCGAGCAGCGCCGTACTCACCTCCAGGCGTGGGCCACGCACCGGCTCTACTACGGGGGCTACAACACCGCAGACGGCGCGGTGGTGCTGGGCGCGCTGACGAAGCCGAACCGCGACGGCGCGCGACGCGTACTCGGCATCGAGGACGAACCGAGCGATAGCCCCGACTTCGACGCGCTCGACCCCGCGACGCAGGAAGCGACGTTGCAATGGCGCGCGCGGGTGGAGCAGACGATGCTCACGCGCGGCGCCGAGGAGTGGGTCGCCGCCTTCGACGCGGCGGGCGTTCCGGCGACGGTCGTGCACTTCCCGGAGCAGATGGCCGACGACCCGCAGGTGCAGGCGATGGGCATGACGGTCGAGCTCGACCACGAGGTGACTGGCCCGCAGCGCTTCGTCGGCCCGATCCTGCGCATGTCGAAGACGCCTCCGAACGCGACGCTGGCCGCCCCGGCGCTCGGCAGCGACAGCGACGCGGTGCTGCGGCAGGGCGGCTTCAGCGATCAGGAGATCGAGGAACTGCGCGCGAGCGGTGTGCTCGGCTAGCCGTCGAAATTAGTCGGCGCCGCTAGCTCGCGAACCTCGCCGGATCGAACGCCGCGAGGTCGATACAGTCCGTCGCACCGTCGACGATCAGGTCCGCCATCGCCTGCCCGGATGGCGGCGACATCAGGATGCCCTGCCGCCCGTGGCCGGTGGCGAGGTAGGCCCCCGCGAGGCCCGGCACCCGGCCCATGATCGGCAACCCGTCCGACGAGAGCGGGCGCAGGCACGCCGTCTGCTCCACCAACTCCGCCTCACCGAGCACCGACGAGAACGTCATGCCGAACCTGAGAATCTCGTCGCGAGCTTCGTTGGTCGTCGCGACGTCGAAACCAGCGCGCTCCTCGGTAGTGCCGATGAAGACGAGGCCGCCTTCCTTCGTCGTGACGTAATTGCTGTCGTAGCCGAAACCGAACGGGACGAGGTCGTCGGACGGCTTCACACGCACGATCTGGCCCTTCAGTGGCTCGACCGGCACGTCGAAGCCGAGCCATGACCCCGCATCGATCGACCACGGCCCCATCGCGACGACGACCACATCGGCGGGGATCACCGCGCCGCCAACGACGACACCGGCGACGCGACCGTCGGCCTGCGCGATCCCGCTGACGCTGCCGCTGCGCAGGGTCGCGCCCATCTGTTCCGCCGCAGCAACGAGCGCGAGCGTGTAGCGGTAGGGGTCGAGCTGTCCGACGGGCTCGCCAACGACGCCACCGCGCCCCGGACGGTCGATCCACGGACAGAGTTGCGTCACGCCGGCGGCATCGAACCACTCGATGCTGCGGCCGGCGGCCCGCGCGGTGTCAGCGGCGTCACGGAGTCGGCGCTCTTCTTCCTCGGTCGTGGCGAGCTGCACGCGACGGTCGCGCGAGAAAGAGTAGTCGACGCCCGACTCAGCGGGCAGCGTCTCGGCGAGTTCGTCGTGCATCTCGAAGCCGCGCACCCGCAACTCGTACGGGGGCTCCGTCGTCGTTGCCAGTGGCGGCGGTGAGAGCAGGCCAGCGGCGGCACCGCTTGCGCCGGACGCCACGGCATCAGCCTCGATGATCGTCGAGCGCACGCCGCGCTTGCCGAGGTAGTAGGCGATCGCCGTACCGATCACGCCGCCGCCGCAGATCACGACGTCGTTGGTTGCTGGATCGCTCGGTGGAGTCGTCATGGGCGGAGTGTGCCCTACCCGGCGGCCACCGTCGCGTTGCGCGTCAGGCCGCTGACCATGATCGGGACGAGTTCATCCGCCAGACCGTCCGCGTCGATCGCGCCGCTTGCCGTGAACTGGGCGAGTGACGCCTGCATCAACGCGCCGACGAATGAGACCGAGACGATCGCCGGCTCCGCGACCGTGAAGTCACCGGTTGCGCGGCCCTCGATCAGCACCTCGCGCAGTGGCGCAAGTACGACCTGTTCCATGCGCGCCGCGACCTCGGCGTATGTCCCCGCGCGATGCAGCGCGACCGGCAGGTCGGTGCAGATCACCGGATGCTCCGACATTGAGGTGAGGAGCGCCTTCAGCACCCGCGCCAGTCGCTCCGCCGGCGTCCCGGCAATTGCCGCAGTCTCGACGAGCGCCGTCTGCACGGTGTCGAGCTTGTTCGCGAGGAAGAACGCGATCAAATCGTCCTTGCCCGAGAAGTAGTAGTAGAGCGTCGCGCGCGGGACACCCGAGAGCTTCGCGATCTCGTCAACACCGACATCGAACCCCGTCCCCTGGAGCTGGTCGGAACAATCGAGCAGGCACTTGGTGATGTCGGCAGGCGGCTGTTTCATGTTTGAAGTATAGTCTTGACATTGTTTGGACGCAAGTCCAGACTACCGTCCCTAGCCATTCCAAACGCATGTAGAAGTCGAGGATGCCATGGGCTCCGTTGAATCTGAATTGACCGTTCGTTCGAGTCGCCGCTGGTGGATTCTGGCGGTGATGTCCCTCTCCATCTTCACGATCTTCGTCGATGCCACGGTGGTGAACACCGCCCTGCCGACGATCACTCGTGAGCTTGGCGCGACCACCGCGCAGTTGCAGTGGATCGTCGATAGTTACAGCCTCGTGCTCGCCGGCCTCGTGCTCGCGAGCGGCACCGTTGGCGACAAGTATGGCCGCCGGCGCTGGCTCGGAATCGGCATGGTGGTCTTCGCCGGCGGGGCCGTCGGAGCCGCGCTGTCGACGTCGCCTGAGATGCTGATCGCGTACCGCGCCCTCCAGGGCCTCGGAGCGGCGCTGGTGATGCCGGCGACGCTGTCGATCATCACCACGGTTTTCCCGCGCGAAGAGCGCGTGAAGGCGATCGGCATCTGGACGGCCGTCGGCTCGATGGGGCTGGTTGCCGGTCCGACGATCGGTGGCTATCTCGTCGACGAGGTCTCGTGGAGCGCGGTCTTCTGGCTCCACCTCCCGATCGTTGCCCTCACGCTCGCCGGTCTGAAGGTCGTTCCGGAGTCTCGCGACCCTCGCAACCGACCGCTCGACGTCCCCGGCGCGCTGCTGGCGACGGGCGCGTCGCTGGCCATCGTCTTCGCCGTGATCGAGGGCAACGAGGCCGGATGGTCCTCCGCCACGATCCTCACCAGCTTCGCCGTCGGCGGACTGCTGCTCGCGGCGTTCGTGCTCGTCGAATTGCAGTCGAAGGCGCCGATGCTTCAGTTGCAGCTCTTCAAGGAGCGCGACCTCAGCGGGTCGCTGATCATCATCACGCTCACCATGTTCACGATGTTCGCGGTCTTCTTCTCGCTCGGGCTCTTCTACCAGCTCGTGCAGGGGCGCTCGGCGCTACACGCCGGAATGCTGATCCTGCCCGCAGCCGCGGGAATGATGATCGGCGGCGGTACGGCCGCACCGGTCGTGAAGGCGATCGGCCCCCGCGTCATCTTCCTGATCGCATCGGGCGTGCAGGTGGCGCTGTTGCTGGCGCTGACACAGTTCACTGCGACCGTCGCACTGCCGATCGAGATCGGTTGGATGTTCGGCCTTGGTTTGACGATGGGCTTCATCATGCCGGTCACCACGGACACCGTGATGGCTGCGGTACCCGTCGAGGACGCCGGCGTCGGCTCAGCGCTGAACGACGTCAGTCGCGAACTCGGTGGCGCACTCGGTATCGCCGTCCTCGGCAGCGTGCTGAACGGCGTCTACCGCTCGAGGATTGATGAGTCGCTGACCGGCGTCGCGCCGCCGCAGGTCGTTGAGGCCGCGCGTGACAGCATCGGCGTTGCGAAGGTGACGGCGCAGTCGTTGCCGCCGGACGTTGCATCAGCGGTCGCGCAGGCGGCGGACGCGGCCTACGTCGATGCGATGGGCATCGGCGCGCTCGTTGGCATCGTCTTCGTCGGACTGGCGATCGTCACCTCTGCGACCCTGATCCCGTGGCGACCACGCGAGGTGCAGGTGGAGCTGGATGACCTCGTCGACGGCACCGTTGCAGTCGACGTGCCGGCGGGCGCAACGCCTGCCCCGGCATACGTCGAGGCCGACGGCTCCTAGCGAGATTCGACTCAACGACGAGGCCCCGGCTGCACATCGGCAGCCGGGGCCTCTCGCTATCCCCTAGCCTCGGTCGTCGTTCGTCGCGTCGTAGTGGATCACCGCGCCCGACCCGGCGGCGCTGCCCCACTCGAAATTGCGCTTCACGTGTACGCCGAGGCTGTGCGTGATCGAAATGATCGAGCCGTCCGCCTGATAGCGGATGTATCCGCCGTGGACGTGCGCCTTATTGTTCGACTGGTGCAGCACCTGCGCGTCCGGCAGGTAGAGCGTGTACGCGTAGCCGCCGACGCCGTGACCGGCGTTGTCGTTGAACCACTCGTAGTTGTAGTAGCCGTCGGTCAACTCGGTCGTCTCCGACACGCGCAGACGGGTGTCGATGCCGTCCGAGCGGAAGACGTAGTCAAGGTTACCTTCGCGCGCACCGCGCATGCGGCGACCGACCGGCGGATAGAGCCCCACCGAGGTGCCGAGCAGCTTGCGCGTGCTGTCGAGCAGCTTGCCGTCGTTGAGCGACCAGCCCTCCATCCAGTCGCGGCCACGCTTGAGCACGGATGCGATCGTCTCCTCGTAGACGACGCCAACCTGATCGGCCGGGGTGAAGATCGTGGACGTCACTTCCAGCGCCCAGCGGCCGTTGTTATTCGTGACCACGTAGACGCCGTCGCAGACCGACATCTTCTTGCCGTCCGCGCGGTAGCGGCTGTACGAGAGCGTGACCCCCGCACTCACCGCATCCGACGTATGCGTCTGCACGCCGTCGAGCACGTCGAACAGACCATCGAGCTGTGAGACGTCCATCGAGGGCGGCGGGTTCTCCTTCAACGCCTCGGCGCTCTCGATGAGCACCACCTCGCTGCCCTCGATCGCGGCGTGCGGGAAGTGCAATTGCGCGGCCATGCCGTCGAGGTCACGACGGACGAGAGCCGCGAAGTAGCGCGTCGCGACGGCGACGGCCTCGGGGATCGAGTCCTCGTATGTGATCGGATGGCGGTGGTCGAAGACCGCCGTCGCCTTCAGATCCTGCAGTGCTGCCTGTAGCTTCTCGTCGCTCATCTGTGGGGTCCCTTCGCTCGCGTGGCCGCTACGGTAGCCGATCGTGGCGATGCGGCGGTACGCGACCATCGATGGTCGCCGCTGTGACCGACGGCTACAGTCGAACACGCGGCGAAGGACTGCGACTGTTGGCGAACGAGCCCCCGCAACCGCAACAGACAGCCCGTGCCACGCCGCGCATCTTCTACGGCTACTGGCTCGTCGGCGGCGCATTTATAGCGCAGTTTGCGACGGTCGGCGCGCGCAACTACGTCGGCGGCATCCTGCTCAAGCCGATGTCCGAGGACCTCGACTGGTCGCGCACCGAATTCACGCTCGCACGCACGCTCGGCCTTTTCATCTTCGCGTTTGCCGGCCTCTATATCGGCAGCCACGTCGATCGGCACGGCGGTCGACGGCTGATGTTCGCCGGGGCAACGGTACTCTCGCTCTCGCTGATGCTCGTCAGCCAGATCGACTCGCTCTGGCAGTGGATGCTGCTGAACGGCGTGATCGTCACTGCAGGCGCGGCGATGGCCGGCGGCCTTGTCGTCAACGTCACACTCGCGAAGTGGTTCGTCGAACGTCGCGGGCGGGCCGTCGCGTTCGCCTCGATGGGCGTCTCGTTCGCCGGGGTGGCGATCCCGCCGCTGACGACGGCCGGCGTCGACGCCTGGGGCTGGCGCGGCACGTGGGTCGCGATCGGGCTGGTCGTTGCCGCGATCCTCTTCCCCGTCGCCGCGCTGATGCGGCGCTCGCCGGAGGACCACGGCCTCCACCCCGACGGCCACTCGGACGAGCAGATCGCAGCCGGGGCCGGTGAGGCGGCCGAGGAGGACTACGCCACCTCGCTCACACGCGGTCAGGCGCTGCGTACGCCCACCTTCTACCTGATCGTGCTCGCCTTCGGGTTCGGGGGACTCTCGATCGGCGTGATGCTGCTCCAGACGATCCCGTTCATGACGGACGCCGGATACTCGTCCGCCACGGCGTCCTACATGATCGTGCTCACCTCGATCCCCTCGATGCTCTCAAAGCCGGTGTGGGGCTACCTGCTCGACCATGCCTCGCCGAGCCGCATGGCGACCTTCGGGTTCGTCGTCAACGCGATCGCGCTGGTAACGATCGTTGTTGCCGTGCGCGCCGGAGCGAGCGACGCGATCGTCTTCGGCAGCTTCATCCTGCTCGGCTTTGGCTGGGGAGGCCTGATCCCGCTGCAGGAGGTGATCTGGGCGACTTACTTCGGCCGCCGCTATCTCGGAGCCGTACGCAGCGCCGGACTCCCTTTCGCGCTAGTGCTGCAGGCGGGCGGACCGCTGGCTGCGTCCGTCTACTTCGACGTCGTCGGCGACTACAACGGCGCCTTCCTCACGGTCGCCGCGCTCAGCGTGACCGCCGCGATCCTGGTGCAGTTCCTGCGCAAGCCGGAGCGTGCCGCGACGGAGAGCGTGGCAGCGACCGAGGGCTAGCCACGTCGTGACGGCGTCGGGTGCTTGCCGCAGCCATGTGACACTGTAGAACGATGGACGCCACGTTCTGGGAATACTTCAAGGGCCGCAGCCTCGCCGTGGTTGCCGGGGCACTCGTCGTGGGCATCGTCCTCGGTGGTGGCGTGGCCTACCTGCTGCGCACCTCCGACCTCAACGCCGTCGAGGAGACGCTGACGACGACCACTGCCGAGCTTGCAACAGCCGACGCAAACGTCGATCGACTCGCCGGTGAGCTGGCAGTCGCGACCACCGACGCCCGCGTGCAGGCCGGGGCGATCGAGGAGCTCGAAGGGCAACTGACGGCGCGCGAGGGCGAGCTGGAGGCTGCCGCCACCACGTACGCCGAACTGGAAGCGGCCTCGCTCCAGTCGGTCACCGAATACCAGTCACTAGCGACCCAGTTCGAGGATCTGAACGCGATCTTCGCGACGGTGCAGGAGGAGCTGGTCACGCTCACGATGCGCTGGTCGACCGTCGCCGAGATCGACTCGCTCCCACTCGCGACGAACGCGCTCTACTTCGACGCTGGGAGTGAGGCGACGGTGCTGCGCGCGATCTGCACCGGCAGCATGGAGCCGACGATCACCTGCGACGACACGCTGATCGCCTTCCCGCCATCGATCCAGGATCTCGACGTCGGCGATGTGATCGTCTTCCGCGCGCCGATCCCCGGCTGCCTCGGCTTCAGCAACAGCGCCACGATCCTGCACCGCATCGTCGAGATCTCACGCAGCGACGTCGGCCAGATCTCGTTCCGCACCAAGGGCGACAGCACCGACACCGTGGACGCCTGTCTCGTGCCCGTCGGCCAGGTCGTCTTCAAGGTGCTGGCGATCATCTCCGACTCGCGCTTCACGAACTGACCACGACGATGCCCGTACCCGCCTTCGGCCTCAATCGTTTCGACTTCTCGTCGGTGAGCCACTTCGCCGCCGACGTGCGACGCGCCGAAGATCTCGGCTGGGACCACGCCTTCATCCCGGACTCGCAGCTTCGACGTGGTGACGTCTACGTGATGCTTGCCGCAGCCGCGCACGAAACCTCGCGCATCGGTCTCGGCACGCTGCTCGCCAACCCCGTGACCCGCCACCCGACCGTCACCGCCTCCGCGTTCGCCACCGTCGATGAGACCGCGCCCGGCCGCACGCTCTTCGCGCTCGGCATTGGCGACACGGCGGTGCGGCTGGCCGGACTGCGCCCGGCTCGGGTCGGCGAACTGGAGAGTACCACGCGCACGATCCGCAGCCTGCTCGCGGGCGACGCCGTCGATGTCGGCGCGCGCGAATCGGCCCGCCTGCCGCACCCGCGCAACGTGCCGGTCTGGCTCGCCGCCGGTGGCCCCCGAACGCTGCGTATGGCGGGTGCGGTCGCCGATGGCGTCTTCATTCGCGTCGGCACGAACACGCCGAATATCCGCGCGGCCGTCGGCGCGGTGCGCGCTGGCGCGATCGATGCCGGGCGCGACCCGGACGCAGTGAAGCTCGGCCTCGTGCTGCACACGGTGCTCGTCGACGACCCCGACCGCGCGCTGCTGATCGGCAAGTCGCTGGCGGCAGGCTACTACGAATACTCGTCGGCCCTCTTCGACGCGCCGGGACTGGGCTGGGACGGGCCACCGGTCCACGAGCTACAGCAGCAGGTGCACCCCGATTTCCATCACGCTCCCGACCTGGAACAGTCCGGCAGGCTCGTCGACTTTCTGCCCACGGAAGCGGCGGACGCCTTCTGCCTGCGCGGGGACGCAGCCGATGTCACGCGCGAGCTGATCGCAATCCTCGAACTCGGCTTCAACTTCGAAATCGTCGTGCCGCACCCGGTACCCAACCCGCCAGCACCCGATGCTCCCGGCGGCCCGCACTACATGGAGATCTTCGCTCGCGACGTGCTTCCGGCCGTCCGCAACGCCCTCGACGGCTAGCCGCTTCGCGCGGATCTCGATCTGCGTCGGCGCGAGCCACGTGCGGCCACTACTCCGTTCAGAACGAAACGCTGCGGGCGGGAGACCGGCTGACCGCGGACAACTGTGGGATGGATGGAGGGCGTGCAACGCCGCTGTGACGGGGCGCTGGCCCCCGGCGACCGCTGCAAACAACGGTCGCAAAGTGACGACTCAGGTGGGGACGAGGCGTGCCGCCTAGGCTGGCGTACCCGATGCCACCGACGTCGCGGCCGTACTCAGCGCCGCCGTCAGCGCGCGCACGTCGGCGAGTTCGTCCATGCTGACGATCATCTCGGCCGTCTGCGCGGTCGAGTCCGCGTCGAGCACGCGCGTGGCGCAGTCGCGGTACTTCGCCAGTAGCTCGTCCCAGTCGAGCGGGGCGGCGGGACCGCCACGCGGCTCCTCGAGCGTCTCGGTCAGCACGCGCCCATCGGTCGTGTGCACCTCGATGGTGTTGTACGCACCACCGAGCGCGTCGTCGTCGGTGCGCGGTGCCTCTTCGCCCTGTGCCGTGACGCGCGAGAGGAAGGCCTGCAGCTCCGGCCGCTGCACCGCCGCGTCATCGAAGTTGGCGAAGCGCAGCTCGCCGTCGAAGAGCGCGGCCGCGACGACGTACTCAAGGCTGAACTTCCCCTCGAGACCCGTCTGCGGGCGCGAGTGGATCAGCGGCCCAATGTTCCCCGTCGGACTGATCGCACCCTCCGGCACATGCACGACGACGCGCTCGACGAGTTCTGGTGTCAGTGAGTGGCGCTCGGCCAGCGTCAGCGCGGCGTCGGCCGGTCGATGCGAGACAAAGCAGCACGGGTACTTCTTCACGGCGATACCCGGGTCGAGCACCTCCCACGGATCACCGAAACCGTCGATCAGTTCCGCGTCGCCGTCGCTGTCGGGCGCGAACAGCCCGATGAACCCGAATGGGCCGTCGAGGATGTCGGTGCCGCCCGTGAAGCCCTCGCGGGCGAGTTGCGCGGCGACCACGCCGCCACGGGCGGCGTTCCCCGCCTGCAGCGGCTTCGTCATCGACCCAAAGTTCGCCTGCATGCCGCCGGACATCGAGGCCGCGATGCCCAGCGCGTTTGCCGTCTCCTCGGCGGTCAGTCGCATCAGCCGCGCGGCGGCCGCGGCGGCACCGAGCGCCCCAACCGTCGTCGTCTGGTGGAACCCGCGCAGGTAGTGCGAACGACCGAGGGCGCGGCCGATCTTGCCCTCGACCTCGAAGCCCACGACGAAAGCGGTGACCACATCCGCGCCGCTCGCGCCCTCCGCCTCGCCGACGGCCAGCACGGCGGGCACGAGCGGAATCGAGGGGTGACCGTTCACCGATGACGTCACGTCGTCGTAGTCGAGCGCGTGGCCGGCGGTCCCGTTCGCGAGCGCGGCCGCGCCGAGTGGCGCTCGCATCGATGTCCCGATTACCGCCGCCTGCGCTTGCCCGCCGTCGGCCTCGACGATGCGCCGCGCCAGCCTCGCGGCAGGTTCGTCGACGCCCGCCAGTGCGACGCCGATCGTGTCGAGCAGCGCGCGACGCCCGAACTCGCGGGCCTCGGGCGCGATCGCCGCGCCCCCGGTCTCGCAGATGAATTTCACCACTCGTTCGGTCGCGTTCATCGTCACTCTCCGCTTCCGCCCGCATGGTATCGCGCATCGTCCGGCCGCGACCGCAGTGTTCGCCCCCAATGGACGCTCAACCGGCGCGCCGCTACGATTGCCGCGGTTCATCGAGCGTCCCTTGGTGGATCAAACACGACCCGCGTGCAGAGCCTCGGGGATACCGTGACATTCGTCATCACGCAGCCATGCATCGATGAGCAGGATCAATCCTGCGTTGAAGTCTGCCCGGTGGACTGCATCCAGTTCGAAGAGGGCGTCGACCGGATGCTCTACGTCGACCCGGTCGAGTGCATCGACTGCGGTGCCTGCCAGCCGGCCTGCCCGGTGGACGCGATCTTCCCCGACATCGAGGTTCCGGACGACCGGACTCATTTCGTCGAGATCAATGCGCTCTGGTTCCAGGATCGCGCTGCTGCCCGCGCGCAGGCCGAGGGTGGTGCCGGTGCAGCACCAGCCGCTCCAGCAGCAGCACCCGCCGCTTCCAGCGATGCGCCCGCTGACGACGCTCCGGCAGACGATGCTCCAGCCGCAGAAGCCGAGACCGTCGCCGAACCAGTCCACCAGACGCAGGTCGAGGCGCTTGAGGGCGACCACGGCGGGATCGTCGTACCCAAGTACTCACAGCCCTCGCCGGTCGCGCTGATCGCGTCGGTCGTGCTCGCGGTGTCGTTCTTCGCAATCTGGATGGGCCCCGACCCCTACTTCGATGGCTTCCGTGGCCTGCGTGGCCCCTCGAAGCTCGGCATGGTCGCGATCGTTCCGTTGCTGCTCTCGTTGCTCGTCCTGATCCGCAGCCAGACGCGCGACCTCGGTCGTTTCGCCGCCAGCCGCCCTCGCGCCACGGGCAAGTGGCGAGACGTGACCTCCGACTGGCGACGCAGTGAGGAGATGCGAAGGCACGAGCTGACCCGCGCTGTCCAGGAGATCGCACGCACACGCTTCGCCTACCCGAACGACGACAACCCCGGCTTCCAGACACACGTCAACCTGCCGGAACCGAGGATGGCCGTGGAGTTCGGCGGGGCGGGCAAGGATCAGGCGTTCCCGGACATCCTCGTCGTCGAGTACCCCGGCAACTACCCGGTGATGGTCGCGCAGGTCGAGACCCGCGAGACGCTCACCCGCGAGCAAGCGGAGCGCGTCTGGAAGCGGCTTGAGATGAAGGAAGCTCCGCTCGACGTATACGTCCCGGCCGGGCTGGCCGCTCAGGCGAAGGACTACGCTCGTGCCGCGGGCATGAAGCACGTCCGGTTCCGCACCTGGACGCACAGCCCTAACGGAGTCTCCGTCCGCGAGGTCTAGAACCTCACAGTCTTGCCTCCGAGGTACAGACCGACCGCTACGACGCGTTCGCCGCGTGCTCCTGAACGAGTTCCGCCAGCAGCGAGCGATGGCATTCCGTGTCCGGATGCGACCCGCAGAGCAGCGTGATGCCGTTCAGCGACGCGATTCGCGCGACCCACGCGATCAACACCGAACGCTCCGTCATCTCCTCGCGGTAGCGCCTCGCGAAGTCGTCCCATGGGACGCCGCCGTCGTTGTAGGCATCGAGTAGCTCATTGCTCGGCCCGAGTGCGCGCTCCCAGTCGTCGACGGCATCCTTCGGTACACCGCGCGGCCAGCGACGCATCACGAGCAACCGTCGGTAGGGGTCAGCAGGCGGGTCGTAGACCGACCCGAGCGCGATGTTCAGTTGTGCGGCAGTCAATCGCTCGACACCTGCCAGAGTGCGGCAACGTGGTCCAGCGCGCCCGGCAGCCCCGGATCGTGCGCGCCCGCCAGCGAGCTGATCGCGGCCAACTCGCCGGTGAGCGCGACGAGATGTGCCGTCTGTCGCACAACCATGTCGCCAACCGTCTGGTTGGCCCGAGCCGCCGTCGAGGACTTGCGGAACACACGCTCGAACTGCGTCTCGTCGAGCCCCTCAAGGAACGCCAGACTGCGCTCGAACGAGCGATCGAGGGCCGCCAGCGCCTGCGCGTAGTCGGGCTCCGACGGTGGAGAGCCGTAGCCGACGTCGAGCGCCGCGAGCCACGGGTCGGCGTCCCCCTCAAGAGCGCCGACGTTCCAGAGCTGGTCGTCCTGCGCCGCGATGTGCGCGACGATCCAGCTTCCGGCGCTGAGACGACGAAACGCGCCGACCTGCGATGGCACCGGCGTCGCTGCCGCGACGCGGCGGAACTCGCCGCGTGCGTCGAACAGCAACGGCACGATGATCGGCGGGCCATCGGCCAGGTCTCTCGCCTCGCCACCCTCGCCGAGCGAGTGCTTCATTCGCCCCGGCAGTCCGAGATCGCGGTCCTCCGTCAGCACGAGCGAGGCGATCACGGACATCTCGCCGGCGTGCGCGAAGAGATGCGCCGAAGCCCGCGCGACCAGGTAGCCGACGGTTCGCCCCTCCCACTCGCTCCCGGCGAACAGCTCAATTACCGGCGCCAGGTCGGCGTCGGAGAGTGCATCGAGGTAGGCAGCCAGCTCGGGCGCGATGCGTTCGTAGGCCGCCAGCGCCTCGCTGAACGACGTATCGAGGGCGTCGCCCTCGGGCAGTGCCTGCTGCGCCTTGCCCCACGCCTGCAGCCACGGGTCTCGGTCACGACCACGGCAGAACGCGTTGAGCCAGAGGTCGTGGATCGAGGCGGTATGCGCGATCGCCCACGCAGCGGTATTCAGCCGCCCGAGACGCGGCCCGCGCCCGGCAGGCGGCACGTGCGCGATCGCGCGCGCGAACTCCGACTGGGCATCGATCACCATGCGAGCGACAAGCGGCGCGGTCATCGCGCCATTCTATGGCAGTTCGACCACAGCAGTTTAGCCAGGGCAGCCCGACGGGCTACCTCGACTAGGCCAGCGCGCCGAACATGATCGGGCCTGCGCGGCAACCCTCAGGCGGCGCGTCGGCCGTCCTGCGGTACGAAGACGAGCCCGCCGCGCGCAGTCACCTGCGTCGATCGTGCCAGGCGACGATCGGTCCGTCGCTCGGACGGCCGACGTTCTGCCAGCGATTCGACGTGACCCGGCACGAGCGCCTGCTCACTGAACTGCCGCAGCAGCGTCGCGGCAGCGCCTCCGAACAGAACTCCGATTACGAGCGTCAACAACATGCAGGCACCCTCCGCCTACTCGTGCCGCCACCCCTGACCGGCATTAGAACGTTTGTGCTTTGGACAGAAAGAAACATAGAACAGTCGTTCTGATGACGTCAAGTGGCTAGCGTGAACCGCAGCCGAGCTTCTCCTGAAGCCATCGTCCCATCCTCCGCTAGTTCGAACCCGGCGCGATCATAGAAACCAGCAGCCTGTGCCAGCGTCGCACCGACGATCGCGGAGCCGTCATACTCGGCGCGGAGAAACGCGATCAGGGCTCGTCCAATCCCCTCTCGTTGTCGAGCGGGGTCGACCGCGAGGTCGTGGAGTTCCAGCAGTTCTGAGAGTGGCTCCACACCGGCGATCCCCACCAACGCACCACCCTCTTCCGCTCCCCACAGCTGCAACCGGTCGTCGCGTGCGTATGTCGCGGCGATCCCGGGTCCGCGCGCTCGCGCATCCGCCGACGTCCGATGGATCTGCGCGACGCCGAGCAGCACGGCCACGGCGACTTCATGCTCGCGCGTTCGCAGGCTCACGATCTGTACGTCGCCCGCCACCACTGCCCCCCGCCGGAGTGCGCTAGCTGCCCGCCTCGATCGCTTCGAGCCCGCCGAGATAGGGGCGCAGCACCTCCGGCACCTCGACGGAGCCGTCCTCGCGCTGGTACTGCTCAAGCACCGTCGCCAGCGTGCGCGGCAGGGCGAGACCGGAGCCGTTCAGCGTATGCAGGTGTTGCACCCTGCCCTCGCCGTCGCGATAGCGGAGGTTGGTGCGGCGTGCCTGAAAGTCGACGAAGTTAGAGACCGACGAGACCTCTAGCCACTCCTCGGAGCCCGCCGCCCAGATCTCGATGTCGTAGGTCATCGACGACGAGAAGGTGAGGTCGCCCATCGCCAGCCGGATCACGCGGTAGCGGAATCCAAGGGCGCGCACGATCTCAAGCGCATGCTCCAGCAGCGTGTCCAGCGCCGCCCACGAGGCGTCAGGGTGCTCGAAGCGCACCATTTCGACCTTGTCGAACTGGTAGCCGCGCTTGATGCCACGTACGTCGCGCCCGGCGCTGAACTGCTCACGTCGGAAGTTCGGCGTGTACGCCGCGTGGTGCACCGGCAAGTCAGCAGCATCGAGGATCTCGTCGCGGTACATGTTCGTCACCGGCACCTCGGCCGTCGGGATCATCCAGAGGTCGGTGCCTTCCGCGTGAAACATCGTGTCGGCGAACTTCGGCAGGTTGCCAGTGCCGACGAGGCTCTCCGAGAGCACGAGGGCCGGCGGGTAGACCTCGCTGTAGCCCTGCTCGCGGTGCACGTCGAGCATCCACGTGATCAGTGCGCGCTGCATCCGCGCCCCGTGGTCGCGCAGGATGTAGAACTGCGAGCCGGAGACCTTCACGCCGCGCTCGAAGTCGATGATGCCGAGTGCCTCGCCGACGTCCCAGTGTGGCTGCTTCGTCGTGTCCGCGGGCGGCTGATTCTCCTGACGCAGGCTGCGAGGTGGATCGACCCTCGTCTCCTCACCGCTTTCGCCATCGCCTTCGATCACGATCACGCCGTCCTCGTAGTCGCCGCGCGGCACGTCGGCGTGCGGCAGGTTCGGAATCTCCAGCAGCAGCTCGTCGAGCGCGCTCTGCGTCTCGCGCAACCGCTCTTCCAGCGTGTCCAGCTCGTCGGCAACCGCGCGCTGCGCGTCGATCAGCCGCTGCCGCTCCTCATCGTCCTTCGCCGCGCCGATCAACTTGCCTGCCTGGTTGCGATCCGCGCGCATGCGTTCGACGTCGGCGAGCACCGACCGACGCTCGTCGTCGAGTTCCAGCACGCGGTCGATCGAGACATCGACACCGCGCAGCGCGCAGGACTCGCGCACGCGATCGGTCTCTTCGCGCAAGGTCTGTAGCGAGAGCATCGCTAGCCCGCCTCTCCCGCATCACGAACAGCCTCGATCGACGCCAGCGCAAGCAGCCGCACATCTTCCTCGATCGGCATGTCCGCGCCACACGACGCGAGCGGGATCTGCGGGTTCGTGCGCAGCGTCGTCTCGTGCACCCAGACCCACGCCTCCATGCCGTCCGGCAGGGTCAGTGAAGCTCCATCGGCCGGCCGCGTGAAATAGACGAAGTCGATGTGCTGGTGCGCGCCGTCCGCGTGGCTATCCGGCCCGAGGTCGTAGATGCCGATCGTCGCTGGCGGCGGCAGCTGCGGCGGAGCCTCGTGCCCGAAGCGCGGCACTGTCGCCAGCACCTCGACGTCGATGCCGGTCTCTTCCTTCACCTCCCGCACGACCGCCTCGATCGGATCCTCATTCGCTTCCACGTGCCCGCCCGCTGGCAGCCACTTCTGGATGCGGTGCCAGTGCAGCGCGGTGCGCTCACCATCGGACACGAACCCGCTGACGGTGAAGTGTCGTTCCATCATCCGAGACTATCAGCGCCCCCCACACAGCGGAAGGAATTTCGTAAAGGTCACGAATCCCGCAAGGGCGACGATGCGAAGCGGCGTCTGGCGCGACTAGCCGCCCGCGTGCCCGTCGAGCCACTGAGGGTCGAAGTCGCGCAGCGAGGCCACTGTGACGTCGGCGCTCGGCTGCGGCGGCGGGGTGAAGCTCGCCTGCGTCGACTGCACCACCCAGAGCCCGGCGGCGCTGGCCGACTCGATGCCGTGGATCGAGTCCTCGACGCCGATGCATTCGCCCGGCTGCAGGCCGAGCTGCGTGACTGCGTACAGGTAGACGTCCGGAGCCGGCTTGTCGGCCCCCGCCTCCCTCGCCGTCGCGATCAGCGCGAAGTACTGGTCGAGACCGGCGGAGGCCAGCGTCGCCTCGACCCATGGGCGCGAGGACTGCGACGCGACCGCGAGGCCAAGACCGCGCCCGCCGATCGCTTCGAGCAGTTCGATCACGCCGTCGAGCGGTTCGAGCGGTGCGCGCTCCAGCTCGTCGAAGAAGTGACCGCTGTAATTCGCTTTGATCTCGTCCAGCGTGATCGAGTAGTGCTCCGCCATCCACTCGTTCATGCCGCCGGTGCCGATGAACGGCTCGACCTGCTCGATCGTGATCGTCTCCGGCGCGAGCATCGCCTGCGTCGCGGCGAAGTGCACCGGCTCGGTGTCGACGAGCACGCCGTCGAGGTCGAAGACGACCCCGGTCACTACGGTCGGCGGCGTGGCGGGCGGGGTGGCGCTCACTCGCCGTCCTCGATCAGGTGCTTCAGTCGCCAGAGGGCGTCGCGGTAGGCCTGCCGGCGCAGGCCGTCGTAGAGCAGCGGCTCGAGCAGCAGGCCGAGCAGCCCGCCGGCGGGCCGGTACTGCGCCTCGACGGTGACGTGCACCTCGCCGTCCGCCTCCGGGTGCAGCGCCCAGCTCAGCGAGGCCAGCGATGCGTCATCGTCGAGGCGCTCCATCACCAGTAGCGTCGGCGCCTCCTCGGCCGTCGTCGAAAGCCGGGCGCGCTCGCGACGCAGCGGCAGGCGCAATTCGTAGCTCAGGCCAGCGCCGTTGCCGCCCCGGTCGCCGAACGCGCGCGCGAACCAATCGCCCTCGTCTGGCGCACGCAGCCGCCCGAAGATCGTCTCCGGTGTGGCGTGAATGTGGACATCTTCTCGTAGCTGGTTCATGGCGATCGGCTCGTTGGTCAGTCGCCCTGGCGGTCGCGCATCGCCGGAAAGAGGATCACCTCGCGGATCGATTGCTCCCCCGTCAGCAGCATGATCATGCGCTCGAGGCCGAACCCGAGCCCACCGGCGGGCGGCATGCCGTGCTCAAGCGCCAGCAAGAACTCCTCGTCCATCAGTTCGGCCTCGTCGTCGCCGCCCGCCGCGATCGCGACCTGCTGCTCCATGCGCGCGCGCTGGTCGACGGGGTCGTTCAGCTCCGAGTACGCGTTCGCCATCTCGTAACCGAGCGCGAACAACTCGAAGCGCTCGACGACCTCCGGGTCGTCGGTCTTGCGCTTCGCCAGCGGCGAGATCTCGACCGGGTAGTCGAAGACGAAGGTCGGCTGAACGAGGTGTGGCTCGACCAGCACCGACCAGCAGCGGTCGAGCAGCGAGTTCCACGATGCGTCGTCCTCGAACGAGACGTTGTGCTCGCTCGCGACCTGCCGCAGCGACGCCAACTCGCGGTACTGCGTGTAGTCGATGCCACCGTGCTCGATCAGCGCCTCGCGGAACGTCGTCCGCGCGAACGGCGATTCGAGGTCGATCGTGTGATCGCCGTGCTCGACGTGCAGCGTTCCGACGACCGTCTGCGCGATGTGGCGGTAGAGCTCCTCCACCATCCGCGCCACGTCCTCGTAGTCGGCGTACGCCTCGTAGGATTCGAGCATCAGGAACTCGGGATTGTGGCGGGTCGAGATGCCCTCGTTACGAAAGACGCGCCCGATCTCGAAGACCTTCTCGAAGCCGCCGACGAGCAGACGCTTGAGGTGCAGCTCTAGCGCGATGCGCAGGCTGAGATCGCGACTGAGCGCGTTGTGGTGCGTGACGAAGGGCCGCGCGGCCGCGCCACCGGCCTCGACCTGCAACACCGGTGTCGCCACCTCCATGAAGTCGCGATCCTCGAAGAAGCGTCGCACCGAAGAGACGACCTTCGAGGAGATCCGCGCGAGTTCGCGCGACCGCTCGTTCGACATCAGGTCGAGGTAACGCTGACGGTAGCGGGTCTCGGTGTCCGTGATGCCGTGCCACTTCTCGGGCATCGGCCTCAGTGCCTTGGTCACGATCTGCCATTCGCTGACGCGCACGGTGACCTCGCCGGTACGAGTGCGGAAGAGCACCCCGCTGGCCGAGATGAAGTCGCCGAGGTCGGCGAGCGGGAGCTGCTCGAACGCCTCGCCAAGCACGTCGCGTTGCAGGTGGAGCTGAATGCGGCCGGAACCGTCGGTGAGGTCGAGGAAGGCCATCTTCCCCATCACCCGCTGCGCCGTCAGCCGTCCGACGACCGAGACCGGTCCGGCCTCCTCCTCGCCATCAGCCTCGGCGGCGTCGAAGAGCGCGACGGCTGCCTCGGCATCGTGCGTGCGCTCGAGGCGAGCGGGGTACGGGTCGCCGCGCGTCAGCAGTTGCTCACGCTTCTCGATGCGCTGTGCGAACAGTTCCTCTTCAGAGGGCATCGCTGGCCTCGCTCCAACCTCGCCGCTGCACTGTACCGGTGCCCCGGCTCAAACAAATAGCGGGACCACCCGGCCCCGCCTCTCGATGTGACCCAGCCGTATGGGCTACTTCACCGAGACGACGGTCATCTCGACGTTCCCCGCGGGAGCCGCCACCTTCACCTTGTCGCCGCGCTTGCGGCCAATCAGCGCCTCGCCGACCGGAGACTTGTGGCTGATCCGCCCCTGCGTCGGGTCGGCTTCCGCCGGTCCGACCAGCTGGTAGGTCTGCGACTTGCCACCCTTGGTCTTCAGCGAGACGGTCGAGCCGACGCGGATCTCCTTGGAGCCTTTGGCCGCCTTCTCGTCGATCAGCTCGGCCGACTCCAGCATCTTCTCGATCTCCTGGATGCGGCCCTCGAGAAACGCTTGCTGGTTCTTGGCGTCCTCGTACTGGCCATCAACCTGGGCCATGCCGAGTTCCTGCGCCTCACGGATCTGTTCGGCAACCTCGGCGCGCTTCGTCGTGCGCAGCTCAAGCAGCTCGGCCTCGAGCTTCTTCAGTCCCTGCTTTGTGATCAGAACCTGCTCTTCGGACATGTGATCCTCGTCTGACTCCGCGCCCGGGGCCATCCAACCCGGCGCTACTCCACAAACGTCATAGCGGACTCGCCACCTGGGCCAGTCCGCCACACCGTTCACTGCTGAACGGCCCGATATGTTATCCGCTGACCGCGTCAGTCGCAACCAGATCGAGGTGATCAGGGTACTCGCTAACGCATATAAACAAAACTGCCCTTCTAGATTGGGTTGAGGCCGTTCCGGTGGTAGAATGACGGTCGTGGTGGGGCGCGCCGGAACTTGTCCGGCAGGGAGCGCTCGCCATTCGCCCGGCCCTACTCACCCGCAACACCCTGACGGTGGTACTCGCGTTGGCGCTCGGCCTCGGTGCCGGGTTCGTCGGCGGGCTGGTCGCCGTGCAGTTCGACAGCGACGAGCCGGCAGCCGTCGTCACTCCCGCTGCGCCGACCGCGATCGCGACTGAGGCACCTGCCGACGACATCCGCACCGCCATCCAGAGCGCGCTCCCCGCAGTCGTCACGGTGCTCGTCGATTTCGCTCCCGAGTTGCTTGAGGACGGTCGCATCCGCGAGCGGCGGAGCGTTGGCTCCGGGTTCGTGATCAACGACCTCGGCCACATTGTCACCAACTTCCACGTGATCGACGGCGCGCAGGCGATCACCGTGATCCTCGGCACCGGCGAGGAGCGCCCGGCGGTGATCGCCGGCCACGATTCGCCATTCACCGATCTCGCGGTGCTCCAGATCGCCTCACAGGGACTGCGCTCGGCGCGCTTCGGGGACTCCGACGCGCTCGTGATGGGCGATGTCGTCGCTGCCGTCAGCGGCACGCTGCTCGGCACCACCTTCGACCCCTCGGTGAGCACCGGCGTCGTCTCGGCGCTCGGGCGCTCGTGGCCGCGCAACGGCGTGATCCTCGAGGACCTCGTGCAGACGAACGTCGCCGTCAATCATGGCGACTCCGGTGGCGCGCTGATCGATGTCCACGGCGACGTGATCGGTCTGCTCACCACCGTCGTGCGTAGCGACCCCAGCGGCCTTGCCGTGCAGGGCGTCGCGTTCGCGCAGTCAGCGAACTCGCTGCGGATGATCGTCGAGAGCATCGCGGCCCGTGGCAGCTTCCTGCGCCCCAGACCCGGCATCGAGCGCCCGAATCTCCAGCACATCGAGATCTCGCCTGAGCTCGCCGCTACCGAAGGTCTGCCGGTCACGTTCGGCGCGCTGATCATTGAGCCCCGCGCGGGCAGTCCGGCGGAGGCCGCCGGCATCCGAGCGGGCGACATCGTCGTCGGCATGAACGGCATCGCGGTCGACTTCGACAACCCGCTACCCAACCTGCTGAAGCGCCTCTCGCCGGGCGCGACGGCCGACTTCTTCGTCCTTCGCAATGGACGCGAACTCTTGATCCCGGTCTCCCCATGGCTGGAGTAACACGATGAAAGAGCCAGGCAACCAGCTTCCAGAGCGGGCCAACATCCCGCGCTTCGCCCCCGTCATCGACAGCGATGACGGCGACACGGGGTTCGGATCGCCGGACGACGTGCAGTTCGACAGCGGGCTGCTGCGCACCGTCGGCATCATCGCCGTGCTCGGCATCCTGCTCGCGGTACTGCTGCTGCCGCCCGTCTCGATCCTCGACTTCGGCGGCAGCGACGGCGGCTCGGGCATTGTCACGAAGGCACGCGACTCTATGCCCGACCTCCCCGACGGCCTCGTCGCGATGAGCGCGCTCTACGACATCGAGGTCGCCGACGAGCTACGAGGAGCCGCGACGCTCAGCGTTCGTCTCTCCGTCGACGACCCGCCGGGCGAGAATCTGGCGCTCTACACGTTCGACGATGACCGCTGGCAGCGCCTCGGCTCGGCGAGCGTCGACAACGGCAGCCGCGTTGCCCGCGGCGAGGTGGAGACGGTGCCCGCCACGATCGCCGTGCTTCACCGCGCCGCACTCGCTCGCTCGCTCGGACTGATCCTCAGCCCCGGCGAGGTTCCGGATGCCGCGATCACCGGTATCAGCATCGTCAGCGTGCTCGCCGTCTCGCCGCTCACCGACACCAACGAGGCCGGGCTACTCATCGCCGACCCACTGGCGCTCGACGCCGCGCGCGCCGACACGGTCGCCGGTGTCTACCTCGGCGTGACGACGCCGACCTCCGCCGCTAGCGAACTGGTCGACCTGATCCTCGGCACCCCGGCGCGCGTCGAGACACACATCGGCGAGATCGTCGATGAGGCGCTGCGCGCACAGGCGGCAGGCGTGCATCTTGACTACGCCAGCATCGACGTCCCCCGCCGCGACGCCTTCACAGCCTTCGTCGGGCAGCTCGACGCGGCGCTGACGGCCGAGGGGCTGGGACTCGTCGTCACCGTGCCGGCACCGTCGGCGAGCGCATCGTCCACGGCGGTGGCGAGCGCCTACGACTGGCCCGCGCTGGCGGCGCTCGCTGACGCGCTCTGGTTGCGCGCTCCGTCTGACCCTGATGGCTACTACGACCAGCTTGAGGCTGCGCTGGCCGCGCAGCGCGACAACGGCACCGACCTCAGCGCCGTCTGGCTCGTGCTCGACCGCCACTCCCGCGAGCGCACCCCGGAGGGCATCGCCGCGATCACACTGCGCGACGCGCTGACCCGCGCCAGCAGCCTGCGCGCTCGATTCGACGAGGGCATCACGCCCGACTCCCCGGTCACCATCACCGGCGTAAACATCAATGAGAACGATGACGACAGCGGCATGCGCTGGGACGAGACCTCCCAATCGGTCACCTTCGACTACGGCGCACGCGGCGGCCCGCGCACCGTCTGGGTCGAGAATCGCTTCTCGTTCGCGTTCCGCCTCGACCTCGCCCGCCGCTTCGGCCTCGGCGGCGTCACCGTCGCGCCGGCGGCGCAGGACGAGACACTGCCGGATGTCTGGAACACCGTCGCCAGCTTCGTCGAGGACGGCGCAGTGCATCGTGAACTCCCGTTCGGCCCGTACCTCAGCCCGCGCTGGATCAGCCCGTCCGGAATTATCGAAGGGGGCGACAGCGGCGTCGCCGTCTGGCGCGCACCGAACGAGATTGGTGTCTACCCGATCACGCTGATCGTCTCCGACGGCGTCGTCTTCATCGGTCAGGAGATCTCGCTCCGCGTCACCGAGGGGCAGCAGGAGCCCAACCCGGCGCCGGTATCGACGCCTGAGCCGACCGCGACGCCGCAGGCCACCGCGACGCCCGCACCGACTGAGGTGCCGATCGTGGTCGCGACGCCGGAGCCGACCGTCGCTCCCACGCCTGAGCCGACGCCGCAGCCAACCGTGGCACCGACGCCGGAACCAACCGTCGCTCCCACCCCCGAGCCGACGCCTGTACCGACCGCGACGCCAACCGGCCCACCTGGCCCGGCAGGGAACTAGCCGTGGCGCGAAAGCAGCTCTCGATCCGCATCACCGGCGGCTCCGCTCGCGGCAGCGTGCTGCGCGGCCCGGTCGGTGGCGACCTGCGCCCGACCTCGGGCCGCCTCCGTGAATCGCTCTTCGGCATGCTCGATGCCGCCGACGTCGACATGACGGAGGTCGTCGACCTTTACGCCGGCACCGGCGCGCTCGGCATCGAGGCGCTCTCGCGCGGTGCGGACCGTTGCACCTTCGTCGAATCGGATGCCGCCGCCTGTCGCGCCATCGACGAGAATCTGAAGCGCGTGCGAATGGCCGAGCGGGCCTCCGTGGTACGCGACCGCGTCGGACGCTGGCATCCGCAGGAGGCGACGCGATTCACGCTGGTGCTCGCCGACCCGCCATACGCCCACGCGGGAAGCTGGGAAGAGATCAAGCAGAGCATCGACGGCGCGCTGACGCCGGATGCCTTCCTCATGATTGAGCACTCAGCCCGGGAGCATCCTCCCGTGGCGTTGCTAGGACGTTCAATGTGGCGCGATCGGCGCCAGGGTGACGGTGCCATCGCCGTCTATCGCTCCTTGGAAAGGGAAGATGCTGCATGACCATCGCGATGTATCCGGGGAGATTCGACCCGGTCAGTAACGGACACATGGACATCATCGAGCGCGCCAGTCGAATCTACGACGAAGTCGTCGTCGCACCCGCCCAGAGCTCTTCGACCCTGTTCACCACCGAGGAACGCGTCGCGCTAATCGAACGCGTCACTGCTGACATGCCCACTGTCCGCGTCGCCTCGTTCTCAGTGCTCACCGTGGAGGCCGCACATGACGTTGGTGCGCAGGTGCTGGTACGCGGATTGCGCGCGATCACCGACTTCACGACCGAGTTCGACATGGCGTTAATGAATCGAAGCATGGCGCCGGAGATCGAGTCCGCGTTTCTCATGACGTCGGTCGAGCACCTGTACGTGAGCGCCTCGCGAATTCGCGAACTCGCGGGCTTCGGGCGGGATGTCAGCGACCTCGTGCATCCCGTCGTCTGGGAGGCGCTACAAGAGAAATTCCCCGGCTCATGAGCTGATCGAGAGCGGGATTCTACGCAGAGAGTTTCACGGAGAGGGAGCACCCAATGGACCTATTGCATCTCGTGACCCGGCTCGAAGAGCTGGTCTCAGAATCGCAGAAGATGCCAATCGGCAGTCGCATCATCACCGACCGGCGCAAGCTGCTCGATGTGATCGATCAGATGCGCGTCGTGATCCCGCAGGAGGTGCGGGAGGCGCAGGCAATCGTCCAGCGCGACGACGAGCTGCGGCGGCAGGCCGAGGAGGAGGCGCGCATCATCGTCGCCCGTGCCGAGGAGCAGGCACGCTTGCTCGTCGATGAGCACGAGGTCACGACCGCCGCCCACGCGAACGCGCGGCACCTTGAGCAGGACGCGAACTCGCGCCTCGAGGAACGCATCGAGACGGCGAATGCGGACATCCAGTTCCGCATCGACGACTCACGGCGCGCCGCCGAGCGGCAGATGACCGACGCGGACGCCTACTCAACCGAATTGCTACGCCGGCTCGAACGTCAGCTCGAAGCCTTCGTCCGTTCCGTGCGCGCGGGGCTCTCACAACTCGAACCGGAGCCCGATGGCGACCTCGATTCGTTCGAGCTGCCGGTCCAACCGGCGGGCGCAGAACAGCGCACTGAGATACGTAACGAGATCGAGGCTCCGCCGACGGTCGAAGCAGAGCGGGTACCCGTCGGCGCAGGCGCCGTCGCTGCTGCTGTCCCGGCCACCGAGTCAGTCGCCGACCCCATCGCGGAGGCCCGCGCGGTACTCGCGCCGGCTCCCCTGCCGGAAGTCACGCCGATCCCGATCCGTTTCGACGCGATGTCGAGCATCGAGGACGTCGACGAGAGCGCAGAGGCGACGGACGACGAGCCGGCGGCTGAGGACGACGTCGATAGCGGCGCACTGACGCTCGACGACGCGTTCGCCGAAGCCGCCGAGGCGGCCGACGACGCTGACGACGACGACTCCGCCAGTGACGACATCGATGACGGTGAGCCGGAAGGCGAGCTGGAGAACCTGCTCGCACGGCCCTCGATCCCCGGCATCGCTCCGCCGCCGCAGGCGGAAGTCGATACCGGCGACGTCACGGTGATCGATGACCTCGCCGAGCCGTGGCTCGACGACGAGGGACGGCCGCGCCCCGACTGACCCTGCTCGGACGGAGGTCGCCCGCGACCTCCGTCACGCTCTCCGCTTCGAGAGCGCCGTCGTCTTAGCCGACGACGATGTTCAGCAACCGCCCGGGCACGAAGATCACGCGCTGTACCGCCTTGCCCTCGATCTGCTGGGCGACCGCGGTCTGGGCCTCAGCCTCGGCGCGCACCGTCGCCTCGTCGGCGTCTGCGGCCACTTGAATGCGAGCGCGCATCTTGCCGTTCACTTGCACAGCGACCTCGACCGTCTCGCTGCGCGCGCGATCGGCCTCCAGCTCCGGCCATGGCTGCTGGTGGATCGAAAACTCGTGACCGGCGCGCTCCCACAGCTCCTCCGCGACGTGCGGACATGCGGGCGCCATCATCAGCAGCAGGAACTCGACCGCCTCGTCCCACGCGGCACCGTCGACGGCACCGCCATCCCGCAGACGCTGCATCGCATTCACCATCTCCATCAGCGCCGCCACCATCGTATTGAGCTGGTAGCGCTCGAAGTCGCGGGTGACGCGTTCCAGCGTCGAGTGGGAGACGCGCCGTAGCTCGCGGGTGCGCTCGCCGTCCGCATCGTCCGTGCGCTCCACAGGCGCCGTCACCAGCCCCCACGCGCGGTGCAGCCAGCGCGAGACACCGACGATGCCATCGACGTCGTACGGCCCACCCTGCTCCCACGGCCCGAGGAACATCAGGTAGGCGCGGAACGTATCCGCGCCCCACTGCGCCACCTGACCGTCCGGGGCGACCACGTTGCCGCGTGACTTCGACATCCGCTGCCCATCCGGGCCCATGATCTGGCCCTGGTTGAAGACGCGGTCGAAGGGCTCATCACCGGGCACGAGGCCAGCGTCGCGGGCGGCCTTGTAGAAGAAACGCGCGTAGAGCAGGTGCATCACGGCATGCTCGGCACCGCCCGTGTACTGATCGACGGGCAACCAGGCGTCCGCGATCTCGCGTGAGATCGCCTCTTCCGTGTTGTGCGCATCCGCGTAGCGCATGAAGTACCAGGACGAGCACATGAACGTGTCCATCGTCTCGGTGGCGCGCGGTGCGGCCTTGAAAAAATCGGGGCAGGTCGTCTTCACGAAGTCCTCAGACAACGCGAGCGGCGACTCCCCCGTCGGCAGGAATTCGACGTCGTACGGCAGTTCAACCGGCAACTGAGCCTCCGGCACCGGCACCATGCCGCAGTCCGGGCACTCCACCATCGGGATCGGCGCGCCCCAGTAGCGCTGACGCGAGATCAGCCAGTCGCGCAGGCGGTAGACGACCTTCTGCTCGCCCCAGCCCTGCTCCGCCGCGAACCCAGCGACCGCCGCGATGCCGTCGACGTTCGAAGTACCGTCGAAGTGCGCCGAGTTGATCATCGGGCCCTCGTCCGTGAAGGCCTCGGTCAGCGCCTCTCCACCCCAATCAGATGGTGAGATCACGACTTTGATCTCCATGCCGAACTTCGTCGCGAACTCGAAGTCGCGCTGGTCGTGCGCCGGTACGGACATCACCGCCCCGGTGCCGTAGGTGAGCAGTGCGTAGTCGGCGATCCAGATCGGCACGCGGTCGCCGTTGAACTGGTTGATGCAGTACGCGCCGGTGAAGACACCAGTCTTCTCGCGGTCCGACGCCTGGCGCTCGATCTCCGTCGCCAGCCGCGCAGCCTCGATGTACTCGTGGACCGCGTGCTGCTCCTCCTCGCTTGTAATTTGCGCGACCAGCGGGTGCTCGGGGGCGAGCACCATCGCTGTGACGCCATAGATCGTGTCGGGTCGCGTCGTGAAGACGCGGATCTCGTCGCTGCCGTCGGCGGTTGGCTGCTCCAGCGGGAACGCGATCTCCGCGCCCTCTGAGCGGCCGATCCAGTTGCGCTGCATCAGCTTCACCGGCTCGGGCCATTCGATGTCCTCGTTCGCCAGCAGCTCGTCCGCGTACTGCGTGATGCGGAAGAACCATTGCTCCATGCGACGTTGCTCAACCAGCGTCCCGCAGCGCTCGCAGCGCCCATCGACGACCTGCTCGTTCGCCAACGTGGTGTTGCAGGACGTGCACCAGTTCACCGGCGCCTCGTCGCGGTAGGCCAGCCCCTGCTTGTGCAGCTGCAGGAACCACCACTGCGTCCAACGGTAGTAGTCCGGGTCGGAGGTGATGATCTCGCGATCCCAGTCGAACATCGTGCCCATGCGCTTCAACTGGTCGCGCATGCGGTTGATGTTGTCGTTCGTCCAATCGCGCGGATGGACGCCGGCATTGATCGCCGCGTTCTCGGCAGGCAGCCCGAACGCATCGAACCCCATCGGGAACGTGACGTTGTAGCCCTGCATGCGACGGAAGCGAGCCAGCGCGTCCGAGGGCGACATCGCGAACCAGTGCCCAACGTGGAGGTCGCCCGACGTGTACGGCAGCATCGTCACCGCGTACCAGTTCTCGCGCCCGTCAACGCGATCCGGAATGCGGTAGATGTCGTCCTGCTCCCAGCGCTGCTGCCAGCGCTCCTCGATGGTTGTGTGGTCGTAACGGTCTAAGTCAGTCTCGGCGGGTGAATCGCTCGCCATCGTTCGCTCCTGCTCTCGCCTGCGCCCTGCGGTCCGCGAGGACCGCGCGCGGCTACTTCGTCTCGTGAAACAGAGTGACGCCCGACACGCGGGCGGGGCGACCTTTCTGCGAAAGGTCGCCTAGGCGAGGAGGAGAAGGAGCGAGCTGGGGGCACGTCGAAGGGCGCGCGACGCACCGTGTGATACAGAGCGGTCGCCGCGAGTCCGGCGTTCGACGTCTGTACTGGTATCCATGACGACTTGAGTATCGAACCGCTCGCCCGCCGTGGTCAACCACGTTCCCACCACGACGCCGCTGCGACGACCCTAGAGTGCCACGAAGATCAGGATCCCCGAGAGCGGCACGCCCGCCGAGACGAACAGCAGCAGTCGCACCGCCTCCTTCGATCGCTGCGTCGGATCCGTCGACGAAAGCGCGCGGCGCATCTGCACCGTCACGAGCAGCGCGTAGAGCGCGAAGATGGCGATCAGCGCAGGAAGCATGCGGCCATCCTACGTCGCCGCCGACGCTCGCTCACGTGCGCCACCATCGAGCGGCGGCAAGCCAGTCCGCGTCAGTCGGCCGCGCTCGCACGGAACACGGGCCCGAAGCCGAGCATGTACAGCTCGCCGTCACCATCGACGCCGAACGAGAGGATGCTGTCGCCGGTCTCGGCGATCACGATGGGACCGCTCGCGAGATCGGAGTGCAGCGCCCAGATCGTGCCGCTGCAGAAGTCTCCGTAGATGTAGTACCCGCGCAGGGCAGGCATCTCGCTGCCACGGTAGACGACCCCACCGGCCACCGAACAGTTCCCCGCGGCATGGGTGTACGTCGCCACCGGTGCGACCGCGCCCGCCGTCGAGCAGCCGCTGCTCGGCGAGAAGCAGCGGTCACCCTCGAGGCGCTTCCAGCCGTAGTTGCCACCGCCGTCGACGATGTCGATCTCCTCGACGCTGCCCTGGCCGACATCGCCAACCCAGAGGCTGCCCGTCGCCGGGTCGAACGACATCCGCCACGGATTACGCAGGCCGTAGGCCCAGACCTCCGGTCGCGCGCCGAGCGAATCCGCGAACTGCGGATTGTCCGAGGGAGTCGCGTACGGCTGCGACGCCGTGGCACCCGAGACATCGAGGCGGATGATCGTGCCGAGCAGCGTCGACGGATCCTGTCCGTTGCCGTCGGGGTCGCCGCCGGAGCCGCCGTCACCAAGGCCGAGGTAGAGCATCCCATCCGGACCGAAGCGCACAGTGCCCCCGTTGTGGTTCTGGTACGGCTGCGCCACCTCGACGATCACGAGCCTGCTGGCAACGCTCGCGACGTCCGACGTCACCGTGAAACGCGCGAGCACGGAGCGGCGTGGCCCCGGCGCGCTGTAGTACGCGTAGATGTAGCCGTTCGACGTGAACGCGGGGTCGAGCGTGACGCTGAGCAGCCCCTCCTCGAATCCCTGGCGCAGCACCAGATCGCGGATGTCGAGCAGCACGCTCTGGCCCTCGACGCCGGGGCGCTGCAGCAGCACTCGCCCACCCTGCTCGACGACGTAGACGCGATCACCGGGGTATGGCCCGAGATCGACGGGATTATCGAAGAACGACTCACCGAAGGCGAGGCTGAACTTGAGCTGCGGCGGCGTCGACGCGATCGATGGTTCAGCCGGCACGACGGTCGCCACCGGCGTCGCTGTCGGTGCGGCCGTGGGAGCGGCGGTTGCGGCTGGCGTCGCTGTCGGCGTCGGCGTCGCGGTCGGCTGCGGGACCGGCGTGCCGAGCAGCACCGGCACGCGCGGCGTCGCGGTTGCGAGCGGTGCCTGTGCCGTCGGCACTGGAGTCGGTGCAGCGGTCGCGGCGGCCGTCGATATTGCCGTAGCCGTCGAGGGTGCGGCGGGCGCGGACGTCGCCGTTGGCGCGGGCTCGTCGACACCACCGCCGCAGGCTGCGGCGGCGAGCATCACGGCGGCGAGCAGGTAGAGCTTCAGCGGAGCGTCCTCTGCGGGCTAACCGAGCGCGATCGGTGACGGATTCGACTGGCAGTCACGATAGTAGACCGCTGCCGCACGCGCGCCGTGGGGGCTATCCCTCGGCGCGGTCGAGCGCGGCGGAGACCGTCGCAGCAAACGAGGAGGAATCGCCCAGGTAGTGGAAGCGCACGATCTCCGTACCGACCTGATCCCCCAGTACGAACGTCGGCGTCCCGCGCACCGCGTAGCGCGCCGCCCCCGGCCGATCGTGGTCAACCGACTTCTCGACGAACGTCAGCCGTCCGCTGAACTGCTGGATCGTCTGGTAGATCCACGGCTCCATCCGCTCGCAGAACTCGCACCACGTACCCGAGAACCAGATCAGCGTCGGCTGATCGGGCGACCCGGGCGTCTCCGCCGATGGTAGCGGCCGCGTCGAGTGGTAGACGGTGTGAGCGCTGCCGGTCAGCACCTGGATCGACCCCCCGCTGGCCTCTGCGGCCAGCGTCTCGATGGCGGCGTCCGCCGTCGACTCCGGGGGGCCGATGATCACCAGCGCCGCCGCGCCCGCGATCACCAGCGCAGCGACCGACCAGCCGAGCAGCGGCTGCCAGCGCAGGCCGCGTCCGCGGCGTCGATCGCCCCGCTGTTCGGCGTCGCGCCGTCGCGACTGGCGCTGACGCTTCTTGCTTCGGGATGTTGGCACGGTGGCTCCCGGCTGCTGTTGCGATCTACCAGCCACTGAAGCGCAGTCGTTGCGCGCGCGGCGTGATCGTGGTCACACGGTGGGGCGACCGCGCTGCGGATCGTGCGTCTGTACGGGTGGGAGTGCGCGCGAGTACCCTCCCCGCCATCACATCAAGGAGGGGTCCTGTGAACATCGTCGTCGACTTCGACAAATGCGACAGCAACGCGCTCTGCGTCGCTGCCGCCCCCGCGCTCTTCGAGGTGCGGGATGACAACTTCCTGTACGTCCTCAACGAGACGCCCGGCGAAGATCAGCGCGCGCGGCTTGAGGAGGCGGTCCGCAACTGCCCGACGGGCGCAATCTCTATCGAGGACGACTAGCCGCGAGGCGCGGCCTCCGACGAGTCCCGACGTGTTGCCGTGACCGGCCGCGGCGTCGATCGCATCGCCGTGATCGGCGCGTCGCTGGCGGGCTTAAGCGCGGCCGAGACGCTGCGAGCCGAGGGCTACGGCGGCACGATCACGCTCGTTGGCGCGGAAGATCGGCTCCCGTACGACCGCCCGCCGCTCTCCAAGCAAGTGCTGACCGGCGAGCGTGATCCGAACTCCACCGCCCTGCGCACGGACGAGCGCTACGACGAACTCGACCTCGATCTCCGACTCGGCACGCGTGCGACGGCGCTCGGTCCGGCGGCACACGAGGTCACGCTCGATAGCGGCACGGGCAGCGCGGTGCTCGCCTACGACCGCCTGATCATCGCCACCGGCGCCTCGCCCCGGTCGCTCCCCGGCACGCCACCGCTCGACGGCACCTACACGCTGCGCACGATCGACGACTGCATCGCCCTGCGACGCGAGTTCGAGGCCGGCGCGCGCGTCGTCGTCGTCGGTGCCGGCTTCATCGGCGGTGAGGTCGCATCGAGCGCGCGTGCGCGAGGGCTCGACGTCACCGTGCTCGAAGCCGCCCCGGTCCCGCTGGAGCGCGCTGTCGGCGCAGAGATGGGGCGGGTCTGCGCCGCGCTTCAGACGGCCCACGGCGTCGACCTGCGGCTCGGCACCGGCGTCGAGGGTTTCGATGGCGCGCAGCGCGTCGAGCGCGTGCGGCTCGCCGATGGGTCGACGCTGGCAGCGGATGTCGTCGTCGTAGGCGTCGGTGTCGCGCCCAACGTCGGCTGGCTCGATGGCAGCGGCATCGCCGTCGACAACGGCATCACGTGCGACGCCACGCTCGCCACCAGCGCGCCGGACGTCTACGCGGCGGGCGATGTCGCGAACTGGCTCAACCCGCAGTTCGGTGAGCGCATGCGTGCGGAGCACTGGACGAACGCGGTCGAACAGGGCCGCGCGGCCGCCCTCAACGTGCTCACGAGCAGCGAACACGCCAGCCCGTTCTCGTCCGTGCCCTACTTCTGGTCGGACCAGTACGAGACCAAGATCCAGTTCGTCGGCCACGCCAGACCCGACGACGAGGTGCGCGTCGTCCATGGCAGCGTCGACGACAGCGGCCCCGGCGACGGCAGGTTCGTGGCGCTCTATGGACGCGGCGGCAGACTCGTCGCCGCTATCGGCTTCAACTGGGCGCGCCACGTCATGGCCTACCGCGCGATGATCGGCGAGGGCATCGGCTGGGACGACGCCCTCGCACACGCCGCTTCCGTTGACTAGCGGCGGCGTGAGCAAGACACAGGGCAGCCGAAGCGTGACCATCGCTCCATGACCGCAACTCCCCCCACCGACGCTCCCGCGAGCCTTCAGCTGCGCCCGGCGCTGATGCTGCCACTCGTGGCGATCGCCGTCGTCACCTTCGTCGGCCTCGGTCTCTGGCAGATCACGCGCATGAACGACAAGCGCGACCTCGAGCAGCAGCTCGGCGACCGCATCGCTGCCGAGCCGCTCACCGCCTCAGCAGCGACCCGGCTGCCGCTCGACGACCTCGACTACCGTCGCGTCGTCCTCGATGGCCGCTGGGACTTCGACGCCGCGCTCACGATCCGGGGCCGCTTCCGCTTCGGCATCTCAGGCGAGGAGATCATCGTGCCGCTGCTGCCCGCGGGCGGTGGCGACGCCATCCTCGTCAACCGCGGCTGGTATCCGACGACCGAGCGCGAGGCCACGCGCGCCACCCTCGCCGCAGAGAACGCGTCCAACATCGAGGGCCTGATCCGCTACTTCGCTTCAGGCTCCGCGAACGAGACGTCGCCCGGCGTCTGGACGCGTTTCCATCCCCGATCCCTCGCCGGTTCGCTCTCCTACGGTGCGCAGCCGTGGGGCGTGGTCGAGGGTCAGCTCGTCGAACGGCAACCGCTGACGCCTCCCGGAACGCTGCCTGCGCAGGACTACGTCGCGTTCGACGACACCGTCACGCACCTCGAGTACGCGCTGACGTGGTTCGGCCTCGCGATCGCGCTGGCCGTTACCGCCACGATCCGTCTCCGAACCTCGCGCGCCCCACTAGCCCACCCCCCCGGGGGGGGTGTATGATCCCGCTACGTATTGAAGGAGAGATCAATGGTTGGCAACCTGCTGAACGTATTCCGAGGCTCGTCCTCGGCAATTGACCCCGTCTGCGGCATGACCGTCGACACGAAGAACCCCAACGGCGGCACCCACGACCACGAGGGCACCACCTACTACTTCTGCGGCACCGGATGCCGTCTCGAGTTCGCCGAAGACCCGAAGGGGTACCTCTCCGGCGAGAAGAAGATGGAGATGTAGTCCGGGCAATCGAGAGCGACCCCGTCTGATACCACAGACGGACAGATCAGGAGAGGGCACCCAATGGGTGCCCTCTCTCTTCATGCTCGCTTGCCGGTTACGTGGCAGCCCTTTGCGTGGCAACTCTCTACGTGGCGGCTCTGATCTGCTGGGCGTGGTCGTCACAGTGATGCGCAACGAAGTCCCACAACGCCTCGACCGTGCCGCTTCCCGCTTCACGCGCGAGATCGTCGGCGGTGATGGCCGCGTAGATCGGACTCAGCGTCTCGACGGTCGTCGCCAGCCCGGGAGGGCCTCTGCGGGATCGGCGAACTGGAAGTCCGGTCGCAGCGGCTCCGGCTGCCCCAGCCCGCTGGCCAGGCGGCCGGCGTAGTAGAACTCGCCACCCACCACGTGCTCAGCGACCTTGCGGGGCGACCAGTGCTCCTCGTCATCGTTCTCGTCGGCATCGGGCGGGGATTGCTCCCACACTGCGCCGGCGGCGGTGATCGCAGCACTCAGATCGTCACGAGCGGCGTCGAGCTTCGCCCGAAGCTCTTCGATCGATGCCATCAGCGACGATCCGCTAACGAACCGGGAGGCGGAGCTAGGAACCGGCCTTGATCGTGGCGGCAGAACCCTTGGCCTGGTCGGCCGCGGCCTGCATCACGCCGCCGATGTCGTCCATCACCGGGGTGCGCTTCACCATGTCGCGGTCCTCGACGTAGCCGAACACCTTGATGCATGTCCCTGAGACATCCTCGAAGGCGGTCAGCGCGTCGGCGACGGTCGTCAGCTCGAACTGCTGACGGTCCGGAAGCTTCAGCGCCTCCATCGTCTCGGCGACGGTTACGGCGAGGTCGAGCTCGCTGCGGAGCACGCTCTCGATGCCCAGTCGCGCGGAGTCCCACTTCGACTCGGCACCGGAGATCGCTTCTTTCAGCTCATCGTAGCCGGTCTTGATTTCTGTCCTGAGTTCTTCTGCGGAAGCCATTGCCACTCCTGTTAGACACCAGTGCTCATTCCCCTGACGGGCGCGCGTACTCTACCTCACTTGAGGTGGGTAAGGCATCCCCCCGCACGAACATCCCTGTTGCCTACTGTTCCCAAAGCCCCGGTTCGATAAGATGCACGTCTGCGCAAACCCGCCCTTACACCTGAAGGGACGGCCTTCATGACCGCACCTCCGCCCACGATCCGCGACGTCATCACCCAGCAGGAAGCTGAGGCACGCGCGTCACGCGTCAGCCACGTCAGCTACGAAATCGAGATCGACCTCCACGCGCGCGCCGAGACCTTCCGCGGCTCCGTCACGATCCGTTTCCAGCTCACCGGTGGCGACGACGTCTTCCTCGATGCCCGCATCGACACGATCGAGCACGTCGAGATCAACGGCAATGCGATCGACCTCGATGTCGATGGCTACCGCATGATGCTGCCGGGAAGCTCCCTGTCAGCGCACAACACCGTCACGATCGTCTACGAGACCGAGTACGACCACGGCGGCGAGGGATTGCACAAGTTCGAGGATCCGCAGGACGGCGAGGAGTACCTCTACTCCAACCTTGAGACGTACGCCGCCCACCGCGTCTTCCCCTGCTTCGACCAGCCAGACATCAAGGCCTCATACGCCCTGACCGCGACCGCGCCGGCCGAGTGGGAACTGATCGCGAACGGCCGCGAGAGCTCCGTCGAGCGCCTCGATGACGGCCGCATCTGCCACGAGTTCGAGACCACGGAGCCCTTCAGCACCTACCTCTTCGCGCTGATCGCCGGTCCCTACCACGCGTTCCACGAGCAGCACGGTGACATCCCGCTCGGCTTCTTCTGCCGCAAGTCGCTCGTCGAGTACGTCGACATCGACGAGATCTGGGAGGTCACGAAGCAGGGGCTCGACTTCTTCTCCTCATTCTTCGACTACGCCTACCCGTTCACGAAGTACGACCAGATCGCAGTGCCAGAGTTCAACGCGGGGGCGATGGAGAACGTGGGTGCCGTCACCCACCACGAGTTCATCATCTTCCGCGACCCACCGACGGAACCGCAGCGCGCGGAACGCGCGAACGTGATCCTGCATGAGATGGCGCACATGTGGTTCGGCAACCTGGTCACCATGCGCTGGTGGAATGACATCTGGCTGAACGAGAGCTTCGCCGAGTTCATGGCCCACCTCTCATCGCACGAGGCAACGAAATTCAAGACCGCCTGGCAGGCCTTCAACCGTCGCAAGTCGTGGGCCTACCGGCAGGATCAGCTGATCACCACTCACCCGATCGCCGGGCCGGTGAACGATACGGATGAGGTCTTCCTCAACTTCGACGGCATCACCTACGCCAAGGGCGCTTCCGCGATCCAGCAGCTCGTCGCCGTGCTCGGCATGGACGGATTCCGCGACGCCATGCAGCGCTACTTCCGACTGCACGCCTTCAGCAACACGCGCCTCTCCGACTTCCTTGCCGCGCTGCAGCAGAGTGCCGAACGGGATCTCAACGAGTGGTCGAGCCTCTGGCTCGAGACCCCCTCGCTGAACACGCTCGCCGTCGACTGGGAACAGGACGGCGAACGCATCAGCGCGATGACACTGACGCAGACGGCGCCGGAAGAATATCCGACGATCCGCCCGCACCACATCGACATCGCGCTCGGACACGAGGAAGACGGCAAGCTCGTGATCGAGTCGCTGCAGGCGACGATCGATGGCGCCGAGGCGACACTCGACGACGCCGTCGGGCGACCCGCCCCGGCCTTCGTTGTGCCGAACCACGGCGACAGCGACTTCGTGAACATCGCGCTCGATGACGCCACGCTGGAGTACCTGCGCGGCAATCTCCAGCGCGTGAACGACCCGCTACTGCGGCAGGTGATCTGGCAGTCGCTGTGGCAGATGGTTCGCAGCCAGCACCTGAAGTCGACGGAGTACATCGAACTGGCGGCGGACAAGGTCCGCACCGAGACCGACCAGGAATTGATCAGCTCGCTGCTGATCAACGTGCAGGGTGCGATCGCGCGCTACGTGCCGGACGACCGCCGCCTCGCTGTCGCTCACGACTTCTTCGAGGTCGCGTGGGAATCGCTCAACGCCGCCGCACAGGGCGACCTCCAGATCATCTGGGCACGCACGGTCTTCGGGCTGGCGGTCAACGAGGAAGACATCGTCCGGGCCACGCGCCTCGCCGACGGAGTGGACAACATCGCCGGTCTCGAAATCGACCAGGACATGCGCTGGGACCTCGCGCTGCGGCACGTCGGCTACGGGCTCGACGGCGCGCAGGCGCGACTGCAGGCCGAGCACGAGCGCGATCCGTCCGACCGCGGCGCGCGAGCGATGCACCGCGCGGAGGTCTCCGTGCCGGACGCCGCCGTGAAGACCGCCGCGTGGAAACGGTTCACCGAGGACGGGCAGAACGCCTACGGCTCGCTGCACATGACCGGTGCCGCCATGAGTGGTTTCCACTGGTGGGTGCAACGGGACCTGCTGGAGCCGTATGTAGAGCCGTACTTCAACGAGCTGGAGCGCATCTTCCAGGAGCACGACAACGAGTTTGCGCGCGCCTTCTTTGGTGGCCTCTACCCCGGGTACCGCGCGATCGACGACACGCTTGAGCGCGGCGAGAGCGTGATCCGCGAGATCGGCGACAGCCTGCCCGTGCTCACGCGCTCCCTGCGGGAGGCGAACGACGAACTGAGCCGGGCGATCGCCTGTCGCAAGTTCGCTGCCTCGTAGTGGCCGTCTCGTAGTGGCGATCGCCGCTGTGATCACCGCCAGCCACACCTCGACGAATGCTCGCGCGTGCAACGGCACGCCGCGATGAATCGCCTGCTGCGCTTTCCGGAGTTCTACGGCTGGCGCATCGTCGCCGCCGGCGCGGTGATCCAGGCGATGCAGTCCGGGCTGCTGATGCAGGCCTTCGCGAACTACTCCGTGCTGCTGCGACAGGAGTTCGGCTGGAGCACCACGATGCTCGCGGCGGCGTTCTCACTGACGCGCGCGGAGAGCGGCATCCTTGGCCCGTTCCAGGGCTGGGCGATCGACCGCTTCGGTCCGCGCGCGGTGATGCGCATCGGCACGGTGCTCTTTGGCGTCGGCTTCATGCTCTTCAGCCAGCTCAATTCACCGCTGGAGTTCTTCGCCTTCTATTTTCTCGTCGCGCTCGGTGCCAGCCTCGGCGGGTTCCTCTCGATCACGACGGCGATCGTCAACTGGTTCGACCGCAAGCGGTCGCGGGCGCTCGCGCTCTCGCAGATCGGCTTCGCCGTCGGCGGCCTGACGACGCCGCTGGTCGTCTACGCGTTGACGAACGCTGGCTGGCGCGAGACGGCGTTCGCATCCGGCGTGATCGTGCTCGTCGTCGGCCTGCCACTCGCGCAACTGATCCATCACCGACCGGAGGACGTGGGCGAGCACGTCGACGGCATCGACCCTGCGTCGCTCGACGATGACGATGACGACAACCGCCTGCAGACAGACTTCACCGTCCGCGAGGCGCTGACGACGAGGACCTTCTGGTACATCTCGATCGGCCACGGTGCGGCGCTGCTCGTCGTGGGCGCGGTGATGGTGCACCTCTCGCTCTACCTCACGGAGCAGCGCGAGTTCACGCTCCAGGAGGCGAGCTTCGTCGGTGGCGCACTGCCGATGATGCAGCTCGTCGGCCAGCTCGTCGGCGGCTTCCTCGGCGACCGCATCAACAAGCAGCTGATCGTCACGGCCGCGATGATCGGGCACATGGTCGGGCTGCTGCTGCTCGCCAACGCGACCTCCGCGTGGATGGTGTGGGCGTTCGTGCCGATCCACGGGCTCGCATGGGGCGCACGAGGGCCGCTGATGCAGGCGATGCGCGCCGACTACTTCGGCCGCACGAACTACGGAACGATCATGGGCTTCTCGTCGATGATCGTGATGCTCGGCATGATCGCCGGACCGCTGCTCGCCGGGATCCTGCGTGACCAGACAGGCAGCTACGTCGGCGGGTTCACGATTCTCGCGGTGCTCGCGGGCATCGGCTCGGTCTTCTTCATCCTCGCCTCGCCGCCGCCGCCACCGCAGCGGCCAGACGACGACCCACCCGCCTCGGAACGCCTACCCGACCCCTCGCCGTCACCCGTCAGCACGACGGCTGGCGGCGGCTCCTAGGCTGCGAGCCAGCTAGCGAGCGATATCGCCGTACGCCCACACCCGACGCTCCCAGAGCGTCGCCGGTAGCGTATTCCAGCCTTCGAGCAGCACCGGCGTGCCCCACGCCTCATCGGGCTGCCACTGCTCCCAGCCGTCCGAGAAGGGCGACCCACGACGCTCGATCACCTCGATCACACGCTCGCCCTCGGCCTGCACCGCCGCGGCGAACTCAGCGCTGAAGACACCCTGCTCCACGCGCTCCGCCATCTGCTCGGCATCCTTCCAGCGCCACTCATGCTCGGGCGTAACCATGACGTCGAGCGTGTGGTCGTTCGTATCGACGCCAAGCGGCGTGCGCCGGAAGGGCTCCTCCATGTTCACGTAGTACGCCGAGAACGCGCGCTCGTCGTCGTCGCTCCAGAACAGCCAGATGGAGTGGTGTTGCCCCGGGAACATCAGCCGCAGCACATCGCGACGCCAGACGTCATCGACGAGTTCGCGCCCGGCCGCCCCACGCGCCCAGCGCTTGTAGATCGAGCCGCGAGGGATGTGCAGCGCCAGCAGGTCATCGCGGTCTGCGACCACGTGGTACGGCCACGCCATCCCCGGACGGCCATCGCGCGTGATGTAGCGCAGGACGACCGTCTCGCCCGGCTGCCAGCGTCGATCGATCGCGTCAGCCGGGGATGAACCAGCGCTCAGCGGATCACGCCCGATTCACGCAGCGCGGCGATCTCACCCTCGTCCATCCCGGCCTCTGCCAGCACCTCGTCGTTGTTCGAGCCAAGCGCGGGCGCTGCGCTCGACGCGGCCGTCGGCGTGAGCGACATCGTGACGATCGGCCCGGCGACCTTCTGCGGGCCGGTGATCTCGTGTTCGAGATCCCAGATCATGCCGTCGGCGAGCACCTGCGCATCGTCCGCCATCTCCTCGGCAAGATGCACGGTCGAAACCGGCACGCCGGCCGCATCAAAGTCCGCCACCCACTCGTCCGACGTACGTGTCAGCATCAGCGTGCGATAGACCTGAAGCTGGTTCGATGCCGCCGCCAGGTTGTCGGGGTCGCGCATGTCGTAGTCGGGCTGATCGCTCGGTTCATCCTCGGCACCGAGCACCTTGCGCATCGCGTCGCGATTCGCGGCGGTGAGCGCGCCAAGCACGATCGCGCCGTCCTTCGTCCGGTAGCCGCGGTAGTAGAGGAGGAACGCCACGCGAGAGGCCCGCAGCGCGTCGCGCACTTCGAGGATCGAGTCATACGAGCCACCGGAGGCGCGCACGTCCGCGATCTCCGCCATCATCGGGTCGCGAATCGCCGCGTCATGCACCGGCTCACGCATCACCGTCCCGGCCTGCAGGAAGAGCCCCGTGCGCAGTAGCGACGTGCCCAGCTCCTGCCCCTCGCCGGTGCGCTCGCGGTGGAAGAGCGCGGCGCAGATACCCATCGCGGCACCGATCCCGGTGCCCTGATCCGCCAGCGGCATCGAGACCTGAATCGGCGCACCGGCGTCGTCCATCTTCGCGTCAGACGCGATCAGGCCCGAGTACGCCTGCGCGGCGATGTCTGACCCCGCTCGGTAGGCCTCCGGCCCGTCCTTCCCGAAGCCCGTGTTCTGCCAGTAGATCAGGTCCGGCTTGATCGCGGAGAGCGTCTGGTAATCGATCCCCAGTCGTTCCGCGACGCCGAGCCGGTAGTTGATCGTGACCACGTCGATCGTCGGGATCAGGCGGTGAATCGCCTCCGTCGCGCGCGTGTCCTGCGCGTTGAGGGCGAGACTGCGCTTGCCGCGGTTCAGCGCCTGGAAGCCCTTACCGTTCTCCGGCACGATCGCGCCGCTCTTGCGGGTCTGTTCGCCATCGAGGGGTTCGACCTTAATTACGTCCGCACCGAGGTCCGAAAGACAGATCCCGCAGACCGGTGCCGCAACGATCTGGGAGAACTCAAGCACGCGGATGCCGTCGAGCGGCCCCTTCCCCACATCAGCAGCCATCGCGCACCCCTCTTCCAGTACGCGCGGATACTACGTTCGTCAGAGAACCTTGACCACCACGCGCGTAGTCGCTTCGACGGCAGCAGCGCTGGGGTGCCGGAGTTCGGCGCTATCCCTCGAGCAGGTCGCGCAAGACGAACGGCAAGATGCCCCCGTGGCGGTAGTACTCCACCTCCACCGGCGTATCGATGCGGCAGAGCACCGTGAACGACGTCTCCGAGCCATCCTCCGCGATCGCGCGCACGCCCAGTTCCTGCCCCGGCACCGCGTCTGCAGAACCTTCGATGTAGAAGCGCTCACGACCAGTGAGACCGATCGATGCGGCGCTCTCCCCTTCGCGATACTGCGTCGGCAGGATGCCCATGCCGATCAGGTTGCTACGGTGGATACGCTCGTAGCTTTCAGCGATCACGGCGCGTACGCCGAGCAGCATTGGCCCCTTCGCCGCCCAGTCGCGCGACGAGCCCGTGCCGTACTCGCGACCGGCGAGCAGGATCAGCGGCACGCCCTCATCGGCGTACTTCTCCGCCGCCTCGGACATCGCCATCACCTCACCGTCCGGCAGGTGCATCGCCCAGCCGCCCTCGCGGTCGACGAGCTGGTTGCGTACGCGCACGTTGGCGAACGTGCCGCGCATCATCACCTCGTGGTTGCCACGACGTGATCCGTAGGTATTGAAGCGGTTCTCCTGCACCTCGTTCTCAAGCAGGTACTTCCCGGCCGGCGCGTCAGCGACGATCGCGCCCGCAGGCGAGATGTGGTCTGTGGTCACCGAATCGCCGAAGACCGCGAGCGCTCGCGCACCCTCGACATCGACGAGCGGCGTGGGCTCGCGCCCGATGTTCTCGAGGAACGACGGCCGCCGCACGTACATCGACGCTTCATCCCAGGCGTAGCGGTCGCCGGTCGGCACATCGAGTTCCTGCCAGCGCTCGTCGCCGTCAAAGGCGTTCGCGTACTCGCTGCGGAACATCTCGGAGTGCACGGAGTCGCGGACGACCGCGCTCACCTCGTCCTGCGTCGGCCAGATGTCGCGCAGGAAGACGGGGCCGTCGGCACCCTCGCCGAGCGGATCGTTGGTGAGGTCGGCATCGACGCGCCCCGCAAGAGCGTAGGCGACGACGAGCGGCGGCGAGGCGAGGTAGTTCGCGCGCACGGCGTTATGGACGCGCGCCTCGAAGTTCCGGTTGCCCGAGAGCACCGCGCCGACAGCGAGGTGCGACTGCTCCACGGCGTGGGCGATCAGGTCCGGCAGCGGGCCGGAGTTGCCGATGCAGCTCGTGCAGCCATAGCCGACGAGGTTGAAGCCGAGCGCGTCAAGCGAGCGACTGAGGTCGGCCTCGTTGAGGTAATCCGTTACCACCTTGGAGCCGGGTGCGAGACTCGTCTTCACCCACGGGGGGGTCTTCAGCCCGGCCGCAACCGCCTTCTTCGCCAGCAGGCCAGCGCCCACCATCAGCTCGGGGTTTGAGGTGTTCGTGCATGACGTGATCGCCGCGATCACGATCGCGCCGCTCGAGAGCTCGTATGTCTCGCCGTCCTCGGTGATCGACACCGCGTCCGCACCCGCCTCGGCGGTCTCCTCCGCAAGCATCGCTCGCGCGGCGGCCGGGGCCTCGCTGAGGACGATGCGGTCCTGCGGGCGCTTCGGTCCGGCGATCGCAGGCTCGATCGTGCCGAGGTCAAGCTCGACAACCTCGCTGTACTGCGGGTCGGGCGCGTCATCGACGCGGAAGAGGTTCTGCATCTTGTTGTAGGCCTCGACGAGCGCGACATGCTCTTCGTCGCGCCCGCTGAAGCGCATGTAGGCCAGCGTCTCGTCGTCGACCGGGAAGAAGCCGACCGTCGCGCCGTACTCCGGGCACATGTTCGCGATCGTCGCCCGCGCCGCCAGCGGCAGGTCGGCGATGCCTTCGCCGAAGTACTCGACGAACTTGCCGACGACCTCACGCTCGCGGAGCATCTCGGTCACGCGCAGCACCAGGTCGGTGCCGGTCGTGCCCTCCGGCAGGCGGCCCGTGAGCCGCACGCCAACGACCTGCGGCACCAGCATCGAGACCGGCTGGCCGAGCATCGCCGCCTCCGCCTCGATGCCGCCGACGCCCCAGCCAAAGACGCCGAGGCCGTTGATCATCGTCGTGTGCGAGTCGGTGCCGACGACGCTGTCAGGGTAGGCCCGGCCATCGCGCTGCATCACGACCGAGCCGAGGTACTCCAGGTTCACCTGATGCACGATGCCAACCCCCGGCGGAACGACTCGCAGGCCGTCGAAGGCGCCCTGCCCCCAGCGCAGGAACTTGTAGCGCTCCTCGTTGCGCTCGTACTCGCGCTCGGTGTTGGCGACGAAGGCGACGTTGGAGCCGAACTGGTCGACCTGCACCGAGTGGTCGATCACCAGGTCGACGGGCTGCTGTGGGTTGATCACCTTCGGGTCGCCTCCGAGCTCCGCAAAGACATCGCGCATCGCCGCCAGATCGACGATCACCGGCACGCCGGTGAAGTCCTGCAGCAGCACGCGCGCCGGCGTGAAGGCGACTTCCGCGTCCGGCGTCGCTGCCGGGTCCCATGCCGCCACGGCCTCGATCTGGTCGCGCGTGACGCCACGACCATCCTCATTGCGCAGCAAGTTCTCCAGCAGCACCCGCAGCGTCATCGGCAGCCGGTTGAGGTCGAGACCAAGCGCCTCGGCGGCGACATCGAGCCGGAACACCTCGTGCGTCGTCCCGCCGACCTCAAGGGTCGACCGCGCACCAAAACTATCGAGTGATTCAGCCATCCGGTCCCGCCTCTGCGCTCGTATCCGCGTCGATGCTCATCGTATCTGAAGCGGCGGCTGAAGGAAGTACCTGCGGGCGGGGCGTCATACCTCGCTGTGGCGGAAGCAGCTCACGACGTGGTCGTTGACCATCCCGGTCGCCTGCATCAGCGCGTAGCAGATCGTCGGCCCCACGAAGTTGAAGCCGAGCCGCTTCAGCTCCTTGCTCATCGCCAGCGACTGCGCCGTCTCCGCAGGGATTTCTTCCAGCGACGTGACGGCGTTCCGCTGCGGCTCGCCATCGACGAAGCTCCAGATGAACGCGTCGAACGTGCCCCACTCCTCGCGCACCGCGATCAGCGCTTGAGCGTTCTGAATCGCCGAGCGCACCTTCAGTCGGTTGCGAATGATGCCCTCGTCGGCCAGCAGGCGCGCCACATCGGCCTCGCCGTACCGCGCCACCTGCTCATAGTCGAAGCCGTCGAAGGCCGCGCGGTAGCCCTCGCGTCGGTTCAGGATCGTGGACCAGCTCAGCCCCGCCTGCGCGCCTTCGAGGATCAGAAACTCGAAGAGCCGCTGATCGTCGTGCTGCGGCACGCCCCACTCGCGATCGTGGTACTCGAGCATCAATGCGTCGTCGCCGGGCCACGGGCAACGAACGTGGTCATCGGGTAGGGTCATCGCAACTCAGCCTCGGTCAGCACATACGTTCGTTGCGCAGTATAGCGAAGCTGGAGTCAGGCGACAGCGAGCCGTCATGACAGTCAGGCGGCGAACCTGAACCGACCGTGCGAGGAAGAAGTCTCCGCATAGAAAGAGGCCGACGCCAGAAAAGATTCTGACGTCGGCCTACGTGGTATGCGGCTCGACGTTGTGTCAGCTACATACCCCCAGGGAGGGGACCCTTAATCAGATCATGGGCATCACGCGGCGATCTCCGTAGAGACCGGAGTCATGACTTCCTCGGGACCTTGGTCCCGGACCCTGCTCCCTCACGTATGCGCAGCTACTCCTCGAGCGTCAGCGGCGGGTACTCGTCGGTCACCATCAGGAACGCGTATGCCAGCACCCGATTCTGCCACCGCGCGACGCCAACCATGAAGTTGAAGAGCGTCCGTGGATAGCGCCCCGTGAAGAGGATCGCGAACCACACGATCACCACGACGACGAACTCCGCGATGAAGAGGAAGAACAGCACGATGTAGTGCGGAATCGCCAGCAGCCACTTCACCAGCGGCAGCCAACGGTTGAGGTCCGCTTCGACGTCCGGATAGTCGATCTCGAGGTGTACCGACTGCTCCTCGTCGGTCGCGGGGTACTGGTCGGTCATCAGCGCCGCGTACGCGCCGATGCGATTCGTGAAGCGCAGCAGTTCGACATTCCACTCGAGCCACCAGCGCGGGTACTTGCGGCGGAAGAGAATCATCAGCCCCGGGGCACCAGCCAGCAGGCCGCCACCCACTGCCGCATCGGCGGGGCCCGGACTGAACGTCGCACCGAGCGTTGCCGCGAGGATCGCGATCGGGATCAGCCAGAGGATGCGGAACGCCGTCGACACGCGGTCGAGCTGTCCCGGGTAATCGATGTTCAGCCGCAGCGCGTATGGCCCGCCTCGCTCCTCCGCCGACGTCATGATGTCACCGCCGGGATCACCTCTTCCGCGAACGCCTGTAGCGCGTCCCATTCAACGGGTGGGCGAATCGCGATGCTGACGCGCGACGCCCCTGCCTCCTCGTAGATCTTCAGCGTCTCGATCGCCTGCTGCGGCCCGCCACGCAGCGCGCCGGTCGCTGCGGCACGTCCGCCACTCTCCAGCGCCTGGCCGCGATCGCTGGCGATGCGGTCCGCATCCGTCTCGTTCACGCCCATCTGCATGTGCAGGTTGATCGACCGCTCGATCGTCGTCGGGTCGCGGTCCTCGACCTCGCACCAGTGATCGAGCACGCCGTTCAGCCGCTCGTACTCCTCCACGTTGATGTAGGGCACGTTCCAGCCGTCGGCGTACCGCGCGGCGATGCGCAGCGTGCGACGTTCGCCCCGACCGCCGATCACGATCGGCATCCGCTCCTGCACCGGCCGCGGGTAGAGCAGCGCGTCCTTGAGCTGGTAGTACTCGCCATCGAAGTTGGATCGCTCCTCGGTGAGCAGCATGCGCAGCGCCTGCATGCCCTCCTCCAGCCGATCCATGCGCTCCTTCACCGGCGGGAAGCGGAAGCCGTACGCCTCGTGCTCCTGCACGTGCCAGCCAGCGCCGATGCCCGCCTCGACGCGCCCGTGGCTCAGGTGGTCGACCGTCATCAGCGAGTTCGCGAGCAGCGCCGGGTTGCGATAGCCCATGCAGAAGACGTGGCAGCCGATGCGCACGTTCTCCGTCTCGACGGCGATCGCGGCCATGCACGCCACGGCCTCAAACTCCGGCGAAGTGCCATCGATCGGCGGGGCCTCGTAGAAGTGGTCCCAGATCGAGACGAAGTCGAACCCGTTTGAGTCGACGAACCGCCAGAGCCGGCGCAGCTCGTCCATCTCGATGTCCTGCTGGCCGGTGTGAACTCCGATTTTCATCGCCATCGTGCCCCTCGTTCGCATTCCTCGGTGGTGCGCCTGCCGCACCGCACTTGATGCTATACCGACGCAGCGACGGGCGCGTCGATGGGGTGACCGCAGCGCTCGCAAGTTGAACCGCAGCACGACCGGGGCTACGCTAACTTGCCGGTTCAGATCCGGGCGGTTAGCTCAGTTGGTACGAGCGCTCGCTTCACACGCGAGAGGTCACTGGTTCAAGTCCAGTACCGCCCACCAACCAAAGGAGCGACCCCGCTCGACGCAGTGCCGAAGTGGCGGAATTGGCAGACGCGCAGCGTTCAGGACGCTGTGGGGGCAACCTCGTGCGAGTTCGAGTCTCGCCTTCGGCACCAGCAAACTTGGGTTGGCAAACTCGGGATGGCAACATCCCGCATGAAGAATCTGGAACGGCAACACAGCGTGCGCTCGTAGCTCAGCGGATAGAGCGCTGCCCTGCGGAGGCAGAGGTCGTAGGTTCGATTCCTACCGGGCGCACCATATGACGCAAATCCGAGAGCGGTCCTGACCGGCCGCTCTCGGTGATCTTACGGCAACCGGCTTGCCGGGTCCGGTCACTAACTCGAAGGAAACGTTTGAACCTAAACTGGGAAACGCTCGGAGAAGGGCCGGAATCTGAGCGAAGATCCTGCAAGCACCCAACGCTGAGAACCAACGACACCGGAGAATTAGGCAGTCATTCGCTGCGCTTAAGGCACGTGTCGGACAGCGTGCGAGTGATGCTTCTGGCGGCACATGGGTCGAGCGCGCGGCCTCGGGCGGTTGGACACCGGTACGGAGGGCTTGCGCCCGGCTCCCACAAGCGACTTGCGTCGCGCAAGCCGTCCACTCCAATCGCTCCGAATGCGAATCGCACTCTTCGCATCAGAGTTCCACCGGAGAGTTGCATCGCTCAGTGTGCCAAGCGGCGACCACACACCGAGCCGTCGTCCAGATCATGGCCCTGCAAGACAAGAGATGTCCGGGGCCAGGCAGCACGACCCGGGAGTCCGTGGCATCTGGCGCGTTGTGGCTGACGCGACCGGCACCAGACTGTCGGACCGCGCGACCGCAACGCTCGCACGATGCCGGTAGAATTCCCATCCTCGACGGAGTGAGCGAAGAACCGAGGACAACATGCCGCAGCGACAAGATCACGACTCGAACGCGGAATCCGAGACGCTGACAACGGGCGAGTGGCTGTCCAGCTGGCTCGGCCGTCGGCGTGCGTGGGGGCATGTCACCGATGTCACGCGCGCTCGATACGGTGTCGCGATCCGCGTCCATCTCGATCCGGTCATCGGCTCGATTCGTCTCCAAGATCTGAGGCGAGTTCACATTACCGACATGGTTAGTCGGTGGTTGGCCACGGATGACGATGTGGGTCCGCCGGCGCCAGCATCGATCAAGAAGAACCTCGGCGTCCTCCGACACGCACTCAACGATGCGGTAGCTAATGACATCATCCCGCGGAATCCGGCCGAACACGTCACAGCGCCCCCAAATCGCGGGAGTGGGGAGAAGCGAGCGCTGTCGGAGGACGAAATCGTGGCACTACTGGCGGGAGCGGACGGGACTCGCTACGACACGGCGATTCGCTTCACCCTTGCCACAGGTTTGAGGCGCGGAGAATTGCTCGCCCTACGCTAGTCCGACCTCGACCTTGACGAGGGTCGGCTGGACGTTCGGCGAGCCATGAGTTTTGTCGACAGCCGACCGCAGTTTCACGAACCGAAGAGCAGGAGTCGCCGAACGATAACGCTGTCGCCGGAAACAGTCAGGCTGATGCGCCGCCACCGTTCTACTCAACACAGATTGCGATCGGCGTCACGTGTGGAGTGGATACAGGACGAACTCGTCTTCCCATCGACAGTCGGGACGCCCTGGAGCTTCCGCAACTTCCTGCGTGACTACCGAGCCGTGCTCGCGAAGACCGACCTCAAGGACACAGCATCGATCGACTGGCACACACTGCGCCACTCAGCCGCATCACAGTGGATCGCCGCGGGGGCTTCGGTATTCGAGGTCGCGCGCCGCCTCGGACACTCCACGACGGCAACAACTGAACGGGTCTATGCGCACCTTCTGCCGCTCCAGGATGCTACCGCCGCCCACGCTCTCGACAGTCTGATATCGCCATCGGCCACCGCGACGGCGCGGAGACAAGAGGTTCGGAGCGGCACGTGATGTCGTTGCACGTTATCGTTCGTTCGACTTAGACGCTGACTCCTCATACGGGCCGCAGGTCGATGAACTGGAGACGATCTATGAGTCCTTTCGTCGGCTTCCCATCGGATCCGAACCGCAACGCCAGAAGCCGGTGGTGCTAAAGACGTGAGCGCCAGACCGGCGACCCCCTGAGCCAGGATCCGAGCTGCGACCGCCCGCGCACTGCATCGCTACGCGCAATGAGACGATCAGCCCGCCGACTCCAACTCGTACTCCGCGATCGCAGCGCCGTATGCGCGCTGCATCTGCAGCCGGAGCTGCTCCTGCTCCTCCGTCGAGACGGCACTGTCGCTCATGACGTGGTGCTCGTCGAGCTCGTAGACGAGGCGTCGCGGCTCCACGCGTGAGTGCATCCACTGCACCTTGGCGTAGTCATGCTCATCGTCGCCGCGCTGACGCGCCCGCAACGCTCCCACCTGCGCTTCCGCCCACGAGTGCCACAGCTCCATGAACAGCGTCAGGGAGCGGTACGCGAGCGCGGCTTCCGGCGGTGCCTCGACGGCACGCGTGGCTTCGACGATCCGCGTGGCACGTGACGCCAGGTGCTCTCACTCGCGGATGAAGAGGCGGAGCTGACGTCGCCCCAGCGCCTCGACGGGGCCACCGCGATACTGCGCGGCATCGACGGCAGTGTCCCAGAGATCCGCCGCGGCGCTCTGGCGCGCGATCAGCTCACGCGTCGCCTTGAGGTACGCGAGGACCTCGGCGTCGGCGCGAGGAGCAGGTGCCCTGCGACGTCTGAACCACCTCATCGGTGACCTTCATTCCCACGACCAGCGTACCGATCGAGGGTGACGGCGTCGCGACACAGCTTGACGTTCGCAAGCTCCCGCCCCGGGCGCGGAGTCAACCAGTCGCCGATCGCCGGCCCAGCAACGACCGGCGGATCAGCCGCAGCCGGGGACGATCGTCACGGGATTGCCGGGCCGATTTCCGCTACTGGGCGGCCTTTGCGGTGCCGATACTCCATGTACGAACAAGCAGTTGCGCCGGAGAGGGGGATTCCGCCCTTGCAGGAAGATGACTCGCCCGCGAGCTACGGACCGACCCTAATCAGAAGCGCCGCATAGCGGATTCGCTCATCGGCACACAGTGCCGCAACAGGTCTCCAGTTCTCAAAGTACATGCCCCGCACTGCCGGGGCATGCTGGCGTCTGGACGCGGCCCGCTGCTGCGGGTGAAACGCGGCGAGCAAGGTGCTGCGTGCCCTAGAGGAACGTGCGCACAGCCTCCAGGAATGCCTGCGGCCGCTCCATCGGCACGGAGTGTCCCGACCCGGCCACCTCAACGAACTGGCAGTCATCGATCGTCTCGACCATCTTCGATGCCACCTCGGCGGCAAGCACATCGCTCACCTCGCCTCGGATCAGCTGCGTCGGCACGGCGATCTTCCCGACGAGCGCCCAACCCTCCTCCGGCGTCGGCCGCGGTCGAGGGTTGTTCGGATCACGCAGCGCCTTGTCGTAGCGATATGTCCACGACCCGTCATCGAGCTGCATCACGTTGTTCGAAATGCGGTGGCGCACCTGCGCCTCGTCTGCATTGGGGCTGTTCTTCAGCCCCTGCTGCACGGCCGCCTCGGGGCTCTCGAAGATGTCGTTCGCTTGCACGCCATCTCGGATGCGCGCCGAGCCGGCAGTCGCCGTCTCCGGGCCGATGTCGACGATCACCAGCCGCTCAAGCGCATCAGGCCGTGCGCCCGCGTAATGGATCGCGTTGCGCCCGCCCATCGAGAGGCCGAGCAGCACGAACTGATCGAGCCCCAGCGCCGCGACAAAGGCCTCCAGGTCGCCGACCATGTAGTCGACGCCGTACTGCTTGGGGCCCGCCCACTGCGTCTCGCCGTGCCCTCGCTGGTCGAGCGCCAGCACGCGGTAGTCGGCGCTCATCACCTGCGCGAAGGAGTCCCAGAAGCGCCCGTGGCCGGTGAAGCCATGCAACAGCAGCAGATCCTGTGCGCCGGCCTTCGCGCTCGGCCAGTCGCGGTAGTGGAAGCTCAGCCCGTTCAGCGTGATCGTGTGGTCGGTTACGGCAGTCTCAGTGGTCATCGCACGCTCCTTCGAATGGCCGCAGTCTAGCGCGCGACGGGCATGCGTGAGGGCACGGCCCGCGGACCAGCACAAGACTGAACCCCGTCGTTGCCGACGGGGTTCAGTGTATGACGGGGTAATCGTTGTTCACCTGGCCGGGAGACCGGCCCCACTCAGAGTGGCGGCGGTAGGTCCCGACGTTGCATGTCATGTCGCCCGGGCTTCGTATGGCGACGGCCGTTGGCGGCCGGGCTCCATTCCAACGAGCGTGGCAATTGGTTCTTCTGGTTGGAGCTTGTTCCGTATCGACGTGGACCGAATCGCATCGTCATGGTTAGTTCCTCCACCGCCGCGTCTGTGCGGTTGGCTTCACGGGAACTATCGATCCGCGATGTGACCGTGCCATGGCGGCGGGCGACGCTACAGCGACAACCGCGTGACAGGACTGCCCGCCGCAGCAGGCCGCAGATTCAAAGCTGTGCTCGTGCACGCGTTCACGAATCTCGCGCGGCCGGCCCTCGCTTGCGATCGAGCCCTATAGTGATGCCTCGCACGGCCCGCGTTCGCCGCATCCGAGGAGCACTGTGCCCCCCCTGAACGTGCCCCCACTGAATCAGCGCAGACTCGGCCGCAGCGAGCTGATGGTGACCGAACTCGGCCTCGGTGCGATGGACACGCCGCAGTCAGCCGAGGGCGACGCGACGCTCGCCGCAGCCATCGACGGTGGCATCAACTTCATCGATACGGCGCGCGAGTACGAGGGCAGCGAGTACCTGATCGGTCGCGCCGTTCGCGCCATCGAAGCCGACGCGAGCCGAAACTCCGTACGAAACTTCATGATCGCCAGCAAGACGTTCAGCCACACACTCGACGGTAGCCAGCGCGATGTCGACAAGTCTCTCAGCATGCTCGGCGTCGATCGCATCGACCTCTATCAGCTGCACGACATCTCCACGCCGGAGGCTTGGCATGAGGTGCAGCAGGAGGACGGCGCGCTCGCGGGCCTCCAGATCGCGAAGTACCGAGGGCTGATCGACCACATCGGCGTCTCGTCACACAGCATCGAGGTGCTGCGCGCGGTGATCACCAGCGGCGAATTCGCTGCCGTGATGCTCGAATACTCGGCGTTCGCCCCTGAGACCGCGCCCTTGATCGAACTCGCCGTCGAGCACGATGTCGGCGTGATCGTCATGCGTCCACTCGGCGGATCGGGCCGCACCAGCGCGATGCGCGGTCGCATCGACGATGGCTACGACGGTCCGCTCACGCCGGCCAACCTGCTGCGCTACGTGCTCTCCAACCGCGGCGTCTCAGTCGCGATCCCGGGCGCTCGCTACCCGTCGCGCATCGAGCAGAACGTCGCGACCGCGTCCTCGTACGCGCCGATGGACGCCGCGGAGATGCGAGCGATCGAGGCCGAGGCGGCACAGCTCTACTAGGCGAGCGCGTCTCGGCCTCGTATGTGTGCCTAGCCGTCGCCGGTGCCGACCTGCAGCGGTGGCAGCTGGAACGGACCCTGCAGCTTCGGGTAGAGCACACCGAACGCCGCAGCGCCGACCAGCGTGCCCGCCAGCGCCGCCAGCGCGTAGAGCTTGCCCTCCCCCACGTTCACCAGGATCGGGCCCGGGCACATCCCGGTGACGGCCCAACCGACGCCAAAGATCCATCCCCCGGTCGCGTTCCCGCGGTGCATCGGCTTGTTCTCGACCACGAGCGGCTGCCCGGTGATCGTCCTGCCGTGGCGCTTCAGCAGCCACAGCCCCGGCGCGGTCACCACGACCGCCGTGCCGATGATGCCGTAGAGCTGGAACTCCTCGAAGAGGAACATTCCCTGGATGAAGTCATAGTCGGCCGCGCCAGAGCGGCTGAGGGCCAGCCCGAAGACCGCCCCAAACGCGATGTATACGAGTCGCATCATGTTCAGCCCCCTAGCCCGCGAGAATTACGCGGTAGAGGAGCTGCGTGGTGACAATGCCACCAAGCATGAAGCTCACCGTCGTGATCAGGCTCGGAATCTCAAAATTCGAGAGCCCGAAGATGCCATGTCCGCTTGTGCATCCGCCGCCGAGCCGAGTTCCGAAGCCGATGAAGATGCCACCGACGAACATCCACACCACCTTGCCAGCGGGACCCCATCCGATCTCAGCATCGAAGCGTCCGAGCGCCCATGTGGTTTCCCACCCGCCGCTCATCACAGCGGAAATCACGCCGCCGAGCACCAGACCGCTCAGCAGCGGGAGGCGCCACGCGTTGCCCGCGATCAGGCTCTCGCGATTGAAGTACGGCGCGTCGACAACGAGCGAGCACATGTTCTCGAAGCCGGTCGAGACGCCAAGCCGACGGTTGCCGACGAACAGCAACGTCAGCGTGACGAGGCTGATCACCGCGCCTCCGAGCGCCCAATGGATCGGGCCACTCTCGGTCAGGATCAGATCCACGACCAGACCCCCACTTGGTGAGCATCATTCACGACCATCGACGCACCTCACGTTCCATCTCGGCGGCAAATCGAGACGAGCGTATCAGGATGCCCGCATCGCGATAGCCGCGATCGTCAAGTCGGTGAGGTCACTCGTCCACCCGGTGGCGTCGATCGGGTCGGAACCGCGAACGCGGAACGATGAGAGAGGGGCGCGCGCTCGCCGGTCGGTCGCGTCGGATCACTCGCTGTGGAGCGAGGGCCGACCGACGAACGCTGTCAGCGAGTGCTAGCGACGAATCAGGCGCCTCTGGTAGAGAACATCGGCGGCGTCGATGACGACGACCGCGCGCTCGGTGGCGTCGAGAGCGCGCTGCTCGCGGCCGCGGTGCTGCTCGCGCTTGCCTCGGCGGGCCAATTCATCAGGCGTCGCCGCTAGCCGCTCAGACTCGCGCCAGACTCGCCTCAACATCGTCTCAAACTTGTCTCGAAATCCCGGGAACCAAATCGCCATCCGCGTCGTCATGCATACGACAGACAACCAGATGCATGAAGCGGGACGGCGAATCGTCCCTCGGAATCAGGACAACAACCATGAAGTTCACAGCAATCAAGCCCGTCGTCGCAGTCTCCGCTCTCGCGCTCTTCCTCAGTGCGTGCGGCGGAGGCGACACCTCGGTCACCATCGCCCAACCACAGCAGAGCGGCATCAGCGTCAACGGCACCGGCAGCGTCACCGTGACGCCCGACATCGCCGTGATCAACGTTGGCGTCGAGGTGCTGCGCCCCACCGTCGCGGAAGCACGCGATGGCGCGGCCGACGCGATGACGGCAATGCACGACGCGCTCACACGCAACGGCGTCGCCGATGAAGACATCAGCACTCGCTCGTTCAACATCTACCCGCGCTACGGCGAGCCGCAGCCGTGCGTGATCTTCGACGGGCCCGCGTCACGCTTCGTGCCGACGCCCGCTCCGCTGCCGGCGATTGAGCCAACCAGCGGCGAGACGTCGTCCTCATCCGGGGCAACCAACGCCGCAGTCGCGGTCAGCTCATCGACCCAGAGCACCATCGAGCCGCTGCCGCCGGTCGAGTCCACTGTCGCGACGGCGTCAGACGACTCGGCCCCTGATCCTGTCGTGACCCTGGTCGCCATCGGCATGCCGGAGCCCCCGGCGGACGAGAAGCCGGTCCCGACGCTGTACGCGACTGGTGCGCCGGAACCCGTACAGATTGCGGTCCAGGAGAAGTGCCCGCCGCAGCTCCCGCAGATCGTCGGCTACACCGTGAACAACACGCTGAGCGTGAAGGTTCGCGACCTCGACAGCCTCTCGGATGTGCTCGATGACGCGATCGGTGCCGGTGGCAACGAGGTGCGGGTCCAGAACGTCTCGTTCACCGTCGACGAGCCGGAGCAGTACATGGACGAGGCCCGCGAACAGGCGATCATCGATGCCCGCGAGCGCGCGGAACAGCTCGCGACGCTGAGTGGCGCGACGCTCGGCTCACTGCGAAGCATCTCTGAGTCGTCGAACCGTGGCGGCGGCGTGTACATGGAGTACGCGATGCCCGCGCGGGCCGATGGTGGTGACACCTTCCTCGCGCCGGGGCAGCAGGATGTCTCGCTCACGGTCTACGTGGTCTACGACGTCGGCTAACCCGACCCAGTCCACAACACAAAGGCAGCGCCGTAACGGCGCTGCCTTTGTGTTGTCTTCGACTGAACGCTATCCGCGGGGGAGGCCAAGGCCTCTCGTCGCGATGATGTTGCGCTGAATCTCCGAGGTGCCTGCCGCGATCGTGGCCGAGATCGCCCCGACATATCGCTTGGTGAAACGACCGTTGAGCGGCGCGATGTCACCCTCCCAGAGGTTCGAGTAGAGGCCGAAGGTCTTCGTCCCGGCGCGGGCCAGCTTCTGGCTCAGCTCGGAGTTGAAGAGCTTGGCGGTCGAGGCCTCGTAGTTCGGAATCTCGCCGTTGTTCTGCATCGAGATGATGCGGAACGAGAAGTTGAACTGTACCTCGGTCTCGATCCACGTCTGCGCCAGTTCCTGGCGTACCGAACCCGACTCCTCGTCGAGCTTCGCGTACGCACTACCCTCGTCGCTCTTCGCGTACTCGAGCAGGTCGTTCAGCGAGCGTCGCGCGGTAATCGCGCCGGAGATGTTCGAGCGCTCGAAGTCGAGCAGCGTCGCACCCACGTACCAGCCACGGTGCTCCTCGCCCACACGGTTCTTCACCGGCACGCGCACGTCCTCGAAGAACGTCTCGTTGAAGCTGTGGTCCCACGCCATGTTGATCAGCGGGCGAACCGTGATCCCCGGCGTGTGCTTGTCGACGAGCAGGAACGAGATCCCGCGGTGCTTCGGCGCCTCCGGGTCGGTGCGGGCCAGCACGTACAGCCAGTCCGCGTAGTGGGCGCCCGAGGTCCAGATCTTCTGGCCGTTGATCACGTAGTCGTCGCCATCGCGGACCGCGCGGGTCTGCAGCGAGGCGAGGTCGGATCCGGAGCCCGGCTCGGAGTAGCCCTGCCGCCAGTTCACTTCGCCGTTGAGGATCTTCGAGAGGTGCTCGGTCTTCTGCTCGTCGGAGCCGTGGACGATCAGGGTCGCACCAAGCTGGCCCGTCCCCTGCCCACCGACGCGAGGCGCATCAGCCATCGACATCTCCTGGCTGAAGATGAACTGCTCCATCGGCGTCAGTCCGCCGCCGCCGTACTCCTTCGGCCACTGCGGGGCGAACCAGCCGCGCTCGGACAGGGCGTCGCCCCAGTCCTGCGAAGCCTGGCGGATCGCCGCGTCTTCCGAGACGCGATCCTCATCCCAGCTGCCCAGCCCCTGCTGGTAACGCTCGGGGAGCTTCGTCTCGATCAGTTCCTTCACTTCCGCGCGGAACGCTGCCTGTTCAGGCGAGTCAAGCCAGTCCATCTGTGGGGTCTCCATCTGTCTGCAACACGTACGCGCGCGCAATCTGCTGCTGGCGTCGTGCGGTCGGCATTATACGCGTGCTCGCGCGTTCCCGTCCCGTGACCGCGACAAACTATCTGCGAGCGGCCGAACCGGCGTCGGACTCAGCCGCCACCACGCCCACGCTCCGAACAACAAGCTCCCGCATCATCTCCAGCACCGCATCCGCCATCTCGGTGTCACCAGTGCGAAGGATGTACGCGCGCGTTCCCTGCTGGCAGTTCCAGAGCATCGTCGCCAGCGTCGTCGCGTCGAGGTCGGCCGCCACCTTCCCTTCCCGCTGCGCCCCCTCCAGCAGTTCCGCCAGGGCACCGACCGGTCCCTCGACAGGGCGGGGATCGACGTCCCCGTGGCGAAGTTCGACCAGTAGTCGCTCAAAGCTGAGCATATTTGCCTCACGACGAGCCGGGTCGCCCATCCCGCCCCAGACGCGACGACAAACTTCCCAGAATGCGTCCCAGGAGTTGGCCGTGTACTCAGTGACATCGGCGAACATCGTCGTGTCGCCCTCGATCGCGCGATCAAGGATCGCAGCCAGTAGTTCTTCCTTATTTTCGAAGTAGCTGTAGATCGAGCCTTTGCTCAGGTCTGCCGCTCTGGCGATGTCATCGATCGTCGCCGCCGTCGGTTCGATTCCCTTCGCGCCGAACTGCTGAGCCGCCGCGTCGAGAATCTGCCGGCGACGCGCGTCGCGGTGTTCTTGCGTCACTCGCGCCATGGAAACCGCCCCTCGATGCCGCGCCTGAACGATTGCTACGCCCCAGGCATTATTGACAATGCCATAAACTGACTGTACCGACCAGTCAATTAACTGACCTATTCGGTCAATTGGTCAGTCAAATGACTGACCGCGCACAGCAAGAGGACATGGCATGCGAAATCGAATCTAGACGAGGACTCATGGAGCGATAGGCAGGCTTCAGTGCGCCGTACCTCGGAGGGGATAGCCGCTGACCGATGCCACTAATGAGGGACGCACGCCGCGAACACGGCGCGCAAGACTGACACCAGCCCGAGGGACGGGCAGGAATCTAGGAGAGAGTGATGAACGGAAAACGCGGATTCACGGAGCGATTGGCCGGGTTTAGCGCCCGCCACGCCTGGCTGATGCTGGGCATCTGGGTGTTGCTGCTCGTGGGGGCATTCCTGCTCGCCGGCAACATGGACATCACCGCCGAAGAAGGCGTCAGCACCACCGACGCGGCACGAGCCCGCGACCTGGTCCTTGAGGATCGCGGCGAGCCTCTTCTCGAAGAGTTCGTACTCGTCGAGGCCGACGAAGGGCCGATCGACGAGCAACTGTTTGAGTCCGTCGTCGGATCGATCGTCGCAGAGATGCGCGCGCTTCCGATCGTCACATCGGCGGTCAGCTATCTGGACGGTGCGACATCCCTGCGCACACCCGATGGCCGCTACGCACTGATCCAGGTCACCCCAAACTCACCATGGATGACGACCTTGCGGACGGCGACCCGATACTGGAGGTGATCGACGCAGCGAACGAGAGTTCCGAGCTGCGGGTGACCACGGTTGGTAGCCTCAGCATCGAGCGACTGTTCGGCGAAATGGTCGAGGAGACGTTCGCCAAGGGTGAGTTGATCGGCATCCTCGCCGCGATGGTCATCATGCTCGGCGTCTTCGGCGCCGTCGTCGCAGCCTTGATCCCTCTGCTGCTCGCAATCGTCGCGATCTTCGCAGCGGTCGGGGTGATCGCCGCGATCAGCATGATGTGGAGCCTCAGCGAGTTCACGATGATCGTGACCACCATGATGGGCCTCGCCGTCGGCATCGACTACTCGCTCTTCATCGTGCAGCGCTTCCGCGAGGAACGTGACGGCGGCCTTGAGCGCTTCGAGGCAATCGCCAAGGCTGGCGCCACCGCCAGCCGCACGGTGCTCTTCTCAGGCATCGCAGTCGCGATCGCGCTCGGCGGCATGCTACTGATGCCCGACGCGCTCTTCCAGAGCTTCGGTATCGGAGCGATCTCCGTCGTGATCATGGCAGTGCTCGCAGCGCTCACGCTGTTGCCCGCGCTGCTCGGACTGCTCGGCGACCGCGTCAACTGGTTGACGATCCCGATCCTCGGGCGGCGTCGCTCGGCCGACAGTAGCGCCGGCTTCTGGGGCATGATCACCGGCTGGGTGACCGCCCGACCGCTGATCAGCGCCGTGCTCTCCGGGGCACTCCTGATCGCGCTCACCGCACCCGTGATGACAATGACGCTCGGCAACGGTGGCCTGAGCATGATCCCCGAAGACGTGGACGAGCGACACGCGTTCGACATCGTGATCGGAAAGTTCTCAGACGGCATCATCACCGCCGACATCGTCGTGCTCGCGCCCAATGTCAGCGCAATCGCTGTTCAGCAGGCAGTGGAAGATCTGACGGCGTCACTCGACGGCGACGACTTCTTCGGCAACCCGCAATCCCTCGTGAACGCGGGCGGCGACATGGTACACATCAGTGTCTCCGTTGCGGGCGACATGTCCGCGCCGGAGTCAATCGATGGCATCGGACGGCTGCGCGACGACTACATCCCGACAGCGTTCGCGGGTGTGAGCAACTCAGAGGTTCTCGTCGGTGGCGACACCGCCAGCATCATTGACGGTGTCGAGGTCGTGAAGCAGTACGTGCCGCTGATCATGGCGGCGGTGCTGGCGGCCAGCTTCCTGCTGTTGATGATCGCCTTCCGATCGATCGTCGTGCCGCTGAAGGCCGTCGTGATGAACTTGCTCTCGGTCGGCGCCGCCTACGGCATGGTCGTGCTGTTCTTCCAGGAGGACTGGGGCAACCGCATCTTCGGCTTCCAACAGGTCGTGGTGATCGAAATGTGGATTCCACTCTTCCTCTTCACCATCCTGTTCGGGCTCTCGATGGACTATCACGTCTTCTTGCTGAGCCACATCAAGGAGCGGTACGACGAGACCGGCGACAACTCCGGCTCGGTCGTGTACGGCCTGCACACGACGGCTTCGATCATCACGGGCGCGGCGCTGATTATGGTCGCCGTCTTCGGCGGCTTCGCGCTCGGCCCGCTGGCGATGTTCCAGGAGATGGGCTTCGGGCTCGCGGTCGCCGTCATCCTCGATGCCACGATCGTGCGCATGGTGCTGGTGCCCGCGAGCATGGAGCTGCTGGGAGACCGCAACTGGTACTTCCCGAGCTGGCTTGAGTGGCTGCCCGAGATCAGCATCGAGGGCGAGGTCGCCGCGACGTCGACGGCCGACCCCGCGAGCTAGGCAAGCGGCGAGCAAACAGCGAGAGGGCCGGGGTACTCCCCCGGCCCTCTCTGATCTTGCAGCTACCTGCGTTGCGCCCGGCTCAGTTACGGCCCAGTGCGCAGGATGTTCGTCGGGTCGAGCAAGAAGTTCGAGCCCGCCGGCAGCAGCGCGATCTCAACGCCATCAAGCTGCTTCAGCGCCTCGAACTGGATCAGGTCGGACGTCAGCGAGGCAGCAATCGCGCTGTTCGCCTCCGCCTTCGCGTTACCTTCGAGGATCAGCGACTCAGCCTCGGCCTCCGCGCGGAGGATGCGCGCTTCCTTCTCACCTTCGGCGCTGAGAATGGCGGAGAGTTTTTCACCCTCGGCACGGGCGACCTGCGCTGCCGCCTCACCAATCGCCTGGGCCTCAGCCTGCGCCGCCTCGGCGGTGCGCTGTGCGACCACCTCCTGCGCGCGCAATGCGTCCTGAGTCGCGACCTGCTTCGCCTCAATCGACTGCTCGAAGGCGGACTCGTAGGCGATGTCATCGATCTGCAGCGAGACGACGCTGATCGAGAAGGTTGCGAGATCCGACGACAGCGCAGCGGCGACCGCCACGCGAATCTCCTCGCGCTTTCGCGTCACATCGACGGCGGTGAACTTCACGACCTCGGTCTTGAACTCGTTGCGCACGCGCGTCGGAACCAGCGTGTCGAAGAAGTTCGGTCCGACCTCGCGCATCAGACCCTGAACGGCGTCCGGGCTGACCTGCCAGTTCAGCGTCACGTTGAAGAAGACGTTCTGTGTCTCGGCGGAAGCGGCAGCGATCGAGCCGAACCCACTCGAGGCATCGTTGAAGCTAGCGCGCTGCACCTTGATGTTGACCAGCCGAGCGTCACGCCATGGGGCGATAAACTGCGGCCCCTCGCCGACCTGCCCGACGATCTTGCCGAACTCGGAGATGACCGCTACCTGACCCGCTGGCACCTGATTGTACGAGGTGAAGAGCGTGAGCCCGACGGAGCCGAAGAGCATCACTGCCACAGCAGCAGCCGTGACGATACCCGTCAGATCTCTGCCCGCAGCCGTCACGACATCGAACTGCGTGCGGGCGGGTAGGCGGAACGCCCCCAGCCTCGCGGCGATGATCACAAGGATCCCTACGCCAATGATGACTACTTCGCCGAGTATCCAGATCATCCATGCCTCCTGAGACAGCGTGTGAGCGAACGCCGATCATACCTGTCGCGCGCCCAGTCGAACACGCAGCACTCAATCTCACGCGAATCCGTCGATATACTCGCGCCGCAGCAGGAGAGCGCCGATGGCCACCGTTCACGCCGACTTCCAAGACCGCAAACGCATCGTCTTCACGGCACGAGACCGCTCGATCGTCAACGTGCGCGAGCGAGTCGACGATGGCCTGATCGGCTACGACTCCACCGAACTGCTGCTGATCACGCTCGGCAACTGCACGCTCGGCTGGCTGCTCAGCAACCGCCTGCTGAAGGACGAAGAGGTGATCCGCGCCGAGGCGACGCTCAACGCCGAGATGGTTGAGGCCCCGATCCGCGTCGCGAAGATCGACGTCGCGATCGAGATCGACGTCGCCGACCCCACCCTGCTCGAACACGCGGAGCGGCTGGACGCCGTCAGCCGGAGCTGCCCGATCCGCAACACCCTCGTCGGCGTCGACATCACCAGCTCGCTGAGCCTCGCCGCCGTGCCCGCCGCGCAATGACGGCGAGCGAGCCAACTCCCATTCGGGGCGCTACACTGCACCCGCAGCAGCGAGGTACGCAATGACCACTGGCGAACTGACCGAAGAACAGCAGCGCGTCCGCGGCTACCTGCTCTCGCAGGGCGAGCGCTACACCTGGTACGAGCTCTGGCGTCGCGTCGCGCCGGCCCGCCTGCAACTACTCGACGCGCTCGACGGCGTCACCGACGAGCAGGCCGCGTTCATCCCCGCTGAAGGCGAGTGGAGCATCGGCGAGGTCGCGCAGCACGTGCTCAAGGGCAGCCGCAGCAACCTAGCGCTCATCGAGCGTCTCGCCACCGGTGAGGACGCGAGCAGCGAGGGAGTCGAACCGCCACGCGAGCCCGCCGAACTCTCGATCGCGGAAGCGCACGAGGAGATCCTGCTCAACGGCGTCGCGTTCTCCGCGCTGCCACTGCGCCTGCCGGAACCCCCGCCACTCGACCCGGTCGCGCCGCACAGCTTCTTCGGCGACCTGCACTGCAAGGCGTGGTACCTCTTCCAGCGCGTCCACGACGTCGACCACGCCGGGCAGATCGCCGCCGCGAAGGCTGCCGACGGCTACCCGGACGCCTGAGGCAGGCGGCAGTGTCGATGATGGTCCAGAGATGACACGGCGAAGATGACCCTGCGGATCGGCGTCGGACTCTCACGCGACGGGCGCGATGACTGGGAGAGCGCTGCGACCTTCGCGCGCGAGGCGGAGCGGCTTGGGGTCGCGTCGATGTGGGCCTCGGAGACGTGGGGCTTCGACGGGGCGACACCGCTCGCCTACATCGCCGCGCACACGGAACAGATCAGGCTCGGCACGAGCATCATCCAGGTCGGCGCGCGCACGCCCGCGATGACCGCGATGACGGCAATGTCGCTGGCATCGATCACCGGCGACCGCTTCGTGCTCGGCCTCGGCACCGCCACCGCGCAGATCATGGAGGCATGGCACGGCGTCTCCTTCGACCGCCCCGTGCAGCGCACGCGCGAGTTGATCGAGATCGTGCGCCTGATCTCCGCGCGCGAGCGCGTGATCTACGACGGCGAGATCCAGCAGCTCCCGCTGACCGCCGAGGCGCGCCCGATGCGCTCGACGGCGGCCGCGCGCCACATCCCGATCCACATCGCCTCGATCGGCCCTCGCAACCTGCGCATGACCGGCGAGCTGGCCGACGGCTGGATCGGCAACTCTTTCATCCCCGAGACAGCCGATGTGTTCTTCGACCCACTGCGCGCAGGTGCCGAAGCCGCCGGGCGCAGTTTCGACGACATCGAGAAGCAGGTGCCGGTCACGCTGGAGTTCGACGACGACCTCGATGCGCTCGCCAAGCGCCATGCGGTCGGATTCGCCTTCACCTTCGGCGCAATGGGCACGCCGGGTCGCAACTTCTACGTGCAGGCGTTCTCGCGGCAGGGCTTCGCCGACGAGGTACACGCGGTGCACCGGCTCTGGCTCGACGGCAAGCGCGAGGAGGCGGAGGACCTGGTGCCGATCGAGATCGCACTCAAGACGAACCTGCTCGGCACCGAGGAGACGGTGAAGCAGCGCCTGCGCGCCTACCGCGACGCGGGCATCGATGAGCTACGCGTCGGCCTGCGCGGCGAGAACATCGACGAGCGCCTGCAGAACCTCGGACGGCTGATGCAGCTCGTCGACGACGTCAACGCGGAGCCGCGGCAGCCCTCCGAATAGCCCTATCCGGCCTCGGCGCGTTCCCGCATTTCGGACGGCTCCGGCAGGAAGACGACGAACAGCAGGCCCAGCGCAGAGAGCGCCGCAAGCGCCGTGAATCCGACGGTGTAGTTGCCGGTCTGGTCGTACGAGAGCCCCGCCAGTACGGGCCCGGAGATCGAGCCAAGCGTCACGATCAGCGACGAGAAGCCCATGATCGTGCCGTACGAGTTCGCGCCAAAGTACTCGGCGCGCATCGAGATGATCACCGGCACGCGCGCACCCCACGAGAGCCCGTTCAGTACCGCGAACGCGATGATCATCCATAGCGATACCGCATAGGTGAGGAAGAGCAGCGCAACCGCGTGTCCGAGCATCGAGGCGAAGATCACCAGCCGCGAGTTGATGCGGTCGCCGAGGTAGCCGCCGCCGACGCGCCCGATCAGGTTCATCACCGTCATCAGCGTGACAACGCTCGCGGCCTGTGCCAGCGAGTAGCCTAGCGACTCGTTGACGTGGGCGACGAAGTGAACCTGCACGACCGAGACGACCAGCACCGCGGACGCGTGCGCGAAGGAGATGAACCAGAAGGCGCGCGTCCCCATCGCCTGCCGCGCCGTGTAGCCCACGGCCTCGTCCTGCTGCGCCTCGGACCCGTCGCCGCCCTCGACCTCGTCGGGCGCGATGCCGTCGGGGTACTCGCCGTAGTCGCGCGGGCGATGGCGCACGATCTGCGCGAGCGGCAAGCCGACGACGATCACCAGCAGCCCCGACCACTGCGTCACCGTGCGCCAGCCGTAGGTCTCAAGCGCCCAGACGACCCCCGGCAGCGCCAGCCCACCAACGGCGGTACCGAGCAGCGCGAACCCCATCGCCAGCGACCGCCGGCGGTCGAACCAGTTCACGATCGCGGTCGTCACCGAGAGGAAGCCGGCCAGCGCCGCCCCAACGGCCATCAGCATGAACGTCGCGTAGAACTCGTAGAGCGTGTCGAGGCGGCTGAAGAGGAAGAATCCGAGTCCGAAGAGCAGGAATCCCACACGCATCACGGCGCGCGGGCCGAATCGATCGAGCATCCACCCCTGCAGCGGACCGAGCAGGCCATCCTCGACGCGCGCCAGCGAGAACGCCGCAGCGAGAGATGTCCGCGACCAGCCGAAGTCGCGTTCGAGCAGGACGACGTAGGTGCCGAACGTCTGAAAGAGCAGGCCGGAGACCAGCCCCTGAACACCGACGCTGGCGACGACGATCCACCAGCCGTAGAACGGGCGTCGTATCAGCTTCAGCACCGCGACCCCCGACCCTGGTTCAGTCTGACAGACCCCTCGGCATCAGCGCGGCCCGGGGTATCGGCGCGCTTTGAGCAGTAGCACGCGCGGCTAGCTGGGGCGAATCGCCAGCCCCGCCGCGCCGTCGCCATCCGCGATCAGGGACGACTCGCCCCGCAGCCAGTCGAGCAACGACGCGCCGATCAGCTCGCCCCGCCACCCACTCAGCAGCGGCTCGCCCTCGATCGCAGTCGCGTCGCCGACGTACGCATCGACGAACGACTCCAGCTCCGCGCGCGTGGCGAGGAAGCGCGGAGCGATATCGAGTTCCAGCGCCCTCCCCTGCACCACGCCGTGCAGCACGGTCGCCCAGACCTCGACACGCGCGTCTCGCGGACCGTCCGAGGGCACGGCGATCGGCTGCTCGCGCCCCTCCTCGATCGCCGCCAGCAGCGCCTCGCCGTGCCTGCGCGCGGTGCCGCCATCGACGCCGCGCACGGCAGCGACGTCTTCGCGGCGCGACGGCTGCACACGCGCCAGCTCCAGCAGCGAGCGGTCGTTGAGGATGCGCCCCGTCGGCCGGTTCGTGCGCCGCGCCTCGTGCTCCCGCCACGCCGCGACCGCGCGCAGTGAACCGGCAGCTGCGGCGTTCAGCCGACGCCATCCGGAGATGCGACGGTAGGCCTCGTCTGGCGGCGGTCGGCGGTCGGCGTGCTGCGCCAGCGCGTCACACTCCTGCCGCACCCAGTCGAGGCGGCCCAGCGTCTCGAGCCTTGTCCGCAGCTCCACCCAGAGCGCACCGAGGTGCCGCACATCGTCGAGCGCGTACTCGATCTGCGACTCGCTCAGCGGCCGGTCGAGCCACTCCGTGAACTGCGAACCTTTGGCGAGACGTACGCCGAGCACTCGATCGACGAGCGGTCCGTACCCAACCTGGCTCCCGAGCCCGACGAAGGCCGCGGCGATCTGCGTATCCCAGACGTTCTGCCCGCGAACGTCGTACGTACCTTCGAGCAGAGCGAGATCGCCCTGCGCCGCGTGCAGCAGCGTCTCGACCTGCTGGTCGGCGACGAGCTCGAAGATCGGGTGCACATCGACGGCCAGCGGATCGATCGCGGCAACCTCGGGCGACTCGATGTCGCCCCAGCCGACCTGCACCAGCGCGAGATCGGGGACGTAGCGGCCCTCCGGCATGAACTCGAGATCGATCGCCACGCTGCCGGCGCGGCGAATCGCGTCGGCGATCTCCTCCACGCGCTCGGGGCTGGTGACGGTGTCGGGCAACGCAGGAGCCTCTCGGGTGATCAAGCACTGAACCGTCGCGAGCATAGCCCGCATTCCGCGCCAGAGCAGGATCCGCCCAGCGGCGGGCCCCCTTACCCTCGGAAGTGGTATCAATTGCCGAACGCAGCGACAGGATCGAGGGGACAGCGATGGCGACACTGGAAGGCCGCACGGCACTGATCACGGGCGCGAGCCGCGGCATCGGACGGGCGATCGCGCTCAAGCTCGCCAGCGAGGGCGCGGACGTCGCGATCAATTACGTCAGCAGTGCCGACGCCGCGAACGAGGTCGTCGCCGAGATCGAAGCGATGGGACGCAAGTCCGCCGCCTACCAGGCCGACGTCGCCGACCGTGCCGCCTGCGAGCGAATGGCGGAGGCCGCGATCACCGACTTCGGCCAGATCGACATCCTGATTAACAACGCGGGACTCGGGTCGAGCCACGTCGACCGTCCGACGATCACCGACGCCACCTACGAACAGATCGAACTGCTGCTCGGCGCCAACCTGATGGGGCCAATCCACATGTCGAAGGCGCTCGTCCCGCACCTGCGCGGCGCGGACCGCAGCGACGTGATCATGATCTCCTCCGTGGCGACCGACAATTTCGGCCCGCGCATGGGCCTCTACAGCATCGGCAAGGCTGGCATGGAAGCGCTCGCGAAGACGCTGGCGAAGGAGGAGCGCGCGCACGGCATGCGCGTCAACATCGTCGCGCCGGGCCTCGTCGACACCGACATGGGCCGCAAGCTCGTCAGCCTGCTGCCGGGCCCGGACGACATGCGCGAGCGCGATGAGAACTCGCCCTTCGGCTTCGTCTGCACGCCGGAGGACATCGCGAACACCGTCGCCCACCTGCTCTCCGAGAGCGGGCGCTACATCACCAACCAGCGCCTCGCCGTCAACGGCGGCGGCTTCTAGCGTGCGGCTCGCCCGATCTCGTCTCCTCCCACGCATCGCCGTCGCGGTGCTCGCAATCGCGCTGCTCGGTGCCGCGTGCAGCAGCGACGACGCCGAATCCGTGCAGCCGACGCCCGAGCCTCAGACGCTTGAGCAGTACTTCAGCGGACTGCAGGCGCTATTCGATACGTATGAGACCCGCACGGACGCGGCGAGTGAGCAGTTCCAGAATCAGTTCAGCGGAGCGACGGATGCCGAGAGCGCGATCGAGCAGGCGCTGGAAGTATTTCCGCAGCTGATGGCGGTGATCCAACCTATCCTCGGCGACCTCGTCGATGGCCTCGCGGCCACCAACCCCCCCGACGGAAGTCGCGTCGGCTCACGCCGACCTGCTTGAGGCAGAACGCGGCGTGCAGGGCATGCTCGCGGACCTGGCCGAACAGCTAGAGCAGGGCGAAGGCGGAATGGCGGCGTTCCTCGCCTTCACGTCGGACGCGTCGAGCACCGCGCTGGGCCAGCAACTCGCAGCCGCGGCAAGCGAGCTACAGTCGATCGCCGCGACCAACGACATCACGCTCAATCTCAGCGCCGCCGGCGGCACGAGCAGTGGCTCGACGCAGCGCCCCCCGTCGACGGAGGCGACGCTCGTGCCGGTTCAGGTCTTGACGCCCGACCGCGGTTCCTCATTCACCGTCGAAGCTGGCGAGCTGTTCACGCTTGCCGTCGGCGCGACAGCCACCGTCAACGGCGATCGCTTCGCCGTCCGCTTCGACGGCATCGAGGGCGACTCGCGCTGCCCCGGCGACGTGAACTGCATCCGCGCCGGAGAAGCCTTCGCGGTGCTGACGGTGACATCGAGGGCGGGCGAGGCGCTGATGCAGATCGCGGTGCCGCCGGAGGGACCTGCCGAGGGCACGGTCGCTGGCTGGAAGATCACGATCGTCGAACTCACGCCGGAGGCGATCTCGACGCAGACCATCGAGCCCACCGATTACGAGCTGCACCTCTACCTGCAGCCGACGAACGACGGCTAAACCACCGCGATAGCTACCGGCGACGAGCCACGCCCATGGACCGTCCTGCTACATTGCGCCCGCAGGCGCACTCGCCGTCGCCGTATCAAAGGAAGTTCCGATGACTACCGCCGTATCCGCACCACAGATGCTTGAAGCCGCTCCCGAGGACGTCGGGATGTCGTCGCAGCGCCTTGAGAACGTCACCGCCCTCGTGCAGCGCTACCTCGACGACGGCCGCTACGCGGGCGCGATCTCAATGGTCGCGCGGCGCGGGCAGGTCGTTCACTTCGAGACCTACGGCCAGATGGACATCGAGGCCGGCAAGGCGATGCAGCCGGACACGATCTTCCGCGCCTATTCGATGACGAAGCCGATCGCGAGCGTCGCGCTGATGTCGCTCTACGAGGAGGGTCGCTTCCAGCTCGACGATCCCGCATCCCTCTACATCCCCGAGTTCAAGGACCTCCAGGTGCTCGCCAGCGGCACCGCCGACCAGTACGAGGTGCGGCCGCCCACGCGCGAGATGACGGTGCGCGACCTGCTGATGCACACCTCCGGGCTCGTCGGCGCGGGCCCGACGACAGCGGTCGGCCAGCTCTACCAGCGGGACAACGTGAAGACGATCGGCGGCGAGGGCACGCTGGCAGAGACGGCGGCGAAGCTCGGCGCACTGCCGCTCTACTGCGATCCCGGCTCGCAATGGAACTACGGCATCTCCACCGACATGGTTGGCTACCTCTGCGAGAGGATCTCTGGCGTCCCCTTCGACCGCTTCCTCAGCGATCGCATCTTCGAGCCGCTCGGCATGCCCGACACCGGCTTCCACGTGCGTGAAACGGAGATCGACCGCTTCGCCGCGAACTACCGACGCACCCCCGACGGCGAAGCGAAGTTCGAACTGATCGACTCGCCGGCAACGAGCCCCTACGCGACACCGCGAACCTACTTCTCCGGTGCCGCTGGACTCGTCTCCACAGCCGCCGACTACATGCGCTTCTCCAAGATGCTCGCCGCCGGTGGCGAGCTGGACGGCACCCGCATCCTCGGCAGCCGCACGCTGGCGTACATGGCCACGAACCACCTCCCGGAGGGGCGCGACCTTGCCGGCATGGGTCGCCCACAGTTCGGCGAGACGACGATGGAGGGCATCGGGTTCGGCCTCGGCTTCGCGGTGCTGCTCGACCCCGCACGCGCCCAGATCCTCGGCACGCCGGGAGAGTTCTACTGGGGCGGAGCGGCCTCAACGGCCTTCTTCGTCTCGCCGAAGGAAGACCTGATCATGCTCTTCCTGACGCAACTGATGCCGTCGAGCTCGTACCCGATCCGCCGCGAGCTGCGGGCGACGGTGTACGCCTCGATCGTCGACTAGCGCGACCCGCCGCGGGGCGTTCCGGTAGCGCCGACGGAACGCCGAACGTCGCGCTCGCTTCGCCGTCAGGCCGCCCTCTGATACAAGAGGTATAGTGCCGTCGGCGGCGCAAGACCCGTGGAGGTTCGGTCATGGATGAAGTCACCCTTCGCATCCCAGCAGACGTTCCCGAGGCGATGGCTTCGACGTACGCAGAGAACTGGAACACCGCCACCCGGGGAACGGGACGGCTCGCCCTCTTCGCTGGCGACCAGAAGGTCGAACACCTCAACGATGACTTCTTCGGCACGACCGACATCGGCGAGATCGCCGCTGAGGACGCTGACCCTGAGCACCTCTTCCGCATCGCCGCGGTCGCCTCGACCGGCGCGTTCGCGAGCCAGCTCGGTTTCGTCGCCCGCTACGGCCTCGACTACGCCGACGTGCCGTATCTCGTGAAGCTGAACAGCAAGACGCACCTGCTGAAGACTCCGGACGACGACCCGCAGAGCCTCGCATGGAGCAGCGTCGCCGACGCCGTGAAGCTGCGCGATCGAGGGCTGAAGGTCGTCGGCATTGGATTCACGGTCTACCCCGGCAGCAAGTTCGAGGCGGAGCAGTTCGCCGAAGCCTCGCGTGCCTGCATCGAGGCGCACGAGGCGGGAATGCTCGCCGTGCTCTGGGCCTACCCGCGCGGCGCGGCGGTAGCTTCCGAGCGCGATGCGCACATCCTCGCCGGTGCCGCGGGCGTCGGTGCAGCGCTTGGCGCTGACTTCTGCAAGGTGAACTACCCGCTGGACGCCGATCCGGTCGGATTCGGCGAGGCGGTGCGCGCCGCCGGCCGCACCGGCGTAATCACCGCGGGGGGCGCAAGCGTCGACGTGCGCGCGTTCCTTCAGACGCTGCACGACCAGATCCACATCTCCGGAGCTCGCGGCAGCGCGACGGGACGCAACATCCACCAGAAGTCGCTCGAAGAGGCGGTGCGCATGACCCACGCGATCGCCGCGATCACCTACAGCGGCTGGTCCGTCGACGCGGCATTCGAGGTCTCCGAAGGCAAGAAGGACTACTCCCCGCCCACGGTCTAGGACGAACACCCGGAGCGCCGCGAGAGAATCTCCGGAGTGCGCGCGTTGTGCGCTCACGCAGCACTGCCAAGCATGAGGTACGTTAAGTGCGCGCATCTGCGGTGCGCAGCGACTGCACGAACGAGGGAACCGAGAGAGGAACTGAGTGGTCACTCAGGGACAGTCACCTTCGCACGCTCCGCTCCCCGCGCCGCTCCAAGGGCTGGATGCGGCACAGAGCGAGATCGTCCAGGCGATCGCCGAGACAACGCTCTCGATCGCCGCGCTGCTGCGCGACGGGGTCACGGACGGTCCGCGTGGCACGCAGCGGGAGAACCGGTTCGGCGACACTCAGGTTCCGCTCGATCGACTGACCGATGACCTCTTCGGCTCTGCGCTGCGCACGCTCGGGGCAGTCGGCGCGGTCGCCAGCGAGGAGTCGCCACTCGCCGAGGTGAACGCGTCCAGCGACGCCGCCGGTCCCCGCTACCTCGTGCTGCTCGACCCGCTCGATGGCTCATCGAACGTTGCGTCGGGTGCCGGGCTTGGCTCGATCTTCGCGGTGGTGCTGCAGACCGGAGCGCCACCGACCGCCGCCGACGTGGTGGCCGCGGGTTACGCGGTCTACTCGTGGGAGACGACGTTCGTCCTCGCCACCTCGGAGGGCGTTGACTCGTTCCGCGCCGGGGTCGACCTCTCCGCATACACGTTCGAGAAGGTGCTGCAGATGCCCACGGAAGGCACCACCTACGCCGTGAACGAGGGCAACCGCGGCAAATGGTCGTCAGCCACACAGGCGGCGATCGATGCGGTCAGCGTCGGGCGCTCCGTGCGCTATTCGGGCTGCTTCGCGGTCGACTTCCACCGCATCATGCTGGACGGCGGCGTCTTCGCGTATCCGGGCACCGTCGACCGCCCCGACGGCAAGCTACGTCTTTTCTACGAACTGATCCCGATGGCGTACGTCGCACGCGCGGCAGGCGGCGAGGCCGCGGACGGCAACGGCGCGCTCGGCGTGACGTCGGCCGCCGACCTCGACGCGACGACGCCGGTCTACCTCGGCAGCCGAGAGCCGATGCAGGCTGTGATTCGCATCCTCACCGACCCGTAACGCGCCCAACTTCAGCGAGCGGTCGATGACCGCGCAGCCTCGGTCAGCGCGATGTACTGCTCGACGCTCGTCGAGGCGATCGCCTCCGCGATCAGGTTGAGCGGCACGTCATCGAGCGTTCGGAACCGCACGCACGCCTTGCCGGCGTCGTACCGCTTGCCCGTCGCGCGGTATGCCTGCTCGAACGTGTCGGCGGCGTCCGGCTGCGCATAGATGCTCATCAGATAGATGGAGATGTGCCGCTTCTGGGACGCGAGCGCCGCGTACATGAGCGGCTTTCGGTTGTAGGTCTCGGGGTAGGTGGCGAGCGGTATCTCGTAGCTGATCATCCCGAAGCCCATTGCCTCCTCGTAGCCAGGCGGGAGGTTGTCGAGGACGAGCTGACGCATCAGCGCGACCTCCTCGCGTCGATCCGCGGGCAACTCGGCGAGGTAGGCGTCGACCGACTGTGCTTCCGACCGCATCTCATCCCCCTCGCGAACGCGGACCCCGCCGCGTCAGCGGTCTCATCGTAGCTGACGCGATCGGCGATCGGAGCCATGGGGGCGCGCAATTTCGGCGACCATCTGCGTTACCATCGCGCGATATCGACGGGGGGGATGTTGGTTCAGCGAATGAGCGAGCTCGCGAAGCACCGCACTGACGGGTTGCACGCCATCTCGCACGCGATCGGGCTGGCGCAGGACGAAGCCGACGATCTGCGGCTGTCGAGGACGCTGCTCGTCACGATGATGAGCGTCGTCGGTCTGCTCGCGGTGGCGTGGGCCAGTCTCTACGCCGCGTTCGGCGAGCCGCTCGCCGCGTCGATGCCGGTGACCTACGCGGTCCTGTCGGCGGCCACGCTGGTCGTGATGCGGCGCACCGACGGCATTGTGTGGGCGCTGCGCGCACAACTGGTGCTAATCGTCTTTGTGCCCTTCATCCTTGCGGTCGCACTGGGCGGATTCGTCGACTCAAGCGGGGTCGTGCTCTGGTCGCTGCTCGGTCCGATCAGCGCGTTCCTGATCGGTGAGCGGCAAACGGCACTGCGATGGCTCGCCATCTACCTCGTGCTGGTCGTCGCGCTCGCGCTGCTGCATCCGTGGCTGCGCACCGACAACGACCTGCCGGTGGCGCTGAAGCAGGCGTTCTTCGCACTGAACGTCGGCTCCGTCTCGGCGATCGCGTTCGGCATGACCTTCTACTTCGTCGGTGAGAACCAGCGCATCCACTCCCTGCTCGAGGTCGAGAAGGAGAAGTCGGAGCGACTGCTGCTCAACGTCCCGCCGAGCGAAATCGCAGACATCCTGCGCGACGAAGACCGCACGATCGCGGAACAGTTCGATTCCATCAGCATCCTCTTCGCCGATGTCGTCGGCTTCACGCCGCTCTCGGCGAGCATGGAGCCGACCGCGACGGTCGAGCTGCTGAACGAGGTCTTCACCTACTTCGACTCGCTGACCCAGAAGTACGGCGTGGAGAAGGTGCGCACGATGGGCGACAACTACATGGTCGTCTCCGGCGCCCCCCGACGCCGCGACGACCACGCGCAGGCGCTTGCAATGATGGCGATCGACATGCGCGACTGGCTCGAGACGAACGCCACCTTCGATGGCGGCCAACTCAGCTTTCGCATCGGCATCAACTCCGGCCCGATCGTGGCAGGCGTGATCGGCACCACGAAATTCCACTACGACGTCTGGGGCGACGCGGTGAACGTCGCCAGCCGCATGGAGTCGCACGGCGAGCCGGGGCGCATCCAGATCGGACCGTCGACCTACGAGCTGCTGAAGAGCGATTTCCGCTGTTCCCTGCGCGGGCCAATCGAGGTCAAAGGCAAGGGCATGCTCGACACGTGGTTCCTCGAAGAGGCGCTCGCCGGCTAGCTTCCCTCCGCGTCCAGCTCCGCCCGCAGGGCAGCCATGTGCGCCTCGTCGTGATAGCGAGGGTCGCGCTTCTCAAGGAACGAGAGGATGCCCTCGCGGTACTCGGCATCCTGCCGCGCTTCCCGCAGGTACCCGGTCGAGCGTTGCCAGGTGCCCTCGTCACCACCGATCCGCAGTTCCTGCCACATCACCTTCTTGATGCGGCGCAGCGCCGACTCTGGATTCTTCGCGATCTCCTGCGCCAGCGCGATCGCTTCCGGCAGCAACTGTTCGGGCTCCACCACTCGACGCACGAGACCGAGATCGCGCGCCTCCTCCGCGTCGTAGATGCGGCCCGTGAGCACCATCTCCTGTGCGCGGTGGAAGCCGATGATTTTCGGCAGCAGCCACGCGCTACCAAGCTCCGGCACCGAGGCGATCGCCGCGAACCGCATTGAGAACCGCGCCTCCGTCGACGCGATGATCGTGTCGTAGAGCAGCGACGACGTGAGGCCGATGCCGATCGAGATGCCGTTGACAGCGGCGATGATCGGCTTCAGTTGCATGATGTATTCGTGATTGAACGCGCGATGCGCCGACGAGAGGTCATCGTCGCCGGTCGTCGAACCGAGCGGCTCCGCGCGATCGTTCCCGGCGCTGTAGGCGCGACCGTTGCCCGTCGTCACGATCGCTCCGACCGACGGATCGGCGTTCGCCGCTTCAAGGGCGTCGCCAAACTGCTTCGCCAGCTCGTCGTTGAAGGCGTTCAGCTTCGCGGGGCAATTGAGGCGAATCACGCGCACGCGCTCCACCTGCTCGACCTCGATCAACGAGTCGTCAGTCATCGCGATCTCCGCTACTGCCGCACCGCGCGGACGCTGGCGCTACGCCGCGCGCTCCCTAGAGCAGCTCGTAGAGCGGTGGGCGCGTCCACTCCTCGCCAGGCGGGTTCTCTTGCGACCGGATCGCCCGACGGCGGCGCGTGGTCTCGATCTTCGCTGCCTCACGGATCACGTGATCCTCGTGCTTCACGTGCTCGACATCGCGCGCGATCTTCGCGGCGCTCTGCGCCCGCTTCGGCTTGCCCGGCTGCACGGCGATCGTGCCCTCGTCCGCGAGCTGCGTGAGGTGGCTGCGCACGTTGTTGTCTGCGGCTCGCCGCAGCCGCGTGTCGATGTCCGGGTACATGCTGAGCATGATGTCCCAGCTACTCACCGGCTCCGCGCCCTGCAGAGCGTCGACGATCTGCCGCTCGCGCATGTCGCGGTGATCGACGTACATCTGCAGTCGCTCGCGCGGGTCCTCCACGATCTTGCCGTGGCCGGGACAGATCACCTTCAGGTTCGGCAATTCAAGCAGGCGCTGCAGGCTCTTGCGATAGTGCCCGAGGTCCCACACCGTCGTCGTCGATGAGCCGAGCAGCGTGTCGCCGGTGAACAGCACGCCCTCTTCTTCGAGATAGAAGCAGAGCGAGTCAATGCTGTGGCCCGGCGTCGCCAGCACCTGCACCTTCACGCCGCTGCCGAGGTCGATCTGATCGCCGTCCTTGAGCTGGTTGACCTCACGCGGGATGCGCCCGGTGAGCAGTCGACGTGATCCGTCCGGAATCGCCACCTCCGCGCCGAGCAGCGTCTTCGCCCACTTCAGGTTGCCCGAGTGGTCGGAGTGGTGATGCGTAATCGAGGCGATGCCGATCTCGGCCTGCTCCGTCGCCGCCAGGTAGCCCCTGAGGAACCACTGGTAGCGATCGATCGCCTCACCTGAGTCGATCGTGAGCGACTGCCCTTTCTCCGGTCCAACGAGGTAGATCGACGTGAAGTCCGGGTGCATCGGATTCTCGTCGGGCACCATCACAGCCCGTACGGACTCGCTGATTTCCATCAGTCACCTCCCAGTCGTGATCTCGGATCCCGTGCGCTCACAGCGCCCGCCCTCGCGCGAGTGGACCTCGCGACGAGGGCGGGCAGAATCAGTGACGCGTTCGAGAGACGTCGACGTCTACGCGTTGGCCGCGCCCGTCGGTCGGTCCCCACTCGGCGGCACGAGGTCCTTGAAGATCGTCTCCGGTGCCCGCTCGAAGAGCGAGTCGAGGTCCCAGGGACCGTCCGAGAAGATCTGACGCTCTGGAACGATGTCGCTGTAGAGCGTGATCTGGTACCCGCTGGCACCGATCGTTCGGCTGGAGACGTTCGCACCCGCATCGGAGGCGAGGTACACGATCACCGGCGCAACGTTGCCCGGGTCGCGCTCGCCCATCTCTGCTTGCTCGCTCGGCGCGTCGCCCTCGCGTGTCGCCGCAGCGCTCGTCAGCCCTCGGTCGGTCATGCGCGTGGAAGCGCCCGGCGCGATCGCGTTCGAGGTCACGCCGTAGCGTGCCAGCGCGTTCGCGCACGACTTCGAGAAGCCGATCAGGCCGGCCTTCGCCGCCGCGTAGTTCGGCTGTCCCGCCGAGCCGTTGATGCCGGCGCTCGAGCTGAAGTTGATCAGCCGGCCGCCGTCTCGTGTCTGGCGCCAGTGGATCGAGGCAAAGTGCGTCGTGTTGTACGTGCCCTTGAGGTGCACGCGGATCACCGCGTCCCACTCTTCCTCGGTCATGTTGAAGATCATCCGCTCGCGCAAGATGCCCGCAACGTTGACGAGGATGTCGAGCTTGCCGTACTCGTCGATCGCCTGCCGCACGAGGCCTTCAGCCTGGCGATGGTCAGCGACATCGGCGTGATTCGCCTGCGCCTCACCGCCGCCTGCCTTGATCTCGGCTACGACTTCATCGGCCGGCGAGTCGTCGGTGCCCTGCCCGTCGACTGAGCCGCCGAAGTCGTTAACAACGACCTTCGCGCCTTCTTTACCCATCAGCAGCGCGATGCCACGGCCGATGCCGCGACCGCCGCCGGTCACAATTGCTACTTTTCCGTCCAAGTGTCCCATGTTGGTTTTCCCCAATCCGCGCGCGCATCGTAGCCGAATCAGCGCCCTCGTGCGGAAGCCCTGCACGAGGGCAGTGCGCGATCCGACGTCGATCGATGCGGCTGGCGGAGGATCTTCGCGGGCTGCTATCTTCCGCGCGCGCCTGATCCATGCAGCGCGTCAGCATCGCGGAGGCACCCGACATGAGCATCGACTACGACGTTCGCGACCACATCGCCTACATCACGATCAACAACCCGGAGAAGGCGAACGTGCTCGACCGCAAGCACTCCGGCGAACTCTCCGAGGCGTGGAAGAACGTCTGGGAAGACCGCGAGGTGCGCGTGGCGATCGTCACGGGCGCGGGCGACCGTCACTTCTGCGCCGGCCACGACATCTCGCCGCGCCCCGGCGTCACGCCCGAGGAGACAGAGTTCCTGCGCACGCAGCGCATCTTCTGGTCGCAGGCCGGCACCGTGAACGGCGCGAAGATCGGCGTCGATGGGCACATGGGCGACCACTACCCGCAGCTCTGGAAGCCGGTGATCGCCGCCGTCAACGGCTGGGCCGCGGGCGCGGGCCTCTACCTCACGCTCGCGTCGACCGACATCCGCCTCGCGTGCGCAGAGCACGGCCGCTTCAAGTTCGCGCTGCTCTCGCAGGGTTGGGTCGGCTCCGGTCCCGGCGCGACGCTGCTCGCCCGCCAGCTTCCGCACGTCGACGCCATGCGCATGCTGCTCAGCGACGAGCCAATCGACGCCGCCGAGGCTGAACGCATGCGCCTAGTCAACGAGGCCGTGCCACACGACAACCTGATGACACGCGCCGAGGAGATCGCTCGCCAGATCGCCGGCATGCCGCCGGTGGCCGTGCGCATGATGAAGGAGTTCATCATCCGCTACCGCGACGTCCCCTTCGACCAGGCGTGGCAGGTGCAGCACATGATGAACGACATGCTGATCCACCTCACCGCCGACGGCGAAGAGGGGCGCAGCGCCTTCAACGAGAAACGACCGCCAAATTTCACCGGCCAGCTCCGCAAGCGCGGCGAACCGTACGAGGAGCCGACCGCCGAGGAGTGGGCGCGGTTCGAGGAATTGCGGCGCGCCGACGAGTAGTCGCCAGCGCCGAGACGGTTAGCCGAACGCGCCCGCAGTTCGCAGGGCCGCGATCTCCGCGTCGTCGAGGCCCGCGACGTCGCGCAACACCTGCTCCGAGTGCTGGCCGAGCGCGGGAGCGGCACGCGGAGCATCGACGGCACCGTCAGCCGATCGCCACGGCAGCCCGGGCAGGAAGCGTTCCGTGCCATCCAGCTCGCGCACGATCTTGTAGAAGTCACGCTCCCAGAGATGTGCGTCGCCGAAAAGGTCGAGCGTCGAGTACGACGTCGATGCGGGCACGCCGGCGGCCTGAAGCTCGTCCATCGTCTCGATCGTGTCGCGGTCGGCCGTCCAGGCAGCCAGCCGATCGTCGATCTCCTGCCGCGCCGCGCGGCGCTCCGCCTCGCCAAGCGTCGCGAGGTCGGCGAGCGGTTCAGCGACGGCGCAGAGCGCGCGCCACTGCACGTCGTTCGTGACCGCGATCGCGAGCCAGCGGTCGTCGCCCGCGCAGCGATAGACGCCGTGCGGCGCGTGGCCGGGGTGCTCGTTGCCCGCCGGTTCGTCGTCGGCCTCGCCGAGCTGCCGGTTGACGAGGGCTCCCGGCATCGTCCAAAGCAGCGCCTCCAGCATCGAAAAGTCGATGTGCCGCCCGCCGCCGCCGAGATCGCGATCGCGCAACGCCGCGGCGACGCTGAAAGCGATCAGCAGGCCACAGAGCGGGTCGGCCCACGCCAGCCCGGTGCGCGGCTCGCGACCGGGAAAGCCGTTCAGCGAGGAGAACCCGGTGTAGGCGCTGAGCAGGTTCCCGTAGGCGACCTTCTCAGCGTCCGGGCCCGAGCGGCCGAGGCCCGAAGCCGAGAGCAGGATGATCTCCGGGCTGATCTCGCGTAGCCGCTCGTAGCCGAGCCCGAGGCGCTCCATCACGCCCGTCGCGAAATTCTCGACGACGACGTCGCTGCGTTCGACGATGCGGCGTAACGCGTCGAGCGCGCCGTCCGCCTTCAGGTCGAGCGCAAGTGCGAGCTTGGACTGCCCCAGCACGTCGTGCAGCTCGGAGACACGGCCGGTGTCCGGGCGGTCCGGTGCCTCGACCTTGATCACCTCCGCGCCCATCGCCGCCAGGTAGCGCGTGCTCGTCGGCCCGGCGATCACCCACGAGAGGTCGAGCACGCGCATGCCCGCCAGTGGCAGCCCCGCCTCGCCGTGCGCGGGCGTCGATGTCGGGCCGTCCTCGCGCGGCAGCCAGTCGACGGTGCCGGGAGCCGCATCAAGCGGCGGATCGAGCGGCGGAGCGTAGTCGCCGTCATCGAACCCGAACGGAGGACGTAGTGCCAGCAGCGGCGCGGCGCCGGGCCGCTCGACCGGCGTGAAGAAGCCGCGATGCTCAAGCTGCGCCAGCCCGATCATGTCGCCGGGGCTGCCGAACGGGAAGCACGGTACATGCGCTTGCTGGCAGGTGTCGGCAATCTCGTTCGCCGTGTGCTGGCGGCTCCACTGCGCCATCAACTCGTAGAGATCGTCGAAGTGCTCGGTGCGATCGGCTCGCGTCGCGAAGCGCGGCTCTGCGCCCCAGTCGGGGTCGCCGATCACGTGCAGCCAGCGGTCCCACTGGTGCTGCTCGCGCGGCGAGACCGCGACGTGGCCGTCGCTCGTCGGCAGTACTGCGATCACCGCGCCGCCGCCGCGGATGTGGCCAACGCGCGCGACCGGCTGGCCGCCGAAGCCCGGCATCGCCAGCTCGCGCGCCGCCATCAGTGAGAGAGCCTCCTGCGCGGAGACGTCGATCAGTTGCCCCACGCCCTGCTGCTGCTGCGCGTAGATCGCATGCATCGACGCGCATGCCGCCGTGACACCAGTCGCGAAGTCAGACTGCTCGCCGGCTGCGCGCACCGGTGGTTCCGCGGCGGCATCCTCGACGCGGCCCGTCAGCAGCCGCGCGATTCCGCTCGAATGGAACGCGATCAGATCGCTGCCGCTGTACTCGCGGTGCGAACCGGTCAGCCCGAAGGGCGTGATCGCGGCGATCACCGCGCGCGGGTTGAGGCGGCGCAGTCGCTCGGGATCGAGGCCACGTTCGGCGAGCTCCGCGAACGGCAGATCGACGACCAGCAGGTCAGCGTCGAGGAACAGTCGATCGGCATGCTCCCGACCGTCCGAGGTCAGCAGGTCCAGCTCCGTGACGCGCTTGCGGGCGTCGAAGATCAGCGCCTCATTCGAGTCGCCGCCGTCGCTGCTGGCGTCAGCGGCGGCGCGGATGCTCAGGACGTCTGCGCCGAGTTCCGCGAAGAGGCGACCGCAGACCGCCGCGCCACGGCCGCCGATCTCAAGTACCCGCAGCGAACTCAACAACGCACTCATGATCGCGGGGCCTCCGACGCAGCAGCGATTCGCCCGAGCGTACCCCACCGCGCGGGGAAGGGGCACGAGCCCCTCGATGGCCCGCTCAGTCGACGTCGCGGCGGTGACGGGACGTTCTGCTCTGGCACGGCCCTCCGCCTCGTGACAGCGTCGAGGCCGTCGCTACCGACATATCTCCGGGAGGTGGCAGATGCGCCGCTTGCTGCTCATGGGACTCGCGGCTGGGCTCGGCTTCGCCCTCTCCCGCGGGGCCGCCGCGCCACTGCGTGCCAGGCTGATCACCCACATGATCGAACACGTGCAGCCGCGGATGATGCACGCCTGCTTCGCGCAGATGAGCCCCGCCCGTCGCGACTTCATGCTCGCCCACTGCCGACGGGTGCTCGACGAGATCGACGAGCGGTACCGAGCAGCGCAACCCGCCTGACGCCGCCGATCGCCCTTCGGTCGCTCCGCGACCGCTCGCGGCCCGACCGAGCGACAGCGTCGCATCCCGTAACGCCCTGATCTGTAAGATGCGTCAAAGCTCGCGACGAGCGCGCAGCCGCACTGGAGGTACTGATGGAAGGGCCACTGACCGGGATCCGCGTGCTCGATCTCTCGCAATACATCTCGGGGCCCTACTCGACCCGCGTCATGGCCGGGTTCGGCGCTGACGTAATCAAGGTCGAACCACCAGACGGCGATCCGGTACGACAGTGGGGCAAGTTCAAGGACGACGAGCCCGACCCGGAGGCCGGGTCGCTACACCTCTACCTCAACCAGGGCAAGCGCTCGCTCACGCTCGACATCGAGCGCGACGACGACCGCGACGTGCTGCGCCAACTGATCGCCACTGCCGATGTGCTCGTCGAGTCGTTCCGGCCGGGCCGGCTCGGCGAACTCGGGCTCGGCTACGACGACCTGCACGACGCGTTTCCCTCACTGCTCTATGCCTCCGTCACGCCGTTCGGGCAGGACGGCCCCTACGCCCAGTACGAGGGCTGGGAGATCACCGCTTACGCGCTTGGCGGTCTGATGCACATCACAGGCGAGGCCGATCGCGAGCCGCTGAAAAACGGTGGCTACATCGGCCAGTACGGCGCCGGGCAGGGCGCGTACGTCGCGATGCTCGCCGGGCTGTGGGAGCGCGGCGCATCCGACCTCGGGCAGCACATCGACGTCTCGATCCACGAGCATGTCGCGTCACTGCTTGAGATGACGGACATGACCTACATCTACGGGGACGCGATCTACCCGCGCTCCGGCAACGGTGCCCGCGCCGCGTGGGGCATCTACCCCTGCCTCGATGGCTTCGTCGGCGTCGTCTCGGGGCCGCCGCGTCGCTGGGCGAACGTCGCCGAGTTGATGGAGAACCCGACGCTCGCCGAGGAGCGGTATCAGCAGCCTGGATCGCTGAGTGAACTACGCGACGAGATCGATGCCCACATGCTGCCGTGGCTCGTGACACACGAGAAGGAGGACATCTACCAGCGCGCCCAGGCCCTCGGGCTGCCCTTCGGCTACGTCTCGACGCCCGCCGACTTCTTCAAGAACGAGCAGCTCCAGTACCGCAAGTTCTTTCACGAGCTCGACCACCCGGTCGCCGGCAAGCTGCGCTACCCCTCCGTCGCCGCCCACTTCGAGGACGGCCTCTGGGAGTCGCGCCGCGCTCCCCTGCTCGGCGAGCACAGCAACGAGCTCCTCGATGAGCTCGGCGTCGACGCCGCGACTCGGTCGCGTCTCAGCGCGGGAGGTGCACGATGAGCACGACACTGCGCGAGGGGCAGCGCGGCCCGCTGACCGATGTCGTCGTGCTCGACTGCTCGATGGTGTGGGCCGGGCCGTACGCGACGAAGCTGCTTGGCGACCTCGGTGCCACGATCATCAAGATCGAGGTCAACTCCCACATGGACTCCGTGCGCGGGCCGGCGATCCCACCGGCGGTCGCGCTCTCCTCGTATGCCGGCGACGACCCGGGCGACGACCCGTGGAACCGCGCGGGCTACTTCAACAAGACGAACCGCAACAAGCTCGGCGTCTGCATGAACATCCTCGACCCCGAGGGACGCAAGATCTTCATGGAGCTCGCCGCGCTGGCCGATGTCGTGATCGAGAACTTCGGCGGCGGCGTCTTCGAGCGCATGGGCTACGGCTACGACGTGATCCGTGCCATCAATGACGACATCGTCTTCATCTCGATGCCGCCCTCAGGCAACGGTGGGCCGGAAGCGAACTACGTCGGCTACGGCGTGGCGATCGAGCAGCTCGGCGGCATCGTGGCGCGCACCGGCTACCTCGGCGACCCAACGCCGATGAAGACCGGCATCAACTACGGCGACCCGGTCGCGGGCGTGCATACGGCGGGGTACATCATGACCGCGCTGATGCACCGCCGGAAGACGGGGCGCTCGCAGTACGTCGACCTCTCGCAGCGCGAAGCGGCGATCAACTGGGTCGGCGAATCCGTGCTCGACTACCAGCTCGACGGCACCGAGCCCCGGCAGATCGGCAATCGCGACGCGGTAATGGCCCCCTCCGGCGTCTACCGCTGCGACGGTGAGGACTCATGGGTCGCGCTCGCCGTCGGCTCCGACGCCGAGTGGCAGGGCCTCTGCACCACGATCGGACGCGAGGCGATGGCCGCGCAGTACGCGACGCAGGCTGAGCGCGCCGAGCACCACGACGACATCGATGCGGCGATCAACGAGTGGACGGTCACCCGCACGGCCGACGACGCGATGGCGCTACTCCAGCAGGCCGGCGTCGCCGCAGGGGTCTGCGCGAACAACCAGCGCGTCGTGAACGACCCTCACCTCATCGCACGCGGCTTCTGGCCGGAGGTCGATCATCCGTCGGCGGGCCAGCACCGCGTCGCTGGCGTCTCGTGGCAGTACGGCCGCACGCCCGGCGCGGTCTACTCGGCAGCGCCCCAACTTGGTCAGCACACCAAGTACGTACTGCGCGAGTTCCTCGGCAAGGACGACGCGGAGATCGAACGGCTCTACGCGACCGGCGCGTTCGAGAACACGCCTGCGGAGCTGCTCGCGGACTGAGCAGAGCTAGGGCAACACGTCCGACGAATAGGTGTCACCGATCTGGCCGGACGCGACGTGGCTCGCGTACTCGGCCTCGTCCATGCCGACCACCTCGCGATAGACGTACTCGTTGTCCTGCCCGATCGTGACCGGCGCGCGGCGCAGCGGGTTCGGCGTGCGCTCCATCAGCCAGAGCGGGCGCACGTAGCGCTGCCGGCCAACGCTCTCGTTCTCAAGCTCCTCGAACATGTTGCGATGCAGTAGCTGTGCATCCTCGAATCGCTCGGCGGCGTTGTGCAGCGGCCCAGCGGCGACGCCCTCAGCCTGTAGCGCGTGGAAGAGCGGCAGCTTCTCCCGCCCGCGCGTCGCATCGGCGATCAGCGGGTCGAGCTCGTCGCGATGCTGCCAGCGCGCCTCGGCGGTGACGAAGCGCTCGTCCGACGTCAGCGCGTCGGTGCCGAGCACCCCGCAGAGAGCAACGAATTCGGCGTCGCTGCCGACGTCGATCGCGATCCATTCGTCGTCGCCGCTGCACGGGTACGCCTGGTGGGGCGCGTGAGAGGGGTGCTGGTTGCCCTGCGGACCCGCGTCGTGCTGGTTCATCGTCCAGTCGAGGATCTGTTCACCGAGGATCGGCAGGAAGTTCTCCGCCTGCGAGAGCTCGATCTGCTGGCCTACGCCCTTCCGGTGGCGATGGCGCAGCGCCATCATCACCGCGAACGCGCCCTGGATCCCTGCGACAGCGTCGCCGGTGAAGACGTCACCGGCCTCCTCCGGCGTCCCATCCGGATACCCGCGGATGTGGTGGTGGCCGATCATCCCCTCGATGTGGGTGCCCAGCGCGCGGTAGTTCTTGTAGGGCCCAGAGAGCCCGAAGGCCGGCATGCGCAGCATGATGATCTGCTCGTTGACTTGCCGTAGCTCTTCGTAGGTGATGTGCGCCTTCTCGATCGTCTCGGGCACATTGTTTTCAATCACGACGTCCGCCTGCTCGACGATGCGCAGGAAGAGGTCGCGTCCCTCGTCGCTCATGATGTCGGCGGTCGCCGAGAGCTTGTTGCGCGCGTGGCTGTTGAAGCCGGAGTTGCGGTTCCACGGGTCCGCGCCGGGCTCGTGACCGGGGAAGCCGCCCCCCGCCGCGATGCCCTGATCGGCGATGCTGATCTGCTGCTCCTTCGACGTCAGGCGGTCCGCTCCGCGCGTCGCCGGTTGGACGCGCGTAATCGGCTCGACGCGGATCACCTCCGCGCCCCATTCCGCGAGCAGCTGCGTGACGTACGGCCCGGCCCAAACCACCGTCACATCGACGATGCGAATGCCCTCCAGCGGCAGTCCCGCCATCAGTCGCTCCTCGCGGGCGCATCGACGACACCGCGGGCACGCAGGCTGTCCCGCGCCTCAGCGTCGAAACCGAGCGACTCCAGCACCTCGTCGCTGTGCTCGCCGAGCATCGGTGCGCGCTCGGCCGGGGCGCGCGGCGTCTCGGAGAGCACGAACGGCCGTCCCGGATACTCGACGGGACCGGTGTGCGGGTGATCGATCGTCTCCCAGACGCCGCGTCCGCGGTAATGCGGATCGGCGATCAGGTCCTCCGGCGTGTTGATCGCGCCGGCGAGCGCGTGCGCCTGCTGCCCCTCGGCGACGGCGTCGTGTTTCGTGCGCTGCATCAACCAGCCGAGGTACGACGCCTCGACATCCGCGACGACCTCCGGGTCGACCAGCGTGGCCGGGCCCGCCAGTCGCTCATCCCCGATCAACTCCTCGCGCCCGATCATCTCCAGGAATCCGGTGAGTCGGCTACCACCGGCCGCGCTCAGGTTGATGTACCCGTCCTGCGCCGGACGCACGCCCGAGGCCATGGTCATTCCGCTCGCGTGCCGCTTCGGCTCAACGCCGTTGTAGCCGTGCGCGGTGAGGTACGGCGCGGCGCGATCGCGTGACCCGATCTGCGTCTCGAAGATCGAGAGATCGATGTGGTCGCCCTCGCCGGTCAGCTCCTGCCGGTAGAACGCCATCATCGTCGCCAGCGCGGCGACGGAACCCGCCTGGTACATCGCCAGTTCGCCGCCGAGCTTCGTCGGCTCGCGTTGATCGCTGCCCGTCCACAGCATCGGCCCGCCCATCGCCTGCACGACGATGTCGGTCTGGCGGTAGTCGACATACGGCCCGCTCTGGCCCCACGGCGTGATCGAGACGAGGACGACGCCGGGCCGTCCCTGCTCCAGCACGTCGTAGCCGAGCCCCAGCTCCGCGATCCGGCCGGGGTCGAAGTCCTCGAGCACCACGTCGACGTCCGCCGCCAGCCGGCGCACGATCTCCTGCGCTTCCGCGTGGTCGAGGTCGAGCGTGATCGTTCGCTTGTTCGTATTCAGGACGAGGAAGCGCGCAGAGCCCTCAGGATGCGGTTCATGGCGCAGGAACGGGCCGTAAGCGCGAGACGGATCGCCGCTCGGCGGCTCCACCTTGAGCACGTCGGCACCATGATCAGCGAGCAGTTTCGTGGCGTACGGGCCGGAGACCCCACTGGTGAGGTCGAGTACGCGCATCCCGTCGAGTGCCTCGTCTGGCATCGGTCCTCCGCGGCGGCATCATACCCGACGCACTGCGGCATGCCCGCCGGTCGCCACGCGATCTGGCGCTATGATGCGCGAGCACGACCGGGAGGTTCAGATGGCAGGCGCACTCGAAGGTACCCGCGTAATCGATTTCGGGCAGTACATCGCGGGGCCGCTCGCGGCACAGTTGCTCGCCGATCAGGGCGCCGACGTAATCCGCGTCGACCCACCCGGCGGCCCGCGCTGGGACACGCCCGCCAACGCGACGTGGAACCGCGGCAAGCGCTCGATCGCGCTCGACCTCGCGAACAGCGAGGACCAAGCCACCGCCCGACGCCTGATCGGGACCGCCGATGTCGTCGTCGAGAACTTCCGCCCCGGCGTGATGGACCGCCTCGGCCTCGGTGCGGAAGCGTCGATGGAGGCGAACCCTCGGCTGATCTACTGCTCGCTCCCCGGATTCGCCGCGGACGACCCCCGCGCGGAGGTTCCCGCGTGGGAGGGTGTCGTTGGAGCGGCTGCCGCGACCTATCGCCACGCGCGCGTCGGCAACGCGCCGGGCACGCCCGTCTACACGGCGCTCCCGCTCGCCTCCTCGTACGCCGCGATCCAGACAGCGGTCAGCGTCGCGATGGCGCTCAAGGTGCGCGACCGAGACGGGCTCGGCCAGCGCATCGAGGTGCCGCTCTTCGACGCAATGTTCGGCGCCGTCGGCTACAACGGCCTGCGCATCCACGACGACACGAGCGCGCCGCTGCGAGGCGGTGGCATCTCAGGCCAGTTCGAGTGCAGCGACGGCCGCTGGGTCATGTTCATGACCGGCAACTCGCGAAACGAGACCGTGCTCAAGGCAGCGGGCGTCGAGTCGTGGATCGCCGAGGGCTTCCTCGACCGCGACCGGCTCTCCGCTGACCCCGACCTCGCGAAGCGGGCACAGCAGGCGGCCCGCGATCTCTTCAAGACGCGCACGGCCGCCGAGTGGGAGCAGCTCGTCGCGGACGCAGGCGGCGAGTGCGCCGTCAGCCGCCCCAGCGCCGAGTGGCTGGAGCACGACCACGCGCTCTCGTCCCAGACGATCGTCGAGGTCGATGACCACCGCTACGGCAAGATGCGCCAGCCGGGACTACCCGCTCGCATGTCCCTCACGCCCGGAGCCGTGCAGGGGCCGGCCCATCAGCTCGACGCGGACCGTGACGCGATCCTCGCGGAACTCGAGACCCTCGCGCCGGTGACGGGAGCTCCCGCCGGGAACGGCGCGACGACGCTCGCCGCCCTCGATGGCCTGCGCGTGCTCGACCTCTGCATCGTGCTCGCCGGTCCGACCTGCGGGCGCACGCTCGCCGAGTACGGCGCGGACGTGATCAAGATCGAGGCCCCGGACCGCCCGCCGTCGACGATGTTCCACCCCGACATCAACCGCGGGAAGCGCAGCATCGTGCTCGACCTCAAGAGCGAGGATGGTCTCGAGATCTTCTGGCGGCTCGTCGAAGACGCCGATGTCATCGCGCAGAACTTCCGCAAGGGCATCGCCGAGAAACTCGGCATCGGCTACGAGCAGGTGCGCGAGCGTAAGCCGGACATCATCTACGCCTCGCTCAACACCTACGGCCACGTCGGCACCTTCGACGGGCGCCCCGGCCACGAGCAGATCGCGCAGGCGGCGACCGGCATGCAGCTCCGCTACGGCGGCGACGAGCAGCCGCAGCTCCAGCGCTACGCCGTCAACGATTACGGCACCGGCTACATGGGTGCCTTCGGCGTCGCGCTGGCCGCGCTGCACCGCGAGCGCACGGGGCAGGGTCAGCACGTCGATGCGGCGCTCGCCTTCACCGCGACGACGCTGCAATCGCAGTTCATGCAGAGTTTCGAGGGCAAGGTCTGGGACGAGCCGCGCGGCCAGAGCGCGCTCGGCAGCGGGCCGCTGCACCGCGCCTACGAGGCGAGCGACGGCTGGCTCTTCCTCGGCGGTCGCCGCAGCGACCTCGATGCGCTCGCGACCCTCGACGGCCTCGAGTCGGTCGCAACGCTCGACGACACCGCGCTGGAAGCGGAGCTGGCACAGCGCGTCGCCCGCGGCACGGTCAGCGAGGGCGTCGAGCGCTTCACGCAGCTCGGCTTCGGCGCGCATCGCGTGCTCAACGACACGCGCGACCTGATGGACGACCCGTGGGTGATCGACCACGGCCTCAGCGTGACGCGCGAGCACGGCGGCGTGGGAACCGTTACCACGACCGGCCCCGCGCCTCGGCTCTCCCGCTCCCCCGTCGGCCCCGGTACGGCAGCCTCAGCGCTCGGCTCCGACGCCGGCTCGATCCTCGCGGACGTCGACATGGAAGCCGAACTAGAGCGCCTCACCGAGTCCCGCGTCGTGATCGTCTAGCGCGGCCGGCGGAGTAGCAGCGATGGACATGCCACCGATCCAGTTCGCGCGCGCCGAGGATGGCGAGACGCTGCGCTTCTTCACGCTCGGAAGCGGGCCGCCGATCGTGTATCTCGGTGTGACCGTGCGGCCTCGCTATCTCGAGGACATGTGGGGAACAAACGAAGCCGCGCTCGTGGCGCTGAGCGTTCACGCCACTGTCATTTCGGTGCACATCGACCCGACAAGAAGTGCGGACGCTGATGTGATCGCGGTCGCCGATCCGCTGAACCTCGATCGATTTGCACTCATGACCCCGCAGCAAGGGGGGGGTGAATGCGATCGACATCGCCCACCGTCAGTCAGAGCGCGTCTCCGCGCTCCTCCTGTGGTGCCCGCACCTCCGGAGTGAAGATGCCGAGGGGTTCGGCTTCCTGCGGCGCGCACTCCCGGCCCTCACTCATGAAGAGATTTCGCAATTGGTCGCGGTGAAGGCGTACGGATTCACGGAGGAAGGTCAGCGGTTCGCGGAACAGCTAGAGAGGTCGAAGCCCGAGGAGTGGGGGCCCGGAATCGAATCCTACGCGGGTATGAACGTGACGGACGAGGCGGCCACGATCGAGGCTCCCACGCTCATCATGTACCCCGGTGACGGTCCCGACCTTCTCCACGAACTGGCATCCGAAGTCGCAGCCGTGATCCCGAAAGCAACGATGCGAGTGATACCGACGGCCTCTAGTCGCTACGAGAACGGCAACATCGATGCCCAGACGGCCGCGATCGTCGACTTCCTGGGCGAGCTGGAGGGCGCGGCGGTCGATGACGCAGAGGTCGCGGCTAGTAGCTTCCAAACCATCCTCTTCACCGACCTCGAATCCTCGACCGCGCTCACCCAGCGCGTTGGTGACGAGGCCGCGCAGGAGGTGCTGCGAGGACACAACACAGCCGTCCGAGGCGCGCTCGAATCAAACGGTGGCCGCGAGGTGAAGCACACCGGCGACGGCATCATGGCCAGCTTCCCGTCGGCGGTCTCAGCCGTCGAAGCCTCGCTGGCGATACAGCGGGAGCTCGAGGGCAGCGAGGTACGCGTACGTATCGGCATCAATGCCGGTGAGCCGATCGCGGAGGACGACGACCTCTTCGGTACGGCGGTCCAGCTCGCAGCGCGCATCACCGACCGCGCGGAGCCGGGGCAGGTGCTGGTCTCGCGCGTAGTGATGAACCTCTGCGCAGGCAAGCAGTTCGAGTTCACGTCGGCGGGTGACGCCACCATGAAGGGCTTCGACGAACCGGTCGCGCTGTATGCGGTGGGGGCATGACTTCATCGCTCTCCGTGCAGTTTGCGGTCACCGGGCAAGGGCACCGGGTCGCGTACGGGGAAGTCGGTGCCGGCCCCACGCTCATCATGCCGTCGGTGGGGTTCACGGGACCGATTGCTGAGCATCCGTCGTACGCACGATGGATTGATGCGCTTTCCGATCGGTTCCGACTGATCGTTTTCGATCCACTTGGGCTCGGAATGTCCGATCTCGTCGGCGAGGCGAACCCGTTTTCACCGACGGAACTCGGCGGCGCCATCCGGGCGATCGTCGATGCCACCTCCCCGGGCAAGTTTGTCATCCTCGGTTCCTACTCTTTCGGATCAGCCGCGTTGCGATTCGCCGCAAGGAATCCGCAAGAAGTTTCGGGACTGATACTGCTCAATTCTTTTGAGTCGTTCGATGAGGTGGCCCAGGCATCGGCCATCACAGAGGCAAGAGGTCTAGCCGAGCGGGATTTCGATCTGTGGGTTGACGTCGTGGTGCCAGTGATGGTCGGAGTCAGCGCCCCACCGGACTTCGTTGAAGCATCGAAAGCGCAATTTCGAGTGACACCCGGCGTCGATACGGTCATGCGACGGCTCAATGAGATCGAGAGCGAAGTTGCCGCTGACGTTGATCTCTCGACGATCGCGGTGCCGACGCTGCTCATCATCGTGCGCGACTACCCTCTCCTCAGCGTCGAGTCCGCTCGCAGCCTCGCTTCTTCGCTACCGAACGCTGAGCTTGTGGTAATTCCTGGCGACGGCGTGTTTCCACTCGAAGGCCAGGAACCGGCGCTCGCGGCCATCGACAGCGTGTTCGGCTCAGACGTGGAGTCCGTACCCGCTGAGGCCGCTAGAGGCGCATTCCAGACCATCCTCTTCACCGACCTCGCTGGCTCCACCTCGATGCAGTCGCGTCTCGGCGACGAAGCTGCTCACACCGTGCTGGGCGTCCACAACGCTGCCGTACGCACCGCCATCGAAGAATTTGGCGGACGAGAGATTAAGCACACGGGCGACGGGCTGATGACCGCGTTCGGCTCTGCCGCAGATGCCGTGAACTGCGCTCTGACCGTGCGCCGTGACATCGAGACCTACAACGACACCCACGAGGGCGAGGAACTGCTGGTGCGCTTTGGGATCAACGCGGGCGAACCGATCGCAGAGGACGACGACCTCTTCGGCCTCTCGGTATCGCTTGCTGCGCGCATCGGTGACTGGGGCGAGCCAGGACAAGTGCTGGTATCGAACGTTGTTCGTGAGCTGCTGCTCGGCAAGACGTTCGGGTTCACGTCCGCAGGTGACGTGACGCTCAAGGGCTTCGATGAGCCGGTGGCGCTGTACGCGGTGGGCGTGTAGCAGCGATGGACGTGCCACCGATTCGGTGCCGCTGACCGTCATGAACGACGAGAGCCCTGAAGCAGCGGACCTCAGAACGTTCGTCGAAGCCACGCTCGGTGCTGGGTCTATCATCGATGATCGCTCACGCCCTTTCGGGAAGAAGTCGCTCACATGGCGCGTCACGGCGAAGGACGGCAGGCGGTTCTTCGCCAAGCGCCACGAGGTTCGTCAGCAGTTCGATGCCGAGCTACTCGCGTTGACCGAATGGGCGCCCCTGATCGAGAGCAACGATCGCTGGGCGTCGCCTGAGGTGATCTCAGTCTCATCAGATCAGGGCGCGATGATCATGACCGCATTGGACGGCGAACCACTTGAGGATCAGCGTGTCGATCGGGACGTTGAACTGAGCATGTACCGCACGGCCGGCTGGCTGGCTGCAAGGATTCACGAACTGGATGTCGGTACTCAGGGGATCGCGGCAGTTCGCGACCTCGGCGACGACGCAGCGGACCGTGCCCTGGAAGGCGCAGAAGAGCTATTCGACGCGGACACAGTGCACTGGATCAGATCTGTCGCTCTGGTCCCCGGCGAGTTCGACGGCCTCGTCTTCGTGCCAACACACTCTGACTTCTCTCCACGCAATTGGCTGGTAGGTACGGGGACGCAGCAGCCTGTGCTCGGGCTGATCGACTGGGAGCGTGCGCAGGAGTCGTACTGGCTGGAGGATTTGCAGCGGATGGTCTACGACCACTGGCGGACGGAACCGTGGCGCAGGCACGCGTTCTTCGAGGGCTACGGTCGGAAGCTGACAGCCGCAGAGGAGCACCAGCTTCGGCTGATCTGCCTGCTAGACGCGGTGTACGGCCTGAAGTGGGCCACGTCCCACGACGACTTCGCGTACGTCGAGTTCCTCCGTTCAGTGATTGATTACGTCAGAGTTGAACTTGGCTAACGCGCCGTAGAACGCCGGGTGATCGTCGGGCACGCGGTGCGGGCGACGCGACGCTCAAAGGCTTCGACGAGCCGGCCGCGCTGTATCAGGTGCGCGCGGGCTAGCTGCGACCCCAGTCCCCGTCGCGCCCACCGCCGTGCGCGCTAGACTGGCGCGGCGACGCGAACGACGACAGCGACGGACGACCGCAGCGAGGGAGCAACGCGATGCCGGAAGTGCACATCAACGGAGTGAAGACGCACTACGAGGTGCACGGCGAGGGCGCGCCGACGCTCTTCATCCACGGCGGCTTCGGCCGTACGCAGACGACGCTCACCCCCGGACCGATCACGATGCTCGATGCCGCGCCGCTCGACCGCGTACAACTGATCACGTACGACCGGCGCTGCGCCGGCGCGAGCGACTACACCGTCGAGGACGCCTACGACCTTGAGGTGATCGCCGCCGACGCGCGCGCGCTGCTGGCGCACCTTGGCCATGAGCGGGCGATCATCGTCGGCTCGTCGATGGGCGGCATGGTCGCGCAGCAGTTTGCGCTCAACTTCCCCGGCGCGGTTCAAGCGTTGGCGCTGCTGAACACCGGGCCTCGGCTGATGTTCGAAACGCCGTGGGGCAAGCAGTTCACCGCACTCGTCGACCGCGTCGAGACCGAGGGTCCCGATGCCGTCTTCGCGGATGCGCTGCCCGCTCTGCGCGAGCCGCCCGCGCGCGAATTCCCGTCGCCGCTGGCGACACAGGCCGCCGCAACGCGGCTGCGCTACACCGAGGTGGTGAAGAGCGTCTCCGACGAGGATCTCTTTCGCTACTGGTTCGGCGCCGTCCACAACTACGCGGCGTTCATCGGCTTCGACTTCACGTCGCGGCTCGGCGAGATCGCGGCGATCGACGCGCCGAAGGTGATCGTCCACGGTGAGGCGGACAACACCGTCCCCTTCAGCGACGCCTAAGCACTGCGCGACGGCATCGGCGAGATCGAGTTCCACGCAATCCCGAACGCCGACCACGGCATCACCGGCTACCCCGAGGCGCAGGACGTCGTCCGCGACTGGCTGAGTCGCGTCGCATGACCTCGTCGGGCGCGACCGCCGCCGCCGTCGTGATCGGCGGCGGCATCGTCGGCACCAGCATCGCGCACTACCTCGCCGCGAAGGGGCTGTCCGACGTCGTGCTGTTGGAGCGCGACTCCGTCGCCGAGCACGCCACGGGCAAGACCGGCGGCCTGATCCGCATGCATTACACGAACCCGCACGACGCCATGCTCGCGCTGCGCAGCCGCGAGGTCTTCGCGAACTGGGACGACGAGATCGGCGGCGATGCCGGCTTCAACAACACCGGCTTTCTCTTCATCGTCGGCCACCACGACCGCGCCAACCTTGAGCAGAACGTGCGCATGCTGCAGGGCGTCGACGTCGACACGACGGTGCTCGGCCCGGAGGACGTGCTGGAGATGCAGCCGTTCTACCGCGTCGACGACATCGGGGGTGCCGCCTACGAGCCGCAGGGCGGGTACGCCGATGGCTACTCGGCGGCGACCGGCATGGCGCGTCGGGCGCGCGAACTCGGCGTCACCGTGCGGCAGGGCGTCGAGGTGACGGCGATCGAGGTCGCGGGCGAGCGCGTGGTCGCGGTGCAAACCACCGAGGGGCGAATCGAGACGCCGACGGTCTGCATCGCTGGCGGCGCATGGTCGGCTGACCTCGCGCGCACGGCTGGCGTCGAACTGCCCGTCGGCGCGACGCGGCTCTTCGCGGGCGCACTGGAGCGCCCCGACGTGCTCAAGGACGGCCACATGACCGCGATCGACCGTTCGGTCGGGACCTACTTCCACCCCGACACGGGCGCCACAACGATGATGGGACTCGGGCCAGCCGAGGTGCAGGAGCGGCGGCCGCAGGTCGACCTCGGTGCCGACGACCCGATGATCCCCGAGGACTGGCTGACCGCCGGCGCGGCGCGCATGGTGCGGCGCATCCCCGCGATGGCCGATGCGGGCTGGAGGCGCACCTGGACCGAGGTCGACGGGCTCACCGCAGACGGCCACATGGTGCTCGGCGAGACCGACGAGGTGCAGGGGCTCTACGTCGCGGCCGGCATGGGTGGGAGCGGCTTCAAGACCGGCCCTGCCGTCGGCATGTGCATGGCGGAACTGATCCTCGATGGCTCCGCCTCGACCGTCGACATCACGCCCTTCCGCATCTCGCGATTCGACGAGGGCGACGAGATCACCGAAGAGGTCAGCTACGAAGCCCGCCCGCCCGCCGACCTCTGGGCGGATTAGCAGCGGAGTAGCGGCTAGCCCTCGCCGCGCGGCTCGCCGCTGGTCTGGGCCGCGCAGACGATGAAGGCAAGGTCTTCGCCGTCGTCGGCCTGGATCTCGTGCTCGATCGCGGCCGGGAAGAAGACAAAGTCGCCCGCCGAGACGCGTGACGTCCACGGGCCGCACGAGACCTCGCCGCTGCCGCTGAGGAAGTAGTAGACCTTCTCGACATCCTCGTGGATGTGCCGCTCGTTCTTCCCGCCCGCCGGAAGCCGGTTGTGGAGGATGAACTGAAGCGAACTCTCAAACGGCACCGCCCCGGGATCGAAGATGCGGCGAACCTTCAGCGCACCCCGTGACGCGCCCTCGTCGATGTCGGAATAGCGCTGCACGAGCAGCCGCGTCTCGTGGCTCGGCGCAGTGTTGCTGTCGTCGGTCATGGTTCCACCTCTCCGCCGAGGCATCCTAGCCGACGCGCAACCGCATCTGTCGGCCTTCGACGTCACTCAAGCTCGAAGACGTCGTCCACGGTGACGCCGAACGTGCGGGCAATCCGCATCGCCAGAGAGAGCGAAGGCACATACTTCCGCTGCTCGAGCACGACGATCGTCTGCCGGGTACAGCCCACCCGGTTGGCAAGTTCCTGCTGCGTCATCTCATCGTGCTCGAACCGCAGCTTCCGAACCTGATTCTTGACGTTATCCTTCGGCACCGGCCCACCCTGACCACCCCGCGTAGCCCAGCAGCACGCCGACCGAACGGGCGAGGACGTTCACGACGAACGTCGATCCGAAGATCAAGCTTGGATATACCAGCGGAATGCTGCCCTCGTCCCGGTACGCCGCAGGGAGCAGAACCGACCAGATCGCGACCGTGACCAGGATGGCGATCGACTGGATCGTCGGTGCCCTGTTCATGATCTCGCGGTCTCGTTCGTCCATGCTGCGGCGGACGAAGTGAAGCGAAATTCCGTGCGCGACCAGCCCGCCGGCGAACAGCCCCCAGACCGCCAGTGCCGTCCCTGCGTCTTCATCGACCGACGTGGCACCAGCGGAAGACACGATCACCACCAGTGCGAGCAAGACGACGATGCCGACCCCTAGGCTCCACCAGGCGTGCTTCTGCATGGGTGCCATGGGCGTGTGCCCGACACCGCTACCCCCGTCCGCCGGTTGCCGAGCCGGCAGAAGTACCCGCAATGCGACCCCTGCAATTGCCAGCGCGGCTGCTGCAACCGCTCCGAAAATCAGTACTGACACGAGCGTGCCCCCCGTCCTTGCGAACCTGCGTACGACAGCAGGTCGTGCAATTCATGCTTACAGTATGAAATATCGGTCTTTCTGTCCACTATTTCTTATAACGACACTGAGTCTGATGCGAGAACAATGCCGCCACGTCTCTCGCCCGGTGGCGACGTACACGAGAACGGCTATCGTGGCTTCGTGGCATACGTGATCGACCGTGGTGCGTGCTTCTCCTGTGGGTGGTGCGCCACGTACTGCCCCACCGAGGCGATCGGCGAGCGCGTCGGCGGCAGCGTCGCGTACGGCGTCGACATCGACTGGTGCATCGACTGCGGCATCTGCGCCCAGCTCTGCCCGCAGGCGTGCTTCTCGTTCCGCCCGGAACTGCAGCCAGAACCGGCCCAGCTCGAGCTGGCGAAATCGCGAGCGCGCGCCTTCACCGCGCCGTAGCCACTCGATCGCGAGCAGCGCGCCCGTCGACGGCCTTGCGGACACGATCCGGTACGCTCGGCGGGATGCTCGCCACCGCGCCGATCCGCAACAACAGGCAGTTCCGTCTGCTCTGGCTGAGCAGCGTCGTCTTTTTCAGCGGCTTCTGGGCGCACACCGTCGTGCTCGCATGGCTGGCGTTCGACCTCACCGGCTCGGAGTTCGCCGTCGCCGCCTTCACCGCCGCGCGCTTCGCGCCACTGCTCTTCGGGCCGATCGGTGGCGTGATCGCCGACGCGACGAACCGGCCGCGCCTGCTCATGCTCAGCCACTTCGCGGCTCTGTTGATTGGCGCGGTCACTGCGTCGCTCGCCGCACTCGACGTGATCGCCTACTGGCACGTGCTCGTCTCCGGGTTCCTGATCGGCATGACGCAGGCCCCACTTCAGCCCACGCGATTCACGCTGATCATGGACGTCGTCCCACCCGAACAGTTCTCGAGCGCGAACGCCCTGAACATGGCGGCGATGATGGGCAGCCGCATCGCGGCCCCCGCCGCCGCCGGTGCCCTGATCGCGACGTACGACGCTGACATCGCGCTCTGGTTCTCGACGCTCTGGTACCTACCCGCCATTTGCCTCGTCTGGCGCGTCGTCGAGCCGAGGCAGGGCCACGACCGACGTGGGACCGGCGGTGGCGTGCTCGCCGACCTCGCCGACGGCTTCCGCATCGCGCTCAACAGTCGCGCGCTGAGCGGCGTGCTGCTGGTCAGCGTCGCGGCGAACCTCTTCGCGTGGCCCGTGGTCCAGGGCTTCATGCCGGTCTTCGCGGAGGAGGTTCTCGACGTCGGTGCGGGCGGGCTCGGCGTGCTCGTCGCCGCGCAGGGTGGCGGTGCTCTGGTCGGCGCGATCGCGATCGCCACGCTCGGCGACTTCCCTCGCAAGGGGCAGCTCTTCCTCGTGACGACCGGCATCTTCGGGGTGCTGCTCGTGCCGTTCGCGCTCACCGAGATCATGCCGCTGGCCGTCGTGCTGATGTTCGCGGGAGGCATCGCCAGCGCCGGGTTTGGCGTCATGCAGAGCACGCTGACGCTGCTGCTCGCCCCCGAGGACGCACGCGGCCGCATCAGCGGCATGCTGATGCTATCGATCGGCGTGCTGCCGTTGGCGATGCTCGCCCAGGGCGCGATCGCCAACGCGGCGGGCGTCGTCTCCACGACCGTCGCGGCGGGAGTGCTGCTCAGTCTCAGCATGGTCGTGATGGCGTCGGCAATCCCGGACCTGAGACGCGCGCGCTAGCGGTATTGCTACGATGCCGCGCAACGGCAGCGACCAAGTACGACGCGCGAGGCGAGCGGATGGCACGACGGCAGCCTGATGACCACTGACGACGAGCGGATCGGCGATGTCCTCGCCGCGCTCTCCGCCGAGCGCATGGAGTCCGATGTCCGCACGCTCGTTGGCTTCGGCACGCGCCACACCCTCTCGCTGACCGACTCCCCGACCCGCGGCATCGGCGCAGCGCGGCGCTGGGTGCGCGACGAGTTCGAGCGCATCGCGTCGACGACCGGCGGCAGGCTAGAGATTCACGAGCAGGCATGGACCGAGCCCGGCGGCCGCCTGCCGCGCATCCCGGACGACGTCGAGATCATCAACGTGCTCGGCATCCTGCCGGGCAGCGACGACCCGCCGCGTTACCTGATCATCAGCGGCGACGTCGATTCCCGCGCGACCGACATCATGGATGCCACCACCGACGCCCCCGGCGCGAACGACAATGCCACCGGCGTTTCGGCGGTGCTCGAAGCGGCGCGTGTGCTCTCATCCCACAGCTTCGGCGCGACGCTCGTCTTCGCCGCGCTCTCCGGCGAGGAGCAGGGCCTCGTCGGCGGCCGCCACATGGCGCAGCAGGCCCGCGCCGACGGCTGGGCGATCGATGCTGTGCTCAACAACGACATGATCGGCAACACCAACGGCATCGACGGCATCACGGACAACCGAGCGTTCCGCATCTTCTCCGAGCCGACGCCGGTGACCGAGGCCGACGACGAGCGCACGGCGCGACGCGCCTTCGGCGGCGAGGTCGACGGACCCTCGCGCCAGCTCGCTCGTGCCATCGAGCGGGTGACGCGCCAGTACGTGCCCGCCAGCGACCCGATGATGATCGCCCGCCTCGATCGCTTCGGCCGGGGCGGCCATCACCGCCCGTTCAACGATGCCGGCTTCCCCGCCGTCCGCATCATGGAGGCGCACGAGCACTTCGACCGCCAGCACGAGGACGTACGCACGGAGAACGGCGTCGCGTACGGCGATGTGATCGACGCCGTCGACTTCGATTACGCCTCGCTCGTCACCTCCGTGAACGTCGCCGCGCTCGCAACCCTCGGCTGGGCGCCGCCGGCACCGACGAGCGTCGAAATCAGCGGCGCTGGCACCGGCGCGACGACTGTGACGTGGCAGCCGGTGACATCGGATGCGCTCGCCGCCTACAAGCTCTACTGGCGGCTGACGACCGAACCGCAGTGGAGCCAGCAGCGCGATATCGACCTCGACACGACGCACACGCTCGACGGCATCGTGATCGACAACTACGTCTTCGGGGTCGCCGCCATCGATGATCGCGGCAACGAGAGCGTGGTGTCGTTTGGTAAGCCCGCGCCGCGTCGTTAGACCGCGGCGCTAGATCACGCCTTCGGCCCGCAGAGCATCGACCTCTGCGCCGCTCAGGCCCAGCTCCGAGTACACCTCGCCGTTGTGCTCGCCGAGCAGCGGCGCGCGACGCGTCAGCCGCCACGGCGACTTCTCGAACTGGTACGGCGCGCCGGCGTAGCGGAACGTCTCGCCGACCTCGGGATGATCGACGTCGACCACGAAGCCGCGCGCCCGGAAGTGCGGGTCCTCCATCACGTCCTCAGGCGCATAGACGATGCCGAGCTGGAAGCCGCGCGACTGCCCACCGTTGAAGAACTCGATGCCGGTGAGGTTCTCCGCCAGCACGCGCATCGCCTCGCGACCGGCGGCGAACTTCGCCAGCACGTCGCCGTCCTGGTCGATGCGCGAGAGCTGCACCTCGGGCCCCTCGGCGGCGACGAGCAGGATCGGTGCCGACTCGCACTGCTCGACCAGCCCCTCCTGCTTAAGCCACTCGTAGACCAGCCGGTACTGCGAGGGCCAGCGCGGCGGGAAACCCGTGTTCACGTAGACGCCATCCGTACAGCGCACCTGCGAGGGGATCGACGGGCTGACGGCGGCGTGGCGGCCGGTCTGGCGCTGCACCGTCTCCTGCGCGACCAGCCACGAATACGAGCCCGCCTCCGTCGTCACATTCGCGGCAGCGTGCATGTTCACGTCGATGAACTGACCGATGCCGCTCATGTCGCGGTGCACGAGCGCGACGAGCAGCGCCATCACGGCGTAGTGGCAACCGGTCTGATAGCCCTGGTTGCCGCCGCCGCGGACTGGCGGCAGCGAGTGGTCGTCGTAGCCGCAGCTCCAGCACGGGCCGCCGCCGGCAAGCAGCGTGAGGTCCGTCGCCTCCTCGTGCGATCGCGGCCCCTCGCGCCCAAACGGCGTGATCGCGACCCACAGCAGCGAGGGGTTCGCGGCCTTCAGGTCGTCGTAGTCGATGCCAAGCTCCGCCATCCGGCCCGGCCGCTGGCTCTCGACGACGACATCCGCCTCAGCGGAGAGCCGACGGAACAGATCGCGCCCGCTCTCCGCTTCGAGATCGAGCGTGATGCCGCGCTTGCTCGTGTTGTAGTGCCAGAACCAGAGGCTGCGCTCGCGACCCGGCTCATCGTGCAGGAACGGCTCGTAGCCCCTCGTCGGATCGCCCTCGGGCGGCTCGATCTTCACGACGTCGGCACCAGCGTCGGCGAGCAGCTTGCCGGCGTACGTGCCCTTCTCGTCGCACCACTCGATCACGCGCAGCCCCTCAAGAGGCCCGGTTGCGTCAGCCGAGGTCATATCGCACCGTCCGCCCGCAATTGCTCGATCTGCGCGTCGCTGCGGCCGAGCAGCTCGCCGAAGACCCGCTCGTTGTGCTGGCCGAGCAGCGGTGCGCCGCGCTCGATCGTCCAGTCGGTCTCCGAGAGGTGTACCGCCAGGCCGTCGACGCGGACGTCGCCCATCTCGGGATGCGCGACCGTCGGCCAGAGCCCCCACGCTGAGGTGTTCGGATCCTGATCGACGCGCTGCCGCGGCGTCTGCACCGCCGAGGCCGGCACGCCCGCCGCCTGCAGCAGTTCCGCCGTTGCGTGCGGCGCGCGCTCGCTCGTCCACTCGCCGATCAGCGCGTCGAGCTCGTCCTGCGCCGCGAGACGGGCATCGAGGCTGGCGAACCGCGCCTCGGCGATCCAATCACGCGCAACCACCTCGCAGATCGCGCCCCAGTCGTCGTCGTTGCGGCTGGCGATCGCGACCCACGCGTCGTCGCCGCTCGCGGGGTAGATGCCGTGCGGCGCCATCGCCGGGAACTGGTTGCGGTTGCTGTGTGGTGAGCCCTCCCGCCGCAGCCTTCGACCGTTGGCGGTGTAGTCGAGGATCGCCGGGCCGTTCAGCGCCGCCGCCGCCTCCGTGGACGCCATGTCGACGTGCTGGCCCTCGCCAGTGCGGTTGCGATGGTGGATCGCCATCAGGATCGCCATCGTCATGTAGTAGCCGCCGGTGTGGTCCATGTACGAGAAGCCCCACCCCGCCGACGGCTGATCGGGGAGGCCGGAGCCGAAGGTGAGGCCGGAGAGCGCCTGCACGATCGGCCCCCACGTCTTGTAGTTCTCATACGGCCCGCTGTGCCCGAAGCCGCAGTTCGAGACATAGATGATGTCCGGCCGGATCTCCTTCAGCCGCTCGTAGCCGAAGCCGAGCCGCTCCAGCACGCCCGCCGCGAAGTTCTCTGTCACCACGTCGGAGACGGCGACCAGCTCCGTCAGCAGTTCGCGCGCCTGCTCGGCGCGCAGGTTGAGCGTGACGCCCAGCTTCTCGACGTTGTGGTTGTTGAAGGAGCCGCCGAGTTCGATGCCGCGCCGCTCGTCTACGTACGGGCGACCGCCGCGCAGGATGTCCCAGCGCCCCTCGTTCGTCGGATCCTCGATGCGGATCACCTCCGCACCGAAGGCCGCGAGGAACTTCGTCGCGCCCGCACCGGCGAGCTGGCCCGTGAAGTCGCAGATGCGGAGGTGCGAGAGCGCCGCATCCGTCATCGCCGGCTCCGCATCTCCACCGTCAACTTAGCCATCGGTGCCTCACCCTCGCGCCACGACGACGTCGCCACCCGCTTCAGCGCCGAGAGTGTAGCGGCAGACCGGCCACGTCGTGCGCGCGGCCCTTGCCACGGGCGCTAGGATGTCCGCATTACATCGCGAATAGAGAGGAGCGACCGATGCCGGCACTCGACGGGATGCGCATCCTGGACATGACCCAGTACGAAGCGGGGACCTCGTGCACGCAGGCGCTCGCGTGGCTCGGCGCCGACGTGGTCAAGGTCGAGCCCCCGCTCTACGGCGACCCCGGCCGGCGCACGCGACAGGGCGACGGCAACTCGCCCTACTTCCTCAACTGGAACAGCAACAAGCGCAGCATCGTGCTCGACCTCAGCCAGCAGCGCGGCCGCGAGCTGTTGCTGGAAATGGCCCCCCACTACGACGTGTTCGTCGAGAACTACGGCCCGGGCGTCGTCGAGAAGCTCGACATCGGCTACGACGTGATGTCCGCGGCGAACCCCGGCATCATCTACGCCCGCCTCAAGGGCTTCGGCACCAGCGGCCCGTACGCCGACTACAAGTGCTACGACATGGTCGCGCAGGCCGCAGCCGGCGCCTTCTCCGTCACCGGCGAGGCCGACGGCACTCCGATGCGCCCCGGACCGACGATCGCCGATTCCGGCACGGGCATGCAGCTCGCGCTCGCGATCACCGCCGCCTACGTGCAGAAGCAGCGCACCGGCGAGGGCCAGGTGATTGAGATCAGCATGCAGGAGGCGATGACCTACTACATGCGCACCCGCGTCGCTAACGGCGCGGACTGGGGTGAGTCGGTCACGGAACGCTCCGGAAACGGGCCTGCGGCCTTCGTCAACCTCTACCCCTGCAAAGGCGGAGGGCCGAACGATTACGCGTACATCATGTGCAGCACCTCGCGCATGTGGGACATGCTCTGCGTCACGATCGGCCGCCCCGAACTGGCGAACGATCCGCGTTACACCAGCGGCGAGCACCGCACCGGCAGCCCCGAAGAGCTGCGAGAGATCGTGACCGGCTGGACGATGCAGCGCACGAAGTGGGAGGTGATGGAGATCCTCGGCAAGGCCGGCGTGCCCTGCTCGGCGAACTTCGACACGCACGATCTCTTCCACGACCCGCATCTCAACGAGCGTGACTTTATCCACACGATCGACCATCCGACGCAAGGCGAGATCAAGCTGCTCGGCTGGGCACCGCGCCTCTCGAAGAGCGACGTCCCGATCGAGCGCGGCCCGCTGATGGGCGAGCACTCAGACGAGGTGCTACGGGGCGATCTGCAGGTCAGCGACGAACAGGTCGCGGAGCTCCGCGAGCAGGGGGTCGTCGCCTAGCTGGGAGCGCCGTCGGGCTGCGCCCGACCGAGCGCTACCGGACCGTAATCACGCCTGCCATGCGCTCGTGTCCGACGACATCACAGATGTACGGGTAGTCCCCTGCGGCCAACTGCACCTCAACCCGCCGCTGTGTGAACCCGGGCAGTTCCAGCTTCACATCAGTGCCCTCGATCACAAACGTGTGCCGCACCGCGTCCTTGTTGTCCACGTGAAAGCCGATCAGCCCCGCGCTCGCATCAAGCGTTTCGGGGAATTCGCTGCGCTCCGCCAATAGCGTCACGTCGCCTGCCTGCGCCGCTTCGCTGCTCGCTGAGAGCGACATGGCGACGCTTGCCACGACCAGCACAACCGCAACCGACCCCGCACCGACCGCCAGCCCTCGGCTGCCCTGCATCGTCGGCGCGAAGAAGCTGATCACGCCCGCAACGATCGTGGTCAGCGACGCGATGGTGATGACGAGACCGGGCCCGAACGACCCCACGATCCGATGTGTGAAAGATCCTCCATGAAGAACGGGATATTGGCGAGGAATCCCAGTAGCGCAAGCACCGCCGCCACTAGAGCTACTCGCTGGCGATCGATCCAATGCCAGAGCGCTGCGGCTACGGCGAAGTAGCCCACGCCAAAGACGAGCACGGGCACGATGAATTCCAGATTGATCACCATGATCAACAGGATCGCGATCCCGCTGATGACAAGGCCACCTAACTCGACGAGCCGCCAAGCTCGTGCGCTATCAGCCGGCGATTCACTCATTCTTTCTCCTCCCAGGGCGACGTCAGTCACGCCGCAATCATGCTGTGCAGAGCCCCGCGCGCCGCGCGTATGCTATCACGCTGTTAGTGCCATATCCGTAGCACCGAGCGTTCAATAGTCGTGCCAGTTCCGACGGTCTTCCGTGGCACAACAACGCTTCCGACGGCGCTCGAATAGCATGGCAATAATGACCTTCTTGCGACGCCTTTGCTCCCTCGCAGCATCGTCCGCGACCGTCGCTCTGCTGCTCGTCGCGTGCTCCGGCAGCGAGACCGAGGCGCCGCCCGCGCTCTCCCCCACGGCATCCGCAACGACACTTGCCGCCACCGTCACGGCGACGACCGCACCCACCGATGTCACCGCCACGTCGACGGTGACCCCAACGCCAGAAGCGCCTCCAGCCGACGACCCCGAGCCCTCTCAGCCACCAACGCGCGTACCGACCGTCCCCTTCGCGATCAGAGTCGGCACCAGCGACGAGTGGGTGCGCCAGCCCATCGCTTCCGGCGAACTGATCGAGGCCGAGCAGGGCGCGCTCTTCGTCAGCTCGACCAGCGGCGAGGGTGAACTGGTGGCGCTCGCCGAACCTGCGTTCTTCGGCTACGCGTGGTCGCCCAACGGACGCTGGGTGCTCGCCCACGCACGCGTGGAACAGCTCTTGCTCGACCGCACGAGCGGCGCGATCTATGGCTGGCAATCGCAGGAACATCGACTCGTGGGCGGGCCGCATGACTCGGGCTTGCTGCTCCTCGAGTCGCAGCGCAACGAGTGCAGCTTCGCGTTCGTGCAGCTCGACGGCCCGACGGTCGCGACCGTCTCCGAATTCGTGCTCCCACCGGGCGACCGCTCATGCGGCCCGACCGTGGTGCGCTTCTCGCCCGACCTCGACGTCGCGTACCTACTCGTCGATGGCCCCGGGAGCCGCGGGCAGGCGCAACTCTTCTCAGTCGCGGTCGGCAGCGGCGCGATCGTCGCACTCGGAATCGCTGAGGGCGAAAGCGGCAGGCTTGAGTCGTCCGGCGACGGTGAGAGCGTGCTACTGATCTCCGCCAGCGAGGACGGCTCGACCGCGACGATCCAGCTCGACCGCTACTCGTGGCAGGGTGACCTGCTGGCGGCGGTGCGCATCACGGCCGACCCCAGCGGCGGACTGGTCCATCGCATCCTCGTCTCGCCGGACGCCTCCAGCGTCGCCTGGCAGACCAGACTTCCGCTTGCCATTCCGGTCGGGTTGGGCGGTAGCGAGCACTGGCCCATCGTGACCGTCGCGAACGCCGAGACAGGCGAGCTGCAGTTCCGTGTTGTCCGCGCCTCACTCACCAACGGCATCCGCACGCTCTCGTGGCTCGCCGACAGCTCCGCGATCGTCGTCGCGACGCCCGATGGTTATGCACTGCTCTCGGCGCAGGACGGCGCGCTCGATCCGCTCCCGCTCGGCGCGGTCGGCCATTTCGACGCTCTGCCACTTCCGGCACCCGACGACGCGTCTCGCTTCCTCTTCGATGGTCGCGCCGTCGACGCAGCGGGCAGCGTGCTCGGCGCGACGACCCCGACGTGGGACGGGCGCTGGTGGAGTGGCGGCACCTACGAATGGGGCAAGACCAGCGACGAGATTCGCATCGCCCGCTGGCAGCCGCCCGGTCGCGACTTCGGCCCCGGCGGCCTCTCGTCGCTCGGCCTGCCCGCGCGTCTGGAGCAGCCTCCCTTCCCGGACAGCGTTCGTCTCCGCGTCGCGGGCATCTCGCATCTTGAGCTGCTCGCGGTGCCGGTCGCTGGCGACGCAGCGGTCGCAACCATCGCCAACGGCACAGCCGTCACCGTGACCGACGCCGGACCCGGCGCGTGGCCTCCGGGCTGCGACTCTGCCGACTTCTGCACCAGCGCGACCCGCAACGACCGCGAACGTGCAGGCGCGTGGTTCATCCACGTCCGCACGCCGAACGGCATCGAGGGCTGGGCGCGCTCGAAGTTCCTCGCGTGGGCTGATTGACGCCGTAGGACGCGGACGCTCAGCCCGTCGACGCGACCAGCCGACGCTCGATGCGCGCGCCCCGATGCTGTAGCGAGGCGCGCCATGATGCGGCAGCCGCGCGATCCCACGGCGCGACGGTGGCGCTGAAGCTCGCGAGCGCCCGCTCCACGACCTCGGCCGCACGCGCGAAGTCACGGACGTGGTGCTCGTAGTAGATCGCCAGCTCCACGTGCGCCCGCAGCCCGCCCTGCCCGGCAACGTCCGCCAGCTCGCTCCACAGCGGCTCCGCGAGCGACCGATCGCCCGCCCGCTTGTGCGCGAGCGCGAGCCGCGTCAGCACGTCGCGTCGAACCTCGGACTGCGGCAGGTCGTCGAGCGCCCCGCTGAGGAACTGCACCGCTCGCGGGTCGCGCCGGTGTGCGAGCAGCCTGCCGATCGCGATCTCGTCGAACGGCACGAGTTTCGTGCGTCGCATCGCCGCATCGAGGCGGGCAACGAGCGCCCCCAGCGAGACCACGTCCTGCGCGTTGTGGTTGATGATCGGCAGCAGATGTCGCCCGTCACCGGAGCGCAGGAACTGGAAGTACCACTGCGGCACCTGCGCTCCCGGCACATCCTCATCGTGGCGCGTCAGGCCGAGCACGTCGGCCTCGACCACCGCCAGGCGGCACGACTGCAGCAGCCCGCCGTAGGCCGCTCGCATCGGGTGCAGCAGGTCGAGCTGCCGCAGCGAGTCGAACCCCGCACGACGGCGGTGCATCGTCGCCCGCTCGTCGAGCACGGGCGCGTCGAAGCGACGACCGTTGTAGCTGACGAGCACGGGCTCTTCGCCGAACCGCGAGTCCTCCAGTAGTGCGTCGAGCAGCGCACCCTCGTCCGCGGGGCTGAGCGCGAGGTACTGGCGCAACACGAATTGCTCGCCCTCGAGCCGCCCCGTGCCGACGAGAAACGCCATCGCCCCCGCCCCGCCGAGCCCGGTCGTCTCGATGTCGAGATAGAGCAGCTCCGACGGAGCGACCACATCGAGCCCCTCGTCGGGGGCCAGCACCGCGAGGCTCTCGCCACGCACGTCCGGCAGCTCCTCCAGTGTGCGGTCGCCGACGTGCTCGTCGAGGGGGGTGCGAACCTCGCGGTAGACGCACGACCCACCGTCCGTCTCACGCGTCACGAAGTCCGGAAAGAGATCGCCGAGCGTCGGCGCGGGCTCGGCGGCAGGCGCAGGCGGCGGCACTGCGCGCTGCTCGACGCGCCGGATCAGCCGACGCAGTTGATCCCGCGTCAGTGGCGGCTTCGCTGGCAGCCCGGTCGTGACGGCGCGGCTCACGACGCGGCGGCGCTCGCGACCACGTCGGCTACCTGGGTGCCCGCAGCGGCTGCGTCATCGGCCAGCGCAGCCAGCGCGCGACGCACGAGCGCCTTCGTGCCGAGGCCCGGCGCGGGAGGCGGACCGACGCAGCCCGGGCACCCCTCGATGCATGCGCAGCCGTCGACGAGTTCGCTCGCCACCGTGATCAGCTGCGCGGTGACATCGAAGAGATGCTGCCCGAAGCCGACGCCGCCCGGCACCGACTCCCAGAGGAAGACCGTGGGGCGCTCCGTGTGCGGCGACTTCACCTGCGTCGCGAGGTGCAGATCCCGCGGGTCGCACATCAGCAGCAGCGGCGCGACGTTCACCAGCAGTTGCCCGAGCCCCTGCAGCGCGCCTTCAACCTCCGTGGTCGAGACACCGTCGGTCACCGCATGCGGCAACGAGAGCCAGTACGCGCCGGTGTGCAGGTCGTCCTGCGGCAGGCGAATCTTGCCCCAGCCGACGTTCTCGTGTGAGTGCAGCTTGATCTTCTTGAAGATCGTCGCCAGGTAGGTGATCGAGACCTCGCCGTGGCCGTAGACCGTCGGCCGCTTCGTGGCGTCCCACTCGTCGAGCACCTTCAGGTCGACCGCGATATTTGCGTCCGTGTAGTAGTCGACGTCGACCGGACGCACGTAGGCCTTCAGCTCCTCCCAGTCGAGTACGTCGACGTGGTACTGACGGCCGTCGTGGACGTAGATCGCCTCATCGTGGACCAGCACCATCGCTGCCGGCCGGTCGACCTCACCGATCACGCGCGCGGGCGGCCCCTGGTCGACGATCACCACGTTCTGCTCCGCACCGAGCCGCAACGAGATCTCCTGCGCCGGGTAGGCCTCACTCGACCAGTACGTGCGCTCAGGCGTGCGGTGGACCATCAGGTCCTCCTTCAGCACCTCGAGGATCGTCTCCGTATCTGGGCCGATCACCTCGTGCTCGTCGGGCTCAAGCGGCAGCTCGAAGACCGCGCACTTCAGGTGCTCGGCGGCCACGATCGGGTTGTCGGCGTTGATCAGCCCCGCCTCGACGCTCTCGCCGAAGAAGTACTCGGGGTGCTGCACGACGAACTGGTCGAGCGGCGCTGAGCTCGCGACGAAGACCGAGAGCGAGGGGTCCCCGCGTCGCCCTGCCCGCCCCATCTGCTGCCGCATGCTCGCCAGCGTCCCCGGATAGCCCGCGAGCACCGTCGCGTCGAGACCGCCGATGTCGATGCCCAGCTCTAGTGCGTTCGTCGCCACGACAGTGCGAATCTCGCCATCGCGCAGCCCGGCCTCGATCGCTCGCCGCTCCTTCGGCAGGTAGCCGGAGCGGTAGCCGCGCACCTCCGGACGTGCGCCGGGTCGCGACCAGCGTTGCTCGCGCAGGTACTGCGTCAGTAGCTCCACGTTGTTGCGCGTGCGCGCGAAGACCAGCGTCTGCACGTCGGCCTCTTGCAGCCGCGCGACGATGTCGAGCGTCGAGTGCACCAGGTCGCGGCGGATGCCCAGTTCCGGGTTGATCACCGGCGGGTTGAACATCGCGATCATCCGCTCGCCGCTCGGCGAGCCGTCGTCGTCGACAAGGTTCGCCTCGTGGCCGGTGAGATCGCGCGCCAGCTCCGCCGGATTCGCGATCGTCGCGGAACAGCAGATGAAGATCGGGTCGGAGCCGTAGAAGCGACAGATGCGCTGCAGGCGTCGGATCACGTTCGCGACGTGCGACCCGAAGACGCCGCGGTAGGTGTGCAACTCGTCGAGCACGACGTAGCGCAGATTCTCGAAGAGCCGCACCCACTTCGTGTGGTTAGGCAGGATCGCCGTATGAAGCATGTCCGGGTTCGTGATCACCACGTGCCCGGCGGCCCGCACCGAACGCCGCGCGGCCGGCGCGGTATCGCCATCGTAGGTGTACGTCTTGACGTCGATCTCGGCCTCGGTCACCAGCTCGTGCAGCTCGTGTAGCTGGTCCTGCGCCAGCGCCTTCGTCGGGAAGAGATAGAGCGCACGCGCCGACGGATCGCGCAGGATCGACTCGAGCACCGGCACCGAGTAGCAGAGCGTCTTGCCCGAAGACGTCGGCGTCACGATCACCTGATCGCGTCCGGCGAGTGCGCCCTCGATCGCCTGCGCCTGGTGGCTGTAGGGCCGGCTCACCCCTCGCTTCGCCAGCGCGCCAACGATGCGCTCGTCCACCCCCGACGGCCAGGCCGCGTACTGCGGCTCACGCGCGTCGAACGACCGCCACGCGACGAACCCGTCCGCCACCGCCTCGTCCTTGCGCAACGCGGCAATCGCCTGTTCGAGTCCCATACGCAGCCTCCTCGTACATATGTGCTAACGCAGGCTAACAGGCGAACAGGCGTTCGTGTCAACGCAAGATCCTAAGCGGCACGTCGACGCGGTCACGTCGGTCAGACGCACAGCCGCAGCTGGGCCACGGTCGAGGGCCTCGCTGCTTCGCCGGTCACCCGCCGATCGGGTGCGATGCGTCAGTGCTGCGCCTTGGCCCGCCCGCACGGGGCGGCTGGTCGCGCTATCAGAAGAAGGTGCCGTTCGGCCCGACGACTTCGACGATGTACTTCGTTCCGATCGTGAGATCCCACGCTCCGCCGGTGGGGTCGGCGCGGGTCGGTACCAGCTCATCACCGAAGCCACCCGACGCGCGCTCGTAGAGGTGCACGGCGTTGATGTTCCCGCCCCCGCGCGCAGCGCTCGCCACCACCTGGATCTCGTCGCGCGCCGCAGTGAAGACGAAATACGCGTAGCCCGTCGTCTCGCTGGTGCTCGCCTCAACGTACGGCGAGAGCCGCGTCGCGGTCCCCACCTGCCACGCACGCTCGAGCGTGCCGATGTCGGTGCCATCCGGAACGCGCCAGCTACCGGGATCGGGCAGTGGCGTCGCCCTACCCGTCGCCGTCGTCGCTGTCGCCACGGCGGGCGATGCGGTCGCATCTGTTCCCGAATCGTCGACGTCGTCGGCGCACGCGACCGCCAGCGCGGCGATCAGCACACTCAACATCAGCACGATTCTTCGCATCTGGGCCCCCCGTCGTCCCTGATCATACGCAAGTCAGCCAGCCGCAGATCACCGCGCTCCGAAGCTGTGCGAAGACGCGGATCGGAGCCACCGAGGCGAATCGTGGGGGTGAACCGCGGTCTCCACAGTGATCTGCGCACGAATCGGGACCGTCGTCAGACTTTCCTCAGACTGAGATCCGTCAGGAACCGCAATGCTCGCTCGGCTTGCCGTGTTGAGATCGCGCCTGCCACTACCGATTCATCGTCGGGGTGGACTCGCTAGACGGAATGAACGCAGCCTTGCTACGTAATCCCCACATCCCGGACTCGTTCAGAGGTCGCAGTTCGCGCGGTCTCTGGCTCTGGCTGCTTCCCGGAATCGCCACACTGGCCGTCGCCTCTTACCTGCTGGTCGCGCTGGGACAGATCGATGACTACACGGTCGCCGCGAACGAAGTCGGGGAGATTCGAGCCTATGCGGCCAGGATCGAGAATTCGGTCCTGCGAGAACCCGAAGAGTCAGTACCGCTCGCCGTCCTGATCGACGAAGCGCGCGAACACACGAAGAACGCGATTGAGGATACCCAGGCCCGCGTAGAGCTGACCTTCCCGGCTCCCTCGGGGGAGCGAGTGATGGCCAACTTCAACGCCCTCGCTGGCTACGCGGTGCGCCCGGCGACCCAGGCCGACGGAGGGGAGCGTCTCTCCGCAGCCGTCATGAGGCTCACGACCGACGCGAACGCGCTGCTCGATCGACTCTCGGAAGAGAGTGCTGCCGCGAACGCACGCATGCGCAGCGTGCTGATGGCTGGGGCCGTCGCCGTGCTGATCATCACCGCCGCCGCGGCGTGGGGTATCGCCCGACTGAACGCCGAGATGGAGCATGCTCGCCGGGTCGAACGCGACAGCGCAGAACTCTTGCATCAATCACAGGAGGTCGGCGGCATCGGCAACTGGTCAGTCGATCTGGCAACCGGAGAACGCACATGGTCCGACGAGATGTTCCGGCTCATGGGCTACGAGCCAGGCGAGATCGAACCCTCGTTCGAGGCGTTTCTCGCGCGCGTCGCCCCGGACGACCGCGCGAAGCAAGACGATATCGTGCTCGCTGCGACCATCGATGTTCCGGCGAGCGCGAACCACGATCTCACGCTGCCAGACGGCAGCGAGCGGGTGATCCATGACGAGGCCCGGGTCGTTCGCGATGCCGCAGGCACGCCCACACACGCGGTCGGATTCGTCCAGGACGTGACAGAGGAGCACCTCGCGGCTCGCGGTCTGCGTGACAGCGAGGAACGCTATCGGGTGCTCGTCGATCGTTCCCAGAACGGCCTGCTACTCGCCGATGAGGACGGCATGATCACCCTCGGCAACGACGCGACCTGCGACATGTTCGGCTACACCCGCGAGCAGTTGGTCGGGCAGCCGATGAGCATCCTCTACCCGCCGGAGCAGCGCGAGCTCCGGGAAACGACGCGGGATCGAATGTTCCGAGACGGGGAATCGCTCTCCGGCATACCAACCGTCCGCGTCAACAGTGATGGTGCCGAGATCGATGTCGCCGTCTCCCTCACCGTGCTGCGGCGCGATGGAGAGCCGTGGGCGACCTTCTCCGAATACCAGGACCTGCGCGGCGAAAAACGGCTACGCGAACAACTGACCCGCTCTCAGAAGCTGGAGGCCATCGGTACGCTCGTCGCCGGCGTCGCCCACGACTTCAACAATCTGCTGACCGTGATCGGCGGCAGCGTTGAGCAGGCGAATCAACGACACGGCGACTCACCCTGGCTCGATCGCGCATCCGTCGCCACTGCCCGTGCGGGAGACCTCGTCCAACAACTGATGCGATTTTCGACGCGCACCGACGATGGTCGCGCCATGATCGATGTCCGAGCGCTCGCGGAAGAGACCGCCAGTCTCGTCCGCGAGACTAGTGATCGACGGGTCACGATCGACGTCGAACGATCCGATGCCGCGGCCTTGATCTGGGCCGATCGCGCACAACTGCACCAGCTGCTGATGAACCTGCTGCTTAATGCCAACGACGCCGTCAGCGATCAACTGCGCGACGCCAGCGCCGACGCCGGGTACGAGCCGAATCTGACGCTCACCGTCACGCCGGTCAGCGAGCACCCATCCGAGTTTGAGCGAGCAGTCACCAGCGAAGGCGACGAGTGGGTGGAAATTCGCGTTGCCGACAATGGCACGGGCATGACATCCGACGTGCGCGAGCGGATTTTCGACCCCTTCTTCACGACCAAGGAGACGGACAAGGGGACCGGCCTTGGCCTCTCCACGGTCTACGGCGTCGTCAGCGATCACGGCGGCTCGATCAGCGTCAATTCCGCTCCCGGGCAGGGCTCTACATTCATCGTCAGGCTGCCCGTCCGGGTAGCCGACACACCGGGACAGGACGTCGGGGAACGGCAGGGAAGCACCGACGAGACCACTGACACGGTCGGCCGCGTACTCGTGGTCGACGACGAGGTGATCATCGGAGAGATCCTCAACAGCGTGCTCGCCGACGCCGGATACGATGTGGTCGCCGCCGTTGGTGGTCGCCGGGCGCTGACGATCGCCGGAAGCGAGTCATTCGACCTCGTGCTGCTCGACATCAACATGCCCGGCATCGACGGCTGGCAGGTGCTCGACGAACTACTGCTGAGCCACCCGGGCCTCCCCGTGATCATGGTCAGTGGCTACGCCCAGCATGCCGAGGCCACACAGCGCGGCGCGCGCGGACTGATCCAGAAGCCGTTCGACAGCTCCGCGCTACTTGAGGCCGTGAACGAGCACATTCGCGCCCGCTAGCTGGTCGCCGGGCCGACGACGCAGATTCGCCACGCGACGTTCGCTGCGACGCCGTCCGAAAAGTCACTTTCCCGTCGGGACGTTCGTCACTGTGCGGCTCTTCACTATCGGAAGAGCATCCGTCTTTCTCGGCCTGGAGGGCATCATGGCGCGACAACACAAATTCATGCTTGAAGAGTCTCAGCTCCCGAGGCAGTGGTACAACATCGCCGCCGACCTCCAGAACCCACCCTCGCCACCGTTGCACCCCGGAACCGGGGAGCCGATCGGGCCCGCCGACCTGGCACCGCTCTTCCCCATGTCGATCATTCAGCAAGAGGTCTCAGCCGAGCGCTGGATCGACATCCCGGATCCCGTGCTCGATGTCTACGGCACCTACCGCTCCACACCACTCTTCCGCGCCCACCGGCTGGAAGAGGCGCTCGGCACGCCCGCGCACATCTACTACAAGTACGAGGGCGCCAGCCCCGTCGGCTCGCACAAGGCGAACACCGCAATCCCGCAGGCCTACTACAACCGTGAGGAGGGCGTGACGCGTATCGCCACTGAGACCGGAGCCGGCCAGTGGGGCACCGCGCTGGCCTACGCCTGCCAGATGTTCGGCATCGAGCTCAAGGTCTACATGGTGAAGGTCTCCTTCGATCAGAAGCCGTACCGCAAGGCGATGATGAACGTCTACGGAGCCGATGTGGTCGCGAGCCCGACCGACACGACCGAGGCCGGTCGCGGCATCCTCGCCAACGACCCAACCACCACCGGCTCACTCGGCATCGCGATCAGCGAAGCCGTCGAGGATGCCGCCACCCGCGAGGACACCCGTTACTCGCTGGGCTCCGTGCTCAACCACGTGCTCATGCACCAGACGATCATCGGCCAGGAAGCGATGCTGCAGATGGAGATGGCCGGCGAGCAGCCGGACGTCGTAATCGGCTGCGTCGGCGGTGGTTCGAACTTCGGCGGGCTCGCCTTCCCCTTCATGCGCGCGCGGCTGACGGAGGGTGCCACGACCCGCTTCGTCGCCACGGAGCCGGACTCCTGCCCGACGCTGACAAAGGGGACGTACACCTACGACTTTGGTGACTCCATTGGTCTCGCACCGATGGTCAAGATGGACACGCTCGGGCACACCTTCGTGCCGCCAGCCATCCACGCTGGTGGGCTGCGCTACCACGGCATGGCCCCTCTGATCAGCCAGCTCCACCGCGAAGGCCACATCGAGGCCGTTGCGCACCCGCAGCTCAGCGTCTTTGACGCGGCCATGCAGTTCTCGCAGGCAGAGGGACTCGTCCCCGCGCCAGAGTCGGCGCACGCGATTCGCTCCGCGATCGACGAGGCGCTGGCAGCGAAGGAGGCGGGCGAAGAGCGCGTGATCCTCTTCAATCTCTCCGGGCACGGCCTGCTCGACCTCGGCGCGTACGAGCAGTACTTCGCTGGTGAGCTTGAGGACTACGAGTACCCGGCCGAGCAGATCGAGGAAGCACTGAAGGCGGTGCCGGCGGTCGCGGCACCCTAGCCGGCGATTCCCCGGCGGCTGCCCGTCAGGCGAGCTGCAACGGGAAGCTGTCGTTTCCCACGAACTCGATGACGCGGCCTCGGATCGAGGCGGTCTGTAGCATCACGCTCAGTTCGCAGCCCTGGAAGTAGAGCGTGCACTCAAGCGAACCTGCTGGCATCGGTGGCAGGTTGATCGCCGCAACCAGCGCCCCTGCCCACAGCCCGCTGTTTGAGAAATCGAGCTGATTCACGCCATGGCCGGTCGCCCAGCGCGCAACCTCGATGATGTCGTCGCGCAGCCAGATAGCGGCGACACCGGACAAATCCGCGTCGGTCACGTTGACGCGCCAGCGCAGTGACGCTTCCGCATCCTCGATCAACGGCATGGCGAGAAGCCCGCGAACCGTTGCGATAACTCTGACTGAGACCTGACCTGCATGAACCCAACGTAGGCAGCACCCCCTCAGAATCCCATCACATCCGCGTGACGGCGGCTGACATCCGCGTGACGGCAAGCACGACGCGATGCACGGATCACCGAGACCATCGCTGGCGCGGCTCTAGCAGTCGACGAGATCCGGCAACTGGTGGACAGCCGAGACCGTCTGTTCACCGTCGTAGTCGACGACGGCGACCGTACCCGCGCCGACCACCGTTGAGGCGGAACCGCTGTACTGCACGGCCGTCGCGCCAATCGCGTGCGCGGCCGGCGCGTGGTGGTGGCCGAGCGCGAGGTAGCTCACGTTGCCCAGCACCTCGGCGTGGCGGTCCAGCACGATCGGCGAGCTGAACGGCGACGTGAGCGACCGCGTCAGTTCGCCATGCGCGAGCGCGATGTTCCATGCACCGTCCAGCGGCATCGCGGGCAACCCGCCGAGCGGATCGTTGGCGCGGGTGTGCTCCGGCATGCCGCGGCCCCAGACGCGGATCCGCCCGTCCGCGACCAGCGCGCTCTCGCCATCGTCCGCCCGCAGCAGCGTCGAGGATCCGCCGAGCGCGGCGAAGAGGTCGCCGATCGCGTCACCGTCGCGCGGGCTGTATGCGATGTCGTGGTTGCCGGGGATCGCGACCAGCGGCGCGTCGACCTCGGCGAGCTGCTCGGCGATCCGCGAGACGAATGAGGCGGGCTGGGTGGCGGCGTCGAAGAGATCGCCCGCGAGCAGCACGACGTCCGCCTGCTGGCAACGCGCGGCGGTCGCAATCATGCCGGCGGTCTCAATGCCGTGCTCGAATTGCACCTCGTGCAGATGCAGGTCGGAGCAATGCAGCGCACGCAGCGAGGCCGCCACCTCAGCAGCCGCGCCCGTGCATCCAGGGCGGCGTCAGACCGCAGCGTGCGAGCCGCGGCGCGGTGGACGCTCGTTGCAGGCGGATGCCGGCGATCAGGCGGGAACCGGCTCGCGGGCGGTGAGGTTGAGCTTCGTCGTGATTTCGACGTTACCGAGGGTGTTGCAGATCGGGCACGTGCAGGCCAGCGCCTCAAGCTCGTCGCGGTGGTCGAGCAGCGACGCATCCTCGACCTCGACGTCGATATCGATGTCGATCTTCACGACGCGGGCGGGGTTCGGCACCATCTCGGCGTCGAGCGTGGCCTCGGCGCGGCCGACCGCTACGTCCGTCAGCAGCGGCTGGTTGAGCAGCGCGCCGAGCGTGCAGTTGCCGAGTGCGAGCAGCAACAATTCGGTCGACGAATACCCGATCGGGCCGTCGTCCAGCTTCGTGCGGACGTTGACGAAGGAACGCCCGCGCGACGTGAACACAATGCGCTCACGGTCCTGGTAATCGGCATGCATCGTGGCCATCAACGTCTCCCGCTGGCTGTGTGATCGGTATTGACGAGAATCATACTCGCCTTTGTGGTGATAGCGAGACGGCCCGGCCGCGCTTCCGCGATCTGACGCCAGCGAGGGCGGGGCGCTACAGTCCCTGCGATGGACACCACCCTCGACCGCTTCCGCGCCCACAGCGACGAATCTCGCTCCGTCGTGCATGAGTACGCCGGCTGGGACGAGGTCGCGGCTCTGGCACTGACGCTGGCTGGCCCCGACCGCGTGGCGATCGCGCCCTCGCTTGCTACCGACGAGCCACAACTGCTGGAGCCGCTTGGCGATCACGCGCTCGTGCCGACGACCGACGACCCGGTCGCGCAAGTCGCAGACATCGCCGTCGGCATCGTGCGCGGCGAGCTGGCGGTCGCCGAGACCGGCTCCGTGCTGATCTCGGCACACGCGCTCGCGGACCGCTCCGTCTCGATGCTCGCGCGCACCGTCGTGCAGGTCGTGGACCGCGATCGCTTCGTCGAGCGGCTCGACGACGTCGCGCGCTGGCTCTCGACGCAGGGGCGCGGCCCCGGCTACGCCTCGCTCGTCACCGGCCCGTCTCGCACGGCCGACATCGAGCGCTCGCTGACGATCGGCGTGCAGGGCCCCGGCGACGTGCATGTGGTCGCGCTCGGATGAAGCCCTTCGCGGATCGCTACCGGGCCGCGCTGGTCGACGAGAACGTCTCCTCCGGGCTACTCGACTTCCAGCGCTCGTGGCGCGAGACCCGCGACGGTCGCTTCGCCGAACTGGAGGCAGACACCGGCTACGCGTTCACCGCACTGCGCGATCAGCTCGCCGCTGCCAAGGACGCCGTGGTCGGTGACCTCGACGGCAGCATCAGCACCTTCCGCGAGGCGGCGGAGGCCGCTGGGGCGACCGTCGTCGAGGTCGCGACCGCCGAAGAGGCGAACGCCTACATCGCCAGCCTCTGTCACGAGCGCGGCATCGAACTTGCGGTCAAAGGCAAGTCGATGACGTCCGAGGAGACCGAGCTCAACGACGCCCTCGCCGCAGCAGGCATCGAGGCAGTCGAGACCGACCTCGGCGAGTGGATCCTGCAGCTCGACGGCGACCGACCGAGCCACCTCGTAATGCCGGCGATCCACCTCAGACGTCAGCAGGTGGCCGCGCTGCTCGGACGCGTGCTCGGCCGCGAGTTCGACGGCGACGACATCCCGGCGATGGTGCAGAGCGCGCGCACGGCGCTGCGCGAACGCTTCCTCGCGGCCGGGATGGGCATCACCGGCGGCAACGCGCTGATCGCCGAGTCCGGGTCGATCATGCTCGTCACAAACGAGGGCAACGGGCAGCTCAGTCTCAGCCTGCCCCCGCTGCACGTCGCGATCGTCGGCGTCGAGAAGATCGTGCCCGACTTCGAGACGGCGATCGCGCAGGTACGCCTCCTCGCGCGCTCCGCGACCGGACAGTCGATCAGCACCTACACGACATTCATCACCGGACCGACGCCCGGCCACGAGCTTCATATCGTGCTGCTCGACAACGGCCGACGTGCGATGGCCGCCGACCCCGAATTCAGCGCCGCCCTGCGCTGCATCCGATGTGGCGGGTGCGCCAACGTCTGCCCGCCCTACCAGGTCGTCGGCGGGCAGGCCTTCGGCCACATTTACACCGGCCCGATCGGACTCGTCGCCACCCCCTTCCACCACGGCATCGAGGCGGCGGCGGGGCCGCAGTCGCTCTGCCTCTCCTGCGGTGCCTGCGCCACCGTCTGCCCGGTCGCGATCCCGCTAGCGCGCCAGATCATCGCCGTGCGCCAGCGCGTCGCCGACGCCGCGCCGGTGCGAGGACTGACGCGGCTCGCGCTGCGCGCCTACGCCTCGCGGCGCATCGTCGACGTGGCAGATCGCACGCTTGCGCTGCTCACGACGCCGTGGCGACGCGGGCGCTTCACGCGCCTGCCCTCGCTCGCCCCGCTCCGCCGCCACCTCGGCTGGCGCACGCCGCCGGCGGTTCCGCTACGCCCCGCGCGGGCGCGCCCCGAACTGCACGCGCACCAGCCGACGCTCGCACCCACGGAGGCCAGCGGCCGTCGCGTCACGCTCTTCTTGCAGTGCATCACCGACCGCCTCGCGCCCGAGATCGCCATCGCGACCGCCGCCCTGCTGCGCGCGGCTGGTTGCGAGGTCGTCGTGCCCGACGACCAGCACTGCTGCGGCCTGCCGGCTTTCGACGCCGGCGACCGACGCAGCGCGGCGCAGATGGCGCGGCAGACGATCGCGACGCTCGAGAGCGCGGGCGACATCGTCACGCCGGCAACCAGTTGCCTGATCGCGATGCTGCGCGACTACGACAAGATCCTGCGCGACGACCCCGCATGGCAGGAGCGCGGCCGTCGAGTCGCCGAGCGTGTCTACGACGTCACCGCATACCTCGCAGGTCCGGCACACTTCGCCGATGGCGCGCTCGCGACCGCGGACGGCCAGCCGTCGCTCCCGCCGGTCGCCGTACACCGCTTCTGCCAGGCGACGAACGAACTGGATCGCAGCGACGCCGTGGAACAACTCGTCGCGCGGCTCTGCGACGTCGATGTCGTGCCGCTCAGCGAGACTGCGGTCTGTTGCGGCTTCGGAGGATCAACCTCCGCGCTCGCGCCGGAGATGAGCGAGGGCGTCGTCGCACGCAAGCTCGCGAACGTCGCGGCGACCGGCGTGCGCTACCTGCTCACCGACAACCCCGGCTGCATCCTGCATCTGCGCGGCGCGGCGGACGCCGCCGGACTCGATCTGCAGGTTCTGCACGTCGCCGAGTACCTGCAGGCGCGCCTCCCTCGCCCGCTCGACGACCCGCGGGACTAGGGGGCGACATGCTGGCGGACGGGACGGTCGTGAAGGTGCACTATCGCGGCACGCTCGACGATGGCTCGGTCTTCGACTCATCCGACGGGCAGCGCCCCCGGACCTTTGTGCTCGGGCGCGGACAGTTGATCCCCGACTTCGAGCGCGCCCTGCTCACCATGCAGCCGGGCGAGGTGATCGACGTGCGCATCGACATCGAAGGTGCCTACGGGCCGCATCGGGAGGACCGCACCTACCGCGTGCCATTGGCAGATGCGCCGGAGGGCCTGACCGTCGGCCAGGAGGTGCAGCTTGCCGGTGGTGCGCCCGGTCGCGTCACGGCGATCGACGGCGACACCGCGACGCTCGACGCCAATCACCCGCTCGCCGGGCAGCCACTCAACTTCCACATCGAACTGATCGAGGCGACCCCGCCGGACACCGGGTAGCGGAACAGCGACAGCGACCGGTGGCGCGGTTAGCGCGCTAGCTGGACCAGTAGTTGCCACCCCAGACGAAGTCCAGGACGCGCTTCCATGCGTCCTCGGCGGCATCGGGGTGCTCCTCGTAGTGGCGGTCGAAGAACGAGTGGGGAGCCCCGGGGTAGGTCACGAGCTTGTGCTCGATGCCCACCTTCGTCAGCGCCTCGTCGAACTTCGCGACCTCCTCGGCCGGGATGCCCTGGTCGGCCCCGCCGAGCAGCCCGAGTAGCGGGATGCCGAAATCCTGCACCCGGTCGATCACCGCCGGCGTCCCGTCGCGCTGCTCGCGCGTCGGGTGCCCGTAGAGGCCGACGACGCCAGAGAGCCCCTCGACGGTCTCGGCCATGATCCAGGAGTTCCCGCCGCCGAAGCAGAACCCCATCGTGAAGATGTTGCGTTCCGCCTGCCCCTCGACGCCGCGCAACTGCTCGACGCATGTGCGCACGTCGGCGGAGATGCCGTCGACGGTGCACAGCGGCACGTGATCCATGTAGGGGAACTCGTCGTCCCGCCTGCCGACACCGGCGCTGCGACCGAAGTAGTCGAACGCGATCGCGTCGTAGCCCTGCCGCGCGAAGCGCGAGGCGAGGTCCTCGTAGAACTGGTGCAGCCCGCGAACGTCCGGGAGGATCACCACCGCAGGGCCCTGCGGATCAACGGCGCGGGCGATTGTGGCGGCGAAGCGATTGCCGTCAGCGGCAACCAGCTCCAGATCCTCTGTCGTGATCTCGTGGGTCCCGCCGTCTGAATCAGCCATCTTCATTCTCCTTCGGCCAAGCATCGCAGGCGCATTCATACCACTTCGCGCGCCGCCGGTGGCCGTCACGACGTGACCGACGCATCGTTGGCGCAGCGTTCTCTGGGTTAACCGGGAGCGGCACGCGCGGCGAGACGGTCCAGCGAAATTTGCTGACCGCCTCATGAAGACTCCCCGGTCATCGGAGGTCATGATGGGCAGGGCCTCGATCAGGTGGCGAGCCCTGAGGCCTGACAGGACCGGAAAGATGCGCTCGAAGCGACTCATGGGACACGGCGGACTGGCGAACAGGAGTCGCTCGGCTTACGCTAATTTCCGCCTTTGTTGAGCAAGTAACTTAGAAATCCCATCGAAGCAAGGAGTGAGTCGTGACCAGCGCCCCCCGTTCGGCGCTCCCTTCAATCGAAAGTCTAGCGCCCGTCGCGGCCGTCGCATTCACGCTGCGCGAGCTCGCCCCCGATGTCGCGATCTCGTTCAGTAGCGCGGACGACGCAACCTCGATCCACATGGCGAATGCCGCGGGCATCCAGCTTCGCGTGGCGGGGCTCGAGCCAGAGAGCCGATGGTGGTGGAAAGAGGCAACGAAGAAGGAGTGCAGCCCCCACTCGCTCAACGTGCGCGACGAGGTGCCGACGTGAGCGCTTCGACCCCAGCCGCACAGCGCCTCGATCACCTCAGCGCGCTGGAGGCCGAGTCGATGTTCGTCATTCGCGAGGTCGCCGCAGAGTTCGAGCGGCCGGTGCTGCTCTTCTCAGGTGGCAAAGACTCGATCGTGATGCTGCGGCTCGCGGAGAAGGCCTTCTGGCCGCAGCGCATACCGTTCGGGCTGGTGCACATCGACACCGGACGAAACTTCCCGGAGGCGATGGTCTTCCGCGACCGTCGCGTCGCGGAATTGGGTGTGCACTTGGTGGTTGGTTCCGTGCAGCGAGCGATCGACGATGGTCGGGTGGTGGAAGAGCGCGGGCGCGGAGCGACACGCAACCGCCTTCAGACGCAGGTGCTGCTGGACACGATCGAGGATCATGAGCTCGACGCGCTGCTCGGAGGAGCACGCCGCGACGAGGAGAAGTCGCGCGCGAAGGAGCGCGTCTTCTCGTTCCGGGACGAGTTCGGACAGTGGGATCCGAAGGATCAGCGGCCAGAGCTATGGTCGCTCTACAACTCTCGCAGCCGTCGAGGGGAGCACTTCCGAGTCTTCCCAATCTCGAACTGGACCGAGCTGGACGTCTGGCAGTACATCGGCCGGGAACAGATCGAGATCCCCTCGATCTACTTCGCCCATAAGCGGGAGGTCGTCGAACGCGACGGCATGCTGATGGCTATTGGATCGTCGACGGAACTGTTCGATGGCGAGCAGTCGGTCGTGGCAACGGTGCGATACCGCACCGTTGGCGACATGGACTCCACGGCGGCCGTGCGCTCGGAGGCGACCACGATCGATCAAGTGATCAGGGAGAACGACTCCACTCGCGTCACCGAACGAGGGGAAACACGCGCCGATGACCGTTTCAGCGAGGCAGCGATGGAAGACCGCAAGCGCGAGGGCTACTTCTAGTGGACCTGTTACGTTTCGCGACCGCCGGCTCGGTCGATGACGGCAAGAGCACGCTGATCGGTCGTCTGCTATACGACTCAAAGGCGATCCTCGAAGATCAATGGACGTCGATCGAGCGTGTCAGCACGAACCGCGGTGATGACTACGTCGATCTCGCTTTGCTCACTGACGGACTGCGCGCCGAGCGCGAGCAGGGGATCACGATTGACGTCGCCTACCGCTACTTCGCGACGCCGCGTCGCAAGTTCATAATTGCCGACACACCGGGACACGTGCAGTACACACGCAACATGGTCACGGGCGCATCGACCGCCGACCTGGCGCTGATCCTGATCGATGCGCGCAACGGCATCGTCGAGCAATCGCGGCGGCATGCGTATCTGGCCTCGCTGCTGGGCATCCGCCACCTTGTGGTGTGTGTGAACAAGATGGACCTCGTGGACTACGAGGAGTCGCAATTCGATGCGATCCGTCAGGAGTTCACGGAGTTCGCGGAGCGGCTGGGTGTACCCGATGTCGGCTACATCCCAATCTCAGCGCTTCACGGTGCGAACGTAGTGGAACGCTCCGAACTAACTCCATGGTACGAAGGAAGACCGCTGCTCGAGTATCTGGAGGAGGTTGATGTGGCGCCTGAGGCCGATCTCGAGCGGCCACGCTTCCCGGTTCAGTACGTCGTACGACCTGTCAGTGATAGTCACCGTGACTATCGGGGCTACGCTGGCACCGTCGCCGGAGGCCTCTTCCATCCAGGCGACGAAGTGCTGGTACTCCCCTCTGGCGTCCGCACGCGCGTGGAGGCCATCGACAGCTTCGACGGCGAGGTCGCGGAGGTGTGCCCGCCGATGTCCGTCGTGCTGCGTCTGGCAGACGACTTGGACGTCTCGCGCGGCGACATGATCTGCGGCGCCATCAACGGGCCGCAGATATCGCAGTCGCTGGAGGCAATGGTGTGCTGGATGGCTGAAGATAGCGATCTCACGCCCGGCTTACGACTTGCCATCAAGCACACGACAAGACGCACCCGAGCCACGGTGCGAGAGATTCGGTATCGCACGAACGTGAACAGCCTACACATCGACGGGACAGCAACGAGCCTGCGTCTGAACGAAATTGGACGTGTCCACCTCCGCACGATGTCGCCTTTGATGTTCGACGAGTACGCCGGCAACCGCACGACGGGTAGCTTCATTCTCATCGATGAGGTGACCAACAACACCGTCGGCGCAGGCATGATCCTCATGCCAGAGGGCGACGATCCTTGGAAACCGGACGCGTACCAGATCTAGCGCGCCGGTGTGCGAACGGGCTCGGACGCAACTCAAATCGCCCGGGCCATCGTGGTGGGAGGTGACTCGGTAAGCGAGTTCCGTTACGTCTCAGAACACGGGCCCTCTACCAGAGTCGCGCTGACCATCAACCCATTGAGGATTGCCCGCGGCCTGCCCACACGGTTGCTCCGAAGAAGCCAGCCGGCGACGACGACGTAGCTCGCTTGGTTATCGCACTTCCGATTTCGGTTCCTGCCACAGAATCTTCAACGAGCAGACCGGGCCCACGCAACGTTCTCGAATACCCCATCGACATTGCATCGCTCGCCGTGCTGTCGTGATCGCGCCGCAAACTGAGCTTCCGCGACGTCGCCCAGGTGCTCGTCGCGCGCGGCCTCGATGTCACGCACGAGACCATCAGCGAATGGGAGTTCCGCTTCGCTCCGCTGGATCGTTGGTTGCAACGCGACCAAACAGAGGACAGCCAAGCGGAACCCGGCATGACATCGGACAGTCCCGCGGTCCTCAGGCGAGAAGGTGAATTGGGGAGCCGCGCGCCCGAGCGTCTGACTCACTCGCGCCCGCGAGTGAGTCGGTTCCCGAACGAGATCGACGCGGCTCTCGGCTACGCCCTCATCGAGCATCTGCTGCCACGCATCGGCGACCATTGCCGCGCCACGCCGCCTTCGCGCCATTGCCGCATGGCGTACCATGGCGACGGTACTCAGCAGCCGAATCGCATTCACGTCTAGGATTGCGATCAGATGCGCTAGTCCGGCGATGGGATGCGCACGAATCTTTCGAAGGGGCTCGGCTTCTCGAAAGAGGATCGCGACACCAACATCTTGCGCATCGGCTACGTCGCCCGGCTGCTCTCACGCAACGGCGTCGGCGTGATCACCGCAGCGATTTCGCCGTACGCCGCGATCCGCAACGAGGTACGCGCGAGCGTCGGCAGCTTCATCAAGATGCACGTCGACTGCTCGCTCGACGAACTGGTACGACGCGACCCGAAGGGCCTCTACAAGAAGGCTCTGGCTGGCGAGATCGAAGACTTCACCGGGCCTCCGATCCGTACGAGGCCCCAGACCATCCAGAGATACGAGTGAACAGCGAAATGCAGACCGTGGAGGAATCGATGGCGGAAATTCTCGCCTTCCTCGAGCAAGCTGAACTGATCCCGGCGGCCGCGAGTGCCTGACGCCAACGGCCTGATCTCACCCCACGGCGGCGAACTGCGCGAACTGCTCGCGACGGGCGCCGCCGCCACCTCACTCGCGGAGCGTGCCACCTCCCTTCCGCAGCTCGCGCTCGACGTGAAGCGCACCACCGACCTCGAACTGCTCGCGATCGGCGCCTACAGCCCGCTCGACGGCTTCATGACCGAGGCCGACTACCAGTCCGTGATCAGCAACACCCGGCTCGCCTCCGGCCTCGCATGGGGCGTGCCGACTACGCTCCCCGTGACCAGCGAGCAGTCGGACGGGCTCACCGGCCAGTCGGTCTGCCTCACCTCGCCGGAGGGACAACCGCTCGCGATCATGGCCGTCAGCGAGGCGTACGGGTACGACCGCGCGGCGGAGGCGGAAGGCATCTTCCGCACCTCGGACGAGGCGCATCCCGGTGTGCAGGCGCTGAACGCGCAGGGCGACGTGCTGCTCGGCGGCAGCGTTGAGGTCTTCGCACTGCCCGCTGATCCCGAGTTCCCCGCGCACCGGCTGACGCCGGCCCAGACACGTGCCGCCTTCGCCGACCTCGGCTGGCGCACGGTCGTCGGCTTCCAGACCCGCAACCCGGTGCACCGCGCACACGAATATCTGCAAAAGGTCGCGATGGAGATGGTGGACGGCATGCTGCTCCACCCGCTCGTCGGCGAGACCAAAGAGGGAGACATCCCCGCTGACGTGCGGATGGCCTGCTACCAGGTGCTGATGGATGGCTACTATCCCGCGGACCGCGTGGTGCTCTCCGTGCTGCCCGCATGGATGCGCTATGCCGGACCGCGCGAGGCGATCTCACACGCGATCATGCGGCAGAACTACGGCTGCTCCCACTTCATCGTCGGACGCGACCACGCGGGCGTCGGCGACTACTACGGCACCTACGACGCGCAGGAGATCTTTGACCAGTTCTCATCAGACGAACTCGCGATCATCCCACTCAAGTTCGAGCACTCCTTTTTCTGCCGCTCCTGCGGCTCGATGGCCAGTGCCAAGACGTGCCCCCACGACGGCTCCGAGCACGTCTTCCTCTCCGGGACGAAGGTGCGCGAGATGCTGGTGGCGGGCGAAGCTCCACCCGAAGAGTTCACGCGGCCGGAGGTCGCGAAAGTGCTGATCGAATCGATGACCGATCAGTCGTAGAAGCTCCCCCGCCCGAGAACGTGCTCGGTCAGTGCGCGTACGGGAGCATGACGCCATGCTGTCACGAAGCCGAAGGAGCCGAGCTGCGCGATGAGCCTGTTGGACGACGCTGACCTCTTCGCACGGCTCGACCCGTCCGACATGCGCGGCCTGATCGCCGCGCTTCCCACGCAGGCGCGCGAGGGCTGGGCGCAGGGCGAGCAGTGGGAGATCCCGGACTCGCTGACCCCGCCGTCCCGCGTCGTCGTCGCTGGCTCCGGGGCATCCGCAATCGGCGGAGAGATCATCGCCTCCATCGCCGCGAGCCGATCGACGATCCCGATCGAGATCGTGCGCGGATTCGAGCTGCCGCAGACGGATGCCGAGACGTTGATCGTCGCCAGCTCCTTTTCGGGCAACACGGAGGAGGCCCTGACCGCATTCCGCGAAGCAACCTCCCGGCCGGGGCAGTGCCTCGCCATCACCACCGGGGGCTTGCTCGCGAAGGCCGCCCGCAAGGCTGACCGCCCGCTCTTCACCTACACCCTCGATGGCCCGCCGCGCTCCACGTTCGGCTATGGCCTCTTCTCGCTGCTCCGCCTGCTCAGCCGCATCGGCGCTCTCGACGTCGACCGATCCGAGGTCGAGTGCGCGTTCGGCGCCCTTGAGTACGGCGCGAAGGCATGGGGCTTGCAGTCGCCGCACGAATCGAACCTCGCGAAGCAGATCGCCTCTCAGCTCGCCGGACGCGCTCCGGTGATCATCGCCGCCGACTTTCTGCACGTCGCCGCACGACGCTGGGCGACGCAGGTGAACGAGAACGCCAGCCAGTGGGCATTCCATGCCGCGCTGCCGGAAATCGACCACAACCTCGTGGTCGGTCTCTCTGCCCCACCCGCGATCCGTGACTCGCTCACCGCGATCCTGCTCCAGTCCGAGGTCACGCCACCGCAATCACTGCTGCGCGTGCGCGCGGTCACCGAACTACTCGATGCGGCGACGATCCCGCACGTCGACGTCACCGCGAAGGGCGCGAGCGCGCTCGAATCGATCGTCAGCGCGTGCTACCTCGGCGACTGGGTCTCGCTCTACCTCGCGATGCTCAACGACGTCGACCCCACGCCGGTCCCGGCGATCGAGTACATCAAGGACGCCGTCAAGAAGCATTGAGTCGCGCGGGCGGCTCGACGCTACACTTGCCCCCATGTGCGGCATCGTCGCCACCCTCACCGACCCGCGGAACGTCGACGCCCCGGCCCTCACTAGCACGATCACCGCCATGAACGCCGCGCTCGAGCATCGCGGGCCGGACGATGACGGCCACGTCGCTCTCCCGCAGGCAGGCGTCGCGCTCGCGATGCGCCGCCTCAGCATCATCGACCTCGCCGGCGGCCAGCAGCCGATGTGGGACGCGACCCGCTCCTACTGCATCGTCTTCAACGGCGAGATCTACAACGCACCCGCTCTGCGCGCGGAGCTGGAACAGCTCGGCCACTCCTTCACTACCCACAACAGCGACACCGAAGCGGTAGTCGAGGGGTTCGCGGAGTGGGGCACCGACCTCTTCCGTCGACTGAACGGCATGTTCGCGCTCGCGATCTGGGACGAGGCGCTGGCGCAACTCGTCGTCGCGCGCGACCGCGCCGGCCAGAAGCCGCTCTACATCGCAAAGCTGTCGCAGGGGATCGCCATCGCCTCCGAACTGAAGGCGTTCCGCGAGCACCCCGAATTCGAGCCCACGGTCGACCCGATCGCGCTGGAGCAGTACCTCGCGTTCGACTACATCCTCAGCCCACGCACGATGCTCGATGGCGTCCAGAAGCTGCCCGCGGGGTGCTTCGCACTGCTCAGCGCCGACGAGATCCATGTGCAGCGCTACTGGACGCTCGCCTTCAGCGAGACAGACACGTCACCCGACAGCGTCATGCGCGAGTTCGACGACCTTCTCGACCGCTCCGTGGCGGCGCGCATGGTCGCCGACGTGCCGGTCGGGCTCTTCCTCAGCGGCGGCCTCGACTCCACCGCCGTCGGGTACTACATGCGACGCCACAGCGACAACGTGCAGTCGTTCTCGATCGCCTTCGACGATCCGACGTTCGACGAGTCGCAGTACGCCTCGCGGGCGGCCGCGCATCTCGGCACCACCCACCACGTCCAGCACTCCACCAGCCGGCAACTGCTCGACATCCTGCCGCGGATCCCGGCGATCCTTGACGAGCCGATGGGCGACCTCTCGATCTTTCCCACGCACCTGCTCAGCCAGTTCGCCCGCGAGAGCGTCACCGTCGCACTCGGCGGCGATGGCTCGGACGAGCTGCTGATGGGGTACGGCACGTACAAGTGGATGAAGGCGTTCTGGGAGCTGGACCGCGTCCCCAGGCCACTGCGGCGACTCGCGGCGGCGACCACCCGACGCGCTCCCGAGGCCCCGCTCAGCAGCAACGCCCGCAGCCGCTTTGCCGCCACGCTGCTCGATCGCAGCCCGGAAGATCGCCTGCTACGAGCGCTCGGCAGCTACCGCGGCGATGCACGCTCCGTGCTCTCGCCCGACCTGCTGCGCAGCCTGCCCGCGACACCGGCGTCGCCCGACGGCCTGCTCGACGGCGTCTCGGGCATCGAGGCCTCGCCCAACCGCACGATCGCCAGCTACATGCGCGGGTACCTCTCGGAAGACATCCTCGTCAAGGTCGACCGCGCCAGCATGGCCACCTCGCTGGAGGTCCGCTCGCCGTTCCTCGACCCCGGCCTGATCGACTTCCTTGCGACCGTCCCCGACTCGATGAAGCTCCACCGGTTGACCGGCAAGCGCCTGCTGCGACAGACCATGCGAGGCCGCGTCCCCGACGAAGTGCTCGACCGCAAGAAGCAGGGCTTCGGCATCCCCATCGACGCCTGGCTGCGCGACGAACTGCGCCCGCTGCTCGACGAGCACCTCTCAAGCGATCGCATCCGCGCGTCGGCTTCTTCGACGCCGACGCGGTGGCGCCACTGGTCGACGAGCACACCACCGCTAAGGCCAACCACGGACGCAAGCTCTGACTGCTGCTCCAGTTCCAGCTCTGGCACGAGAGCTGGTTCGGCACCCGCTCATGACCGCATCCCGATGAAGACGCTCCACATCGAGACGCGCCACCGTCGCGGCGGTGCCGAGCGCAACGTGCTCGCCACGCTCGCCCGCGAGCGCAACGTGCTCGCCACGCTCGCCCGCGAGCGCGCCCGCGGGCACGAGGCGCACCTCGCCGTCGGCGGCGACAGCGACACGGCCGACGTGCCCGAGGGCGTCACCGTGCACACGATCCCGCGCCTCGTACGCGCGGTCGCACCGCTCTCCGATCTACTCGCCTACCGTGCGCTGCGACGCCTGATCCGCCGCGAACGCTACGACGTCGTGCACACGCACCAGTCGAAGGCGGGCGTGATCGGGCGGTTCGCAGCGCGCGGTGTCGCACCGACGATCGCGCACACCGTCCACATGCCATCGTTCGGGCCGGGCTACTCGCGCCTCGTCTCGCCGATCTTCCGCGAGCTGGAGCGCCTCTGCGCGCGATTCACCGACCTGATCGTTACCGTCGGCGACGATCTCGCGGCCCAGTACCAAGCAGGCGGCGTCGGCCGGACGTCGCAGTATCGCGTCGTGCACTCACCGATCGACGTCGATCGCTTCACCGCCGTCCGTGCGTTCTCCGCCGAACAGCTCGCCTCGGCGCGCGAGCGCTTCGATGTCGGCAGCGACGATCAGGTGATCGTGATGATCGGTTCGCTTGAGCCGCGCAAGCGGCACGAGATGGCGATGCTCCGGCTCACCGCCCTGCTCGGCGAAGGCCGCTACCGGCTACTGATCGCGGGGGACGGCCCGGCACGCGCGCAGCTCGATCGCACCGCGCGCGAATCTGCCGTCGCCGATCGCATCCGGCTGCTCGGTCACGTCGAAGCCGTCGACGAGTTGCTGGCGGTCGCCGCCGTTCTCGTGCTCACCTCCGTCACGGAAGGCGTCCCGCAGGTCGTCGTCCAGGCGCTCGCCGCGGGCGTCCCGGTCGTCGCGACCGATGTCCCCGGCCTGCGCGAGATCGAGGGCGCTCCGATCGCCATCCTGCCGGCGGACGGATCTGCGCTCGCGTCCGCGGTGCGCGAGATCGTCGAGGAGCACGCGGATGCCGTTGACGTCGCGCTGTTCGAGCCGTGGACGGAGAGCGCCGTCGCCGCAGCCTCAGCCGATGTGCTCAGCGACCTGGGCCTCTAGCCGCCTCGACCAGCACAACCCCGATGCGCCCCCACGATCAGGCGTCGTTGATCAGGTGCTCGTACTGTTCCTCGATCTGATCGACGACCACTGAGATGCCGTAGCGTTCACGCACCGTCTGCGCCGCCGCGTCACCGAGCCGCTGCCGCAGCGCCGCGTCGTCGAGTAGCCGTCCCAGTGCACCAGCCAGCCCCACCGCGTCACCGGCATCGACCAGCAGGCCGTCGACGCCGTCTTCGATCATCTGGTCGGCCGCGCCAACCCGCGTCGCGACCACGGCCAGGCCGCTCGCCATCGCCTCCAGCAGCGCGTTCGACATCCCCTCCGCGAGCGACGGCAGCACGAACACATCGGCAGCAGCGAGGTAATGGCGTGGTCGATCGGTCCAGCCGTGCACGATCACGCGATCACCCTGCGGCACTCGCGCCAGCGGTTCGTCGGTCGCGAGTTCGCCGACGAATAACAGCGAAGCATCCGGCGCATCGAGGATGGGCCACGCAACAAGCAGGTCCGGTACCCCCTTGTACGCCGCGAACCGCCCCTGAAAGAGCACCAGCAACTGCTCAGGCGGCAGATCGAGCTGCGCGCGCGCGTCGGGCGCGGCGACCATCGACTGGAACGGCTCAAGCTCGATCCCGTTCGGGATCGCGACGATCCGCTGCTCGGGGATGCCCAGCGCCCGCACCTCTTCGGCGATCTCGCGCGAGATCGCTTGCACGCGGGCCGCTCCGCGCAACCCTCGACGTCGCGTCAGCCGCGCGATGCCCGACATGCGATCGATGTCCCCACGGAAGCCTCCCGCCGCGATCTTCACGTAGACGGGTCGCCCGAACAGCTTTGCGATCACCACGGCGATATCCGCCTGGTAGTTCGCGAGATGCACGTGAACCACGTCGTAGCGACGCACGCTCAGCAGCAGATAGACAATCAACGAGAGCGCGTAGACGAGGTGCCGCACATACGGCAGCCGGCGAACGTCGAACGTGCGCAGGCGGTCGACCTGCACGTCGCCAACACGACCGCTCTTCATACCGATTAGCGTCGCGCAGACCACGGTGACGTCGTGGCCCCGCCTCGTCAGCGCATCGGCCTGCAACTGCGCCTGCCGCTCCGCCCCACCGGCGGGCTCTGGCGCATAGCCGAGGGTGCAGAAGAGAACGCGATGGCCCACGTAGCCTCCCGCCGACCTCGACGCCGCGAAGAGTGAGTCGCTACTTCACCCCGTACGTCACCGCATGCACCGGCGTCAGGTCGAACGCATCGACGTTCGAGAACCCGTGCTTGTTCAGCAGATCCACGTACGCCTGCGTCGGCAGCAACTGGTCGCCGATCAGCGCCTCGAAGTACTGGATGCCGGACATCACCCGCGCCGGCACCGTGCGCATACCCTCGTGCGTCGCCGGGAACGGGAAGTCCGAGATCACGAAGTGCCCGCCCGGCTTCAACGCCTTCAGCACGTTCGCGGTCACCTTGTCGATGTCACGGCACTCGTGCATCGAGACGTTAATGACCACCACGTCGTACGCCTCGCTCTCGTCGAGGTCTTCGAGCGTGCTCAGCACCGTCGATGTGCGATCGCCGACGCCGATCGACTGCAGGTGCTCCGCCGCCAGCTCCAGCGAGTGCGCGTCACCATCGAGGCCGACGAACGTCGACTGCGGGAACCGCTCCGCCACGCGTCCCATGCCCATGCAAACGCCGCAGGCGAGGTCGAGCACGTTCGCGCCACCCTCGAAGCTCTCGACGAGTCCCGGCACCTGTGCAAAGCCGCTCCCGAACAGCCGCGTGTAGAACGAGTGACTCGTCCCGGCGACACCCTGGATGAAGTCCGGCGAGACGCGATCCCACCACAGCTGCTCGCCCGTCGCGAGGCGATCCGAGAATCCGGTCGTCATCTCGGGCTGCGTGATCACCTTGAAGAGGCCGCCGATCCAGCCGGGAAAGTCGCGATTGAGCAACAGCGTCTCAAGGTGTGGCGCGAGCGTGTACGTGGCGCCATCGTCCGACGTCTCCAGTACCGAAGCGCCGTACGCCGTACGCCGTACGACACCAGACGCCGGTGTAATACGGGTCGACCCCGGCCTCGGCCGCCAGCGCATCCGCGCCGATACCGTCCGGATGCGTCGCCACTGCCTCGATCAGCCCGTGCTCCAGGCCCATCGCGATCGTCTGCGTGCCAACCAGCCCGGCCACGTGACCGAGCAGCATCCCCGCCTGCTGTTGAATCTCCTGCGCCGTCTGTTCCTGAGTCATCGCATCCCCTCGCTGACTGTTGTCGTGTTCTCTCTGCCACAGCAGCAAGCAACTCGCCGCGTATTACCCGCGCTATTTGATCAACGCCTCCAGCCGGTGTCCGACGTCCGCCGGATCGCCGGGCGGCATGTACAGCATCTGCACGTCCGCCCCCAGCTCCGCTCGCTCCTGCAACTGCTCGCGCACCGACTCGACCGGCCCGATCGGCTCGATCGAGCGCACCATCTCGTCCGAGATCGCGTTGATCGCGCCCTCGCGGTCGCGCTCCGCCCACGCCGCCTTCGACGCCGCGACCTCCGCCCCGAAACCGTTGCGCTCCAGCATCTGCCAGTAGAAGACGCCCATGCGGTTGATGTAGTGCCACAGCGGCATACGCGCCGACTGCCACACTTCCTCGTCGTTGTCGCCATCGAGCACGAAGGTGTTCGTCTGCGCCACGATCGTCAGCTCGTCGACGCTGCGACCGGCCGCGTCGGCGCCCGCGGCCAGCTCCGAGCGCAGCGTGCCGAAGTGCTCCTTCGGCCAGTGGATCGGGATGATGCCGTCTGCCACCTCGCCGGTCTGGAAGATCGACTTTGGCGTGATGCCCGCGATGTAGACCGGGATCTTGTTACGCGGCCGCTCGTAGGCGAGCTGGAAGCCGCGCTCCATCTTGAAGATCTCACCGTCGTAGTTCAGCTTCTCGCCCGAGATCAGGATGTTGAAGATCTCCACGTACTCGCGCAGTCGCTGCAACGGCTTCTCGAACTTGATGCCGTGGAAGTGCTCGATCACAAACTCGCCAGACGAGCCCAGCCCGAGGATCATGCGACCATCCGAGAGCTGATCGAGCACCGCAAAGTCCTGCGCCAGCGCCGCCGGCGTGCGTGAGAAGTTGTTCAGGATCGACGACGCGATCTGAATCTTCGATGTGTTCAGCGCCAGGATCGTGAACCACGGGATCGCGGACGTTCCCCACGCCTCCCCGTCGGCCACCATCTCGAAGCCGAGATCTTCGGCGATCTGTACCTTCTCCAGCGACTGCTTCCAGTCGCTGCCCATCGAAGCTCTAATCCCCAACCGCATCTCAGCCTCCAGTCCAGCCGCGGCATCGTACATGCATCGGAGCGACTGCTCACCCCGGCCGCTCACCAGCTCACGTGACTGTGCGCACAAACGCCGCGCCCGCTCGCCCCAAACCTGCGTCAGCCGAGTGTCAGCGGCGAATCAGGGCGGCGCCACGAATGATCGAGGGAATCCCCTGAGCGACACCGATCGCCAACTCGCGAAACTGGAGTCACTCACTCCGCCAAATGGCGGCATAGGAGGTAGAAAGATGAACAAGGGACAGGCGATTGCAGACCTCTCGCTCGAGCTAACGACCGTGACAACGATCGAGCGGGCACACGAGATCATCCAGAAGGCACTGCGTGCCACCGGCCTCAGCAAGAGTCCAGTGATCACCGACGACAACATGGACTCCCTGCTCCAGGTGATCGCCGCTGAAGGCGGACTGATCCAGGAGCTCGCGGAGCAGATCGCGACAGACGGCATCACGCAGACCGCACTGCCGACAGACCAGGACGCCGCATAGGTCCCCCTCCCAGCGGCGAACGGGTACCGCGCGGGCCGACCCTCACCGGGGCCGGCCCGACGCACGCCCAGCGCGTGGACCGACCGACCGAGTTGAGCTCGGTGGCTCACCGCGCCCCATCCGCCCGCGCATCGCTGCCCGGGCCCGTCTGACCGGGCGATCCCCAGAGCACCCCTCGACGACGCATCACGCGCACGCCACCGCGCTACAATGACCTTCGTGGCCACACCCTCACCGCGCGCCGTCATGCAGCAGGTCAGGGCGCTCCCGCAGCGTCCCGGCGTCTATCTGATGCACGACGCCCGCGAAGACGTCATCTACATCGGCAAGGCGACCAACCTGCGCTCCCGCGTGCGCTCCTACTTCGGCTCCTCACGCAGCCTCGAGGCGAAGGTGCGGGCACTCGCCGAGCAGGTCGTCACGATCGATCACATCATCACCGCCACCGAGGCCGAGGCGCTCCACCTCGAAGCCTCGCTCGTGAAGCGGCACCAGCCGACGTACAACGTCCGGCTGAAGGACGACAAGCACTACCCCTACCTCAAGGTCGATGTGCAGAACCCGTGGCCGCGCGTCACGATCGCCCGCCGCGTCGAGACGGACGGGGCGCGCTACTTCGGCCCGTACGCCTCCGCCGGCTCAGTGCGCAGCGCGCTCGACATGGTGAAGAAGCTCTTCCCGTGGCGCTCCTGCACGAAGGCGATCACCGGCACCGACCTGCGCCCCTGCCTCGACTTCTACATCAAGCGCTGCATCGCCCCGTGCACCGCCGCCTGCACGCCCGAGGAGTATCGCGATGTGATCGGCCAGACCGTGCTCTTCCTCGAAGGTCGCAGCAGCGAGGTGCTCGACCACGCCGAGACGCTGATGCGCGAGGCCGCCGAAGAGCTGAACTTCGAGCGAGCGGTGCGCTTCCGCGACCAGGCCGATGCGATCCGCAACATCACGGAGCGCCAGCGCATGGCCACCACCTCGCCGCTCGACGCCGACGTCTTTGCGCTCGCCCGCGACGGCGACGAGGCCTGCGTCCAGGTCTTTTTCGTTCGCGGCACGCAGGTCGCCGACACCGACTCGTTCATGCTCGACGGCACACAGGACGCCCGCGACTCGGAGGTGCTCAGCGCCTTCCTCGCGCAGTTCTACGAGTCGGCGATCTACGTCCCCCGACACGTCCTGCTCTCCGCCGCTCCGAGCGACCGCGACGATCTGCGCGAGATGCTGCGCACCCGCCGCGACGGCGCCGTCGACATCCGCATCCCCGCGCGCGGTGAGCTGCGAGGGCTCGTCGCCGCCGCCGAGGAGAACGCGCAGGAGGCGCTGACGACGCACCACACCCGCTGGCTCGCCGACCGCGACAAGACCCACGCCGCGCTCTCTACGCTGCAGGACGAACTCGACCTTCCCGCCCCCCCGCAGCGCATCGAGTGCTACGACATCTCGACGATCCAGGGCACCAACACCGTGGCCTCCATGGTCGTCTTCGAGGACGGTGCTCCGGCGACCAGCGAGTACCGCCGCTTCCGCATCAAGACCGTCGAGGGACAAGACGACTTCGCCTCGATGAAGGAGGTGCTCACCCGCCGCTTCAAGCGCATGTCGGCCGCCGGTCGCGAGGCCCGCGAGGCCGCCACCGCCAGCGACGAAGCGCCGGCTGTCGACGCAGAGCAGGCCGAGGAAGAGACCGCCAATGGCAGCGCCTCGCCGTGGGACGCCGTCCCCGGTCTCGTGATCATCGATGGTGGCAAGGGGCAGCTCAGCGCCGCCCTCGACGTGATGCGTGACCTCGGGCTCAGCGACATCCCGGTCTGCGGCCTCGCCAAGCGCGAGGAGGAGATCTTCGTGCAGGACATGGACGAGCCGATCGTGCTCCCCCGCACCTCCGAGGCGCTCTACCTCGTTCAGCGCGCCCGCGACGAAGCGCACCGCTTCGCCATCACCTACCACCGCAACCTGCGCGGCAAAGCCGCGACGCGATCCGTGCTCGACGGAATCTCTGGCATCGGCCCCAAGCGAAAACGCGCGCTGCTCCGCAAGTTCGGCTCGGTGAAGGGCGTCCGCGAGGCCAGCGTCGATGACGTCGCCGCCACCGTCGGTTTCACACGCCGCCTCGCCGAGACGGTGAAACGCTCGATCTGAATCTGAATCGATGCCCCTGAGGCCGCTCAAGAGAGGCCGTCATGACCTCCAGTGCACGCCACCGCATGGTCCAGCACATCAACTCGCAAGTGCGTGACCAGCGCGTGCTCGATGCCATGCGCGACGTCCCCCGCCACGAGTTCGTCCCCTCTGACTTCCGTCATCTCGCCTACGAGGACTCGGCGCTCCGCATCGGCCATGAGCAGACGATCTCGCAGCCATTGATCGTCGCGATCATGACCGCGGCGCTGGACCTCCAACCGTCCGCTCACGTGCTCGAAATCGGCACCGGCTCCGGCTACCAGGCCGCCGTCCTCGCCCGCCTCGTCGCCACCGTCGTCAGCGTCGAACGCATCGACGCCCTGCGCACCAGCGCCGCCACGACGCTCGCCCGCCTCGGCTGCGACAACGTCCGCAGCCTCGCCGCCAGCGACGAACTGGGCGCACCGGAGCACGGCCCGTACGACGCGATCATCGTCACCGCCGCCGCCCCCGAGACGCCGTCCGCGCTGCTCGGGCAACTGCGCATCGGCGGACGCATGGTGATCCCGCTCGGACCGATCGAGGAGCAGGAGCTGACACTGATCACGCGCACCGCCGACGGCAGCGACGAGGAGCGGCTCGGGCCCTGCCGCTTCGTTCCGCTGCTCGGACCGGGCGGCTACCCGGACCACATCGCATCGGGGCGGTGGCCCCGCTAACGACCCCGCCCACGGCCGTCGCGATCTGTCAAGCAAGACGATCTCTGGGTGTAAGCGCTCGGGGCTGGACGGATGTGTATACTTCCCGCGCTGCTGTCGGTGGGTCCTTCCATCAACAGCCAGTGGCGGGGGGCATGTCGGTGGACACACAGGTCGACGGTTTCCTGCATTACATGTCCGCCGAGCGCGGGTCATCAAAGAATACGATCGACGCCTACCGCAATGACCTCCGCGGTTTCCGCTCATTCGCGAATGGCCAGAACGGCCACCACCCCGAGGCGACGGAGATCGACCGCGAGCTGATCGTCCAGTACATCGGCTGGCTCAACGACAAGCCCTACGCAAAGGCCACCGTCGCCCGCAAGGTCGCCGCCGTGAAATCCTTCTGCGCCTTCCTGCTCGACCACGGCGACCTCACGACCAACCCGACCGCCTCCGTCTCCTCGCCGCGCGCACCGCGGCCCGTCCCGCGGCCGATGACGACCGAGCAGATCGATATTCTGCTCAAGCAGCCCCTCTGCAACGAGACGCCGGAAGCGATCCGCGACGCCGCCATGCTGGAGCTGATGTACGCCACCGGCATGCGCGTCACCGAACTCGTCTCGCTCAACCTCGATTCGATCCACCTCGACCCGCGCCCCGCATACGTCCGTTGCCTCGGCAAGGGCGCGAAAGAACGCACGATCCCTGTCTATGAGCAGGCATCGAAGGCGATATCACGCTATCTGGACGATTCTCGGGCGATCCTGTTGAAGAGTCGCGCGCAGGCTGCACTATTCGTCAACCGACGAGGCGAACGCCTCACCAGACAGGGCTTCTGGCTGATTCTCAAGAACTACGCAAGCTCCGCCGGCATCGGCGCGCACGTCACGCCGCACACGCTGCGCCACTCCTTCGCGACGCACATGCTGCGCGGCGGTGCATCCGTCCGCGACGTACAGGAGTTGCTCGGTCACGCCAACGTCTCGACGACGCAGGTCTACACCCAGCTCGCCGACGACCACCTACGTGAGGTCTACGAGCAGATCCACCCGCGCGCGCGCTGACGCGGCCCGACTGCCAGCCTGCCGAAGGCAGTCCCATCGAAGTAAGCCTCGCGACCATAGAAATGGTCATCGGGTTGGTGACACTCACAACGTTGTTCGCTGGTCTTTGCCGTCTGTTGCGCGCGATATTTCGGAAGGTGCTTCTTGCCTGACTCCCCCCTCCGCAAGGGGGCGGGGCGACATCGGAGCCCCCACGTATAGATACGCGCTACTGAAACCTCAAGCCTTGTTGCCTCAGTTGATAAGGACGAATGTCGGGATCTCTGCAGTGACGAGTGAAGCATCGAGAGTTGTTTCTGATCCGTCGTAGAGCCGAGTCAAGACAGTTCCCGTCACCTCAGCAGGTAACCCAGCGCCACCCCAGATCGCGTAAACAGTTGTTCCGTCTGGCATGTCGAACCGACTCGAGTTCTCTGTAAGTCCAGTGATTGATTCGAAATTCCCGATTGTCGAAATGACGACCTCCCAAGTTTCCCTGACTTTCTGGGACACTTTCGGGCGGTCGTAAGCGGCCCCAGCGATGATTACGATTTCGGCACCGTTGACGAACGCGACCACCGAGCCTGTAAATGCGATCTGGGCTAGTTCCTCCTCCGAACCACCCCGAAGAGACCTTTCGCCAATCAGTGCCTCGGTGACCCAGAAAGGTTTCTCTTGGTGTCCGTGCCGATCTAGGAAGGCTCGGTATTCGGCGGAGAAAAAGGTGTTGCTACTCGAAATGGAATGGATATTGCCCACGTCGAAAAACTCGTGGGCTCCCTGGAGAACAGGTTCCCAATATTCCACCATGGAGTCGAACATGCCTGCCTGTCCGCCAAGCAGCACCACCGACAAGGGATCCGCGGCTTTTATTGCCCTGTGGGACTCGCGAAGAAGTTCGAGATAGGCCGCAGAGTCTCCCTGGAAGAACGTAAGGCCAGGCTCTTGCATTTCAGGCTCATTGGCGACCTCCCAATGGCGCATCGGGTACTCGAGTCCTGGCATGTCGTTGACACCGTCGCCGTCATAACGCTCAACTGTGGCTTCCAACCAGGCCGTGTAAGCCCCAATGTCGCACGGCGCATAGAGGGAGTCACCGAGTTCCGGGAAGGTGGGCTTGGCCTTGGGCTGATCGCCGTGGCAAGTCTCTTGGTCCCAGTTGGCAAACGGCCAGAGAGTCGTAATGACAGCAACCCTGTCCTGTTGCATGACACGAACCATCTTGTCTGTGTTTCGCCAGTTGTAGTTCCCTGGGTCCGTCTCAATGAGACCCCACGAGAACACACCTGGGTGCGGCCTACGCCAGCCTCCAGGACCCGCGTCCCAACCAGCGCTGAGATGTCCAAAGCGACTCGCACCAACGGCATTGGGCCATTCCAATGGAACAAGCTCAGTCGTAGTTGTTGTGGCAACGCTGCCGCTGGGTGCCACGGTGGTTGTCGGTGTCGCCGTCGTCGTTGGTGCCTGTGTTGTCGCGGAGGCAACGGTCGTTGCTGGCGTGGTGGCGTCTGAACCACCGCTGCAGGCCGAAGCCACCAGCAGTACCGTTACGGCAACCGCGTACGTTCTCACGGGGCTCATTCTGTCACTCGTCCCGCAGGGGGACGGTGGGCGTCTCTGACGTCCTGAAACTTGCTGTGCCCCGCCCCGGAGCGATCATCTTGGCGACAACACAAGCGGGATCCGGCCTCGGAATATTGTTGATGGTGGTACGTCCCCTCGCACTGGTAGTTTATCCCCTCGCACGTGGTAAGGGCTGTCGAGCACAATACCGCGTCAGCTGTTACGTGGGGGTGAGAGTCGACCCATCGCACAGTCGGCGCTTCGGAAACACCCTCGTATCGAACGGGCGCACCACCCCATCGATTGATTGGTTGTCCGCCACCACGAGGAGCGCGATGATCGCCGCCCGTCACCAGCCAAGCGCCCCCACGAGCGCACCGACAGACCGAGGAACCAGGGAGCCCCCATGGCAGCCACCACGATCACCGCCGTCACCGCGCATGAAGTACTCGACTCCCGCGGCAACCCGACCGTCGAGGTCGATGTCACGCTCGAGGGCGGTGCCGGCGGTCGCGCCACCGTCCCCAGCGGCGCATCAACCGGTGCGCACGAGGCAGTCGAACTGCGCGACGGTGACGCGACCCGCTTCGGAGGCAAGGGCGTGCTCACCGCAGTCGCCAACGTCGATGGTGATCTCGCTACGGCGGTGCTCGGCATGGACGCCACGATGCAGGCGGCGGTCGACGGTGCGCTGATCGCGGCGGACGGCACGCCGAACAAGGCGCGGCTCGGCGCGAACGCTATCCTCGGCGTCTCGCTCGCCACCGCGCACGCAGCAGCGGCAGCCGCAAACCAGCCGCTCTACCGCTACCTTGGTGGCGCAGACCAGGCCACACTCCCTGTGCCGATGTGCAACCTGCTGAACGGCGGCGCGCACGCCACCAACTCCAGCGACTTTCAGGAGTACATGGTCGTCCCGGTCGGCGCACCGACGTTCCGCGAAGGCGTGCGCTGGACCGCCGAGGTCTACCAGGCGCTCGCGAAGCTGCTCGCCGAACGCGGCCTGCCGACGACCGTCGGCGACGAAGGCGGGTTCGCTCCGACGCTCGCCACCAACCGCGAGCCGATGGACCTGCTGATGCAGGCGATCGAAGCCTCCAGCCGCCGCCCCGGCGACGACCTCGCGATCGCGCTCGACCCTGCCACCTCCGAGCTCTACGCAGACGGCGTCTATCGCCTCGAACGCGAGGGCCGCGACGTCACCTCGGATGAACTGATCGCGCTCTGGGCGGACTGGTGCGACGCCTACCCGATCGTCTCGATCGAGGACGGCATGGACGAGGACGACTGGGCCGGCTGGAGCGCCCTCCACGCGCGCCTCGGCGACCGCGTCCAGCTCGTCGGCGACGACCTGCTCGTCACCAACATCGAACGCTTGCAGCGCGGCATCGAGGAGCAGGCAGCCAACTCCATCCTCGTCAAGCTCAACCAGATCGGCACGCTCACCGAAACCCTCGACACCATCCGCACCGCCCACGCGGCCGGCTGGACAACCGTCATCTCGCATCGCTCCGGCGAGACCGAAGACACCACGATCTCCCACCTCGCCGTCGCGACCGGCGCCGGCCAGATCAAGACCGGCGCCACCGCCCGAACCGACCGCACCGCGAAGTACAACGAGCTGCTACGGATCGAACGCGAGCTCGGCGACACCGCCATCTACGCCGGCCACGCCGCCTTCACGCGCGGCTGACGAACGAGGGCGACGCGCTCCCCAGCTTCCTCGCTCCACTTCCCGAGTTCCAAGGAAGCGGAGCGCGAGAGCGCAGCCCTCGCACACACAGGGCGGGCGGGCGGGCTCCACTCCCACCGCGCACAAACGCCCCGCACAGGCGACAATCGACGCCATGACGAACAGCGACGACCCCACGCCCGGCGACGACCTCCTCGTCGAGCCCGACCTCGCGATCGCGCCGCCGCCGCAGCGCGTCTCCGGCATGCGCACCCCGGACGGCTGGACGCTGCCCGGCAAACCCGACGGCCTGGGCGCCGAAGCCGAAGACGCGTGGCGTCAGACCGGCTTCGTGCTCGCCGACGACCTCAGGCTGATCGCCGCCAACCTCGACCTGCAGGCGCGCATGGCCGCCACCGGCCGCACCCCCGGCGCGCGTACCATGCCCATGGCCGCCATCGCCTCGCTGTGGAGCCGCGCCCTCGAAAGCAGCTCCGACGCCGCCGGCCTGATCCGACGTGGCTCCTACCAGAGCGCGCTGCCGCTGATCCGCCAGGGCGTCGAACTCATCGCCGGGCAATACGGCCTTCGCGCTGACCTCGACGAATTCAAGCGCTGGGCGCACAGCGCCTACGGCCGCAACGCCGACGCGAAAGCGGAAGAGATCGGCCTCGGCCACTACTTCTCGGGGGAGACGATCGCCGGCGACGAACACCTGCGCGTGATCTACCGCGTCGTCTCCGACTTCGGACGCCCCAACTTCGGCCCGACCGCCCTCTTCGTCGCCGACGGCGCGACGCACGAGCGGTACCCGCTCGTCTTCGCTGGTCAAGCGTTCCACTTCGGCTGCGCGCAACTGCTCCACGGCTGGCTGCTCCGCCTCGGCATCAGCCAGCTCCACCTCGCGATGCACGCGCGCAACCACTTCCCCGCCGACGAAGAATTGCGCAACGTAGTCGTCGCGCACGTCGCCGACGTCGAAGCGCTACTCGCCGACGAAGACCGCTGCAGCGTCGAACAGTGGCAGGACGACAACGGCCACGCCCGCCACCTGATCACCCAGTTCCGCCGCCAGCCCCGCGACGCCACAAAGCGCCTGCTCTTCTAAGCGCGCAGCAACCGACGAGCGCACACCACCCCACCTCTCTCTGCTCCAGTCCCCATTTCCAGAACCTCCAGAAAGCGGAGCGCGAGGACTGCGTCCTCGCACACACAGGGTGGGCGGGCGGGTTCCAATTCCAAGGGCCTCAGTCCGCCAACGCCCTGAAGCGCAGCAACCGACGAGCGCACCCCACCTCCTCCACTCCACTCCCCGGGTCCACCTCCAGATTCCAGAAAGCGGAGCGCGAGGGCTGCGCCCTCGCACGAACAGGGTGGGCGGGCGGGCTCCAATTCCCAGGGGTCTCAGTCCGCCAACACCCCGAACTAACGGCGACGGACCGAACCCCGCGCCATCCCACCCTCGCCGCCACAACCAGCGACGCCCAAACGACCCACTCGGCCGTGACTACGGTCACTACCGTTCGGCAGGGGCCAAGGGGACACTGACGCCTGAACTCGCTAGAATCTGGGGCGCCTCCGAGTACCCGCAGGCGGGCACTGGTCGCATTCCTCCCCTCGCAGCCTGGGAGCAAACCATGACCCTCCGCGTTGGCATCAACGGCTTCGGCCGCACGGGACGTCAGGCTTTCCGCGCCTGGTACCAGCGACGTCAGGACGACTTCGAAATCGTCGCCATCAACGGGCGCACCCCCGTCGACATGCACACGCACCTGCTGCGCCACGACAGCGACTACGGCGCGTTCCCCGCGGAAGTCGTCAATGGCGACGACTCCTTCACCGTCAACAACAACGGCAACAGTCACACCGTCAAAGTCTTCGAGGAAGAACAGCCAGACGACATCGACTGGTCATCGCTCGACATCGACCTCGTGATCGACTCCACCGGTGCCTTCCGCGACCGCGCTGGCGCATCGAGGCACCTCGGCGGCAGCGTCAAGAAGGTCCTGATCTCCGCCCCGGCCAAGGACGAAGACTGGACCGTGATCATGGGCGTCAACGACGAGCAGTACGACCCGGCCGCGCACAACATCGTCTCCGCCGGCTCATGCACCACCAACTGCGTCGTCCCCGTCGTCAAAGTGCTGCATGACAACTTCGGCATCGACCGTGGCTTCATGACCACGATCCACGCCTACACGCGCGACCAGAACCTCGTCGACTCGAAGCACAAGGACCTCAGGCGCGCCCGCGCCGCCGGTCTCAGCATCATCCCCACGTCGACTGGTGCGGCGGCGGCCGTTGGCGGCGTCATCCCCGAGCTACAGGGCAAGTTCGATGGCATCGCCTACCGAGTACCCACACCCGTCGTCTCCGTCGTCGACCTCGTCACCGACCTCAGCCAGAGCGCATCCGAGGGCGAGATCAACGAGGCCTTCCTCAGCGCCGCCGACGGGCCGATGAAGGGCTACCTCGTCTACGAACGCGAAGAGCTGGTCTCCAGCGACTTCAAGGAGAACCCAGCCTCATCCATCTTCGACGCGCCATCGACCATGGTGCTCGACGGTGGCATGGCCAAGACCATGAGCTGGTACGACAACGAATGGGGCTACTCCTGCCGCCTCACCGACGTCATCGCCATGATCGCCGAGCGCGGCGTCGACTAACGCCAGCCGCCCGCAACACCCGAAGGGCCGCCCGATGGGCGGCCCTTCTTGGATCCGACGTGCACGCCACCAGAGCCCCACGCGCGGCAACCGAGAACTCCAGTCCCCTCCCGGAGTCAGGGTTCCAGTTCCAGCCTCCAGAGAAGCGGAGCGCGAGGGCGCAGCCCTCGCACGAACAAGGGGGGGGCGGGTTCTAACTCCCCACCTGCATCACCACCGCCTCGCCCTCCAGCACCACATCGCCATCCGACGTCGCCACCACCACCGATAGCTCCACGATCTCTCGCGACGCGCGCACCCGCGTCACCGTTGCCTCAGCGCGAATCGTCTCGTCGATGTAGACCGGTCGAGGAAAGCGCCAGTTCTGCCGCATGAACACAGAGCCCGGCCCCGGCGTGTCCTCGGCGACCAGCGCGTGCAGCAGCCCCGTCGCGATCCCGCCCTGCGCCGACAGCCCCTCGAACGGCGTGCCATCGACGAACGCCTGATCGAAGTGCAGCGGATTACGGTCACCGGTCAACGCCGAATAGGCCTCGACCATCTCCTCGGTGACCGTCACCTCGCGTGACGCTGTTTGGCCGGGGGTGAGGTTCGTTGGTGCCGGCTCTAGTTCTCTGCGTTCAACCGCGAAAGCACTGGAGCGACCGACGTCAGCTTGTAGCCAGTAGCGTCAGATATCGACCGCGCGTCGACTCCGAGTCCACCGAGCTTCTTCACCGCGTCACTCTGCTTAAGGCCCTCCGTCGCCGCAGCGGCTTCCAGCGCTATCAACTGGCCCAGACGCTCATTGATCTGCTCAAGGACTTCAAAGACTCGCGCGTCATTCACTTCGCACCCCTCGTCCGGTCATGGTTTCTTGACCTTGCCCTGCTTTCTCAGATCAGCGAGCGCCACTCCGACGGTGTTCGGTGTGGTCGAGAGTGCGATCGCGATGTCACCGCGTGCGAGGCCTGCATTGGCTAGCACGGTGATCTTGTCCTTCTGTTTCGCGTCCTCCTGATCTAAGGTCGTGAATGAGCTGACTGGCAGTCCGGACGCGATCCGAACTTCACACTGGACTCACTACACCTCGCCAGCCTGCTCCATCACATCCTCGATGGTGTGGACGCAAGCTAACTCCCCGACCCCCTAGACTAGCCACATGCTCGACGCACTTAGCGACCGCCTGCAGAACACCTTCCGACGCCTCGGCTCGCGCGGCCGCATCTCCGAGGGCGACCTCGATGAGGCCCTGCGCGAGGTCCGCGTCGCGCTGCTCGAGGCCGACGTCAACTTCGCCGTCGTCCGCGACTTCGTCGCGCGGGTCCGCGAGCGCTCGCTCGGCTCCGACGTGATGCAGTCGATCACGCCCGGCCAGCAGGTGATCGGCATCGTCCATCAGCAACTCGTCGAGGTGCTTGGCGGCGACAATCCGGAAGGCGAACCGCTCGAGCGCGGCAGCGGCGGCGCTCCCACCACCATCCTCGTCTGCGGCATGAAGGGCTCCGGCAAGACCACGCTCGCCGCCCGCCTTGGCCTCCACCTCAAGGGGCAGGGCCTCAACCCGCTGCTCGTCGCCACCGACTTCGAGCGCGTCGCCGCCACCGAGCAGCTCCAGTCGCTCGGCGACAGCATTGACGTGCCCGTCTACGCCGAGGAGCACGAAGCGCCACCTGCCGACGTCGCCAAGCGCGCCATGGCGCAGGCGCAGCAGCAGGGCGCGAACGCCATCGTCTTCGACACCCGTGGCGCGGTCGCCTTCGACGACGACATCGCCGACGAACTCGCGGCCCTCGCCGATGAGATCGACCCCACCGAGGTGCTGATCGTCGTCGACGCGATGACCGGGCAGGAAGCCGTCACGCTCGCCCGCGACATCGACGAGGCGATCGAGGGCACCGGCATCGTCGTCAGTAAGGTCGACTCCGACACCCGTGGCGGTGCCGTGCTCTCCGTCCGCGAGGTCACCGGCCTGCCGATCAAGTTCATCACCACCGGTGAGCGCGTTGAGGCGCTGGAAGCCTTCCACCCGGACCGCTTCGCCTCCCGCGTGCTCGGCATGGGCGATGTCGTCTCGCTGGTCGAGAAGGCGAAAGAAGTCGTCCCTGAGCGCGACGCCAAGGAGATGGCACGCCGCGCCCGTACCGGCCAGTTCGACCTGGAGGACTTCCAGGCCCAGATGGAACAGGTACAGGAGATGGGATCGCTCTCCAACCTCGTCGACATGATCCCCGGCATGTCGGGCATGAAGGACAAGATCGGCGATCAGGACTTCGCCAGCGCCGGGTTCGAGCAGGGCGGCGCGATCATCTCCTCGATGACCGTCGAGGAGCGCCAGAACCCCGACATCCTCGATGGATCGCGACGTCGACGCATCGCCAAGGGCTCGGGAACTCAGCCCGCCGACGTAAACCGCCTCTTGAACCAGTTCAAGCAAGCGAAGACACTGATGCAGGCCATGACGACCGGCAAGGGAGCCGGGCAACTTGGCCGCTTCCTCGGCATGTAACTACACTGTTGGCTAGACTGTGTAGTCACGACTGCCGCACGGCATTCACCACCCGACCAGCCTGAGAGAGCCATGCTAAGAATCCGACTCCGCCGCACCGGCAAGAAGAAGCAGCCCCAGTACCGCGTCGTCGTCGCTGATCAGCGCGCCTCGCGTGATGGTGCCTTCGTCGAAGTGATCGGCCACTACAACCCGCGCACCGAGCCGAAGACGCTCGTGCTGAAGGAAGATCGCGTCAAGCACTGGCTGAGCGAAGGCGCGCAGCCGTCCGAGACCGTCCACCGCCTTTTCCACGCCGAAGGCCTGATCGACACGGAGCCGCGCAAGCGCGACACCAAGCCCTCGAAGGCCGAAGAGCGCGCAACGGAGGCCGCCGCCGAGGCCGCAGCAGCGGCCGAAGCCGCCGCCACCGAGGCCAGCGCAGCCGCCGAAGCCGAAGCATCCAGCGATGACGCTGCTTCCGAAGACGCACCCGCCGAGGACGCCGCTCCCTCTGAGGACGCTCCCGCGGAAGAAGCTGCATCCGACGACACACCCGAGGAAGCACCCGCCGACGCCGACGATGCCGCCACAGAAGACAAAGAGGCCGAATAGCCCATGAAGTCGCTCATCGAATACCTCGCCCGCGCGCTCGCCGACCACCCGGACGACGTCCGTGTCGAAGAAGAGCAGCGTGACGACCGAGTCGTGATCCACCTCTTCGTCAACGAAGAAGACAAGGGCCGCGTGATCGGCCGCGACGGCCGCGTCGCCAACGCCATGCGCTCGCTGCTTCACGTAGCCGCCGTCCGCACCGGAGTCCGCGCCAGCCTCGACATCGAATAGCGACATCCGACCGCGAACACACAACAGGGGCGCGTCGCGCCCCTTCTTCGTGCCCTTGGACGCTGACGACGGCTCCCCATCAAGCCTCCAGCTCTCCCTTCCAGCCTCCAGAAAGCGGAGCGCGAGGGCGCAGCCCTCGCACATACAAGGGTGGGCGGGTGGGTCCCCAATTTCTCAGTCATCGAACGCCCCCAGAGCGAAGCGAACGACGACCTCCGCCGAGCGGCAGCACGTGGCTACAATCGCCCAACGCACCAACGAAACGGGAAGCCCATGCGCACCACCTACGTCGTCCTGCTGCGCGGCATCAACGTCGGCGGCGACACGCGCCTGCTAATGGCCGACCTACGCGCGCTGCTCGAAGGCCTCGGGCACCAGAACATCGCGACCTACATCCAGAGCGGCAACGTAGTCCTCAACAGCGACCTCGCCAACGACGCGCTGAGCCGAGGCATCGAAGAGGCGCTACACGAACGTGCCAACCTCGATGTGCCTGTCATCGTCCGCAACCGCGACGAACTCGCAGCCGTGGCCGAGCAACACCCCTTCGCTGCCGTCGAGAGCGACGAAGCGAAGCTCCACGTCATGTTCCTCGCGGACGCGCCAGCCGCCGACGCCATCGCGAATCTCGACGCAGCGCAGTTCGCACCTGACACATTCACGATCGAGGGTCGCGAAATGTTCATCCACTACCCGAACGGAGCCGGTCGCTCGAAGCTCAACATCAATCGGGTCGAGCGCGCGCTCGGGACGACCGCAACCGGAAGGAACTGGCGCACCGTCGCGAAACTGCTGGAGATGGCGAACGACGCCCATCGAACCTGAGCCCTACCCCGAGCGCGCACGCTCCGCTCCCCCCTGGTCTCAGTCGACGACCATTTGCAGTAGCCTGATCCCGTGCTCCTCCCACCGAGAAGCGTGGTATCCGTGAACCGACTCCTGCTCCTTGCCACGACCTGCGGGCTGCTCGCTGCGGCGTGCAGCAGCGACGGCGAAACCGAACCTCGCCCCACGGCTACGGCGACCGGCACGGCAACCGCTGCAGCCACACCAGCAGCGGAGGCAACTGGCGCGCCGCCCGCCACCGCAACGACGATCCCAACCAGCGCAGGCGCAGCGCCAACGCGTGAAGCCTTCCCCGTCCCGTCCGGCTCCCGACCACACGATGTCGCCCCTGCCGTCGACGGTGGCGTCTGGTACACAGCGCAAGGTGCGGCGGCACTCGGCTGGCTGGACCCCTCGACTGGCGAGACGCTGCACGTTGCCCTCGGCGCGGGATCACGTCCGCACGGCGTGATCGTCGGTGCCGACGGCGACGCGTGGGTCACCGATAGTGGCCTCAACGCGATCGTCCGCGTTGAAGACGAGACGCACGAAGTCACCGTCTACCCGCTCCCTGCCGACCGCCCGGGAGCGAACCTCAATACCGCGACCTTCGACGCCCGAGGCGTGCTCTGGTTCACCGGCCAGAGCGGCATCGTCGGTCGCCTCGACCCGGCAACCGGGGAGATGGCCGTCTTCGACTCACCGCGAGGTCGGGGCCCGTACGGCATCGCGGCCACCACCGGGGACGACGTCTACTTCGCGTCGCTTGCCGGCAGCTACGTCGGCCACATCGATGTCGCGACTGACACCATCACCGTGCTCGAACCGCCGACGAATGCGCAGGGAGCGCGCCGCGTCTGGCCCGACTCGCAGGGCCGCATCTGGGTCAGCGAATGGAACGCCGGCGCGGTGGCCCGATACGACCCGGCCACTGGCGACTGGCGCGAGTGGGACCTACCCGGAAACGCACCGCGCACCTATTCCGTCTACGTCGATGAATTCGATCACGTCTGGCTGAGCGACTTCGGCGCGAACACCCTCGTCAGGTTCAATCCCGAGAGCGAAGACTTCGAATCCTTCCCCCTCTTCGGAAACCCGGCCAATGTGCGTCAGCTGCTCGGTCGGGACGGCGAGGTGTGGGGCGCGGAGTCCGCCGCGGACCAACTCGTCGTCATCCGCTACTAGCCGCGACCTCTGGCTCCAGTCCCGGACCCGCCGACTCCATCTCCGCCTCCAAGCTCCAGCCTCCAGAGAGCGGGGTGCGAGGGCTGCGCCCTCGCACCCACAAGAGTGGGCGGGTGGGCTCAACACCACTCAGTCGTCGAACACCCCCAGAGCGCAGCGAACGAGGACGGCACCGCCACACAGCAGCCCGAACCGGGCACGCAAGGTACCCTTGCTGCATGGCACGCAAGCCCGCTGACCCGAACGCTCCCGCGCGCATCACCGTCGGCCGCATCAACGGCGCGTGGGGGCTGCGAGGGCACGTCAAAGTCACCCCCTTCACCTCCAACCGCGAGCGCTTCACCCCCGGCCAGGTGCTGCTGATCGATGGCGAACCGGCGCGCATCCTTCACGTCGCCAGCCCCAAGGGCTACCCCTGCGTCCAGTTCGAGGGCATCACCAACCGCAACAAGGCCGACTCGCTCAAAGGCACCATGATCGAGATCGACGAGACCGACCTCCCCGAGCTACCGCCCAGCGAGTACTACGTCCACGACCTGATCGGCCTCACCGTCTACACCACCGACGACGAAAAGCTCGGCCGCATCGGCGACATCCTGCACACCGGTGCCAACGACGTCTACGTCGTCCGGCTCAAGGGCCAGAAGGACATCCTGATCCCCGCGATCGCGGATGTCGTCACGGAAGTCGACCTCGGCAACCGCCGCATGACCGTCGACCCGCTGCCCGGGCTGCTCGACCGGTAGCGCTTGCCGATTGCCGCTCGTCGGCCCGCGTTCCTATACTCGAAACGTGGGCCCGTAGCTCAGCTGGGAGAGCGCTGCGTTCGCAATGCAGAGGTCGGGGGTTCGAGTCCCCCCGGGTCCACCAACTCCACCGCCACAGCCACCGCTCACCGCGCCGCTTCCTCCACCACCGACCGACGGCGTCGACGCAACCACACGACGCACGAACACGCCGTGCGATAACGTCTGTGGAACCTATTAGCGAAGTGAAACGCGTGTCATCTCCGGTTTCCACCGTCGTCACGGGCATCGTCAGTTCCTCGTAAGGTTTGAGCGCGCATCCATCGCGCATCCACGTCCATACTGCGTGACCTCGCCGAACCCGAATCCGTGCCACGAGGACGCCAGATGCCGCTGCCTGCCGACGCCAATCTTGAAGCAGACCTTGCGCAGCGCGAGCACGACAGCCAGTACCGCATGGCATTCGAGGCGTCTCGGGACGGCATCATTCTCAGACGGCTGGACCGCACAATCCTTGATTGCAACGCCACGCTCTGCCGCATGCTCGGATACGAGGCCGATGAGCTGATCGGCGAGGACGTGCTCCGCATCATCCACCCGGACGATGTCGAGTGGTTGCGAGACCAGCGCAAGCGCCGCAGCGCGGGAGAAGCCGTGCCGGAGCGCTACCTGATGCGACTCGTGCGGAAGGATGGTTCCAGCATCACCGTCGAGACATCGTCCGCCCTGCGCGGGACGTTCGACGACACTGAAGGCAACATCGTCGTCTACAGGGACGTCACGGACAGCGTCGATGCCGGTCGCGATCGACGCGAGAGCGACGAACGCTTCCGCGCGGTCTTCGACGACTCGCAGACCCCACTCGTACTGATCGACGCGCAGACACGGCTACCGCAGCGTAATCAGGCCTTCGCTGACATGCTCGGCTACACGCTCGAGGAATTCGGTGAACTTCCGCGCGGCGCGTTCATGATTCCCGCCGACGTGGACGCCGGGGACCAACGACTCGACCGCCTGTTTGCCGGCGGCGACCCTGATCCCCAGCCATACGCGCGGTGCTACAAACACCGGAACGGCCAACCGGTCGAGGTGATGGTTCAGGAGTCGGTACTCGACGTCGACGGCGAGCGCGTCGGCATCCTCTTCTCGACTCGCGACGTCACGTCCGAACGGGTGGCGCAAGCGGCGTTGCGCGACAGCGAGGATCGCTTCCGCTCGATCTTCGAGGATTCGCTCACGCCGATGGCGTTCGTCGACATCCCGAACCGGAACACGACGCGGAACCGAGCGTTCGCAGACATGCTCGGATACTCCCCCGACGAAATCTCCAAAGTCCCGCCGGGCGCATTGATGACGCCCGATGACGCCGAGACAGCTAACCGCCGGTTCAACTACACCGCCGATGGCATGCCGGTTGATCCGGATCCATTCGCCCGTCGCCTCCAGCATCGCGACGGGCGAATGGTCGATGTCATTGTCCAGATGTCGCAACTCAGTACCGACGGAGGGGGAACGGGTGTGCTGGCCTCGCTCCGCGATGTGACAGCGGAACGGGCTGCCATCGAGGCGCTCCAGGAGAGCGAAGACCGATTCCGCTCCATCTTCGACGACTCGCTCACGCCACTCGTGCTCATGGACGCAAGTACCAGCAAGGTGACGCGTAACCGTGCGTTTGCCGAGATGCTCGGCTACCCCGCAGACGAGATCTCAGACCTCCCCCGGGCCGCGTTCATCCTTCCCGATGACTCAGACGGGACCAACCGGCGACTCGCCGAATACGCCGTCAGCGGCAAGACGGAAGCGGAACCCTTCCCGCGTCGCTACAAGCACCGCGATGGACATTTCGTCGATGTCGTAGTTCAGGCGTCGCCGCTGAACGTCGCCGGCCAACGCGTGGGCGCGCTCGCCTCGTTCCGCGATGTCACGGTGGAACGTGCCGCACTCGCCGCCCTGCAGGAGAGCGAGGAACGCTTTCGCGCCGTCTTCGAGGATTCGCTGACGCCGATGTCGTTCGTGGATGCGGGGACATTGAGAACCACCCGCAACCAGGCCTTCGCGGAGATGCTCGGCTACTCCCAGGAGGAATTCGCAAGGCTCCCGCGAGATCAGATGCTCGCACCCGCTGATCAGGAGGAAGCCGAACAGCGCGTTGAACGCCTGCTCGACAGTGATGATGTCGCCACAAAGGCGTATCCGCGGCGCTACCTCCACAAGAGCGGGCACTCGATCGACACGATGGTTCAGCTCTCGCTGCTGAACATCGAGGGGAGACGCGTCGGCGTCCTCGTCTCGCTCCGTGATGTGACCGCAGAGCGCGCCGCTCAACAAGCGCGACAAGAGAGCGAGGAACGGTTCCGCGCGGTCTTCGAAGACTCGCTCACGCCGCTCGCGCTCGCTGACGCCGCAACCGGACATACCACGCGCAACCGCGCATACGCCGCGATGCTCGGGTACACGTCAGAGGAGATCGCCGACCTTCCTCGGAGTGCGTTCATCCTGCCCTCCGACATGGAACCGGCGACGGAGCTCCTCCAGAGCATGCTCGACGGGAGCCAGCGTGCGTTAGGGCCGTACACGCGACACTTTGTGCACAAAGACGGTCACGTGATCGATGCCGAGGGCCAGGCGTCGACGATCGAGGTTGCTGGCGAGCGGGTCGCGGTTCTTTTCTCTGCACGCGACACGACCATCGAGCGCGCGGCTCAGACAGCGATTCAGGAGAGCGAGGAGCACTACCGTACGCTCTTCGAGACCGCGCAGAACGGCAACATCGTCGTTGGTCGCGATGGTCGACTGCGTTTCGCCAACGCGGCGGCGGCTCGGCTGCTCGGGCGCGAGGACGAGGGCTTGGTCGGCATGGACTATGGCTCGCTCGTTCACCCAGATGAGCGTGAGCAGGCGCTATCGGCGGTTGAAGCGGTCTTCAACGTGCCCGCGGGTCAAACGCTACGCGAATCACCACGGCGTATCCGACGGTTGCTGAAAGCTGATGGCAGCGTCGTCACCGTCGACATCACGATTTCGCTGTACCGAGAGGACGGCGAGGTCACCGGACTGCACTTCGAGTGGACCGACATGACCGCGCTACTGGAGAGCGAAGAACACTATCGGACGCTCTTTGAGACCGCGCACGTTGGCAATGTTGTGATCGGTCACGATCGGAAGGTCAGATTCGCCAATCAGGCGGCCGCCGCGATGCTGCGCTGCCAGCCAGACGACCTGATCGGCAAGGCCTACAGCGAGTTCGTGCGGGAGGACGAGCGCGAGTCTGTCGAATCACTGCTTGATGGCCTCCTCTCGGGCGACCGAGAGTTCTCCGAGGCCGGGCTCGCGCGGCCTCTGCGGCGGGTCGATGGCACCGCTGCGACCGTGCACGTCACTTCTTCCTTCTACCGGGAAGGTGGCGAAGTAACCGGCATCCATGTTGAGTGGATCGACGCGACCGAGATCCTGCGCCTGCGAGATCAACTGCTCCAGTCGCAGAAACTGGAGGCCGTCGGCACACTGGTCGCCGGCGTCGCGCATGACTTCAACAACCTGCTCACCGGCATCGGCGGCAGCATCGAACGGGCGACGGCCGAGCACGGGGACTCACCGTGGCTCGACCGGGCGTCGGTCGCCACCGACCGAGCATCGGATCTCGTACAACAACTGCTGCGGTTCTCAAAGCAGATCGAAGCCAGTCCCACCGACGTCGACGCGGGAGAACTGGCGACGGAGACCGTGTTCCTGGTGCGGGAGACGGTCGATCGCCGAATCTCGATCTTGCTCAACACCCCCGACACCACGGCACACATCGCAGCGGACCGCACTCAGATCCACCAGGTGCTGATGAACCTGATTCTCAACGCCTGCGATGCGGTCACCGAGCGGCTCGAAGCGGCGGCGGACGACTCATACGAACCGCGGGTCAACGTAGCCATCCGCCATCTCGATCAGTGGGAGCCCGCCGACGGCGAAGCCACATCGTGGGTTGAGCTGTCCGTATCGGACAACGGCATCGGCATCTCACCCGAGGTGCGCGCTCGCATCTTCGACCCGTTCTTCTCGACCAAAGAGACCGATCGCGGAACCGGACTCGGGCTCTCCACCGCGTACGGCATCGTGCGCGATCACGGCGGATCGATCAGCGTCGAATCCGCGCCGGGAGAAGGTTCGAAATTCGCCGTTCGTCTCCCGACGCCACTCTTCAACGGCGAGACGGCCGACGATGGCGGCCACGCCATAGAAGCCGTCCAGCATCCCGACCCGGGCGGGCGTGTGCTCGTTGTCGATGACGAGGTCGTGATCGGCGAGATTCTGGACGGCGTGCTCAGCGCCGCTGGATACGAAGTCGTCTGCGCGATCGGCGGTCGAGAAGCTCTGCGGCTGGCCAACGATCAGACGTTTGACCTCGTACTGCTCGACATCAACATGCCCGGCATCGATGGCTGGGAGGTGCTCGCCGAATTGCGACAGACGCACACCGACCTCCCGGTGATCATGGTCAGCGGCTACGCGCACCACGCCGACGCCATGGAGCGAGGCGCACGACGGCTGATTCAGAAGCCATTCGACAGCTCCGCAATGCTCGCCGCCGTGGGCGAGGAGATTCGCACGCACTAACCGTCGTGGACGCCTCTGGAGCCGGCCACCTGAACTGCCGCCGTTCGTCGCCGCTCTGATACCCTCCGCCAGCGCCGAGGAGCGAACGACCATCGACGTCCCTGCTGCCGCCGAAGACCTCACCCCCGCCTGGCTGACGCACGCCCTGCGCGAGGGCGGCGTGATCGACGGCGCCACAGTCGTCGAGGCGTCGGTTGCCGCGATCGGCGCGGACCAGGCCTTCGCCGGCCAACCGTTGCGCGTCAGCCTGCGCTACGACAGCGACGAGCCGGACGCACCCGCCACGCTCGTCGCCAAGCTCCCCGCCACCGCCCTGCCGATGCGCCGCGCGCTCAGCGGACTCGGCTGGTACGAGACCGAGATTCGCTTCTACGAAGAGATCGCACCCAACTTCGGGACGCGCACCCCTCGCCGCTACTTCACCGCGATGGCGCCGGACGAGCTGAACTACGTGCTGCTGATGGAAGACATCACCAGCGGCACCGTCGGCAATCAGATCGCCGGCGCTTCCCTGGATCAGGCCCAGGTCGCCATCGACGAACTCGCGCGCATCCACGCCGCGTGGTGGAACGATCGACGGCTCGACGACCTCGGCTGGCTACGTCGGGGGGCCGTGCGCTCGATCGAGCGTGCCGACTTCTGGGCGGGGTTCTACGAGCGGAACTGGCCTGTCGCGCAGGAGTTGATGGCCGGCATCCTGCCTCCGGAGATCGTGCCGCTCGCCGAACGCCTCGGGCCCTACTACGTCGACCTCGTCGGCGACGCCGGGGACTCCCCGCGCACCCTGGTGCACGGCGACTTCCGCCTCGACAACATCTTTTTCACCGCTGACGGCACACCGCCGACCATCATCGACTGGCAGCTCACGACTGCCGGGCGTGGCGGATACGACCTCGCCTACTTCCTCGGTACCAACCTCACCCCGGAGCTGCGCCAGGCGCACGAAGACGAGTTGCTCCACCGCTACCACGACACGATCGCCGCAATCGACGCCAAGTACAGCTACGACGTCTTCCGCAACGACTACATCACCGGACTGCTACTCGTCTTCGGCTTCTGGATTCAAACCGCCGGCGCATCAACCTACCCGGAGGCTGGCTACCCACTGCGCGACAGCGCCCTCACCCGCGTCTCGCAAGCGCTGCTCGACCTCGACGCCATCTCGCTGCTCGACTGACGCCCGCCCTCGACAGCCGACGTACACCCTCCAGATCGAGATTCCAGAGAGCGTAGCGCGAGGGCGCAGCCCTCGCACGAACAGGGTCCCGGCCGGCTCCACCCCGCAACAGCCGCCGTTCGTCGACACCTCCGACGCGCCGCAACGTGATCTCCGTTGCGTACCGCAACCACCGACGCACCACACACTGCCAACAGCCGACCAACGCAGACAGCGAGGACCGCATGACCGAAGACAGCCAGCACACCGCGCAAGGCAGCACCCCGTGGCTCGGTGCGCTCGCCGCCCCGATCGCCGTCGCCGTCTGGGTCGCCCTCACCGCGCGCACCGGCACCACCTACCACCTCTTCCCGTTCGTCGTCGCCGCCTCGCTGGGCGTCATGTCGCGGCTCAGTGGCCCGCCGCTCTCGCGCGCTGACACGATCGCCACCGCCCTCGGTGGGCTCGCCGCAGTCGCCGCCGGCTGGTTCCTGCTCGTCGCCCTCGACGAGACCTCAACCGCCACCTTCGTCGTCGACCAACCCGGCGGCGTCGCCGGAGAGACCGCCGTCTTCGCCATCCTCGGCGTCGCCTTCAGCGTCTGGTGGACGCGCCGCACGACGCACGACTAGGCAGCGGCCACAGCCCGCTCCACCCTCTCCTCCAAGCGCCGCACGAGATCGCGCGGACGAGACCGACACCGTCCGCCAGCCTCAAGAGAGCGGAGCGCGAGGACGCAGCCCTCGCACAGATAAGGGCGGGCGTGTGGGCTCCAATCCACTAACCTGAGCAGCCAGCCGCCGACCTGACGCACCGATCGAGAGAGTCACCCGATGCCACAACTCCACGTCCTCCGCGTCTTCATTGCGCCGGACGGCAGCGCCGGCAACCCCCTCGGCGTCTTCGTCGACGGCACCGACGTGCCCGCTGACCAGCGCCAGACGGTCGCCACTGACCTCGGCTACAGCGAGACCGTCTTCGTCGACGACACCGCAAGCGGTGAACTGCGAATCTTCACGCCCGGCAACGAACTGCCATTCGCCGGCCACCCGCTCGTCGGCACCGCCTGGCTGCTCGACACGCTCGACCGCCTCCCCGACCCGCTCCGCCCGCCCGCGGGCGACGTGCCGACGTGGATCGAGGAGGGCGAACGCTGGATTCGCGGTCGCGCCGGATGGATCGGCGAGATCATCTACACCCAGCTTGATACCCCGGACGACGTCACCGCCATGACCGCCGACAACAATGGCTACTACTGGGCGTGGGAAGACGAGGCTCAGGGGCACGTCCGATCTCGCTTCTTCGCCGGTTCCTTCGGCATCCCCGAAGACCCCGCGACCGGTGCTGCTGCGGTCGGCCTCGCCACACAGCTCGCCCGCCCGATCCAGATCCGGCAGGGCGAAGGATCGATCCTCCACGCCCGCCCCGGCCCGGACGGCACGGCTGAGGTCGGCGGCCTCGTCGTGCTCGACGACACGCGTGACTACACGCCGCCCGCCGGCTGACCGTCCGACGACGCTCTCGACACGCCGCGTATACTCCTCGCATGGTCACAACAGACGACACCGCCACCGACACCGACAAGATCTCCGTCCTCGTCGTATCGGACTTCATCTGACCGTGGTGCTATGTCGGCCTCGTGGAGATCGAACGACTGCAGCGCGAGTACAACGTCGAAGTGCGCTGGGCACCCTACCTGCTCAACCCTTCGATCCCGCCTGAAGGCAAGGCGCGCGAACCGCAGACGAACGATGACACCCCGAAGTCGCACCTTGAGCTGATGGGCGAGGCACGCGGCGTCACCTTCAAGCGCGGACGCACCTTCACACCCAACTCACACAAGGCGCTTGAAGCGGCTGAGTTCGCATACGCGCGCGGCCTCGACGTTGATGACTTCCACCGCGCGCTCTTCAAGGCCAACTTCGAGGACTTCGAGAACATCGGCGACATCGACGTGTTGCTACGCATCGCGAGCGAGAACGGCATCGACAGCGACGGGCTGCGACAGGCCCTCGACAGCGGCGAGTTCACGGAACAGGTCGACACCCAGATCGACTGGGCGCGCTCTGTCGGCGTCACCGGCATCCCGACCTTCATCTTCGACAACAAGTACGCCCTCGTCGGCGCGCAAGAGTTCGACGCCTTCCAGAAAGTCATGGCTACGCTCAAAGACGAGCGGGCCAGCGGCGAAGACGCAGCAGGCGCAGGCTCCTAGCCACACGGATCGAAGTCCCACCGCTCGACGTGTCGCCACGGCACACGCCCGACGAACAAGGCGCAGCCTTCTAGTGCGGTTCATCGCCACACGCAAGCGGCTCCAGCTCCAGCCTCCAGAAAGCGGACCGCGAGGGCGCAGCCCTCGCATCCCACAGGGCGGGTGGGCGGGCTCCACAGCCCTGGCTAGCGGATCGACCCACCTCGCGGATCGCCGAGCCCTCGACGCCACCGCGGCAGCCACAGCGCGCCGCCGGACAGCCAGATCGCCATCGTCGTTGCGACGACCCCGATCTTGCTCAATCCGACACCGCCGACGAACCCGAGCGCCAGCCCGACATCCCAGCCTCGCGAATTCCGCGCCGCCGACGCCGACTTCAAGATCGACTCATGCTGTCGCGCTGACGCCTCAACCAGAGAACGCTCAGTCAGAGAAAACATGCCGCACCACTCAATTACCTTTTACTGGTTTGTGACACCAGTAATATAGCGTTCACCGGTTACGGTGTCAACCGCCAAATACCCTTACACCGGTATCGCCAGTGATATAGTCGAACTATGGATTCGCAAGCGCTCGACACCCTGCTCGATTTCATGAACAGCCACCACACCGACGACGTGCATGGAGTCTTCACCGATGACCTCTTCGCGACGCCCGAGCTGGCCGCCGGCCAACTAATCGCGGTCGGCCTGATCGACGCCGGTGCGACCGTCACCGCCACTGAAGCGCGCCTCCTGCAACGTGTCCGCGACGCGATCAACTCGCTCGTCCCCGGCTCATACGTCGCTTCAGACGTCGACTACGACGACATCGCCGCCGAACTGCCGCTCCACCTGCGGCTCGACACCAGCGCGGGCCGATCGACGCTCGAAGGCACGCCGCCCGGCATCGCCGGCATCGCGGCCCGCATGCTCGGCCTCGCCCACGACGCGATGACCGACGGCACGTGGCAGCGCATCAAGACCTGCGGCAACAAAGACGACTGCCGCTGGGCCTTCCTCGACCGCTCGAAGAACGGCTCCCGCGTCTGGTGCGACATGAGCAGCTGCGGCGCCGCCGCGAAGGCAGAAACCTACCGCGCAAAGCAGCGAGCAAGACGAGCCGCGCAAGCCTAGCCGCCCGCCGACGTCCCGGCACTCCCTCCCGCCACAGCGACCCACCGACGCACGAAGCGCAGCGACGATTCGGCGACGGAGCCGCGTCGGCGGGTAACACCGACCAGACATCCTCCTCCGAGCTTCCAAACTTCCACAGAGCGGAGCGCGAGGGTGCAGCCCTCACATCACAGCTTCCAAACTCCCAGAGAGCGGAGCGCGAGGGCTGCGCCCTCGCATCACATAGGGCGGGTGGGCGGGCTCCACTCCTCGCGAAGTACCGCCGACGCACGAACCCCTGCCCCCGCCACAGCAACCGCCGACGCACGAAGCACAGCGACGCCCCAGCAACGGAGACACCGCGCAGACACCCAAGTTCCAGGCTTCCAGACAGCAGAGCGCGAGGGCGCAGCCCTCGCATCACTCAGGGCGGGTGGGCGGGCTCCACCTAGTCCAGCAGCGCGTCCACCGACAGCGTCCCGGCACCCAGCAGCACCAGCGCGACGCTCGCGAGGCCCAGCAGAATCGTCAGCTCGTAGCCCTGCGCGTTCTCATTGCCCTGGAACGGCGCGCCGATCTTGAACTTCTCGGCCCACGTCGCCACCACCATGTTCGCGGCCAGCGGGATCGCCACCCAGTGAGTCCCCAGACCAACGAGCAACAGCAACCCGCCGACGAGCTCCAGCGTCGCCACCAACCGCGCATTGAGCTGCGGGAACGGCACACCCAGGCTCTCCATCCAGCGGCCGGTGCCGGAGATTCCCCGGCTCCACTTGCCCCAGCCGGAGTGCGCGAAGATCACGCCGAGCGCGACGCGCAGCGGCAGAGCGCCCCACTCCAACGTCGACGTGCCAAATGGTTCGGTGATCAGGTCCATCGAGGTACTCCGCAGCGACGCAGCCGAGGCCGTGTCCAACCTCGATGCTACCGGCGGAACAGCGATGCACACGTGATCTCGATCGCACGAGTAGACGTGCGATCACGAGAGCGATCACCAGCAGATGACAGAAGCGAGACCGCTACGACTTGTGCGGCAGCTCCACCACGGCAGTGCCCTGCACCGGACGCTCGCCGCGCTCGTTCTCCATGTAGACATCAAGCTTCACGCGCGGACCCTCATCGTCGTCGGTCGTGTCCGTCACCAGCACCTGCAGCTTCAGCACATCGTCGTGATGCACGGGTCGGCGGTAGCTGACATCGATCGAGTGCATCACGCCCTCGATGCCCGCCCAGTCCGTCACCACATGGTTCATCATCGCGAAGCTCATGCTGCCCGGGATGATCGGCGACGCGAGCCCGAGGCTGCGTGCGCCCTCCTTGCTGTCGAAGCGTCCATCGCCCGGCCCGCGACGGTCACCGCGGGACCCGCCGGCATTCAGACCCAGGAACAACTGCACATCGTCGGAGCTCGGAGTCTGCGACTCCTCCCACTCATCGCCGATGTCGACGTCCTCGAAGTAGCGCTGCTCAGGCACTGGTCACCTCCCGATGCACCATCGACGCTTCGCTCGCCGCGACGGCGACGTCGTCCTGGTTCGTGAAATCGGTGCGACGCACCACGAACACCATCGTTCCGCTGCGACCGGTCTTCGCGAAGACCTCCTTCACGGACGTCTTCGCCGTGATCGTGTCGCCGGGCTTCACCGTCGCGTACGACTCCAGTCGCGTACCCGCCATGAATGTCGTGTTCCCAAACTGCACGTTCGGGTCGAGCCCGCCCTGGCCGAAGCTCAGCGCCGACATCAGTCCCGGAGGGGCGATGATCTCGCCATCGGTGAAGAGCGGGTTGCTGTCGTCCAGCGCCTTGCAGTAATCGGCGATCATCTCCGCCGTCACTTCAACCGACCCCAGCTCGACATCAACGCCGATCACGCTCTCGTCGTACTCGAATGTAGCCTCAGACGTCATTCGTCATCCCCTCCCGGCCAGCCTCTCCGGCTAGTCCGCTTGTACCGTGTCCTCGACGCGTACGGCGGTAAACTCGCCGCCCGCAAGCTCTTCCACGAGCGCCTCCACTGAGGTCACCGGTCGCTGGAACGCCGTCAGACATCGCCCAACCGCATTTACGAAGTGCGCATCGCTCCCGCCGACGAGCCCGAGTCCGTGCTCCTCCGCCAGTGCGAGCGCCCTCCCGTTTTCGTCATCATTGCTGCCGCCGTTCAACTGCTCCACGGCCGTCACATGCTCCAGCGAGACGCCGCGCTCCGCCACGTGCTCCGCCAGCCCGATGCGCGGCCGCCCGGCGTGCGCGCCGACGGCAAAGCCGCCGAACTCGCGCGCGGCTCGGAAGACATCCTCGTATGGCAGCGAGACGTTGGAGAGATCGAATTCAGTCGTGAAACGGTCCGTCACGCCATAGACCAGCACGTGGCCCACGTCCGTCTCCACCTCCGCGCCACGCAGTACCGTAACGCCGTACTGCTCCGCGATGTCGGAATAGTCGACGCTCGCGTCGAAGCTACGATGCTCCGTCAGCACGATGCCGTCGACCATGAAGCCCTTCTTGCGACGGGCGACGATCCACTTCAGATAGCCCTCGACCGTCCCGCCTGCGTCATCAGACGCATCGGTCGAGTGCGAGTGCAGGTCGAGGTACCAGGGGCGGGAGGCGTCAGCGCTCGTAATGGGTGAAATCCAGTTCGCGGCCTCCTCGCGAATGTCGAGGGGCCGCCAATTCTTGTCTCGCTATGCCCAACGAGTCAATCCGCCGTCGCAGCGAGCACGGTCCGTGACCTCTCCGCCAGCTCGCTTCGACCGGAAAGATCCCAGATCTAGGTTCGGTCTGACACCGCCGACAGATCGCGATGCGCGTCAGAGTTCCCGCGGAGTCAGGGACTCCGACGTTGGTCCATGACGTTCGTCCCTTGCCTCGCCTATCGCCCCGAAGTGAGAATGCCGCTCATGCCCGATCCGACCCCAGACCCAGCCGCATTCAGCGAACGCGAGATGGCACTCAACGTCTGGCTGCACAACCACGTCGGCATCGACGACGTCCGCCGCATCGTCCGCGAGGATCCGGAGAGCATCCTCGTCTCCAAATTCGAACCCGGATTCGCCCCCGGCCTGCACTCGATGCTCGACGAGCTGCCCGAGCTCTTTGACGGCGACGAGATTTCGAGCGCCTACTCAGCCGTCGCCGCCGCCGAGGAATCGGCGGATGCGCTGCGCGTCGATGTCTGGGACCAGGCGATGCGCCGCCTGCTGGCCACGCTTGGCGCGCAACGCGGCATCGAGGACGACCGGCAAGCCCTGATCCGCGTCGGCATCGACTCGGTTCGCGCGATCCTCGACTCGGCGCTCTGGTCGGTTCCGCTGATCAGCGACGACTACGAGCCGCAACCCGGTGAGATCACGGCGTTCCGCGAGGTCACCAGCAGCATGTCCCCGGATCACGACCTCTTCACGCGACACTACGGACTCTTCGAGGACCTCGACGTCGTCAACCACTGCCCCGGCGCGCCCTTCGCGCGGCTCATGCTCAGCCAGGCATGGCAGGTCTGCACCGGCACCACGCCACCCGAGTAGCACCGCCCGAGTAGTTCGACCCGCGTCACCTTCGCCGACAGAACAGACAGACGACGGACGAACGCCCGCCGCGGTGTGTGGCTACGCCTCGTGCCAGTCGTCGCTCGCCAGCGCGTCCAGCGCCGGCTCGTCGAGCTCAATCCCGAGCCCGGGGCCGCGTACGCGGAGGTGTCCACCCTCGGGCCGCAGCGGCTCCGTCACCACGTCCGATGCCAGGTGATCCCCAGTGCCCAGCCCCTGCGCCGCGTCCCACGGCAGTGCGGCTGCCAGCTGCAACGCGGCGGCCGTGCCGATGCTCGAGTCGAACGTCGTCGTCACGAAACTGCCGATGCCCGCTTGAGCCGCCCGACGTGCCAGCGCCAACGCCGGGCGGATACCGCCCAGCAGCATCGGCTTCAGCACCATCACGTCGGCGGCGTGCAGCGCCAGTACCTGCTCGGCGGTTTCGCCACGCGTGAGTGACTCATCGGCCGCCAGGCGGAACGGTGAGCGGTCACGCAGCCGCGCCAGCGCCTCGACCTCGTCCGCGGCCACCGGCTGCTCCAGCAACTCGACGCGGAGGTTGGTGAATTGGTCGAGCGCACCGGCCGCCGTCTCTTCGTCCCATGCGGCGTTTGCGTCCAGACGCACGACCGCGTCCGGGCAGGCCTCGCGCACCGCAGAGACCAGCGCGAAATCATGCTCCAGAGAACCGACGCCTACCTTCAGTTTCAGCACGCTATATCCAGCCTCAGTCGCCTCGCGCGCGTATCGCGCCACGTCCTCCGGCTCGCCCTGCCCGAGCACCGCATTCACCAGCACCGACTGCGCCGGAGACTCGTCCAGCAGCGCCGCCACCGCGACGCCTGCGCGCTTGCCTTCGAGGTCGAGCAGCGCGGTATCGATCGCACAGCGCAGCGCGGCGACGCCGTCGCCATCGGCCGGCAACACATCGAGCACCGCGAGCCCACTCAGCCCCACCATCGCCCCACCGAACTGATCGAGCAGATGCAGGACGTCGTCGCGTGTACCCGCTTCGAAGCCCGGGAACGGCGACGCCTCGCCAATGCCGGTCTGCCCCGACTCGTCGCGGATCTCGACGACCACACACTCGCGATCGTCGAGCGCCCCGCTCGCCGCCTCGAACTGACTGTGCAGCGGCAGCGTGAATGGTCGCCAGCGCACGGACGCGATCGTGGGAGCACCTTCGCCCGTCACAGCGTCACGCCGATCGCCAGCAGCACGGCGAAGACCAGATGCAGCCGTGCCGTCGACCGCAGCGCACCATTCAATGTTGGCCCGTCCTCGGAGTGCATCACCGCGCGCACCGGCGCGATCGCCAGCGGCAGCGTCAGCCACGCCAGCAGTACGAACGGCGGGAAGTCACCGACGAGCCACAGCCCACCGGCCACGAGGTACGCCGCAACAACCGTCACCACGTACTGCGCGCGCGCCAGGGGACGCCCCAGGCGCACCGCCAGCGTCCGTTTCCCGGCCTCGCGGTCGGTATCGATGTCGCGCACGTTGTTCACATTCAGAATCGCCGTCACCGTCAGCCCCACCGGAATCGATGCGAACAGCACCTCGCCGCTCAACTCGCCCGCCTGCACGAAATACGTTCCGCCGACGGCCAGCAGACCGAAGAAGACGAAGACGAAGACATCACCCAGCCCGCGATAGCCATACGGCCACGGCCCGGCGGTATAGGCAATCGCCGCGACGATCGAGGCGAGACCGATCGCGATCACGATCCAGCCCGCAACCACCGTCAGATAGACACCCGCTGCGGCGGCCAGCCCGAACGCGACCGCAGCACCTACCGTCACCCCGCGCTCCGTCACCAGCCCCTGCTGCGTCACGCGCGGCGGACCGAGCCGCGTCTCCGTGTCGGCCCCGCGACGGAAGTCGGCGACATCGTTCGCCAGGTTCGCGCCGACCTGTAGCGCCAGCGCGCCGAAGAGCGCGGCGGCGGCCGGTCCAACGGCAAACACCTCATCGTGGATCGCCAGCGCCGTGCCGACGAGCACCGGAGCGATCGCCGCCGTCAGCGTCGGCGGCCGGATCGCCAGCAGCCAGATGCGGAACGGACCCGGACGCGATGCGGAGAGCGCTTCAGCCATCGATCGCCTTACGGCAGTCGCTGAAACTTCGAGAAGTCGGGCGTGCGCTTCTCGAGGAAGGCGTCGCGGCCCTCCTTGCCCTCGGCGGTCTGATAGAAGAGCGACGTCGCGTCACCGGCGAGCTGTTGCAGCCCGACGATACCGTCCGTGTCGGCAAGGAATGCGGCCTTCAGGAAGCGGATCGCGGTCGGGCTGTGCGCCAGGATCTCGCGCGCCCACTTCACGCCCTCGTCCTCAAGCTGGTCCAGTGGCACCACCGTGTTCACCAGCCCCATTTCCAGCGCCTCCTGCGCGTCGTACTGGCGGCAGAGGTACCAGATCTCGCGCGCCTTCTTATGGCCCACGATGCGAGCGAGTTGCGTCGACCCGAGCCCGGCGTCGAAGGATCCGACCTTCGGCCCCGTCTGCCCGAAGCGCGCGTTATCGGCGGCGATCGTCATATCGCAGATCACGTGCAGCACATGGCCGCCACCGATCGCATACCCCGCGACGAGCGCGATCACCGGCTTCGGCATTGAGCGGATGTAGCGCTGTAGCGGCAGCACGTTGAGCTGCGGCACGCCGTCGTCGCCCACGTACCCGCCGTCGCCGCGCACACGCTGGTCGCCGCCGGAGCAGAACGCGCGCCCACCGGCACCGGTCAGCAGCACGACGCCAATATCCGCGTCGGCGCCGGCGTCGAGGAAGGCGTGGTGCATCTCCTCCGTCGTCAGCGGTCGGAACGCGTTATGCAGCTCCGGACGGTTGATCGTGATCTTCGCGATCCCCTCCGCCTTCTCGTACAGGATGTCGGTATAGTCCCCGGCGGACTGCCACTCGATGCTCATATGCTTCCTCCCGCGCCCGCGCTCGACGTACACCCTGTGTACGGCATCTCGACGCGAGCATCGAGAGCCCGCGACCGCGAGCAGTCACTTCTGAATCTAGGAACAATACGCTAACCCGGCGAACTATCACGTCCCGAATCGCCACAGCGCACCAACGACGCACAAATCGAACCCGGAATCAGCAGCGCTCGTCGGTGGCTGGCAGCCTCGACCCCCGTTCCATCCGAGGCTCCCCAAGGCAGCGTCCCTCCAGATCGGGGCACGGGGGCAGAGCCCCCGAAGAGTGGAGCGCGAGGGCTGCGCCCTCGCACGAACAAGGGTGGGCGGGTGGGTCCAATCCACCCTCAATGCACCGCTGTCGAACACAGCGACGCCCCGGCCACGACTCGACGCCAGCGCACTCAGCGATCTACGCGGTCGCGACAACCTGTCGACGCAGGAACGCCCCGGCCAGATCGCCGAATTCGGATGGCCGCTCCAGGTGCGCCGCGTGCCCGGCATCGGCAATCAACTCCACCGTCGCGTCCGTCAGTTTCGCGGCCATCTCGTGGGCGATCTGTGTGAACTTCGCGTCCAGCGAGCCCGCCACCAGCAGCGTCGGCACCGTCACCGCGCTCAACTGATCGTGCACCGGATCCTGGGCCCCGGCACCCATGCCACGCAGGCTGTTCGCCAGCCCGACGGCGCTGTTCGCCAGCCGCCCGGCTCGCACGCCGTCCTGTACATCCTGCGGCATCGACCGCTGCGTCTCGAAGAGCGCGATCGACTCCCAGAAGTCGACGAACGTCGGCACGCCGTCGCGCTCGATGCCATCCGCCATCCCCTCGTCGCTCACAATCCGTGCCGCGCGCTCCTCGCCATCGAGGCCGGGCGTCGCGCCCTCGAGCACCAGCGACGAGACCGCATCCGGCCGGTGGACCGCCACCTGCAGCGCCGTGCGCCCGCCCATCGAATAGCCGAGCCAGTGTGCGCGTTCGTGCCCAAGCGATCGCACCACCGCCACAAGGTCATCGACGCATCGCCGCATCGCGTAGCGATCGACGGCTTCCGGCGCATCCGACGCGCCGTGACCCACGATATCGATCGCGATCGTGCGGAACCCGGGGCCGAGGCTCTCGACGACCGGCGCCCAGCCGGCGGCCGCGCCCGTGAATCCGTGCAGCAGCACCAGCGGCGGCCCGTCTCCGGCCTCTTCGACGTTCAATCGCAGCCCGTCGACATCGATCAGCGTCATGACGTCACCCCTGCCGACTTCAGCGCATCCCGCACCGTGTCCTGAACCTCGGTTCGTATCTGGCGGTGCAACTCCACGTTGCGCACGCGCTCCGTTCTCAATTCAAGCACCGCGAGCCCGCTCTCACCCAGCGCGCCGGCTAGCTCGTCACCCCAGCCGGAGTGACCTTCGAGCGCCACGAACGTGCCCCCGTGCATCTCGACCCCACTACGGAATTCGAGTCCATGCGAAGTTCCGAACCACTCCTCGAAGCGATCGGGCACCAGCTCAGCCTGCGGCAGGAAATGGAAGATCCCGCCACCATCGTTGTTCACCAGCAGCACCATCAGGTCGAGCCCGTGGCGGCGCAGCGCCCACAGCCCGTTGAGGTCGTGAAAGAACGAGAGATCGCCGATCAGGAGCGCCACCGGCCCGCGCCCGGCCGCAGCAGCACCGACCGCCGTAGAGACGACGCCATCGATGCCCGCCGCCCCTCGCGTCCCGACGATGCGAACGTCGCGACCCTGCGACGGCAGGAACGTGTCGACGTCTCGCACCGCCATGCTGTTGCCAACGACGAGCGTCGCACCGTCCGGCAACGCATCGAGCAACTCGACGCTCGCGCGACCCTCGAATGGCTCGTCGAGCGCAGCGAGCGCGTCACGCAGCGCACCGCGCGCCGCCTCATTCGCCGCGACCCATCGCGCGAGCCACGCGTCGTCCGCGGACGCGCCGGCCTGCGAGAGCAGTGCGCGCGCGAATGCCGCTGGCTCGGCCCGCACGACCTCGGTCGCCAGCGCATCGGGGTCGCGCCAGCCGCCGGCATCGACGACGTAGTGCGCGGCATCGGTCAGCGTGGCGATCCACTGGTTCGCGGGCTTCGACGTCAACGCAGCGCCGAAGCGCAGCACTACCTCCGGCTCAACGCTCGCGGCGAATGCCTCGTCGGAGAGCAGCGCGTCGTAGGTCTCGACCACCGACGTCAGCTCGTGCGTCCCGACGCGCAGTCCCGAGAGCGGATCGGCGAGCAGCGGCCAGCCCAGCGCACCCGCGAGGGCAACGAGCTCTTCCGCCGGCAATCCCTGCGACTCCGGCCCGCAGACGATCAGCCCGCGACGCCCGGTGAACGCCGCAACGAGGCGTGTCGCCATCTCCGACGAGAGATCGAGCACGCCGGCGGTCACCGCCGTCCCAGCCACCGACGGGGACGCCGCCTCTGCGGACAGCGTTGCGGTCGTCTGCGCCGTCGACTGATCGAGCAGCGGCTCGCGGAACGGGAAGTTGAGATGTACGGGCCCGGCCGGCGACCCCGTCGCTAGCTCCGTCGCTCGCGCCGCCACACCGACGGCGTAGCGGTCCACGGCCTCGCTGCCGTCGGCGACCGGCATGTCGACGCTCCACAGCACGTGCCCACGATAGAGGTCGACCTGATCGATCGTCTGCGACGCGCCAACGTCGCGTAGCTCCCGTGGTCGATCAGCCGTCAGCACGACCAGCGGAACGCGCGAGAGCCACGCCTCGACAACCGCCGGCAGGAAATTCGCCGCCGCCGTCCCGGACGTGCAGACCAGCGCCACCGGCTCGTCGAGCTGACGCGCCAGCCCCAGCGCGAAGTACCCGGCCGACCGCTCATCGAGGTGCAACCACGGCTTGATGCCAGTCGAATCGTCAGTGAACGCCAGCGTCAACGGCGTCGACCGCGACCCGGGGCAAATCACCACATTCGCAACGCCGCCACGCCGAAGCTGCGCCGCGAACCGCCGAACGTAGCGATCAGCCTCGGCAGTCATCGCGGAGCCGCAACACGTTCAGAAGCACGTTCCCCGACCGAAGCATCCAGGGGGATCGAAAGGGGGTTCCCCCCTTTCATCCCAGGGCGGGCGGGTGGAACACAAGCAGAACCGCGGCGCAGCCGCGTCCCAACTCCAAGACCATCACGAATCAGACCCATTGATCCCGCGCCGTTTCACAGGCGGACGGGCCCGCGGCTCAGTCAGGCGTCCCGGAGAGCGCCTCGGCCAGCGGGCTGAACTTCAACTCGACCTCTGCGAGCTCCGCCGCTGCGTCCGAGTCTCCCATAATTCCGTTCCCGGCGAACAGCCACGCGCGCGTCTCGCGCACCAGCGCGGAGCGCAGCGCCACGGCGAACTCACCATCGCCCGCCGCGTCCATCCAGCCGACGGGTCCCGCGTACCAGCCGCGGTCCATCGGCTCGTGCGCCGCGATCACCTTGCGTGCCGCATCAGTCGGCCACCCACACACCGCCGGCGTCGGATGCAGCCGTTCGACGAGCCCCAGCACATCGACGTCAGGAAGCGCCTGGCCTGAGATCTCCGTCGAGAGGTGCTGAATGTTGCGCAGCTTGCGCAACACCGGCTGGTTCGGCGCGCGCAGATTCGTTGTCGCGTCCGTCAGTGCCTCGCGGATCGCGCGCACCACCGTCTCGTGCTCGATGCGATCCTTCGCGCTGTCCAGCAGCGCCTGCCCCGCCTGATCGTCGTCTTCGACGGTCGCCCCCCGGCGTGCCGAGCCGGCGAGACCGAGCGCCCGCACGTCGCCAGCGTTGAGGCCGACGAGTAGCTCCGGGCTCGCGCCCAGAAACGTTGCCCCATCCATGCTGACCGTAAAGAGGTGGCAGTGCGGGTAGTCCTTGCGCAGATGCGCCATCGTCGTACCGACGTCGATCGCCCCGTCGCCGCCGAGTTCTCGCGAGGTGGCGAGCACCGCCTTCTCGTAGAGCCCGTCGCGAACCTCCTTCGCGATCTCGCCCACGCTCGTGCGCCAGCCGTCGCGATCGACGTCCCGAAGTACCATCAGCGGCACGCCAGACGGCCCAGCGGCGCGCCTCGCACCCACCAGCGCCGTCGCGCGCAGTGGATCGACTCCCGGCGCGATCACTACGCCCGAGAGATCGCCATCGCGCACGAACAACAGCTCCGGCAGCAGCAGCGAGCCGCAGCCGAATCCGGCCCATGGATTGGCGGAGATGCGGTCCTGCCGAAACGCGAATCCACCCAGCACACGGGGACGCAGCGCCTCCGCTTCAGTCTCGACAGGGCCGAACAGCCGCGCGGCGTCGTCGCGCACGTCAGATGCGGCACCGCCGGGTGCCAGCTCCGCACGCGCAGACTCACCAACCGCGACCAGCGTGAACTCGACGTCGGGGCGCTCGTAGGAGGCGACCACGCCGTGCTCGTCGTAGTCGGACAGCAGCGCCAGCGCCGAAAACGTAGACGGCAGACGCACGCCGACGAAGGCATTCGGGCCACCGAGTTCGCGCAATTCGCGAACTCGCTCGACGAACGCGCCCGCGGCAACCTCATCCATCACGCGTGCAACCTCAGATATCTAGCTCGAAATACCGACAACTCGAAGCGCCGAAAAGAGAGAGGCCGAGCGAGTGTCCCGGCCGACGCAGTATATGAGCAGCGAGCGCTAAATGCCGCGCAGTCGTTTGCTGTCAACGATCAGCGGATCTTGATGCGGTGCTCCACCGTTGGGGTGCCGAACCGCGAACTCGCGACCGTCGTCGTCTCGAAGTGCTCATCCTCCGGCCACAGAAACGCGATGCAGATCGCGCCTTCGCGCATCAGCCCGCAGCGGTGCATCCGCTGCAGCTTCGGGTCGTCGGCCGGGCCGGTGTAGAACTCAAACGCGCGGCTCGGCCCCGTCACGTTCACGACGCCGACGAAGGTGAACTCTCGCCCCCCGAAGTTCATAGCCATCATGAACAAGTCGTAGTCCATCTCCCAGGCAGGCCAGAACAACCCTCCCGCCAGCGGGCCCATGCCCGGCGAGGAGCACCCCTGCGAGTTGCACGCGCGCATCGACGTGTCCCGCACGCCGCTCGTCACGATTCGGGTATCGCTGGCGACCCCGATCGTGCTGAACGTCAAATCCCAGTCGATACTGATCACGGGATTCGCCAGATCGCTGCACGTCACGTTGGAGGAATCGCCCGGCAGCTCGCTGCAGAACTGATAGCTGCTGGCGCGGGTCGTCTCCGTCCACTCCAGCTCGGCGTGCAGTCCAGTGCCGCGTCGGAACTGGTCCAGCCCCGGTGGCACCGTCGGCGGTCGATCGGCCTCGGCTACCGTCACGCTGGCCGTCGCTGATGCGCTGTGCAGGAACGGATCGAACGCCGTCACCTCGAACACCAGCGTCGCGCTCGAGGCATCTGGCGAGGTAAAGCTGAGCGTCGACTTGTCCGGCGAGAGCACCACCGAGGGACCCGAGAGCTGCGTCCACGAGTACGTCAGCGCCAGGCCCTCAGGGTCGGTCCCCTGCGCCGTCAGCCGCACCAGCGACTGCGCATCGACATTGACGCCACTACCCGCGACCACGATCGGCGCACGATCGACGCCGTACAACTCCTGCAGCCGAGCCTCCTCCGCAACGCTCGGGCTAGTGAGGCACGTCGAGACGTCGTTCGGGTTGAAGGAGGGGAACATGATGTCGTTCTCGTCGCTACTATGACCGAGCCCCAGTGCGTGACCAATCTCATGTGTTATCGTAGACTCGAAACACTGCAACGGAACTTCGGGATGATCCTCGTTATCGAGCACGATATCGGTCTCGCGAAACGTGAATCGATCCGGCCCAGAGATCGGCCACGCGCCAAATGTCTGCCCGGCCTGCGCACCCGTCACCAGGTCGCGCCCGTCGTCGAAACCGATCTCGTTCGTGTCGTTCAGCGTCTCGTAGCGGAATCCGGTCAGACAGTCACCTGAATAGCGGACACCTACAGCCACGGCGAGCCCGTTCCAGATCTCTGCCGCGCTCGCAATTGAGTTGCGAAACTCCTCGGCTGAGATCGAGGCCGGCCGGTTGTTCTGATAAGTACAGAGCTCGACTGGGATGTTCTGCGCCCCCCACTTCACCGGCTGTGGCGCGACCCCGTCAGCGAAGTAGTTGATCGCGAGCGCCAGCGGCTCTCCGCTCGGCCCATCCGCGCTGACCCGCACCATGCCGCCGTCATACGGGATCCACCCACCATCGTCGCCGCGCGCCGAGCCGACGCTCGCGAGCAGCCAGAGAGCGAGGGCCAGCGCCCCCACAGCGAGGATCGCAGGCGTCAGGCGACGACGTGTTCGAGACAGGTGAGGCCCCCGACGTGCTCAGCGGTGCGTGCATCCAATGTGGTATCTGTCCCCAGATTCCGCAACAGCGTTCCCACGGACACGACCTCACTTGACGCGCCACCCCCGTCCGTACTTCCATCCCCCCACCACTGGACGCGAGAGAGGCCGCCCCATGCCAGACGGATTCGACCCGACCACGATCGAGAACCGGATCCGCGCCTTCGAATCGTTCGGCATCCACCGCACCGGCTGGCCCGGCGACGACGAGACCGGCCGCTGGCTCGTCTCCGAGCTGGCATCGGTCGGCGTCGAAGCGGAGACGCAGCGCTTTACCTTCCCTCGCATCGAGCACCGCGCCGCCCGTCTCACTACGCCCGATGGCGTGATCGAGGGCCTCCCGATGTATGACGGTGGCTCGACCCCCGCGGGCGGGCTCGGCGGTCAGCTCGTCGCCGTCGCCGACAGCGACCGCTTCGGCAACATCGTCGTCGCGATGCCGCACGACGAGGGCTTCACCGGCCCGGCCACGCAGGCCACGATCCAGCAGCTCGAGGAGGACGGCGTCGTCGCGGCCATCCTCGTCAGCGGCGACGAAGACGGCGAGATCATCGTCCGCAACGCCGAACGCATCGACCACCCGTTCGACCTGCCCGTGCTTCAGATCGCGATGAAGGACGCCGGTGACCTCGCGACCGCGATCCTGATGAACGTCGAAGGCACGCTTGAGATCGAAGCTGAGCGACTCGACTCCACCGCCACCAACGTCGTCGCCACCATCCCCGGCACCGACGCGGACGCCGCCCCCGTTGGCGTCATGACACCCAAGTCCGGCTGGTTCACCTGCGCGGCGGAGCGCGGCGGCGGCATCGCCGTCTGGCTCGCGATCGCGGAAGCGATGGCAGCCACCCCGCGCCGCCGCAGCATCGAGCTGGTCGCCAGCGCCGGCCATGAACTGCACCACTACGGACTCAGCGCCTACCTGAAGCAGCATCCGGCGATCGCGAAGGACGCGGCCGCGTGGCTCCACCTCGGCGCATCGATCGGTGCCCGCTACCCGGTGCCGCGGATGGGCGCGAGTGACCAGCACCTGCTCGACCTCGCACTCGCGTCGCTCAGCGCCGAGGGCGCCGACGAGCGCGACGTCCTTCCCGTCGGCAGCCCCGGAGGCGGCGAAGCGCGCAACATCTCGGAGGCGGGCGGGCGCTACGTCTCACTGCTTGGCGGGCACGCCTTCTTCCACAGCCCGCAGGACACCGTCGACCGCGCCTTCAACGCCGAAAGCGTCGCCCGCCACGCGAACGCAGCGCTCGCCATCGTCGAAGGCATGATCGCGCTCGACTAGGGGCGCCCACCTCCACTCCCGTTCCAGACGGGGGAGCAGGGGGCGAAGCCCCCGCAATCTAAGGGCAGGCGGGTGGGCTCCACCCAATGTCACAACCAACCGACAATCGACGCCCCCGCAGCACCACCCCGCACGACCGCGCGAAGCGCAGCAACGACCGAGCGACGCCCGACAGCTACCCCTCGAGCGCGCTTGACGACGCCACCAGCACCACCGTGCCGTCGTCCTTCTCGATCCACGCGGAGACATGCGCACGTGTCGCGTCGCCGTCGGCCTCGCGATCGGTGAGCACGGCGCGCGCCGTCACGTGATCGCCCGGCGTCACCACATTCACGAACTTCGTATCGAGCTTGCCGCCGGCCCACCAGCCGCGACCGAAACGACGTTCCATCAACTCGCCGATGTAACTGATCGTCATGCGCCCACCGACCACGACCTCGCGGAACCCCAGCGACTCCGCCGCGGCCTGGTCCGTGTGGTAGCTCGCCGCGCCATGGAAGAACGTCCCGCACATCTCCAGCGAGATCGTGCGGTCGACAGGCTCCAGCTCCTCACCGCGAGGTGGCTCGTAGAGCCGCGCCCCCTCCTTCGCGTTCGGATCGCGCAGCTTCACCTCGCCCTCGGACTGCTCCGCCAGGTAGCTCTGGTGATGCATCGACGACGCCATCAGCTCGCCGCCTGCACTGCGCACATCGATCGCGAACTGCACCACATTGCGGTCGCGCTTGCGATAGATATCGACGATGCGACCGGCCGCCTCGTACGTCTCGCCGACGAGCAGCGGGCTCACGAGGTCCCACTCCTGCCGCATCCACAGGTGCCCGTGGTCATTGATGTATGAGCCGCGTCCGATGAATGCGTTATCTGGCGACGTCACCAGCATCGTCGGTGCGATCGGCTGGCCGAACGGCGAATCGGCTCCGCAGAGCGCGCCGTCCAGCTCAAGCCCCTCGAAATAGTGCTCGACCGCCTGCTCGCTCACCTCGTAGGTCAGCGACCCCAGATCCTGCCCGACAACCGGATCCTTCTTCTCACGTTCCGCAGTCATCGCAGCCTCCCGCCATTGCCCTCGCAGGCCGCCCCATGCGAAGCGGCGACCGTACGATACACCGCCCCGACAGGGCGCTGTGGCGCTGCCGTCTCGTGAGCACGGCGTCCAATCACGCGATCCGCCACGCCCACCGCCGCAGGATCGACACACCGACGAGGCTCAAGACCTCCAGAGAGCAGAGCGCGAGGGCGCAGCCCTCGCACAAACAAGGGCGGGTGGGCGGGCTCCACCCACGCAGCGCCACGCGCGACCGTCGACGTACCGACGGGCCGCCGCGGGCTGTCTATTCCAGTGCTCGCCAGACCTCGTTCACGAGCTGACTGGGCCCGAACGGCTTCGGGAGGAAGGATGTCGCCCCCGCTTCCAGCACGTCCGGGCGCGCGGCTTCACCGCTGATCACGACCACGGCCGGCGCGGACTCCGCACGCCCGATCTCTTCCAGGATCTGCCATCCATTTGGGGCCGGCATCGCCATGTCCAGCACGATCGCATCGAACGACTCGCTCGCAAGCGCACGCAGCGCGGCGTGACCGCTGGACGCCACAGACGCGCGGTATCCCGCCTCGTTCAGCGCCGCTTCGCTCATTTCGAGGATGTGGGGCTCATCATCGACGATCAGCACCGTCCGCCCCGCGCCTTCCGGCGAGACGGCACCATCGTCGCCCGTCTCGGCCGCATCGGCTGGATCGGGGTCGGCGACCGCCGCGGCCGGCAACCCAACGGTGAACGTCGAGCCGCTGCCGGGCTCCGACTCCACATCGATCACACCGCCGTGTTGCTCAACGAGATTGCCGACGATCGAGAGCCCCAGTCCCGACCCAACGCCCACATCCTTCGTCGTGTAGAAGGGGTCAAAGACTCGGGTCACGATCTCCCGCGACATCCCGGCGCCGTTGTCGCTGACCGAGAGGCACACCATCGAACTGCTGCCGGTGTGGCCCGGCACCAGCACATCATCCACCTGCATGTGCAAATCGATCCGAGGCTGGTAGTCGCCCTCATGCCCCTCGGATTCGACCCTTGCCATCACGGCGTCACGCGCGTTCACGAGCAGATTCATAATCACCTGCTGCATCTGCCCGGCATCCGCCTCGACCTGCGGCAGCGATCCCTCGCTGGTCGTGGCAATGGCGACGCGCGCGTTCGTCAACCAGCGAGGGTTGTCCGGATCACTCGCCGCCATCTCGACGCTGCCGCCGATCGCTGTCAGCAGGTTGTTGAAGTCGTGCGCCACCCCGGCGACCAGCGTCCCCAGCGCGTCGCGCTTTTGCGCGGCGATCATGTCGGCGGTCAGTCGCTTCTCTTCGGTAAGATCGCGAACCTGCGCGAGCACGCGGACGCTCCCGTCCGCCAATGCCACGCGTGATGCGGACACCTCCGCCGGGATCACGACCCCGTCCCTGCGCACGAAGCTCGATTCCCCCCGCTCAGGCACGGGCTCCCCGGCCAGCACCGCGCTGATATACGCGAACGTCGTCTCGCGCGCATCGGGCAAGAGAATCTGCGAGAACGGCCCCGATGCGATCTCATCCGGTGAATACCCGAGCATCCGCGACATCGCGGGATTGAAGATGCTGACCTGTCCCCGTTCGTCCAACAGCGCCAGGCCGCTGGTCGAGCGCTCGAAGAGCGTGCGGAACCGATCCTCGCTGTGCTCCAGGGCGGTCCGCGCCTCGACCTGCTCGGTGACGTCCCAGATCTCCATCACAACACCAGCCGTGCCATCAGCGAACGGCACCCGCTGCGAGGAGAGTTGCGCGTGAACCGTCACGCCGTCCGACCGGAGCAGCCGACGCGACGTTACGCCGCTCGGCAGCTCTCGTCCCGGCCGGTAGTCGGAGTTGTTCGCTACGGCATCGTTCCGCTCTTCGGCATGCACGATGCCGCGAAGATCCGGCAACGCCATCAGCTTTTCGCGCGTCAATCCAACCATCGCGCAGAGGGCCTCGTTGACCATCACGTGCTCGCCACGCGCATTCCACACGACGATGCCACTCTGCAGGCCCTCGAGGACCTGCTGCAGTTCTTCTGACGTAAGTGAGTTGCCTGCCGGCACGGCGCGGATCCCCCGCCTGCAGCGTCTCTGAGCGCCGCAAGATGTACCAGTATCCTCCGCCGTCCCGTCGGCGTCCCATGGACTTCTGACAATCTGCTGCCTCGGCAGAATTCGGCACCGCCCGCCGCCCAAGTGGCCCCCTCGCCCGCTCCACCCCCATCCACCTCCCCTCCACCAACAGACGAGCGCGAGGGCGCAGCCCTCGCACAAATAAGAGCGGGCGGGCGGGTCCAACTCCAGATCGCCTCACTCAACGACCGACGCCCCGCAGAGATCACGCGGAACAGGCAACCGAACAGCGCTCAACCGAGTAGGATGTCCGCGATCGACCACCGCAACCGCGGTCGTACTCCCCGCAACACGGAGGTGCACGATGGCACTCCCACTCGAAGGCATCCGCCTGCTCGACATGTCCGTCTTCCAGCAAGGCACCTACGCCTCGGCGATGTTCGCCGACATGGGTGCCGACGTGATCAAGGTCGAATCGCCCGACCATCCCGATCCCGGCCGCGGCACGGGCCTCGACAACGCACCCAACGGCATGCGGCCTTACTTCCACCACCTCAACCGCAACAAGCGCGGCATCTCGATCGACATCAGCAACGAACAGGGACGCGAAGTCCTGCTCAAACTCGTCGAGACGGCCGACATCTTTCACAACAACATGCGGCCCGGCGTGCTCGAGCGGCTCGGCATCACCTACGACGTGATGGCGGCGCGCAACCCTCGCATCATCGTCTCGCGCGCCACCGGCTGGGGGCACCTCGGGCCCGACGCGGAGGCGCAACTCGGGTCGATGGACATCCTCGCGCAAGCGCGCGGCGGCATCATGAGCGTCACCGGCACGCCCGACACCGGCGCGCTGCCCGTTGGTGTCCCCTTCGCCGACCACGTCGGCGCGCTCGTCTCCGCGTACGGCATGATGGTCGCGCTCTGGGAGCGCCAGAGCAGCGGCAAGGGCCAGGAGGTCAACACCTCGCTCTACGGCTCGCAGCTCTGCATCCAGGGCTTCAACATCACCAGCGCCATGTGGTTCGACCGCGACCAGACCCAGGTCGCCCCGGAACATCGACGCCCGCACTGGAACGCCTACCCGTGCGGCGACGGCAAGCTGATCATGGTCGGCGGCCCCGTCGCCGACCGCTGGTGGAACGACTTCTGCGACGTGCTCGGCGTGCCGGAGCTCCACGAAGAGAGCTACACCGCCGCCATGCGCGACGCCGACGTGCGCGAGCGCGCCATCGTCGGCCTGCGTGTCGCCTTCAAGCAGAAGCCGCGCGACGAATGGCTCGACATCCTCCAGCCGAAGTACTTCGTGCAGCCCGTCAGCAGCTACCTCGAAATCGCCAAGGACCCGCAGGCGTGGGCCAACGGCTACCTCACCGAAGTCCCGATCGGCGACGGCGAGACCATGCCCACCGTCGGCCCGCCCGTGAACCTCAGCCGCACGCCCGGTTCAGTGCGCCACTTCGCGCCAGAACTAGGCCAGCACACCGAGGAAGTACTGGTCGATGCAGGCTACAGCTGGGACGACATCGCCGCGTTGCGCGAACAAGGCGCCTTCGGCGAACTCCCCGCCACCACCGACGCCGCCGGCGACTAGGGGGCAAGGCCCCGCTTCCCGCCCGACTCACTCCAACCGGGATTCCAGGTCGGGGGTCTGGGGGCGTGCCCCAGAGAACAACGGGCGGGTGGCCGGGCTCCACCCCCTCGCAGCGTTACGCTCGACGCACGAACCAACGACCATCGGGAGAGCGACCTGCCCACCGACACCAACGCCACCATCCGCACGCTCGACGTCAGCGACCTGCCGAGGCTCGCCGAGATCGACCGCACCGAGCACATTCGCCGCGCCTACCGCGTCGTGGACGGGCGCATCGAAGCACGCGACGTCGACTGGCACGCCCAGCCGTGGACCGCTGAAGACATCGGCGCCATGGCGACCATGCTCACCCCGGAACTCGACGCGGGCGGCCTCTTCCTCGGCAGCGAAGCGGATGGGCGACTCGCGGGCGGTAGCCGTACTCGGCAACCGCCCGCTCGGCCCCGACGCAGATCTGCTCCAGCTTGTACTGCTACACGTCAGTCAGCCGCACCGCCGGAGCGGCCTCGCGGGCCGCCTGCTCGACGCCATCAGCAAGCATGCGCGAGAGCGAGGCGCGCGCGGCCTCTACATCTCCGCCACGCAATCAGAGTCAGCCGTCGGCTTCTACCTCGGTCGAGGAGCGACCCTCGCCGCAGAGCCCGACCCCAACCTGCTCGCGAAAGAGCCGGAAGACATCCACCTGATCGAGCGCTTCGAGTAGCCGACGCGCTTCAAGTCAACAGAGCGCGAGGGCACAGCGCTCGCACGGCACAACGTCCAGTCAGGAGAAGCGCTTGGCCGCGCGAAACACGCGCGACAAGCTTGTCACCGGCGCCAAACATCGCAGCAAGTTAGTCCCGCGCAGCGATTTGGGCCAATGGACCGGCGAGGTCCATGTCGAACCAGCCCTCAGCGATACGTCCATCCTCGATACGTACCCAGCTTGTTCCGTTGAACTCAATCGTGTTTCCCGACGGGGGAATGCCGCTCCATACCCCGAGGTGAGTGCCAGTCACGTGCCAGCGAAACGCCACCACTGCTTCATCCGCAACCGTCAGCAGGCGTTCACGATGTGAGTCCGGGAAGGCCGCCATTGTCGCGGCCACAATCGGTCGGTAGTCCGCCCAAGAGCTCTGGAACAGCGTCCCGTTTGCCCAGATCTTCACGTCGTCCGCGAACAGCAGATCCATCGCGTCCATGTCGCGCTCGTTCTCGGCCTGAACGAATCTCTCAATGACCTGAATATCAGCCTCCTGCTGGGACGTACTCACGCTGTTGTCCTTTCCAATTTCGCGGTGGAACTCATGGCGAGGCGATGATAGTCGAACGGGCTGGACCGCAACCACGCCAACTCACAAGGCTCGCGCACCCGCATCGCGCGCACCGCCACCGGTCCATCGTTGCTCCACCTCCACAACGTCCACCAAGAGCTGAGCGCGAGGGCGCAGCCCTCGCATAAACAGGGGCGGGCGGGCGGGATCGCTTCCCTACGCACCCCCGCCCGTGATACATCGGCCCCGACGGCACATCAGCGAGGAGACCGCACATGACCGACGTCAACACCATCACCGGCACCATCGACAGCGCCGACCTCGGTCGCGCGCTCTCGCACGAACACCTCACCAACGGCATGGGCGGCATGGAGCGCGTTCCCGGCCTCTACGACGAAGCCGACGCCCTCGAAGCCAACGTCGAGGCGCTCAAGCGGGTCAAGACGGCGGGCATCGAGACGATCATCGACCTCACGCCGCTCGACCTCGGCCGGCAGGTCTCGCTCTTCCAGAAGGTCGCCGCTCGCACCGATGAGCACGGCGCGAACGTCGTCTGCGCCACCGGCGTCTACCGCTGGGTGCCGCCCTACTTCTTCCGCAAGGAGCCCGACGAAATTGCCGAATACTTCATCAGCGAAATCGAAGACGGCATCGAAGGCACCGACGTCAAAGCCGGCATCATCAAACTCGCCTGGGACATGGAGTACCGCCTCGACGAAGGCATCATGACCCCGCGCGGCATGCTCGAAGCCACCGCCCGCGCCGCCGCGCGCACCGCGAAGGCCACCGGCGTCCCGATCTCCTGCCACACTCGAGCCGTCGACGAACTCGGCATCCCGCTGCTCGACATCTTCGAGGACGAGGGCCTCGACCTCGCCGCCGTCACGATCGGCCACTCGAACGACACGAACGACCTTGACTACCTGCTCGGCCTCGCCAGGCGCGGCGCGAACGTCGGCTTCGACCGCTACTTCAGCCGCGCGGGCGAGGAAGAGATGGTCAGACGCGCCAAGCTTGCCAAGGCTATGGTCGACAACGGCTTCGCCGCGCAAACCTCGCTCGGCCACGACGCCACCCCCTACGGCTGCTGGGGCGGTCGAGTGCCCCCGAACCCCGACGCGTGGCTCGCCGTCCCGACCTTCGAAGTGCCGTGGCTCCTCAACGAAAGCGTCAGCGCCGACGACGTAGCCGCGATGCAGGCCGGCTCGATCCGCAGCACCTTCGAAGCCGCCGCCGCGCTGAAAGGCTAGCGAGGAGGGCGCTCCAGCTCGCTCACACTGAGCCCGTCGAAGGGTCGACCGCACACGTAAGATCAACGCATGCAGAGCGACCGCCTCGCCCTCGCAGCCGCCGCGATCGGCACCGCAGGCGCGCTGATCCCGCTCGTCATGATGATCGACGGCAGCCTCCGCCACGACATCGACTACCTCTGGTGGACGTGGCCCGCGATCCCCGCTGTCTGGGCATCGCTCGTCCTCGGCGCGTGGCTGACGAGGGCCCGGCCACTCGTCGGATCGATGCTCCTCACGCTCGCGGCAACCGCCGGCGTGATCGCATTCCGCGAGGAACTCGGCTTGCTCACCTTCGGCAGCGCGTGGCTGCTCGGCGTAGCGCTCTACCTCGATGCCGGCCTCCGACGTGGCATGCTCGGCGGCCGCGTCCTGCGTTAAACTAGCCGTGCAGTTCGGAAACCCCCGATGGTGATCGCGAACAAGGCACTCGTACTCGACCTGATCGAGTGGATCGACGCCCAGCCTCGTACGTACGCGCAGGTGATCGACGCGTGGAGCACCTCCTGCCCACGGCTACCGATCTGGGAAGACACCGTCGACCTCGGCTTCGTCGCTCGTGAGTTCTCCGACGACCTCGGGTTGATGGTCAGAGTCACCGACTCCGGTCGTGCGTTCCTCCAGAAAGAGCGCCCTTCGCGCCCGGGGGTACTCGTGGCGGTCAGCGGATAGCGAACCGAGTTCCCCTGTTCACCCCTCCGGCTTCCAGATCGGGGGTCCGGGGGCTAGCCCCCGGGGAAGAACGGGTGGGCGGGCGGGTTCCAATCCAGATCGTCCCGACGCCGCGCCAGCATCACCCCGCGCCACCAGCCCCGCCCCCTCGCTATACTCCGCGAGCCGACACCGACTCGACGAGGGAGCACCGACGTGACCAGCACGCAATACGACGAAATTGGCAAAGACGACGCCAGCCTGACCAAGCCCGCCAACATCGGCGACTACGACGCCACCTATGCGAACTGGTCGTGGGACGACGTCACCGCCGAACTCGACCTGCCCGACGGCCTCGTCAACCTCGCCCACGAGTGCATCGACCGCCACGCCAACGGCGACCGCGCGACGAAGGACGCGATGATCTGGCACGGCCCCAGCGGCGAGGAGGAGCGCTACACCTACGTCGACATGAAGGCCCAGTCAAACAAGGTCGCCAACGCGCTGACCGAGCTCGGCATCAACAAGGGCGACCGCGTCTTCATCCTCGCCGACCGCATCCCGGAGCTCTACTTCACGATGTTCGGCGGCCTCAAGATCGGCGCCGTCATGGCCCCGCTCTTCGCCGCCTTCGGTCCCGAGCCGATCAAGGAGCGTGTCGACCGCGCCGAGGGCCGCGTGATCGTCACCGTCCCCAAGCTGCTCCCGAAGGTGAACGACATCCGCTCGCAGCTCCCGTCCGTCGAACACGTGATCGTGATCGACTCCCGCGACGACGCAGCGGTCGCCGACGAGGACATCGCCTTCTCGTCGATCGTCGATGGCGCGTCCGAAGACTTCGACATCGTCCCCACCAGCGAGGACGACTGGTCGATCATGCACTTCACCAGCGGCACCACCGGCCTGCCGAAGGGCGCGGCTCACGTCCACGGCGCGGTCGCTGGCTACTACGCCACCGGCAAATACGTCCACGACATGCAGGAAGACGACATCTACTGGTGCACCGCCGATCCCGGCTGGGTCACCGGCACCAGCTACGGCATGTTCGCCCCCTGGAGCAACGGCCTCACCAGCGTGATCGACAACGTCGCCTTCGGCGCGAACCGCTGGTACGAGATCATCCAGAAGCACAAGGTCAACATCTGGTACACCGCCCCGACCGCCATCCGACTGCTGATGCGGGCGGGCGCGAAGGCGACGGAAGGCTACGACCTCTCCTCGCTGCGCTACGTCGAATCCGTCGGCGAGCCGCTCAACCCGGAAGCCGTCGTCTGGGGGCAGGAAGCCTTCGGCATGCCGATCCACGACAACTGGTGGCAGACCGAGACCGGCTCGATCATGATCGCCAACTACGTCAACATGCCCGTCCGCCCCGGCTCCATGGGCCGCCCCTTCCCCGGCATCGAGCCGGCGATCATCGACGACGACTTCAACGAGATCACGGAGCCGATGGTTGAAGGCGCGCTCGCGATCCGACACCCGTGGCCCTCGATGTTCCGCACCTACTGGAACGACAAGGAGCGCTACGACTCACGCTTCCAGGGCGAGTGGTACCTCAGCGGCGACAAGGCCAAGCGCGACGCCGACGGCTACTACTGGTTCGTCGGTCGCGACGACGACGTGATCAACACCGCCGGCCACCTCGTCAGCCCCTTCGAGGTCGAGAGCGCCCTGATCGAGCACGAGGCAATTGCCGAAGCCGGCGTGATCGGCAAGCCCGACGACGTCGCGATGGAGATCGTCAAAGCCTTCATCACGCTCAACGACGCCTTCGAGAACACGCCGGAGCTGCTGCGCGGGATCAACCGCCACATGCGCGACCGCCTCGGCCCCGCCGTCGCCCCACGCGAAATCGATGTCATCGACATCCTGCCGAAGACGCGATCCGGCAAGATCATGCGCCGCCTCCTGAAGGCCCGCGAACTAGGCCTCGACGAAGGCGACATCTCAACGCTCGAGGACGACTAGCAAGGAACTCGCCCTTCGTCCGACACCCGCTCACTCCGAGCCCGTCGAAGGGTGAACACGGCGACGCCTCGACCCGCTCCAACTCCACCCTCCAGAAAGCGGAGCGCGAGGGCGCAGCCCTCGCACGAACCAAGGGCGGGTGGGCGGGCTCCACCCTCTTGCCCCACCAACCGACGCCTGATACAACCCTCAGCCCATGCCACCCACCACCGTCTTCCTCGATGTCGATGGCGTCATCGTCGACGCCGTCAAACTGCCGCAGGAGTACATCCGCCTGCTCGGCGACGTGCTCGCACCCGCGCTCGGCGGCGAGCCCGAGGACTGGGGGCGAGCCAACGGCATCGTCTTTCCGCGCGTCTGGGAGCAGCTCAAGGACTCGACCAACGACCAGGACGAACTCGTCAACCGCGTCGCCATCGCGAACATCCAGGGCATGGCCGAACACCTCGGCATCGCCCCACCCGACGAAGCCACCTGCCGACGCCTCGACGACGACTTCCACATCTACGTCCGCGGCAACGGCGACTTCTTCTTCGCCGAGTCCGCCGACGTCATCCGCACCCTCGCCGCCAGCTACGACGTTCACATCTCGTCCGGCAACAGCTCCGACATGATCGAAGTCATGCTCGAACGTCTCGGCGTCAGCTCCGAGGTCGGCATGAAGTTCGGAGCCGACCTCGTCGATGCCCGCAAAGGCGGCCCCGACTTCTACCCGCGCGTCTTCGACGCCACGAGCACCGATCCCGCCGCATCCGTCGTCGTCGACGACCAGCCGCACCAACTCGCGCTTGCGGCCGCGCTCGGTGCCGCCACCGTCCTGATCGAAGCCGAACCCTCAGGCGTCGCCCACCCCGTCGACGCCACGATCAGCACTATCGCGGACCTGCCGGCGGCCATCGCAGCGCTCTAGCCAGCGACGCCACGCCCACGTCTGTCCAGCTTCCAGAGACCTCCAGAAAGCGAAGCGCGAGTGCTCAGCCCTCGTACGAACAAAGGGCGGGCGGGTGGGTTCACCTCCCCTTGCCCCGCCCAACCGACGCCTGATACAACCCCACCGCACATCACTCACGACGCGCACCAACGCCGATACGCATCAAATCGAGGGGCAGCGAGTGGAACATCACGAATCGTCGTTCAGCGGCCTCAACGACTTCAACATCTACTACCAGTGCTGGCTGCCCGACGACGAACCGCTCGCCGTCCTCCTGATCGCGCACGGCTTCGCCGAGCACAGCAGCCGCTACGGCAACCTCGTCGACCACTTCCTGCCGCTCGGCTACGCCATGTACGCGCTCGACCATCGAGGGCACGGGCGATCCGATGGCGAACGCGTGCACGTCGATCACTACACCGACTACACAAAGGACCTGAAGACCTTCTTCGACCTCGTCAGCGCGGCACAGCCGGGACGGGACATCTTCGTCGTCGGCCACAGCATGGGCGCCTCGATCAGCCTCAGCTACGTCCTCGAGCACCAGCAGGAACTGGCGGGGCTGGCAATCTCCGGAGGTGGAATCTCGCCGCCGGGCGCGGCACCGCCACCGCCACGCGCCGCTGGCGCTCCGCTCCCGACCGACTTCCTCAGCCACGACCCGGTCGTGATCGAAGCCTACGTAAACGACCCGCTCGTCTACCGCGGACCGATCCCCACGGGGCGAGCCTCGGCGATGGCCGGCATGCGCGAAGCACTGCCCGGGCGGGTGCACGAGATCACGCTGCCAATCCTGATCATGGCCGGCGCAGACGTCCCCGACGGCGAACGCAGCACCGCGCTCTGCGACGTCGTCGGCTCCGACGACAAGACGCTCAGGGTCTACGAGGGCATGAAGCACGAGATCTTCAACGAGCAGGACCACTCGCGGGTGATGGCCGACCTCGAACACTGGCTCGCGGCGCACCTCTAGTCGGAGACGGTGCCGGCACGAGCCGGGCGGGTCCACCTCCAGATCGCTCCGCGCTCGAACAGCGCCTCGGCGCACCCCGGCATATACTCCACAACCGACGCGAGGAGGCGACATGGCCGACGACGAACAGCAGATCCATCGAGGCCTCAACGGCGTCTACTTCGACCGCACCAGCACGACCCACATCGATGGGCGCGAAGGCACGCTCCAGTACCGCGGCTACTCGATCCACGACCTCGCCCAGCAATCGACGTTCGAAGAGACCTCCTACCTGCTACTCAACGGCGAACTACCGACCGCTGAACTGCTGCGCAGCTTCGACTCCGACCTCAGAGGCGCGCGCACCCTCCCCGGCGGCGTGATCGACATCATCCGCGCCACCGCGGACGCGCATCCGATGGACGTGCTACGCACCGCCGTCTCCGCGCTCGCCGCATTCGACCCGGAGGTCGGCGACAACTCACCAGAGGCCACACTGCGCAAGGGCAACCGCCTTACCGCGCAGGCGCCGACGCTGGTCACCGCGCACCACCACATTCGCAACGGCCGCGACCCGATCGACCCTGACCCGAACCTCGCCCACGCCGCCAACTTCCTCCACATGCTCCACGGCAAGACCCCGTCCGATGACGCCGCCTCCCTCATGGACACCGACTTCATCCTCCACGCGGACCACGGCTCAAACGCCTCCGCCTTCACCGCGCGCGTCGTCGCCGGCACGGACGCCAACCTCCATGCCACGGTCACTGCCGCCATCGCCGCACTCAGCGGCCCGGCGCACGGCGGCGCGGCGGAGAACGTCATGCGCATGGCGCAGGAAATCGGCGAGCCCGAGAACGCAGCGGCCTACGTCAAAGCGCTGCGCAAAGACCGTAAGCCCGTCATGGGCTTCGGCCACCGCGTCTACCGCGCGGAAGACCCCCGCGCGCGCCACATGCGCGACGGCGTCAAGCGACTATCCGAGGAGATGGGCCAGCCGAAGTGGTACCAGATCCTCGAAGCCACCGTGGAGGCGATGAGCCCGTACGCGCGGCTCGGCGTCAACGTCAACGTCGACTTCTACGCGGGCGTCGTCTATTACCTGCACGGCATCCCCGAGGACCTCTTCGTCCCGATCTTCGCCATGGGCCGCATCCCCGGCTGGACCGTCCAGGTGATCGAGCAATTCGAACACAACATCCTGATTCGCCCCCTGCTCAAATACGAAGGCGAACTCGACCGCACCTACGTCCCGCTCGACGACAGATAACCCGCCCCCACCTTCGACGAGCAGGCGGGTCCACCTCTCAACGCCGCGCCATCGCACCCCCCGACGCCCCACCACCACCCGACGTGCGCGTGAAGCGCAGCGCGCTCACGCTCAACGGCTTGCCAGCGAGATTACAATCCGCATATGCGCAGCACCGCATACCGGCTCGCATTGCTCGTCGTCGTACCTCTAGCCCTGCTCGCATCCGCCTGCGCCGCCCACATCGCCGAGTCTGAAGTCACGCCGACGCCCGACCTCGCCGAGATCCGCTCCATGCTCCGCATCCAGAAGTGGGCGTGGCTGATCGAATACGGCGAAGGCTGCGTCCTGCTCGGCACCCCTGAATGGGCCGCCGGCCAGGAGTCGATCGGCAACACGTCCTGCTAGACTGCGCCGATGCCAGCCGCGCTCCAGCCCCACACCATCGACGTCCTCACCAACACCCCCGTCACCCTCCGCGTCCTGCTCGAAGCGCTCCCCGACGACGTCATCACCACCGCCGATGCAGGCGGCTGGTCGCCGAAGGATGTCGTCGCGCACATGATCGCCACCGAGGCATCCGGGCTCGCGGAACGCGTCACCGCCATCCGCGACAGCGACCACCCCGAGCTCGGATACATCGACGAACAGCAACAGCTCGATGACTCCGGACTGAGAGCGCAGCCGCTCGCCACGCTCCTCGACAGCTTCGCGAACAGCCGCGCCGACAGCCTCGACCTCATCCTCGCGCTCGCCGACGGCGTCCTCGATCGGGGCGGCCACCACCAGCACGTCGGCGACGTCACGGCCGCCGAGCTACTCAACCACAAGGCCTATCACGACGCCCTGCACATCGCTCAGATCGCCGACATGGTCGCGGCGGGCCTGCACGTCAACAGCGGCCCGATGCAGGCGTTCTAGCCATGGCCGAATCGACCTCCGAGCTGCGCCCCGAGACGATCGACGTGCTCGCGAACGCGCCCGAGGCGTTCCACTCCATGCTCGGCGGACTGCCCGCCAGCGTGATCGAAGCCCCCGGCGAGGAAGGCTGGTCGCCGCGCGACCTCGTCGGCCACGTGCTCACGGTGGAAGCGTCGGGATTCATCGACCGCGTCCGCGCCATCGTCGAACAGGACGGCCCCGCCATCGAGAACATCGACGAGCACGAACTGCTGGCGGCATCAGGCGTGCGCGAGCGACCGCTCCCCGATATCCTCCGCGAGTTCAACGACCGGCGAGCAGCCAGCGTCGCCTACATCCGCGCGCTCTCGCCCGAGCAACTGGCGAGGACCGGTGCGCACAGCGTAGTCGGCGAAATCAGCGCGGCCGATATCATCCACCACATCGCATCCCACGACTGCGCCCACATCGCGCACGCCGCCAACCTGATCAAAGACGGTCTCAACGCCCACCGCGGACCGATGCAGGCCTTCTAGCCTACGTACCCCGGCACGCCCGCCGTCTGACGTCCGCTCACCCTGACCCCGTCGATGGGTGCGCGACCATCCCACCTTCGAGCTGTCCTTCAACTCCACCCCTCTCGACATCCAGATCGGGGGCACGGGGGCGGAGCCCCCGAAAGGAACGGGCGGGTGGGCGGGTCCACACCCCTCAGTCCTCAACAGCCCCAGAGCGAAGCGAACGACAACCCCTGCCGGACACCACCTCGCACGAACAACGCGAACCCTTCGCGTATCATCACGCCGCGACACAACCCGACGACGACCAAACGGAGCACCCCATGACCACCGTCACCCCCGGCACCGAATTCGTCGAAATGGCCAACGGCGTCTACGCGCGCCTGCACGAAGGCCTCACCAACGCCGGCATCATCATCGGCGACGACAGCGTCCTCATCATCGACTCCCTGCGCGTCCCCTCCTTCGCCCGCGACCTGATCGCCGACATCGCGCATCTCACCGACAAGCCGATCCAGTTCGTCATCGACACCCACTCCCACTGGGACCACGCGTGGGGCAACGAAGAATTCCCGGACTCCACCATCATCGGCCACGCCAACTGCCGCACCGAAATGCTCGACCTTGAAGCCGTCGACTGGTGGCGCAACCGCGTCGTCACGTCGGGCGACCCGTGGGCGGAAGAAGCGAAGCTCGTCCGCGTCACCCCGCCGGACATCACCTTTGAAGACAGCATGCAACTGCACTTCGGCGGCCACCGCATCGACCTCCGCTACCTCGGCAGGGCGCACACCAGCGGCGACATCTTCATCCACCTGCCAGACGAGAGCCTCGTCTTCACCGGCGACGTGGCGCAGGACGGCGGCGTCCCCTTCATGGAAGACGGCTACCTCCGCGACTGGGTACACACCGACGACCGCCTCGTCGAACTCGACGCCGACCGCTTCGTCGCAGGGCACGGCCCGATCGGCGAGCGCCCGGCGCTCGAAGCCGCCCGCGATTTCATCGCCGAACTCGTCGACACCACCGCGCTCGCCATCAGCGACGGCCAGGACGAGGCGACGACGGCAACCAACGTCACCGACCGCCTCAGCGAAAGATTTGGTGGCTGGCGAGGCTTCGACCGCGTCGAAGACAGCGTCGCCTACGCCTACCGCCAGATGACCGACGCCTGAGGGGCACAGCCCCGACCGAGGCGCGCGGCGGCCCATCCTCGACAACCATCCGCTCACCCTGAGCCCGTCGAAGGGTGCCAGACCGACTCCCGGCTCCCCATCTTCGCCAACTCCAGATCGGGGGTGCGGGGGTTCGCCCCGCAATGAACGGGTGGGTGGGTGGGCTCCACTCCAGAATGCGCCGCCACGCGACACCGCTCCGCGCAACCGTCTACTCGACCGTGAACTCCGTCCACATCCCCAGCGCGAAGTGGTCCTCGACGGCCCCGTCCTCGACCTCCACGATCAGGCATGCCAACAAATAGCGACCCGCCTGCAACCGCGCGCCGATCTCACGCCCGTCCCCGGCGCTGATGCCCTCGATCTCGATCACCTCACGGCCATCCTTCGACGTGCCCTCCACCAGCGCGAACTCGTGCACCTCGCCACCGACATTCCGCGCCACGAACCGGATCAGCCCGGCCGACACCGACGGCGTCTCCGTCGACACGAACCACTCGCCGAGATCCATCTCGACCGTCGCGTCGAACCGCGTCAGCGTGCCCAGCGGGTGCCCGCCACCCGCGACCGGATCGCCGACGGGCATCGGGTCAGCGACCGCGACGGCCGTCGACAGCGGCGCAGCGTCGTTCGCGTCGTCGCTGCACGCCAGCAGCAGCGCCGCGAGCAGAGCGACGCCGGACAGCACCACCCTCGCTCGCCCGAGACTCGTTCGTCGCATGCCGCTCGCCTCCCCGACTCCGGCGATCCACCGCCGCCCATGACTATCACAGCATCGACTCCCGAACCAATCGACGCCCCACCGACCCGCGAAACGTAACCCGTCCGACGCCAGTTCAAGCTCCAGATCGGGGGCGCGGGGGCTCTGCCCCCGAAAGCAGAAGGGAGGGTGGGCCGGTTCCCATTCAACCGCCCCGCGCTACCATCGACGTATGCCACTCATCCCCACCTTCCGCGCCGAAGCACAGCAGCGAGGCCTGATCGCCGAGAGCGACGGGATCGACGCCGCCCGTGCCTTCCAGCTCGTCCGTGACATGCCGTACCGACGCGCCTCGTCGCGCGCGCCCGAGACCACCACCCGGGAGTGGACCGGCACCTGTTCCGGGAAGCACTACCTGCTCAAGGCGCTGCTCGAAGAGCTCGGCTTCGCCACCACGCTGATCGCCTGCACGCACGAGTTCACGGCCGAAAACTCGCCGTGGCTGCCGCCGGAGCTACTCGCCCACCTCGCTGACGGTCCGATGCCGGACGTGCACCAATTCCTCCGCGTCGAGAGCGACCGCGACGCCCCCGACGGCGCATGGATGACCGTGGACGCCACCTGGCCGCTCGCGGCGCGCGACCTCGGCCTCCCCGCCAACGAGCACTGGGAACTCGGCCGCGACATGACCGTCGCCGCCGACGTCGACGAGCTCTTCCACACGCCCGACGACATCGAGCCGCAGGAGTTCAAGAACCTGATCATCGAACGCGAAATCGGCGACCAGATGCAGCGACGTGACCGCTTTATCGAAGCGCTCAGCGACTGGCTCGGCACCGCGATCCCCGATGCCACCGCTGGCGACTGAGGCGACACCCCCTCAGCACAGCACCGCGCCCGGAGCAACTACCCGACGCACGGAGTAGCATCCCCTCATGCGATCGCAGAGCGTCAAACAGCACCTGATCACCGCCGCCCTCTTCGCCGGTGGCTTCTCCGTCCTCAACATCGTCCTCAGCGACACCAGCGTCCGGTCCGCAGCGACCTCGTTCCCCGTCTTCTTCGCGATCATGTTCCTCACCATGCGCGCCACCAACGTCGTCACCGTCGCCCTCGGCAACCGTTTCCGCACGCCCCCGCCCGAGCCGCTCCCGCCGCCCGAACCCACCACCGAGCGCCCCGACCACGCCCAGCGACGCCGACGCCGCCCCCGTCGACGCGGCCGCCGAAGCCGCCGCAGCTAGCGAGTCTGCCTCCCCAGCCACCGCTCGACGCCGACGCGCAAAGCGTCCGACGAGCCGATCGACTCCCTCCCCTTCATTCCGATCCCGATCCGAGTCGAGATCCAGATCGGGGGCGCGGGGGCAGAGCCCCCGAATACAAAAGGGCGAGTGGGCGGGTTCCACATCACAACGCCCCGCCCTCAAACCCAGCGACGCCCCCGCCACCACTCGACGCCGGCGCGCGAAGCGCAGCCCGACCGCGCGCACAGCAACGCCAGCCCGCGAAGGCTCACAGATCAATCGATGCCAGCAGTGACAGGAACGGCGCTACACGCGCACCAGCAGCGAGCCGTTAGGCCTCGCCCACGACCATCCCGCGACCCGGCAGAATCGCGAACATATGATCATCCAGATTCGTGCGCGTCCCGTGCATCTCGTGGATCGCCACCACGCGCGTCCGACGTCCGGCAGACTCATCGATGCGCAGGTCGACGATCCCGTCCACCACCTGCTCCTCGATGCCCAGCCGCGTGAACCCCGTCTCGCCGTGCACCCGCAGCCCCGTGATCAGCGTCGTCGCATGCGTCGCACGCATCGACGCCCTCAGCAGCGACGCCACGAACGACGAGTCCGCGCTCACGTCGGGCGACCCCGCCAGCAACGGGGGATCGATTGCCACCCGCTCCGCGTTGATCTCCGACGCAGCCGCCGCGATCACCGCAGCCACGCGCTCGCCCGGATCGACGGCCCCGCCAGCAGGAGCAGTGTCGCCCCCCGGCGCTTCGGCATCTGGCCCGCCGCCAGCACCCGGCTCACCACCAGCACCCGGCCCGCCGCCAGCACCCGACCCAGCGCCCTCGCCCGGACCTGCGCCCTCAGCATCGCCCGACTCGGCAGCAGCCGGCGGCGCGATCGGAGCGGCGTCCGCGCCAATTTGCACCACACGAGCAAACCCGTCCTCAACGGCCCCGCGTAGGTCCCAGCCCAACGATGCAGCCTGTTCCAGGATGCGGTTCGGGTGATCCGTCGTCGCGAACACGCCCGGCTCACCCTCGCGGATACCCGACAGGATGAACTGGATGCACAGCACCGACTTGCCGGTGCCAGCCTCGCCGGACACCAGCACTGCAGCGCCCCGAGGGACACCGCCCTCGATCAACGCATCAATGCCCTCAACGCCAATCGTCGTCCGCAACAGCATGCCTCCGGAACCTGATGAACCTGCGCTCGACTATAGGAGCACCCTCACGCGGTGGCCAGCGCACCGCACATAACCACCGCCCGACGAACCTGCCACCCTCCGACGTCCAGCAACCCTCCGATGCCCCCCACCCCCCACGACATGGCGCAGTGCGACGCCGTGCGCCATCATGCGGACGAGCATTGGAGCGTGACCCATGGGCAGCATCGCCGCCGTCGACGAACAGACCGGACGCAAGTTCTACCTCGAAGATCCCGACGACCTGCGACCCGACGAAGAGGTCGTCTTCCTGCTCAACCTCCACGGCGGCGGCTCCGCGGGGTCGTGGCAGCAGGCGTACTTCCCCGCCATCGACTACAAGCAGCAGTACCGGCTCGTGATCGCCACCCCCTCGGCAGCGACGAAGGAGCCCTCCCGACGCTGGATCGAGGAAGCCGACGACGAGCACCTGCAGAACATCGTCAACTTCGTCTTCGACAAGTACGGGCTCGAACGCATCAGAGCGTTCTGGCTGATCGGACACTCGCAGGGCGGGTCGACCTCCAGCCGCCTACTCGGCACCGACTTCTTCATGGAGCGCGTGGACGGCTGGCTCAGCCTCTCCGGCGGGCGCATCGGACAGTTCGAACGCTCCGCGACCTCAGGACGCCCGGACACGCCGTCGGCGGCGGATCGTCCGCGCATCGCAGAGACACCGACGCCAGACACTGACATGTCTTTCATCTTCTCCGTCGGCGAGCACGAGATGGCCTCCATCCCCGACACCTCGCCGCTGGCCGAGCGGTACGGCGCCGGTCCCAAGACCCGCCTCCCCGACGTCATCGACGACGAACCCGGCAAGATCTACGACACCCTTAGCGAAGGCCACTCCACACCAGCGTGGGGACTCTTCCCCCTGCCCGGGACCGCGGAGGTCTCCGTCTTCCCGGACGCGAGGGATGGCCGCGTGATCGCCGACATCGTGCGCCTCGACAAGGGCCACACCGAGGGCTTCGAGCCGAACATCACCGACACCCTGATCGGCATGATCGCTGGAGCGCCCGGCGGAAAAGCTCGCGCGCGCTAACCTCCGACGCCCCGCACCCGCCACGCGGAAGCGAAGCGATCGACGGCCGAGAGCGCGCGGACGGCTCCACGCCCGCCTCCAGTCCCCTCAATCCAAATCGGGGGCGCGGGGGCTCTGCCCCCGAAAGAAGAAGGGCGGGTGGGTGGGTCCACCTCCAACTGCCACGCCCATCGATGACACCACGCCCAACCGAGACACGCACTACCTCGCCCTCCGCGCATCGCCACATATACTGCTCAGACCAGCCGCCACCTGAGTTCGGCCGACGCCGCATCCGTCAGGAGCCTCCCCGTGAGCGACATCCGCGACCGCCTCGAAATAGCCGCCGATGACCTCGTCGGCCACTGCCAGCCCGAAGACCTCCCCTTCGACACCACCGACGACCTCATGCCGATCGAAGCGATCTACGGACAGGAACGCGCCGTCCGCTCCATCGACTTCGCGCTCGGCATGGAAGACCGCGGCTACAACCTCTACGCCTCCGGCCCGGACGGCATCGGCAAATCCACCATCGTCCAGCAGTTCCTCAGCAGACGCGCCGCCCAGCTCCCCGCCCCCCCGGACTGGATCTACGTCCACAACTTCGCCGACACCGACCGCCCCGTCGGCATCGGCCTCCCCGCAGGGGAAGGCCGCATCTTTGCGGAACGCACCGCGCGCACCGTCCAGGCCGCCAGCCGAGAACTGAAGCAGGCATTCGAGTCCGACTCCTACGCCCGCCAGCGCGGCGAATTCGGCCAGCGCATGGAGCAACGACGTTCGGCCCTCCTCGAACAGCTCAGCGCAGACGCGAAGGAGCGAGGCTTCCACCTCCAGATGTCCCCGCAGGGCGTCACCTCCGCACCGATCGTGAACGACGAAGTACTCAACGACGAAGCCTTCCAGGCCCTCCCGGAGGAACAGCGCACGGCGATCGAAGAGAGCGCCCATCAGCTTGAGAGCGTCGTACAGGACGCCATGCTTCAGATGCGCGGACTGGAGCGCGACGCGCAGGACGAACTGAACAGCCTCGACGAACAGGTCGCCAGCTTTGCCATCGAACACCTCTTCCAGCCGCTGCTCGACCAGCACGAGGAATCAGAAGAGATCGTCACCTTTCTGAAGAGCGTCCGTGACGACATTCGCAAGGAACGTGACCGCTTCCGGCAGCCGCCGGCACAGCAGGAGCAAGCCGCCGCCGCCCAGCTTGGCCGGGGCAACAACCAGGGTCCCGACCTCCATCGCTACGCCGTCAACGTCGTGATCTCCAACGACCCGACCGATGGCGCCCCCCTGATCACCGAGCGCCATCCCACCTACTACAACCTGCTTGGCCGCGTGGAATACGCCGGTCAGTTCGGGGGCATGGCTTTCGACCACACGCTGATCAAGGCCGGATCGCTCGCCACCGCCTCCGGCGGCTTCCTCGTCCTCCGCCTCCGCGACCTGATCCAGAACCCGATCGCCTACGACGGCCTCAAGCGCGCCCTGCTCACGCAGGAGATCGCCATCGAAAACCTCAGCGAAGTCGCCGGACTCGTCCCCACCACCGCCGTTCGCCCCGAACCGATGCCGCTCGATGTCAAAGTCGTGATCGTTGGCGACGCCGGGCTCTACGGATACCTCTTCCGCATCGACCCCGACTTCCGCGAACTCTTCCGCGTCAAAGCCGACTTCGAGGTCGACGTCGAACGCAACGCTGGCAACATCATCGGCCTCGCCGCCCTGATCCGACTCCAGTGCGAGCGTGGCGACCTGCTCTGCTTCAGCCGCGACGCCGTCGCCCGGCTCGTCGAGCACTCCTCGCGCGTTGTGCAGGACCAGCGACGCCTCTCCGCCAACATGGGTGCCTTCACCGACCTGATCCGCCAGGCCAACTACTGGGCGACGCAGGACGGCGACGCAGCCGTCGGACCCCAGCACGTCGACCGGGCGCTCGAGGAGCACGACTACCGCTCATCGCTCGTCCGCGACCGCCTCCAGCAGATGATCGAAGACGGCTCGATCTTCATCGACACCGAAGGCGCGAAAGTCGGCCAGATCAACGCCCTCTCCGTCTACGACCTCGGCGACATCACCTTCGGCCGCCCCTCAAGAATCAGCTGTGTCACCTCCGCCGGCCGAGGCTCAATCGTCAACGTAGAACGAGAATCAAATATGGCAGGAAATATCCACAATAAAGGTTGGATGATACTTCGCGGTTATCTCACAGATACATTCGGTCAAGACAAGGCGCTATCTCTGCATGCTAGTCTCACTTTTGAACAGCTGTACGGTGACATCGACGGCGACTCCGCCTCCTCGACGGAGATCTACTCGCTGCTCTCCTCGCTCGCGGAAGTGCCGATCGACCAGCAAGTCGCCGTCACCGGCTCCGTCAACCAGCGCGGCGAAGTGCAGCCGATCGGTGGCGCGACGGCCAAGATCGAGGGCTTCTACGAGGTCTGCCGCGCGCGAGGGCTGAACGGCAAGCAGGGCGTCATGATCCCGAAGACGAACGTCCCCACCGTCACCCTGCGACCGGAAGTCGAACAGGCGATCGCCGCAGGGCAGTTCCATGTCTGGGCGGTCGAGACGATCGAGGAGGGCGTTGAGGTGCTCACCGGCGTCACGGCAGGCGAACGCGCGGCCGATGGCCGGTTTGCGGAGGGCACGATCTACCGCAAGGTCGAGGATCGGCTGGACGAGTTCTATCACGCGATCACCGAGCACCGGGAAGCCGGCGGGGCCGAGACGCCGTCGCCCGTTGCTCCCCCCGTGCCACCGGCCGTACCACCGGGGATTCCGCCACAGCCGCCCGAACCGCCGATCAGCGTCTAGCGAGGTCGCCGACACATCAGCGACACGCCATCGACGTCTCCCCCGGCCGACGCACGCCCACTGCTCACGCTCGACTTCGATGGCGTGATCTGCGCGCCGCTCTTCGGCAGGAACGGGGGCATCAGCCGCGAGTTTCTCGACCCCTCCGCACCTCCTCGGCGCGCCTTCGTCCCTGCTCGCTGGTACGCCGACCCGCTGGATCACCTCCGCTTCGACCTGCGGCGACCGCTACCGGAGGTGCGCGAGGCGCTCAGTCGACTCTCGACGCTGCGTCGACTCACGATCCTCACGGGGCGGCGCAGTTCGCCGGAGTCCTGGCTCCGGCGCTACGGGATGGCCGCATTCATCGACGACATCGAATTCAACGCCTCCGAGGAACGCAGCGCTCACTTCAAATTGCGTCGATCGGCCGAGCTGGGAGCAGCCGAGCACATCGACGACGACCCGCGGACGGTGCAGCTACTGGCGGAGGCCGGAGCGCTGCGGGTGTTCCTGCGCGACTGGCCGCGCAATCGGGGGCTACCGTTCGTCGATGGCGTCACCCGCGTCAGTGAACTGACCGCGCTAGCGAATCTGCTCGAAGCTGAGCGCGAGGGGAACCTCGACTAGACCTGCCTTCACGTCGGCGTTAGAGTCGGAACGGTATCGGGAGCGGTCTTGGCTCAGCAGAACGGCAGCGGGAACGGCACAAGTTCGAATGGTACCGGTGGTCCCGAATCCACCGAAGTCGTAGGCGTAGAGCACACAGACACGCCTCCCTCCGGGCGCCTGGGCACATTCGCCGCGCTCCGCGATCGCAACTTCCGCCTCCTCTGGCTCGGACAGATCAGTCACGCCGGCGCGCTCTGGATGGAGCAGATCGCCCGCCCCTTCCTGATTCTCGATATCACCGATGGCTCGGCGACCCACGTCGGTGGCGTGATCGCGATGCGGACCTTGCCGCAGCTCGTGTTCGGAGTCTGGGCCGGCGTGATCGCGGACTGGTTCGATCGCCGCCTCGTGCTGTTGCTGGACAAGACCGCGGTACTGATTCTGAATACGCTATTCGCGATCTTGATCGTCTCCGGCGCGCTCGAGCTGTGGCATATCTATGCGTACGCGTTCCTCCGCGGGTCGATGATGGCGTTCGACCAGCCCGCGCGTTCGGCGCTGATCCCGAGCATCGTTCCGGCCGATCGCGTTACGAACGCGATCGCGCTGATGAGTGCCACCCAGAACACGATGCGCATCGCCGGCGCTGCCGCTGGCGGGTTCGTCTACGCGGCCCTCGGTGCCGAGGGCGCGTTCGTCACGGTCGCGGTGATCTACGTCGGTGCGGTCGTCTCGACATACCTGCTCAAGGTACCGACGCACGTGCGACCGACGGACACGAGCGCCGGCGCGATGGCGCAGGGGCTGATGGAAGGCGCGCGCTACGCGTGGAGCCACACGGCGATCCGCGGGATTCTGATTCTCTCGCTGATCTACTTCACGTTCGGCATGTCGTACATGCAGGTGTTCGCTCCGCTCTTCGCGGAGAAGGTGCTCGACATCGGCAGCTTCGGCTTCGGGTTCATGACGTCGTTGACGGGCCTCGGCGCACTGGCAGCAGCGCTCTTCATTGCGAACAAGCAGCCCGAGAGATTGGGCATCATTCTGCCGCTCCTCGCCGGCGTCTTCGGCCTGATGCTGATCCTGTTCTCGGCGACGACCTACCTGCCGCGACCGGCCGGTCTGGTCGCGCCGCTGATCGTGATCATGATCGTCGGCGGCATCCAGACCAGCTACTTCTCGCTCACACGAGCGATGATGCTGCACTCCGCTCCGGAGGAGATGCGCGGACGGGTGATCAGCCTGCTCTCGCTGGATCGTGCGCTGATGACGGGCGGCGCGGCGTTTGCCGGATTCCTCGCTGACAGCGCCGGCGTCCAGCCAGCGCAGATCGTCTACGGCCTGATTTGCGCCGTCGGCGGATTCGCCATGTTCACGTTCGCCCGCGACTTCCGACGCACGCGTACCGACTTCACGCCGGATCCGGAAGACCCGGGGCAACCATCAACGCCAGCGCCAGCGGCGGATGCCGTCGATGGCGCCACTTCCGAAACCCCGGCGGACGTCGTCAGCGCACGCTGACGCCCGGCTGCTGCGGCTCCGAACCTGTTCCCCTGACCGCTGATGTCGTCTTCGCCATTCCCGCCGGAATTCTTCCAGCGCGTTGACGAAGCCGCCGACGACCAGTTCTACCGCGAGCCACGGTTCGTCACGCACGTCGACGATGCGACGATCGCAGCGATCACCAATCTGTACCGCGAAATGCTGCCGGACGGCGGTACCGTGCTCGATCTCATGTCCTCGTGGATCTCGCACCTGCCGACGGACGTCGACTACGGCCGCGTCGCTGGCCTCGGCATGAACCACGAGGAGCTGGCGGGTAACCCACAGCTCGACGACTTCGTCGTTCACGATCTCAACCGCGAGCCGAACCTCCCGTACGACGAAGGAGAGTTCGATGCCGTCGTCAACGCGGTCTCGGTGCAGTACCTCACGCGGCCGGTAGAGGTCTTCGACGCGGTAGGACGAGTGCTCAAACCCGGCGGGCTCCACGCTGTCATGATCTCGCATCGGATGTTCCCGACGAAGGCCGTGGCAGCCTGGCAATCGATCAGTAGCGAGGAGCGGGTGCGCCTCGTCGCCGCCTACTTCAACCTGTCGATGGGTTGGGACGAACCGCAGCTCGTCGATCGCTCTCCGGCCGGCGCTGATCCGTTGTGGTGCGTCTTCGCGACGCGAAGCGCTCCGTAGCGAAGAGGCTGTTCAGCTTGCGAGGAGCTGGGAGCGGGAGGCGAAGACCACGTAGCCTTCCCCGCGGATCGTCTGCATCATCTCAGCGGCACCGATTACCGAGAGCTTGGAGCGAAGCCTGGAGATCTGCGCCTCTACGAAGTTCGGCGATCCAAACGTTGGGTAGCCCCAGACGGCGGAGGCAATGTCGTCCGGCGACAGGACCTCATTCATCCGCTCCAGCAGCACCCGAAGCACTTCCGCCTCCTTGGGCGAGAGCGAGACAGTTCGACCCTGGTACGTCACCTCACGCGAACGTGGAAGCAGCCTGAGCCCGCCGGGACCGGCCAACGACCCGTCCGCGCCCTCGCGCATCGCCTCCACCTGCATCTCCCTGACGCTGCGCACCAGCTCACCGAGGCGCTCGTGCTCCGCCGGCGCGACGACGACGAGATCAAAGCTGCCATCGACTCCCCGCGCACCATCGACACCGACGGCCTCCAGCCCGGCTCGCTGGAGCGCGCTGATCGCCGCCTCCCGCTCGCTTGAGTTGCTGTTTACGACCAGCACTCGACCCGTCACGGGAGCCGACATGTGATCTGTGGCGTCTAGCTGCATCGTCGGTCTCCGCTGGGTTGAGCCGATCGTCACCGAGTTCGTTGTCACCGTTTCGTCGCCACGATCGACGACCGAGCCATGATCGCGCCGTGGCTCTCGCCACACACTCGCCACGGTGTCAGAGGCACGTCAGATCATGTCAGCAGATTCGACTGAACTGACAGAGCCAACCAGACTTACATTCCCGCCTGGCGTACCTACTGTAAGAATCCCATACCAACTGTCAGCACTCTGCGCGGTGGCGAGCACTCACCTGGCGCGGATCGCGACCGTCGTCTAACGCTGCGGACCCGTTCGCCGTAGCGGCGAGCCGATGGCTTCAGACCTCGGCACCCAGCTTCCGCAGCAGCGCGAGGCAGGCGTCGCGTCGCCCCGCCATGTACGGGGGCACGCCGATCTCCTGTGGCGAGAGTTCCAGCGGCTGCCCATCGAACGTGACGAGCATCCCGCCTGCGGCGTTCAGCACTGCGGCACCACCGGCGACGTCCCACACGGAGCGAGGTCCGGTCGAGAAGTAGACATCCGCCTCACCTTCCGCAGCGTGCGCAAGCTTCACCGCGGCCGATCCGCAAGGGTAGACGTCATACGGAATCTGGTAGTGAATCCGTCGGCGCTCGTAGTCGAACCTTGAGACGACCACGCGCTCGACCGCCTCAAACGGAGGGAGCGCGTCCGCGGATTCGCCATCACGACGAAACTCGCTGCGATCGCCCAACGTCAGCCCGGAAAGCACATCACCCTGCACCGGCAGCGCCAGCGCGCCAAGCACGAGTTCGTCGCCAGCAAACAGCCCCACGGAGACGCCGTACTCCGGGATGCCGCGCAGGAACTCCCGCGTGCCGTCGAGGGGATCGACGACCCACGTCGGCTCGCCATGGATCAGCGGGGCGTCCTGGCGTGACTCCTCGGAGAGCCAGTGCGAACCCTCGATCAGTGGCATCAGTCGCTGGTGGAGTACGTCGTCGGCAGCGTGATCAGCTTCGGTGACCGGACCCTCGCCGGGCTTGTGGGCGACCCGTATCTCGTCTCGCTTGAGCACGTCACGGATCGCCTCTGCCGCAGCATCGACGGCCAACTCCAGCCCATCGCGAACGGAATCAATGTCGAACGAGAGCGGGGCGACCACTATCGCGGTGAAGTACCGGCCGGCGACTGTTCGCCACCAGTGGCCGAATCCATGATGCGATCGATGATCACCCGATGATCCCCTCCCGAGCCTCGCGGTTTCTCGAAGCTATCCCGATGCTACACTCGGGCGGCGATGACGACGACTCCCGACATACGTGCGTTGATCGATGAACTGGCGCTGGCAGTCGGTGCTCGACAGGTACTCCACGCGCCCGAAGACCTGATCGGATTCGAGTACGACGCGACCGTCGATCGCGCCGCACCGGACGCCGTCGTCTTCCCCGCAAGTACCGCCGAGGTCGCCGAAGTCGTGCAGATCGCGCGACGTCATGACGTTCCGATTGTCCCCCGCGGATCGGGTACAGGCCTCGCCGGCGGCGCGCTCGCCGTGCGCGGCGGCGTGATGTGCGTGATGACGCGGATGAATCGGATCGTCGAGCTGGATGCGCGCGACCGCACTGCGGTGATTGAGCCGGGCGTGATCAACCTGGCGCTGCAGGATGAGGCCGCGAAACACGGCCTCACCTACGCGCCCGACCCATCCTCGCAGCGCATCTGCACCATCGGCGGCAACATCGCGACGAACTCGGGCGGACCGCACACGCTCGCCCACGGCAGCACCGTGAATCACGTGCTCGGCGTGGAAGTCGTGCTGCCCGACGGACGTGTCACGTGGCTCGGCGGCCAGCAACTCGATGCGCCTGGACCGGATCTGCGAGGGCTCTTCGTCGGCTCCGAGGGCACGCTCGGCATCGTCACGCAGATTCGCGTGCGACTCGTGCGCATCGAGGAGGCCGTGCGCACGATGCTCGCCGTCTTCGAGAGCGTCGATGACGCCTCAGGCGCGGTCTCGGAAGTCATCCGCAGGGGCGTGATTCCCGTCGCGATGGAGATGCTGGACCGCGAGATCATCCTTGCCGTCGAGCAGACGATGCACGTCGGCTACCCGACCGATGCGGGCGCGGTGCTGCTGATCGAGGTTGAAGGCATGGCGGAGAGCGTGGAAGTGGAAGCCGCCGCAGTCGTCGCGGCCTGCGAGGCGAACAACGCGCGCGAGATCCGCGTCGCGGACGACATCGAGGAGCGCGAACAGCTCTGGGAGGGCCGCAAGGCCGGCATCGGCGCGATCGGCGCGGTCTCGCCGAACTTCTACCTGCTCGATGGCGTGGTGCCGCGCACGCGGCTGCCGGAGGTGATGCGAGGGGTGCTCGATCTCTCGGCGAAGTACGGGTTCCGCTGCGCGAACATCTTCCACGCCGGCGACGGCAATCTGCACCCGAACATCATGTTCGATGAGCTTGAGGAGGGCGCGATCGAGCGGGTGCTCGACCTCGGGGGAGAGATCATGCGTCTCTGCGTGGACGCCGGGGGGTCGATCACCGGCGAGCACGGGGTCGGTCTGGAGAAGCGCTCCTACATGGAGTGGATCTTCACGCCTGAAGACCTCGCGGCGATGGAGCTGGTGCGCGTCGCCTTCGGCAGCGGCGATCTCTTCAACCCCTGCAAGGTGCTGCCAACCGGCCGCGGCTGCGGCGCGGGGCACGAGGCGGAGATCCGGCGCTTCATCGCGACGCCCGGCGTCTACGCCTAGCAACGCGCATGGCATCCTCCACCGCCGACGCGATCTTCCTCGCACTTCCCGCCGAACGCTGGCAGCAGCCGGACCGCTACACCATCGATGGCGTCACACCGTCACGAGCCGCCCGCCCGGAGAACCGCGAGGAGGTCGCGTCACTGCTGTCGGCTGCGACCAGTGCGGGGCTCGTCGTCGTCCCGCAGGGCGCACGGACCGCGCTCGAACTTGGCCGCCCGCTCGCCGGCTACGACGTCGCGCTCGACCTCACCGCGCTCGATCGCATCGTGGCGTACGAGGCCGACGACCTCACGATCACCGTCGAGGCCGGCGTCACGCTCAGCCAGCTTCAAGCGCACCTCGACTCCCACGGCCAGTACCTCTCGACGGATCCGCCGACCGGTGACCACGTCACGATCGGCGGCCTGCTGGCGACTGCGCGCTCCGGCGCATGGCGCGGACACCTGCCATCGGCACGCGACCTCGTGCTCGGCATCGAAGTCGCGCTCGCCGATGGTCAGCTAGTGAAGTCCGGTGGGCGCGTCGTCAAGAACGTCAGTGGCTACGACCTGCATCGCATGCACACGGGCGCGCTCGGAGCATTCGGCGTAATCGTCGAGGCGTCGTTCAAGCTTGCGCCCGTGCCCGCAGCGACGCGCACGCTCGTGCTCCGCTGCGACGACACGGATGCCGCTGAAGCGCTCGTGTTCGACCTCTGGAACCGCTCGACTGGTGCCCGCGCGCTCACCCTGCTCTCCGCTCCCGCAGCCGCCAGGCTCGAACTCTCAGAGTCACCCCACGTCCTCGTTGAACTGGCCGGCGTCGCGAGCGCGGTCGAGCGCGGCGCGGAGGTCACGGCGGGGCTCGGCCATGTCGTCGAGGGGCCAGCATCGCTCTGGAACGACCTGCGAACGCTCCAGGCTGACGGCACCACTGTTCTGCGCCTCACCGTCCCCGCTTCGGCCGTCCGCGAAACGATCGACGACGCGACCCGCGCTGGCTGCGCGGCCTGGGGCCATCTCGCCGCAGGCAGCGTCGTCGCGCTCGCACCCGACGCCGACGCGGCAACGATCATGGCACTGCGCACGAGCGCCGAGCAGCTTGGCGGAACGCTCCAGATCGAGTCCGGTTCGGCGTCGCTACGCGGCGATGTCGACCCATTCAACGTCGGCGAACCCGACCTCGTGCGCAGCCTGAAAGCGCAGTTCGACCCCACCGGCACGCTCAGCCGCGGCCGCTGGATGGAGGGCGTGTGACAGAGTCTCCGCCCGTGCCGCTGGCGGCGCAGTTCGTCGGCCCCGACATTCCCGCGCTGCCCGACCTCCAGAACTGCATCCACTGTGGCTTCTGCCTCCCGGTCTGCCCGACGTATATCGCGACCGGTCAGGAGTTGGAGTCCCCGCGCGGCCGCCTCCACCTGATCCGCGCCGCGCTCGATGGTCGAGCGGAAGCGAGCGACCGGCTGCTCGGCCACCTCGACCTCTGCCTGCAGTGCCGGGCATGTGAGACGGCGTGCCCCTCGAATGTCCCGTTCGGGCGAATCATGGAGGACGCGCGAGCCTCGACGGTGGCGCATGGCGTACGCGAGCGGCCGCGCGCGTGGAGCGCTCAGGCGCTGATGCTGCGTCACGTCGTGGCGCGACCTCGCGTCCTGCGCGCGGCCTTCTCACTCCTGCGCGTGTACTCCGCGTGCCTGCAGCGCGTCGTGCGCGGTCCGCTGCGCCGCGTCGTCCCGCGGGCGATTCGCGAACTCGACTCGCGAGCGCCGACGGTCAATCGCCGCCCCTTCAGGCGCAGCGGGCCGCTGGCCACGCCGTCGCAGCCGCGCGGGCGGGTCGCGCTGCTCACCGGCTGCGTGCACGGCGAGATGTACCCCCAGACGCATGAAGCGACGATCCGCGTGCTCGCGCGGCTAGGGTTCGAGGTCGTCGCGCCACCCGAGCAGGGCTGCTGCGGGGCACTGCACAGCCACGCCGGCGACGCAGACGCCGCTCGCTCGCTCGCGCGTCGCAACATCGACGCCTTCGCGGAGGCCGGCATCGATGCGGTGATCGTCAACGCTGCCGGCTGTGGCGCGGCGATGAAGGAATACGGTCAGCTGCTGCGGAACGACGTCGAGTGGGCGGAGCGAGCCGAGCAGTTCGGCGCATCCGTGCAGGACGTGCTTGAATTCGTTGCCGCGCAGGACTTCGAACGGGGCCTCGGCGCCCTCGACCGCGACGTGACGCTGCAGGACGCTTGCCACCTCGCGCACGCGCAGGGCATCCGTGAGGCACCTCGCGCCATCCTCGGCGCGATCCCCGGTCTTCGCCTGCACGAGATGGCCGCACCCGATCGATGTTGCGGCTCCGCGGGGTTCTATTCGGTCGCCCATCCGGAGATGTCCGGCACGGTGCTCGCTACGAAGATGGCCGATGTCGAATCGACCGGCGCAGACGTGATCGCGACCTGCAACCCCGGGTGTACGCTGCAGCTTGAGCTCGGGGTGCGTCGCAGCGACGTGCTGGCCGGCGAGACCGACGTGCAACACGTGATCGAACTGCTCGACGCGTCCTACCGCGCCGGTGATGCTGCCCGCTAGCTAGCCACCGCCAACGGACCAGCGCGGCGCGAGCCAGCCCTCGTTGAAGCCGTAGGCGTCGAACTCGTAGCCGACGACGTCCCTTGCAAGCGCGGCGCGCTCGAGCGGCACGACCAGCGGGAACATCGCCGGCACGTCATCGAGCAGCAGTCGCTGAGCCTCGCGTGCTCGATCGGCGCGCAATGAGGGGTCGATCTGACTGAGCGCCGTTCGCACCGCCGAGTCGTACGGCGGGTTCGAGTAGCCCCACTGCGAAAACCCCCCGGCGAGGCCGGATGACGTGTGCAGGCGCAGCCCAACGTCAGGCGTCGTGAGTCCGGTGAGATCGAAGATCGACGCTTCAAAGTCGCCGGCTTCGAAGCTCTGCGACCACGCCGCCGGTTCTTCGACAAGCAGTCGTGGGCTGAGTCCCGCTCCGGCGAACTGGTCGAGCAGCACGTCGGCCAGCGCACGCGCTCGATCATCGGTCGGCGTGTGGAGACGAAAGCTGAGTCCGATCGCACCGGCTGCTGAGAGCAGCCTCCGTGACTCCGCGACATCGTGCTGGTAGAGCGGATGCGCCGCGAGCTCCGACGCCGGCAGCGCGTCGGCCTCGTGCGCCGGGCCGACCGGGCCGCTGATCTCGCCGGAGAAGCGCTCCGCCAGTGCCGCCCGATCGATCGCCATGGAGAGCGCACGCCGCACGCGAGGATCCTGGAACTCTTCAACGAATCGGACGCTCTGCCCGAGTCGCCCTGGCAGCAGCGAGAGGCCGATGCCGAGCACGCCCGACCCCGGTCGCGCGCTGACGGTGGTGCCCGGACGCTCGAACGCAGCGATGTCGTCGCCCGCCGGACGCACAGCGAGGACGTCGATCGTCCCGTCGTCGAAGGCAGCGTTGACAGCCGCCTCGTCTTCGAGTTCACGCACGGAGACGCCGTCGAGCAGTGGCTGGTCGGGACGATGGTAGAGCTGGTTGCGCGCCAGCGTGTCGCCGGCGGGCTCGCGGGAGGCCGAGACGAACGGGCCGCTGCCCAGCGGCTCTCCCGTCGCCGGAGAAATCTGGCCGGAGCGGATCCCGGCGGCGCGCGCGTCCGCGAACGTCTCGAAGAGCAGCGCAAAGGGCGCGCGCAGCTCAAGCACGACCGTCTGCAGGTCGGGCGCGTCGATGCGCGAAACGACGTCACTGAAGACGAAGTCCCCGCCGGCAGCGCGCAGTGCGAACTCGCGCCGCACGTCCTCGGCGGTGAGCGCAACGGCGAGCGAGCGATCGTTGGGGTGGAACCGCAGCTCCGGGCGCAGCGTGAACGCGACCGTCAACGGGTCGCGCAGCTCGATCGATTGAGCGAGGTCGCCGTAGAGCAGATTCGTCCGTCGATCGAACCCCACGAGCGTCGAGTAGATCAGCGGCTCAATCGCCGAGTCGCGCCCCTCGCCCGCGATCGACGCGAGGCGCAGGACGCCTCCCGGATCGCCAAGCGGGCGTCGATACTCGTCGAGCAGCGAGAGCCCCGCGACGGGCGTCACCGTCGCGGCGGGAGCCTCCTCGTCCTCATCACTAGTGCAGGCAAGCAGAAACGCCGCGCCCAGTACGCCCGCGCCAAGGCGCAGCACGTCCCGGCGGGTGCGTTGACGTCGCTGAGGTCGCTGAGGCGGGGTCGGGGGCATCGCTCGTCTTCCAGCGCCAAAACGATCGGGGGAAGACTATCGTAGGAAGCTACGGAAGCTGACGCCAACGCGCCGAAGAGTCGCTACCAGATACCTAGCATGAGCTTCACGTCCTCGGACGCCATCGTCTTCGGATCCCACGGCGGCTCCCAGACGAGATTGACCTCGGTGTCGAGCACGCCGTCCATCTGCATCACCGAGTGGTAGATCTGGCCCTGCAACATCGGTCCGACGGGGCAGGCGGGGCTCGTCAGCGTCATCTCGACGGTGACGACGCCCTCGTCGTCGACGTCGATGCTGTAGATCAGACCGAGGTCAGTCACGCTCATCCGCAGCTCAGGATCTTCGACATCACCGAGCACTTCAAGGATTTGGTCCGCGCTGGGGTGTTGCGGGCTATTCATGGTCAACTCCTGCTGTCCGTCGTAACTCGCTCGCTGTCATTGTCCGCAGTGAGTGCCTGCTCAAGCGTCTTCCACGAGAGCGAGGCGCACTTCACGCGCACCGGAAACTTGCGGACGCCGGTGAGCGCCTCGATGTCGCCAAATTCGTCGGGGGGTGTCTCGCTCTTCAGCATCATGCGCTGGAACGTCTCCACCGCTGCCAGCGCGTCCGCGACCGGACGGCCGTCGACGTAGACCGTCATCATCGACGCCGAGGCCTGCGAGATCGAACAGCCGCGGCCCTCGATCGCCACGTCCGTGACAGTGCCATCCTCGACGGTGAGTTCGACCCGCAATTCGTCGCCGCAGAGCGGGTTCGCGCCGTCGGCGGCGTGGGTCGCCCGTTCGCCGAGTTCGCCGCTGTGACGCGGGTTGCGATAGTGATCGAGCAGGATGTCCCGATAGAGGTCGTCGAGTTGTATGTCGGATCCAGGGGTAGGGCCGTCAGGCATCGCCGCTCCCAGCATCGCCGCCAAAATACCGTGCCGCCTCCTGGATGGCGTCAGCGAGCACGTCGATCTCTGCCGTTGTGTTGTACACGTAGAACGAGGCACGCGCCGTCGCCGTCACGTTCAGCGCGGCCATCACCGGCTGCGCGCAGTGGTGGCCGGTACGCACCGCCACACCCTGGCTGTCGAGCACCTGCCCGATGTCGTGCGGGTGTACGCCTTCGAGGTCGAACGAGATCACGCCGCCCCGCTGTGAGGAGTCAGGCGGGCCGAAGACCGTGACACCCGGGAGATCGGCCAGCTTCGGCAGCGCATAGTCGAGCATCGCGATCTCGTGCTGCCGCACGCGATCCATGCCGAGCCGCGAGAGGTAGTCGATCGCGGTGCCAAAGGCGACCACGCCGGAGATATTCGGCGTTCCGGCCTCGAAGCGCGCCGGGATCTCGTTCCACTTCGATTCTTCCAGCGTGACGGTGAGGATCATCTCGCCACCGCCGAGGAATGGCTGCATCTCCTCCAGCACCGACATTCGTCCCCAGAGCACGCCGACGCCCGTGGGCCCCAGCATTTTGTGCGCCGAAAAGGCGAGGAGGTCCGCACCCAGGTCCTGCACGTCGACTGCCATGTGCGGCACGCTCTGCGCACCATCGACGAGCACGATCGCGCCCTGCTCGTGTGCAAGCGCGGCCAGCTCCTTCACGGGAACGATCGAGCCCAGCGCGTTCGACATCTGGGTCACGCCCAGCAGCCTTGTGCGTTCCGTGATCAGCTCCGCCGCGACATCGAGATCCAGCGTGCCGTCCGGGAGCATCGGGATGAACTTCAGCACAATGCCGCGCTCGTCTCGCAGCATCTGCCACGGCACGATGTTGGAGTGATGCTCGATCTCCGAGAGCACGACCTCGTCGCCCTCTCGCAGGTGCGCACGACCCCACGAGTGCGCGACGAGGTTGAGCGACTCCGACGTGTTGCGCGTGAAGATCACCTCCTCCGGCGAAGGCGCGTTGATGAAGGCCGCGACCTTCTCTCGCGCGCCCTCGTAGAGTGCCGTCGCTTCCTGGGAGAGCGTGTGCACGCCGCGATGGATGTTCGCGTTCGAGTCGCGGTAGTAGCGCGTGATCTCCGCGATCACCTGCACCGGCGTCTGCGACGTGGCAGCGTTATCGAGGTAGACGAGCGGCGTGCCGTCGTGCACCTCGCGCGCCAGGATCGGAAAGTCGCGACGGATCGACGTCACATCGAGCCCGCCGTTCAGCGAGTCGCTCACTCGGAGGCCTCGCAGTCTATGTAGACGTCGCCGCCCTCGACGGTGACGACATAAGTGTTGACGGGTCGAATCGCCGGCAGCGTCAGCGCCTTGCCGGTCTGAGGGTCGAAGGAAGCGCCGTGGCGCGGGCAGACCACGTTGCCGTCGCGCAGCGTGCCCTCGCCGAGCGGCCCGTCGTCGTGACTGCAGAGATCGTCGATCGCGTAGAAGTCACCGTCGATGTTGCAGAGCGCGACCCGACGCCCACCAGCGCAGGTCACGACCCGCACTTCGCCCTCAGGGACAACCGAACCATCGCCGATGCGCTCTCGTGCCACGTCGCTCCCCGCTGCTTCCCGTCGCTCGGCTACAGCTCAGCCGTCGTGAGCTTCGCAGCCACCAGCTCCTGGAGCTCTTCTTCGAGGCCGTCGACGGGGATGCCCCGCAGGACGTCGGCGAAGAAGCCCTGCACCAGCAGCTTCAGGGCAGAACGATAATCCATGCCGCGCGACTGGAGATAGAAGAGCGCGGCCGAATCGACCGGCCCAACCGTCGCGCCGTGGCCGCAGCGAATCACGTCCGCCGTCAGGATCTCGAGCACCGGGTCGGAGTCGGCCTTCGATTTCGCCGAGAGCAACAGGTTTCGGTTGACCTGGTTCGCTTCCGCCCCCTTCGCCGTCTCCTCCACGCGCGTGATGCCGTAGTAGATGTTGCGGGACGCACCGGCCAGCGCCGCCTTGATCGCGACGTCCGATGTCGTGCGCGCGCCCTGGTGGTCCTGCAGCGTCACGAAGTCGAAATGCTGCTCACGGTCGCCAAGCGCGACGCCGCGGATCACGGAATTCGCGCCCTCGCCCTCGATCAACGCTTCAACCGTGTGCTTCACGATCTGGCCGCCGATCGCCAGCGTGGCGACGGTGACGTCTGCGTCACGTCCGAGCTTGCTGCGGATCGTGGTGAAGTCCTGCGTTGCAGCGCCCCAGCGCTCGTCGATCAGCAGGCGGACTCGCGAGGCGTCGCGTGCGTTGATCTCGATCACACCGGCGACAAGCAGCGGTACATCCTCCGACCGCAGCCGCAGCACGATCGTCACCTCGGCCTGTTCGCCGACGTTCACCAGCAGTCGCGGGAAGATCGCCGACGGGGCCGAACCCACGCCGCTGACCTCGATCTCGATCGGCTGCTCGCAGACGGCACCCTTCGGGACATCGACGATCGCGCCCGAGCTCCAGAGTGCCGCATTTGCGGCGATGAACTTGCCCTCAGTCGCGGGCACGAGCGCGCCGAGATCGCTCTGAACGGTCTCAGGCGACTGATCGACCGCCGTCGCCAGAGTCGATGCGGCGCCGCTCTGCGATCCGCTACCGGCGGGCACGTCACCGCTGATCGCGATCGCCGCTTCTGCGGGCGGGAAGGCGGCGAAATCAAGGTCGGTGACGTTCGTGTACTTCCACGGCCGCAGCGCGGGCGTGGGATTCGAGACTGCAGCGAAGGCCCGCGAGGCCTCCACGCGCCGGTCGCGCAGCCAGTCCGGCTCGCTGCGCGCGGCCGATACCGCAACGATCGACGCCTCGCCGTAGCCCTCGATGTCCGTCGCGGTACTTGCCATGCGCTAGCCGACCGAGCCTTCCATCTGCAGCTCGATCAGCCGGTTGAGCTCGATCGCGTACTCCATCGGGAGTTCCTTCACGATCGGTTCCACGAAGCCGTTCACGACCATCTTCGCGGCCTCTTCCTCGGAGATGCCGCGCGACATCAAGTAGAAGAGCTGGTCATCGCCGAGCTTCGAGACCGACGCCTCGTGCCCGATGTTCACCGCTTCTTCGTCGACTTCCATCGTCGGATAGGTGTCGGAGCGCGAGTGCTCGTCGAGCAGCAGCGCGTCGCAGCGCACGGTCGATGAGGACTGCTTCGCGCCCTCATACACCTTGAGCAGCCCTCGATAGGAGGTGCGGCCGGCACCACGCGAGACCGACTTCGCGACGACCGCGGAAGAGGTGTTCGGCGCCACGTGCACGACCTTGCCGCCCGTGTCCTGGTACTGGCCGTCGCCGGCAAACGCGAGCGAGAGGATCTCGCCGTGCGCACCCTCGCCCATCAGGTACACGGACGGGTACTTCATCGTCAGCTTGGAGCCGATGTTGCCATCGACCCATTCCATGACCGCGTTCTCGTGGGCGTAGGCACGCTTGGTGACGAGGTTGTAGACGTTGTTCGACCAGTTCTGGATCGTCGTGTAGCGCATGCGTGCGCCCTTCTTGACGACAATTTCGACCACCGCCGAGTGCAGCGAGTCCGAGCTGTAGATCGGCGCGGTGCAGCCCTCGACGTAGTGCAGGTACGCGTCCTCGTCAACGATGATCAGCGTGCGCTCGAACTGCCCCATGCTCTCCGTGTTGATGCGGAAGTACGCCTGCAGCGGAACATCGAGGTGCACCCCCGGCGGCACGTAAATGAACGAGCCTCCCGACCAGACGGCGGAGTTGAGCGCCGAGAATCGATTGTCCCCGGGCGGGATCAGAGTGCCGAAGTACTCCTTCACGAGCTCCGGATATTCCGCGAGACCCTGATCCATGCTGAGGAAGATCACGCCCTGCTTCGCAAGGTCCTCACGGATGTTGTGGTAGACGACCTCGGAGTCGTACTGCGCCCCCGCCCCGGCGAGGAACTGCCGCTCCGCCTCCGGAATGCCGAGCTTGTCGAAGGTGTCCTTGATGTACTCAGGAACGTCTTCCCAGTCGGCGACGTCACCGTCGGTCGGCTTCACGTAGTAGCGGATGCTGTCGAAGTCGATCGAGCCGAGCAGCTCAGCGTCACCGGCCCACGTCGGATCTTCCTTCTCGTAGAACGTGCGCAGCGCGTCGAGGCGGAAGTCGAGCATCCACTCCGGCTCGTCTTTCTGCGCCGACATGTCGCGGATCAGTTCCTCGTTCAGCCCCTTCTCGGCCATGTAGAGCGGCTGCACGTCATCGTGAAAGCCCCACTCGTAGTCGCCGACGACACCCGCGACGGCCGCATCCGGCTTCGCGTTCGGCTTCGCATCCGGAGCCGTCTGGGTCATGAGGAAGCCCCTTCCAGCATGCCGAGCGACTCGAGGATCGGGTCGTAGCCCCCTTCCTCGATGCGGCGTGCGAGATCAGAGTCTCCGCTCTGCACGATCTGGCCGTTGACGAGCACGTGAACGAAGTCCGGCTCGATGTAATTCAGGATGCGCTGGTAGTGCGTGATGATCAGGATTCCGATCTCCGGCGTGCGCAGCGTGTTCACGCCCTCCGCGACGGTGCGCAGCGCGTCGACATCGAGGCCGGAGTCGGTCTCGTCGAGGATCGCGAGGTCGGGCTTGAGCATGCCGAGCTGGAGAATCTCTGCGCGCTTCTTCTCGCCGCCGGAGAAGCCATCGTTCACGTAACGGCGGGCGAACTCCTCGTCCATCCTCAGCATTTCCAGCGTCGATCGCAGTTCCTGCAGGAACTCGCGCGCCGGCACATCCTCGCCGCGTCGCGCCTTCAGCGCCTCGCGCAGGAAGTTGACCATCGTCACGCCCGGCAGCGAGGTCGGGTACTGGAACGAGAGGAACATCCCCATCTGCGCGCGCTTGTCGGGCGGCAGCACGGTCACGTCCTCGCCTTTGAAAATCACCTCTCCGCCGTCGACGATGTACTCCGGGCTGCCGGCGATCGTGCTTGCGAGCGTGCTCTTGCCTGAGCCGTTCGGCCCCATCAGCGCATGCACCTCGCCCGGTCCGATCTTCAGATCGACGCCGCGCACAATCTGTGTCTCCCGCTGCGCCGCGATGCTGACCTTCAGATCACGTAGCTCAAGAATCGGGTCGCTCACCGGCGGACCTCTCCCTCGTTATTTCGCGTCATTTCGAAACGACGTACTCGCAGCACGCCGCGCCATCGACAATGGTTGTGACCTGAGAGACCGGCGCATCGAGCAGTAGCTCAATCGCGCGACGATCCGCCATGCAGGCCATGTGCTCCCCCTCCGCTACCGACCGGTAGGGACAGCCGACGTTGCGAAGCCGGAACTCCGCAGTGTCCTCACTAGAATCGTTCAGAATCCCCTCCTCGCGGAGGGCATCAGTTACCTGCTTCACGCGCTCGCCAAGGTCGCCACTGCGCACCCGCGGCGCGTATTCGCCCGCGATCTCCTCCGCCACCGCCTCGAAGACCTGCTCAAGCACGACGACGCCGGGGCGTCCCTCCACGGATTCCTGCGGCAGCCCCGCGAGGGCCGGGAAGAGCCGATCGAGCAATCGCGAGTAGTTGGCGTGCGAGGATCGCTCCTCGCCGGCTTCGCTCAGTGAGTAGTGCATTGCGGGTCGGCCGCGAGTCTGGCGCTCTAGTGTGGCCTCAAGCAGCCCCTCGCCGACCATGATGTCGAGATGGCGACGAATCGCGCCATGGCTGACGCCAATCGCGCTCGCGAGTGCGGAAACCGGGAGTGAACCCTGCTCCTGGAGCAGACTCACCACCTGGTCGCGTGTACGTTCCATGAACCCCGCCGTTTGTGCCGGATTTCATTATCCAAGCTAGAAGCGCTATGTCAATATTAAATCCATTTCATAGTCATTAACTTCTTTAATTTCTGACATTCGCATCTGACGGCCAGTTGAACCCCCCGCCCCGTCACCCGTACGATGCGGCGGCTCAACTTCGAGCAGCAGTGGCGAGGGTGTGTGATGGCAGACGTTCAGGGGATCGAAGTCGGCACGACGGCCTCGTTCGCGAAGACAGTGACCGCAGAGGACATCGCCGGGTTCACCGCCGTCTCTGGCGACACGAACCCGCTGCACAGCGATGCAGAGTACGCCGCCCGCACGCGCTTCAAGCAGCCGATCGCGCACGGCATGCTCGGCGCCGGCCTGATCTCCGCGGCAATCGGCACACAGCTCGCCCCCGACTCGGTCGTGATCTACCTCAGCCAGAGCCTCCGCTTCCGCGCCCCGGTCAGCATCGGCGACGCGCTCACCGCGACCGTCAACGCGACGGAGGTCGACGAGGAGCGCAGCCGCGTCACCCTTGAGACGACCGTCACGAACCAGGACGGCACAGACGTCATCCTCGGCGAGGCACAGGTGATGGTGGAGGCGCTCTCGTAACAGCGACTGCCGCGGGCAGTTCGGTTACGATTCAGGGGCGACCGGCACATTCCGGTGTCGGGCCACGCATGAGGAATCCAGCGATCCGATGACACAGACCGACAGCGCACGCACGAACGGCACCTCCGGTGACGGCATTCGCGCCGCGATGGACGAGTGGGAGCAGGGCGCGCTGGCGCGCGTGCTCGACCGCTACCCGGAGCGACGCCAGAGCTTCGCCACCTCGTCGGCTGAGACGAAGCGCGTCTACACGCCGCTCGACGTCCCTGAGCTCGACTACCTGCGCGACATCGGCTTTCCCGGCGACTACCCGTTCACGCGCGGCGTGCAGCCCACGATGTACCGCGGCCGCCTCTGGTCGTTCCGCCAGTACGCCGGGTTCGGCACCGCCGACGAGACGAACGTCCGCTTCCGCGATCTGCTGGCAAACGGCCAGACCGGCCTCTCCGCCGCGTTCGACCTGCCCACGCAGACCGGCTACGACTCCGACGACCCGATGGCGCAGGGCGAGGTCGGACAGGTCGGCGTCGCCGTCGACTCGCTCGCCGACGTCGAGACGATGTTCAAGGACATCCCGCTCGACAAGATTTCGACGTCGATGACGATCAACGCGCCTGCCGCGATCCTCGTCGCGATGTACATCGTTGCGGCCGAGAAGCAGGGGCACGAAGCGAGCGTCGTCACCGGCACCGCGCAGAACGACATCCTCAAGGAATACGTCGCGCGCGGAACCTACATCTTCCCGCCCGAGCCATCAGTGCGGCTCGCGGCCGACCTGATCACCTACTGTGCGACCGAGACACCACGCTTCAACTCGATCTCGGTCTCCGGCTACCACATCCGCGAGGCCGGCTCGACCGCCGCGCAGGAGATCGCCTTCGCGCTGGCGAACGCCGCCGCCTACCTCGAAGCCTGCAAGGCACGCGGCGCGGACATGGACGATGTCGCCCCCCGCATCTCGTGGATCTTCAACACGCACAACGACTTCTTCGAGGAGATCGCCAAGTACCGCGCCCTGCGTCGGATGTGGGCGCACATGACGCGCGAGCGCTTCGGCGCGAAGCAGCCGGCGTCGTGGATGCTCCGCACGCACACGCAGACCGGTGGCTCGACGCTCACCGCGCAGCAGCCGCTGAACAACATCGCCCGCTCCGCCCTGCAGGCGATGGCCGCCGTGATCGGCGGCGTGCAGTCGATGGCGCTCTCCTGCTACGACGAGGCGCTGGCGCTGCCGACGGAGGAGTCGCAACAGATCGCCCTGCGCACGCAGCAAATCATCGCCCACGAGACCGGCGCCGCCGACACGATCGATCCGCTGGCGGGCTCGTACTACGTCGAATGGCTGACGAACCAGCTCGAGGAGCAGGCGAACGCGATCATGGACCGCGTCGAGGACATCGGCGGGGCCGTCGCCTCGATCGAGACCGGCTTGATGCAGTCGGAGATCCAGGAATCATCGGTGCGCCACCAGCACGAGGTCGAGAGCCGCGACCGCACCGTCGTCGGCGTCAACGACTACGTCGACGAGCACGAGCAGGCTCCGTCCGCGATCTTCCGCCCGGACGACGCGGGCGCGATGCAGATCGCGCAACTCGAACGCCTCGATCGCACCAAGGCGGAGCGCGACGGCGACGCGGTGCAGGCCGCGCTCGGTCGGTTGCGCGAAGGTGCGCGCGGCAGCGAGAACCTGATGCCGGCAATCCTCGAAGCCGTGCGTGCCTACGCAACGCTCGGTGAAATGTGCGGCGTGCTGCGCGAGGAGTGGGGCGAGTACACGCCCGTAACAGTCGTCTAGCAAGAACGCGTTTAGCAAGAACGATCGACCCCGAGCCGGGGTCGCGGATAAGGGGGAGAGAACCGATGGCGGGTGCTCTGGACGGACAGGTCGCAGTGGTAACCGGCGCGAGCCGAGGAATCGGTCGCGCATGCGCGATCGAGCTGGCGAAGGCCGGTGCCGACGTGGTCGTGAACTACGTGAACAACAAGGAAGCAGCCGACTCGTGCGCGAAGGCGCTGGAGTCCGAGGGCGTGAAGACGCTGGTCGTGCAGGCCGATGTCTCGAACGCCGACGAGGCGAAGACGTTGATCGAAGCCGCTGAGGCCGAGTTCGGCAAGGTCGACATCCTCGTCAACAACGCCGGCGTGAACCGCGATCGCACGATCGCACGCATGTCGACCGAGCAGTGGGACGAGGTGATCTCGACTGATCTCTCATCGATGTTCTACTGCACCAGTGCAGTCGTCGCCGGGATGCGAGAACGCAACTTCGGCCGCATCATCAACATGTCGTCGATCATCGGCCAGATGGGCAACGTCGGTCAGGCGAACTACGCCGCGGCGAAGGCCGGCATGATCGCCTTCACGAAGTCGGCCGCGAAAGAGCTGGCCCGCAACAGCATCACGGTGAACGCGGTCTGCCCGGGGTTCGTTGAGACCGAGATGGTGGCGGCGCTTGACGAGGAGATTCAGAAGACGCTGATCGCCAACATCCCGCTCGGCCGCTTCGGCACCGCCGAGGAGGTCGCACAGACGGTGCGCTTCCTCTGCACGGAGGGTGACTTCTACACCGGCGCGGAGATGAGCCTCAACGGCGGGCAATACATGTAGCTCTCCGCCACGCTGCGAGAGAGAATCGAAAGCCGCCTGCGGGCGGCTTTCGTGCATCCAAGGGAGGGTGGCTATGGCAGACGACATTACACCCGCCCTCGGACGCCGCATCGTCGTCGTTGGCGGTACCGGGAATGGCAAGAGCACGCTCGCCGAGACTCTGGCGCAGCGGCTTGGGCTGCCGTTCGTCGAACTCGATGAACTCTTCTGGCTGCCGAACTGGGTGATGTCCGACGACGAGAGTTTCAGCGTGAAGGTCGCAGCGGCAACGTCAGGCGAGAGCTGGGTCGTCGCCGGCAACTACCAACGGATCTCGGTGGACGTGATCTGGCCTCGCGTCGACACGATGATCGTGCTGGAGGTCTCGCTCGTGACCCAGCTGCGGCGACTGATCGCCCGCTCGTGGCGTCGATCGCGCAGCAACGAGTTGCTCTGGGGCACAAACTACGAGCGCCTCTGGAAGCACTTCTTCCACCGCGATTCACTGCTGCTGTTCGCCCTCAGGACGCACCGCAAGACGCGCGATCGATACCGTTCGATGATGGCCGACCCCGAGTGGGCGCACATCGACTTCATCCACCTGCGCTCACCGGCCGAGGCCGCCCGCTGGCTTGCGAGCGAAGTGCCAGAAGTCCGTCAGAGTGAACCTGAGTGAATAAGCCCGCGCCCTGATACCGTGAACTCCCCGATCCCGGGGCAGCCAAGCCGACCGTTCGAGATGTGGGGACCGCTCGATGGCCGAGGCACCGCCAATTTCGCCAGAACTGCGTTCGATCGTGCTCGCGATCGTTGAGTTGCAGCCGCTCGCCGACGTCCTGCGACGCCTGGCCGAAGCCGCGCTCAAGCTCACCGACGCCGACTACGCCGCGATCGGCGCGTACGACGAGGACCGCGAGCTGCAGCACTTCGAGACGGTCGGCATCACCGCCGACGAACACGCCGCGCTGCCCCACGCCCCGATCGGTGCCGGCCTGATCGGCCAGTTCGCCGACCACGCCGAGACGATCAACGTGCCGCACTTGGGATCGCACCCCGCGTCCGCCGGGACGCCGCAGGGCCACCCGGCGATGGACGCCTTCCTCGGCGTTGCGATCCGCTACGGCCCGCAGTCGCTCGGTGCCTTCTACGTCACGCGCAGGCCCGACGGCGATGCGTTCACGGATGATGATCGCGCCCAGCTGGAATCGCTCGCGCCCTACGCGGCGATCGCGATCCGCAACGCCGAGGCGATGGAGGCCGAGCAGCAGCGCAACGAGACGCAAGCGGAACTTGACCGATACGCACTGCGCGACTCGATCGCGCGCGATCTGCATGACGATGTGATCCAGTCGATCTACGCCGTCGGCCTGGGCCTGCGGGCCGGCCGCACGAGCGGCAGCGAAGAGAAGGATCTGGCGATCGACCGCGCGGCAGCCGAGCTGCAGGCGGTGATCGCGGACCTCCGTACCTACATTCACCATCTCAGCAGCGACATTGACGATGTCACGCCGTCCGACGTGCTGATCGGTCGGCTACAGGAATTGGCTACGCAGGGCGCGCGACCCGAATGGTCGCTCGACTTCGATGTCGCCAGCATCTCGATCGAACCCGCCTTCGGACGACAGCTCTACCTAATCATTCGCGAAGCGATCTCGAACGTCCGGCGTCATGCGACGGCGGAGTCCGCGTCGCTCGCCGTGAGCATCGATGGCTCGATGCTCACGGTGCGTGTCGTCGATGACGGCGTCGGCTTCGACCGCGCGGCCGTCCCGGACAGCGCCGTCGGACTGCGCAGCATCGAGCAACGCGTCGCCGACCTCGATGGATCGGTGCTGATCGAGTCCACGCTCGGCGCCGGCACCACGATTACCGTCACCGTGCCGCTGATGACCGAGCGCGACTGAGCCACTGGCCGCAGGGCGTGACTGCGCGCCCTCAATCGTCGAGAGTGTGCTGACCTATACTGGCTCGACCGCCAGACGTTCACGTCCTGGCTGCGTCAGAGCCACATCACAGTGTGAGAGGAACCAGGGATGCGTATCGTCCTCTTCGGTCAGGCCGCCTTCGGCAAGGACGTCTTCGACGCCCTACAGGAGGCGGGTGAAGACATCGTCGGCGTCTCCGCGCCGAAGCCGGGCGAGCGCGGAGATCCACTTGTTGATGCCGCCGGCGAGGCAGATATCCCGGTGATCGTCACGCGGGATCTGCGCAAGGACGAGCCCTTCGAGCAGTACAAGGCGTGGGAGCCGGAACTGCTCGTCTTCGCCTTCGTCACCGACATCGTGCGCAAGAACGTGCTCGACGTGCCTGAGCACGGCACGATCCAGTACCACCCCTCGCTGCTCCCCCGGCACCGCGGCATCTCGTCGATGGCGTGGCCGGTAATCCAGGGAGAGGCGCAGACCGGCATCACGATCTTCTGGGTGGACGAGGGTATCGACACCGGTCCCGTGCTGCTGCAACGCGAGGCCGAGATCAAGCCGGAAGACACGGTCGGCTCGCTCTACTTCGACCGCCTCTACCCGATGGGCATCACGGCACTCGTCGACGCCGTGCGCATGGTCCGCGAGGGAGACGCGCCGCGCGTCGACCAGGACGAGGCCGAGGCCAGCTACGAACCACCAATTCGCGATGAGCATGGGGCCGTCGACTTCTTGCGCCCGGGGCTGGTCGTCTTCAACCACGTCCGCGGCTGCGACCCGCAGCCCGGCGCCAGCGTCTCGCTCAACGGCCAGACGCTGAAGCTCTTCACGCCCTCGTACGCCACAGGGCACTCGGAGGAGACACCGGGCACGGTGACCGCCAGCGACGACGGCGCGATCGAGATCGCCGTGATCGGCGGCAAGCTGACGATCGGCCGCGTGCAGCCTGAGGGCGGGCGCAAGGTGCCCGCAGCAGACGTCGTCAACGTCGGCGACGTGCTCGAGCGGCCCGCGTGATCATCGGCACGGTCCGCGAGACGAAGCTGGAGGAGTACCGTGTCGCGCTCACGCCGGACGGTGTCGCCGACATCGTGCGGGCGGGCCATAGCGTCGTGGTCGAGACCAAAGCGGGGGCCGGCTCGAACTACGGCGACGACGATTACGTCGCGGCCGGCGCTGAGGTGGTGGGCACGGCAGCGGAGGTCTACGCGAAGGCTGAACTGATGTGCGAGGTGAAAGAACCGCAGCCGGAGGAATTCGGATTGCTCCGCGACGGCCAGATCCTCTTCACCTACCTGCACCTGGCGGCTGACCCTGCCGTCACCGACGCGCTGCTGAAGTCAGGCTGCATCGCGATCGGCTACGAGACCGTGCAGCGCGCGGATGGCTTCCTGCCCCTGCTCGCGCCGATGTCCGAGGTCGCGGGCCGCATGGCCGTCGAGCTTGGCGCGCACTACCTGAAGAAGCCCGGCCCGGGGCGCGGCATGCTGCTGGGCGGGCTGCCCGGCGTCCCGCCTGCGCACGTCGTCGTGATGGGCTCGGGCAACGTGGGCAAGAACGCGGTACGCGCGGCCGTCGGTGCGGGCGCTCGCGTCAGCGTGCTCTCGATCGATGGCGACCAACTCCGTGAGCTTGAAGAGCTCTACGCCGGGCGGGTCGAGACCGTGCTGAGCAGCCCTCAGGCGGTAGCGATGGCCGTCCGCGACGCTGACCTGCTGATCGGCGCGGTGCTCGTGGCTGGACGCCGTGCGCCGGTCGTCGTGACGCGCGAAATGGTCGCGTCGATGGGCCACGGCGCGGTAATCGTCGATGTCGCCGTCGACCAGGGCGGCTGCGTGGAGACGACACGTCCGACGAGCCACCTCGAGCCGATCTACGTCGAAGAAGGCGTCGTTCACTACGCCGTGCCGAACATGCCGGGCGCCGTGCCGCGAACGTCGTCGCGGGCGCTCACCGGGCTGACGCTGCCGTACATCCTGCGCGTGGCGAACGACGGCTTTGCCGCGGCGGTCTCGGACCCGGTGCTGGCGCGCGGTGTGAACATCTACCGCGGCAAGCTCACCCACGAGGACGTCGCCGCTTCGCTGGGACGTACCGCGACGCCGCTGAGCATGCTGATCGGGTCCGCTGAGTGAGCTTCCGCGGAGTCACGATCGGCGTCCGCTCGCTGCTCGAACACGAACAGTTGCTGATGATCAGCATCTCGACCGTGCTCGTAATGGCCGGGCAGGGCGTGATTGCGCCGATCCTCCCGCTCTTCGCGAAGGACTTCGGCGTCGGTGCGGCGATGGTCGGGCTCACGCTGTCCAGCTTCGCCCTAGCGCGCCTGATGCTGAACGTGCCGCTCGGCATCCTCTCGGACCGCTACGGACGCCGCATGCTGCTGGTCGCCGGACCGATCGTCACCGGCGTTGGCATGCTCGGATCCGGATTCTCCGCGAACATCGAGCAACTACTCGCATGGCGCTTCATCGCCGGGGCGGGGTCGGCAATGTACATGACCGGCGCGATGATTTACATCACCGACATCTCGACCGCCGACAACCGCGCCCGCTTCATCGGAACGAACCAGGGCGCGCTGCTGCTCGGCGTCTCGATCGGCCCCGCGATCGGTGGCGTGGTCGGCGAGTTCTACGGGCTGCGCGCACCATTCTTCGTCGTCGGCGTCTCGACGTTCATCGCCGCCCTCTACGCCTTCATGCGACTGCCTGAGACGCGCCCCGAAGGCGGATTCGCCCCCGTCGAGGACGATGCCGAGAGCACCGACACCGGCGACAAGCGAGCCTGGCTGCGCATGATCCGCTCGCGCGACTTCTTCGCAGTTTCGTTCGTCACGATGTCGATCTTCCTCACCCGGTCGGCGGGCCGGCAGACGCTGGTGCCGCTGCTCTCCGTCGCGCGCCTGAACATGTCCCCGGGGGTGCTCGGCGGGATCTTCGCTGTGATGTCGTTCTCCAACATGCTGCTGATCACGCCGGCCGCCTACGCTGCGGACCGCTTTGGCCGCAAAGCGTCGTTGATCCCCGGCGGCGCGCTGCTCACGGCTGGCCTGCTGCTTTACGCGGGCGCAGAGACGTACACGATGTTCATCGTCGCCTCGGCCGTCCTCGCGCTCGGTCAGGGCATCGATGGCCCCGCCCCTGCCGCCTACGCCGCCGACATCGCGCCGGAGGAGTCACGGGGGCTCGCGATGGGCCTCTACCGCAGCTCTGGTGATCTCGGCTTCGTGGTCGGGCCGCCGCTACTCGGGCTGCTCGCCGACAAGACCTCGTTCGGCTGGGGGCTCGCAGTGAATGCTGCGGTCGTCGCCGCCGCCACGCTCTTCTTCCTGATCTTCGCCCGCGAGACCGCCGGGGCGAGGCGCCACATCGCTCCCCAGCCCGCTATCGCCGACACAACAGCCGTCGACGCTGGCGGCGAGGGTTAGCCCACGACGGTGTCTCAGCGGTACTAGACGCTATGCCGGGCGGAACGTGGCGAGCGCGGCCGCTTCCTGCTCTGCGGGCATGCGTACGAAGAGCCCACTGCCCTCCACGAGCACATCACCGCCCTCATCGCTGACCGTCGCCTGCAATTCAATGCGCCGGCCGCGACGTCGCGTGATGCGCGAGTGCACGGTGAGCGGCGCATCGAGGCCGACCTGGCGGCGGAAGCGCGTCTCCATCTTCGCCGTGACCGCAAACAGCTCGTCGGCGTACATCGCCCAGCCCATCGCCTCGTCGAGCACCAGCCCCAGTAGCCCGCCGTGCATGATGCCGGGGAACCCCTGATCCTCCGGGCGCGGGAGGTACGTAGCGGTCATTCCATCGCCATCGCGCTGGAACGCCAGGTGCAGCCCGATCGGGTTGTGACGCCCGCAACCGAAGCAGTAGTGCTCAAGCAGCGCGGGGTCGTAGTCGGGATCATCGGGCATCGCCGCGACGATACCCGATGCCGGTGCGGGACAGCGAGGACGGAGGCTAGTTCTGCGCCAGGTTCGCCAGCGCCTCGTCGAGGGAGGCGGTGACCTCCGTGACCGCGATCAGGCCGAACGTGATCTCCTCGCTCGCGGCGAGTAGCGCATCGACATCGAGGGTGACAACAGCCTCACTGATCAGCGACGCGGCGTTCACAAACGCCTCAGTCGCCTGCACGAGCTTCACCTGCACGGCGTCGAAATCGTCGGGCCCGTCGAGCTGCTTGGCTTCCGTCGATAGTGCCTGGACTTCTACGTTGATCGCCGCGAACTGATCGTTCCAGGCGTCGGAACCGAGGGCGGGGTCAACGATTGCCTCTGCGATCGAGAGTGACTGCTCGGCGAGTCGATTTAGGAGCAGTCCCGCCGTGTCGAGGTAGATCTGCTGCTCGGACAAATCTTCCGCGGCCTGCGGACTCGCGGTCGCGGTCGCGGTCTCTGCGCCGGGCGACGCCGTCGCTGCCGCACCGCTCGCCGATGTCGCCGTCGCGGCATCCGACGCCGGAGCCACGCCATTCGCGCCATCGTCGGACGATGAACATCCGGCGAGGCTGACCACGACGATCGCAAGCAGCGTCGCGGGCCAGATGCGCAGTCGCCGGATCATCGCGTTCTCCTGCTGAGCAACGTTCCAGTCACGACTACGGTGTCACGGTCGGTGTCGCCGTGGCGTCGTCGTCATCTTCCTCGTCTTCGTCTTCTTCGTCCTCATCCTCGTCTTCGTCTTCTTCGTCCTCGTCCTCTTCATCCTCGTCGTCGTCGCCCTTGTCCTTGTCGCCTTCGTTCTTGCCGTTGCCATCGTCGTCATCACCATCGTCGTCATCACCATCGGCGTCATCGCCAACGGCAGCACCCTCGGCGGCGGCGTCAGACAGCGCCTTGAACAGCTCACGGAAGTCGGCCATCAGGTCCTTGAAGCGCTCCCGGCGCTCTTCCTTCGGCAGGTCACGCAGCTCCTCGATCAGGGCGCGCATCGCCGCCTTGCGCTCGAAGACGAGCGCCACGCGTGCCCTCGCGCGGTCCGAGGCCTGCTCGGGCAGCGTCGGCATTCGGTCGATCGAGCGACCGCGACCGCGCTCGCCGTCCTCAGGCTTGCCGGTGTCATCTGGCTTGCCGGCGCCCTCTGGCCTGCCGTTGTCCTCTGGCCTGCCGTTGTCCTCAGGCTTGCCGTTATCCTCGGGCTTGCCGTTGTCGCCACCGGGATCGTCCGGCTTGCCAGCGTCATCAGGCCTGCCGTTGTTATCGCCACCTTGCTGCAACGGGCCAGCAGACTCGGTCATCTCGTCGCCAACCGGGCCGCCGCGGAGGCGGTCGTGGACATCGCGGCGAAGGAGAGCGCGGCGATCGCTAGAATCGGAATCGCGTGCAACGTCACTCTGCGAATCATGAGATACCTCGTCCCCTGTTCAACCAGTCTGCGGTGTACAACGAGGTTCGACCAGCGGCGTTCGTCAGCGCAGTGTGACGCCGTCCACAGTTCGACTCAGCACACCGCTCAGGACAGCTCAGGCGATAGTCGCGGCTCAGTCGCCCGGCGCCTCGTCACCCATGTGGCGCATGCCCCAGCCCGCGAGGGGCCCGAACGCATCGCCCAACTCGCGGCCGCGCTCGGTCAGCTCGTACTCGACCCGCGGCGGCATCGTCTCGATGTGGTGCCGGCTGACGACGCCGACGTCTTCGAGGTCAGCGAGCCGATCGCGCAGCGTGCGCGAGTTGCAGCCGCCGATCTCGCGTGAGAGTTCGTTGAAACGACGGGTGCCGGGCATCAGGTGGTAGATGATGTGGGGAACCCACTTCTGACCAACGAGGGCAAGCGTCGCGCGTACCGGGCAGTAATCCCCATCCGGGGTACTCGCGAGCTTGCGCTCGATCACTGTCCGCGTCCGCCACACATCTTCTGAACCGTACCTCAGCCGCTCCTCGCCCCACAAGCGCCGCGAATCCGCCTCGCGGCTCCGCTAGGGGGCGGGCGACTCCGCGTCGGCAACTCCGAGCGGCGCTCGACGGGCGGTGATCAGCGCGGCTGCGAGGAAGATCACGCAGGCCGTGAGCACGATCGCGGCGCTGGCCGAGACCCGTGCGTAATACGAGAGGTGCAGCCCCACAACGGACGACGTGAGCGCGACCGCCGTCCCGACCGCCATGATCCTCGACATGCGATCGACGACCAGCCCCGCCGTCGCGGCTGGCACGATCAGCATCGCATTCACGAGCACAATCCCGATCGCCTTCAGCGCGACGACAACCGCCACCGCGATCAGCACGAGCAGCGCGTACTGGAAGGGGGCCGCTCGCACGCCGGAGGCCGCGGCCATCGCCGGATCATAGGCGACGAAGACGAGCTCGCGGTAGAAGGCCCTGACGAAGATCAGCACCGCAGCGGCCATCACGCCCGCCCCGAGCAGATCCGAGTTCGAAACCCCGAGGATGTTGCCGAAGACGAAGGAGAAGAGGTCGGGCGTGTACGAGGTACGGCGAGACATCACGAGGATGCCGAGCGAGAACATGCCGACGAAGAGGATGCCAATCGCCGTGTCGTAGGAGACGCGCGTCCGTCGCTGCGTCCAGCCGATGCCGAGCGCCGTCAGCACACCCGCCACCAGCGCGCCGAGACCGACGCTCGCGCCGTTCACGAAGGCGACGGCGACACCGGCAAGCGTGGCGTGAGCCAGCGCATCACCGGAAAAGGCCAGGCCCTTGTGCACGACGAACGCCCCAACGACGGCACCGACCACGCTGATCATCACAAGCACGATCAACGCGCGGCGCATGAATTCGAACTCGTACGGGTCGAGCAACCAGCCGACGACATCAGCCACCGCGGCGACCGTTACGGACGACATGCACGGTGCCGCTGTCCGCGACCACCGAGATCAAATGGTGCTGGAACGTCTTCGCCAGTACTTCTTCAGTCAGCACCTGCGCCGGTGGGCCAGACGCGATCAGTCGTCGGTTGATGCATGACGCCTCGTCGCAGGAACTGGCAACGCAAGAGAGGTCGTGGGTGGCGAGCAGGATGCTGTGCCCGTCCTTCGCCAGTTCGTCGAGCAGCGAGATCAGGTCGTGCTGCACCCCCGCGTCGAGCCCGGCGAACGGCTCATCGAGCAGCAGCAGCCGCGCGCCGCGGGCGATCGCCCGCGCCATCAGCACCCGTCGACGTTGGCCGCCAGAGAGCCGTCCGACCTGGCGACTGTCCATGTCCGCGAGCCCGACCCGCTCCAACGCGTCATGCGCGACATCGCGATCGGCGCGGGACCAGCGCTGGAACGGTCGCAGCTTCTCGTAGCGCCCCATCAGCACGACGTCAGCGACCGAGACCGGAAACTCCCAGTCGACCTCCTCGACCTGCGGCATATATGCGATCTCACTGCGCGCCCGGGCGACGGGACTACCGAACGCCAGCACCTCACCGCGGATCGGCTCAATCAGGCCGAGTATCGTCTTGAAGAGCGTGGACTTGCCGGCACCGTTCGGCCCGATCAGGCCCACGATCTCGCCGACGGGGACCTTCAGGTCGATCGCCTCGATCGCCGGCGGTTGGCCCGGATAGCCCGCCCACAGGTCAGTGACATCCAGCGCGTATTCCTGGTGCGGGTGCTCAGGCGCAAGCGATTCGCGCGCGGGAACATGTTCTTGCGCCACTGCGACTCCTCTCCCGGAGTGTACCGCCCTACTCGGACAGCCCCGCGACCAGCGCCTGGGCGTTCGCCCGCATCATCGCCGCGTACGTCTCCGTCTCGCCCGGCAGCGGGATGCTGTAGAGCACGAGCACGCGAGCGCCAGCTTCCTCGCCCACCAGCTCGACGACCCGCGATGGGAACTGCGGCTCCGCAAAGACCGCGCCTACGCCCTGCGCACGCACCAGTTCGATCACGTCCGCAACCGCCCCAGCGCTTGGTTCCTGACCGGACCCCGTGGGCAGGATCGACGCGACAAGTTCAAAGTCGTAGGCAGCGGCGAAGTAGCTGAAGGCGTCGTGTAGCACCACGATGCGACGTCGCTCCGCCGGGATCACAGCCAGCGTCTCCCTCAGCTCGTCGTCGAGCGCGAGCAGTGCCGCGCGGGCCGCCCCGGCGCGCTCCTGATAGCCGCCCGCGTGCATCGCATCGGCAGCGGCGAACGTCTGCTCGATCGCGTCGACGTATCGCGCCGCGTGCCTCACATCGAGCCAGCGATGTGGATCGCAGCGCGCAGTGGCGACGGCGGCGGCATCACCCCCGGTGATCTCGTCGCCCTCGAGGGTGCCGACCACCGTGAGCACGGAGCCGTCACTACGGTTGAGCACGATCGCGTCCAGCAGGTTGTGCTCCAGATCGCACCCGTTCACCAGCAGCACGTCCGCCTGCGCGATCTTCTTCGCGGCGTCGACCGGCGGGTCGTAGGTGTGGAGGTCAGCGCCCGGCGGCACGAGCGTCACGACGTCCGCGTCAGGACCCGCGACGCTGCGCGCGAACTCAGCGATCACCGACGTCGACGCGACCACGCTGAGGCGCGCGCTATCGCTGCTGCCTGCGGTGCGATCCGAGTCGCCGGAGGTACACGCCGCCAGCAGCGCGCTCGCGAACAACACGGCACCGAGTGCCGCTTGTCGACGAACGAGGCGAATCCGCGGAAGCTGCACGGGAATCCTGGCCAGAATTGATACGAAGTATCTCTACCGATGCCGAATGATACAGAGCGAGTCTGTACGGCGCAACGGTATGACCTCAGAGGCCGCGAGCGGAAGATGCTATGGTGCGGACTGGTGAGTGGTCGGCGTCGAAAGCTGGCCTTCCGCCGTGGCCGGGAACGCCGCCCGGCAGACGCCGCAGCGGCCGTAGACCTCGAGGCGATGGGACGCGATGTCGTAGCCGGTGCGCTCGGACAGCTCGCTGAGCAGATCCTGGATATCGCACGGCTCGAAGTCGGTCACCGATCCGCACTCAGAGCAGACGATGTGGTGGTGATGGCCGCCGCTGGTGAGCCGGTACTCAAGCGTGCCGTCATCGAGCACGACCTGGCAGAGCGCCCCGATGTCCTGCAGCAGCCGCAGCGTGCGGAAGACGGTGGCACGACCGACGCCCGGCGCGGCCGCGACAACACCCTCGGCGGTGAAATGATCGTCGAGCTGCTGCATCGCCGCGAACAATGAGCGCCGGGGGCGCGTCAGGCGATGGCCGCTCCGTGTGAGCCGACGTTCGAGGATCTCAACCGATACCACGGCTCAATCGTCGGATCTGCCCTGCCGCCTGTCAACGCGCAACGCAGCATGCTGCGCGACCTGCGGTGCAGCGATTGTCGATCCTGAGGCACAATGAGGCCGATGAGTCCGATGACGAACGAGATGGCCCCCGATCGGATTGAGCGCCCGTGACGCCGATACGCTGGCGAATCGCGCTCTGGCTCGCGATGTTCGCGATCGTCGCCTGGATCGGTTTGCGCGCCGGATCGGCGCTGGTTCCGTTTGCCGTCGGCGCACTGCTCGCCTTCATGCTCACGCCTGTCGTCGATACCGTGACGCGTGTGCTGCCGGAGACTCCGTTCCGGGTGATCGCGCACACGCCGCATCAGACGACGGTGTTCCGCCGCGGCATCGCGGTACTGCTGGTCTACGCCGTAATCGGCTACGGGCTCTTCGCGGGCGGCGCGGTGGTCGTCCCACTGGCGATCGACCAGACGGTCGAATTCGTCGACGAGCTGCCGCGGCTCGTCGATGAGGCCCGCGAGCAGGTCTCGGACTGGGCCACGCGATACCGCGAACAGGTACCCGAGAACGTGCAGGAGCGCGTCGATGGCTACGCCGCCGACGTCAGCGGTTCGGTCGCCGACAGCGTGGCGGGGATCGCCCGCGACTTCATCACGTCGCTCACCGGTACGCTCGGCCTCGTCTTCGGCTTCCTGATCGTGCCGATCTGGATGTTCTACGCGCTCCGCGACCGGCACATCGCCGGCAACAACCTGATGACGGCAGTGCCGGGCCCACTCCAGGCCGATGTCGACAACGTGCTCACGATCGGCGACCGCATCCTGCTCCGCTACATCAGAGGACAGCTGATCCTCGGCGTGATCGTCGGTGTCGCGGTCGGCGTCGGACTGACGTTCATGGACATTCAGCTCTCGCTGGCGCTCGGCGTGATCGCGGGCATCACCGAGTTGATCCCGATCATCGGGCCGTGGCTCGGTGCCGTGCCGGGGCTACTGATCGTCGCTGCGACAGACCCCGACAAGATCCTCTGGGTCGGGGCGCTCTACTTCGGCGTACAGATCGCCGAGAACAACTTCCTCGTACCGCGAATCCAGGGGCAGGCGGTCGATATCCATCCGGCGATGGTGATCATGCTGCTGGTGCTCGCGGGGGCAGCGTTCGGGTTCATCGGCCTGCTCGTGATCGTGCCCCTGACCGCGATCCTGCGCGAACTCTTCTGGTACGCGGATCGCCGCTTCAGCGGCGTCAGTGCCGAGGTGGCGTTCGAGGCAACCCACGACGTGGTGCACGGCCATCAGCGCCAGCGCCCGCTGCTCTTCCGCATCATCGCGCAGCGCAGCCTGCGACCGCGTACGGTACCGCCCGCCGACGTCGAAGCCGACGCGGAACCTTCCTGAGCCAACCAGCTCGGAGCGCCCGATCAGGGGCGCGCTCACGCTAGCGCAGCATCGATCCGTCGAGCACCGCCGGCAGCGTGAGTTCATCGGCCCCGCCGAAGGGGGAGACGCCGATCACGATGCGGGTCGGTCGGATGATGACGCCGGGCGCGACGAGCGACTCGACGCCACCATCAGCAGTCGCGATGAACGTGCCGCCGGAGACGACCTGCTCATCATCGAGCAGCCACACCTCATACACGCGGTCCAGACCCAGTTGCGGCAATCCGGTCGCCGTCAGCCAGCCCGCGCCGGTCTCCGTGCTCCAGAGGAACTGTCCACGCGCACCGTGCCCGGCGGCGGTCGACTCCAGCGCCGACTGGCGAACGTCCGGTGCCGTCGCGACCGCGAGCGCCATCTGGAACTCGGATGTCGCAGCCTGCACCTGCAACTGCAAGGACTGCGTGCTCAGCGCGCCATCTGCCTGCACGAGCGATTCCAGCCGCTTGGCCTCGCCCTCGACGACCGCCGAGAGGATCGCGTTGTCCGTGCGCAGCGCGTTCAGATCCTGCTGCAGGCCCCAGCCCCACGCGAATAGCAGCAGCGCAGCAGCACTGGCAGCGGCCCACGGCAACCAGCGACGCGGGTGCAACAGGTGGCGCGCACCACTGCGCTCACGCCTCGCAGCGGCGATCACGCGCGAACGTAGCGCCGGGTCGGCGTGTCGCAGCGGCGCGGAGAGCGCGATCATGTCGACGATCTCGTGATATCCGGCCAGCTCCTCGGCGGCGTCGCCGTCGGAACGTACGAGGTCTCGCACCACGGCCGTATCCGGCTCGCTGAGCGTGCCCAGCGCGTACGCCGACAGTAATTCTTCTCGCTCTTCTGGTTTCACCGCTGCCCCTCCGCGTCTCTTGAATCCTCGGCGCGTAGCCCCACCAGCGCAACACGCAGCTTCTGAATTCCCAGTCGAATCCTTGTCTTCACGGTGCCGAGCGGCTCACCCGTGAGCGCCGCGACCTCCACCTGGGTCAGGCCACCGAAGTAAGCCAGTTCGATCACCTCGCGCTGTGCTGGCGGCAGGCGGGTCATCGCCTCACGCACGGCTCGTCGCTCATCTGCCAGCACCGCCTCCAGTTGCGGGTCATGGAACCGCCCCGGTGCGGGAATCTCTGGCATCCCATCGTCGTCGCGATCCTCCTGCCGCAGCCGTCGTACGACGCGCCGGCGCTCATCGATCGAGCGATTGCGCGTCACCGACATCAACCAGCTACGGAACTTGCCGCGCCCCGGGTCGTACGACCACGGTCGACGCCAGAGCCGCAGGAACACCTCCTGCGTCACGTCTTCCGCAAGCTGGCGGTCCGTCAACACACGCACCGCGATCGAGAAGACCAGCGACGAATAGCGGTCGTACAGCCGCTCAAGCGCCTCGACCTCGCCTTCGCTCAGACCGACCATCAATTCCTGGTCGGTGATCGTCTCGGGCGTGTCCGAACGCTCTGATCTGGATACGTCGCGTATCAGTTCGCGGATTCCCGGACGGGGGGCCGAATCAGGCACGAGCGTGCCTCCACTGGGTGGCAGGGGGCGATGCGCGCAGTGTACCGCCTCGGAGCCGGTTATGGCCGATGATCAGACCGTCGCCGCCGTCGCGAACATGAGACCTCGTGCCAGTACCTCGCCAGCGAGGATGCCGCCCGTCGCGAGGTAGAGCAGCCCAGTCGCCGACATCATTCCGCGGATCGTCGCCGATCGCCATGCGAGCGCGGCGGTCACCAGCGGGAAGGCGAGCCCGACTCCAATACGCAGCCAGAACGCCGGGTTGCGCCCGAGCACTACGCCGAACGCGGCGTCCGTAAGCGGCACCTCGCGCACGGGCAGCACCGAGCCTGCGATGACGAGCACAAGCTGCACGGCCAGCGCGACCACGACGAAGAGCGACATCTGCTCCATCGGCTCTTTCGGCAGGCCGGAGTTCGTCAGGTACCAGTGCCCCCAGGACATCGCCATCAGCGACCCGCCGAGCGCGGCCGAGGCCACAACAAGACTCGCCAGCGCGCCCGCGTACGACCACGTCGGTGGGGCGATCACCGCGCTCAGCGTGACAAGCGTGGCGAGCCCAGCGATCGCGCCGGCGGCCCCGAACATCAGCGTCGCCCCTCGCTGCTCGCGGAGCGTCGCGACGAGAAAGAGCGACACCAGCACGAGCATCGCCACCATCGACCCGCTGAATGCAGCGAGCCACGACTCGTTCAGCGCATAGCCATCGATCGAGCGATCCTCGCCCATTGCCGCGTACGTCCAGAGCGCGAAGACGATCGTCGTGGCGACCACCACCGCGGCCACCTTCATGTAGCCACGCGTCACCATCGCGCGGGCGTCGGCGACGACAACAAAGGCGAGGGACCCGGCAGCGAGTTCCACGAGCACGATGATCAGCGTGTATGGGAGAGATGTGCCGTTCACAGCGACCGATCGTAGGTAGTGAGGTGGCCGGAGGCAATCGCTTCACGCTCGACGGTGGGGCACAACAGCGCCCCGAATCGACCGCTGCCGCCACCCGCGATCGTGGCCCGTTCCGCGTCGCCAGATGCCGATTGACAGGCGTGATGCACCGCCCGACCATGCCCTCGTGCAGTACGGAAGCCGCCAGTACGGGACCAACCAGCGCTACCTGACCAAGGCTCTGCGCGAGGTCGCACGACGCATGGAAGGCGCCGTCGTCGAGTTCGACGAGCAGCAGCTCTCATGGCGACCGGCCGACGATCAGTGGTGCGCCACGGAGATCGTCGGATTCCTGCGCGACAGCGAACGCGAGGACCTGCGCAACGTGCAGGCGATGCTGGCGCGCGATGGCGCGCACATCGAGGAGCGCCGCGCCTACCACGGCCCGGACGAAGAGGACTATCGCTGGATGCCCGTCGAGGAGCTCTGGTGGGACTTCGCCACGATGCGCGAGGACATGGTCTGGACGCTGCGCACAGCCGGGGCCGCGTGGGACCACTTCGGCAGCCACGACTTCCGCGGCGACATCTCCGTGGAGCAGTACGTGCGCGAGATCAACGAGCGCGACCTCGATTCGATGTGGAAGCTCTACACGCTGCAGGAGCAGACGCAGTCGGTACACGCAGCGCGCCGGCCAACGCGGCGCGCTCGCCCCGCCCGAGGCCGCTAGAAGCCCAGCCCCTGTTTGCCGACGATCGTGCGTGCGATGTCGATCTGGCCGAGGTGCGCGTTGCCGTGCGAGATCAACGTCTGGCCGATCGCCTCCAGGCGCGTGATGTCGCCCCACGGCGTCACGGTCTGAACGACCGCCAGGTAGTCGTCGTCCATCGCCTCCACGCGCGGCACGACCGCGGCCAGCACATCCCGCCCGTACTGCACGAGCGCGGCCGACGAGGGGAACCGAAGCGCGTGTGCGTCCGCCGGGTCCATACCCGTGCCCTGCGCGACCTTCGGTAGTTCCCACGCCTCGTGGAGGCCCTGCTGGAGCCAGACCGGCTGCTCACGCTCGAAGACGAAGTGAACGATGTTGTCAGCGGTGCGGAAGACGTGCCACGCCTCGAAGCCGATCGAGTTGCAATTCTCGTGCGCGCGGAAGTGCAGCTCGTCGTCGGTCAGGCCGTCGATTGCCTCGCAGACACCGTTCATCATGCGGTCAATGAAGAGCGTCAGGTACTGCTGCTGCGTCAGGCCGTCAGGCATGGGCTGCTCCGATCACCAGTCCTCGGTCTGCGGACTCTATCGCACTTCGTCCCATTGCAACGCGGGGAGTTGAGACGCCCGCTCGCGCTCGCGCTGGACACTGGGACGGGCTCGCGGACTACTCTTGAGAAGCAGTCATTGGACCCTCCCCGTGCACATTCCCGACCTCCTCGCGCAGGGCACCACGTACTCGTTCGAGTTCGGGCCGCCGCGCACGGAAGAAGTCGAGCAGCGCTTCTGGCGCGCCGTTGAGCGACTGCGGCCGCTCAACCCCTCGTTCGCGTCGGTCACGTACGGCGCCGGCGGCTCCACCCGCGAGGGCACACGCGAGGTCGTGCGACGGATGACCGATGAGATCGGCTGGACGACCATGCCGCACCTCTCCTGCGTCGCCCAGACCCGCGAGGACGTGATCGAGATTCTGACCGACTACCAGGCGCTCGGCTTCGAGAATCTGCTCGCGCTGCGCGGCGACCCGCCGCGCGATCAGCCGGACATCGACATCGGTGACTTCAAGCTCGCGATCGAGATCGTCGAACTCGCGCGCGAGCACACCGACTTCTCGATCGGCGTCGCGATGCACCCCGAGGGGCATCCGCAGGCCGCGAGCCACCGCGAGGATCGCGAGCACCAGGCGGCAAAACTGGGCGTGGCGGACTTCGGCATCACGCAGTTCTTCTTCGAGGTTGAGCACTACGTGGGGCTCGTCGAGGACATGGCGAAGCTCGGCGTCGACCGGCCGATCATCGCGGGCATCATCCCGGTGCTGAACGCCGGACAGGTGCAGCGCATGGTTGGGCTCGCCGGGGGCACGTTCCCCGACTCGCTCGCGAAGGACCTTGAGGCCGTCGGTGATGATCGCACCGCAGCGCGCGTGATCGGCGTGGAGTACGCGACGAAGCTCGCCGAGAATCTCGTCGCCGCAGGCGCCCCCGGCCTGCACATCTACACGCTGAACTTCTCGCAGGCGACGCGCGAGTTGTTCCGCAACCTTGGTCTCGACAGGTCGAAGGCATGATCCCCGCTAGGCGGGCACCCGCTCGCTGAGGAGCTGATCGATCGCCGCGTAGTCCGCGTCCGTGATCTTGTGCAGGTTCCCGCGGAACGCCATACCGAGCTTCTTCGGCCCGAGCTTGCGCGTCTTGTCGAGCAGATCCGTGATCTCGCGAACCTCGATGTAGTCTCCGACCTCCGGGATCGCCACCGGCTTCGTCGCGATGCGGAACGGGTAGTCCTCGCCGGGCTTGCCGCCGGAGCGCAGTCCGATGTCCGACGTGTCCTCGAACATCTCGCCGGTCACCTCGACCATGCCGCCGAACTGCACGACGCCGGTGAGGTAGAAGACGATGCGATCGCCCGGCCGCATCTCGCCCGATTGCTTGCGGCGAGACTCCTTGAAGGCGCAGACATCGAAGCCGCGCTCACGCAGGATTTCGAAATTGTCCGCTGATCCGACAACGATCCACGGCTGCATAGTGGGGCCCCTCAGGCTCGCTATACGGTGCGAAGAGTTTCGCAGGATACAGCAAGGGCCCCGCATCGCGGGGCCCTTGCGAGGTGTCTCTGAACGAAACGAGCGCTAGCAGGCCGCCGGTGAGCCGGAGCCGTCAGCGGTCTGGAACGAGTTGCCACAGGCGCAGGACGAGACGGCGGTCGGGTTGTAGATCGTGAACCCGGACTTCATCAGGTCGTCGGCGTAGTCAATCTCCGCGCCAGTGATCAGCGACTGCGAGTCCTTGTCGACGAGAATGCGGACGCCGTTGTCCTCAATCACCATGTCGTCGGCCTCAGGAGCCTCAGCGACTGCCATGCCGTACTGGTAACCGGAGCAGCCACCGCCGACGACGAAGACGCGCAACGACGCTTCGGGCTGGCCCTTCTCCGAGAGCAGTGCCGTAGCCTTCTCAGCGGCCTTCGGCGTGATCGTCACCAGCGGCCCGGCCGGAGTCGGGATCTGCAGGCTCGGTGTCGCGCTCTTCTCGTTGAAAATTTCCGTCGTCATCGTCGCTCCTCAGCGGTGCGTCCGCAATTTTGCTGGCGCCATCGTAATCGTTCACCTCAAGCCAAGTCCATAGTCAGGCGGTCGCTTCGCTTACTGATAGCGCGCAAATCTCTTCGCGGGCACGGAGTTAGCGAGCACTGGAGTTCTGACTTCCGTCAGCGATCACGCGATATCCGCGCAGGAACTCGCTCGGGAGTTGGTCGTCGGGAAGCGTCTGTACAGCCGCACCCACCATCACCTCGAGCAGTTGCCGGTCGTGATCACAGCCAGTCTCTGCGCCGCCGTTGGTGAACCGTCCGCAGGGACAGCCACGTCCGAGGAGTTGCACGCCACCGTCGCTGGCGTCGACCTCGAAATCGATCCCCTCGTTCGCCAGCAGAAGGGCAGCGGATCGCACTCGCGCCTCCAGCGTCTCGCCTTCGACGCGAGAGGCGTACTCATCGGCCAGTCGTTGCGCCATCTTCGTGAAGAGCATGCCAGCGATCGCGGTGCCGTCCTGCCCCGCGGTCTCGCCAACATCGAGCTTCACGATCTCGGAGAGCAGCCGATGCGTCAGACGCACGTAGTGGTGGGGAAACAACTCCGCGCCGGTCTCCGTGAGCGAGAACGCGTAACGCGGGCGGCCGGTGCGACCTCGCACCTGTGTCACGGAGACGAGGTCATCGCGCAGGAGCACATCGAGGTGGCGGCGCACCGTCGCTCCGGCCAGACCGAGCTCACTGGCGAGGTCATCGACAGAGACGCCGTCCCGCCTGCGCAGGATGCTGAGGATTGCTTCGCGGGTCCCCTCGACGCGGCCCCCGCCGTTCATAACCATCGCCATCGAGCGTATCGAGCGGGCGGCGGGCGCGTCAACGTTTCTCTTATCTGGTGAGAGAAACTCCCGGCCACCTACCGGCCCTCCGGTACCATGACACTGATGGGGACGCTCACATGACCGCAGCAGATCGCGACGACCGGGTCTATCTCGACCACGCGGCGACGACGCCGCCCGACCCGCGCGTGATCGAAGCGATGCTGCCGCTGCTCCGCGACCAGTGGCACAACCCCTCCTCGATCTACGTCGAAGCGCAGCAGGCCCGGCACGCGATCGACGAGGCCCGCGCCACGATCGCCACCGCGATCGGCGCGCAGGCCGAGGAAGTGATCTTCACCTCCGGCGGCTCGGAGTCCGACAGCCTGGCGCTGCGCGGGGTCGTCGATGCGACCGTCGAGCGCGGGCGTCACATCATCACGACCGCGGTCGAACATCACGCCGTGCTCGACAGCGTCGAGCAGCTCGAGCGCGAGGGCGCGGAGGTGACGGTGCTCGACGTGCGCAGCGACGGCAGCGTCGACCCGGCGGCCGTCGAGGCGGCGGTGCGCGACGACACCGTGCTCGTCTCCGTGATGCACGCGAACAACGAGGTCGGGACGGTCAACGACCTCGCCGAGATCTCCCGCCGCGTTCACGAGCGCAACCCACGCACCGTCGTTCATACGGACGCCGTGCAGTCGGTCGCGCACCTCGGCGTCAACGTCGACCGCCTCGGCGTCGACCTGCTGACGATGACCGCACACAAGCTCTACGGGCCGCGCGGCGCTGGCGTGCTGTACGTCCGCGCCGGTACGCCGATCGCCGCCCAGATCCTCGGCGGCGGGCAGGAGCGCGACCTGCGCGCGGGCACCGAAAACACTGCCGCGATCGTCGGCATGGCTGCGGCCGTGCGGATCGCCGCCGAGCAGCGCGAGGCCGATCTCAGCCACGACGGCGCGCTCCAGCAGCGGCTGCTCGATGAGCTACCGAGGCGCATCCCGATGATCGCCGTCACCGGCCCGACCGACGTCGATCAGCGCCTCCCGAATTCCGTCTCGATCGCGATCGGCTTCGTCGAGGGCGAGTCGATCCTGCTCGCGCTCGACCTCGCGGGCATCGCCGCTTCCTCTGGCTCTGCATGCACGACCGGGTCGGTCGAGCCAAGCCACGTGCTGGTGGCGATGGGCATGCCGTCCGAGCTGGCACGAGGCTCGCTGCGGCTGACTGTCGGACGGCAGAACAGCGAGGCCGACATCGAACGGCTGCTCGACGCATTGCCGCCGATCGTCGAGCGCATGCGCGCACTCTCGCCGATCCCGACCACGGAGCCGCCGGACGACTGGCGGCCGTGGCTCGCGAACTGACGCCAATCAGGCAGTGATAGCCGACAGAGACGATTGCCGCCCGCCGGGGGCTCGGCTACGATGCGCGCCAGCGTGATCCGTCGCCATTCCGTCGGCGGTTTCGCAAGCAGGAGCTTCGTTTGACCGGCGACCTGACCCCCGCCCCGGGCATTGCGCCCCTCTCGCTGGTGGACGACCTCTCGACGTTCGATCTCGACGAAGAGGTGCGCCGCAACGTCATGCTGACGTCGGTCGATGGCATTCTGAACTGGGCGCGCTCGTCGTCACTCTGGCCGGCGATGTTCGGCCTCGCCTGCTGCGCGATCGAGATGATCGCCACCGCCACCTCGCGCTACGACATCGCGCGCTTCGGCTCAGAGGTCTTCCGGCCCTCGCCGCGACAGGCCGACCTGATGATCGTGGCCGGCACGGTGACCTGGAAGATGGCCCCGGCCGTGCGCCGCGTCTACCTCCAGATGGCCGAGCCGAAGTGGGTCATCTCGATGGGAAGCTGCGCGACGATGGGCGGCCCATTCTCGTACGGCTACTCCGTGCTGCCGGGCGTCAACCTGATCACACCCGTCGATGTCTACGTCCCCGGCTGCCCGCCGCGTCCAGAGTCGCTGCTGCACGGGCTGATGATGTTGCAGGATCGCATCCGCGAGGTCGGACCGGACGGCGCGCCCGATCGCAACGAACCGCGCGGTGATTTCTCCGCCTATCTCCCGGACGGCGACCCCCTGCGACGTGAGCTCGAGTCGCTCTTCCCGCCGTACGAGGGGCTCGACGACCCGAACCGCCTCGTTGGCGGCCACCCGCTGGCCCGCCAGTAGCCGCCGACTTCTCGACCCGGCCCGCATCCGCGACGCGTCCCAGACTGCCGCGCGGTTGACAGCGGCGAGCCACGCTCGCAGGATTGCCGACCAATCGATTTCAGGCACCTTGAGGGAGACTCGCTTGAACATTTCAACGCTGATGCAACGTGCATTGCGCCCGTCCCAGAAGGCGTACGCCCATTGCGACATTCCGTGTGGGATCTACGACCCGGCAACCGCGCAGCTTGGCGCGGAGACCGTCGAAAAGATGATGACGCTGATGGCTGCTGCCGATGCGGGCAACATCAACTCGATGTCCCGCTACATCGCGATCAAGGAGCAGCACGCCGAGCTGGTGAAGCACGAGGTGCGCATCATCTGGGGCGACTTCATGAAGCCGCCGGACATGGAGACCGCTCCTGAACTGCACGATGTCGTGTGGGAGATCATGCGCCTCGGCTCGGCCTGCCGACAGGGCACCGACGTCGCCGACGCCGCCGCGCTGCGCACGAAGGTTGACGAGTTCGCCGACATCTTCGCGAAGGTGAAAGCCACCCGCTAGCGCACCGCGCGTAGCAGATCGCTGACGGCCGCGACCGATGCGTTTCACAACGCTGGTCGCGGCCGTTGTGCTGCTCGCCACTCTCGCTGCGCTCGCCGCCAGCTGGCTGCGACGCACGTTCGTCGCCGTCGAGGTCGCGGGCGAGTCGATGACGCCTGCGCTCCTGCCGGGCGAGTACCTGCTGCTGCGACGCGGCTCGCTCGCGGACAGCGCGCAGGCCTACGGCCAGATCGTCGCGTTGCACGATCAGAGCGGACGGCTACTGTTGAAGCGCATCGTGGGGCTGCCGGGAGAGTCGCTGCGTGCAGGGGCAGACGTGCAGATCAACGGGCGGGCGCTCGTCGAACGCTACGCGCACGGCGTCACGCCAGCGGCGCAGTACCGGGGCGTCGAGCGGCTCGGGCCGGACGAGCATTTCGTACTCGGTGACCGCCGCGACGCCAGCACCGACAGCCGCGACTTCGGTCCCGTGCGCGCATCGAGCATCGAAGGGGTCGCCGCGCTGCGCTACTGGCCGCCGGGCCGCATCGGGCTGCTGCGCCGGCCTCTACGCGAGTTCACGGGCATCGAGGGATCCGACGCGCCAGGCGGCTGAGCTTCCGCCGATGAGGACGCCCGAGCGGAGCGTTGCCGGTGCGAGCGCTACGGGTTCGCGGCGACGACGGTCAGCGTACCCAGCATGCCGCTGGGACGGTGGCCGGGAAGCGAGCAGAAGAACTCGTACTCGCCGGGTTCGTTCACGCGGAGCAGGAGCCGCGTCTCGCTCTTGCCGTCGAGTGGAGCGTAGACATCGAACTTGTCGCGTCGCTGCTGGCCCACGGCTGAGACATCAGCCGTGATTTCCTTGATCGTGAAGTCGTGATCCAGCCGGCCGACGTTGTTCAGGTCGAAGGCGACGACCATGCCGGACGTCACGGTCAACTCATCATCGCTGAAGCTCACGTCTCGCAGCTCGAGTGCGATCACCTGATCCGCCGTCGCGCCGACCAGCGGGTCGACGATCGGCCCCAGTGGTTCGCCTCCGTCATCGCTGCACGCCGCCAGCGTGAGCGCCACCACCAGTAGCGAGACCGCGGAGAGCCGCTGACTGAGCCGCCTAATCTGGCGCATCGGAGCCTCGTTTCCACGGAGCGCCATGCGCTCGATTGTTATGTGCGAAGCGTAGCGGAGGAGTCGCTTACACCGTATTTCGGTGTTGACAGGTACCGAACGTGCGCCGTACCGCTTGCGTCACCGTCCGTAATTCGGTAAAACACGTTCTGCACGCAATTAGCACTCCGGACACGAGAGTGCTAACGCAACCGCCCGTGGCGGCTATCCGAACGTCCACCAACAGTGTACCGAGAGTACGCGGAAACTGAGGAACATCATGGCGAAGCAACTGCTGTTCGACGAGCAAGCACGCCAGGCGCTGCGCGACGGCATCGACGCGCTTGCCGACGCGGTGAAGATGACGCTGGGGCCGAAGGGTCGCAACGTGGTGCTGGACAAGAAGTTCGGCTCTCCCACAATCACCAACGACGGCGTCACGATCGCCAAGGACATCGAGCTTGGCGCGCCATTCGAGAACATCGGCACCCAGCTCGCCAAGGAGATCGCCTCCAAGACGAACGACATCGCCGGTGACGGCACGACCACCGCTACGGTGCTCGGTCAGGCGATCGTCCACGAGGGTATGAAGAACGTCGCTGCCGGCGCAGACCCGATGGCGCTGAAGCGCGGCATCGAGGCCGGCGCACGCTCCATCACCGAAGCGCTGGACAAGAACTCGACCCGTGTCACGACTCGCGAGCAGATGGCGCAGGTCGCCTCGATCTCCGCTGCCTCGGCCGCCATCGGCGAGTTGATCGGCGAGGTGATGGAAGAGGCCGGCAAGGACGGCGTGATTACCGTCGAGGAGTCGCGCGGCATCGAGACCGAGACCGAGTACGTCGAGGGCATGGCCTTCGACCGCGGCTACATCTCGCCCTACTTCGTCACCAACCCCGACCGCATGGAGACGGTGATCGAAGACCCGTTCATCTTCATCACCGACCAGAAGCTGTCCTCCGTCAACGACATCCTGCCGATGCTCGAGAAGCAGCTCCAGAAGTCGAAGGACATCGTGATCATCGCCGAGGACGTCGACGGCGAGGCGCTGGCGACGCTGGCGGTGAACAAGCTGCGCGGCAACATGAACGTCTGCGCTGTGAAGGCACCGGGCTTCGGCGACCGTCGCAAGGAGAACCTGGGCGACCTCGCCGCACTGACCGGTGCGACCGTGATCAGCAAGGAAGTCGGCCGCGAGCTCTCGACCGCCGAGCCGACAGACCTTGGCTCCGCCCGCCGCATCGTCGTCGGCAAGGAAGAGACGACGATCATCGAGGGCAAGGGCACCAAGAAGTCGATCGATGACCGCATCTCGTCGATCCGCGCCGCACTCGACCAGGCCACGAGCGACTGGGACCGCGAGAAGCTGGAGGAGCGCCTCGGCAAGCTCTCCGGCTCGGTGGCCGTCGTGAAGGTCGGTGCCGCCACTGAGGTCGAGCTGAACGAGAAGAAGCACCGCGTTGAGGACGCCCTCTCGGCGACCCGCGCGGCCGTCGAAGAAGGCATGGTTCCCGGTGGTGGTGTCGCGTTCCTGAACGCGTTGCCGGCGCTGGACAAGGTCGCGCTCGCAGGTGACGAGGCCACCGGCCTTCGCATCCTCCGTCGCGCACTCGAGGAGCCGATGCGCCGCATCGCCGCCAACGCCGGCGAGGATGGCTCGGTGATCGTCCGCTCCGTGCAGGACCTGAAGAAGGGTCACGGCTGGAACGCCGCTGATGACGAGTACGGCGACATGCTGTCGTTCGGCATCATCGACCCGACGAAAGTGACGAAGGCTGCGCTTGAAAACGCCGTCTCCATCGCCGGCATGGTGCTCACGACGAACTGTCTCGTCACCGACGAGGCCGACGCCGGCGGAGCCGCCGCGCCCATGGCAGCCGCCCCGGAAATGTACTAGCCCCAGAGGCGAGTCAACTACCAAGGAGGCTGGCCGCGAGGCCAGCCTCCTTGCTTTCCCCTGAGAGCCTTTGCGAGGAAGCTCGCAGCAGACGCTCTCCGCTTGAGCGACAGAGACCGGACGACAGAGACCGCGCAGTGGCAGATGGGAACGTGATGTACGGGGAAGATGGTCCCGTCGTCGACATTGAAGAGATCGTCCGCGTCGTGTCGGACGCGGAGGTCGTGATCATCGGCCTCGCGGCCACGCCAATGCGGCTACTCGCCGACCTGCGGGGCGACGACGCGACCCCACCGATCCTTGAGCTCGTGGAGCCGCTTGCCAACCCGCAGGAGCGGGCCGTGTGGCTGGCGGGGCGGCGGCCGTCGCTCGGACCACCGGACAACTCCGTCTTCATCCCCTGGCCCCACTCGGCCGGGCTGCTGGAGCGGGTCGGGGTGCTCAGCCGCATCCGCGAGCGCGCGATGAACGATCACGGGATCGACCTCAGCGACGACATCGAGAGCGTGCTGTCGCTTCTGCGCGAGCACGAGCGCCACCTCACGCAGGACGCGATCCGCGGCGGCGAGGGGTTCCAGACGCAGTGGACAATCCGCGCCTAGCGGTGGACCCATCCCAACGTAGCGTATTCGGCATCACGTCGCACCGGCGCCGTCAGCCGCTACCCTGATCGCGGAGGGCTCCCATGTCACGTCTCGTCGTCTATCTGCGCTCATCGTTCTGCCCGGACGTCTCCCGCTGGCGACGCTGGGTCGCTGACCATCCGGTCGAGTACACCGAGTTCGACATCGACCACGACGCGGAGGCCTACGACAAGGTCCTCGCGTGGACCGGGCATGAGTCCGTCCCCACCCTCGTGATCGCGCCAGACGACGGCGTCGACCCGATCGAGGAGCCTGCACCCCTGCCGGGAGGTCGCGGTCCACGCGCGGTCGACCGCGGCACGATGCTGACCGAGCCGAATCCCGGCCAGATCGCCCCGTTCCTGGAGCGGCACGGCATCGCCTTCGAGAACGCTGATGGAGACGCGGTGGGGTCGGCGGAGAGCCGGCCCTGGAGGCGACGCGGCTAGCGCCCCTCTTCGTTCACTAGCTGCGGAGCTCGGTCGCACAGCCCTCGGCTGCTCACGTCACCGTCCACCACGGCTCGCCGACACTTCGCTCGCCGCGACCGGTCAGCAGCGCCACGACGCCGCCCGCGAGCAGCACGAACGCGGTGACGGCGAAGACCTCGTGGAACGTCGACACCTGCGCGCTTTCGACGAGCGCATCGAACTGCGGCGAGCCGAACTCGATCGACCCGGCCCGCGCGTAGAAGCGCCCGAGACCGTGCGAGGTGAGTAGCGAGGCGCCGACAAGCATCCCGACGACACGGCTGAGCGTCAGCCACGCTGACGCGGTGGCGCGGTCGCTCTCGGCGGCGCGATCGAGCACGGCCGCGCTGAGCGGTGCGATCACGAGACCGAAGCCGAGCCCGATCGCCAGTTGCGGTAGCGTACGCGCGGCCTCCGCCAGCTCAGCATCCCACGTCAGCAGCCCCGCGAAGCCCACCGCCGCCAACCACATGCCGCCGGCCGCGACCAGACGCTGGCTCCCCCGCGAGGCAAGCCAGCCGCCGGCCAGCGCGCCGACCGGCACCGCCACCGTCAGTCGTAGCAGCGTCAGGCCGCCATCGAGCGGGCTGTCGAGCAGTACGAGGTTCACGAACAGCGGCACTGTGATCAGCGCGATGATCATGCCGCCGCCGAGCAGCAGCATCGCGACGTTCGCCGACCAGACCGCACGCGGTGAGAGCAGCGACGCGCGGATCATCGGCTCGGCCGCCCGCCGCTCGCGCAGCACAAACGCGGCCAACAGCAGCACGACGAGCGCAACGAGCGCCGACATCGATGCCAGCGACCGACGCGCGAGCGGGTCATCGACAAGCAGCACGGTGATCACCGCCAGCGCCCCGGCCAGCAGCACCGCCCCCGGCCAATCGATCCTGCCCGTCCGCCGCTCGTCGCCTGCGTAACGCCACGCGCCGAGCAGGAACGGCAGCGCCATCGGCAGGTTGATCCAGAAGACCCAGCGCCAGCCCCACAGCTCCGTGATCGCGCCGCCCCAGAGCGGACCGACCAGCGCCCCCGCCTCGGACGCCGCGGCGATCGCGCCCAGCCCCATCACCCGACGCTCAACCGGCAGCTCCCGCATCACGATCGCCATCGCCACCGGCACCACCGCGCCACCACCAACGGCCTGCAGCGCGCGCGCCGCGACCAGCAACTCAAACGTCGGTGCGGCGGCAACCAGCATGCTGCCGAGCATGAAGACCGCCATCGCCGCTGCGTAGACGCGCGCATGCCCGTAGAGGTCGGCGACGTGGCCGACGATCGGCAGCGCCACGAGGTAACCGAGCAGATAGCCGTTGACGACCCACGACGAGCGGTAGAAGTCGTCCACGGTGACGCCGGTGTGCTGGATGATCGCCGGTAGCACGGTGACAACCGAGGTCTGATCGTCGGCAGCCACGAAGACACCGCCGGCGACCGATGCAAGGAGGAGCCAGCTACGCCGCTCGGCCATCGCGCTAGCGCGGCGCGACGATCTCGACGGCAACGTCGAAGTCGCTGAACGTGATGCGGCGGATCAGGTCGTCGGGCTCGCCGGAGTTCAGCGGGCCCTGGAGTTCGATGCGATAGACCAGCAGGTCATCGACCCCAATCCACGCCGTCGCCACCAGCTCGCGACCGGCCCTCGCCGACCCGAACATCTGCACGTCGCCGGAGTCGACGCTGGCCGCGACCCGGTAGACCGCGACGCCGTCGATGCTGTCGGCTCCCGTCAGCCGGGGCTCGCTCACGGCGCGCATTAGCGCGGTCACGCCGACGGCAGGATCGAAGAGGTCGTCGACCGAGATCTCTTCCCGCTCCCAGCGCTGGGTCAGCGGGTTCGTGATCCATGACTCGTCGGGCAGGATCACGATCTCGAGTTTGAGGTTGAGCGGCCCGACCGAACCCTCGATCGATGCCCGCAGCCGGTCGGTACCGACGACATCGCCCTCGGCGCTCGTCATCTGCACGCCGCGCACGATCTCGGTCGTCCCGCCTTCATGCTCGAGCGCGAAGTGGAAGCTCGTCGCCTGCTCCGTGCGCTCGGCGGCCGCGCTCAGCAGCAGCACGGGGTCGACGCCATCGAGGGGCACGTCCGGCGCGTCGTCGCAGGCAGTGAGTAGCAGCACGGCGAGGAACAATCCGAGAACGACGAGCGCGCGACGGCTCACCGGACACGTACGACGGCGGGCCCGGCTTCGACTGCGCCGATGCGCCAGCATTCGCCCTCGTGCTCCGCGATCGCCGCTCGTAGTTGCTCGGCCTCGTCGGCGGCTACGGCGATCAGCAGTCCGCCCGACGTCTGCGGGTCGTAGAGCAGTGCGTGCATCGAGTCCTCGATGTTCGGCGGCAACAGCACGCGATCTCCGAGCTGATCGACGTTGCGGCCGCCGCCCCCCGTGATCGCCCCCTCAGAGGCGTACCGGCGTGCGTCCGGTAGCTCCGGCACGTCGGTGGCATCGATCACGAGCGTCGCATCGCTCTGCGTCGCCATCTCGGCGGCGTGGCCGAGCAGGCCGAAGCCGGTGACGTCGGTCATCGCATGCACGGAGGCCGCCCGCGCGAGGTGCGCGCCGTGCTGGTTGAGACGCGCCATCGATTCGACGGCGGCAACGAGCGCGGTCTCGGAACCATCGAGTTGTTGCTTCGCGGCCGTCATCAGGATGCCGGTGCCAACAGCCTTCGTCAGCAGCAACGCGTCGCCGGGCTGGGCGCCGCCCTTCGTCAGCACCGCGCCGGGGTGGACGTAGCCCATCACCGAGAGTCCGTACTTCGGCTCCTCATCGAAGACGGTATGGCCGCCACCGATCACGCCGCCCGCCTCATGCACTTTGTCGGCGCCGCCACGAAAAATTTCGGAGAGGATCGCGGGGTCGAGGTCTTCCGGGAAGGCAGCGATGTTCAGCGCCAGCCGCACCTCGCCGCCCATCGCGTAGACATCGGACATCGCGTTCGCCGCGGCGATCTGCCCGTACGTGTACGGGTCGTCAACGACAGGCGGGAAGAAGTCGAGCGTCTGGATCAGCGCCAGATCGTCACTGATCCGGTATACGGCGGCGTCGTCCGACCGCTCGAGACCCACGAGCAGTTCCGGATAGTCGTTCGGTGGGAACCGGTCCTCGATTGGGCGCAGCACCTGCGCCAGGGTCGCGAGACCCATCTTCCCTGCTCAGCCAGCGCAGGAGGCGAGGTCGGTGAGACGGATGACGTCTTCGCGGGTCACTCGCGGCCTCCTTCCCGGCGTCGCGGCCCTCGATGTCGGCGCGACCCTCGTATCGTCGCATCGCTGTAAAGCGAGCGGCAACGAATGCGGCATGACCGCTGCTACCATCGCGCCATGCCGGCAGCGACAGCACGCCCCTCGAAGCGCCCTCCGAAGTGGACCCCGACCGAGCTGGTTGCCGTCCTCGACGAGGCGTACGGGCGCGCCCCTCAGGAGCTCTCACACGCACCGATCACCGAACTGGTGCTGACGGTGCTTTCGCAGCACACGTCTGACCACAACTCAGGCAAAGCGATGCACCAGTTGCTAGAGCAGTTCCCGACGTGGGACGAGGTGATCGAGGCGCCGACGAGCGCGGTCGAGGATGCGATCCGCCCCGGCGGCCTCGCGCCGACAAAAGCGCCGCGCATCCAGGCGATTCTCACGGAGGTGAAGCAACGCAATGCCGACTTCGACCTCAACCTGCTGGCGGCGATGCCACTCGACGAGGCCAAGCGTTGGCTGCGCTCGCTGCCGGGCGTCGGCCCGAAGACTGCGGCCTGCGTACTGCTCTTCTCCCTCGGACGCCCCGCCCTGCCCGTCGATACGCACGTCGAGCGCGTCTCACGACGGCTCGGGCTGGTGCCGAAGAAGACGTCAGTCGAGAAGGCGCACGACCTGCTGGAACGTAGGCTGGCCGACGACGAGGTGTACCCGTTCCACATCGGCCTGATCCAGCACGGACGGCGCACCTGCCACGCGCGCGGCCCGAGATGCGACGAGTGCCCGCTGCTGGAACGTTGCCCGCGCGTCGGCCTGCCGCGGCGCGAGGCGGGAATCTAGCTCGCGTCGTCGTCGGGCGCGGGGAACGTGTACTCCATGTAGGTGGAGTCGAGCCAGCGGCCAAACTTGAAGCCGATGCGATGCGCCGTGCCGACGCGCTGGTAGCCAAGGCGTGCGTGTAGCTCGATGCTCGCCTCGTTCGAGGCCTCGATCACCGCCATCAGCACCCGAAAGCCCAACTCCCCGGCGGCCTCGATCAGCCTGCCGAGCAGCAGCGAGCCGATGCCACGGCGATGGAACGCCGGGTCGACGTAGACCGTATTCTCGCGCGTGTGGCGGTAGCCGATCCGCGGGCGGTAGACCGAGAGGTACGACATCCCGGCGACCTCGCCGTCGATTTCCGCGACGAAGACCGGCATCGTCTCGTCGTGATCGATGAACCACTGCTGCCGCCGTTCCATCGACCACGGCTCTTCCTCCCACGCGGCGACGCCGTTCAGGATCTCGTGATTGTAGATACGGTTGATCGCGGACAGGTCCGCTTCCGTCGCCGGTCGGATCGTGGGCTCGCTCGGGTCCATGCGCGAACCTTACCTCGCCGGTGCTGCGCGGTGGTTACGGTCGCATTTCGACGTAGTGCCCGGCAGCGCGCTCGCCTATACTCGGCCATCCTGACGCGAATCAGGCGATGGAGCGAACCATGGCCGCGGAACTCGAGTGGATCGAAGGTGGCGGCGTCACCTCGCCCGCTGGCTGGAAGGCCGGCGCTACATACGTGGGCATGAAGAGCTACGGCGACGAGCCGCGCTTCGACCTCGGCATCCTCGCATCCGATACGCCGTGCAGCGTGGCGGGCGTCTTCACCCGCAACTCGATCGTCGGGCCGTCGGTGCGGCTGACGCGTGAGCGCGCCAGCGACGGCAACGCGCAGGCGCTTGTGGCGAATTCCGGCATCGCGAACACCGCGACGGGCGAGCAGGGCGTGCGCGATGCGGAGCGCATGACCGCCCTCGTCGCCGAGCAACTTGGCATCGACGCCGCCGACGTGCTCGTCGGCTCGACCGGCGTGATCGGACGCCTGCTGCCGATGGACCTCGTCGAGCCCGCCATCCCCGCGATCGAACTGACCGAGGACGGCGGCACCGCCTTCACGCGCGCGATCATGACGACCGACACGGTCGCCAAACACCACGCCGTGCGCGTCACCGTCGATGGGGCGACCTACACGATCGGCGGCACGGCCAAGGGCTCGGGGATGATCCACCCGGACATGGCGACCTGCTTCTGCTTCCTCACCACCGACGCGCCCGCCGATGCAGCGTGGTTGCAGTCGATCCTGCAGGAGGTCGCCGACGTCTCGATCAACATGGTCGACATCGATATGGACACCTCCACATCGGACACGATGCTCGTGCTCGCGAACGGCGCTGCTGGTGGCGACCCGATCGACTCGAGCCACCCCGCCGCCGACGCGCTACAGCGCGCGCTCACGACCGTGGCGATCGCGCTGGCACGCGATCTCGCCCGCGACGGCGAGGGGGCGGAGACGCTGATCGAGGTCGTCGTCGAAGGTGCCGCTTCGCACGCGGATGCCCGCCTCGTCGCGCGCACCGTCAGTTCCTCGCCGCTCGTGAAGACGATGATCACGGGGCGCGACCCGAATTGGGGGCGGCTGCTGATGGCGGCCGGACGCTCCGGTGCGGAAGTCGTCGAAGAGACGATCACGGTCTCGATCGGAGAGCATTGCGCGCTGCGACTCGGCACGCCGACCGATGTCGACCTGACCGAGATCTCGGCTGCGATGGAAGCCGATGAGGTGCAGCTCCGCCTCGACCTCGGGCGGGGCGACGCCACCGCGACCGCCTGGGGTTGTGATCTCACGACGGAATACGTCCACATCAACGCCGACTACACGACGTAGATGGCGGCGATACGCGTGACGGCAACACAGGTGAGGCACCGATGAGCGGCCCGATCGTCGTCAAGATCGGCGGCTCCACGCTCGGGGCCGGGGACACCACGCTCGAAGACCTCGTCGCGCTACAGCAGGCGGGCCGGCACGTGCTCGTCGTGCATGGCGGTGGCGCGATGATCACCGACTGGCTGGACCGACTCGGCGTTGAGTCCGAGTTCGTCGACGGGCTGCGCGCCACGAACGAGGAGGCGCTGCGGGTCGTGATCGGCGTGCTGCGCGGCGTCGTCAATACCGGCCTCGTCGCCAGCATCGGAGCGCTCGGCGGCCGCGCCGCCGGCCTCTCGGGCGTCGACGGCACGGTCGTACACGCGGAACGCTACGACGAGCGGCTAGGATTCGTCGGCCGCATCACCGACGTCGATGCGACGCTGCTCAACGCGCTGCTCGACGCTGCGACGATCCCCGTCGTCGCGCCGATCGGCATCGAAGCGCCCGATCAGCCGCTGAACATCAACGCCGATACGGTGGCCGGGGAGATCGCGCGCGCCGTCGGCGCGGAGCGGCTTGTCTTCCTCACCGATGTTGACGGGCTGATGGATGCTGAGGGGCGCGTGCTGGCGAATATCGGCCGCCAGACGGCCGATTCGCTGCGGGATGGCGGAACGCTATCCGGTGGTATGATCCCCAAGGTTGATGCGTGCCTGCGCGCTGCGGAGACCGGAACCGTCGCCCAGATTGCGAACGGACTGATGCCGGGGATTCTGCGGCAGATCATCGACGGCCAACCCGCCGGAACCCTAATCGGAGGCTGAGAGCTTGGGATTCTTCGAGGACCGCGACGACACAGGCCAGCCAGCCGATCCATTCCAGATCGGGGGTGGCGGCCAATTCCGATCGCCGATCTCAGCCCGCTGGATCGGGCTCGGCGCCGCCCTGCTCATCTTCTTCGTGGTCGCCAACGTCGCGAAGTCGCTGTACGTCGACTGGCTCTGGTTCGATTCCGTGGAGTACGGCAGCGTCTTCCGCACCGTAGTCGTCTGGAAGGTCTCGCTCTTCCTCGCGGGAGCAGTCATCAGCGCGCTGGTAATCGGCGTGAACATCTGGCTCGCGCGCCGGCTGGCGCCTGAGGGTCTCGAAGAGTCGTTCATCGAAGAAGTCGATGTTGGTGCGATCCGCCGCATCGTCACGGTCGCCCTGATCGCCGCAACGCTGTTCATGGGCGTGATCTTCGGCTCCTTCGCCGGCGGCCAGTGGGAGGTGCTCCTCTCATGGCTCAACAGCGTCCCCTTCGGGCAGGACGACCCGGCGTTCAACAGGGACATCTCCTTCTACCTGTTCAAGCTCCCCGCGTATCACTTCCTCCAGTCGTGGACGCTCTTCCTGCTGATCATCTCGACGGCCGGTGCCGCAGCGGTCTACGGGCTGACGTATTCGCTCCAGCGTTTTGAACTGAACGTGACCAGCGGAATGCGGATCCACCTCTCGGTGCTGGTCGGCCTGATCTTCCTGGTCGTCATCGTCGGCATCGCCATCGGCATCTTCGACCTCGCGACGTCGCCGACCGGCCTCGTTGCCGGAGCGACGTATACCGACATCAACGCGCGGCTGCCGATGCGGTACGTACTGATCGTGCTCGGCGCCTTCGCGGGCCTCGCGACGATCGTCAACGCGTTCACCTCGTCGAGCTTCCGGCTGCCGCTCTTCGCCCTCGGGCTGTGGGTGATTGCCGGTATCGGTGGCGGCGCGATCTACCCCTCGATCATCCAGCGCACGATCGTCGTGCCGAACGAGCTCGACCGCGAGCGCCAGTACATCGACCGCAACATCCGCCTCACCCAGCTCGCCTACGGCCTCGACGGCATCGAGGAGACGGACTTCGCCGCCGAAGCGGAGGTCTCGATCGCCGAGATCGAGGCGAACCCCGCGACGATCAACAACGTGCGCCTGCTCGACGCCCGACCGTCCCGCGACACGTTTAACCAGGTGCAGTCGATCCGGCCGCTCTACTTCTTCAACGATGTTGACGTCGATCGCTACGACATCGACGGCGTGCAGACGCAGGTCATGCTCTCCGGGCGCGAACTGGACATCAGGCGCGCGACCGACAACAACTGGACCAACGACCGCCTGAAGCGCACCCACGGCTACGGTGCCGTCGTTGCGCCCGTGAACAGGGTCGACTCCGAGGGCCTGCCCGAATTCTTCACGCGCGACATTCCTCCGGTCGGCGACGAGGTCCCGATCTCCGAGGATGGCGCTCGCATCTACTTCGGCGAGCTCACCACCCACTACGTGATCGTGAACACGAACGAGCCCGAGTTCGACTACCCCGTCGGCAACGAATTCCTTGAGACGAACTACGACGGCTCGGCCGGCATCAAGTTGTCGAACATCTTCCGGCGTCTGCTGCTCGCGTGGGATCTCGGTGACACCAACCTGCTGATCTCGGGTCAGATCGGTTCGGGCTCACAGCTGCTGATGAACCGGTCACTAAGCGCCCGCATCGGTGAGGTCGCGCCATTCCTCAGACTCGACTCCGATCCCTATCTCGTAATCGATGACGGGCAACTGCTCTGGATTCAGGATGCCTACACGACTGCTGAGAACTTCCCGTACGCGCAGCGGTCAGGCGGCATCAACTACATCCGCAACAGCGTGAAGATCACCGTCGACGCCCTCACGGGCGACATGACGTTCTACCTCGTTGATGAGGCCGATCCGGTGGTGCAGACGTGGGCAAAGATCTTCCCCACGCTCTTCACGCCGATGTCGGAGATGCCGGACTCGATCAAATCGCACCTGCGCTACCCGGAGGACCTGTTCCGACTTCAGTCAGAACTCTTCCTGCGCTACCACATCAGCGATCCGGATGTGTTCTTCCTCAAGGAGGACCTCTGGAACGTCCCCACGGAGAAGTTCCGCCAGCAAGAGCAGCCGGTCGAGCCGTACTACGTGATCCTCACGCTCCCCGGTGAGGTCGACTCCGAATTCGTGCTGATCCTGCCGTTCACGCCGCGCAACAAACAGAACACCGTCGCCTGGCTTGCCGGGCGCTCCGACGGCGAACACCTCGGTGCGCTCCGCGCCTACCGCTTCCCGACCGACGACCTGGTCTTCGGACCGGCTCAGATCGAGGCTCGGATCGACCAGGATCCGGCGATCTCGCAGCAGCTCACGCTCTGGGATCAGGCCGGTTCCGAGGTGATTCGCGGCAACCTGCTGATGATCCCGCTGGGCGAGTCGTTCCTCTTCGTTGAGCCGATCTACCTGCAGGCCGAGACCGGTCGGCTGCCCGAGTTGAAGCGTGTGATCGTCGCCAACGGCAACCAGATCGCGATGGAGCAGACGTTCGAGCAGTCGCTCGCCGTCGTCCTCGGCGAGCAGGCATCATCGCTCGCGACCGGCGGCATCCTCGACGCCACGACACCCGCGCCAGCACCGACGCCCACGCCCTCGCCGGGGGCAACGACGCCGGTGACGGGCGACCTTGAAGAGCTGCTGTCACAGGCCGAAGAGGCCGCAGCCGCGGCACAGAGTCAGCTCGACCGTCTGCGTCAGGCGCTGGAGGCGATCCGAGCGCAGCAGTAGCACTGCCGCCCCGCCTTCAGCGAACCAGTCCAGACCGAGACGACAGCGGAGACACCGCAACGAACAGCGTGAGGAACGAACCATGAGCGAGATTCAGGACCGCGAAGCAGTGCTCTACATGCAGGCAGCGAGGCGGCTGCCCGTCACCCTCGTACGCGGCGAGGGCTCGCATGTCTGGGACGAGGACGGCAAGCAGTACCTCGACTTCATCGCCGGCATCGCGACGACGTCGCTGGGCCACGGCGACCGCGAGCTGGCAGACGTGATCGCGAAGCAAGCGAGCACCCTGATCCAGGTGTCGAACATCTTCTACTCGGGACCACAGATCGAGCTGGCGGAGCTACTGATCGCGAACTCGTCGATGGACCGCGTCTTCTTCAGCAACTCCGGCGCGGAAGCGAACGAGGCCGCGATCAAGCTCGCCCGCAAGTGGGGCAACATCCATCGCGATGGCGCCTTCGAGATCATCTCCGCGAACAGTTCGTTCCACGGCCGCACGATGGCGACCGTCTCCGCGACGGGTACCGCCGCCTACCGCGAGTCCTTCGGGCCGCAGCTCCCCGGGTTCGTCTTCGTCGAATACGACGACCTCGACGCGATCAAGGCCGCGACGACCGACCAGACGGTCGCGATCCTGCTTGAGCCCGTGCAGGGCGAAGGTGGCGTGAACGTGCCCGCCGACGACTACCTGCCGCAGGTGCGGGCGTGGTGCAACGAGAAGAACCTGCTGCTGATCCTCGATGAAGTGCAGACCGGGACGGGCCGCACCGGCACGCTCTGGGCGCACGAGCAGATGGGCGTTGAGCCGGACATCATGACGCTGGCGAAGGGCATCGGCGGCGGCGTGCCGCTCGGCTGCGTGCTCGCGAAGGAGCATGCCGCCGTCTTCGAGCCGGGCGACCACGGCACGACCAACGGCGGCAACCCGCTGGCGACCGCGGCCGGCACTCACGTCATGCAGCGCCTCACCGAGGGCGGCGTGCTGACGAACGTGCAGGAGCGCACCGAGCAGCTTGAGCAACGCCTCGAAAGCCTTGCCGACCGCCACGAAGGCGTCGCCGGGCAGCGCGGACTCGGCCTGCTGCGCGCGATCGTGCTGACCGACGACAACGCTCCCGACGTGGCGATGGAGGCGTTCCGGCGCGGCCTGCTCGTGAACGCGGTGCGCCCGAACGCGATCCGGCTGATGCCCGCGCTGACGGTGACCGCCGACGATATCGACCGCGCCGTCGCAATCATCGAAGAGGCCCTCAACGAGGTAACGGCGTAACTTTTAAGAGCGGCCCGCGAAACACCTTCCGGACTGCCCACCGAGCGGAGCTCCCCCATGGCTGAAACCATCGTCCTCGCCTACTCAGGCGGACTCGACACCTCTGTCGCCACCAAGTGGCTGCAGGAGGAGTACGGCTACGACGTCATCTGCGTCACGATCGACCTCGGCAACCTGCCGGATGTCGATGCGGCGCGTGAGCGCGCGTTCGCCGCCGGCGCGAAGGGCCTCGAAGTGATCGACGGGCGCGAGGACTTCCTGCGCTTCTTCGCCTTCCCAGCGCTCGCCGCGAACGCGGTCTACGAGGGGCAGTACCCGCTCGCCACGGCCCTCGGCCGTCCGCTGATCGCGAAGATGCTCGTCGACCAGGCGCATGCCGTCGGCGCGACCGCGATCGCGCACGGTTGCACCGGCAAGGGCAACGACCAGGTGCGCTTCGATGTCGCGATCAACGCTCTCGCACCCGATATGAAGATCGTGGGCACCGCGCGCGAGAACCTGATGACCCGCGACGAGGCGATCGCTTACGCGGCGAAGTTCGAGATTCCGGTCACCACGACGCTCGCCTCGCCCTACTCGACCGACGAGAACATGTGGGGCCGCTCCGTCGAGTGCGGCGACCTCGAAGACCCATGGCTTGAGCCGCCGGAAGATGTCTTCACATGGACGAACCCGCTCGACAAGACGCCGGACCAGCCGGTGGAGATCGAAATCTCCTTCGACCAGGGCGTCCCGGTCGCGCTCGACGGCGATGCGCTCGATCCGGTCTCGCTCGTCGACCGCGTCTCCGAGCTCTCTGGCGAGCACGGCATCGGGCGCATCGACATGGTCGAAAACCGTCTCGTCGGCATCAAGTCGCGCGAGATCTACGAGGCCCCGGCCGCCGTCACGCTGCTGGAAGCGCACCGCGCGCTGGAGGCGATGACGCTCTCCAAGCACCAGCTCCGCATGAAGGAGCGCGTGGCGCAGGAGTACGCGGACCTGATCTACAACGGCCTCTGGTTCACGGCGCACCACCAGGACCTCGCGGCATACGTGCAGTCCTCGCAGCGCCACGTCACCGGCGACGTGCGCATGCGGCTCTGGCGCGGCACCGCAACGGCGATGGGCCGGCGCTCGGAGCGCAGCCTCTACAGCCACGCGCTGGCGACCTACGGCGAGGGCGACGAGTTCGACCAGGCCGCAGCGCAGGGCTTCATCAAGCTCTGGGGCCTGCCGGTGCAGGTGCAGGCGGGCATCCAGCTCCTGAACGAGCCGGGCGGCCTTGAGCGTCTCGCGGCACCCGACGACGAGTAGCTGACGGGCACGCTTCTCAGGTAGCTCCGACGTGCCGATCGACAATCGCTGGTACGACCGGCTCGACGACGAGTGGTGGGACGAGCGGGGGCTTGTCGCGGCGCTGCATGAGCTGAATCCGCTGCGCATTCGCTACTTCGTCGAACGGCTGCGACGGGAGCGGCCGGCCGCGTCCCGCGTCCTCGACCTCGGCTGCGGCGGCGGGCTCGTCGCTGAGGCGCTCGAGAGCGCTGGTCTCGAGGTCGTCGGTCTCGACGCCTCACTACCCTCGCTGCGCGCCGCCCGCGACCACGCCGGGCTAGGGCAACCTGCGCCGCCCGCGCCCGCCTACTGCGGCGGCGACGGCACGCGGCTGCCGTTCGCGGCTGGCGCGTTCGACGCCATCGTCTGCTCCGAGGTGATCGAGCACTTCGATGACCCGGACGCGCTACTCGCGGAGGCGGCGCGGGTGCTCGCGCCGGGTGGGTTGCTGCTCTTCAGCACGCCGAACCGCACGTGGTTCGCCCGCCTCGGCCTCGTCTGGGGCGCGGAGCTGCTCGGCTGGGCGCCGCGACACACGCACGACTACTCGCGCTTCCTCACTCCGTCGGAGCTCACCGCTCGCGCCGCGCTGGCAGGCCTCGACGTACGCGAGACGCTCGGTGTCGCGCTCAATCGCCCGGCGTCACTGGCGGCGTGGGGGTACCTCCGACATCGGCGGCTCGGCGGCTTCCGGCTCTCGCATGACCGCCGGCTGCAATACATCGGCTTCGCGACGAAGACCGAGCGATCTATCGCATCCGCTTGACGGTTCGAGTCTAAAGAGGCACATTTCGAGAAGAAATTCTTCTCGTTTGGAGTCTTCGACGTGACGAACACGCCTGCCGACAACCTCGACCTCGCCGTCCGCCGCAAGCGGCTCGGCGTCACGCAGCGACAGGTCGGCGCGGTGCTTGGCGCCGCCGTCTCCGCGATCTCCGACTTCGAAAACGGCCACCGCGACACCCTGCCACACGCGAGGGGACGTCGGGAGTACCTCTCAGCTCTCGATGAAGTCTCCGGCGAGACCGGTGGTAGTGATGAGGGCGCAGCGGGCGCGACTGCGGAACAGAAGCTCTGGGGTGGCCGTTTCGAGGGCGCGACCGACGAACTGGTCGAGGCCTACAACGCGTCGATCGACTTCGACCGCCGGCTCTACCGCGAGGACATCGAGGGCTCGATCGCGCACGCGAAGATGCTCGCGCAGCAGGAGATCATCGACGCAGAAGACTGCACCGCGATCGTCGAAGGGCTGCTCACGATCAGGGATGAGATCGACGCCGGGGAGTTCCGCTTTCGCATCGATCGCGAGGACATCCACCTGAACATCGAGGGCGCGCTCGCGGAACGCATCGGCGAAGCCGCCGGGCGGCTACACACTGCACGCTCCCGCAACGACCAGGTCGCGACCGACATGCGGCTCTTCGTGCGCGCTGCGTGCGACGAGGCGGCTGCGCGGCTGCGCGAGATGCGAGGAGCGCTAGTCGAGCTCGCGGGCGTCGAAGCGTCGACGGTGATGCCGGGCTACACGCACCTCCAGCGCGCGCAGCCGATCCTGTTCGCGCACCACCTGCTCGCTTACGAGGCGATGTTCGCGCGCGATACGGAGCGCATCACGCAGACCCGCGCGCGTGCCAACGTGCTACCGCTGGGCGCGGGCGCACTCGCCGGCGTCACCTACCCGATCGACCGCGATTTCGTTGCTCGCGAGCTCGGATTCGACGCCGTCGCGGGCAACTCGCTCGACGCCGTCTCGGACCGTGACTTCGTCGTCGATTTCCACTCGGCGGCGGCGCTGGCGATGGTCCATCTCTCGCGCATGGCGGAAGAGATCATCCTCTGGTCGACGGCAGAGTTCGGCTTCGCGAAGCTCGACGACGCATTCTCGACCGGGTCGAGCATCATGCCGCAGAAGAAGAACCCGGACGTGGCGGAACTGGCGCGGGGCAAGAGCGCGCGCGTGCTGGGGAATCTGGTGCAGGCTCTCACGCTGATCAAAGGGCAACCGCTCGCGTACAACAAGGACATGCAGGAGGACAAGGAATCGCTCTTCGACACGGTCGACACGCTCTTCATCTCCCTCGCCGTGATGAGCGCGATGCTCCCCACGCTGAAGTTCAACGCCGAACGTGGCGCCGCGATGGCCGTCGCCGACTTCGCGCTCGCGACCGATGTCGCCGACTACCTTGCGAAGCGCGGCGTCCCCTTCCGCGAGGCGCACGCAGCCGTCGGCGCACTCGTCGCGCAGTGTGAGCGCGAGGACAAGACCTTCGACGACCTCACGTTCAAGGACTACCGCGAGGCGCACGAGGCGTTCGAGGAGGACGTGTTCGCGATCGGGCTCGACTCCGCCCTCGCTGCCCGCGCTGCCGAGGGTGGCACCGCCCCGGAGGCGGTCGCCGCGCAACTCGCGTCGGCACGCTCGCGACTCGACAAGGAGCGTGCGCAGTGAGCAGCACCAAGGCGATTCGCGTCGCCCCCTCGATCCTCACGGCGGACTTCGGCCGGCTCGCCGAGGTCGCACAGGCTACCGAAGCGGGCGGTGCCGACCTCTGGCACCTCGATGTGATGGACGGGCACTACGTCCCGCAACTCACGTTCGGCCCGATGGTCGTAGAGGCGATCCGGCGCGCGACGCAGTTGCCGATCGAGGTACACATGATGGTCGCGAACCCCGCCGGCCACTTCGCCGCGCTCGCCGCTGCCGGTGCAGAGACCGTGATCTTCCACGTCGAAACCGTCGACGACCCCGCGGCCACGCTCGCGCTCGCCCGCGACGCCGGCTGTAAGGCGGGGGTCGCGATCAGCCCGCAGATCAGCGTCGAGACGATCGAGCCACTGCTCGACTCGCTCGATGAGGTCGTCGTGATGCTGATCGTGCCGGGCAAGGGCGGGCAAGAGATGCAGCCCGAGCACCTGGCGAAGGTGCGTCAGCTCCGCGCGCTGGCCGACGAGCGAGGGCTCGACCTCACGCTGACCGTCGATGGCGGCGTGAAGGTGCACAACGCGATGCAGTGCGTCGATGCCGGCGCGGACACGCTGGTGGCCGGCTCCGCCGTGTTCAATAAGACGGAGACGCCGCAGGCAGCGCTGCAGGCGTTGCGAGACGCCCTCGAGAGCGGGTCAGACTAGCGGCAGGCCAGAGGAGGAGAGATTCGGCTAGACCCGAATCTTCATGGTGGTGCGGAGGCAGCGCGTGCAGATGTTGATGCGCTTCCACTTGCCGTCGATCATCATGCGCTTCTTGTGCACATTCGGCTTGAACATGCGGCTTGTGCGCGGCGCCTTGCGCACCCACGCGGACCCGCGGCCCTGGTGACGGATGTTGCGACCAAAGACTGTCCGCTTGTCGCAGACATCGCACTTCCCGGAAGCCATCGCCGCCGCCTTACGTTCGATTCGTCATGTAGAGTACGTGTGTACGAAGGCTAGCACCGGGCGCGCTCAAGCGTCTATCGCCCAGCGGTGGTTTCCATGACGACAGCAGGGCCCGGGTCGCTCACAGCCTCCGCCCTGCACGAGATACTGCGCACCGCCGAGCGCTGGCTTGAGCTCCATCGCGAGCCGATCAACGCGATCAACGTCTACCCCGTCCCCGATGGCGACACCGGCACGAACATGGTACTGACGCTGCGCGCCGCACTCGATGCCGGCGACAACGTCGACGGTGCTGCGGGTACCTACATGCAGGCGATCGCGCGCGCCGCGCTACTCGGCGCGCGGGGCAACAGCGGCGTGATCCTCTCGCAGATCGTTCGCGGCGTGTCGGACGCCGTCGGCGACGCTGACGTGATCGACGGGCCACTGCTCCAGACAGCCCTCACCGCCGGAGCGCAGGCCGCCTACGGAGCCGTCACCGAACCGGTCGAGGGCACGATGCTCACCGTGATCCGTGAGGCCGCCGAAGCTGCGGCAAGTGGGGCCGGCGACAGCAACCTGGTGAACATCATCAGTGCTGCGGCCAGCGAGGCGGAGGCGAGCGTGGAACGCACCCCCTCCCTGCTGCCGACGCTGGCCGAGGCGGGCGTCGTCGATTCGGGCGGGCTCGGCGTCGCGGTACTACTGGCCGGGATCAGCTACGCCGTGAGAGGCGAGTCGCTGCCGGAGCCGAAGCAGTACACAGCCGCCGACGTCGATATGACCGGGGTCGAGCACGAGGGCCACGGCTACTGCGCGGAGTTCGTCGTGGTCGGCGCTCAGCTCGACCGTGGTGCGCTGCATGCGGCGCTCGATGCGGTCGGCGGCGAATCGCTGCTGGTGGTCGGGTACGACGACGCGCTGCACGTTCACGTTCACGTGGACGACCCCGGACCGACGCTCTCCGTCGGAGCGGCCGCCGGCTCACTGCAGTCGGTGAAGATCGACGACATGCAGTCGCAGCACGACCAGTGGTCGAGCGCGGAACAACCGCAGGACGCCGCCGATCTGCCGTCGATCGGCCTGCTCGCCGTGACGCAGGGCGACGGCATCGCCGCAGCCTTCCGCGAGCTGGGCGCGACCGCGATCGTCGACGGCGGCCCGACATCGAATCCGAGTGCCGGCGAACTGCTGGCTGCGGCCAGACAAGCCGGGCGCGATCACGTGATCGTGCTACCGAACGACGCGAACGTGATCATGGCTGCCGAACAGGCTGCCGCCGAGGCTCCCGATCTGATCACCGTGATCCCGACCCGCTCCGTCGCCGGAGGCTTCGGTGCCGCCTTCGCGTACGAGCCCGAGGGCGAGCGGGATGCGGTCGCCGCTGCGATGAGCGACGCGATCGAGGGCGTCAGTTGTGTCGAGGTCACGCACTCCGTCCGCGACACGAGCGTGAACGGCATCCAGATCGCGAGAGGAGACGCGATCGCGATCGTCGAGGGCACACTCGTCGCCCGCGCCGAGTCGCTGGAAGAGGCGTTGATGGACGGGCTCAGTCGCGTCGCTGGTGACGCTGAGCTGGCCACCGTCTACCTCGGCAGCGACGCCCCGGCCGACGCACGCGACCGCGTCGCAATGCTGATCAGCGAGACGTATGACGAGATCGAGATCGAGATCGTGCACGGAGGGCAGCCCCATTACCCCTACATTTTGGGCGTCGAGTAGACTCCTCGCATGAGTATCCGCATCGTCACCGACTCGACCGCGGACCTGCCCGCCGGGCTGGCCGCAGAGCGCCGCATCACGGTGGTCCCGCTGACGGTGATGTTCGGCGACAATTCGTTCCTCGACGGGGTCGACATCGACACGGCCGAGTTCTTCCACCGCCTGCCCGACGAGCCGCAACCGCCGACGACCTCGCAGCCCTCGCCGGCCGCGTTCCGCGAGATATACGAGCGCCTGGCGGCTGAAGGCGCGACCGAAATTCTCTCGATCCACGTCTCGGAGAAGGTGAGCGGCACGCTCAACTCCGCGCGGCAAGGCGCCGAGGGCCTCGATGTCCGCGTCGTCCACGTCGACTCGCAGGTGACGTCGATGGCGCTGGGGCTCGGCGTGCTCGCCGCTGCGGACGCGATCGACGACGGCACCTCGCTCGACGAGGCGAAGGTACTGGCCGAGGACCTCTTCGCGCGCACGCACATCTTCATCATCGTCGAGACGCTGGAGTACCTGCGGCGGGGCGGTCGCATCGGCCGGGCGGGACACCTCTTCGGGTCGCTGCTGAAGATCACGCCGGTGCTGACGTTTGAGGACGGCGAGGTTGCTCCGCTCGCCAAGGCGCGGACGCAGAGCAAGGCGATCGCGGCGGGCCTGAAGCTGGCGGAGGCACAGGCTCCGTTCCAGCTTGCCGCGGCGATGCACACCAATTCTCCCGACGGCGCCGACGCAATCGCGGCGCGGCTGCGTGAGATACAACCAGACGTCTCCATCATCACCAGCACGCTCGGTCCGGCCGTTGGCACGCACTGCGGACCCGGCACGCTAGCGTTCGCAGTGATCTCCTCCCCCTCGCCCGACGGGTGAGTGCCGACCTCGGCCAGCTCAAGGCGGTTCTCCAGCAGGAGCTGGAGGCCGGGTGCAACGACGCCGCATTCGAGGGCGGGCTCGACGACCTACTGCGGCAGCAGGCGCGCGGCGAGCAGCCCCGATCCGCGCTGCTGCGCATGATCGCCGCGCTCCCGCCGCACGGCTACCGGGCGCTGGACGTCAGCGAGCGCCGCAAGTGGGCGCGTCGCGCGATGGCGACGATCGCGCTCGAAGAGTCGTCCGGCGCGAAGCCCAATGGTGGGAAGGCCAGCAGCGGAAAGGGCACCAGCCGACGTCGGAAGGCTGCGCCGCGCAAAGCCCCGGTCACGGCGAAGCCCCGCGCCACCGCTGCAGCGGCGAGTTCGACGACGAAGATCCCGCCGGGCGCCGCAGCCCTCGATGTCCCGCTGCGGCAGGCGCGCACCGGGCTGCGCGGCGCGACGTTCGACCGGCTGGAGAAGCTGGGGCTCTTCACCGTCGGCGATGTGATCCGCAACTACCCACGTCGCCACCACGACTTCTCGCTGACGGTTCCAATCAGCGAGCTGCGCGAGGGCGTTGAGCAGACGATCCGGGGCACGATCGACCGCTCCCGAGAGATTCGCATGGGGCGCGGCGGTCGCATGCGCTCAACGGAGGTGCAGATCTCCGACGCGTCGGGGGCGAGCATCCGCATCCTCTGGTTCAATCAGCCGTACCTCGCGCGGTCGATGCGCGAGGGCGCGGAGATCGCGGTCGCGGGGCTAGTTCGTGCGTATCGCGGAAAGGCGTCATTTCAGAACCCGGAGTTCGAGATCCTCACCGACGAGGCGGGGCAGCGGCACACCGGGCGCATCGTGCCGGTCTATCGGCTGACCGAGAAGCTGCCGCAGCGCACCGTGCGCGAGTTGACGTCGAAGTTGCTCGATGACTTCGCCGACCGCCTGCTCGAACCACTGCCGGAGCAATTGCGCGCCCGCCACAAGCTGATGGACGTGGTCGAAGCTACGCGCCAGTTCCACTACCCGGACGACGAACACACGCTGCGCGAGGCGCGACGGCGGCTGGCCTTCGACGAGCTGCTCGCGATCCAGCTCGGCGTCGTGCGTCGCAAGCGCGACTGGCAGCAAGACGGCGACGCGCCCGCCATCGATGAGCGCAGCACCGCCGACGAGTTCCTCGCCACGCTGCCCTTCGAGCTCACGGGCGCGCAGCGGCGCGCGCTCGACGACGTGCAGAACGACATCTCGACGACCGTACCGATGTCGCGCTTGATGGAAGGCGATGTCGGCTCCGGCAAGACGGTCGTGGCGCTGGCCGCGATGCTCTCCGCCGTCGCGGCCGGACGTCAGGCGGTGCTGATGGCGCCAACGGAGGTGCTGGCAGAGCAGCACTTCCGCACGATCTGCACGATCCTCACCGGCGACCCGGAGCCACCGCTGCACGGCATGGTGCCGGTGCCCTACCTGCCGCTGCCGTTGCGCATCGTGATGCTCACCGGTTCAACGCGCGCGAAGGAACGACGCGCCGCGATCGAGGCGATCGCCCACGGCGGCGCGCACCTGATCGTCGGCACGCACGCCCTGATCGAAGATGCGATCGAATACCAGCGGCTCGGCCTCGCCGTCGTCGACGAGCAGCATCGCTTCGGCGTGATGCAGCGCTCCGCGTTGCGCGGCAAGAGCGTCGATGGCAGCCCGCACCTGCTGGTGATGACGGCGACGCCGATCCCGCGCTCGCTCGCGCTCACCGTGTATGGCGACCTCGACCTCACGGTGATCGATGAGATGCCACCGGGCCGCACACCGATCACCACGCACTGGCTGCCGCCCGACCAACGCGACGCGGCGTTCGAGACGCTGCGCGAGGAGGTCGACGCCGGGCGGCAGGCCTTCGTGATCTGCCCGCTCGTCGAGGGCTCGGACGCCGTGCTCTCTCGCGCCGCGACGGAGGAGTTCGAGCGCTTGCGCACGGAGCAGTACCCCGACCTCGCGGATCGCATCGAGCTACTGCACGGGCGTATGTCGGGGCGGGCCAAGGACGCCGCGATGCAGCGCTTCGCCTCGGGAGAGGCTGCGATCCTCGTCTCCACCGCTGTCGTCGAGGTGGGTATCGATGTGCCGAACGCGACGGTGATGCTGATCGAGGGCGCCGATCGCTTCGGCCTCGCGCAGTTGCACCAGTTCCGCGGCCGCGTCGGACGGGGCGAGCATGCGTCGATCTGCTTCCTGCTCGCGGATGACCCGGGCCCGGAGGCGGAAGAGCGGCTCTCGACGGTCGAGCGCACGAGCGACGGCTTCGCGCTGGCGCAGGCCGACCTCGAACTGCGCGGCGCGGGCGAGCTCTTCGGCACGCGTCAGTCGGGCGTACCGACGCTGCGCATCGCCTCGCTGCTCGACGCGAAGATGATCGAAACGACGCGCCGCGAAGCCGAGGAACTGCTGGAGGCGGACCCGGAACTTGCCGCCATCGAACACCGCGAGCTACGCGCCCAGGTGATCCGCATCGCCGAGCTGGTCGTCGACGAGCAGCACTGATGCCGCCTCAGCCGACTCCGCGCTACACTGACTCTTCCGACGGCTGACGAGACCGAGTGACGGAACTGACGTGATCCGCGACGACATCACCTCGCTGGTTGAACAGGCGCTCGCTGCCGCGCAAGCGGCCGGCGATCTGCCCGAGTTCGCCGCGCCCGAGGTCGAGCTGGAACACCCTCAGCGCCCCGAGCACGGCGACTTCTCCGCCAACCTGCCGCTGCGCATCCAGGGGCTCGCCCGCATGAAGGCGGTCGAGGTCGCCGAGGTGCTGCGCGGTCACGTCCCCTCGCACGACGCGGTCACCGAGATTCAGGTCGCGCCGCCGGGCTTCCTCAACTTCTATCTCGACCCGCACTGGCTTGCAGCCCGCGCTCCGGAGATCGCCACTGATTCCGACTACGGCGCGAGCGACCTCGGCGGTGGCGCGAAGGTGCAGATCGAGTACCTCTCCGCCAACCCGACCGGCCCGGTGCACATCGCGAACGCGCGCGGTGGCGTGATCGGCTCCACGCTCGCCAACGTCCTGCGCACCGCAGGCTTTGCCGTCGAGGAGGAGTACTACGTCAACGACGCCGGCACCCAGATCGCCATCTTCGGTCGCACGCTCTACGCGCGGTACCAGCAGCTCTTCGGCCGCGAGGTCGAGATTCCGGAGAACGGCTACCCCGGCGAGTACATGATCGAGGTCGCCCAAGCGATCAAGGACGAGGTCGGCGAGCAGTTCCTCGGGCCGGAAGGCCAGGACGCGGACCCGGCGCTCGGCGAGGCCGGCATCCAGGCGATGATCGGCCAGATCCGCAAGGATCTGACGCTGATCGGCGTCGACTACGACTCCTGGTTCTCGGAGCGCGAGTTGCAGGTCGAGGGCGGCCCATATGACCGCGTGCTCGCCGATCTGCGCGAGCAGGGGCACATCGTCGAACGTGACGGCGCCGTCTGGTTCGCGTCCTCGCAGCTCGGCGAGTCGAAGGACAACGTGATCATCCGCTCGGATGGCGCGCCCACGTACTTCGCGACCGACATCGCGTACCACTACGAGAAGATCGCGACGCGCGGCTTCGACCGCGTGATCGACATCTGGGGCGCGGATCACCAGGGCCACGTCTCGCGGCTGAAGTCGGCGATCGACGCCCTCGGCGAGGACTCGTCGAAGCTCGAGGTGCTGCTCTACCAGCTCGTCTCGCTGCGGCGCGGCGACGAGGTAGTGCCGCTCTCCAAACGCGCCGGTGAGATCGTGACGCTGCGCGAGGTCGTCGAAGAGGTCGGCTCGGACGCGACCCGCTTCTTCTTCCTCGCCACCTCGCCGAACTCCGCGATCGACTTCGACCTTGAGCTGGCGCAGACGCAGTCCGATGAGAACCCCGTCTACTACGTGCAGTACGCGCACGCGCGGATCGCCAGCGTGCTGGCCAAGGCCGCCGAGGAAGGGCTCTCCTCCGAGGGTGCCGACGCCTCGCTGTTGCAGCACGAGGCGGAGCAGACGCTGCTGCGCAAGCTGATGCTGCTGCCGGAGGTGATGCAGCAGGTCGCCGAGACGCTGGAGCCGCAACCCCTGCCCCACTACTCGACGGAGTTGGCCGCCGCGTTCCACGTCTTCTACACGCAGTGCCGCGTGATCGACGAGGACGACGAGGCGCTCAGCCGCGCTCGACTGCTGTTGATGGAAGCGACCCAGGTCGTGCTCGCTCGCGCGCTCGGCCTGATGGGCCTCAGCGCCCCGGATCAGATGTAGCTGGTGATGGCGGAACGTCCTCGCATCCTCACGGGCGTCCGCCCCACGGGCTCACTGCACCTCGGTCACTACGCTGGCGCGCTGGAGCAGTGGATCGCGTTCCAGGAAGAGTTTGAATCGTTCTGGCTGATCGCCGACTACCAGGTCTCTGACTACGCCGATGACCTCGACCGCGTCCGTGACTCGGTCTTCGAGGTCGCCCTCGACTGGCTCGCCGTCGGACTCGATCCCGACAAGGGCCATTACGTGATCGAGAGCCTCGTCCCGCAGCACGCGGAGCTGACCACGTGGCTGAGCTGGTTCATCGGCATGGGGCGCCTGCAGCGCAATCCGACGCTGAAGGCCGAGATGGACGATGTCGAAGCGAAGATGGACTCCGTCCCCGTCGCCTTCTTCAACTACCCGGTGATGCAGGTCGCCAACATCCTGATGCCGAAGGCGCACGCCGTGCCGGTCGGCGATGACCAGCTCCCGCACGTCGAGATGACCCGCGAGGTGGCGCGCCGCTTCAACAAGCGATTTGGCGAGACCTTCCCGGTTCCGAAGGGGATCACCGGCGATGTGCCCCGCCTCGTCGGACTCGATGGCGACGCAAAGATGAGCAAGTCGCGTGAGAACGCGATCGATCTCAAGGACGACGCTGAGACGGTGATGCTGAAGGTGCGCGGGATGTTTACCGACCCCACACGGCTGCGGGCGACCGACCCGGGCCACGTCGAGGGCAACCCCGTCTTCATGTACCACGACGCCTTCAACCCCAACACCGACGAGGTGCAGGACCTGAAGGACCGCTACGTGAAGGGGACGGTCGGCGATGTCGAGGTGAAGGAGAAGCTCACGATCGCGCTCAACAACCTGCTCGACCCGATCCGCGAGCGCCGGGCAGCGTTCGCCGCCCGCCCCGACTACGTCCGCGAGGTACTGGAGCAGGGCAGCGCGCACGCCCGCGAGGTCGCCGACGGCACGATGGCCGACGTGCGCGAGGCGCTGAAGCTCAACTACCTCGACAAGTAGCGCGCCAGACGACGAGTCTGGTCACGCATTCCTCGCGAGAGCACCGAACGAAGAAGCCGCCCGATGGGCGGCTTCTTGGGTGAACGAGCGGCTGAGTTCTAGCGGTCGCCGAGCTCCGCGAATTCGCGGTGCGACTGACCGGTGTAGATCTGCGTCGGCCGGAAGATGCGGTTGCCCGAATCCCACTGCTCCTGGAAGTGGACCGCCCACCCGAGCGTTCGCGAGGCCGCGAAGATCGGCGTGAAGAAGTCGGTCGGAATTCCAATCGCCGCGAAGATGCAGCCCGAGAAGAGGTCTACGTTCGGGAAAAGCCCTCGCGAACCGAGACGTTCGGTCGCGACCTTCTCGACGGTGAGCGCGATGTCGTAGAGGTCTGCGACCTCCGTACCCGGCTCGATGATCTCCTTCGCCAGCGTCTGGATCACGATCGAACGCGGGTCCTTGACGTGGTAGACGCGGTGCCCGAAGCCCGGAATCTTGAACTGGTCTTCGAGCCGGCTCGTGATCTCAGCCTCGGCGCGGGAGGGGTCGCGGATCTCCTGGAAGAGCCGCAACGAGCCCTCGTTCGCCCCGCCGTGGGCGGGACCGGAGAGCGCGCCGATCGCCGACGAAATCACCGCTTCCGGCTCGGCCTTTGTGGAGGCCGTTACGCGGGCGGTAAACGTCGATGCGTTGCCGGCCGAGTGGTCGGCCTGCAGCACGAGCACGGCGTTCATCGCGCGCAGGTGAGCCTCCGACGGCTCCTTGCCGGTAATCATGCGAAGAATCATCGAGCCGTGCGACTCGCCTTCGCGCGGTCCGTCGTACGGGCGGCCGTCAACGGCCTGGGCGATCACGCCGACGAGGTGGCCGACCTTGGCGATCGTCGCGATCCCGCGCGCGGTCGCGTCGTCGACCTTCGACTCGAAGTTGTTATCGGCCGGCCCGAGGATCGCGGTCGCGCCCTGGAGCGCGAACATCGGGTGGGCGAGCGTTGCGGCGTTGCGCGCGTGCTCGATCTGGGCGTCGGTGAGCACACGGTCGCGCTCAAGCTGTGCGGTGATCTCTGCCAGTCGTGCCTGATTCGGCAGTTCGCCGTCGTAGAGCAGGGCGACGATCTCCTCGAAGGTAGCCTTCAGGGCCAGATCCTCGATTGAGTAGCCGCGGTAGGTCAGGCGTCCCGCCTCACCCTCTACCAGTGATACCGATGATTCGGCAATCGGAATGCCTTCGAGTCCCGGACTCATCGCCGGTGCGTCGGACGTCATCTGTAACCTCCTCACCCGCGGCAACCGGACTCTGCCGCCCCGCAGGCACTCTCTGAAAACCGTGGTATCGCGTCCGTGCCTGCTGTCCACCTCCAGCACACGTCGACTGATCGGTCAGAATCAGCCCGAATCGGCTGCCTTCATCGCGCGGATATTATACGGGAAGCTGACGGTGAGTATCGGCATCACAGCGGGTTCGTCAGCGAATTACCCGATTTCGCCTGCGGCGTGTTGTGAGATGAAGCCGGTCAGCAGGTCATAGACCTCGGTTGCGCCCTCCGCCAGCGAGTGACCGACACCATCGAGGATCACAAGCTCCTTCGGCTCGGTCGCTCGCTCGTAGATGTCGTCGGACGCCGCGCGGTCGAGTACGTCGTCGTTCGAGCCATGCACCAGCAGCAGCGGCTTCTCGAGCGCGCCGACGTTCTGCGTGCCATGCCGCTGCGATGACATCGCGGCCACCGCCCCGACAACATCGCCCAGTTCCGCCGCCTTGATCGCGACCGCACCGCCGAAGGAGTGGCCGACGAGGACGACGCGCTCAGCGCCGATCCCGCGCAGGAACGAGCACGCGGCCAGCGTGTCCATCACGCACTCCTCGAACTCACCCGGCTCCCGCCACTTCACGCGCAGTGACGTGACGCCTCGCGGAACCAGGTCGCCACCGAGTCTCTGGAAGACGTTGTTCGCGGGTCCATCGATACCGCCCGCCGCACCGCTGATGAAGATCGCCGCGCCTGTCTTGCCCTCGCAGGGGTGCAGGTGCGTCTCGATGATGCCGCGCGTGGTGTTCAGGTCGACGACCATCGAACCCGCGCTGCTGTCCTCCGGACGCGTGCGCACGCCGAGAATCGAGAGCTGCAGATCGTCGGCAGGCGGCTCGTCGGGAGGCTGGTCGCTCGCGTCGCTCGTCATAGGAGCAGCAGGGTAGCAGATGCCCTCGCCGCTGCGCCCTCAGTCGAGCGCCGGTGGCGGCTGCTGGTGCCAGTCGGTGAGCTGGCCGTAGCCATGAGCGGCGCGCAAGAGCGTGCTCTCGTCGAAGGCCCGCCCGATCAGGTGCAGTCCGATCGGCAGGCCGGCGTCGAATCCGCAGGGGATGCTTAGCGCGGGCAACCCGGCGATGTTGACGGGAATCGTGAAAAGGTCGTTCAGGTACATCTCGTAGGGATCGGCGGTCTTCTCGCCGATCTTGAACGCGGTGGTCGGCGCCGTGGGCGTAATCAGTACGTCGTGGTCGCTGAGCGCGGACTCGAACTCGCGACGGATCAGCGTGCGTACCTTCTGCGCCTTCAGGTAGTAGGCGTCGTAGTAGCCGGCGGAGAGCGCGTAGGTCCCGATCATGATGCGGCGCTTCACCTCGTCGCCGAAGCCGCGCCCGCGTGACTGCTCCATCTCCTCCCACATCGACTGCCCGTCGTGGAACGAGTACCCGTACTTCACCCCGTCGTAGCGGGCGAGATTGGCCGAGGCTTCCGAGGGCGCGATCAGGTAGTAGACCGGCAGCGCCGCCGATGCGGTCGGCAGCGAGACGTCACGGTCGATCACCGCCCCGTTCGCCTCGAAGACCGCGATCGCCTGCTCGATGGCGGCCTGCACGCCCGGTTCCACGCCCTGGCCGCCGGAGAACTCGACCGGCACGCCGACGCGCAGCCCCTCGATGCCGCGATCGAACTCGGCCGTGTAGTCGGGGACCTCAAGCGGCGCGGTCGTCGAGTCGTAGCCGTCGACGCCCGCGATCACGCCGAGCAGGTTGGCGATGTCCTCTGCGTCACGCCCGAACGGTCCGACCTGCTCCAGCGAGGAGGCGAAGGCGACGACGCCGTAGCGGCTGACCCGGCCGTACGTCGGCTTCAGGCCGAGCACGCCGGTCAGCGCGGCGGGCTGGCGGATCGAACCGCCGGTGTCGGTGCCGACCGCGATCGGGACGCCACGAGCAGCAACCGTTGCAGCTGAGCCGCCGGATGAGCCGCCCGGCACGCGCTCAAGGTCCCACGGGTTGTGCGTCGGGCCGAACGCCGAGTGCTCGGTCGACGAACCCATCGCGAATTCGTCGAGATTCGCCTTTCCGATCATCACTGCGCCCGCTTCGCGCAGCCGGGAGACGACGGTGCAGTCGGTGATCGGGACGAAGTTCTCAAGCATCTTCGACCCGGCCGTCGTCGTGACGCCCTGCGTCGAGAGCAGGTCCTTGACCGCGATCGGGATGCCGGTCAGCGGTCCGGCGTCGCCGACCTGCAGCCGCTCGTCGGCGACCTCTGCCTGTGCCAACGCCTCGTCGCCAAGGATCGAGATGTAGGCATTGAGCGAGGGTTCCTGCGCCTGCACGAGGGCCAGCGTAGCCGTCGCGAGGTCGCGCGCCGAGTACTCGCCGTCACGCAGCGCCGCAGCGTGCTCGTGGGCCGTGCGCCCGAGGTCGATTGCGTCCGAGGTCATCGCTCCGCCGCCAGCTACTCGAGTACCGCACGCACGCGGAAGTAGTCGTCCTCGCGTCGGGGGGCGTTCGCGAGCGCCTCGTCGGGCATCGCGGACGGCGCGGACTGATCCGCGCGCTTCACGTTCGTCATCTCGAAGGTCTGGGCGGTCGGTGGGACGTCGTCAGTGTCGATCTCGGTGAGCATCGCGAAGTGGTCGAGGATGTCCGAGAGTTCGCCACGCAGGCGCTCGACCTCGTCATCGTCCATCGCCACGCGCGCCAGCTGGGTGATGTACCGCACCTCGTCCGCACTCAACGTCATCGATCGCCCCCGTGGCGCTTCGTCCGCCTACTTCGCCTGCCTATGCGACTATAGGCAGGCCCCCACCACCGCACCATAGGGATCGTTGCGCCGCGGACGGCTCGACCACCGCATGGCGAAGCAGATACGATCCAGATGGCGGGCGGAGGTTCCACGATCACTGACGCCATACCCGCACGCGTTTGCCGCGCCGCGCCCTCCGCGCTCCACCGCACCCCCGACCGAGCGACGCATGCAATGCGCACCACGCCGAGGTTGAGATGACCGCTTCCACCGTCGCCCGCCGGCGCAGACGTCGGAAGAAGGGCAGCGCGCGGCCGCAGCAGGGCGGGCGCAACAAGGGCTTGATCGGGCTCGGCGGCGCGCTGGTGCTGCTGATCGTGATCGCCGTCGCCGCCGCCGGCGGCGGCGCTATCCACGGCAAGACGAAGTACGACGACTTCGTGAGCGGGGTCGTGCCACCGGAGCAGCTGATCGGCGAGCTACCGCGTGGCGGCGCGCGAATCTATGACCGCAACGGCACGCTGCTCTATGAGTTCATCGACGAGCTGAGCGGCCTGCGACGGCCCGTCCCGCTGGACGAGATCTCCGATTTCCTGATCGACGCCACCGTTGCCACCGAGGACTCGGACTACTGGACGAATAACGGCCTCAACATCCGCGGACTGGCGCGCGCCGCCTACGAGAACTTCTCGCCATTCGGTGGCGCGGTCTTCGAGGGGTCGGGCGGCTCGTCCGTCACCCAGCAGCTCGCGAAGAACGTCTATATCCCGCGCGAGGAGCGTGCCGACCGCAGCGTCGAACGCAAGCTGAAGGAGGCCGCGATCGCGGTCGAGCTGACGAATCTCTACTCCAAGGAGCAGATCCTCGAGTGGTATCTCAACTCGATCTCGTACGGCAGCATCTACGTCGGCGTTGAGGCCGCGGCGCAGGGTTACTTCGACAAGGCAGCCTCCGACCTGACGCTGGCGGAGGGCGCGCTACTCGCCGGCATCCCTCAGCAGCCCGCGCTCTACGACCCCTTCCTCAACCTCGACGCCAACGGCGACCTCACCGGCGCGGCGAAGGCGCGGCAGCGCTCCGTGCTCAACTCGATGGTGCGCGCCGGCTACGTCACCAGTGAGGAAGCGAACGCCGCCGCCGTAGAGGACATCGAGTTCAAGACCGGCCGCTACGACATCGAAGCCGCGCACTTCGTACTCGGGCGGGTCGCCGGCGAGATCCGCACCCGCTTCGGTGAGCGCGCGATCTTCGACGATGGCCTCGAAGTCACGACGTCGCTCGACCTCACGCTCCAGAAGGAGGCGGAGAGCATCGTCGAGCACTGGGTCTCGGAGTTCGAAGAGGAGTCGGACGGCCACAACGGCGCGATGCTGGCGCTCGACCCGAAGACCGGCCAGATCCTCGTGTACGTCGGCAGCCGCGACTACTTCCGTGATGATATCGAGGGTCGCAACGACAACATCATCTCGCAGAACTCGCCGGGCTCCACACTCAAGCCGTTCACCTACATGACCGCCTTCATGCAGGGCTGGAGCACCGGCACCGGCATCATCGACACGCCGTTCCAGATCGTCGATGCGGCGACCGGCGAGCCGTTCGCTCCGCGCAACCCGATCAAGGAGTTCCAGGGCGTGATCACCGCCGAGAAGGCGCTCGGCAACTCGCTCAACGTGCCGGCGTTCAAGGCGATTCTCTCGGCCGGCGTCGCCAACACGGTCTCGGTACTGAAGGAGGTCGGCTTCACGACGCTGGACAACCCGCTGGGATACGGCCCGGCACTCACGCTCGGCGGCGTCGATATCACGCTGGAGGACATCGTCTTCGCGTACAGCGTCTTCTCGAATGAGGGCATCATGCGCGGGCAGGACGTTGTGACGCCGTACGACCCCGGCGAGCGCAACCTGGAGCCGGTCGCACTGCTGCGCGTGACTGACGCTGACGGCGATGTGCTCTACGACTTCACGGTCGCTGATGAGCGGCGCGTGATCGCCAGCAACTTCTCCTACCTCGTGACCTCGATCCTCTCGAACGGCGAGAACCAGTGCATCACCTTCGGCGTCTGCAACGCGCTGGCGCTGCCGGGACGCGCCTCGGCGGCGAAGACTGGGACGAGCGAGCCGTTCGACTACGAGGAAGGCAAGGAGCTACGCGAGATCGGCGATACCTGGGCGCTCGGGTTCACGCCCGATCTCGTCGCCGGCGTCTGGGCGGGCAACTCAGACAACTCGCCGATGGTGAACATCCTCTCGACGTCGATCTCGTGGCGCTCCTGGCGCGACTTCATGGTCTTCGCGCACGACTACCTGGAGATCGAACCATCGAAGTTCGTGCGGCCGGCGACGGGGATCGTCGAGCGCGAGCTCTGCTGGCCGTCGGGACGGCTCCCCACAGACCTCTGCCCCAACATCAACCGCTACACCGGCCTCTTCGCCGAGGACGTGCTGCCGCGCGACCAGGAGTCGCTCTCTGCGCTGCAGGACAGCTGGTGGCAGCTCGTGCGCATCGACACGCGCACCGGCCTGCTCGCCGCCCCGACCGCCCCCGCCGCATTCGTCACCGAGGAAGTGCGGCTGGTGCTGCCACGCGACGAGATCTACACCAAGGACGACGACGGCGAGGAGGTCGGCGTCTGGGAGGGCCTCAGCGAGTGGGCCGAGCGCAACGGCATCTCCGCCCTGCTCGCCCCGACCGAGGAGGCCACGACCGCCGGCGCCCTGCTGCGCGTCGTCTCGCCGGTCGCGACGCAGACCGTCTCCGGTCTGCTGCCGGTGATCGGCCGCGCCGCATCCGAGGACTTCGTCAGCTACGCCGTCGAGTGGGCGCGCGCCGCCGCGCCGGGCGTGTGGATCAAGCACTGGAGCGGCGAACGTCCCGTCGAGGACGGCGTGCTCGCGACATGGGACACGAGCACCGTCCCGAACGGCGACTACCTGATCCGCACCGTGCTGCACGACAGCAAGCGCGGCATGTTGCGCTTCGAGATCCCGATCGTGGTCGACAACGGGGAGGATGGCGCAGACGTCGACCTCGCGCCGTGGGGCCAGATCGTCTCCCCGCCGGCCGGCAGCACCGTCAGCGGACAGGTGCGGATCGAGGCCAGCGCCGTCTCCGGAGCGATGCGAGACGCCGTGATCGAGGTTGGCAGCGGCATCGCGCCGGGCCAGTGGACCGAACTGGCGCGGGTGACGAACTCCACGGTCAATCAGCGGCTCGCGGTCTGGGACACGGTGGAGGTTCCCGACGGCACATACACGTTGCGCCTCACCGTGACGGATACCAGACTTGGCAGTACCGAACTGAGGTCGATCGTCACCGTCAAGAACGAGGTCGACGAGTCCGCTACTGACAGCCCGTAAGGCCGTGTAGCGCGCGAGTTCGTCGGCAGCGCTGGAGGCAGCGGTGAGCGGACAGTCGCCTCGCGAACCGAGACTGCGGATCAGTCGCGGCAGACGCCAGGGCGACGTACGCGTGATCCGTCGCCGCCCTCAGCGCGGGCTCTCTCGAGTACTCGGCGTGCCGGCCCTCTTCTCGGCCGCCTACGGCAACGTCGGCTCGTCGATCTACTACGCGCTCGGTGTAACCGCGCTCTACGCGCTGGGTCTGACACCGCTCGTCTTCGTGATCTCGGGCGTCTTCTTCCTCTTCACGGCACTGACCTACGCCGAGGGCACTGCAGCGATGCCGGCGGCGGGGGGATCGACGGTCTTCGCGCGGCGCGCTTTCGGCCGCGGCTTCGCCTTCCTCGTGGGGTGGGCGCAGATCCTCAACTACGTCGTCACGATCGCGATCTCGGCCTTTGCGGTTGCGGGCTATCTGTCGGTCTTCTGGCCGACGCTGAAGACATACCCGGCGAACGTGATCACGGGCATCATCGTCACTGTCTCGCTCGGCATCGTGAATATCGTCGGTGCGAAGGAGTCGGCGCGGATCAACATCTCGCTCGCCGTGGTCGACCTCGCGACGCAGGCGCTGATCGTGGTGATGGGCCTGATCATCGTGCTCAACCCGGAGCTGCTGACCTCGAACATCGACTTCGGCACCGCCCCGACGTTCAGCCAGTTCCTGCTGGGTATCTCGATTTCGATGATCGCCTACACGGGGATCGAGACGGTCTCCAATCTCTCCGAGGAGACGCGCAACGTCCCGCGCACCGTGCCGCGTTCGATCCTGCTCACCTTCGTCACCGTGATCGTGATGTACACGCTGATCCCGATCGTCGCGCTCTCCGCGATGCCCGTTGAGGAGGTCCGCCCCGGCGTCTTCGAGACGCGACTGGCGACCGAGTTCCTTGAGGACCCGGTGCTCGGGATCGTTCGCGAGTTCGCGCTCGGTGGATTCGTGCAGGAGGCGCTAGAGATCTGGGTCGGGCTGCTGGCTGCGACGATCCTCGTACTGGCGACGAACGCGGGGATGCTCGGTCTCTCGCGCCTCGCGTACTCGCTCGGACGCAACGACATGCTGCCCGCCCGCATCAGCGAGCTTCACCCGACGCGACGAACGCCCGTGAACGCAATCATCGTGACCGTGATCCTGACTTCCGTGCTGATACTGCCGGGCAAGGTGACGGTACTGGCGAGCCTCTACTCGTTCGGTGCGATGCTCTCGTTCACCTTCGCGCACGCCTCGATCGTGCGCCTGCGCATCAGCGAGCCCTCGCTGGAGCGACCCTTCCGCATCCCGTGGGAATGGCACATCCGCGGGCGCAGGCTCCCGATCACGGCGCTGCTCGGCGGGGCAGCGACGACCTTCGCGTGGCTCGTCGTCGTACTCACGCAGCCGAGTTCGTGGGCGATCGGATTCCCGTGGATGGCGGTCGGCTTCGGCTACTACCTCTGGCAGCGACGGCGTCGGCGCGAGCGCGACGCGGAAGGCGCGGGCAACGCACGCGGCGGCGGTCGCTAGTCCGCCGCCGCGAGCAGGCGTGCGACGTCGTCGCGCGTCGTCGCCCCGCGCACGCGCTGCATGAAGTCCGCCAGCGAGGTCGAACGCTCCCGCAGCTCACGTAGCTCGTCGCCGAGCGCATCGATCGCATCGGCCCGCGCCGCGTAGGTGCCGGTCCACGCGAAGTACGCCTGGTTGATGCGGCGGATCGTGAACCCGGCGGCGGCGAGCTGCCCGCGCAACTCCTCCATGCGACGCTCGGCCGCCTCGATCTGTCCGCCGGCCAGCATCGCGTCCACCTCGATGCGCAGATCACGCAGCCGCGTCGAGACGAATTCCTGCGCGCCCTCGGAGAGACGGCGGCTGTTCGTCGGATCGCCGAAGCGATCGAGGATCGCCGCCCCCAGCTCGTCGCCGGCGATATCCGCGACCGTCTCGCTGATCACCCGTCGGTCGCCCGACGGCAGGCCGAAGCCCAGCGGGTAGAAGCTCATGTAGTGGTGCACCCACTCGTGCGCGGCGGTCTCGACGGTCGTCGCGAACGAGCGGTCGTCGCGCACCACCGAGGGGTAGAACGCGATGCCCCCGGTCGACTGAGCGAGCGCCGAGAGTGTCGGATCGCCAGCCTCCGCCGCCACCTCCAGCGCCACCGCCTGCTCCAACGTCAGTTCGGCATCGAGCAACGTCGATTCGAGCCGCTCGATGCGCGCACGCGGCGACGTCAGCAACACCCGCGGTGAGCGCCCGAGCTCGATGTCCACCGGCGGCCAGACCGCGAGCGGGCCGGGGATCGCGAAGCGTCCGCCGACCGAGAACTCACGCAGCACCGCGTCGAGCCGACCCTCGATCGCGGCCTCGACGACATTCTCAAGACGCTGACCCTCGCTGTCTCCGCGGTCACGGCGCTCGAAGTAGGCCACGATCGCGGCGTCGGCTGCGGGGTCGCCGCGCAGCGGCGCGCCCAGCGCGAAGAGCCACTTGTTCGCGAGCGTCGACAGCTCAAATCGAACAGCGTCGAACTCGTCGCCGCGACGCGCCTCGCGCAGCGCGAAGAGCCCCGCCCACAGCGCGGTAGCGGCGAGTAGCACGGCGACGATGCGCAGACCGGGGCGGCTCAGGTTGAACATGCACCTACCGTATCCCCAGCGGCATCCCCAACGGCATCGATCTCGCCTCGCAGGGCGCAACCACTATGCGCCGCTATAGTGAGATCCATGGCGACTCCCCGCACTGATCGCAGCACCAGAGCCACCCGCAGCGCCCGTCTGCGCGCGGCCGGCATCGACGTCGGATCGGCGCTGCTTGTCGCGGCGGCAGCCGTCGCGCTCGCGACCGCGTGGCTGCTGCTGCGCACGGCGACCGGCCGCGACGACGTCGCCAGCGTCGACGCGATGCTCGTCGTCTCGTTCGTTGCCGCGACGGTGCCGGCGTGGGCCGCCTGGCTGATCGCTGGCGTCTGGCAGGACGCGACCACGCCCGGGCAGCGGCGAGCGAACCTCGCCGTGACGTCGGACCCCGACTCGCATCGCGGGGCGTCGCAGCGACGGCTGCTGCGCCTGGCCGCACACCCGCTCTCGCTGCCGTTGTGGGGCTGGCTCACGCTAACGATGTTGCTCAGCGGCCTGCCGTGGCTCTGGCTCGCGCCGCTATTCGTCGTGCTCGCCGTCACGGGCGGCGGGCTAACGACGCTCACGCTGCTGCTCATGCGCCCGCAGTCGATGGCGATCCACGACCGCTTCGCACGCACGCACCTCACGCCGGTCGCGGGCAACCGATGAGCGGCACGGGAAACGTCGAGGGTTCGAGCGAGCCGGATGGTGGCCCCGCTCGCGATCTGGATGGGGAAGAGCTCCGCGTACCGCCGCGACCGCAGTTCGACCCGATCCCACCGGCCGCCGTCGCGACCGAGCGCGGCATCATCGGCGAGCCGCGCCCGCCGATCTTCGATGACTTCGACGACCCGGCGGGAGGCTTCCGCATCGCAGCGATCTGGCTCTTCGGCTTGCTGCTCGCGGGAGCGATCGCTGCCTGGCTGACGGTATTCAGCGCCTCACAGGCCACCAGCGAGGAGGTCGCGCTGCCGGCGCTGGAGCGTGGGGTGACATCGCTGACCGACCTCGATGCCTTGCTCGACGTGCAGCGCGACGCGTTGGCCGCGCAGGCGTCGGCCGGTGACACAGTCACGCTGCCGGGCTTCCCGCTGCGCGACGTCGATGTGCCGACGAGCGCAGTGACGCCTGACGGGACGCTCGACGTCACGCTGCTGCGCGACGCGCTGCTCGACCGCAGCGCCCGGCGCATCTACACGCGCGGCGTCGCTGCCTTCGAGGGTGGCGAGGAGATCGCCGTGGACGCCTCCGTGCTCTCGGCTGCGGGCGGCATCAAGACGCTGCTGAACCTGCTGTCCTCGGACAACCACAGCGCCGCATCCTTCTGGCTCTGGCCGCTGGGCGCGACGGCACTGGCGCTAGGCGCGCTGCTGCTCGCCACCGGCAGCGGCTTCGGCCGCCTGATCGCGCTCGGCGTCGCGATGGTCGTCGGTGCCGCGCCAGTGCTGATCGGCGGCTACGCACTACGGCTTGGCCTGACGATGCTCGCGCCCGACTCGGGCGACCCGGTCGTCGACGAATTCGTCGCGATCGCGCGGCAACTGACGTCGCTGCCGATCCGCAACGCGATGTGGACCGCCGGGGCCGGTCTCGCGATCGTCGTCCCGGTCGCGATCGTGAACGCGATGTTCGAGAACTCCGTCCGTCGACCCCAGTCAGGCGATGCGGCGAGTGACGCTGCGAGCTGAGTTCGGGCGCAATTCGACTCAGTTCAGCACAGATCGCTTCGGGGCTATCATGGCCGTTGACGCTGCTTCAGCCGCCCGATAGCGTTTCGAGTCTGCGAGCGACGACAGGCGTCCACGGCCGGTTCAGAGGAACCTATGCGCTACCCGCGTGACTTCATGAAGCCCCTCGCGATCGGCGCACCGCAGCCGCTGGCGCAGATTCCCGTGCGCCCATCACGCATGATTCACTTCTTCCCGCCCCACATCGAGAGCCTGCGCGCCAAGATCCCGGATATCGCGCCACAGGTCGACGTGCTGCTGGGCAATCTCGAGGACGCGATCCCGTCGGACAGCAAGGAAGAGGCGCGCGAAGGCCTGATCGAGCTCGCGAGCGGTATGGAGTTCGGTCAGACTCAGCTCTGGACACGCGTCAACAGCCTCGACAGCCCGTGGTTCCTCGACGACATCATGCGCCTCGTCTCCACGATCGGGACGAAGCTGGACGTCGTGATGATCCCGAAGGTCGAGGGGCCGCAGGACATCCACTTCGTCGACCAGTTGCTCGCGCAGCTCGAGGCGAGGCACGGCCTCACCGAGCCGCTGATGATACACGCGATCCTCGAAACCGCATCCGGAGTCTCGAACGTCGAGGAAATCGCCGCCGCCAGCCCGCGCATGCAGGGCATCAGCATCGGCCCCGCCGACCTCGCGGCCTCGCGACGCATGAAGACGACGCGCGTCGGGGGCGGACATCCCGCATACCTCGTGCGCAACGACCCGGATCCGGACAACCCGGACGCTCCGCGCGTCACGGCGCAGCAGGATCTCTGGCACTACACGATCGCGCGCATGGTCGATGCCTGCGCCGCCGCCGGCATCCTCCCCTTCTATGGCCCCTTCACCGCGATCGATGACTCGGTCGCCTGCGAGGATCAGTTCCGCGCCTCGTTCCTGCTCGGCTGTGTCGGCGCGTGGTCGCTGCACCCGAGCCAGATCGAGATCGCGAAGCGAGTCTTCAGCCCCGACCCGGACGAGGTGAAGTTCGCCGTGCGCATCATGGAGGCGATGCCGGATGGCTCCGGCGTCGCGATGGTGGACGGCAAGATGCAGGACGATGCCACCTTCAAGCAGGCGGCCGTGATGGTTGCTGCGGCGAAATTGATGGCTGAGCGCGACCCCGAACTCGCAGACGCCTACGGGTTCACGAGCTAGAGAGCACTACCAATGCGATTTTATGAATTTGAAGCGAAGCGCCTGCTCGCGCGTCTGCGCGTCCCGATGCCGCAGAGCGAGCTGGCAACGACCGCCGAGGAGGCCGAGGCCGCCGCGACGAAGCTCGACGGCCCCGTCGTGCTCAAGTCGCAGGTGCTCTCCGGCGGGCGCATGAAGGCGGGCGGCGTGAAGTTCGCCGACACGCCCGCCGAGGCGAAGCAGGCCGCCGCCGAGATCCTCCCGCTCGAGATCAACGACCTGAAAGCGGTCGGCGTACTCGTCGAGGAGAAGCGAACCGTCGCGCAGGAGTACTTCGCTGCCGTGACGTGGGACACACGCGAGAAGCAGCCGGTGATCATCTTCAGCGACATGGGCGGCATCGACATCGAAGAGGTCGCCGAGACGCACCCGGAGCACGTGGCACGGGTGCACTTCTCGCCGGTGCGGCCGTTCTCCGACTTCACCGCGAAGGTTGCCGTCGCACAGGTCGGCATCACCGGCGGCGAGTTGAACGCGCTCAGTCGCATCGTCGCGGCGCTCGCCCGCACCTTCATCCAGTACGACCTCACGCTGGCGGAGATCAACCCGATCGGCCGGCTCGATGACGGCTCCTTCCTCGCACTCGACTCGCACATGGACATGGAGGACGAGGCGCGCGGCGCGCACGGAGCGCTGCTTGCGGACCTCGGCATCGACGACCCGGAGCAGCGCAAGGCGCGACCGCCCTCGCAGTTCGAGCTCGACGCCGCCGCCAACGACGAAGGCGACCCGCGAGGGATCGCCGGCAACCTCGTTGAGTTCGATGGCGACATCGGCCTGATCATCGGCGCCGGCGGTGGCTCGCTGACACTCTTCGACGCGGTGCGCGGCGCGGGGGGCAAGCCCGCGAACTACTGCGAAATCGGCGGCAACCCGTCCGTCGGCAAGGCCGCCGGGCTGACGCGCATCGTGCTGGAGCAGCCGGGCGTCGAAAGGATCGCCGTGATGATGAGCATTGTCTCGAACACGCGCGTCGACATCGTCGCGCGTGGCGTGATCAAGGGCTGCATCGAGGCCGGGCGCGACCCCGCCGACGCGATCGCGATCTTCCGCATCCCCGGCTCGTGGGAGGAAGAAGGCGTCGCCATCCTCGACAAGTACGGCGTCGAGTACGTCGATCGCTCCGTCTCCATGCACGAGGCCGCCGCCCGCGCGGTCGCGAAGGTTGTGGGGTAGCCGATGTCGATTCTCGTAGACCAGGACACGACGTTCATCATCCAGGGCATCACCGGCCGCGAGGCCGTGACGATGACCCGCGAGCTGCTGGACTACGGCTCGAAGTTGATCGGCGGCGTTACGCCGGGCCGCAAGGGCCGCGAGGTCCACGGCGTGCCGGTCGAAGACACGGTCCGCGCCTTCACCGAGCGTGAGCGCGTCGATGGCACCGTCGTCGCCGTGCCGCCCGCCTTCGCCACCGACGCGGTGAACGAGGCGATCGAGGCCGGCGTGAAGCTGATTATCGTCGTCACCGAGAACATCCCACGGAAGCAGGTCGCGCAGTTCCTCGACTACGCGAAGCAGCAGGACGTGCGCCTGATCGGGCCAAACTGCCTCGGGCTGATCAGCCCCGGCAAGACCCGCCTCGGCGGCGTCGGCGGCGCGGCCGAATCGACGCGAGTCGCGTTTCAGCCGGGCATGGTCGGCGTGATGTCGCGTTCCGGCGGGATGACGACGGAGATCGCGAACTCGCTCTCGCAGGCCGGCCTTGGCATTTCGACCGCCGTCTCGATCGGCGGTGACGCGATGATCGGCTCGACCTACGCCGAGTTGATGCCACTCTTCGACGCTGACCCCGAGACGAAGGGCATCGCGATCTACAGCGAGCCCGGGGGGCGTGCCGAGTACGAGCTGGCGGACTACATGGCCGCCAGCGGCTCAACACTGCCGGTCGTCGCCTTCATGGCGGGACGCTTCATGGACGAGATGCCCGGCATGCGTTTCGGCCACGCCGGGACGATCGTGGAGGGCAAGGCGGACACCGCCGCCGAGAAGATCACGAACCTCCGCGCCGCCGGCATCGATGTCGCGGAGCGCATCGAGGAGATTCCCGAGTTACTGAAGAAGCGGATCGAAGGCACGAACTAATGGCGATGTTCATCCGCGTCGACATCGATGACGCCGTGCAGGCGGACGCAGACCTCTGCAAGCAACTTGCCGATGTCTGCCCCGTCGACATCTTCGCCGTGGACGACTCGGGGCGCGTCGGCACCGTCGAGGAGAACCTCGATGAGTGCACGCTCTGCGACCTCTGCATCGGCGCGGCCGGCGAGCGCGTGCAGGTGGTCAAGCTCTACCTGGAGTAGCGACTCGCGCGCCACAAGAGTCCAGCGTCGACAGGTCGGCGGACAGACGGCGTAGTCTGCCGCCGGGCGAAGCAAGGAAACGCGCAGCACTCGCACCCACCCTGCAGGTCATGGGGGCAGGTGCGAGCACCACGCGATCACCAGAAGCATCGGCAGCATCGCCCGCGATGCGCAGCCCCTCGCGGATCTCCTCCTCGGAACTCCGCAGCACCTTCCCTGACGTTCCGCTGAGCACTCGCCTGTGGCGTGCTACTGGCCCCCTGAGACCTGATGTATTTTCTCCTGACAGACTCTGTCAGCGTGGCCGAAATCGCGCGTGTGATGATGCCGGCCGGCGCAGGGAGCGAAATGATTTCGAGGTTTGAACTGAGGCGCTCGGCCGCAGGCGGCTACTACTTCATGCTCCTGACAGACAGCAACGCCGTGATCGCGACATCCGAGATGCACGCGCACAAGGAGTCCGCGTTGATCGCGATCCGCGTCATGACGCGGATCGCGATCATTGCGCCGATCGACGACAGGACCGGGCCGTAGCTTCAATCGCAGACTGGCGGGAAGGGGCGCTGCAGCACGCCTGCCACCAGCCGAGCTGCCCGACCAATCACACATCTGAGTCTGTCCGGACGTGGTCGGAACGTTCGGTCACGACCAATTTGACGGATTGTGAACTACACTACTGTTCAAAGCGGACGCCTGACGGTAGCCTCGTATGTGGCCGGTTGAAGGGGAACACAGGTGCCTGGGTCACCCAGAGTCCTGTTGGGCTCGGTTCTCGTCCTAATCGCGGTCGTAGTCGCCCTTGCCAGTCGAGGCATCGGTGCCGACCGGCGTTCAGCGTTCCTCCGCGAGGTAACGCTGGTTCTCTCCGCGTTCTTCATCTATCACATCGTTCGTAATATCACCGAGGGCAGCTTGATGCACGCGCTCGCCAACGCCTACGACATCGCTGACCTGGAGCGCTCGCTCGGGTTCTTCGTCGAGCCGGCGTGGCAGGCAGCAATCGTCGGCGAGCAGTGGCTCGTCGATCTCTTCAACGTGATCTACATCTGGGGCCACTGGCCGTACATCGGCCTGGTCGCGATCTGGCTCTACATGGCCCGACCGCGGACCTACTCGCTCTTCCGCAACGCGGTTCTGATCTCCGGCGGCATCGGCCTGTTCTTCTTCCTTCTCTACCCGACGGCGCCACCACGACTTGCGGCCCTCGGCTTCGTCGACACCGTCGTCGAGAACTCGAACTTCTACCACGTGCTGCAGCCGCCGCAGCTCACGAACCAGTACGCGGCGTTCCCGAGCCTGCACTTCGGCTGGAACCTGCTGATCGGCATTGCTCTCTTCCGCGAGGCGAAGACCGCGATCTTCCGCACGCTTGGCGTGCTCGTGCCGACGTTGATGTTCCTGGCGATCGTGATGACCGCGAATCACTACTTCCTCGACGCACTGGCCGGCGCATTGATCGCGCTCTTCGGTCTTGCCGTCGCCTCGCGACTGCGCCGCTGGTCAGCCGAGCGCGAGCAGGCGATGCCGCAGTCGACGGCCGGGGCCTGAGCGAACGGACTTCCCGAGCGGGTGGAGCTACTGCGCCGCTGACGCCAGCAGCGCACGACCGATCATGCGCAACGTCAGCACCGGCTTCACGCCCTCGAAGATCGGCAGCACGAGCGCATCGACGACCAGGCGCGAGATCGGGTCTTCCTCGGAGTAGCCCCAGCCGCCGTGCAACTGCTGTGCCTGCTGCGTGACATCCACGGCGATGTCGCTGGTCAGCAGCTTCGACATCGCAGGCTCAACCGCGCGCGAGTCGAACGTGCGGGCCGCCATGTAGGTGAGCTGACGTCCGGCGGCGATGCGCGCCGCCATCTGGCCGATGCGGTACTGCGTGAGTTGGAAGTCGGCGACCGGCTGCCCGAACTGGCTGCGCTGCGAGACGTACTGGCACGCCTTCTCCATCGCCGCCTGCGCGACACCGAGCGCGCGGCCCCCCGTCTGCAGCCGCCCGGCGGCGAAGCCGCCCATCTGCAGGTAGAACCCCTGGCCGATGCCGTCATCGCCGCCAACGAGGTTCTCGTGCGGCACCCACACATCCTCGAGCGCGAGCGTAAACGAGTGCATGCCCCGGTACCCGGGCGTTGGGTTGGCGGTGCCGCTGATCACGCCGCCCTCTGGCTGCTCGTAGCGCCACTGGTGCCCGTCGTAAGCCGGCTTCGGCACGATGAAGAGCGAGAGACCGCGATTGCCGAGTGAACTGTCAGGGTCGGTGCGCGCGAGCAGTGAGAGCACATCCGCGCGCCCGGAGAACGTGCTCCACGCCTTCGCGCCATTGATGCGCCAACCTCGCTGGCCCTCGTGCTCCGCGGGCTCGGCACGGGTCTGCAACGAGGCGACATCCGAACCGATGTCTGGCTCGGTGACGGAGATCGCGACGAGAATCTCACCCTCGGCGATCTTCTGCAGCCACGTCTGGCGCTGCTCTTCGGTGCCGCCGGCCAGCAGCGCCTTGGAGAGGATCTCCGGGCGCGTGGTCAGCGATCCCGCAGCACCGAGCGAGGCGGCAGAGAGTTCTTCCGTGATGATGATCATCGAGAGGTCACCCATGCCGGTGCCCCCGTACTGCTCCGGGATCGACGAGCCGAAGAAGCCCTGGGCCGAGAATTTCTCGATCAGGTCCTCCGGCACCAGCAGATCTTCGCGGTGGATTTCCTGCGCGCGCGGCGCGACCTCGTTCTTCGCGAACTCGCGGGCGGCGTCACGGGTCATCGTGGCGACCTCGTCGTCGAGCGCGATGTTGTTCACGCCCTGCGCGGTGATCACGCTGCGCCCGATCTCGCGGATGCGGCCCTCAGCAAGCCCGTCGCGGATCGCCGCCAGCAGCTCCGGCGTATCGAGTGCCGCCGCCGCGTCACCGACCCCAAAGTCGTCGGGCGCGGCGTCGACGGCCGTGCGCAGGCGATGTGCGGTCTCGGCGGCGTAGACGAGCGCCTCAGACTCCGTCAGCGCGTCGCCGCTGCCATCGGCGGCGTGCCGCTCCGCGTAGGCGACGAGTTCGGTCGCCGCCCGTAGCTCCGTCGTGAGGTAGGCGAGCCGCTCGACGTGAACCTGGTGCTCATCGACGCCGCGGCCGCCGTCGGTGACCTCCGCCGCGTGGTTGAGCGCGGCATCTACGACGCCGCTCGACGCGTCAACGAGTGCGCGTGCGCTGGTCAGTGTCTCTGTCTCGGTAGCGGTCATGAGCCTGGCACCTTTGGCATGAGCACGGTGTAGTCGAGGTCCAGCACCACGTTCGGGTGGTAGCGTTCGCGTCCGTTGTCATCGCTCTCTCGGAACGGCTGTTCCTCTGTCGCGGGGTCGCTGTTCTTGACGGCTACGAGACGCAATCGCAGCGCCCCGACGTCGGGACGGCCGAGGTCGATGCGCTCCAGCACGTCCGTCCACGCGAAGAGCGTATCGCCTCCGACAGTGGGAGCACTGTGCGTTCCGCCGTTGACGGCGAGGATGCGTAACGCGTTCTCCAGGCCGTTAAACGAGAGCGCGCGTGCCAGCGAGATCACGTGCCCGCCATAGACCACCCGACGCCCGAAGCGGCTGTCCTTCAGCGCGTGCGCATTGAAGTGGGCGCGCGCGATGTTCTGATAGAGGCGGGCCGCCATCTGCTGCTCCGCCTCCTCGACCGCGACGCCCTCGATGTGGTGGATGCGCTCGCCCGATCCGTAGTCACCCCACCACGCACGCCCGCCGGTGATCGCGGGGTCGAACTGCTTCAGCCGCAGCTCGTCGGGGATGAACAGAGCCTCCACGCCGACCGACTCGGGTGTCTCGGGTGCGTCGTCGATGCCCGTCACCGTCTCCGGGTCGCGCTTGGCGGCGAGGAACCAGCGTATGAACGTCAGCACGCCCTCGCCGCGCTGGTTGCGCCCGATCGTGCGCACCCAGACGACGCCGGTGTCGCCCCGGCTCGACTCGCGACGCCCCAGCACCTCGCTCTTCGCGGTCAGCGTGTCGCCGGGGTAGACGGGCACGCCGAAGCGCATATCGGCGTATCCGAGGTTCGCGATCGCGTTCAGCGAGAGGTCGGGCACGGACTTCCCGAAGACAGTGTGAAAGACGAGCAGGTCGTTGACGGTCTCGCGCTCGAAGCCGAGCGAGCGCGCGAACTCAGCATCGCAGTGCAGCGGATAGCGGTCGGCAGTAAGCGCGATATAGAGGGCGGCGTCCCCCTCGGTGACTGTGCGCGGCACAGAATGGTCGAGCTGGAGCCCGGTCGTGAAGTCCTCGAAGAAGTTGCCGGAGGTTGCCTTGCCAGACGCTGTATCGCCGTCGATCGCTTCGCTCACGTCGCACCTCCCTCGCGCTTTCGCCCGGCCATTGTAGGGGCGCAGCAGCGAAGGGACATGCGTCGCGGTATCTGCGTCACGGGACCCGCATCACAGTGTGGCCGTCAGGGGCCGATATACTGAGAGGGAACACTCCAGAGCACCGCGAGGAGACCGACGTTGGGGACGAAAGAACTCGAAGCGCTGATCGACGTACTGCAGACACAGCTCACTGAAGGCCAGGACGGTCACGTGATCGGCACGTGGACGATCCGCTACGACAAGGCGCGCTCCGCGTTCACCTTCGACAAGTGCGAGGACGGCATCTACTGCGAGGAACGTCCCGCCGTGATCGGCACGGACAAGGCAGTGATCGACGCCGGCGGTCCGCTGCTCGGCTAGCCCCAGTCAGTCACTCGCGCCTGTCCGCCCTCGACGAGTCGGAATGACACCGCGGGCAGCAGCAGCGAGGGCGGCGACCGCTTGAACATCCGTCGCATTCCCGGCGTCGTTCCGCTCGCGATCCAACTGCTGCTGCTAAAGGAGCGCCTGAAGTCGGGCGTCACCTTCAACCCGCTCTCGGTGCGGTACCGCGAGGATCCGTACCCGAAGCTGCGCGAGCTGAGGGAACGCGACCCCGTGCACCGGATGGAGCTGACCGGGACGTGGCAGGTCACTCGCTACGCCGACGTCGCATGGATCCTGCGCGACCCTCGATTCTCTGCGGACCGCGATCCGCCAGACACCGGCCTGATCGACCACGACATCGTCGAGCAGAGCGCCTTCGTGAAGATGCTCAGCGAGAACTTGCTGGGCCTTGACCCGCCCGATCACACCCGCCTGCGCAACCTCGTGAACATGGCGTTCACGCCGCGCGTGATCGCCGCCATGGAGCCGCGCGTCCAGGCGATCACGGACCAACTGCTCGATGCCGCGACCGAGCGCGCGATGCACAACGGCCGCCAGATCGACGTGATCAAGGACCTTGCTGAGCCGCTCCCCGTTACGGTGATCTCCGAGTTGCTCGGCGTGCCATCCGAGGATCACGCGCAGTTCCGACGCTGGTCGTACGACCTGGCACGGGCGCTCGACCCGCTCTTCGAAGTGCAGATCCTCGACAACGCCGACCGCGCGGTGCGCGAGTTGACGGAGTACTTTCGCCCGCTGGTCGAAGCGCGACGGCGCGCCCCCGGCGACGACCTGATCTCTGCGCTCGTGCGCGCCGAGGAGGAAGGCGACCGGCTGTCCGAGGACGAGTTGTACGCCTTCTGCGTGCTGCTGCTCGGCGCGGGCAGCGAGACGACGACGAATCTGATCGGCAACGGCTTCCTCGCGCTGCACCAGCAGCCGGAACAGCTCCGGCTGCTGCGCGACGACCCCTCGCTGGCCGACTCGGCGATCGAGGAGCTGCTGCGCTTCGACGCACCGGTGCAGCTCACGTCGAGGGTCGCGCTGGAGGACGTGACGATCGGCGAACGCGCCGTGCGCGCGGGAGAATTCATCGTGCTCAGCCTCGCCGGGGCGAACCGCGACCCCGCGCAGTTCGCCGACCCGGATCGCCTCGACGTCACCCGCGCGGAGAACCGGCACCTCTCCTTCTCGCTGGGCAACCACTACTGCCTCGGCTCCCCACTCGCACGGCTGGAAGCGCGCACCGCGATCATGTCGCTGCTGGAACGCTTCCCCGCGACCTCGCTGCTGGACGCCGAACCCCGGTGGCGAGAGATGGTGACGCTGCGAGGCCTGACGACGCTGCCCGTCGCCGTCTAGCGGCCCGACGCGGCGAGGGCCGCTTGCGAAGTCGTGCTGACGAGGAGCAGGATTCGCGCGACGGACGTGACCTCGGCACGTACCGCACCAGCGAGCAGAGCGCCGAGAGACCGCCGATGGACGCCGCCTCGATGATCCGCGAGGAACTGCGCCACTCCCACGGGTGGCTGCGCCAGACGATCGATGGCATCACGCCGGAGCAGGCCCACTGGATCCCGCCGGGGAACGCCAATCCGATCTGCGCCACGTACGCCCACGTCGTGGTCGATGAAGACGTGCTCGTGAACCACGAGCTGCGCGGAAACGCGCCGCTTTTCGAGGCGGAATGGGCCACCTCGATCGGTGTCAGCGAGCCGATGGTGCAGGGGCCCGGCTGGGCCGATTGGGCGCGCCGCGTGCGCATCGACCTCGACTCGTTCGAGCGCTACGTCGATGCCGTGCACGCGGAGACGGACCGCTGGGCGGCCACGCTCGCGAACGGCGACCTCGCGCACGCCGTGGAGTTCGGCGGCAGGCCCCAGCCGGTGAGCCACGTGCTGTGGCGCGTGATCAGCCACAACCACGGACACGCCGGCGAGATCGCCGTGCTGAAGGGCCTGCAGGGCGTTCGCGGTTTCTCGCTCTAGCGAGCGCCGCAACCGGCGACGGCACTGATACGACCTTCGTCGGTGCGGAGGCTGTGGTAGTCTCCCGCCGCATCACTGGTCAAAGAGGCGAGGAACGATCCATGGGCAAACTCGACGGAAAGGTCGCCGTGATCACGGGTGCCAGCCGTGGCATCGGCAAGGAGATCGCGGTGCTCTTCGCCGAAGAGGGCGCGAAGGTCGTCGCCGTCGCTCGCACGCTGAACGAGGGCGACCACCAGCTCCCCGGCTCGCTCGCCAACACCGTCGCGCAGATCAACGACGCAGGCGGCGAAGCGACGGCCGTGCAAGCGGACATATCGACCGAGGAGGAGTGCGAGCAGCTCCTCGCAGCCGCGAAGGCCGCGTACGGGCCGATCGACGTGCTCGTGAACAACGCCGCACTCACCTACTTCATCCCGATCATCGACTTCCCCACCAATCGCTGGATGCGCTCATGGGCGGTCAACGTCCACGCGCCATTCCTGCTCTCACGCGGCGTGCTGCCTGACATGATCGAGCGCGGATCGGGAGCGATCGTCAACCTCTCGTCGATGGGTGCGGTCGGCCCGGGCCGCGCGCCGTACGACGGCCCCCCGCAGCGCGGCGGCACGATGTACGGCGCCGAGAAGGCCGCGCTGGAGCGGTTTACGCAGGGGCTCGCGCAGGAGGTCTACGAGCACGGCATCTCCGTCACCTGCGTCTCGCCGTCCGTCGGCGTGCCGACCGAGGGCACCGTCTTCCACAACCTCCACGACTCGCTCGACGACCCGAAGGGCGAGCCGATCCGCACGATGGCGAACTCGATCCTGCTGCTGGCGACCGAACCTGTCGACAAGATCTCCGGCCGCGTCACCTACTCACAGGAGGTGCTGAAGGAGTTCGGTTGGACGGACGGCGGCAGCGGCTACGGCATCGACATCGCGGGAACCGGCTACAGCCGCATCTAGGAGCGAGCGTGCCCCTGACCGCCCTCGAAATCCCGTGCGGCGAGCTGACGCTCGTCGGCGCGCTGCACACGCCCGATGGCGATGGCCCCTTCGTCGCAGCAGTCGTCTGCCACCCCCATCCACAGATGGGCGGCGACATGTACAACAACGTGGTGCTGGCGATCGTCGAGGGGCTCGTCGAACGCGGCATCGCGGCGGTGCGCTTCAACTTCCGCGGCTCTGGCGGCAGCGAGGGGAGCCACGACGGCGGCGCAGCGGAGCAGGACGACGTGCGCGCGGCGCTGGCCCATACCGCGACGCTGCCCGAGGTCGATAGCGACCGCATCGGACTCGCCGGATACTCCTTCGGCGCCGGGATGGCGGCGCAGGCCGCTCCGTCTGTGGCATCGACTGCGGTAGGCTCTGCGCCCGTGCTCGCGCTCGTCTCGATGCCGTTGCGCCGGCTCGACAGCGCCGACGCGATCGCGGACTATCCGAGCCCGCTGCTGCTGATGACGGGCGACCTCGACGAGTTCGGTGAGTCCGGGACGCTCGAAGAACTCGGCTCCGAGATCGACCGGGCGACGACCGATATCGTCGAGGGGGCCGACCACTTCTGGCTTGGTTTTGAGTCCCAGATCAGCAACACCGTCGGCGACTTCTTCGCCGAGAACCTGTAGCGAGGACGGCACGTGACGCAACCATACGCAGGCATCCGCGTGATCGAGGTCGGCGGCACCGTCTCCGCAGCCGCAGCGACGAAGACCTTCTCCGATTTCGGCGCCGACGTGATCAAGATCGAACCGATCGACGGAGGCACCGCACGACGGCTGCCACCGTTTCCGAACGACATCCCGCACCTCGACCGGGGCTCGTTCCACCTCGCGCTCGACACCGGCAAGCGTTCGATCGCCCTCGACGTCACGACCGCATCCGGGCGTGAGATCGTCGCGAGGCTCGCCGACGACGCGGCACTGCTGATCCAGCAGCAGCCCCCGGCAGACGCTGACGCACTGCTCGCCAGACTCAGCGATCGGGCACCGAGTACCGTCACGATCTCGCCACACGGGCTCGACGGTCCGTACCGCGACCGCATCGAGAACGACATGACGACGCTGGCGTGGACCACGCGTATGCAGCGCCACTCGAACGAGGGTGAGGAGCCGCTGCGCTACGCGCCGGAAGCCGGGACGATCCAGGTCGGCGCGACGGCCGCGGCGGCCGGATCAGCCGCGATCTGGCGTCGCAGCCACGAGGGGGAGCGCTTCACCATCGAGATCGCGGGCGTGGAGGCGATGACCGGCAACGTCGATTCGTTCTTCACGATCTGGTCGATGACCGGGGCCGACCTGCCGCGTCCCGCCGGTGTCTCGAAGGCAGCGTACGTCGCCGGAAACTACCCGTGCAAAGATGGCTTCGTGCTCTTCGCCGCCGGGAACGACCCGTTCTTCTCGCGCCTCTGCGATGGCATCGGGCACCCCGAGCTGAAGACCGACCCGCGCTTCGTCGACCCGGAGCAAAAGCCGCTGCACTGGGACGACTTCATGACCTACCTCCAGCCGTGGCTCGACGAGCGCACGAAGCTGGAGGTCTTCACCCAGCTCCAGGACGTCGGCGTGATGGTCGCCCCGATCCTCGAAGTGCCAGACGCCCTCACCGACCCGCAGGCCGTCGCGCGCGGCTCGTTCGTCGAGGTCGATCAGCCCGACGTCGGTGCGATCACGCTTGCCGGCCCGCCCTTCCGCCTTGGCGACGCATGGCAGGCGCGACCGGCTCCCCGGCTCGGCGAACACACATCGGAGCTGCTCGGCGAGCTGGGATACTCAGCCGACGAGCAGATCGCGCTATTCCGCGCGGGGGTGACGGCATGACGACGAAGTTGCTTGATGGACTGCGCATCGTCGAAGCCTGCGAGGTTTGGGCCGGACCAATGGCGGGATCGCTCTTCGGCGACCTCGGCGCGGACGTGGTGAAGATCGAATCGTTCCCGCGCTCCTCAATGACCCGCCCGCTGCGCGTCGCGCCGGGGCCGCAGGGGCAGGCGGTCGGCGGCAACGATGGCCCGCCCTATGAGCAGAGCGGCATCCACCACCTGGCGAATCGCAACAAGCGGAACATCGCGATGGACATCCGCTCGGAGGCCGGCGCTGAGGCCGCCCGCCGCCTGATCGCGGACGCGGATGTCTTCTTCGAGGGCTACTCGTCCGGGACGATGGAGCGGCTGGGCTTCGGCTGGGATGTCGTGAAGGAGATAAATCCGAACATCGTGATGATCTCGATGCCCGGCTGGGGCGTCGAGGGGCCCTACCGCGGATACGTGACGCTCGGCTCGGGCCTCGATGCCGGCGTCGGGCACGTCAGCGTGCGCGGCTACCCGCAGCACGACACCGGATTCGTGCCGGCGATCTTCCATTCCGACGCGACCGGCGCGCTGACCGTGATCTTCGCGGCGCTCGCGGGGCTGCGACAACGCGAGAAGAGCGGCAAGGGCTGCTTCATCGACATGTCGCAGATCGAGGCGATGGGCTGGCAGTTCCCGGGGATCTTCGCCGAGTGGACGATGAACGAGCGACGTCCGCAGCGCCTCGGTAACAGCGACCCGCACATTGTCCCGCACGGCTGCTACCGCGCCGCCGGCGACGAGCAGTGGGTTGCGATCGCGGCCGAAGACGACGCGCAGTGGGCCGCGCTCGCCGGCGTGATCGGCAAGCCTGAGTGGGCGGCCGGCGATGACCCGCGCGCCTCGGTCGTCGGACGGCTGCGCGCGCGCGAGGAGATCGACGCCGCGATCGGCGAGTACGCCTCGCAGCGGACGCCGGCTGAAGCTGCCGACGCGATCCAGGAGGCTGGCGCGATCGCCGCGCCCGTCACCCGTGCACCGGAGACGCTCGCCAGTCCGCAGCTCAATGCTCGCGAGTGGTTCAACACCGTCGAGCACCGCTATGCGGGCACGAACATCATGGGCGGGTTCCTCTGGCAGATCGCCGAGGACCCGGCGACGTGGGACCGCGTCTGCGCCACCGTCGGCGAGCACAACGTCGAGGTGCTCTCGGCACTCGGCTTCTCCGCCGACGAGATCGCGACGATGCAGCGCGACGGAGCGATCGGCGACAGCTACGAGCTGCCCTCCGCGTGAGCCCCGGTCCGGGCGGACCGCTATCGGTCGCGGGGTTCCGGGTCGCCGCGCGCCGCGCGGCCATCCTCGTCGCCATCATCGCCATCGTGATCGCGGTCGGCATCCTGCGGCTGCGCGCACAGGAGATCGGCTACGTCGCCGCCCTCGCTGCCGGCGCCGTCGCCCTCGTTGTCGCAGGTCGCTCTCCGCGGCCGGGCGCACGACGGCTGGCGGATCTGCGCTGGTGGGGCGTGTACGTGCTCGGCTTCATGAGCTTCGCGCTGATCCGCACCTTCGCCGACGACACCGGCATCCCGTGGCAGTACGGATACGTGATCGACATCGAACGGCTTGGCGGCGTGGTACCGACGGTCTGGATGCAGGATCAATGGTTCGTCCGAGGGCAGGAAGACGCCTTCGATGTCGCGATGTTCGCCGTCTACATCTCTTACTTCATCGTCCCGCAGCTCGCCGGCATCCTCATCTGGCGCTCGAACCGCACGCGCTTCCGGCTCTACGTCGCAGCGACGCTCGTCACGTTCGGTAGCGGGCTGCTGATCAGCTTCATCCTGCCTACCGCCCCGCCGTGGCTCGCAGGGCAGGAGGGCCACCTGCCGCAGGTCTTCCGCGTGATCGTCGAGGTCACATCCGATGTCGAAGCGAGCGCGCGCGACGTCGGCTACGCGCTTGCTGGGGCGAACCCGGTCGGCGCGATGCCGTCGCTGCACATGGGCATCACCGTCGTCGTCGCGCTTGCGATGTGGGCTCAACAGCGAGCGCTCGGCGTCGTGGGCGCGCTCTACGCGCTGACGATGGGACTGGCGCTTGTCTACCTTGGCGAGCACTACGTCGTCGACCTGCTCGCAGGCGCGGCGATCGCCGTCGCCGCGTGGCTCGGCGTCAGCCGTATTCCCGCCGTGACGCGCGTCGGGAGCGGCGACGGCGCAGGCGAGAGCACCGCCTGACGCCGATTCACGCGGTCCTGTACCGCGTACAATGGAAGCCGCGAAGGAGTACCGATGACGACCGAAGCTTTCACCGACGTAGTCGATGCCACATTCGAGGCCGATGTCCTGACGCAGTCGCAGGAGACGCCCGTGGTCGTCGACTTCTGGGCGCCGTGGTGCGGCCCCTGCCGGGTGATCGGCCCGATCCTCGAACAGCTCGCGGGCGAGTACGAGGGCCGCGTGAAACTCGTGAAGGTCAACGTCGACGAGAACCCGGCCGTCGCCACGCAGTACCAGATCAGCAGCATCCCCGCCGTCGTCGCCTTCAGCGACGGCGCGCCGGTCAACCAGTTCGTCGGCGCCGTGCCGGAGCCGCAGGCGCGCGACTTCTTCCAGTCGCTCGTGCCGAACGAGGCGGACACGATCGCCCGCGAGGGCGTCGAAGCCGCGATCCGCAACGAGACCGAGGCCGCGACGGCAAAGTTCGAGGCCGCGCTCGAACTCGACGAGAACCACCTCACCGCCACGCTCGGGCTCGCCCAGATCGCGATTGAGACCGGAGACAATGAGCGCGCCACCGAACTCGCGTCGAAGTGGGAGAGCGATCCCGAGGGCGCTCGCATCGTCGCGCTAGCGCGACTGCGCACCAGCGGCGACGACGAGGGCGACCGTGACGCGCTGCTGGCACGGCTAGCCGCCGACGAGAACGACGCCGAAGCGCACTACGCGCTGGCCAACATCCACGCCGCGGCCAGCGAGTGGGACGGCGCGCTGGAGCACCTGATCGCGACCGTGCGGCTCGACCGCAAGATCGACGACGATGGCGCACGTCGCAAGATGATCGATCTGTTCAATGTGCTCGGGAACGGCCATCCGCTGACGGAGGACTACCGCCAGCAATTGAGCAGCCTGCTCTTCTAGGACGGCCCGCCACCAGGCAACCTAGCCGGTCGCTGCCGCTTCGTTCGCCAGCTCGCGCAGGAAGAAGTCGCGCGCCGCGACGTTGAAGCCCTCCGCCTGGTTGATGTTCACCGCGTGGTTCGCATCGAGGCCCACGATCTCAAGGTTCGGCATCGTGCGCTCCGCGTGCTCGCGTAGCTTGCCAAAGCGCTCCTCGCGCTCTCCAACGACAAGCAATGTCGGCACGGTGTTCTCGCCGAGGCGGTGGCCCATCGGCGCATCCGGCTGCGTGTGTTCGACCATCGATGCGTAGCCCTGCACCGTCATGCCGTTGATGTCGGTCTCGAACGCGGCGCGCACCTCCGGCGAGAGCTTGCGGTTGCGCGTCGGCACCATCGGATGCTCGCGGATCGCGTCGGTGCCTGCCGCGTGCACGCGCTCGATCTGCTCGCCGAGGTCGGCCATGCGCTCCGGGCTGCGCGGCTGACCGAGCCCCGAGTTCGTGTTCGTGAAGACATGGGCGATCACCCGTTGCGGGCGCTCGAAGGCGTAGCGCAGCGTGAACGACGCCCCGAGCGACTGCCCGCCGAGCAGCAGACGCTCGACGCCAAGGTCCTGCCGAATCAGATCGAGCTGCTCGACGTACGACTCGGGCGAGTAGTGGTGTGCCTCATCGGGAACCGGCGACCGGCCGTGCCCCCACAGCTCGGCGACGACCGGCCGGCTGAACTCCGAGAGCGCATCAAGATTCGGCATCCACTGCGCTCGACTCGACAGCATGCCGTGCAGCAGCAGTAGGTAGGGGCCGTCGCCGTCGTGGACGTCATAGTGCAGTCGCGGCGCGGCGCCGGCGTCGGTATTGCCGTCGGTGCCACTCATCGCGCGGACTAGTGCATGCGGGTGCGCAGGGTCGCGACCCGGAAGACGAAGTTCAGATGCACGGCCACGGTGATCGCCACCAGCGACCAGAAGAGGATGTCGATGTTCCACGTCGCTGCGACGGAGGCAACCGAGAGGTAGAAGACCCGCACGTCGCGCCCGGAGACGAGGTAGGCGAAGAACGGCTCAAGCTGTCGCTTCGGGTAGTTCTCATGCATCACGGAGCGGTACTTCTCCGAAGCCGACGCCAGCACAAACGTCGCACCGAGCGCGAAGAATCCGACGGGCCACGCCCAGTCTTCCCACTCGGTGGTCTGGGCGAGCCCGTACGAGATCGCGATCAGCGAGAGGTACTCCACGAAGCGATCCGAGACGGTGTCGAAGAAGTCGCCGAACTTGCTCGCGTTCCCCGTCCGACGCGCGATCTCACCATCGACGCCCGCGTAGATCGATGAGAACTGCAGCAGCAGCCCCCCGGCCCACCACAGCTCCGTCGCGTAGGCCGCCGCCGAGGCGAGGCCGATCAGCAGCGAGATGAACGTCGCGATGTTCGGCGTCACGCCAATGCGGGAGAGCGGCCCCGACATCATCGTCGAGACACGGCGGTTGATCAGCAGCGAGATCGGGCCATCGCTCGTCTTCTGGAGGTCCGTGCGCTTCGTCGGAAGTTCTGTACCAGTGGTCATGACGCGACCCCCTCGGCGGCCGTCGGGAAGGCCACGGTCGAATCCGGGAAGTAGATGCGGAACCAGTGCTCGAGGTTCACGAGCATCCAGACGCGGTGCCCGAACTCACCGCCATTCGCATCGCCGCGATCGAGCCAGCGTTCGAGGCCATCGATGTTGAAGACGCCGCGCCTGCGGGACTCGTCGCTGAGCAGCAACTCACGTGCGTAGGGCATCAGATCACCACCGAACCATCGCTCCAGCGGAACCTTGAAGCCGACCTTGCGGCGCTCCACGATCTCCTTCGGCAGCATGTCGTCGAATGCTCGACGGAGGATGTACTTCGTCGTGTCGTCGCGCTCGCGGAAGACGTCGGAGTAGGAAAGCATCGCCCGCGCGCGGTGGAACGGCGACTGCCAGCGCAGCTTGTAGTGCATCGGGATCGCGGTCACGAACTCGACCAGCCGGTGATCGACGAACGGCACGCGCGCCTCGACAGCCGTCGCCATCGTCATCGAGTCGACGCGCCCCAGCAGGTTCACGAGGTGCACCTTTTCGAGGGCGTAAAGCACGCGGTCGTAGTAGTCGTGCTCGGACGCCTCCGCGAAGTGTGCCGCGAACGCGTCCCTGCCGCCGCTGTTCGACTGCGCGAGCGTGCTCTCGCTCAGCAACTCACGGCGCTCCTCGGGTGAGAACCAGCGGTAGCCCGAGAAGAAATGATCGACGGGGTCAGCGCTGTCCAGGCCGCCGCCGTACTTCTCTTCCATCCCGCCGAGCAGCGGGTGGCGCACGACTTCCGGCATCCAGCGCGTCGCCCGCGCCTTGTAGTAGTCGAAGGGGATGCGCACGTAGTCGCCGTAGCCGCCGAAAATCTCGTCGGCACCCTCGCCGGAGAGCACCACGGTAATGTCCTCCTTCAGCATCTTCGACATCTGGTAGAGCGGAACCTCATTTGGCACGCCGAGCGGCGAGTCGCGCTTGGCGATCAGTTCCGGCAGCAGTTCGAAGTACTGGGATTCGTCGACGCGGATCTCGTGGTGGTCGGTCTCGTAGCGGTCAGCGACCATCTTCGCGTAGGGGAATTCGTCCAGCGCCTCGTCGCCGAAGCCGACGGAGTAGGTCTTCAGACGGTCGCCAAGCTCCTGCGCCATCAACGCGACCACGATGCTGGAATCGAGCCCACCGGAGAGGTACGCGCCGATCGGCACGTCCGACATCAGACGCTTGTGCACGGCGTCGGTCAGCATCTCGCGCACGTTGCGGCGGTAGTACTCCTCGCCTCGGTCGGCGCGCCGTTCAGGCAGGGTCAGATCCCAGTAGCGCTCGACGCGCACCTGTCCGTCTTCCGTCGTCAGGTAGTGTCCGGCGGGAAGCGCCGAGATGCCCTCGAACATCGTGCCCGGGGCGACGGCATGGCGGAACGTCAGGTAGCTGGCGACGCCGTCCATGCTCGGACGCGCCTGCACAAGCCCGCTGGCGAGGATCGCTTTGACCTCCGACGCGAACACAAGGAAGCCATCCGAAATCGCGTAGTAGAGCGGCTTGATGCCCAGCCGATCGCGAGCGAGCACGAGGCGCTCGCGCTGCGTATCCCAGAGGCCGAAGGCGAACATGCCCTCGATCTCCTCAAGCACCGCATCGACATCGCCCTGCTTGTCCTCGTAGAGGTGAACCAGCACCTCAGAATCCGTCTCCGAGCGGAAGCTGTGGCCGCTGCCAAGCAGCCGCTCGCGGATTCCCAGGTAGTTATAGGCCTCGCCGTTGTACGTGAGCCAGATGGTGTCGTCTTCGTTGCTGAGCGGCTGCCGGCCGTGCTCGCTGAGGTCGATAATCGTCAGCCGGCGATGTCCGAGCGCACAGGGGCCCTGCGACCACGAGTCGTGATCGTCCGGGCCACGATGCTGCATCGAGTTCGCCATCCGCTCGACGGCGTCCCGAGGCGCGGTTGCCCCGTTCAGTGCCACGATCCCGGCGATGCCGCACATCAGCGCGTTCCCCCAACAGCTTGCTTCGCAATCAGGAGCGTACACCGGATGCGACCGGGCGCGAAAATCGAACCTACGCGAACCCGCAGCGTATTCAGGAACGCCGGGCGGCTACTTCTTGCCCGCTGACGCCCCGACCGCGTCGCCCTTGGTCGATGCTCCTGAGTTCTCCTTCGGACGCACCAGCAGCACCGATGCGCGCTCCGTGTGCCGTACGACGTGATCCGAGACCGAGCCGAGCAGCGCACGGCTGACTCCCGAGCGGCCGTGGGTCGCCATCACAATCACATCGACGTTCTCTTCATCGGCGAGGCGCACGATCATCGGACCGGCGGTGCCCTCGAGCACCCGCGTCGTCACCTTCGCAATGCCACGCGAGAGCAGCAGCTCACGAGCCGCTTCCAGATACCCTTCCGCGCCCGTGCGCTGGTGCGCGATCACCACGTCGGCGGCATCAATCGTGGTCTCACCAGCCTCGCTGAGGGCAAAGCCGGCACCCCCCGATGTGCGCGTCAGGATCTGTCCGACGCTGTCGATCACCTCGGCAACGATCACCTCGGTGTCCGGCCCGGCGACGCGAGCGACCTCGGGCAGCGCCGTCCCGGCAAGGTCGGAACCATCAAGCGTGACGAGAATCTTGTCGTACATTTCCCTTGCCTCCCACGCGGGCTGCGATCTCTCCGCAGCATCCGATCTGAATCTATCTCAACAAACCTACAGCCCACAGAGTCCTGCGTCCCCCCCGAAACGGGACGTTCGGGACATGCGCGCGGGCGTAATTCGCAGCGATCGCGAGTTATCAAGTGGTCAGACTAGCGACGATGAGTATTTGCCACGGAGCAGACCGTGCTACGGCCAATCGGACCCTCCTCGTCGTACACCGTGCACTCAGCAACCGCCACGCCCTGTGCGCTGTGGTGGCCCGAGACCTCGAATCCGACCCACTCGCCGACGGGGAGGCGGTGCAGATAGAGCGTGACGTCAGCGTTCACGAAGTTGAGGCCTGACTCGCCGGAATTGGCGAACGGGTTGGTGAAGTCCGCGGCGATAGCGGCGCGCATGAACGGCGTCAGCGGCTCATCGTCAAGCAGCGTCCGCGATTCCCGCACCCAGGCGCGCTTCTGTGCGACGGCGTCCGATGCGCCACCGATCGGGCGCGTCTCCCACATCGGCGTCCGCCCGTCGCGACGCTCTCGCTCGGTCGGCGCAGCGAGCTCGTCCGGCGCCGGCGCGTCCCACGGCGGCGGTGCCCAGACCTCGCCCTCCGGCTGTTCCGCGCGACGCAGCATCACGGCGCGGGACTGCGCGACCACGACGCCGCCCGCCGTCACCGAGCCGTCGATCACGCGAATGCGGTTGCCCTCGCGAGCCACGCTCGTCGTCAGCTCGATCGGCGCGAACGGCGGCACCCGAAAGAGGTCCGTCGTGAGGCGCGAGAACTGAAAGTCCGCGTCGCCGTATTGCTGCTCGAATTCGCGCGCGAGCAGTCCGATCAGCACGCGCCCGTGCAGCGAGTTCGGATCCCACGGCCCGCGAGCCTGCGGCGTGGGCGCAAACTGCTGGCCGTCCAGCGTGAAGAAAGGCTCGGCAACCATCGACGCTCCAGCAATCGAATCTGAGACAGTGAGCTTGAAACGCTAGCGCGCACGGTGCTTTCGCGCGACCCGGCGCGAGCGGGCGTGGACAGATGAGAGCGACCGCTAGCCCATCGTCGTGATCGGCCGGCACTGCAAGAGGTACAGCTCGCCGTAGGCGATCGCGCACTCCACGTCCGCCGGCCAGCCCATCACGCGTTCGAGCTTGATCGCCAGCCGCGCCATCTCGATCGCCTCGGAGGTGTTCAGCGACGACCGTTCCTGATCCTCAGCGGGGATCGGTACCTCGTCGACGCCGCCGGGAACCATCACGGTCATGTTCTCTTTGATCGCGACCTGGCGGCTGATCAGGCTGAAGTCGGACTTGCGAAGCACATACGTGTCGGGCGTGACCGTGCCGCTGACTACGCTCTCGCCGAGCCCCCAGCTTGAGTTGATGAACACCTCGTCGAGGTCCTGCGTGATCGGGTTCGCGCTGAAGACGACCGCGGAGACATCGGATTCCACCAGTTGCTGCACGAGCACAGCGATCGACGGGTCCTCCGACTGCAGGCCCTGCTGCTCGCGATACGCCAGCGCCTCCGGCGACTGCGTGGAGGCGACACAGCGGACGACCGCGTCCACTACATCGTCCTCGCCGATCACGTTGAGGTACGTGTCGTGCTGACCGGCGAACGACGCCCCTGCACCGTCCTCATCGATCGCCGAGGAGCGCACCGCGACGCGAGGGTTGGGCAGCCGGCTGAGCTCGGCGATCGTGCGGTAGGCGCGGCGCACGGCGGTCGCGAGTTCGTCGGTGAGACCGACCGAGCTGGCGACGGCGGTGAGGGCGAATCCGGGCGGTACGAGGTGGATCTCGGCCAGCTGGCTGAGGTTCGCAGCCTTCGCGCCAACGAGGGTGACGTCGTGACAACGTTCGTCGCCGAGCCAGAGAATCTCGCTCACAGAATCCCCTCCTGCAGCGCGCCAAGGCTACGCGGTAGCAACCTGACAGTCACGTGCCCGCCATCATGGCGCGCACCGCAGCGGATACCCTGTCTGCCACTCCTCGAACGTAGCGACCGAGTTGCGCCGAGCATGATTCGCGAGGCTGAGTGTCCGATCGAGAAGCCACCCGCGTACACGGCCGCATCTATCTGCTGGCCACGGTCGCGCTCGCCGGGCTGCTTGCCCGCTTAACTCCACGATGCTTGCCGTGGCGCTGCCGGAAATCCGCAGTGAGTTCGACGTGGGGCACGCGGCGATCGGGTGGCTGATCTCGTCCTACCTGATCGTGATGGCCGTGGCTCAGCCGCTCGGTGGCCGGCTGGGGGACCAGTCCGGGCGTGCGCTCGTGCTGCGCATCTCTCTGGTTGCCTTCCTCGGCTGCTCGATCGCCGCGATCTTCGCGCCCACGTTCGCGTTCCTCGCCGTGATGCGCACGGGGCAGGCGATGGCCGGCGCGGCGCTGATCCCGACGGGGATGGCGATGCTGCGCAGCAGCGTCCCGATCCACGAACTGGGACAGATCAACGGGCTGCACGGCGCAGCGATGGGCATCTCCGCGGCGTCGGGGCCGATCCTCGGCTCGCTGCTGCTCACGATCGGCTCCTGGCAACTGCTCTTCGTGCTCAACATCCCGCTCGCGCTGCTGGCACTACTGATGGTGCTGCGCCTGCGCTACGAACAGTCGACGACAGAACGCGCACCCGTCGATGTCGTCGGCGCGCTGCTGTTTGCCGCGCTGCTGGCGGCGATCACCGCCGTGCTCAACGGCGGCCGCGAGGGGTTGACGGAGACCCGCGGAGTGATCGCCGTCGCAGCGACGATCGCGATCGCGACGGTGTTCGTGGTCGCGCAGTCGCGCACGGCGGTCACCGCCGTCGCATGGTCGCTGCTCCGCGTCAGGACATTCGCGGCCGCGTCGATGCAGGTGCTGCTGATGAACCTGGTGATGTACACGACGCTGCTGTCGATGCCGTTCTTCATCAAGGAGGTGCAAGGAGCCGGCAGCGGTCGCACCGGGATGCTGCTCGGCACGATGTTCGTGCTGATGGCGGTGATGGCGCCGATCAGCGGGCGGCTCGCCGACGTCTACGGCCGCAGATTGCCGGTACTCGTGGGGACGGCGGCGGCGGTCGTCGGTGCCGCGATCCTGCTCGCGACGCTGGCGGAAGATGCTCCCCCGGCGCTGATGGCTGGCTCACTCGCGCTGATCGGATTCGGCACCGGCACCAGCTTCGGTTCGGCGTCGATAATCGTGTGGCCGCCGGCGATCACGCCACCAGCCTCCGCAACCTTCTCGCCGCCGCCGCGCAGGATCTCTGCCACGACCTCGCTGTCCATCTCGGCGGGAAAGCCGGCGATGTTGAGCGCGATCGTGACATCCCCACCCATCGCGTAGACGTCGCTGAGCGCGTTCGCGGCAGCGATCGCGCCATAGGCGTACGGGTCATCGACGATCGGCGCGAAGAAATCGACGGTGACGACGACCGCAAGCTCTGGGCTCACCTGGTAGACCGCCGCGTCATCCGGCTTCGCGAGCCCGACGAGCAGGTTCGGGTCGCCCGCCTCTGTCGCGGCCTGTCCGCTGCCGGGGCCGAACATCGCCATGATGCCCGCGAGCGCCTCCGCTCCCGCCTTGCCGGTGCAGCCGGCGAGGGCCGCGAGTTCAGTCAGCCGAGGGCCGCTGTGCGCAGTCATGTGCCTCAATCCGTATCTAGCCGCAGGCGCGACATGCCGGGGTCAGAGCGGCGCAAGTATAGCAACGCCTGACGGTCGCCCCGTGTCGCAGATCACACGGCCAGCGCCGCTAGTCCCCCGCAACCGCCTCGTAGCGCACCGCGCCGCTCTCGACGAGCGCATCAAAGCGATCGCCGAGGCCGAAGGCATCGAGGATCGCAGGCGCGTTCGAGCCGGGCTTCGGCGCAGCGAACCCGGGGATCACCGGCGACCGCGACATGCGCACGGCCGGGCCGTTCGTCGTCACGACGCCGATCTCATCGTGCTCGCGCGTCACGCTCATGCCGTGGTCGATCACCCATTGATCGTCCATCAGCTTGCGAACGTCGCCGACCACGGGCGAGACACCGATGTCCGCCGCGGCCAGCCGCCTCACCCAGACGTCGACCGGATGCTCGCCGATGCACGACTGCAACTGGGCGATCAGCGCATCACCGGCGAGGCCCGCGACGCCACTGAGACCGTCGATGGCGGCAATCCGCGGCAGGTCGCTCTCGCGAGCGCCGATGAAGAGCCACGCGTCGCTTGCGCGATACGCGCGGTGCAGTGGCCCGGAGCCGAGCGCGGTCTGGCCCTGCGGCTCGTCCCAGCTCTTGCCCTCGTAGTCGAGCATGAACGGCGATTGGAGCATCGTGGCGGTGTAGGTGAGCGCGCTGTCGACGTGCTGGCCCTCGCCGGTGCGGTCGCGATGCAGCAGCGCCAGCGCAACGCCGTACGCGCCCATCAGGCCGGTGCCGTAGTCGTTGATCGCGAACGGCTGCAGCGTCGGACGGTCGCCCTCGCCGCCGTAGCGAACCTGCATGCCGGTGACCGCCTGCGCGAGCTGCTCGTGGCCCGGCCGGTCGGCCCACGGACCAACGTGGCCGTAAGCGTTGAGCGACGCGAACACGATGTCCGGGCGTCGCTTCTTCACTTCCTCGTAGCTGATGCCCAGTCGCTCAAGCGCGCCGCGACGGTAGTTCTGGACGATCACATCGGCGTCATCGACGAGCTTCCAGAAGACCGCCTGCCCGTCCTCGCTTTTGAGGTCGAGCAGGATGCTGCGCTTGCCCCGGTTCACGTCGTTGTGGAACGGACCGGCGGGGCGGTTGGGGTCATCGATCTTCGTCACTTCGGCGCCAAACTCCGCCAGCGTGCGACCGCAGGTCGGGCCGGCGAGCACGATGCAGAGGTCGAGCACCTTCACGCCATCGAGGACGGCAGCCATCTCGGCGTCGAAGGGGACATCTGGCGCGGCAGCCGGCTCAGGCTGCGCATTGAGCTCAGCGAGGATCTCGTCGCGGTGCTGATCGGTTGCGGGCGCGGGGCCGCTAATCGCCCCCGGCGTGCCGGACATGCGCACGTTGATTCCCGGCTGACGCAGCTTGCCGAGCGTCGGATGCTCCGACTCGATGATGATCTCCGAGCCGCGGGCGTGGTCGTGGTCGATCCACGTCGCGCTTGAGTTGCAGACGCCACACTCGCCGCCCGCCTCGGCCACGAGGTCTTCCCACTCCTGAGCCGTGCGTGTGCGAAAGAGCTCCTTCGAGAGGGTCACCTGCTGGGCCGCCAGGTCATCGTCCTCGGCCAGCTTCACGCGGTCGAAGAGCCCGCGGTCGTACCACTCACTGACACCGGCTGCCCTCGCCACGTCCTCGGTGCGCGTGTTGCCGGTGTGGAAGTACGTCCAGTTGTCATCCGCGCAGAAGAACTGCGTCGTCCACGAGAGCCCGCGTGGGACGCCGCCGGGCGGGTCATTGTGCACCCGCAGGCCGCGCGTGCCGACGGCGGTGAACATGCCGTCGAACAGCGGAACCTCGACGCGCTGAGCAACACCGTCACGGTCGCGTGCGTTGAGCGCCATTGCGATGCCGACCGCTGACTGGAACGACGCGTAGGCCGATGCCGTTGGGATCGCGTTGTAGACCGGCTGCGCGTCCGGATCCGCGCCCCGGTAGTTCGCCGTCGCGGCAGCGACGACACCCTCCCACGCCGGGACGTTGGCTCGCTCATCGTCGGCGGCAAAGCCGGGCATCGAGCAGTAGACGACGCGCGGGTTCACCGCGTTCGTCGCCTCCGCGCCGAGTCCGAGGCGGTCCATCACGCCGGGGCGGAAGTTCTCGATCACCACGTCGGCAGTCGCGATCAGGCGTCGTGCGACATCGAGGTCGGCGTCCGACTTCAGGTCGAGCGCGATCGAGCGCTTGCCGCGGTTCCAGGTGACGTTCGCCGGCGTATCCCAGCGCGGCCCCGAGGGCGGGTCGACGCGGATCACGTCCGCACCCTGATCCGCCAGCAACATCGCGGCCATTGGCCCCGCGATGTACTGCCCGAAGTCGATCACCCGTATGCCGTCCAGTGCGCTTGCCATCGTCGAACCTCCCGCTCGTACCGGCGCATGATAGCGCCTCGCGTCCTCAGGTTCGGATCGTCAGCTCTTGTGAATCTGCGCGACGGCCTCCTGCGCCACAGGCACCCGGTACGCGAAGCCATCGAGCAACCCGAACGCGCCGCTCATCATCATGTCGCCGTGCGGCGCGGCAGCGTGTGCTCGCTCCAGCAGCGGCAGCACGGCCGCGCGACGCGGCCCGGTGACCGCTACGATCGCGGCGTCGAACGGCGGGTCCCCGACGTACAGCGCGCCGTGCCCCTGCGAGTCGAAGACCGCCTCGCTCGTGAGCGTCCCCGCTGAGAGCTCCGCGACCATCGCCGCGAGCCGCTCGGTCGTGACCTCGCCCGTGTGATGCTCGAAGACCGCCTCGACGTGCGCGCCGGCGAGGACGAAGCCGAGTGCGTGCATGTTGCCGACGTTGAGCACGAAGATGCGCTGCCCCTCGGCTGCCGCATCGAGCACGGCAGCACGCTCGCGCACAACGCTGTCGTGCAGCGCGCCGAGCGCCGCCGCGGGGCCGTTGTCCATGAAGACGGTCGGCGCATCGACGTCGACGCAATCGAGCACCGCTCGGGCGCGCGTCAGCGTCGGAGGCAGGTCCTCAGGCAGGAAGGCGAACGCACGCAGGTCGGGCTCGGCGCTCAGCACGCGCTCTATGTGCTCAAAGCGGAAGATGCGGTCGGAGACATCGGGCGGCGCCGCGCCGTGGTCGAGCACGCCGAGCGCGAGGCCATCGAACGAGGTCGGCGCACCGAACGCATCGAGCGCCGCGCGCACGGAGTCGAGGTCGAGGTCGCGCAGCGTCACGTGCGCGCCCTCGATGCCGGTCAGCTCGTCGTCGGCGACCAGCGTGACGCCGTCCGCTTCTACCTGCGTGAGGTCATCGTCGAAGGTGCGCGCGGCGTCGCGGGTCGCGAAGGCGGGGAGGCCCGCCCGCAAGTGATCGCCGAGCGCCCAGTGACATGGGCCACCGCCGGAGAGCACGCCACTCAACACGACGGCGGTACTGGTGCGCGTCGCCTCGCGGATCAGCCGCTCGGCGCGCACCGTCGGGGAGGGCATGACGAGCTTCGGCGAGTTCTCAATCGGGCCGCTGGAGTCGAAGACGAGGATGTCCTGCGTCCCGGTGCCGACGTCGATAGCGAGGATGTTCATCGCATCACTCTATGGCAGCCACTCCGCGGCAGTCAGCGATCGTCATCCGCTGCGGAGCGCAACACCGCCCGGCGTCTGCCGGGCGGTGTGAGTAGTCAGAGTCCAGACGACCGTTCGCCTAGACGGCGCACTCGCCCTCGCCGCGCTCCAACACGTAGAGGTCATCGCGCTCCCAGTCGATGAACTCCTGCATGCCATCCATCGAGAATTCGGGCTTCGCCGCCAGATCCTCGATCGCCTCGGTGAAGACCGCCGGTCCGACGCGGTCCGCGAACGAGTTGAATTCCTCGCCATCGGCGCGCTGCGACTCGTAGAGCGCGAGGAAGCGCTCGACAACCGTCGGTGCGCGCTTGGCGGGGATCGTCGCCTTCAGGATCTGGCCCCTGCGCAGCGGCTCGCCGTCCCGTCGCTCTCCGCCGACGAAGACCTTGTACGAGGGGATCTGGCGGTCGCCCGACTTCAGCGACGCTCCGTGGAACCCGATGTTGCCGAGGTGGTGCTGGCCGCACCCGTTCGGGCATCCGCTGATGTTCACCAGCACCCGCTTCGTCAGCGGATCGGTCACGTTGAGGTCGATAATCTGCTGCTGCACCGCGCGGTTCAGCCCCATCGAGGAGGTGATCCCCAGCTTGCAGCTATCCGTGCCCGGGCAACTCACGACATCGCTGATCAATTGCGCGTCGGCGTCACCGAGGCCGATCTCGCTGAGCGCCGTCCAGACGGCGTAGAGATTCTCGTTCGGAATCCAGCGCAGCACGATGTTCTGCCAGACCGTTGTGCGCGCCATGCCGGAACCGAAGTCGCGCAGGACTGTCGCCAGCCCGTGGAACTGCTCAGGGCTGAGGTCGCCCTGCGGCACCTTCACCTCGACCGAGGCGTAACCCTGTTGGCGCTGCGGGCGCACGCTCGCCGCGGTCCAGGAATCGAACGCGGCGCGATCGGCGTCGGTTGGCTGCGTGGCGCTCGCCGATGGCTGCGGCGCGACCGCCTCTTCGTCGTGCGCGAAGATCAACTCGCTGAGGTCGTACTCCTTCTGCGCCCAATCACCCTTCAACTCCTCATCCACCAGCCGACGGAAGTTCTCCTCGCCCTCCTGCTTGACCAGGAACTTGAGGCGAGCCTTCGCGATGTTCTTCCGCAGCCAGTCGGTGCGGTTGAAGATGCGCAGCACCGCCTCGGAGACGCGCAGGTACTCGTCGACAGAGACGAACTCGCGCAGCGTGGCGGCCTGCGTGGCCATCGTCGAGAGCCCGCCGCCGACGACGAGCTTGAAGCCGAGCACCTCTTCGCCGTCGATCACCTGCTTCTTCGCGATGAAGCCCAGATCGTGGATCCCGGACATCGCTGCGTCGTCGTCGTTGCCCGAGAAGGAGACCTTGAACTTCCGCGGCAGGAGCTGAGTCAGTTCGTGGCGTACCCAGTAGCGTGCGAAGGCACCGGCGTACGGCGAGATGTCGAACGGCTCATCCGGCAGCACGCCGGCCCACGGGTCACCGGTCACGTTGCGCACAACGTTGCCGCAGGCCTCACGCGTCGAGAGCCCGCTATCCGCGAGCAGGCGCAGCATGTCTGCCGCCTTGTCGAGCGGGTAGTGGTGGTACTGGATGTTCTGGCGCGTCGTGATGTGGCCCCTGCGCAGCGGCGTGTAGCGCTCCGCGATCTCGCCGAAGGCATCGAGCTGGTCGGCGCTCGTGCCGCCGAAGGGCAGCTTGACGCGCATCATCTGGCGGTCCGGCTGGCGCTGGCCGTAGACGCCCTGCTTCAGCCGAAAGCCGATGAACTTCGCCTCGTCGCGCTCGCCAGCGAGAAAGGCTGTCGCTTCGGTCTCGAAATCGTCGAACTCCTCCTCGATGATCGGCAGCACCCAGCCCGGTCGGTCATTGCGTTCGGTGAAGATCTCAGTGGTCACAGGTCGCCTCCCCTGGGCCCTTGGACTGGTGCTGACTCCCTCGACCGGTGGTCGCAGTCGAAGGCAGATCGAGATTCACTAGTAAGTGCATCAGAAGCATTATTAACGCGCTAGAATGTCACTTAAGATATCCGCGCGTCTCAAAGCTGTCAACGAATTTGGACACACGACGCCTAATCGATGCCCATCCTATCGATAACGTGGTGTTTTATTGGTTTATCGCGTAGCGCGATCGGCCGACTGCGGTACAGCAGTAAACGAGTGACGAGGGGGCGACGGACCGGTTGCTAGCGTCCGAACTGGATGCGTTGCCACACCCGCTCGTGCCCGTAGAACGCAGCCAGCTTCAGCGCCGCATCGAGCGATCCGAGGGCGAGCGCGGTCTCGATGTGGCCCGTGAGTCGCCACGCGAGCAGCCCGGTGATCAGCGTCGCGATCGTGCGCCAGCTGAACGCCTTGATGATGCTCCGCCCGCGTGTGTCCGGAGCCGCGAGGGCCGCACTGTCTACTGCCACGCTAGGCCTCGACGGCCGCGGGGATCAGTCCCGCCTGCTCGAGGTAGGCGAGGATCGCGTCCGCCGACTGTTCAACGCTCTCGGTGCCGGTGTCGACACGTACCTCGGGTTGTTCCGGAGCCTCGTACGGATCGGAGACGCCGGTGAAGTTCTCGATCTCGCCGGCCAGTGCCTTCTTGTAGAGCCCCTTCGGGTCACGCTCGACAAGCGCGTCCAACGAACACTCCGCATAGACCTCGACGAACGTATCGACGCTCGCTCGCACCTGATCACGAATCTCGCCGTAGGGCGAAATCGCGGCGGTGATCACGCCGACGCCGTTGCGCGAGAGCAACTTCGCGACGTAGCCGATGCGCAGGATGTTGGTGTCGCGGTCTTCCTTGGAGAAGCCCAGTCCCTTGGAAAGGTTCGTGCGGATCTCGTCGCCGTCGAGCACCTCGATCGGCACGCCACGGTCACGTAGCTCTGGCGTCAGCGCCTCGGCCAGCGTCGACTTCCCCGCGCCGGAGAGGCCGGTGAACCAGAGGACAAATCCTTGCGTCGTCATATCAGTGCTCCATTCAGGCAATACGTGTCGGTGTCAGGCAGCCTGAAACTTCAGGCGGTGGTCACTACTGGGTCGTGGTCGTTGGTCGCTGTTCGTCGGTGGAGAGCGCTACTGAACGTGGATACCGCACTCGATCTTGTCGGTGCCCGCCCAGCGGCCAGCGCGCGGGTCTTCGCCCGGCTGCACCGCTCTCGTACAGTTCGAACAGCCGATGCTCGGGAAGCCCTGGTCGTGGAGCGGGTTGTAGGGGAGCTTGTGCTCGGCGATGTAGGCCCAGACTCGCTTCTCGTCCCAGTTGATCAGCGGGTTGATCTTCACCAGCCCGAATTTCTCGTCCCACTGGATGGCGGGAGTGGTTGCGCGGTCCTCGGACTGGTCTCGCCGCAGCCCGGAGATCCACGCACGGCTGTTGGCCAGCGCCTCGCGGTTCGGCTCGACCTTGCGGATCTCGCAGCAGAGGTCCGGGTCACGCTCCCAGAGCGCCTCGCCGTGCTCGGCGGCCTGCGCCTCGACGCTGATAGCACTGCTGTAGCCGGTAATCCTCGCCGCGGGCCAGAAGGCCCTGGAGGTCTCAAGCGTCTGCAGGGTCTCGGGGAAGAGGAACTTGGTGTCGAGGTAGAAGACTTCGCTCTTCGCATTCAGCTTCTGGACCATGTCCATCAGCACCATGCCGGACGCCCCACCGAAGGAGCAGGCGAGCGTGACGTCGTCACCGTAATGCTCGAACGCCCAGGCGAGGACCGCCTCAGGGTCGGCGTTGTCGAGCTCGGTCGCGCCGGCTGCAATCGCCGCCGCCTCAGTCGCTTCCGCCGTCTCAGCCGTCATGCGCGCCCCCAGGCCACTCGTTGCGATTCAGGGAATCCAACTAACTTGAGTTAGATTATCGTGAATAGACGATTGTGACAAGAGGTGCAATTTCCTGATGCCGGATTTCTAGCTTCGACGTGCCCGGACGCTGGATTCGCGCCCGGCTCTGCAGCCCCGTCCGGCGGTCGCCGGGCTACTCGCCCCGGTACTCCGGATCGCGCTTCTCCGAGAAGGCCCGCGGACCCTCCTTCGCGTCGTCGGTCTCGCCGATGATCCAGCGCAGCGACCCGCCGAGGCGCAGCGATTGGGCAAGCGTGAGGTCGGCGGCGCTGGCGGCCACCTCCTTCACTGCGCGCACGGCGAGCGGGGCGTGCCCGGCGATGCGCGAGGCAATCTGCCGCGCGACGAGCTGCAGCTCATCCGCCGCAACGACGCGGCTGACGAGCCCGCTCTCCAGCGCGCGTTGCGCATCGATCGGGTCGCCAGTCAGCACCATCTCCATCGCCAGCGCCTGCGGAATCGCGCGAGAGAGTCGCTGCGGTCCGCCTGCGCCGGGGAAGAAGCCCCGCGTGATCTCCGGCAGACCGAACGACGCCCCGACCGACGCGACGCGGATGTCGCAGATCAGCGCCAGCTCCATGCCGCCCGCGAGGCAGTGTCCGTTGACGGCCGCGATCATCGGTTTCTTCGGATGGAACGTCGCGAAGTCCGCGCCGGGGCGATGGTCGACGACGTTAAGCAGCGGTACGCCGCTCCCACCCGCCTCGTTCTGGGCGCGCTCCTTGAGGTCGGCACCGGCGCAGAAGGCGCGCCCCGTCCCGGTGATGATGCCGACGCGAATCTCGGAGTCGTCCTCGATCCGTCGCAGGCCGTCCATGATGCCGCGGCTGACCGCGCGGTTCATCGCGTTCAGCGCCTCGGGGCGATTGAGCGTGATCGTCGCGACGTGGTCATCGACGGCGAAGAGGACAGCGTCCGTCCCCTCGCCGTTGCTCTGCTCGGCGCTGCTCTGCTCGGCCATCTCGATACCTCCGCTACGCAGCGACAAGATACCGCGCGGCGCGGCGCGCCGGGTCAGCGAGGGTCGATCAACCGCGAGCGGAGCCCGCGAACGGTGCCAGCGGGGTCGGGGCGACTAGGTCAGCGTGTCTAAGTCTGGGCGTCCGCCGGGATAGCGACGGCGACGTCGGTCTGGCCGCCCCACGGCACCGCGATCTGCTGCACGTCGATGCGGAACGCGTCCGGCGAGTCGATCTGGGCGTGTAGCCGCTGATGCGCGTCATCGCCGACGGCGATCAGGTTGCCGCAGCAGCAGCTCGAAGCGGGCTGGTCGTCCTGCGCGCGATCGACGGCGATGCCGGCATCGCAGCCGCAGTAGCAGTCGTAGTTCACGTTCGCGCCGATATCGGTCTCGACGACGCGGTAGGCCGCTGGCTTCCACGCCTCCTGCGGCCCGGAACTAAACAGCTTGCGTAGGCTTCCGAGCATCGCGGCCCCCTCAGTCAGTTCGATACTTCACCGCGGATTGTCTCACAGCGGCTACCAAGCAGCGCGAGCGGGCTACCGGCCGAGGAACTACCCGCCGAGGGCGGCCTCGATACCGTCGAAGTGGTTGCTGTCGTGTCCCGGCCCGCCGCGCAAGATCATGTCCGCGACGGCGATCTCGCCCGGCCGGAAGCCCATCGCGATCTCCGTCGCCAACAGCTCGTCCGAGAGTTCCGCGAGCGCCTCGATCGCAGCCGCGTGCCCGTCGCGAATCTCGTCGAGGATCGCCTCCACGATGCGGTCGCTGCGTACGGCCACCTGGCCGGCGTTGATGTCGTCGATGCTGGTCGGCGGCGCGGGCTGCGACTCGCCCTTCGCGGCGGCCTCGGCACGGTCGACGACGCGCTGCACGCCGTTCGCGCGCGCGGCAAGGTGCGAGAGCGCGTCACGCACCCGCCACTCGCTGTCGGCAATCGGTGTCTCCGGCGCCTCGATGATGCGGTCGCGCAGCGCCTCGACGCGCTCATCGATCGCGGTGATCGCCGCTTCGATCTCGGCCTTGGTGGTCATCCGTTGCTCCGCTCGTTGATCAATTCCTCTATCTCATGTTCGCCCAACGGACCGTCGCTGTGCCGCACCATCACACCGCCCATCACGAGCAGCCCGCTGACGATCAGCCGCGGGGCCTGAGGGTCCTCGCTGGGTTCCGTGCGGTCAGCGGCTCCCCCCGAAATCGCCCTCGCGGCCACCTCGATCTCCCACCCCTGCGGCACGGCGATGTTCACGCCACCACGGAAGACTCGAACGACGACGGTCATCGGCGATGCCCCCGGCGTCGCCTCGCGCAGGTCGAGCGAGGCGCCACCATACACCGTGGTCACCTCAGCCGACGTGAACGCGGCAGCCTCGCTGCGAAAGACCTCGCCACCGAGCGCGGCCGTCAGCCGCACATGATCGCTGGTGACATCGGTAGTCGAACGCGCGCGCAGCTTGACCACGGCCGCCAGCCCGACGAGCAGCAGCTCGACCAGGCCGTAGGTAAGCGCGAGCTTGCGTACGAGTCGCTTCATGGTTTGCTCCATCCCATCGACGCCAGCGGCGTCCCGCCAGATCGCCACCGCATGCAGCGTCGCCGAACTTCGGATGTCGGCCCTCCGCTTCGCTATCGAACCTCGAAGACCAGCTTGCCGCGCAGATGGCGGCCTTCGCTCACACGGTGAGCTGCCTCGGCATCTGCCAGCGAGTAGCGCGTGATTTCGGGGGCGTGGATCGCCCCTGCCTGGAACAGCTCGATGATGCGGTCGAGATGGGGACGATCGCGGTCGACCTTCGGACGGAGCGACGTGACATCGCTACGAGGTGATTCGAGTCCGGTCGCCCCCGAAGCGATGAAGGCGATTCGCCCGCCCGGCCTGATCACCTCGAACGAGCGCTCGGCCACTTCACCGCCGACGGTGTCGAACACCGCGTCGCAGTTGGAGACGACCTGCGTAAAGTCCTGTTCGCGATAGTCGATCACTTCGTCGGCCCCGAGCTGACGGAGGTAGTCGTGGTTGGCGGCGCTCGCCGTTGCGATCACCCGTGCCCCGAAGTGCTTCGCCAACTCGACCGCGACGCCCGCGACGCCTCCCGCGCCGCCCTGGATCAGGATCGTTTCGCCCGATTCAACGTGCAGCGTGTCTTCGATTGCGATCAGCGCGGTCAGTCCGGCCAGCCCCAGCGCGGCGGCGTCCATGTGCGAGACGTCGGACGGTTTCTTCGCCGCGATCGACGCCTTGATCGCGATCTTCTCCGCGTAGGCGCCCTCCTGACCGGCATCGCACACGGCGAAGACCTCGTCGCCGATCTTCAGGTCGTCCACGCCTTCACCAACGGCACTCACGAACCCCGAGAAGTCCCGTCCGAGGATGTACGGAAAGTCGGATTTCGGGTTCGCTCCCCCGGCGCGGACCTTCCAGTCTGCGCCGTTGACGCTGGCGGCGTGGATGTCGACGACAACGTCGCCCGCGCCCGCTATCGGGTCCGGAACATCACCGTACTTGAGCACTTCAGGGCCCCCGTGCTCTTCGATGTATGCCGCTTTCATCGTCCCGCCTTCGAGCTGCTTCCGCATTTCGGAGCGAGCTTACACGCGAACACATCAGTGAGAGGCACGCACCCCACGCAGGACGTGGCTGTTCAAGCGCAGTACTGCGGCATAGGATTCCAGTCGATCCGACGGAAGGCGGCAGGCGATGGCGACGATCGACTCTCAGGTTCATGCCTACGAACGCGACCATCCGGACCGCCCGTGGACCGCGGTGCTCCGTGGCCCGCCCGAGGCGACCGGCGACCAGATGGTCGCCGCGATGGATGACGTCGGAGTGGACGGCGCTCTCCTCGTCTCGCCGTTCACGATGTACCAGTACGACGCGAGCTACGCGCTCGACGTCTACGCGAAGCACCCCACACGGTTCCGTCTGATCAAGCCGGTCGACCCGTCAGACCCCGGCGTCGCTGACACGATCGCCGACTGGGCCGCGACTGCGGGTACCGTCGCCATTCGCATCATGCTGAACCGCACCGCGACTGAAGACCCGGCCGATCCCGGCCTCAATCACGTGCTCGCCAGCGCAGCGCGGCATTCGCTGCCGGTCAACCTGCTGAGCTGGGGTCGGCTGGATCAGGCGAGGCAGCTGGCCGCAGCCAACCCCGATACGTCAGTGGTGATCGATCACCTTGGGCTGCAACAACCGTTTGAACCCCCCGCTCCCGAAAACCCCTTCGGTGACCTGCCGAGCGTCCTTGCCTTCGCGGAGTTGCCCAACGTCACGATCAAGATCAGCGGTGCCTGCACGCTCTCGCACGAGCCGTTTCCGTTCAACGACATCTGGGATCCGCTGGAGCGCATCTTCGAGGCGTTCGGCATGGACCGCTGCATGTGGGGTACGGACTGGACCCGCGCGGTCGACCTGCTCACCTACACGGAGGGCGTCGAGGCGTTCCGCGTTACTGACCGGCTGTCTGACAGCGAACGGGCAGCGCTGATGGGGGAGACCCTGCAGACCGTCTACAACTGGCAGGACTGACCGCCACGTTAGGACAGCGTGCAGCGCCGCCGGCTCCGATCGTCGATACTCGCCCCTGATCACGGCTGAGAGAGGGACTCGCAATGGCAATTGAATCGACTGGACTCGTCCACATGACGCTGCGCGTGACGGACGTAGCGCGATCGACCGAGTTCTATGCGAACGCCCTCGGCTTCGACGTCCAGCGCGAACGGCCCGGCTTTGCGCTGATGAACGCATACGGCACGCCGATCGTCCTCGTGGACGCGGAGACTCCCGAGGGCGACTCGTTCAATCCCTTCAGAGTGGGGCTCGACCACTTCGCTCTTGGCGTCGAGAACGACGCGCTCGAAGGGCTGGTCGCCATGCTCGACGAGGCGGGAGCGCGCAACAACGGCATCCAGGTCTTCAAGGGTTCCGGCGCTCTGTACATCTCGGTCTACGACCCGGATGGCATTGCCTGGGAGTTCTTCGGCAAGCCCCCGGATTAGCCGCGTCTAGCCCGTCACCTGATACAGCGCGACGGGCTCGTCGAAGCCCTTCATCGTCGCGTCACCCGCCGACGTGAACGCGAACTGCTTGCCTGCGCAGAGGTCCATCACGACGCGCGAGACGAGTACCTGGCCCGGCTCCGCGCGGTCGGTGATGCGTGCGGCGAGCTGGACCGCCGTGCCGAAGAGGTCGTCGTCCTCGGCGATTGGCTCTCCGGCGTTGATGCCGATGCGTACCCGCACCTCGCCGCCCTCGAGCTCGCGCTGAATCGCGAGCGAGGCTTCGACGGCTGAGACCGCCGACGGGAAGCTGGCCATGATGCCGTCGCCGGTGTGCTTCACCTCTCGGCCGTCGTTGGCTTCGAGCGCGCCTCGGACGGCCGTGTTGTGCCCTCGCAGCACCTCCTGCGCCGCCTCGTCGCCGATGCGCTGTGTGAGCGCGGTCGAGCTTTCGAGGTCGGTGAAGAGAATCGTCTGGAAGGCGCCCGAATCAGCGGAAGTTGGTGCAGCATCCACCGCGTCACGGAGGAGAAACTCCTCCATCAGCTCAGCGGTACCGTCGGCGAGTCCGAGCTCAGGTGATTCCCATTTCACCGGAAGCGCGCGCCGTTCACCATGTTTCGCAGCTCGCGCGAGTTCGTCGTTTTCCTTCGAGGGGCCAAGCACCCAAAGAGAGCTCCGGACGACGAGCAGCGGAACAGAGAGATTCCCTAGGTCTGATTGGGCTGAGGTCGTCCGCTCCGAGACGGATCCAATGGCCAACGTCCCTTGCTCGAGCTGGCTGATTAGGTCCGACGCTTGCCGTACCCGCTGTACCGCAGAGCGCGACTCCTCACTTTGCCAGCCACTCCACAGCAAGATCGTATCCGAGTACAGCTCCTCATCCACTTCACGAACTGCCTGAAGCGCCTGAAGCACGTGAGGCGTTTCGCGTCCCGCGGGGTTCCACAGAACGGCGCGCTCGATCCGGTCTTCAAGTCCATGCAGCGCAACAAGCGCAAACGGAGTAGAAGGTGACCCCTCAGCGGATAGGAACACCTGCTCGACCCCGACGCTCTCCAGCACAGCTCTAGCGTCCGCGGCCGGATCCGTCCAAGGATCGACGCCCCGCTCCGACATCCCCGTGCCTCGGAAGTCGAATCTGATCACCGTGAACGATTCACCCAGGCGCTCGAACCACTCGCGCGTCTCGCGGACGTCCCACGCGGCATCGAGATGGCTGTAGACGCGGCAGCAGAGCAGCGGCGGTCCTTCCCCGTGCATGGAGTAGGCGATGCTCACGCCGTCCTCGGTGCGCGTGTACTGGACTGGTGGCGCGTCCATCGCTGGCGTCCTCATGCATGAGCCGGTCGGTCGCTCGCATTATGCACTGACCGCCGTCAGGCGCAGCGGCACCGGCTGCCGCCAGCCGCTATCGACGGTGACGCCTGAGGCTGGCAAGCGGCGCGGCGGCGATGTAGCGTCGCGGGCCATGGCGTCGGCTGATCTCTCGCTCGCACAGGCTCGTCGCATCGCGCTCGCCGCGCAGGGCTTCGCCGAGCCGCGCCCGACGGGTCGCGTCGACGTGCGCCACCTGCGACGCGTGCTCGACCGCACCGGGATGCTGCAGATCGACTCCGTCAACGTGCTGGTGCGCGCGCACTACATGCCGCTCTTCTCGCGGCTCGGCCCCTACCGCATGGAACTGCTCGATGAGATGGCGTACCGCCGCGGTGAGCTCTTCGAGTACTGGGGCCACGCCGCCTCGTTCATCCCGACCAGCCGCTACCCGCTCTTTCGCCACCGCATGGAGGAGCGCGGCCGTCGCAAGCGCGTCAGTGAACTCGAGGTGCGCGAGCCGGGCTACATCGCGGCCGTGCTCGACGAGGTGCGTGAGCACGGCCCGCTGAACGTCGCGACGCTCGATGACCCCGGCGAGCGCACCGGGCCGTGGTGGGGCTACGGCAAGGGCAAGATCGCGCTCGAGTGGCATTTCGGCCGCGGTGCCGTCGCCGTCAGCGACCGCAAGAACTTCGCCCGCATCTACGACGTGCCGGAGCGCGTCTTCCCCGCCGAGGTGCTCGACGCGCCGGTGCCGACGTCGGAGGAGGCGCAGCGCGAGCTGCTACTGCTGGCCGCGCGCCACCACGGCATCGGCACGCAGCAGGACCTCGGCCACTACTACATGGTGAAGCGCGCCGGGCCGCTGCTGCGCGACCTCGTCGACAGCGGCGAGCTGCGCGAGGTGAGCGTCGAGGGCTGGAAGCAGCCGGCGTACCTGCACCCCGATGCGAAGCTGCCGAGGCGGACCGAGGCGCGGGCGCTGCTGACGCCGTTCGACCCGCTGATCTGGACGCGCGAGCGGGTGCAGCGGCTCTTCGGCTTCCACTACCGCATCGAGATCTACGTCCCCGAGCCTGAGCGCGAGTACGGCTACTACGTGCTGCCGTTCCTGCTCGGCGATGAGCTGGTGGGGCGGGTCGACCTGAAGGCGGATCGGGCCGCGGGCACGCTGCGTGTGCAGTCGGCGTTCATCGAGGATGGCCGCGACCCGCACCGTGTCGCGCCGGAGTTGGCGGCGGAGCTGCAGACGATGGCTGGCTGGCTCGACCTCGATGGCGTCACTGTCGGCCGTCGCGGCAACCTCTCGACGGTGCTGCGGGCGGCTCTGGCCTAGCGCAGTTCGACGACACCACCTGCGGTGCGCAGCCGCGCGATCAGTCGCGGCTCCGGCCCCGCATCGACGTCGAGTGCGACATCGAGCGCCGCGAGCAGCGGGCGTATTGCGTCGGGCGTCGGATGCTCCGCGCGCAGCGAGTCGAGCGTCACGCCGCCGGGCGCGGTCAGCGCAGGATGCGGGCTCCCACCCCAGTCGATCAGGAACGGCACCAGCCAACCGCCCTCGGACTGACCCGACGGCGTGAGATGCCACGCGAGCGTCACGCCGTCCGGCCGCTCGCGACTCATCGCGAGCGCCGGGCCGGGGTCGTAGCCCGCGACCCTCGCACGCTCGATGCGCGCGTCGATGTCGGGCGCCTTCGCGGCCCACGTGCGCAGCTGCGGCACCGTGAGGTCGTCGAGTCCGAACCCGCGCGGCTGCGCCACTTCGGGCTGCTCCGGGTCGGGCCCGATGATCTCGAGGTAGTGATCGGCACCGAGCGAGATCAGCGCGTTGTACGTTCCGCGCCCCGGATGGCGTCCGCCGAGCACCGCGCGCACGCCGAGACGCGCTTCGAGGTCGTCGACAGCGGCATCGAGGTCGGGCGTGGCGTAGACGAGGTGATCGAGCATCGCGGAGTGCCCTCCCGAGAACGTGCGGTGTGCTACTTCTTCTTCGGGTTCGTCAGTTCCACGTCGTCGCGGCAGAGCGGGCAGTCGGCGGGTTCCCAGCTATCGATGTTCAATTCGGTCGCCGCGAAGAAGGGGACGCCGAAGTCGGCCTGGCCACCGGTGCGATCGACCATCACCGCGACGCCGACCACCTCGCCGCCGGCCTCGCGCACGGCGTCGAGCGTCTGCACCACGGAGCCGCCGGTAGTGAGAATGTCATCGACGACCAGCACCCGCTCGCCGGGCTCAAGCGTGAAATCGCGCTGAATCGAGAGCCCGCCCGCGTCGTTCTTCTCCGCGATCACGCCGCGCAGGTCGAGCTGGCGCGCCACCTCGTAGGAGAGGATCACGCCGCCAGTGGTCGGGCCGACGACGGTGACCGGCTGGTGTTCGCGCATCGCGTCGGCCATGCGGCGGCAGACGACTTCCGTCTTCTCCGGCCACTGCAGCAGGTTGAACTTCTCCATGTAGCGATCGGAGTGACGCCCGGACGTGAGCAGGAAGTGACCGGAGAGGTACGCCCCGGCGTCCTCGAATGTCTTGAGGATTTCAGCGTCTACGGCGATGAGAGTGCTCCCGATAGCTGCGGCGAACCCACCGGTTCGCCCTCCTGGTGGCTGACACGACCAACGCGGGTGAGCGGCCAGTACAGCAACTCGGCGCGCCCGATCACCTCGCTGCGTTCCAGCATGCCCCACGAGTGCGAGTCGAACGAGTTGTTGCGGTTGTCGCCGAGCACGAACAGCTTGTCATCGGGCACTAACTGCGGGCCGAAGCTGTAGGTCGGCGCGGCCGCGATGAACGGCTCATAGACGGCGACGCCATCGACGTAGACGATCCCATCGCGCACCTCGACCGTCTCGCCGGGAATCGCGACGACACGCTTGATGAAGTCTCGATCACCCCGCCCCGGCGCGTGGAAGACGATCACGTCTCCCTGCTGGGGATCGCCGAACGGCCGCCACGTTTCGTTGTCGGTTCCCGGCAGCCACGCGAGGTTGAATGAGCGATAGGCGAGCTTGTTCACGATCAAGAAGTCGCTGTGCGAGAACGTCGGATCCATCGAGCGGCCATCGACGACGAAGTTTTGCGCCACGGTGCGCACGCCGAGGAACATGATCAGCGCGAGCGCGATCACCTCAAGCGTCTCGGCGGCCGCGCTGAGGCTAATCGGGGACGCGAAGCCCCGCGACTGCGGCAGCGGCGGCGGATAGAACCACGGATCGAGTTCGCTCAGGCCGTCGTGACTCGCGGCAGCGACAGGCGCTGCCGGCGGGAGATCGAACGGGGACGCGGTGCCGACGGAAGCTGATTCCAGCATTGCACCAAGTATAGCAACGGGCCCCGTTAGCCCCACGCCCGTAGCCGAGCCGCGCGGTCCGCTATGCGCGCTGCGCCGCGCCGAGGTGGTCGATGCGGCTGACGGCGACCTCGGCGACCGCCGCACGCGCCCGTTGCAGCGCCGGCCGAGGGTCGTTGCCGCTGGTCTCCGTGAGCGCGCGCGCGAAGGCGGCATGCAGCTCACTGCTCACATTCACCTTGCGGATGCCCGCGCTGACGGCGTCGCGGAGCTGCGCCAGCCGCACGCCCGAGCCGCCGTGCAGCACGAGCGGCAGCGCCAGCGTCGCCGCGCGCAGCTCGCGCACGAGGTCTAGCCGCACCTCGCCGGCCAGCCCGTGCGCGGTGCCGACGGAGACGGCAAGCGCGTCGACCTGCGTCTGATCGATGAAGCGTTGCGCGGCCTCCGGCTCGGTCAGCACCGACTCGGAGGTGATCACGCCCGGCTCGCGCCCGCCGACGTGCCCCAGCTCCGCCTCCAGCGCCAGACCGGCCGCAGCAGCGACCGCGTACGCCTCGCGAGTCTCGAGGACGTTGCGCTCCAGGGGGTAGGTCGAGCCGTCGTACATCAGCGACGTGAAGCCCTCCCTCACGGCCGCCCGCAGCAGTTCGACGCTTGCGCCGTGGTCGAGGTGCACCGCCACCGGCACGCTCGCCTGCGTGGCGATCGCGCGCCCTGCCGCGGCGGCAACCGCCAACCCACCAAAGTGCTCGATGTTCGACGCGTTGAACTGCAGCAGCAGCGGGGCCCGGCGCGCCTCGGCGGCATCGATCACGCCGAGCGCGAGTTCGATGTTCGAGACGTTGAAGCCGGGCACAGCGAAGCCACCGCGCTCCGCGGCGTTCAGTAATTCGATCCCCGGTACCAGCGGCACTGGCCACCTCCGGTGCGCGTCGGACGAGCGCGCGACTTCCCCGAGGGGCATGCTAGAGGAAGCCCCACCGAGGAGGACAGACGTGAACCGCCAGAAGTTCGCAGCATTCGCGCTCGCAGGCATCGCCCTGCTGACCGCTGCGTGCACCGCCGCCGACACCACCGTCGTGCTCAGCCAGCCCTCGCAGTCCGGCATCTCCGTCAGCGGGCGCGGCACCGTCGCGGTCACGCCGAACATCGCCGTGCTCACGCTCGGCGTCGAAGTCACGCTCGCGACCGTCGGCGACGCGCGCGCCGAGGCCGCCGACGCGATGACGGCGATCCAGGCGTCGCTGACCGCCAACGACGTCGCCGCGACCGACATCAAGACGCAGTCATTCAGCATCCAGCCGCAGTACGACTACCGACGCGACGGCCCGGCGGAGATCATCGGCTACCGCGTCGCGAACAGCCTCGTGATCAAGGTGCGCGACATCGACACCATCTCCACGGTGCTCGATGACGCCGTCGATGCCGGCGGCGATACGGTGCGCGTCAACGACATCTCGTTCACCGTCGATCAGCCCGAGCAGTATCAGGGCGAGGCGCGGCAGCTCGCGGTCGAGGACGCGCGCGAACGGGCAGAGACGCTCGCCGCGCTCGCCGGCGTCACGCTCGGCAAGGCGCGGTCGGTCTCCGAGAGCAGTTTCGGCGGGTCCTCGTTCGATGGCGGCTTCGGCGGCGCCATTCTCTCCGCAGCTTCCCGCGGGCCAACACCGATCTCCCCCGGTGAGGCGGAGATCTCGCTCAGCGTCTTCGTCGTCTACGACATCGACTAGCGGGGGCCACCAATGCGAAGTCGCGGAACACGCTCATCGCTACTGCTGACGGCGCTGCTCGCAGCGGCCGTGCTGCTCGTCGGATGCGGCGGCGGCACGACAACGATCACCGTCGATCAGGGCCAGCAGCAGACCGGTATCTCCGCCACGGGCACCGGCACCGTCACGGTCGCGCCGGATATCGCGACGCTGAACATCGGCATCGAAGTGACCGGCCAGTCGATCGCCGAGGCGCGCGACGAGGCGGCGACCGTCGCGACGCGGCTGCACGACGCACTCAGCGCGAACCGCGTCGACGGCAACGACATCGCGACGCGCTACTTCCGCATCTACGCCCGCTACGCGCCGCTTGAGCCATGCCCGAAGAGCGAGATCGAACTAGTGCCCCGCGCGCTCCCCGCTCCGCTCGTCGACCCCGTCCCCGCGCCAGTCCCCGCCCCGCTGTCGCCATCGACGTCTGCCGCGACCAGCGAGCCGTCCGTCGCGACATCGTCGGCTCTCGCGGCCCCGGAGCCCGCTCCCGATACCGAAGACGACGAGTCGGCCGCGCAGGCGGTGCCCTGCGCCCTCGACCTGCCGCGCATCTCCGGATTCACGGTCACGAACCAGCTCGTCGTCACGATCCGCGACATCGACTCCACCTCGCAGGTGCTCGACGCCGCGATCGAGGCGGGTGGCGATGCGGCGCGCGTCGATAACGTCGCGTTCGCCGTCGATGAGCCGGAGCAGTACCTCGATGCGGTGCGCGAGGAGGCGATGATCGACGCGAGGCAGCGCGCCGAGGAGCTGGCGACCCTCGCAGGCGTCGAACTCGGCGGCGTGCGCTCGATCTCGGAGAGCAGCGGCTCGATCTTCGCCGCGCGCGCCTTCCAGGATTCGGCGCTCCGAGCGGCACCCGCGCCGACCTCGCTCTCGCCGGGAGAGAGTGAACTTTCGCTCTCCGTCTCCATCGTGTACGACATCAAGTAGCCGTAGCCTCCCTGCCAATCCCGGCAGACTGTATCCTTGGCATACGGCAACCGGCCTCTCCCCCGCTCATGAGGTGCACCGTGGTTCTCAGTGACCGATCCATCGCCGAAGCGCTTGCGTCAGGCAGACTCGTGATCGAGCCGATCGGCGAAGAGGCGCTGCAGCCTGCGTCCGTCGATATCCGGCTCGACCGCCAGTTCCGCGTCTTCCGCAACCACCGCGACTCGTACATCGACGTCCGCGAGCCGGTCGAGGACCTCACCGAGGTCGAAACGATCGAGGACGATCAGGCGTTCGTATTGCATCCGGGCGAGTTCGTGCTCGGCTCCACGCTGGAGCGCATCAAGCTCGCGGATGACCTCGTCTCCCGCGTCGAAGGCAAGTCTTCGCTCGGGCGACTCGGCCTGCTCGTGCACGCGACCGCCGGCTATGTCGACCCCGGCTGGGACGGGCATCTGACGATGGAACTCTCGAACGTCGCCAACCTGCCGATCCGCCTCTACTACGGCATGAAGATCGGCCAGCTCTCGTTCCTGGAGCTAACCACCGCCGCCGAGCACCCGTACGGCTCCAGCGAGTTGCACTCCAAGTACCAGGGCCAGACCGGCCCGACCGCCAGCCGCGGCTTCACCGACTACCAGGCCGGGAAGCGCTGACAGGGGTGCCCGCCTCCGAGTTCATGCAGAGCGCGCTCGCGGAGGCGATCCGAGGGCAAGGCACCACGTCACCAAACCCGTCCGTTGGCGCGATCGTCGTTCGCGACGGCGAGATCGTCGGACGCGGCTACACGCAGCCGCCCGGTGGCGACCACGCCGAGATCGGCGCGCTGCGCGAGGCGGGCGAGCGGGCACGCGGTTCGACGGTCTACGTCACGCTCGAGCCGTGCAGCCACTTCGGCCGCACCCCGCCGTGTACTAACGCCCTGATCGCCGCCGGCGTCTCGACCGTTCACTTCGCGCTGCTCGACCCCAACCCGGAGGTCTGCGGCGTAGGTGAGCGCCTGCTGCGCGAGGCCGGCGTCGAGGTCGGTCGTGACGATGGCACCGACGAGGCGCGGCGGCAACTCTCCGGCTACCTCAAGCACCAGGCGACCGGGCTGCCGCTCGTCGTCGTGAAGTACGCCGCCTCACTCGATGGCCGCATCGCTGCCTCATCGGGCGACTCGCGCTGGGTCTCCGGGCCGGAGACGCTGGCGTGGGCCCACGCCAACCGACCGGGGCTCGACGCGATCGTCGTCGGCTCGAACACCGTCGTCGTCGACGACCCACAGCTCACCGCGCGGCCCGGCGGCACGACCGAGGGCGCACACCAACCGATGCGCATCGTGCTCGACTCGCGCGGGCGCACGCCGGACGACGCAGCCGTGCTGACCGGCGACTCATTGACGTTGGTCGCTACCACCGACGGCTCGCCGGCCGAGTGGCGAGAGCGCATGGCAGCGCGTGGCGCCGAGGTGCTGGTGCTGCCCGCCTTCGATGGCCGCGTCGACCTCGAAGCGCTGATCGCGGAGCTGGGGAACCGGGGAATGCTCACCGTGCTCTTCGAGGGGGGCGGCGTGGTGCTTGGATCGCTCTTCGATCGCCGCCTCGTCGACCGCGTGGACGCCGTGATCGCTCCGATCATCGTCGGTGCGGCTGACGCGCCGGCCGCCGTCGCGGGGCGCGGCATCGAGCGCATGGCGCAGGCACCGAGGCTGCGCGACATCAGCGTCGAACGGCTCGGCGACGATACGCTGATCTCCGGCACACCCGTCTGGCCGCACGACGACGCAACCGCAACACCGACGAGCAGCGAGGAGCGCTGATGTTCACCGGAATTATCGAAGAGGTCGGCACCGTTCGCCGTGCCGAGGGTGGCGAGTTGATCATCGAGTGCCACACGGTGCTCGCGGAGACTGAGCTCGGCGCGTCGATCGCCGTCAACGGCGTCGATCTCACGGTGCGCGCGATGGACGGCGACTCGATGACCTTCGATGTCATGCCGGAGACGTTCCGACGCTCAAACCTCGGCGAGGTGGCCGAGGGCAGTGTGGTCAACCTCGAACGCTCGGTGACCAGCGAGACCCGCATGTCGGGACACGTCGTGCGTGGCGTCGTCGAGACGACGTGCGAACTTGAGAGCCTGACGCCCGAGGGCGACGCAATCATCGCCCGCTTCCTCACGGAGCCGGAGTTCCTGCGCGTGATCATCGTCAAAGGGCCAGTCTGCCTGGACGGCATCTCATTGACGACGGTCGCCCGCGATCACGAGTCCTTTTCCGTCTCGCTCGTCCAATACACACAGGAACACACAAACCTGACCGCCCGCGAACCGGGTGATAAGGTCAATCTGGAGACCGACATCATGGCTCGGTACGTTGAGCAACTGCTGGAAGAGCGGGCGGCTACCTGATCAGGCGCCGACCAACGAACAACCCAAGGTGGGGGGATAGCAGAGTGGCAACAAAGCGCAAGAAGCCGGCACCCGTGATCGCGACCGTCCCGGAGGCGATCGACGACTTTAAGAACGGGCGCATGGTGATCATCGTCGATGATGAGAGTCGCGAGAATGAGGGCGATGTCTGCATCGCCGCAGAGTTCGCCACTGCCGAGACCGTCAACTTCATGGCGACCTACGCCAAGGGCCTGATCTGCACGCCGCTCTCCGGCGCGCGACTCGATGCGCTGGACCTGCCGATGATGACGCAGGCGAACAGCGCACCGCTGGGCACGGCCTTCACGATCAGCGTCGAGGCCCGCGAGGGCGTCACCACCGGCATCTCGGCCGCCGACCGCGCTCGCACGATCCAGGTGCTGAGCGACCCGGAGAGCAGGCCGCGCGATCTGACACAGCCCGGCCACATCTTCCCGCTGCGAGCCCGCGAGGGCGGCGTGCTGGTGCGCGCCGGCCAGACCGAGGCCTCCGTTGATCTCTGCAAGCTCGCGGGGCTTGAGCCCGCCGCCGTGATCTGCGAGGTGATGAAGGACGACGGGACGATGGCCCGCCTGACCGACCTCAAGCGCTTCGGACGCAAGCACGGCATCAAGATCGTCAGCGTCGCCGACCTGATCGCCTACCGGCTCGCCAACGAGCGCCTGATCGAGCGCGTCGACGAGGCCGAGATGCCGACAAAGTTCGGCGAGTTCCGCGCGGTCGGCTACCGCACGATGATCGACACCAAGGAGCACCTTGCGCTCGTGATGGGCGACTTGACGACCGGAGAGCCCGCGCTCGTGCGCGTGCACGACCAGTGCGTCACGGGGGACGTCTTCTCTTCGAGGCGCTGCGACTGCGGGGAGCAGCTCGATGCGGCGATGGAGCGGATCGCCGAAGAGGGGCGTGGCGCGATCGTCTACATGGATCAGGAGGGCCGCGGCATCGGCCTGCACAACAAGATCCGCGCCTACCGGCTGCAGGACGAAGGGCTCGACACCGCAGAGGCAAACGAGGCGCTCGACCTCCCGGTTGAGGCGCGCGAGTACGGCATCGGCGCACAGATCCTCGTCGATCTGGGCCTCAGTAAGCTCAAGCTGATGACGAACAACCCGACGAAGATCGAGGAGATCGACACCTTCGGCGAGATTCGCGGCGTGGGGCTGGAAGGCTACGGCCTGCAGGTCGTCGAGCGAGTGCCGCTCGAGATCGAACCGAACGAGCACAACATCCGCTACCTGATCACGAAGCGCGACAAGATGGGCCACCTGCTGGACAAGACCGTGCCGGACTCGGGTTCCTGATCGCGTGCGGCTGATCGAGGGGGCTCGCGACGGCTCCAGCCTGCACATCGCGATCATCGCTTCGCGCTTCGACAAGGCAAACGTCCTCGACGCACTGATCGATGGTGCGACGTCCGCCGCGAGCGAATGCAACGTCCCGGATGATGCGCTCGACCTCGTCCGCGTGCCCGGCGCGTTCGAGCTGCCGATGACCGCGCGCCGGCTCGCCGCATCCGGCACGTACGACGCGATCGTGTGCATCGGTTCCGTTGTGCGCGGGGAGACGGCCCACTTCGACTACGTCGCGGGGGAAGCCGCGCGTGGCATCGCGGATGCAGCGGCGGACTTCGATCTCCCGGTAACGTTCGGCGTGATCACGGCCGACACCGACGAGCAGGCGCAGGCTCGCGCCGGCGGCGACGTCCGCAATACCGGTCGCGAGGCGATGCTCGCTGCTGTCGAGATGGCTATGCTGTTCGCGCAGCTCTCCACCGAATAGCCCTTCCGGGGATGGAGAACGCGTCCGATGAAGCTTCCTGAAGACCTGCGCCGCTCGGCTGGCGGCGAGAACATCGACCGCACCTCTCGCGACGCCATCCGGCTCGCGCACGACGCGCTGGACCGCTTCCCCGACCTCGTCCGCCGGCACAAGTTCATCGCTGGTGGAGCGGCGATCTCGTCGGCGCTCGTCGCCCTCGCGGGCGTCGCCGTCGCGCGGCGCATGCACCACGGCCAGACCGCCGACGACGCGGTCGCTGATGTCACGTCTGAGGAACTCGAGGGCCTGCGTGTGGTCACCGTCTCCGACGAGACCGATGAACTCGAAGTGGTCGATCCAACGTCGTCAAACGGCACTCGCCGTCCGACAGATGGAGCCGCACCGGTAGACACGCCGGCTGCGGAAGATGCGACCGAGACGACAGCGGCCCCGGCAGCTGAGGCTCCCGCAACCGAGGATCCGGACTCACAGGCTCAACCGACAGGGTAGGCACGCCGGCCGGACACGCAGCCGTCGTCGGGCACGATCTATCGCATCAGCGAAGGCTTGAGACTGACCGCTCGGAACGGGGCGTGGCTACTCGCCGTGAACGGCGTGTGTCCGGGGCGCTCTAGACGGAGACCGCCGCCTCTGATCGGCCAGCGGTGTCGGCGAGCAGACGTTCGCGGGCAACCGCGAGGTCGTCTTGAGTATCGATGTCCTGCCAGAGCAGGCCGTTGGCCGGAACCCACGTGGCGTCGCGACGCTCAGCGAGGATCTGGACGGCGCTACCAAGGGTGTGCTCACCGTTGGCGGCTGCCTCACGCAGTGCATCAAACAGCGGACGGCGGAACATGAAGACGCCGGTGTCGGCGGCATCGAAGTCCGTCAGGGTCTTACTGATCGCCGTGATATCCGTACCGCCGAGGCGCACCTTCGTCGCCTCGTCCAGGTCGTAGACACTCGGCAGATTGCGGTCGACGACGAGCGCACAGGTGCGCTCACCATCGTCGCGGTTGACGAGGCGACGGAGGAACTCGGGCGAATAGATGTGGTCGCTCATCAGCACGAAGAAGCGGTCATCGACGTGTGGCTCGCACGCGAGCGCGGACGCGCCGTTGCCGAGCTCCCACTGCGGGCTCTCTGCGATCTCCACGTCCAGACCGAGGCGGTAGCCAAGCGTGACGGCGCATTCCGCGACCTCATCACCGCGATGGCCGGCAACGACGATAAGGCGGTCGACACCGGCGGCCGCCGCCGTGCGCATCGAGCGCTCGATCAGCGTCATCCCCTCCAGCACCATCAGCGGCTTCGGCGGGTCGCCGTCGCGGTAGAGGCGGCTACCGGCACCGGCAGCGAGGATCACGGCAGGCGGCATCGCCTCACCATCGTTGAACTCGCTCCGTGTCATCGGCACCATCGGGCGCACGCTGCTCGTCGTCATCTAGACCATCTTTTCTATCGCCGGTGCGCGAACTATCAACAGCCCGGGGCAGCCGTGAGGGGACGCAATCCCCCGACAACGCCTCAGTCCGGCGACAGATGCCGCCGGAACGCGCACTCGAAATCTACTCTCGTTGTCCATGACCCCCGGAAGGGTCTGCGGTCGCGTCAGCGATCCGCGTTCTACCCTGTGCTTGCGAGGTGAGCTGACGGGCTAGACCGGTAGTTAGTCCTCGCCGAACTGGCGGCGATTCGCCCCAAGAATTGGTTCCCCCGCTCCCGCCTGACAGCGGGATTCAGCTACCCTTTGCTACCAGAATGCTCTCCGGCAGGTCAAGGTGAATCCTTGATTTCCTAGAACGTTCGTTCTATTCTCAGTTCACTCTACCACAGGAGGAATACGACGGCCTCCACCGCCAGCCCCGGACCCCGGCTGCCTCGCCGCATCGCCCACTGCGACCTCGATACGTTCTTCGTCGCGGTCGAGCGCGTCCACGACCGTTCGCTGATCGGCCGCCCGGTGCTGGTCGGCGGTGGCGGGCCGCGAGGGGTCGTCGCGAGCGCCTCGTACGAGTCGCGGGAGTTCGGCTGTCACTCGGCACAGCCGATGGCGCAGGCGCTGCGGCTCTGCCCGCAGGCAGCCGTGGTGCCGCCGCATTTCGACCGCTACCAACCGGTGTCGCGCGCCTTCCACCGCATCCTCAACGAGACGTCGCCGGTCGTAGAGTCGGTCGGCATCGACGAGGCCTACATCGACCTCACAGGCATCGACGGCACCGCCAACCCGAACGCAGCACGCACCGCCGGCGAGCGCATCCGCGAGCGCGTACACGCCGAGCTGGGGATCGCTGTGTCGATCTGCATCGCCGGTTCGCGCACGACCGCAAAGGTTGGCTCAGACCTCGCCAAGCCCGACGGGCTGATCGAGGTTCCGCTGGAAGGCGATGCGGCGTTCCTTGCCGGGCGTCCCGTTCGCGACATTCCCTCAGTCGGGCCGATCTTCGGCGCACGGCTACACGAGCTGGGCATCCGCACCGTTGGGCAGGCGGCCGAGCTGGATCGCGAGTGGCTGGAGCAGCGGTTCGGGCAGTCCGGCCTGATGCTGCACGATCGAGCGCGCGGCGTTGACCCCTCCGCCGTCCGCGCGGGCGGACGACCGGCGCGATCGATCTCACGTGAGGTCACCTTCAATCGCGACGTCACCGATCTCGGCGCGCTGCGTCGCACGCTCCGACGTCACGCCGAGCGCGTTGGCGCGGACCTGCGACGCGCGGACAAGCGCGCCCGCACCGTCACGCTCAAGCTGCGCTGGCTGGACTTCACGACGCTCACCCGTAGCCACACCCTGGATCGGCCCACCCAGGCGACTGCGGCGATCGCCGACGCGGCGGAGGAGATGCTTGGCCGCGTCACCCGCAGCGAGGGCTTTCAGCCCGTCCGCCTGATCGGCCTCGGCGCAACGAACCTCGTTGACGATGTGCGGCAACTCGGTTTCGACGCGCTGCGGCCCGCGGATGCCGAAGAGGAGCGTCAGGAGCGACTCGACCACACGCTCGATGATCTGCGCGACCGCTTCGGTGATGCCTCCGTCAACCGCGGACCGGAGCAGCCTCGAGGGCGCTGAACACAGAGCGGCCCCGCCACTCGGGAAGTAGCGGGACCGCTTGGTAGTCTGCAGTCAGCCGTGAAGCGCTGTACTACGCGGCCTTCGCCTCCGCGGCCTGCTCCGAAGCACCGATCCAAACCAGGAACTCGGCCAGCTCGGTGGTGATCTCGCTGAGACCGTCAGCCTGGGCGGTCATGTCGCCAACCTGCGCCGTCACCTCTTCCGTGCTCGCCGAGACCTCTTCACTGGAAGCCGCCGACTCTTCGGCCGCTGAGCTCGCCGCATCGATCTGCTCGAGGATGCCGTTGCTCTGGCCGGTGATCTGCTCGGCCAGCGCGTTGTTCTCCTGCGCCAGCCCACCGACCTGCTCGATCACCCCCGCAAGGGTGGTCGCCGAACTGTCGGCGAGACCGGTGCTCTGCTCAATCGTCGTGACCTCGCCACCGAGCTCGGTCGAAACGCCGACGATCCGTCGCAGGCCGTCACCCGCCTCACGTGCCTTCTCCGACCCGGACTCCACGTCCTGGATCACGGCCGACATCGCCGAGACGCTGCGGTCCATGCCCGCCTGTACCTTCTCGATCAGCGAGGCGATGTCCTTCGCCGCGCCGCTTGAGCGTTCGGCGAGGCTGCGCACCTCGTCAGCGACAACGGCAAATCCGCGACCCATGTCGCCGGCGCGTGCCGCCTCGATTGCCGCGTTCAACGCGAGCAGGTTTGTCTGGTCGGCAATCTCGCCGATCGTCTGAGTGATCGCGCCGATCTCCTTGCCGCTCTCGCTCAGCTCTTCGATCTGCGACGACGTTGAGACGACGGCCGAGTTGATGGTCTCCATCGCCTCGACGGTCTCCTGCACGGAGCGCATGCCTTCCTCGGCAGCCGACTGGCTCTCGTCTGACTTCTCCGCCGCGCGGGAAGCTGCGTCGGCGACATCGGTCAACGCCTCGCGCATCTCCGTCGATGCGATGTTCGCCTTCTCGACGCCGGTGGACTGCTCCGTGGCGCCCTTGGAGACCTGAGCGACCGCCTGCGTCAGCGTATCCATCTCACCACGAGCATTCGTCATGGTCTCGGTCTGGTCGGCGGCACCCTGCGCGATCTGCTGGATCGCGCCGGCGATCTCCCTCGCAGCCGTGTCGACCTGGTTCGTGCCACCGGAGAGCGCCGTCGCAGCCGGGCCAAGGCGGCCATTCACCTGTACGAGGCGGTTCATCAGGCCATTGACGTAGGCCTCGACGGCGAGCGAAGCGTCCACGGTGAAGATCTTCTGGAACGCCATCACGGTGTCCAGCAGCTCTTGCCCGTCCAGGTGCTCGGCGAGTCGCGGGAAGATCAGCCCGGCGTACGTGGCGTAGTTGCCGACGTTCCAGCGAGGCTTCACGTCCAGCTCCGCGTGGCGAGCACCGATCTTCAGGCGGCTCTCGAAATATGCGTTATCGGTGCGAGCATCGAGGATGGAAAGGAAGTAGCCCTCCTGTGCACCCTCCAATGCGCCGCGATTGGACGCGGACTCCGTGACCTTCGCGCCGAAGGCCGGAAATCCGAATGAGTGATCGTAGAATTCGCGGGCAACGTCACCGGAGACCGGTCGCAGGTAGGCAGCCGCCGCCTGAATCAGTTCGGTGTCTCTGTCCGTGATCTGAACCCAGGCCAGGCGTGTCTGCTGGTCTGCGGCGTTCAAGCCGTACTGCTCCGTCAGCGATTGCTGAGTCACCATCGTTTCGATCCCCAATACCCTGCGAAAGAGCAAGTTCAGCTCAAAGCCTTTCGTACTGATAGTGCGGAACGAAGCACCGTACCGCCGATAAGGGAGTTCCCCAACTCGCCTTACAACTCAGAAACCTGTCAGTTAACCAACAGGCCAGCGGTAAAATCTGTGAGATGTCACCGCTCGGGGTCACGTCGATCAGATGGCGGACGCAGCTAGAAGCGGCCCGCCGGGAATCCGGCGGGCCGCTTCTAGCGCCGTCACCCCTTGCGAGGGTCGGGTGCATGTTGGTCTTGACTGCTAGGCAGCGGCAGCGTCCTCCGCGGCGTCATCCGCCGCTTCGTTCGCCGTCGGAACCGCCTGCAGCTCGTGACGCGATGCGTCCGAGCCTTCAAGGCGGAACGCCGAGACCTCGGTGCTGAGCTCGTCCGACATGCGGCCGAGGTCGACCGCGGCCGCCGACACCTGGTCGACCTGCGCCGTCATCTCTTCCGCCGCTGCCGAAACCTGCTCGGAGCCAGCCGCGTTCTCCTGCGCGATGCTCGCGATGTTGGTGACAGATTCCGCCGATGAACCGGCGATGTCCTTCAACTCACCAACGACGCCAAGCATCTCGGCGCTGGATCCCTTGAGCTGCTCCGAACCACTCGCGATCTCATCGATCTGCTGCTTCACTTCGTCGACCGATCCGAGGATCGCCGTCAGTGCCGCAGCGGCCTCTGCCGCTGCCGCCGTGCCGGCGTCCATCTCAGCCGCGCCCTCTTCCATCGCCCGCACCGTACCGTCGACGCCCTGCTGGACGCCGCCGATCAGCTCGGCGATCTCCTTCGTCGCTGACGAGACGCGCTCAGCAAGCTGGCGTACCTCATCTGCAACAACGGCGAAGCCGCGACCCTGCTCGCCCGCTCGCGCCGCCTCGATGGCGGCGTTCAGTGCGAGCAAGTTGGTCTGGGCTGCGATGTCTTCAATCACTGCCACGATCTTGCCAATCTCCTGTGATCGCTCACCGAGGCCGGCAATCTCGTCCGCGGCACCATCGATCGATGTCTTGATGCGCGCGATGCCATCGACCGTCGCCTGCACGCGGTCCGCACCGGCGCTGGCACGCTCGACCGTCTCACCGACGCCGTTCGTGGCCTCCTGAGCGTTGACCGCCATGCGGTCCGCGGCCTGTGCGACGTCGCGCTCCGCCTGCTCTTCGAGCCGCTGTGCGGACTGGTCGAGCTGGTCCATGCTCTTGCTGGTCTCTTGCACGCTGGTTGCCTGCTGGCTTGAGCCGTCAGCGACCTGTGAGGTCGTGCTCGCAACCTCCTGCGTCGCGCTGGCTGCCTGGTCGGCGGAGCGACCGAGGTCGTCCTTCGCCGAACCGAGCGAGTCAGCGATGTCGCGCACCTGCCCGATCGTCGAGCGCAGCTGCGTCACCATCGAGCTGAAAGCGACACCAAGTGCGTCACGCTCCGACTGCGGCGTGACATCGACCGTGAGGTCGCCACCGGCGATCGCCTCGGCGGTTGCTGCCGTCCCCGAGAGGTAGCCCTGCATCTGCACGAAAGCGTTGCCAAGAGCATCGACTTCCGACCGCGGCGTAACCTCGGTGCCGAGGTCGCCCTGGGCGATGTTGTTCGCTGCGGACGCCATCTCGTTGAGGTACTCGACCATCTCGCCAAAGCCAGCGGCCATGTCACCGATCTCGTCGTTGGTCGACACCGTAATGTCCTGCTCCAGGTCGCCCTGTGAGATTCCCTCAGCAGCCGCAACCATCTTGCGGACGCCACCGACGATGCCCTTGGCGATGAACCAGGCGAGGGCGGCAGCGATTGCCGTCGCTGCAACTGCGATGCTGATCAGCAGCATCGACGAATTGCCACTCGTCGAATCGGCGCTCGCCAGAGCGGCGTCGCCGAATGCTTCAACCTGAACCTCAGTCGCTCGAAGCGACTCAAGGATCGTTGCCACTGCAGGAACGGTGACGTCGACGCGGTTTGCGCGCGCGAGGTCGAGCTGCGTGGCGTAGAGGCCAACCGCGACGTTGCTCTCGACGAGCAGCGACACGTTGTTGCCATTGATGTATGAGACTGCGCTCGCGAACTGCGGTGAGTCCGGAGCGGCCGTCAGCACGACCTTGACCTGCTCGTGCATCGGCTCCCAGATCGAGGAGACGGTCGCGAGCTGCGCGGGCACGTCGCCCAGCGCGGCCGGCAGGCCACGCTCAGCGTTCCCGTTGATCAGATCGCCAAGTGTTGCGTTGAATTCATCCGATGTCGCCTGCAGCGAGTCACGAACGGAGAGGTTCCCGGCGGCAACAAGCAGTACTTCCTTGCTCATCCGCTGCGACAGCATGCGCTGGCGTCCGGAGATATTGAGTACCGCCGTGTTCGCACCACTGCCATCGATCAGATCCAGCGTCTCGCGAGCGGCCACCTGAAATGATTCGTGGCCAACATCCGCCGATTCCGCGGTCTCGCGGACCGAAGCGTTGCCCTTCTCCATCAGCGTCTGGAACGCCCCGTCGAAGCTCTCGACGGTGACGTCGAATTCATCGCGCAAACCTGTCGTGTCGCTGGTCATCAGAGCCTGTGCTTCAAGCTCCATCCCATCGAGCAACGCGATCTGCATCGACATCACTGCGTCGTCTAGTTCAGCCGATGTCTTGACGTCGGCTGTCGCGTCCGTCACTGAGCCCAGGCCCACGAATCCCACCGCGCTGACAACCAGCAGCAGCAGGACAGTGATCCCAAACCCTCCGTAGAGCTTGTTCTGAACCGTCATTCTCATTCTCTGTCTCCTCCGTCATCCCATTCGCCGAAGTCGGCACCCACGCCTTTACACCATTAACACTGCTAATTCAGCATTAACGTACGCGTGAGGGTTCTGTGGCCTTAATATTGGCAACTCCCGCCATCTCAGCGATCGGGGAGACCCCCAACGACGGCGCGCCGTCAGCGGCTCATCAGGCCTGACATCCCAGGAACGGAGCGAAACCGCAAAACTGGCATCTCTACCGGCAGATTTCCTGCTGGAAGACTGGGTAAACCTGCTGAAACTGTCCAAATCGCGCAATTTCGATCCTTGTCGCAAGCCACCGAGATCCGCACGCTTAATCGACGGTCGGCGCGCTGACGCTGCGGCCACGACGAGACACTCGCGCGGAGAGGTCAACGGATGCGGTATCGGACGATCGCCGGGACTGACATCGAGATCTCAGAGGTCGGCTTCGGCGTCTGGACCGTGACCGCCGGCTGGTGGGGCGAGAAGACCGACGACGAGGCGGTGACTATGCTCCGCCAGGCCTACGACCGCGGTATCAACTTCTTCGACACCGCCGACACCTACGGCAACGGCCGCGGCGAGACGATCCTCGCGCAGGCCTTCCCCGGCGCGGAGCGCGACAAGATCGTGGTCAGCACGAAGTTCGGCTACAACTGGCAGGCGAACATCGACGACCGCCGCGAAGGGCATGTCGAGGCTCCACACAGCTTCGAGTTGAAGTTCCTCGAAGAGGCGCTCGACAGCTCACTGCGCCGCCTCGACACGGACCGTATCGACCTCTGGCAGATGCACAACGTGCGCATGGAGTACATGCAGATCGACGACGTCTGGACCTTCCTCGACAAGGCGCGACGCGACGGCAAGGTGCGCAGCGTCGGGGTCGCGCTCGGCCCTGCCATCGGCTGGCTCGACGAGGGCCTCTTCGCGCTCGAACGCGACGTCGAGGTCGTGCACATGATCTACAACGCGCTGGAACTCGACCCCGGTCGCGAGTTGATCGCGGCCGCGAGGGAGGCGAACCGCTCGCTTCTCGTACGCGTGCCCCACTCCTCGGGGATGCTCGAGGGCGGCTACGACGAGCACACGACGTTCGACCCGAACGACCACCGCAACCACCGCATGCGCGGTTGGCTGCTGAACGGCGTGAAGAAGATCGAACAACTGGCGTTCCTCACGGACGGCACGGGCCGCACGCTCAGCCAGGCGGCGCTGCGCTTCATCCTCGACACGCCGGAGATCGTTGGCGCCCTGCCGAACATCTACGACGTCGACCAGCTCAACGAGTTCGCCGGCGCGTCCGACTGCGCCGACCTCACGGCGGAGGAGTTCAAGCGCGTCGATGACCTCTACGAGTCGAACTACGGCGGCCTGCTGCCGGATGCCGAGGTCGACCCGCGCAAGCTCCATGAGCTGCTGGAAGTCTCTGCGTGACGTCGACGGAACACCCCCACGCCAGCGGAGCACCTGCCGCCGGCCGCCCAAGCGGTCCGCCGGCCAGTGCCTTCGGCGGGGGCGGCTCGCCCCATGGCGTGCAGTTCGTGAAGTTCAGCTTCTTCCGCGTCAGCGACGATGTGCGCCGCGGCTCAGACGCGGATCGCGTGGCGCTGGCGAAGACGCTCGCGTCGCAGCTCGAGCGGTCGAGCGAGCGCATGCTCACGCGTCTCTACTCGACGGTCGGCACCCGCGCCGACACCGACTTCCTGATTTGGCAGGTCGCCGATGAGCTCTCGCTGATCACCGACTGGCACGCGGAACTGCTCGGCTCCCCAGCCTCCGCCTCACTGCAGCGACCACACTCCTACCTCTCGATGACGATGCGGTCGATCTACACGAATCCTATCCACGAGGGCGCGGCGAAACGCGACAAGATCCGCGCAGACGGCGGCACCAACGACTACCTCTTCGTCTACCCGATGGTGAAGATCCGCGACTGGTACGAGCTCCCCGGCGAGGAGCGCCAGCGGATCATGAGCGAGCACATCGAGATCGGGCACAAGTACCACGAGATCAAGATCAACACCACGTACTCCTACGGCCTCGATGACCAGGAGTTCGTCGTCGCCTTCGAGGGGGACGACCCCGGCGAGTTCCTGGCGCTGGTACGCGAGCTGCGCGACTCCGAATCGTCCGCGTACACCGAGCGCGATACGCCGATGTTCACCTGCCGCCGCATGGAGAGCCCCACCGAGTTGATGAGCCACCTTGGCCTTGCACCGAGCGCATAGAAGGACGGACTGATGACGACTGAGACCCCCGCGAGCGTCCCCGTCTCGATCGACGACGAGACGAACGTGAAGATCCGTGAGGTCTCGGAAGACCAGCTCGGCGGATTCCATCGCGACCCGCTGGCGGAGATCAGTTCCCGTGCGGACGTCGCCATCGATGTCGTCGCGGAGCGCCTGCAGGCGATGGTCGCGGCCGGCGTGATCCGTCGCGTGCGACAGACGATGATCGCGAACCGCCTCGGCGAGGGGGCGCTCGTCGCGTGGCAGGTGCCGCAGGAGAAGCTGAACGACGCCTTCGACTACCTCTTCGAGCAGGATCCCGCTTCGGGTCACGTCGTGATCCGCAGCACAGACAGCGAGACGCTGGGCTCCGCCTACCGGCTGTGGACGACACTGAAGGTCCCGCAGGGCTACTCGATCGAGCGGCACTGCGACTACCTGGCCGAGCAGATCGGTGCGCTCTCCTACCGTGCGATGCCCGCGAAGGCGCTCTTCGCGCTCGGCGTCGGCCACCTGCGACGCAGGAACACGGAGCCGGGCGCACGTAGCGACGAGCCGGGCGAGATGATCACGGCAGAGATCGTCACGCTCGACGCTCGCGACTGGCAGGTGATGACGGCGCTGAAGCGCGAGCTTGAGCCGCACGAGATCACTCCGGACCTCTGGCGCCCGCGAGCGGACGAGGCTGGCGTCTCCCTCGACGAGTTCTACACGGTCGCTGAGTCGCTCCACGAGCGTGGCCTGCTCGGTCGCTTCTCGACCTTCCTCGAACATTCCAAGCCGCTGCCGGGGGGTGAGCGCGTGACGCGGTACAACGCCCTCTTCCACTGGGCGGTCACGAAGGGACGAGAGATCGACGCCGGGATCGAACTCGGTCGCCACCACATCATGACCCACGCCTACTGGCGGGACGCCGGGCCGGAGTTCGGAAACGTGAACGTGATGGGTGTTGCCCACGCGAGCGAGGACAAGCAGTACCTGCTGGAGCACAAGGCTGCGATCGACGCCCACCTTGAAGAGGCAGGCATCGAAATCTCGTACAGCAACGTCTTCTGGGGCGGACGCAGCAAGATCAAGCCGTCGGAGTTTTCGCCCGTGGCCTACCGCGAGTGGTGCACGCTCGTGGGAATCGACGCGGAGTCGATGCGAGCGACCGGATAATCGTGAGATGTGGGTGGTAAGCTCTCCATCTCTGTCGTCAGCGATTGCCAGAATTGACGAGGTTCTGAAGTGACAACCAGGAAAACAGAAGCGGATAACGGGGAAACCCGATGGGTGAACCTCGGACGGGCGTGCGAGATTCTCGGCGTGAACGAATCCACCGTCCGTCGCTGGGCCGATGCCGGCCAGATCCGCTGCTTCCGCACCCCCGGTGGGCATCGCCGTTTCGCTGAATCCGACCTGGTGACGCTGACCGAAGGCGGCGGCGGTACGCAGCACGAGCTTGAGACCGCGGCGGTGCGGCGCATCCGACGCACGCTGCACTCCGGCAGCGACGCCGGCGACTGGTACAGCGACATCCACGAGGACGAGCGCGAGGCGTTGCGCCCGCTCGGCCGTCGGCTGGTGGAACTCGTCGAGACGTTCATCGCGGCCTCCGGCGACGAGGAGCGCGAGGGGATTGAGGCGGAGGTCGACAGCATCGGCACGACCTACGGTCAGATGCTCTACCAGCGAAACACGCCGCTGCTGCAGGCGGTGCAGGCCTTCACCTTCTTCCGCAAGTCTCTCGATGACACGGCGAAGCAACTGGCAGAACGCAGTCAACTGACCCCGGACGAGGCAGCGAAGGCGCGCGAGGCGATCGCCGGACTCGCTGATCGGGTCCTGCTGGGAGTCACAGGCGCATACGACACCGCTACGGCGGGTACTAAGTAGAACGGATACCCAATGGGCTTTTACCCGATGTTTATGGAGATGGAACGGCGCAAGGTGGTGTTGATCGGTGGCGGCCACGTCGCGCTTGAGAAGATCGTCAAACTGATCGATGCCGACGCCGACGTCACGGTGATCTCTCCCGAATTGGGGGAACCGATGCAGGCACTGATCGACGATGGCAAGGCGAAGCTGTTGCAGCGCGCCTATGAGCCCGGCGACATCATGGGCTACGAGATCGTGATGATCGCGACCGATGACGGCGAGGTGAATCGCGAGATCGCCGCCGAGGCCCGTGCCGCGAGGATCTGGGTCAACGCGGCCGACGACGTGAACAACTGCGACTTCATCCTGCCCTCCATGCTGACGCGCGGGAAGATCACGATCGCGATGTCCACCGCAGGCACGAGCCCGGCGATGGCGCGCTGGCTGCGCGAGAACGTGAGCGAGTTCCTGAGCGAGGAAGTCGAGATGCTCGGCGACCTCCTTGCGGAGGTGCGAATCCTCGCCCGTGAGCGCGACTTCGAATGCGCTGGCGAGTGTGGCCTGACGCGCACGCCGCCGCCGCTGTTGTGCCCGACATGCCCGAACCGCATCCCCGCAGACCTCTGGCAAGACGCGATCGGCCAGGTGCGCGGCACGTTGCGCCGGGCCGCCGACGAGCTGCGCGAGGCGCAGGAACGCGAGGGCGAACTCAGTGAGGAACTGGCCGCCGTGGTGCGCAGGGGCGCCTACGCGGACGCGAAGAAGGAATTGATCGAGATCCTCGGCATCGAACAGCCGCTGCTCACGCGAGCCGGCTAGGAATAGAACGGATCGGGAACGGGCCCAATGCTCACCTTCGTTGGAACCAGCCATCACAACGCACCGCTCGACGTGCGTGAACGGCTGACGGTCGGCACCGACGACGTACCTGCACTGCTGGAATCCGTGAAGCGCTGCTTCGGTGCGGGTGCGGTCGTCGTGACCTGCAGCCGCTTCGAGCTGTACCTCCCCGGCACATATTCCCGCGAGGCCGTGATCGAGTTTCTGGTCGAAGAAGCCGGTGCCGACCCGGAACTCGCGGAGTCGTTCTTCGAGTTCCGTCGAGATGCCGACGCGATCGACCACTTCTACGCAGTCGCCGCTGGCATCGACTCGATGGTGCTCGGCGAATCGGAGATCCTCGGACAGGTGCGCAATGCGTTCTCGGACGTCGTCGATGCCGGTGCGGACAACGCGCTGCTTTCGCGGCTCTTCCACAACGCGATCCGAGTGGGACGCCGCGCCCGCACGGAGACAGAGATCGGACGGCACACGCTCTCGATCTCGTCGGTCGCCGTTCAGCAGGCGCGCATCCTCAACCCCGCCGTCGAGGACGCGACGGTGCTCGTGATCGGGGCCGGCGACGCCGGGCGCGTCGCCGCCGAGTCGCTGGCGGAGCACGGCGTCGGACGCGTGCTCGTCGCGAACCGCACGGCCCAGCGCGCCACTTCGCTCGCGAGCGACCTTGGTGGCGAAGCGATCGCGTTCGATCGACTGTCCGACGCGCTCAGCGAGAGTGACGTCGTGATCTCAGCATCGGGGTCACAGGACCACCTCGTGACGCGCGATCAATTGGCCGGAGCGATGTCCGGACGCGACCAGCGCCCGCTCTCCGTGATCGACATCGGCCTGCCGCGCGACTTCGACCCACTGGTGCGCGAGATTCCCGGCGTCGCCTACCGCGACCTCGACGACCTGCAGACCGTAATCGCCGAGCACATCAAGGCGCGCGAGGGCGAGGTCGGCGACGTGCGAGCGATCGTGACCGAGGAGACCGCGAGCTTCGTCGAGTGGTGGGAGCAGCTCCAGGTGGTGCCGACAATCGCCGCCCTCACAGAGCACGCTGATGACGTTCGACAGCGCGAGGTGGAGAAGTCACTGCGGCGCATGGACCTCGATGACCGGCAGATCGAGCAGCTCGACGTGATGACGCGGGCGATGGTGAAGCAACTGCTGCACGACCCGATCACGAACCTGCGTGAGCATGGCGACCAGGACGAATACGTCCAGACGCTGCGCTCACTCTTCAACCTCGGCGAGCCGGACGTGCCGGTCGTGCCGGTTGATGGCGAATGACCGGCGGCAGCCCACGCCTGCGATTCGCCACCCGGGCGTCACAGCTGGCGCTCGTGCAGACCGAGCTCGCGATTGCCGCACTGAACGCAGCCAACGCCAAGATCGAGACCGAGACCGTCGAGGTCAGCACCGAGGGTGACCGCGACCGCGAGACGCCGCTGACGGTGCTCGGCGGGCGCGGCGTCTTCGTCCGCGCGGTCGAAGAGGCGCTGCTGACGGGAGCGGCCGACATCGCGGTCCACTCGCTCAAGGATGTCCCCACCGACGTCCCCGCAGGCCTCACCCTCGCCGCCTTCCTGCCGCGCGAAGACCCGCGCGACGTGCTTGTCGCCTCTGGCGGCCGCCGGCTCGCCGACCTCGCTGCCGGCGCGCGCGTCGGCACCAGCTCGCGCCGCCGCGTCGCCCTGCTGCGCGCGATGCGGCCCGACCTTGAGACGCTCGACATCCGCGGCAACGTCGACACGCGGCTGCGCAAGGTCGCGGACGGCGAGTACGACGGCGCAATTCTCGCGGCCGCAGGCCTGCGCAGGCTCGGCCGTTTCGACGAAGCGACTCAGGTGTTCGAGGAGATGGCCTTTATGCCCGCGCCCGGGCAGGGCACGGTCGTGTTGCAATGCCGCGACGACGACGACGCCACGATCGAGCTGCTCTCAACCATCGACGACACCGAGACGCGCATCGCCGCCGAGGCTGAGCGGGGCTTCCTCGCAGCACTCGGCACCGGCTGCTCACTGCCGGTCGGCGCGTACGCCCGGCTCTCCGGCGATCTGCTCGCCCTGCGCGGCATGATCGGCAGCGACGAGGACGGCACGCTGCCCGCATTCGGCGACGTCACCGGCCCGCCCGCCGAAGCCGAGGCACTGGGTCGCGGTCTCGCCGAGCGGCTACTGGCAGGCGAATCAACGTCGGAGGCAGAGACCGAGGCGGGGGCCACCCCGTGAGCGGAGCGATCGACGCAGCCGAGGCTCGAGGCCACGTCTGGCTCGTCGGTGCCGGTCCGGGCGACCCGGGGCTGATCACGCATGCCGGGCTGAGCGCGCTACGGCAGGCGGAGGTCGTGCTCTACGACCGGCTGGCCCCCGCGGCGCTGCTCGACGAGTGCCCGCCCGACACACTGCTGATCAACGCCGGCAAGGCCGCCGGCGACCACGTGATGACGCAGGACGAGATCAACGCCTCCCTGATCGAGCACGCGCAGGCCGGCAGGCGCGTCGTCCGCCTCAAGGGCGGCGACCCTTACGTCTTCGGGCGCGGCGGCGAGGAAGCGGTGGCGCTCGAGTCGCACGACCTCTCGTTCACGGTCGTCCCCGGGATCACCTCCGCGATCGGGGGACTGGCCTACGCGGGCATCCCGATCACACATCGCGGCGTCGCCTCGTCCTTCGCGGTGATCACTGGCCACGAGGATCCGACGAAGCCCGATCAGGCGGTGCACTGGGACCGCCTCGCGACTGCCGTCGACACGCTGGTCGTGCTGATGGGCGTCGGCAACATCGATGCGATCGCCACCGCGCTGATCGCCGCAGGGCGCGACGCCGCGACGCCCGCCGCACTGGTCCACGCCGCCGCGACACCGGACCAGCGAGTGGTTGAAGCGCCGCTCGACGAGATCGCGGCGGCCGCCGTCCGCGAAGAGATCGCGGCACCCGCGCTCTTCGTCGTTGGCGACGTCGTGACGCTGCGCGCCCAGCTCTCGGCTGGCGGCGGCGCACTGGCAGGCCAGCGCGTGCTCGTCACGCGTTCGCACAGCCAAGCGTCGACGCTCGTCGAGCTGCTGCGCGCCGAGGGCGCGACGCCCGTCGAACTGCCCGCCATCGAGGTAGAGCGGCGCGCCGACAGCGCCGAGGTGGCCCGTGTCGTGACGGCCCTGCGCGAACGCGCCTACAGGTGGGTCGTCTTCACGTCCGCAATCGCGATCGATGTCTTCCTCGACCTGCTCGCCGAGCACGAGACCGACACGCGCGTCTTCGCCGGCGCGCGCATCTGCGCGATCGGCGACGCGACGGCGCGCGTACTCAAGCAACGAGGGCTGATCGCCGACCTCGTCGCAGCCGACGCCTCGTCGGAGGGCGTGCTCGCGGCGATGGGCTCGGAGCAGCTCGATGGAACGTCGATCCTGCTGCCACGCGCCGAGGGTGCGCGCGAGGCGCTTCCGGACGGCCTGCGGACTGCCGGCGCGAGCGTCGACGAGCTGACGCTCTACCTCGCTGCCCCGCCGGCCGAGCCGCCGGCCGAGGCGCTCGCACTCGTACGCGAGGGCAAGATCGATGCGGTCACGTTCACCTCGTCATCGACGGTGAAGAACCTCACCACTCTGCTCGGCGGTGACTTCGAATCGCTGCGCAGCGCGACAATCGCCTGCATCGGCCCGACGACTGCGGAGACCGCCGCGCAGCTAGGACTGACGCCGGACGTCGTGGCTGCCGAGCACTCGGTGCCCGGACTGGTCGCGGCATTACGCACGCACCTACACTCGATGCAATCAGAGCCCGCGAGGGCGGAGGCGACACCATGACGACGATCAGTGACATCGCAACGGCTCGCGGCGCGGGCTTCACGCGCACCCGTCGCACACGTCAGAGCGAGGCACTGCGCGGCCTTGTCCGCGAAACTCGGCTCGATCCCGCCTCGTTCGTCTACCCGATCTTCGTCACCCATGGCATGGACGTGCGGCAACCGATCGAGTCGATGCCCGGCCAGTCACGCCTCTCCGTCGATCAACTCGCCGCCGAGGCTGCGGAGCTGCGAGCACTCGGCGTGCGCGCCGTGCTGCTCTTCGGCATCCCCGCCTCGAAGGATGCAGCGGGCACGGAAGCCTACGACGACAACGGCATCATTCAGCAGGCCGCTCGCGCCCTGAAGCAGGCGGACCCCGAGTTGGCCGTGATCGCCGACATCTGCCTCTGCGAATACACCGACCACGGCCACTGCGGCCTGCTCACGCCCAGCGGCGAGGTCGATAACGACCCCTCGCTGGAGCTGCTGGCGCGGATGGCGGTCTCCTGTGCCGATGCCGGCGTCGACATGGTCGCGCCATCGGACATGATGGACGGGCGCGTCGGCGCGATCCGCGAGGCGCTCGATGCTCGCGGCTACGAGTCGCTGCCGATCATGGCCTACAGCGCCAAGTACGCCTCCGCGTACTATGGCCCGTTCCGTGAGGCCGCCGACTCCGCCCCGCAGTTCGGCGACCGCCGCGGCTACCAGATGGACCCGGCCAACGTACGCGAGGCACTGCGCGAGGTGGCTGCGGACATCGAGGAGCACGCCGATATCGTGATGGTGAAGCCCGCGCTCGCCTACCTCGATGTGATTCGCGCGACGCGCGAGTCGACCGACCTGCCGCTCGCCGCCTACAACGTCTCCGGCGAGTACGCGATGCTGAAGGCCGCCGCCGCGAACGGCTGGGTCGACGAGGAGCGCATCACGCTTGAGACGCTGACCTCGATCCGACGCGCAGGCGCGGACATCATCATCACCTACCACGCCAAGGAGGCAGCCCGCTGGCTGAACTCGCGATAGAGCGCTCCCCCTTCGACGCGGCCGCGATTCGCGTCGTTACCTTCGACGCTTACGGCACGCTGTTTCAGTTCCACGACGCGGAGTTCCGCGCCGGCGTGACGTCGATCCTCGCCGCGCAGGGGCTCGAGCATCCGGACCACGACGCCGTCTACCGCACGCTGCTGCAGTCGTTCATCAAGGCGGGACCGTGGTCCGAGCACCTCAACGACGAGGGGCGTCCCGACTGGCAGTACATGGCCACCGGCCCCGTGCCCGAATGGAAGTCGACGTACACGACCTGGCTACGGCAGTGGGAGATCACCTTCGCGGCGCACGACCTCGATGGCGATCCCGAGCACGCGGCGAATGTCACTCGCGCGGGCCTCACCGACGCGCCCGCCTACGACGACGCGCACGCCACCATCGAACGGCTCGCGGCCAGCGGCTACACCGTGAGCCTGCTCTCGAACGCCGATGAGGACTTCCTGCTCGGCGCGCTCTCGCGATGCAGCTTCGATTTCGCCGCGATCCAGTCGTCAGAGACGCTGCGCACCTACAAGCCGAACCGCGCGATCTTCCTCGCCCACTGCGAGGAGCTGGGCGTCGATCCCGCGAGTGTGCTCTACGTCGGCGACTCGCTGCCGACCGATGTGCGCGGAGCCAGCGCGGCCGGGATGCGCACGGCGTGGGTCCGGCGCTCCGAGCGCGCGCCCGCCGACGACCTGCCGACGCCTGATGTTGAAGTCGCCGAACTGTCCGACCTCGTCTCGATTCTGGACAACGCAGCGCCGGGCGGTAGCGAGGGAGTGTCATGAGCGAAGCACGCAGCCACTCGCGGTCGCAGGAGCTGATGGCGCGAGCGCGCAGGGTGCTGCCCGGTGGAGTGAACTCGCCCGTGCGCGCCTACCGCGCGGTCGGCAGCGAGCCGGTGGTGCTGGTGAGCGGTGCAGGCGCGAACGTCACCGACGTCGACGGCAACGAGTACATCGATTTCGTCGCCTCATTCGGACCGCTGATCCTCGGCCACGCGCACCCGACGGTCGTCAGCGCCGTGCAGGATGCGGTGCAGCGCGGGACGACGTTCGGCGCACCGACAGAGGCCGAGACCGAACTCGCCGAGCGGATCGTCGAGGCGGTGCCCTCGATCGACCGCGTGCGGCTCGTCAGCTCCGGTACCGAGGCGACGATGTCCGCGCTGCGATTGGCCCGTGCTACGACCGGTCGCGACCTGATCCTCAAGTTCGATGGCTGCTACCACGGCCACGCCGATGGACTGCTCGCAGCGGCCGGCTCGGGCGTCGCGACGCTCGGCCTGCCGGACTCTCCCGGTGTGCCGGAGGCGTTCGCGGCGCAGACGCTCGTCGCGCCGTACAACGACCTCGCGGCAATGGCCGCCGCCTTCGACGCGCACCCCGGCGCGATCGCCTGCATCATCGTCGAGCCGATCGCCGGGAACATGGGCCTCGTGCAGCCGGGCGATGGCTTTCTCGCCGGGCTGCGTGACCTGTGCGACGCACACGGCGCGCTGCTGATCTTCGACGAGGTGATCAGCGGCTTCCGCGTCGGACGCGGCGGCGCGCAGGAGCGGTTCGGCGTGACTCCGGACCTCACCGCGCTGGGCAAGGTGATCGGCGGTGGTCTGCCCGTCGGCGCATACGGCGGTCGCGACGACCTGATGGCGCGCATGGCGCCCGAGGGCGATGTGTACCAGGCCGGCACGCTCTCCGGAAACCCGCTCGCGACTGCGGCGGGGATCGCGGCGCTCGACACGCTCGCCGCCACCGAGGGCGCGTACGCACGGCTCGATGAACTCGGCGCTCGGCTGCAGGCAGGCCTCGAGGATGCGGCGGCCGCAGCCGGCGTCACGCTGACCGTCGGGCGCGTCGGATCGGCCGTCACCCCGTTCTTCCGCGAGGGGCTCCCGCACGACTACGCCACGGCCCGCGAGTGCGACCTCGATGCCTTCGGGCGCTTCCACCGGGCGATGCTCGAGGCGGGTGTGCTTGCGCCGCCCTCGCAGTTCGAGACGTGGTTCGTCTCGCTGGCACACGACGAGGCGCTGATCGACCGCGCGATCGAGGCGGCCCGCGGGGCGTTCGAGGCGGCGAGCGACTCGTAGCGTCCGTGCGCTCCGGATATAACGTCTGACGGCGCAGATGCTATACTTTTACGCCTGAACTGTGCAGTCACCTAAGCGTTTGGCGCTTTGCGGCTGCCGATCTTGCATGGAACTCCCCGCATGCGGTTGTCCTGTCAGCAAGAAGATCTCAATCGCGGCCTCAGCGCCGTCGCGCGTGCGATCCCCGCGCGCTCCACTCTGCCGATCACGCAACACATCCTGCTCTCGGCAAGCGACGACAAGATCACGCTCTCAGCTACCGACGCCGAGACGATCGCCATCACCTACATGATCGACGCCACGATCACCGAGCCCGGTTCGATCACCATGCCCTCGCGGCTGCTCTCCGACTTCGTCGGCACGCTGCCGCACGAGGCGATCGAGATGACGCTGGCCGAGCGCTCGCGGCAGGTCTCGCTCTCGTGCGCGCGCAACGACGCCTCGATCGGCGGCATGGACCCGGACGACTTCCCGCCGATCCCACCCGTCGACGACTCGGCAACCATCGAGGTCGATGCCGCGCGCTTCCGTCGCGCGCTCAGCCAGGTCGTCTTCGCGGCCGCCACCGACGACTCGCGGCCGGTGCTCACGGGTATCCACTTCAACATCGACGACGGCGTGATGCGGCTGGCCGCGGCCGATGGCTTCCGCCTCGCCGTGCACACGCTCGAGCTACCCTCCTCGACCGATCACCGCGACGTGATCGTCCCCGCCCGCGCGCTCGGCGAGTTGACGCGCATGCTCGGCGAGGCGGATGGCCCGATCGCCATCACCTTCAACGCCGCCGGGACACAGGTGCAGTTCGACCTCGGTCACGCCAACCTGATCGCGCAGCTGATCCAGGGCACCTTCCCCGACACGCAGCGCCTGATCCCGGAGGGCGGCACGACCCGCACCGAGGTCGTCGTCAGCGAGTTCAACCGCGAGACCCGCATTGCGCAGATCTTCGCGCGCGACGGATCCGGCATCGTGCGGCTGATCGCCAGTCCCGGCGAGGGTGGCGCGCCCGGCCGCCTCACGCTCAGCGCCCGCGCCGAGGAACTCGGCACCAACGAGGGCGAGATCGACGCGATGGTCGATGGCGATGAGGTCAAGGTGGCCTTCAACGGCCGCTACCTGCGCGAGGTGCTGGAAGTGCTGGACAGCGACCGCGTGGTGATCGAGACGCAAGAGCAGCCCAGCCCCGGCGTGCTCCGCCCGATCGGCGACGACAACTACGTCCACGTGATCATGCCGATGTTCGTTCAATGGTGAGAAACGCAGAGTGCTTCCTTCGATTTACCAGACACACCAGCTTGCAGCCGACCGAACGGCGAGGCGCGCTCGCGTCCGCTTTGGTCCACGCTCCCTAAAGTCCTCCCTCTCCGCATGGTCGAGCGTGACTCTCGGCCCCAACGACTAGCGGTCGCCCCGTGGTCACAGTCGACCGCGCAGCATTCGCCCGATGGTGCCTTGAGCTAGAGCTGTTCGGCCCAGCGAGGGAGCAGAGTGCGACAGAGATCGCGAACCGCTGTGATGAGCTTCCCCCGCCGAAGCGCAGGAACTCCGCGAGATCCTAAGTTCTCCCGTCACCGATCGGCACATCAAGTTCAGGCAGGACGCTGACAATCTGTCTCGGCTGTACGGACAGGCCACGTCTCTGATCGTCTCGTCCGGCGGGCACGTGCCTGGACTAGGCACCGGGACGGTCCTCAATGGTTGGACGCGAGCAACAGCGTTCCGGAAGTGGATGGACCGACAGCCGAACGCAGATGAGAGTGACACCACGGTCGCCGTCGCCATCACGAAGGTCACCGAATCGGTCGAATCCATCCTGAAGGAAATAGCTCCCAGTCTCATCGAGCTGTCATGGACCTGCGATTGGCTGCTCAGGGTGGCGCGACAGGGACATCAGATCTCCGACCTAGCTTTCGAGCGTGATGGACTCCTCCTGAGCGAATTGCCCCAAACGTCCCTTGTCGCGGAGCTTCACCTGCCGGACACGTACGGCGTGGGGTTCGGTGATATCACCGTGGACCGCCCGGATTCGAAGAAGCTCGCTCGGGAGCGATTGGCGCGAGCGGCACTTGATCGCCTTGACGCCGTCGCGAACGAGGTGCCACGTGGCGAGTGGACCACTCGCGTGGCCCGCTCATTGGCGGAAATCGCGATCGATGAGGTGCTGGACGAAGAGTATCCGTCTGGTCAGCGGCACTACGCGCTCGACTGGAGACCACAGATCCGAAGGGACGTCGCACTTTGGGTACGGCGCAATCTAGATGACGAGTCGTCGATCGACATCGCTACCGATGCGGCGGTACGCGCAGAAGACGATCCTCTGTTTGTGGTTCGCACGGGAGGAAGCCGACCGCGCGTTCCAACCACTGAGCGCGGTGTCAGGGAGGCGATCAAGCGAGCCCAGGCACTCCTCGCGTAGCGACTGACAGCGGTACGGCTCGCATCGGACCGAAGACCATGGATATGAGAAGAACACCAGAAGCCGTCCCCTTCTCTCAGTTGCCACCTGAATCTCCCTACGCGGGACATAGCTCAATCAGATGATCTCTGCGGCTCCATCAGAGCGGGTTCCTCGCGACCCCTGACAGGTGACCAAGTTCCGCAGCCCGAAGACACGAGGACGGCGTAGTCGCCGGGAACGCTGAGGATGCCCGAGAATTCGGTACTCTCGTATCCGCGGTCCGGTGACCTGCAGAGCCGCACGATACATTTGCTGTCGGCGGAGGCGCGGCAGGTTCCGCGACCGCTCTCGGAAACTGTGCGTCGTTTTGCGGAGTAGTTCATGACCAACGAAGGCCAGCCGAGCTTGGCGCAATTGTTCCTTATCGGAGTCGAGGCTGCGGTGCCGAGAAAGCGACTCTTCGGCGGCGACTACTATGAGTTCGGCATAGTCGCGATGCTCGCGACCCATGTCTTCGAGCGTGGAGTAATGCTCGGGATGGCCCGGGCAGACTACGGGCGGGCACTCGCAGCTCTCGTTCTCCCCGCCGAGCAGGTGGAACGGTTCTTCCAGTTTGCGGCCTCCTCGATTGCCGAGCGGCAGCGAGCGATCGGCGACGAGCAGGTCGGGCTGTCTGCCCTCTTCACCCGGACAGAATTTCCGGAGTTGCTGGGGCTCGAAGGCGTGAGCCTTTCGATCCATGATCCCACGGCGTTCGAGAGATTGACGAAGAAGAAGGTCCGAGCCGATGAGACAATCAGCTGGCAGTGGTCGCGCTACTTCGCCGAAGGACTAGCGTTTGGTGCACTGTTCCCTGAAGAAGTGCGAGACATGCTCGCTCGCGAGCGGCAAGATCCACCGGGTCTCGATGGCACTGACGAGGGTCATGACTTTCTCGGGGTCGACATCTCCGGCCCCCACGTTTCCGACCTCGATCTGGAGGTCGAGCACGTCGTTGAGACTACGCGACAGTTTGTCGAGGCTTACGCTCCAGACCTATCGTCTTCGTTAGGCTGGTAGGCGTGGGGGCGGTCCGATGCTTTTACGGGTCTCCGCCAAGGCCCCTCATCCGCTCCGGGGCGGTGGGTCTAGTTCGCCAGCGGTGACCAGGTGCCGCAGTTGTTTGACCTGAACACTGCTGCGCTCGCCTCGATCGTGATGATGAACTCGCCGTTGCCGTAAGCAACACTGTCCGACCCGGTCTGATTCGCGCCCTGGTACGTCGACGCGGAGCAGAATCCGCCGCCCGAGTTCCGGTAGGACCCCGGCACGACCTCAGACCCAACTAGGTAGGTGCCGTCCGAGAACGTCGTGCGAGCCCCGCCCGCGGCTGTTGCCGGTGACGGGCGAAGTTCTTTGATTGTCGCGATGCCTTCGAGGGATGAGTGTCAGCAGACTCGATTTGAGTCTGAGACCGGCGAAATAGTATATCCCGCCCGTAGTTTTCCCTTTTCTGAACCTAGCTAGGGTCGGGAATCTGGGAATCATGGCTGGGGCACCCCCCACCCCTTCCTGAGTCTGGCGACCTCGACACCTACCAAGAGATAAGCAACGCCGAAATGAGTCTCGGATTTCTACTGGACTCAGTCATGTGCGAAGGTCAAGCATGCAGAAATTTTTCCCGTTAGTTCTTGGCGTTTTGTTTGTAGCCGCCTGCGGGGGCAGTTCAGACGTAACCGCCCCGGCAACCAATACCGCCGCACCGACTACTACTGCGGCACCGACCACGACTCAGGCTCCAACCACCACCGTCGCACCCACCACAACATCTAGCGCAACAGCCACTGCAGTGCCAGCAACTGCGTCATCAGGGCTCACGGTCAGCTGCACGCTTGACGCTGAACAACTGAAGATTTCTTGCCGGGCGACCGGGGAGCGAGAGGGCTCTCAGTTGAAGTGGACCTCGACGGCCTCGTGGGCAAACTCGCAAGGCAGCCAGTGGGACTTCAAGATTGACGAGTTGATCGGAACTGGAACGAAGGTGTTCCTAGAGGAATGTCAAGGTTCCAACTGTCAGATCGTCGAAACCTCCATCGACACGTCGATCCTGTTAGGTGATGACTCGACGACGACGACGGATCTTGTCGAAGATTCCGTTGTCCAATGCGACGAGAGGGTCTTGTTCCAGCACCCACCAGTCGATCTCACCGCTATCGAATACATAATCCCAATGGGAAGGATGGATGGTGATATGGGCCATGTCACACCCACCGACCATTCGTACTTCGACCAAAGACTAGAACTCGAAAAACAGATCGACGTCTTCTCCCCTGCGGAAGGGATCGTCATCTCAATCGAGCGGATGGCTCTATCAGTAGCGGAAGGAGGGGGCGAGGCTATCGATGACCACCGCATAGTGATTGAACATCCCTGCTCGGTCTCGAGCTACTTCATCCACATCGAAAACTTCGCGCCTCGGCTCCAATCATGGCAACCACCACCAGGCGGTTATGTATCGGTCCAGATTCCTGTTGAAGCGGGAGAACTCCTAGGGACATTCGCCGCGAACCTGGACTACAACATCGTCGACCTGAATTTCACCCTCGACGGGTTCCTCGTGCCTTCTAGTTACATGGCGGAACCCTGGAAGATTCATACACCCGACTGGTTCGGCTACTACACGCCAGAGATCCAGGAACAACTCGTCGCGCTGAGCCCACGCACAATCGAACCATTCGCTGGACAGATCGCCTATGACGTCGACGGACGTCTTGTCGGCACCTGGTTTCAAAAAGACACAAACGGCTACGGCGGATTGGACAGCGACCGCTATTGGGCAGGTCACCTGACCTTCGCCTACGACAATCTTGACCCTCGAGCGATTGTGGTCTCGGTTGGAACCTTTGGCGAGAGAGCGACGACGGGCGCCGTCACAGGCAATAGCCCAGACCCCGTGGACGTAACTATCGAGTCGGGCCTCATCCTCTACGAACTAAGGCCATGGGACTATTACGTCGACGGCACATACTGGAACGAATGGAATCTCCTAAAGGGCCCAACCCTCGTACCGAGAACCGAATCGTACGGAGTGATCGCCGTTGAACTAGTCGGAGACCGTGAACTGCGCGTAGAAATGTTCCCTGGACTTGAGCCAGCAGATATCGAAGGTTTCAGTACCGCCGCATTGACCTACGTGCGATG